>JGI12316J15310_10000012_pt30 | contig 204234 bp, 160 predicted proteins | sample MarCyaLeptolynsp_FD_15310 | JGI IMG/M metagenome (IMG submission 15310)
CGCTTCCGAACATGATGGCGAGCATTGCGGAACTTGGCGGTCTCGATGACCCCACTCGTCGCATCCATTTCGCAGAGGTGAATGAACTGCTCACCCACATCGAGTCCTACGGTCACAATTGGTGTAGATTTCTTCATGGCGGCTGGTCTCCTTTTCGTTTGCAGCCATGATTCCATGGACTGCGTGGAGTCAGCCGCCTCAGCCCATCTCCGCCACCTGCGGCAGGGGACCCGGCGCGCTCTACGCATGAAGCATCGAGATGGTGGTGGTGACAGGGCTGCGGGCGCGAGGTTGTGCGACGGCTGGCGCCGCCAAACAAGCTCGCGTCCTCGTACGCTTCGCCACCTGCGGCAGGGGACCCGGCGCGCTCTACGTATGAGCCATCGAGATGGTGGAGGCAGCTTAGGGCAGATGCCTTCGAATCAGGGCCTCCCGTTCGATCTCGAAGATCTTCTCTTTGATCTTCTCTTTGCCGGCCTTCTTCTTGCCGCTTTCGATCTCGAACAGGTCGGCGCCGAACTTCTCCAGGGCATCGGCCGCGGTGATGTTCTTCACCCCGATGAGCTGCATCCGCACCAGGCCCGCATCATGGGCGCCGTCGCCCGTGGTATCGACCGGGGTCACGCTCAGCACGCGGGTCAGCGCCCCGATGGTCTCGCCAGCGAAGGTCGGCTGGGTGTGGTAGCCGTCGTGGTACCCCATCTCCCAGATCGCGTTCTCAGTCACGTCCCGGCTGGCCAGCCCCAGCAGCCACCCGAAGATGAGACCGCCATAGACGATGGGCTCGCCCGACATGGGCCCCTGGCGCGAGGTGGAGTAGAGCCGGTCGTAGTGCAGCGGGTGGGTGTTCATGACCCGGTAGGTCCACTGCACGTGCTCGTCGGTGATGGTCCGCCCGTTGGGGTGGACGATGATCCTGCCGGGTTCGAAGGTGTCGAGCAGCGTTCCCGGGGTAGTGACCCCTGCCGGCCCGAACTCCTGCGGGTCGGGCACCGGGATGTGCAGCACCGGCTCGGCCTCGTAGGGGAAGTCGGTGGCATCCTCGACCCGCCCGTCGGCGTCAATGGCCTCATCCCCACGGCGCGGCACGAAGATCTTCCGGCGGTACTGGACGACGACCACGCCGGTCTCGTCGGCAGCGAGCGTCTCGACCGTCACGATGCCCGGCTTGCCTACACCGCGGTCGCGACGCGCGATGACACGGGTCCGCCCGAACAGCGACATCCCGGCATACACCGGGCGCAGGAAGCGCACGTTGTAGTAGCCGAGATTGGCGATGGCCTTCTCGCTGTCGTTCTGGACGCCCAGCGACAGCGCCAGGTTCATCACCATGTGCGGCGCCGCCGGGAGGCTCGCGTAGCCCTGGCTCTTGGCGAAGGCCTCGTTCAGGTAGAGGGGGTTGGCCTCCATGAACGTGGTGGCGTACGCCAACATGGCTCCACGCGACACCGTCACTCCGCGGGGATGCACGAACACCTTGCCGGGAACGAAGTCCTCCAGGAAGTTCCCGTAGCTCGGAGTCGCCACGCGGTCGGTGGCGATGGCCACCTCCGGCGCCTGCGGCGCAAACTCCCGAGCCGACACGGTCAGCAGACCGTCCTTGCGTTGCCAGTCGCCTCCGGTGCTCATGACTGGCCCCCCTCGTCGAGCCAACGCTGCAGGACCTGACGCGCGACCACGCGGAGCGCGAGCACCTCCTCGGCGCCCTCAAAGATGGAGAACACCCGGCTGTCGACCCAGTATCGGCTGACAGCGTACTCCTCGGCGTAGCCCATACCACCGTGAATCTGCATAGCCTCGCGGCTGACCCACTCGGCGATACGCGAGGTCCACAGCTTGCACATCGCCGCTTCGCTCTGGCCCTGTCCCGGCTCGTCCAGCAGACGCGCCGTGTCGTAGGTGAACTGCCGTGCGGTCTGCACGATGGCCGCCATCTTCGCCAGTTTGTACTGGGTCAGCTGGAAGTCGGCGATGGGCTGGTCGAAGACCTTGCGCTCCTCGGCATAGGCCAGCGCCGCGTCGAACGCCGCCTGCATGACGCCGGTGGCGCGGGCGGCGGTCTGCAGACGCCCGCCGGCGAAGCCCTCCATCTGGTAGTAGAAGCCCTTTCCGAGCCCTGCCTCGCCGCCGACGAGGTTGGCGTCGGGCACGAAGTAGTCCTCGAAGAAGACGTCGAAACTGTGCATGCCCCGGTAACCCAGCGTGTCGATGGCGCGTCCGGACATCGTCCCGCCACCATCCTGGGTATGCTCGAAGCTGTGTCCCTCGAACCGAGGCTTCTCCGCCAGCAGGATGCTCAGCCCCTTGTGCCGCGCGGCCGGGTCCGGGTTGGTCCGGGCCAGCACCATCAGCACGTCGGCAAAGCCGCCGAAGGTGCACCAGGTTTTCTGGCCATTGAGGGTCCAGCCACCGTCCACCTTGGTGGCCGTGACCTTCATGCCCGCAACATTGGAGCCGAAGTCGGGCTCCGTCACGGCCACCGCGCAGAGCGTCTCGCCCGTCGCGAGCTGCGGCAGCCACTTCTCCTTCTGGGCGTCGGTGCCGCCCTTCAGTAGCGCCTTGCTGAGGATCTCCGGCCGGGTGATGAGCGAACCCGCGACACCGAGGCTGCCCCAGGAGAGCGCCTCGGTGACCAGACACATACCCAGGTTGTCATGCGCATCGTCGGGCTGCAGGCCTCCATATTGCTCGGGAATCGACAGCCCGAAGCACCCCAGCTCGGCCACGCCGTCAATGATGTCCTTGGGAATCAGGTCGTCTTCCCGGTGGACATGCTCGGCCACCGGCCGGACCTTCTGCTCGGCGAAGCGCCGGAACTCGCGCATGATCATCGCCCGGTCCTGGTCCAGACCGTAGTCCCCGGCGTGCCCGCGCTCGCGCACGGCGGCTGCAAGAGCCTCGATGTGGCTCGCGTCCAGGGCGTCCTCGACAAACGTCCGGACCGCGTCGCTGTCAACCGTGGCGGTCAACAGGGCACCGTCCACGCCCCACGCGCGCGGACGTGAACGCACCTCGGCGGACAGCGCATTGACGGTCTCCGCGGTGAACAGCGCCGCCAATCCTGTGGCCAGAGCGGCGTCCTTGGTGGCGCGCTCGGCGAACTTGGCGATGGACTTGGCGGCGGCCAGCTCAGCGAGCATCGTGCAGTAGCGGAAGGCGTCGATCTGGCGACGGTCCAGCAGCGATACCGACACCCGGCCGTCTCGCGCGACGGTGTCCGCCAGCGAGGCGGTGACCCTTGCAACGATGCCATCACACGCCTCCAGCGCGCCGAGGGTGCGATTCAATGCGACGAACGAGGTGGCTTCGGCCATGCTCGCGCTCCTGTGGTCTTCGTGGTCGGTGGCGACGACGGGCTCCCAACATGGCCATCGTCCCGCGGTCGCGGAGTATGCCAGGGGCCGGCCCCGGTGACACCGTCTGAATCGCCCGATAACTTCAAACCGTGCTACCTTTGGGGGCGGTGGTCCCCCAGATCCTACCGCGACCGCCACCTCCCATCGGCTCACCGGGCGTGCCAGCGCCCGGCAAAGGGTACTCATGTCGGACGAGACCCCCAGCAAACCCGCTCCGAAGAATCCCCGGCCCCGCTCCAAGGGCACCTCCGGCGCCCTGCCACGCAAACCGGTCAAGCTCTCCAGCGGTGACCCCAAGCGTCCGGCGACCCTGGGTGGCGGTGCCAGCGCCGCGCTCGGTCTGAACAAGGCGGCGGTTCGAAAGGCGGCCAGCACCGCCAAGATGGCTACCGCCGAGGGCACGCCTCCCCCTCCGGCCCCACCGGTCCCCCCCGCCCCGCCGGCGCCGCCGGCCAGCGCCGCTCCAGCACCTCCCGCTCCCCCGAGCGCATCGAACACCGCCCCGACGCCACCGCCGCCCACCCCTACCCCGAGCACGCCACCAGCCCCTGCTCCCGCCGCTCCACCAGAGCCCGCCCTGGAGCGGAAGCGCCGCGTCTCCAAGCGCCTGACCGCGGCAGCCAAGCCGAGGTCCGCCTCTGGCGGCCCCGGCCCGGTCCCAGCCCCCAGCGAACCCACACGGTTGGGGCAGGCAGCCCATGCGCTGGTCAAGCGCTGCGAGGCAGAGCTCGCCGAAGGAAGTCCTCAGGCCCGCCGAGCGGCTCGGCTTCACTACGAAATCGCCCGCCAATGTGAGACCGAGCTGAACGCCCCCGAGCACGCGGTCTTCCATTATCTGGCCGCACACAAGCTGGTCCCCGACGACGCCAACGCCGTGCGGGGTGCTCGGCGGACCCTCATCGCCGCAGAGCGGTACACCGAGGTCCTCAAGGTCATCGATGCGGAGATCCGGCTCAGTCCGAGCCCGAGCGAGAAGGCGGCGCTGGCCCATCTCGCCGGCACGGTCCAGCTGGACCACTTGGGCAGCCGTGGACCCGCCAAGCTCGCCTTCCAGCGGGCCGCCGACCTGGACAAGAGCAACCCACTCCACCTGCTCGCCCTGGAGCGGGCCGACAGTAGCCCCGCCACCGCCACCGCCGTTCACTCGCGACTGGCCGACCTGGGCACCACCGACCCCACGTTCCGGGCGGCTCAGCTGGCGACCCAGGCCCAGCTGCTGGAGCTGCATGCGATCGATGCGCAGCGGTCCCCCAACGAGCTCTACGAGATCGCGCTCTCGCTGTTCCCTGAGGCTCCAGATGTGCTGGCGTCGCTCAAACGCCTGGCCCACGCAGAGAACCGATGGCGTGACCTGGTCGGCTGGCTGGAACGCGAGGTCGGTCTGACCGGCGACGACTCGGTCAAGACCATGTCGCTCTACCGGATTGCGCGCCTTCATACGGAGCGCCTGGACAGCCGCACAGACGCCATCGATGCCCTGGAGCGGGCCGCCAGGATAAGCCCGACCGATACGCTGGTCCTCGAAGAGCAGGCCCGTCTGTACGAGGCGGATGAGCGCTGGGAATCGCTCGTTGGCGTGTTGAGCCGCAAGGTCGTGCTCGCCTCCAACGACTCCGAGCGGCTGTCGCTGCTACAGCGGGTCGGACATCTCACCGAGCATCGCCTGGGCCGCCCCGACGACGCCGCCCGCTGGCACGCCCAGGCCCTCGAGCTGGACCCGCTGTACGTCCCGTCACTGCATGCGTTGGGAACCTACCTGAGGGAGCGGAATCGGTGGCAGGAGCTGGTCTTGATGCTCAGCGCCGAGGCCCGCGAAGCCCGCGCGCTGACACGTCGCACCGCCGCCCACATCCGTATCGCGGAGGTGTTCGAGGCATTCCTGGGGGACCCGCTGCAGGCCGCCAGCCACTACGCCAAGGTGCTGGCCCTGGATCCGGGCCATACTCTGGCGCTGGAGGCTTTGCTGCGGCTGTACCGGTCCACCGGTCGTTGGCGCGAGACCGCCGAGGTCCTCAAGCGGGCTATCGAGACCCCGCAGCTCAACGTCGATACGGCGGACAAAGTGCTCTACCTGTACGAAGTGGGGAGCATCTACGAGGACCGCCTCGACGAGCCAGACCTCGCGATAGAGGCCTACCGCGCAGTTCTGGCCGAGGTCCCGGAAGACCTCCGAGCCGTTCGGGCGCTTGGCCGCGCCGCCCGACGGGGGGAACGTAGCGACGTCGCCTTGGAGGCGCTGGACCGCGAGGTGACGCTGACGAGCGACACCGGCCGCCTGGTCCAGCTGGACACCGCCGCAGCCGCCTTGCTCGCAGGTCCCCTGGGAGAGCCAGAGCAGGCACTGGGACGCTACGAAGAGGCGCTGCGCCGCGACCCTGCCCACCGCCCCGCGCTGAGTGGCCTTGGGCGCGTGTTCTACAACCTGGGACGTTGGGAAGACCTTCTCGACGTCTACCGGCGGGAGCAGAAGCTCGACGCCGTCGGCCCGGAAGCCGTCAAGCGACTCCACAAGATGGGCGAGATCGCGCTGGAGCGCCTGGGCGATCCCAATCGAGCCGCCCAGTTCTTCGACCAGGCAGCACGACTGGATCCAAAGCATGCCGCGTCCACCATCGCCCGCTCGGCCATCCTGACCCAGCGCAACCGCTGGCAGGAGCTCGCCGAACAGCTGGACCGTTCGCTCAAGCACGTCGAGTTGCCTCGCGACAAGGCACGCACGGCCTATCAGCTGGGCGTCGTGGCGGAAGAGCGCCTGTTCGACCCGCAAAGAGCGACGGCCGCCTACGAGAAGGCGCTGAATGAACTCCCCGACTACCTCCCTGCAGCCGAGGCGCTGCACCGGCTAAGGGCGACAGCAGGGGATTGGCCGCGGCTCATCACCGACCTGCAGGAACAGGCCGACGCCGCAACCGACAGCCGGCTCAAAGTCGCCTCGCTGATGCTCGCTGGCGAGTTGTGGCGCGACCGTATGAAGAACACGTCCAAGGCGGCGGAAACCTTCGAAGCGGTCCTCGCTGCGCATCAGGACTACCTGCCGGCCCTGCTGGCGCTGGTGCCGCTATACCGGCAGCTGGGCCGCAAGGACCAGCTGGCGCTTACCTACGCGGCCATCGTCCCGGCGCTGACCTCGCCCCAGACCCGGGGTGCGTTCCTGGCGGAACTGGCTAGAGTCATCGCGGCGGGCGCGGGAGATGCCGCCGCGCGGCGGGCCACCCTGGAGCATCAGCTGGCAACCACACCTGGCGACCTGCTGGCCCTGATGGGGCTCGAGGAGCTGGCCCTCGAGGGACGGGATCGGGAGCTGCTGGTGACCGTGGACCGAGCCCTCATGGCGGGAGAAGACGCGCGAGCCCCGCTGGGAGACGCCCGGGTTCGGTTGGCGGAGTCGCTGGAGATGGGGCTGAGCCCCGACGCCCTCGAGACCTACAAGGCGGCGCTTACCGTCGAGACGGGCAGTCTGGCTGCCGCCCAGGGATACGCACGGATCGCCGAGGACATGAACGTGCCCGAGGCGCAGGTGGAGGCGCTCGACAAGCTGGCCGAGCTCCAGACCGACGGGGTGCGCGCCTGCCGCTACCTGGTGAAGGCCGCCGGCATCCTGGTGGGCAAGCTGGCCGATGCGGACACCGCCATCGAGCTGCTGACCCGCGCCATCGACCTGGCCCCCGGCAACGTGCCCGCCGCGAGCAAGCTTTCCGAACTGCTGCGGTCGCAGCGTTCCATCGGCCGTCTGGTGGACGTGCTGTCCCGCGCGGCGGTGCGCGTCGACGACGACGAGCGTGCTTGTGCCCTGTGGATCGAGGTCGCCCAGCTACAGGCCGGCGAGCTGGCCACACCCGACTCCGGGGCCGCCATCGCGTCGCTCGAGCGGGTGTTGCGGCTCAGACCCGACCACCTCGAAGCCCGCGCGCTGATGGCCGAGATCCATGAGGCCAACAACCAGTGGCGCGATGCCACGACCCACCTCATCCACATCGTCGCCAAGACGGGCGACGCGCAGCAACGTCAGGATGCGCGACTGAGGCTGGCCAGCCTCTACCAGAACCGGCTGGACGACCTGCGGAAGGCCTCCAGTGTCTTGCAGGAGCTGCTGGTCGAAGAGCCTGACCATCTCGAGGCCCTCGAGCAACAGTTCCGGCTCAACATCGCCCGAAACCGCGACGCGGAAACCGTCGAGAGCGGGCTCCGACTGCTGGAGCTGCTGCGAGACCCGTTCGCACGAGCGCGTGTCCAGAGTCAGCTGGGGCAACTGTACGCGCGGCAGCAGGACTGGGGCCAGGCAGAGGGGCCGCTGCTGGACGCTATTGCGGTCCAGGGTCCGGAAGACACCGCGGCCTCGACCTACCTGTCGTTCATCGACGCCCACGGAGACTATGGGCAATACGCCGGGGCGCTGGCGCGCTACATCGACTTCGCGGGTCGCTCCGGCAAGCCCTCGGCGACCGTGTTCCACACCCTCAGCCGGATCCAGCGCCAGCGTCTCGACACCGCATCGGCAGCCATCGAGACCCTGCGCCGGGGCGTGCAGGCCTGGCCCGACGACGTGGACTTGCGCGGCAGCCTGGCGGAACTGCTGAAGGCGGAGGGGCAAGCGGAGACGGCACTGGAGGAGCAGCTCAAGCTGGTGGCCGCCGATCTCTCCCGCGCCGAGAGCTGGCGGGAGCTGGCGGCGACCTTCTTTTCCGTCCGTCGGCGTGACGAGGCACGTGTCGCGCTGGGACCGCTGGTACTCCTGGGCGCGGCGACCAATGACGAGCGCGGCGAGCTGAGCAAGTACCCGCCGAAACCCGGTCACGCACGGCCAGGCGCCTTCGGTACCGACACGCTTCGGCGGCTGGGGAAGCTGGGCGCGCAACCCCATTCGGCCGAGGCGCTGGTGCAGCTTTTGTCGTATGCGGTGCACAAGCTGGACCGATTCAAGCCGAACTTTGCCGACTATGGTCTCGGCGCACGGGACCGCATCACCTCTCGTTCCAGCGCCCCAGAGCGGGAACTCGCCGACCGGATCGCCGCCATCTTCGGCGTCGACGAATTCGACCTCTACATCCACCCCAAGCAGGGGCCGCTGGCCACCGTCGAGCCCAACGACAAGCCCGCCGTGATGGTCGCCGGGTGGGCCTTCGAGTCGGGCCAGGCATGGTCGACCTATGGACTGGCCTACGCGATGGCTCACATCGCACTGCAGCTCCACCCGATGCTCAAGGTAAAGGGTCGCGACCTGCCCATTCTGCTGGCTTCGGCAGGCCGCACCGCCATCGGCGGCTTTGGTGAGGGGCTGACCACCAGCCAGTTCCTGGAGAGCCAGGCCAAGGCGGTGGCCAAGGCGATGCCACGGCGCAACCGAAAGGACTTCGAAGCTGCGGCGTTTGCGTATGCCAGCGCTTCCAGGACCATCGACCTGCCGCGGTGGGGGGCTCAGCTCGACCGGGCCGCGACCCGGGCTGCGGCCCTGCTGTGCGACGATCTGAAGGTGGCCCTGCTGGCGACGGCGGGGATGCGTCGGGCGGACGACACGCAGGTGGCTGCGCTGATTAGCGACAATGACGAGATTCGGGATCTGCTCGCCTTCTGGGTGTCCGAGGAGGCCCACGGGATCCGTAAGCGCTCGGGGCTGTTCAGCCGAGCTCTGTAGGCAGACTCTCCGCCGAGGGCTGAAGCGTCGAGCGGCCTGGCACGGGGATTGCTTCACCCCATGGTCATGCTGCAGCCACCACTTCGCTTGGCGAGATGGCTAGCCCCGCGGGCGTCAGAACGTCCGCCGAGGTGCTCACACTCGCGTGATGAATTTCTCTACAGTTGTACAAGATTCACCACAGCCTCGATTCGAGGGCCTTCCCAGAGTTGCTCCTGATGAAGTCACCCGTGCTCGTATTGGCCATGACCGCCGTCCTCACGTTGGTCGCGTTGCCTCCCTCCAAGTCCCGCGCCTGTTCGTGCAGTGAGTTCATCGGGATTGCCTGGCCCACCGGCCCCGGCCAGATGGAAGGCGTGCTGAACGTCAACGCGAGCGTCTTCGTGGCCGGCACGTCCTATAAAGGGGATTCCCCGTTCTCATTTCGAGATGGGCAGGGCGCCGAGGTTCCCCATACGGCGTTCTACTTCGAGGACCAGTTGAGCCACTGTGCCAAGCGCGCCATCCTCACGCCGGATGAACCGCTGTTGGACGGGGAGACCTACACCGTCGGAGTCCCGATGGGTGGCGGCGGGGGCGATATCACCGCCGCCTTCACGGCCAGCGCGGCCGTCGGCATCCAGCAGGGGCCAACGACCTTCGATCTGAACTACATGCGGATCGTGCATACGGAGCCCACCCCCCTCTCTGGCTGTGGGTCGCCTTTCGAGATGGTCCAGACCCACACTGCCTTCCTGACCCTTTCGCTCCCCACGCCGGGAACGATGTTCTTCACCGCGAGGAACACCGACAGCTCACTCGTCGGGGAGTACGTTGCCATGGAGGCCACCTCCTCGAGCTTGGAGCTCCTCGTTCCCATGAGCGCCGACGATCAGTGCATCGAGGTGTCCATGTACGACACCCAGGGCCAACTCGTGGCCACGGAGACGATTTGTGAACCTGATACGTGCGGCGTCAAAGCCTGGCTCCCCGACTTCCAATGGAACTACCCCGCACCACCTGCAGTCGACTGCAACGCCGTCGTGATCCCTGAGCCGGAACCGGAGCCGCAGCCGGAACCGCAGCCGGAGCCGCAGCCGGAGCCAATGCCGGAGCCAGAGCCAGAGCCGGAACCGATGCCGGAGCCCACGCCGGAGCCGGAGCCTGGGCCCGAACCTGCGCCCGACGCGGAAGGTGACGCCTCTTCCAACGTTCAGGATGCGACCGACGTGACCAGCGTCCCGGGAGCCGGTGCAGAGCCGGCACCGACGGAGTCCCCCAGCGACGGATGCGCCCAGGGGAGCCTTCCGCGTGCGCCATGGGGCTTGGTCGCCGCAATGCTCGGGCTGCTGTGGGCGCGTCGTCGGCTCAGAACAGCTTCCAACACGATGCTCGCAAGGAACAAAGCCTCATGACGTTTCGCCTCAGCTCGCTTCTCCTCCTGGGCCTCGCCTTCGCCGGGTGCGCATCCGCCTCCGGCAGCGGCGCCGTCTTCGCCCTCGCACTGTTCGTGTCGGTGGCCGCCACTGCATGCCTCGAGCCGGGTTCCACGGGTACGCCGGGGACCAACGAACCCGAACCGGAGCTGTGCTACAGCGAGTGCGATCAGGAGTGGGTCGCGTGTGAGCACTTGGGGACCTGCAACTACTTCGGGCAGCCCGACACGACCGACACTGGGGTGACCGACGCGGCCGCCGATGGCGATGCCGAAGCTGACGCGCTCTGCTGGAACGAGTGCGGGTACTACGAGCCTTGCGACGAGCGGACGCCCTGCAACTACTGGGACATCGGGGAACCTGACGCGAACGATGTCGGTGACGCGGATGCCCACGTCGACGCCGACGCCGAGGTGGACGGCCCGGACGTCGACGACGCCGATACCGGAGAATGCTGGTACGAGTGCGCCGGCGAGCTCATCCCCTGCGACTGGAGTTGCAACTATTGGGAGGTCTGGGAGCCCGACGCCTCCTACGACGCCTCCTACGATAGTGGGGCGCCTGATTCGATGGGGCCGGATGCCGTACCCGATGCCGCAGGCTCCGACGCCGAAATGTGCGACGGGGTCTGGGAGCCCTGCTGCGTGGAGGGTACGATCACGGAGTGTTGCTGCCCCGGAGGCGGCGCATGCAACTACGGGTGGTTCGAGATCTGCCCCGACACCCCGCAGACCTGCGTCATGCCCGGAGAAACCTGCCCCCCATGAACGACGTCAAGCCCGGCGACAGGCCCTTTCGCCATGCAGCCCGTGGTTCGGTGTTCGACACGATGCACCGCCAGCTCATGGGTCTCGACATCGACTTCGAGGCCCTCGACCTTACAGGCGTGCGCCCGGAGCTGCTCGCCACGGCGCGCCGGGAATGGCAGCACCGCGCCCTGACCGAGTTCAGGTCCATCCAGATCATGCACCGCTTCCTGGGCGAGGTCCTCGGAGCCGGTGACCCCATCGAGGTCTACGCCGGGGCGGTGGACCTCGTCGCGGACGAGGTCCGACATACGGCGCTGTGCGTGCGGCTCTGCGAAGCCTTGGGCGGCCGCCCCCTCCTGCCAGACAAGGTCGAGCTGGTGGAACGCCCTGAGTACACGAAGATGCCCGCCCCACAACGGGCACTCATCAGCGCCATCACCATGCTCGCCATCAACGAGACCTTGTCCGTGGGTTTCGTCGAGGACCTGGCGGCCCGATGCCAGGACCCCGTGGTCGGCGCCGTGCTTCGTGCGACCTGCGAGGACGAGGAGACCCACCAGGATTTCGGCTGGGACTACATCCGCATGTCGCTGGCCCGCTTCGATACCAACGGCCGAAGGATGGCCAAGAAGATCGCGGCACAGGCCCTCGAACCCCACCGCCGCGTGGTCGAGCCGCGGCTCGACGACATCCCCGTGACCAAGCAACACCTCGACGCCTGGCCCGACGAGGAACAGGTCCGTCTGGGCCTCTTCAGCCCGCAGCGCCAGGTCCTGGTCTGGAAGAAGACCTACGAAGAAATGGTCGCTCCCAAACTCCGCGAGCTGGACCTCTTCTAGCGCGTCAGTCGTCGCTCCGCAGCACCGCCATGAACGCGGCCTGCGGGATCTCTACGTTGCCCACCTGCTTCATGCGACGCTTGCCAGCCTTCTGCTTCTCCAGCAGCTTCCGCTTTCGCGTGATGTCACCGCCGTAGCACTTGGCGGTAACGTTCTTACGCAGCGCGCTGATCGTCTCGCGGGCCACGACCTTGCCGCCGATGGCCGCCTGAATGGCGATGACGAACTGCTGCCGGGGCAGGATTTCCTTCATCTTCTGGCACAGGATGCGGCCCTTCGCCGCGGCCTTGTCACGGTGCATGATGACGCTCAGCGCGTCGACGATGTCCCCGTTGATGAGGATGTCGACCTTGGCGAGCTTGTCGGCCTTGAAGCCGATCACCTCGTAATCCATCGACGCGTAGCCGCGGGTCACCGTCTTGAGGCGGTCGAAGAAGTCGACGATGATCTCGCTCAGCGGCAGCTCGTAGGTGACCACGACCCGGTTGGCGCTCAGATAGCTCAGCTCCTTCTGCACGCCCCGCCGCTCCTCGCAGAGCGTGAGCACCGGCCCAACGAACTCGTGGGGCGTGTGGACGGTGCAGCGGGCCACCGGCTCCTTGATGGCCTTGATGTGGACCGGCTCGGGGAGCTTACGCGGGTTGTCGACCTTGATGGTCTCGCCCTTGGTCGTCTCCACTTCGTAGACCACGCTCGGCGCCGTGGTGATGAGGTCGAGATTGAACTCCCGCTCCAGACGCTCCTGGATGATCTCCATATGAAGGAGGCCCAGGAACCCGCAACGGTAGCCGAAGCCCAATGCGCCCGAACTCTCCACCTCGAACGTGAAACTGGCGTCGTTGAGCGCCAGCTTCTCCAGGGCGTGGCCCAGGTTCTCGTAGTCCGAACCATCCACCGGGAAGATGCCGGAGAACACCATCTGCTGGACGGGCTGGAAGCCCGGAAGCGGCTCGTCCGCCGGCCGCCTCACGTCGGTCACCGTGTCGCCCACGCGGGCATCGTGGATGTCCTTGATGCCGCAGATGACGTAGCCCACCTCGCCAGCTACCAGCTCTTTGAGCGGCACCATCTCGGGTTGCATGATGCCCAGCTCACCGGCGTCGTACTCCGCGCCGGTGGCCATGAGCCGAATCTTGCGGCCCTTGGACAGGGTGCCCTCCATGACCCGGAGCATGATGATCACGCCGCGGTACGGGTCGTACCAGCTGTCGAAGATGAGCGCTCGCAGGGGCGCATCGCGGTCCCCCTGGGGGGCAGGCAGCCGGGTCGCGATGGCCTCCAGCAGACCGTCGATACCCAGACCCGACTTGGCGCTGACCTCCTGCGCATCGGAGGCGTCGAGCCCGATACCGTCCTCGATCTCCGCCCGAACGCTCTCAGGGTCAGCCGCCGGCAGGTCGATCTTGTTGAGCACGACGATGAGCTCCAGCTCCTCCTCCAGTGCCAGGTAGACGTTGGCGAGGGTCTGGGCCTCCACGCCCTGGGCAGCGTCCACCACCAGCAGGGCGCCTTCACACGCAGTCAGGCTGCGCGACACCTCGTAGCTGAAGTCGACGTGGCCCGGGGTGTCGATGAGGTTGAACTGGTAGAGTTCCCCATCGTCAGCGCGATATCCGATGCGGACGCTCTGGCTCTTGATGGTGATACCGCGCTCGCGCTCCAACTCCATCTTGTCGAGGAACTGGTCCTTCTGCTCACGCTCCGAGACGGTCCCCGTCACCTCCAGCAACCGATCCGCCAGCGTGCTCTTGCCGTGGTCGATGTGGGCGATGATGGAGAAATTGCGGATGCGTTCCTGCGGGAACTCGCGCCCGCCACCCTGGTCCTGGCGGGTCGCCTTGGGTTTGGCCATGAGGCGTCTTTACTCCGGCAGCGGTGAAACTGCTACTCGTCGATGCTCAAACCCAGCTGACGTGGCACGTTGGCTTTGTATTTCTCCAGGATGAGGTCGATGCCCTCCCGGATGTAGGCCGCCATGGCCTTCTGCGTGGACTGGCTCAAGAGCTTGAGCTGCCGGTCCTGCTCAACGGTAATATATATGGTGGTTGCGACCTTTCTGGAGCCCATGCGGGCATGAAAGCGGCACTTGATCCTAAGGTCAAGAAAACACAGCACATTCAACTCCGCGCCGGGACGCAATTCCCGCTTGTTTCTCCACAAACTCGCCCCTATACTCCGCGCCCTCTATTCACCCAGGCCAAAGCCGATGAGAAGCGCACGATGACTGGCGATACGCCGCCGACCGATACCCCGATGTCCACCTTTCACGCCGAACCGGACATGGACCAACAGCCCGCGGCGAACGCTCCGGTCCAGGTCGTCGACAAGGGCCAGGGCGAGCGCGCCGTCGCCGCCACCGAGCCCGACGAACCGAAGGCCGTGACGATGCCTGACGGCTCCGAGTTGGGCGCTGTGGAGGGGGCCGACGACTTCGAAGCCCTCATGGCCCAGTCCATGACGGCCCCCAAGGCCGACGCGGTGTTCAACCCGGGGGACAAGGTCGAGGGCATCGTAGAGGTGATCAGCCTCCATGGTCGCGAGGTCTTCCTCGACCTGGGTGGCCGCGCCACCGGCTACATCCTCAAGGAAGAGCTCGTCGACGACGAGGGCAACCTCACCGTCAAGCAGGGCGACAAGGTCGAAGGCATCGTCGTCGGGACGGACTTCAACGGGATCAAGATCCGCCGGTCGCTCGCTCGCACCGACGGCGACTTCCGTGCCCTCAAGGACGCCCTCGTGGCGGGCCTGCCCGTGGAGGGCAAGGTGGTCGCCACCAACAAGGGCGGCTTCGAAGTTCTGGTCAGCGGCGCTCGTGCCTTCTGCCCGATGAGCCAGATCGATCTGTACCGGCCGGACGACCCGCAGCAGTTCGTCGGCAAGACGATGCTGTTCAAGCTCATCGAGCTCAAGGGTCGGGAGGCCGTGCTGTCGCGGCAGGCGCTTCTCAAGCAGGAGCGCGAGGAGAAGGCCAAGGAGCTTCGGGAGAAGCTCAAGGTCGGCGCACGCCTCGAGGGCACCGTTCGCTCCATCCAGAAGTACGGCGCGTTCGTGGACCTGGGCGGCATCGACGGGCTCATCCACGTCAGCGAACTGAGCTGGGACCACGGCATCGACCCTCACAAGGTGGTCAAGCTGGGGCAGAAGGTGGAGGTCGTCGTCCTGGAGATCGACGACAGCCGCGGACGCGTGGCGCTTTCCCTGAAGAAGGCCAAGGGCGACCCGTACGAAACCGCCGTGGAAGGTCTTGGCGTGGGCGCAACGGTGGAGGGCACGGTAGCTCGGCTCACCAACTTCGGCGCCTTCGTCACGATTGCCGAGGGCGTTGACGGGCTCATCCACGTCAGCGACATGGCCCATCACCGGGTCCGGCACCCCAAGGAGATCCTGAGCATCGGCGACGTCGTGAAGGTGCGGGTCACCGAGATCGACCTGGCCCGACGGCGCATCGGGCTGTCGCTCAAGGCTCTGGCCGAGGACCCGTGGGATTCCGTGACGACCCGGTTCCCAGTCGACTCGACGGTCACCGGCAAGGTGGAGAGCGTCCGCGACTTCGGCATCTTCGTCGCCCTCGGCGACGGCATTACCGCGCTGCTCCCCGCAAGCGAGAGCGGTGTGCCCCACGGGCAGCCGCTACAGAGCCAGTACAAGGTCGGCTCGGAGGTCACCGCGACGGTGCTTCGCATCGACGAGAACGACCGCAAGATGGCGTTGACCACCCGTGACCCGTCCGAGGCCCGAGCCCGGCGCGGCGGTGGCGGTGGCGGTGGCGGTGGCGGCTACGGCGACCGACGCGGTGGCGGCGGCGACCGGCGTGGCGGTGACCGGCGCGGGGGCGGCCGTGGCCGTGGTCCGCGTCGTGACAGTGGCCCGCGCAGCTGGATGGACTCGGACGACAAGAGCGAGTCCGTCGGTGCCTTCGGCGCCGCGCTGCTGAAGGCGCTGAAAAAGGATGAGAAGTAGCGTCCTCGTCTCGGTGATTGCGGCGCTGGCCCTGGCGGGCTGCCCCGAATGGCTGGAGGTCGACGACGACGATGATGTGGTCGTCGAGCAGCCTGCCGCTGAGATCGAACGCACCGAACCGGTGTTCCTGCCGGTCGAGTACCCGCGCCTGAGCGCCAAGGGACCGCTGGTTCCCAGCACGCCCGGGCTGCGGGTTCCGGAGGGCTACTTCGCCAGGGCCCGCCTCGATGTTGCCGACATCCACATGCCCTGGGCGTACGCGGCTTTTCTGCAGGGTGACGGCGAGCTGGTGCTGCGGCTGAAAGCCGTCAGCGGCCCCTATGTCGTCGGCGGCCCCTTCGATGGAACCGCGCCGGTGCCGACACTTCGCGCGGTCATCCACCTGTCGGTGCCAGAGGCCACCAACATCGGCGAGCTGGTGGGGGTGGATCTGAGCGCCGAGGCGCTCAAGCGCTCCACGGTCGCGCTGCGCACGTCGGCCAAGTACCGCTACCTGATCACGCTGACCCGCCTGACCATCGAGGCTGTCGGTGACACCGCCGTGTCCGGCAGCTTCGAGGGGATCGCCCGACGAGGCTCCAAGGCCAAGACGTCACTGCCGATCCGAGTCGGCTTTGTGGCGCTCAAGGCCATGCCCGCCGATCCCGACGCCCCCGCCCCACGATAGCCTGCAACAAGGCGCTATCGGACGCTGCCAAGTGCTGCTATAACGCGCCCGTCTCGCGGACGTACCCAGCACGATGAGCCGAGCTCGCAGGGAACGGATGGCCACTCAGAAGTCGCGCTCCAAAAGCAAAAAGCTTGCCGACACCCCCGGCGAAAAGGACGCGATCCCGTCTCCCAAGAAGGTGGTCCAGCGGGCACGAGACGTCGCTCGAGAGGCGCGGGGGCTGCTCAAGGCCAAAGCCAAGAAGGTCGCCAAGGACAAGGCGGACCGGGTGCAAGCCGCCTTTGACGCGGTCGTGCAGGGCCTCCCGGCGCGTCGGCAACCCCTGAGCGAGATCGACCACGAAGGGCTGCACAAGGCCACCCGCACGCTGGACACGGAGCTGACGGATGTGTTCGGGCGCTGGCGCAAGACGGTCGCGCGCGAATACCTCGAGTCGATCGTCTGGGCGATCGGTCTGGCGTTTCTGATTCGGGCCTTCATCTTCGAGGCCTTCTCCATCCCCTCCAGCTCGATGATGCCGACGCTGAAGATCGGCGACCATCTGTTCGTGAACAAGATCGGCTACGGCCTGTATGTGCCGTTCAACCCCAGCCGATTCCTGCACTGGGACGAGCCCACCCGAGGCGACATCATCGTCTTCGAGTACCGCTTCCCCGGTGCGCGCCATGACGGTGAGGACTTCATCAAGCGGGTCATCGGCGTCCCCGGTGACCGGGTCCGCGTCGAGGACAACCAGATCATCCTCAACGACGAGGCCATCCCCACCGAGGCCATCGATCCCAAGAAGTCCACCGACGGCTTCAACGGCATCTGCGGCGTCTACAAGCACGACGACTCTGACCAGACCAGCGGTCAGTGCCACTGCACCCGACAGGTCGAGCGGCTCGGGCCGGGCGACGATCGCAGCGAGTGGTCGACCAGCTACACCAGCCAACACTTCCATCCCGGCCACGGCTGCACCGAGCCCACGCGCCCGGACTGGGACCTGGACGACGTGCGCCCCTTCGAGCGCGAGTTCTTCCGCCCGCCGGCGTGCCGCCGCAAGACGACCGACCAGCTCGGCTCGCTGGGGCGCAGAATCCGCGAGTCTTGCCTCAAGCTGTACAACGACGGGGGCAATCTCGTGGTCCCGGATGGGCACGTGTTCGTCATGGGCGACAACCGCGACCAGTCCGACGACGGTCGCAGCTGGGGTCTGGTCCCATTCGACCGCATCAAGGGCTCCGCCTTCTTCATCTGGTACGCGCGCGAGTTCTCGCGCGTCTTCACGTGGTTATGAGAAGCGCACAGAATCTCAAGGAATCGAAGGTCCTGTTGGACGCCGACGGGGTCCGCCGCGCGCTGTCTCGGATGGCGCGTGAAATCGTCGAGGCCAATGGCGGCGTCGAGCGACTTGCCATCGTTGGGATCCACACCGGCGGCGTCCATCTGGCCAAACGTATCTGCGACATCATCGCCGCCGATGAGGGCTCACGCCCCATCGAAGGCATGATCGATATCACGCTCTACCGCGACGACGTCCTCATCGGCTTGCCTCAGCCTGTGGTTGGCCGAACCGAGCTACCCTTCGAGATGGACTTCATGCGGGTGGAGCTCATCGACGACGTCCTGTTTACCGGACGCACAGTCCGGAGCGCGCTGGACGCCCTGGTGGACTATGGCCGGCCGGACTGCATTCGGCTGTCGGTGCTCGTGGACCGCGGGCACCGAGAGCTGCCCATCCAGGCCGATATCGTAGGCGCCCGGTTCGCCACGGACCGGGGTGAGTCGGTGAAGGTCGAGTTGACTGAAACCGGCGCCGAGAGCGACCGCGTGGTGCTTTACACGCCGGAGGGATCGTGAGCCTTTCGCTGCGCCACCTGCTGGGAATCGAGGGCCTGGACAAGGAGACCCTGTCGGGGATCCTGGACCTTGCGGGCCATTTCAAGCGTGTCAACCAGCGCAAGATGAAGAAGGTGCCGGCGCTGCGAGGCGTCATGGTGGTGAACTTCTTCGTCGAGAACTCCACGCGCACCCGGCTGAGCTTCGAGACCGCCGAGAAGCGGCTGAGTGCAGACACCCTCAACTTCAGCGCGTCCACGTCGAGTCTCAAGAAGGGTGAGACGCTGGTGGACACCATCAAGAACGTGCAGGCGATGTCTCCCGACATTGTCGTCATCCGACACTGGGCGGCGGGTGCGCCCCGGCTGTTGACGCGCCACATCGACTCGGCCGTGGTCAATGCTGGAGACGGCTGGCACGAGCACCCGACCCAGGCCCTGCTCGATATGCTGACCATTCGTGAGCACAAGGGCACCTTCGAGGGAAAGAAGGTCGCGATCATCGGCGACATCACCCACTCCCGTGTGGCGCGCTCCAACATCTACGGCCTGACGACGATGGGCGCAGATGTTCACGTCGCCGGCCCGCCGACGATGCTCCCAGCCGCCCTCGAGGCATTCGACGTCACTGCTCACAAGCGGGTCGAACCGGCCATGGAGGGAGCCGACGTCATCATGATGTTGCGGATCCAGAAGGAACGGCTGGGCGCGGCGCTATACCCCAACGACCGTGAGTACTTCCGCTACTTCGGTCTGGACACCAAGCGCCTGAGGCTGGCCCAGGACGACTGCATCGTCATGCACCCGGGGCCCATCAACCGCGGTGTCGAGCTGGCCCCCGAGATCGCCGACGGCGACGCCAACGTCATCCTCGAGCAGGTGGCCAACGGCGTCGCGGTCCGCATGGCCGTGCTCTACCTGGTCGCCGGTGGCGGCGCCATCGCGGCGGCATAGAGTGTCCGATATGAAAGCTACGCCGCACAAATCCTTGCTTGTTTGGCCCCTGCCGGCGTTGCTCGGGCTTGAATTGACCCCCGTCAGTCCTGCGCCCTCGCGCCTTGGCAGGAACCAAACCGCGGCGAATTTGAAGCCGCGTACCTTCCATATCGGGCACTCGGAGGACTGAGGTGGCACGACTCATCATCGTTGGCGGCACGGTCTTTCGAGACGGAGACACCTCCGGCCCCGGTACCGTGGTGATCGACCGAGACAGCGGCACCATCGAGGCCGTGATGGGGGCCGGTGAGGCGCCTCCTGAGGCGGACGGCGACCAGGTACTCGACGCCACCGGGCTCTGGGTGGCGCCCGGCTTCGTCGAGCTGTACGCCAGCGTGCCCGACCCGGGCCGTGAGCATCGCGAGGACGTGGCCAGCGCGGCGGCTGCGGGCGCCCGTGGCGGGTACACGACGGTGTTCACGCTCCCCGACACCGAACCGGTCGTCGACAACGGCGCCATCGCCCTGGACATCCAGACCCGAGCCGCACGGAGCACGGGCGCGCGTGTGGTGCCTCATGGGGCCGCGACCGTGGGCAACGCCGGCGTGGATCTGTCGCCCTATGGCGAGCTCACTGACGCCGGCTGCAAGGCGGTCGTGTGTGGGGACTTCCCCATCGCCACGACGGGGCTTGCACGCAACGTCCTTGACTACGCCAACGCCTTCGAGCTGCCGGTCATCATCACCGGCGTCGATCATGACCTTGGTGACGGCCTCTGCGACGAGGGCATCTGGTCCACACGCCTGGGGCTGCCGGCCAGCGCGGCCATCGCCGAACGCGTCGCCATCGAGCGCGACTGCGCGCTGGCGGAGCTCACGGGCGCGACCGTGCACTTTGCCCGCGTGTCCACCTCGGAGGGTCTGGGAGCCATCGCCCGAGCCAAGGAGCGTGGAGTCCGCGTCACCTGCAGCTGCACGCCCCACCATCTTCACCTGACCGCGGCGGCGCTGGCCGACTACGATCCGAACCTACGGGTCTGGCCCCCGCTCCGCAGCGACGCCGACGTCAAGGCTCTGCGTGAAGGGTTGGCCAGTGGCCTGGTGGACGCGGTGGTCACCGACCACCAACCGCTTCACAGCGAGGACAAGCGGCGCGAGTTCATGAGCGCTCCGGCCGGCATCAGCGGCCTGGAGACGACGCTGGGGCTGGTGCTGGAGCTTGTTCACTCGGGCGAGCTGTCCGCTACCCGAGCGCTGTATGCGCTCAGCGGCGGACCGGCCCGCGTGGTCGGCGACCCGGCGCGCGGCGTGCTGCGTGCCGGAGCCATGGCCGACATCGTATTGGTGGACCCAGAGGCGAGTTGGCTGGTGGAGCCCGAGGGATTCGCCAGCAAAGGAAAGAACACGCCCTTTGGCGGCCGGGTCATCTCCGGTCGGGCGACCACCACCATCGTCGCGGGCGACGTGGTGTGGCAGGCCAACATGGAGGTATAGGGTGGCGAGGCAGACAAGGCGACGCGAGAAGGCCGTGATAGCACTGGCCGATGGCACCCTGTTCTATGGCGAGGCCATGGGTGCCCGTGGCAAGGCGGCCGGAGAGGTGGTGTTCAATACCTCGATGACCGGCTATCAGGAGATCGTCACCGACCCGAGCTACGCCGGGCAGATCGTGACGATGACCTACCCCGAGATCGGCAACTACGGGGTCAACCCGAACGACCGCGAGTCACGTCGCGTATTCGCCGCCGGACTCATCGTCCGTAACGTAAGCCCTGTCGTCAGCAACTACCGAAGCACCCAGGACCTCGAGAGCTACCTGACCGACAAAGGCGTCGTTGGCATCACCGGCGTAGACACTCGCGCCCTGGTGCGCCACATCCGCGAGCAAGGTGCGCAGCCGGGCTGCATCCTCAGCCCCGCGCCGGCCAACGAGGACGAGGCCCGCGCACTGGCCAAGGACGTCCCCAGCCTGGTGGGGGTGGATCTTGTGGCCGACGTCACCACTGCGGAGCCCTACGCCTGGACCGAGGGGCTTTACCCTCTGGACGAGGCAGTGGCGGGCCCGCCTGTCGAGCGCGACCACCGGTACAAGGTCGTCGCTTACGACTTCGGCGTGAAGAACAACATCCTGCGCCACCTCGTGCATCTCGGCTGTGACGTCACCGTCGTACCCGCCTACACCTCCTCAGCCGATGTGCTCGCGCTGGAGCCCGAAGGCATCTTCCTGAGCAACGGGCCGGGCGACCCCGACGCCGTCGCGGGGGTCAAAGAAGCCATCGCGGGGCTGGTGGGCAAGCTTCCGATGTTCGGCATCTGCCTGGGCCACCAGATCCTGGGGCTGGCCATGGGCGCCAGCACGTTCAAGCTCAAGTTCGGCCATCGCGGGGCGAACCACCCCGTACGGCACGAGGAAAGCGGCGAGGTCGAGATCACCAGCCAGAACCACGGCTTCGCTGTCGAGCGAGACAGCCTGCCGGCGGGTTGCCATGTGACTCACGTGAACCTCAACGACCAGACGGTGGCCGGCTTCGCCCACCCCGACCAGATGCTGTACAGCGTGCAATATCACCCTGAGGCCAGTCCTGGCCCGCACGACGCCCACTATCTGTTCGAGCCGTTCGTCGAGATGATGGAGGACCGCCGCTAGCGGCGCCGGTCGGCCAGCGCAGGTAAGCCGATGTTGGGGGAGGCGCTGTCCTTGTCTAGCGCCGTGGCGTGGGCCGCGGCGGTCGTCCTCTACAAACAGAGCGACGAGGTTCATCCCGAGATGATGAACCTGTTCAAGAACGTCTTCGGGGTGGTGGTCATCGGCTTCACCCTGGTGGTGATGGACGGCAGCATCGACACCGGCCGTAGTGGTGAAGATTGGGCACGCCTGATCGTGTCGGGGGTGGTCGGTATCGCCATCGCTGACACTCTCGCGTTCGCCGCACTCAAGCGATTGGGGGCGGGCCTGATGGCGGTCGTGGAGACCACCTACGCACCGACGATGGTGCTCTTGTCGGTCTCCTTCCTGGGCGACCCCATTGGCTGGACGTTCCTCTTTGGCGGCAGCCTCGTGGTGGCCGGTGTTTTCCTCGCCTCGCATCAGCCGCGCAGTGCCAGAAGCCCCAAACCGGACACCAGGGGCATCGGTGGCGCCATCGCTATGGGCGTCGCCGGAATCGCCTTGATGGCTGCAGGCATCGTGCTCGCCAAGCCCGCCCTCGACCGAGGCGAGGTCGTGGAGGTGACCCTCATACGGCTGCTGGCCGGCACCCTGGCTCAGCTGGTGGTGATCCTGCCCCGCGCCTCAGCAAGGGCCCGGCTGACGATCTTCAAGCCGCAGCCCGTGTGGAAGACGCTGGTCCCAGGGAGCTTCTTTGGCGGCTACCTGGCGATGATCTTCTGGATCGGCGGCATGAAGTACACGACCGTGTCCATCGCCGCCATTCTGGGTCAGATGGCCACCATCTTCACCCTCGTCTTTGCCCGGATGTTCCTGGCGGAACCGCTCACAAGGAATCGGATTATCGGTGCTGCGGCTGCCGCGACGGGGGCTGCGCTACTGATGACGTGAAGCCGGAACGAGCGCCGAACCAACTGGAATTGAAGGACAAGTGGGAATTGACCCGGACCATGTGGGGGAAATCCCTCGGGCATGCCCTGCTGGCCCGCGACACGCCGCACTAAGCTCCCGAAATCACGAGAAAGGCACTTTTGGCACGTGGCTTGCTCTATGTCTTCCCGTCGCAGACGCGACACGAAGAAATACGGTCAATGTCGCTTTCGACCTGGCACATCAGGTCTGAACCGTCCCCGTGAAGTGGCGGCAGTGATCGCATCTGAGATGGTGTTGGGACCTCGCGGGGCACCCGACACCATCTCTTTTTTTTGGCCTGACGACGGCCTTCCAGTTCGATACACGGCGCGATAGCGTCGGACGCTGTGACGGCCCCGTGGTCGCCGACAGAAGCGGCCCTAGAGCCCTCCCCTCCCCCTGCTCCGGAAGCGTAGGTGTGACGTCGACGTCCATCGATACCCCGCCCCCTTGGCACGCGACCTCCTGTGACGAGGCCCTGGCAACCCTCGCCAGCGACGCCCACGCCGGGCTGAGTGAAGAGGACGCCGCATCGCGCCTGGCAGCGCGCCCCGAGACGGATGCGCCGGCCGAGACTGGCCGCTTCATGCGTCTGGTCACCCTGGCCGTCGACCAGCTGCGGGACATCATGTCGTTGGTGCTCATCGTCGCCGCGGTGATATCGATGTTCATCGGGGAGACTGGCGACGCTGTTGCCATCCTGCTGGTGCTGACGCTTGCGACAGTGCTGGGGGTGATGCAACAGGCGCGCGCAGACCAGGCCTTGCGCATGCTGCGTGCCCTCGGAGCGCCCAGGGCCACGGTTCGCCGAGGAGGCGTAGCCCGCTCCATCGCCACCGACGAACTGGTCGCAGGCGACATCGTGGAACTCGTCGCCGGAGATCGCGTCCCCGCTGACGTACGGATCGTCGCCCAGGCGGGGCTCCTCGTCGACGAGTCCGCGCTGACCGGCGAATCCGTTCCCGTGGCCAAACACACCGAGCCCGTCGCCGAAGACGTCGCGGTCCACGGACGGGAGAGCATGGCGTTCCAGGGAACGTTGATCCGGGCGGGGCATGGGGACGGCCTCATTGTGGCCGTCGGTCAGGAGACGGAGCTTGGTCGCTTGACCAAGCTGGTCGCCGAAGGCGCCCCACCGCAGACCCCGCTCCAGCGCCGGCTCTCGGTCCTCGGCGCGCAGCTGACCTGGGCCGTCCTGGCCATCTGCGTGCTGCTCGTGGTCGGTGGCGTGCTCGCCGGCGAGCCGCTGGTGGCGATGGTGATGATGGGGCTTTCCCTTGCGGTTGCCGCCATCCCCGAGGGGCTGCCCGCGGTGGTAACGGTGGCGTTGGCCCTCGGGGCGCGCCGCATGGCCGCACGCAACGCGTTGGTCCGACGACTTTCGTCGGTTGAGGGGCTCGGAGAGGTCAGCGTCATCTGCAGCGACAAGACCGGCACCATGACCGAGAACCGGATGCGTCTTCAGCGGCTGGAGACCGTCCCGGGGCGCGAGATGGACGCCGATCTGGTCATGGCGCTGTGCAACGACGCCCACGACGACACCGGAGACCCCACCGAGCTGGCCCTGTCGGAGCATCTGGCCGAACGATACCTGGCGTTGAGAGCAGCCCACCCCCGCCTCCACGAAGACCCGTTCGATGCTCGACGAGCCAGGATGACGACGTTGAACGCCGACATCGGCGGCCAGCTGATCGTCGCCATGAAGGGGGCAGTGGAGGTCGTCACCGAGCGCTGCGTCGCCCCCCCGGAGGACCTGGTCGCGGCCGCTCACACGCTCGCGGAGCAGGGGCTGCGTGTGCTGGCACTTGCCATCCGTCGGGTGGACGCCCCGCCCGACGGCGAGGCCGCTGCGATGGACCTCGAGCCGTTGGAGCAGGGGCTCACGCTCGTGGGATTGGTAGGCCTCGCCGACCCCGTGCGCGCGGGCGTCGCCGAGGCGGTCGCTGAGTGCAAGTCGGCCGGCATCGAGCCGATCATGATCACGGGGGATCACGCCGACACCGCGGCAGCCATCGGGCGTGAGGTCGCCATCGACCGGGTTCACGCCCGAGTCGCGCCCGAAGGGAAGCTGGCCATCATCAAGGAGCTTCAGCAAGCCGGCCACGTCGTTGCGATGACGGGGGATGGCGTCAACGATGCCCCCGCCCTCCAGTCCGCCGATGTGGGCGTCGCCATGGGCAAAGCCGGCACGGACGTGGCCCGAGAGACGGCCGACCTGGTGCTGATGGACGACCACTTCGCCACCATCGTGGCAGCCGTCCGAGAGGGTCGGCGGATCTTCGCCAACATCCGCAAGTTCATCGGCTACTCGTTGGCGTCGAACCTGGGCGAGATCCTGGTGATCCTGTTCGCGCCGCTGATCGGCCTGCCGATTCCGCTGCTTCCTGTACAGGTCCTGTGGATCAACATCGCCGGGGACGGACTGCCGGGGTTGGCGTTGGCCCTTGAGCCGCCGGAGAAGGGCGTCATGCAGCGCCCCCCACGCTCGGTGGATGCGCCCATCGTCGACCGCGCCATGTGGATTCAAACCGCCGTGTTGGGCGTCATCATGGCGGTCTCGGCGCTGGCCGCGGGGATATGGGCCGATACGACCGGCAGCAGCGGGGCCTTCCAGACGGTAGTGCTGACCTCGATCGTCTTCTCGCAGCTGTTCCACGTCCAGGCCATCCGGAACGACCTGCAGTTCTCGCGACTGGCCTTCCGCGACAACCCCTGGATGATCGCTTCACTGGTCGCCACGGCCGGAGCGCAGCTGGTGGTCATCTACTGGGAGCCCGCCAACGTGCTGTTTCATACAACACCTCTGACGGCCGCCCAGCTTGCCGTGTGCGTCCTTCCAGGAGTGGTGCTGGCGGTGGTGATGGAGACGTGGAAATTCGCGGCGCGGCGACGCATGCACCGCGCCGTGTGAAATGCCCCATACCATTTGGGCCATATGGCACAACCCACATAGTGCCAGGCCAAATCAGACCATGGTGCGCAGCAAATCCATGTAGCTGACGATCCCCACGAGGGTGCCCTCTCGCTCATCGACGACGGGGATGGCACCCACCCGGTGGTCCAGGAACAGGTGGACGACGTCTTCCACGTCCATCGACGGGGTGCACGTAAGGATGTCGCTGCTCATCATGTCGCTGACGGGCTTGTCGAGCGCCAGCACCTGCGCTCCGGTGGAGCCGAACGAGAGGACCAGCGCGCGGGTGTCGCGGTCGCTGACAACGCCGACCAACTCCCCGGCCTCGTTGATGACCGGAAGGTGTCGAACGTCTTCGTCGTGCATCACGCCAATCGCATCGGCCACCGTGGCCATGGTGTCGACAGTGATCGGGCTGCTGGTCATGATATCTGCGGCCATCGGCATGGCGTTTCTCCCTGGTCTGGGGTTTGGTGAGCGCTGACGCGTTTGCGTCGCTCCGACGTGTAGAGCAAGCGATGTGCCAATGGCCGGACGCTCTGTCGGTGGCACGAATCGTGCAGTTTCGGACACCAACGCTCAACACCATGGCCCCACTGGAGGCACCCCATGTCGGAAACCTGGATCATCGGCTACGACTTCAGTCAGTGCTCGGAAACTGCGCTGGATTTCGCCGCCGAGGAGCTGTCGCAAACTGGCGGCGGAAAGCTCATCCTGGTTCACGTCTACCGCCGACCTCACAAGCAGGTTGGCTTCGAGCTGTCCCAGTTGAGCCGGGCCATCAAGCCTCTGGATGACGCCGAGCAGATCCTGCGCGAGGTCATCGAGGGCCGTCTGCAGAAAGTCGCCGTGCGAACCAAGGAGAAGTTCCCTGTTCTCGAGATCACGGTGCGTCTGGAGGAAGGGCACGCGGCGACGCGGGTCGCCCAGGTCTGCACCGAGGAGAACGCCAAGATCTGCGTGATGGGTACCCACGGTCACCGGGGCCTCAAGCGTGTCTTTCTCGGCTCGGTGACCCAACAGGTCCTGACGCTGTCGCCCTGCCCGGTGCTGGTCGTACGACGCGACGAGACCGACGACTCCACAACCCCCTGACCACGCAAACAACGACCCCTTTCATATAAGGAAGAAGGAAGGCGACATGGCCAGACTGGTCGTATGTGACGACGAACAGCTCATTCGGTGGAGCCTCGCTGAGCACCTGCGCGGCGAGGGCTACGACATCGATACCGCCGAGAACGGCAAGCAGTGCCTCGACATGGTGCTCGATCACACGCCTGATGGTGTGTTGCTCGACCTCAAGATGCCGGAGATGGACGGGCTGACGTGTCTTCGGAAGATTCGCGAGGCGGAGATCGACATCCCCGTCATCGTCATCACCGCCCATGGTCAGGTCGAACATGCCATCGAGGCCACTCGGCTGGGCGCCGCAGGTTGGCTGAGCAAACCGTTCGACCTTCGAGAAGTGGCGCTGACCGTGCGGTCGGCGCTGGACAAGGCAGAGGCCGCACGCGCGGTGACCGACGCCACCGGTGCGAAGTCCACTGGGTACGAGAACATGGTCGGCAGCTCCCCAGCCATGGAGCGCGTGTTCGACGTGCTCCGCAAGCTGGAGGCCATCGACGCACCGACGGTTCTCATCAACGGCGAATCAGGCACGGGTAAGGACCTGGTGGCCCAGGCGATTCACACGCGTGGACCGCGTAAGAAAGGCCCGTACATGGAGGTCGACTGCGCCTCGCTGCCCGAACAGCTCATCGAGTCCGAGCTCTTCGGCCACGAGCGCGGCGCGTTCACCGACGCCAAGCAGCTCAAGCGTGGGCAATTCGAGGTCGCCCGCGGCGGCACGATCTTCCTCGACGAGATCGGCGAGATGAGTCTGGCGACCCAGGCCAAGCTCCTGCGCGCGTTGGAGAACCGCCGATTCAAACGGGTCGGCGGGGTTCAGTCGCTGCCCCTGGACGCCGCGGTCATCGCGGCGACCAACCGGGACCTGCGCGAAGAAGTGCGTGAGGGGCGGTTCCGCGAGGACCTGTACTTCCGCCTGGCGGTCATTCCGGTGGAGATTCCGCCGCTTCGGCAGCGCAAGTCCGACATCCCATTGCTGGTATCCCACCTTCTGGAGAAGTTCGCCCGAGACATGAACCGCCCTCTGGAGGGGATCGAGCCGGACTCGCTGGAGGCGCTGACCAACTACTCCTGGCCAGGTAACGTGCGTGAGCTGCGCAACGTGTTGGAGAGGTGCTACATCCTACACGGTCAGGACGGCTGGATCCGCGCCGAGCACCTGCCAGGTGAGATCCGCTTCGGCACCCGCCCTGCCACCAGCTCCACGACCCCCTTCATGCTGCCCGAGGAGGGCATTCACCTGGAGGACGTCGAGAAGAGCTTTATCCTGCAGGCGCTTGAGCGATGCGACTGGAATCAGACGGCCGCGGCGCGGTTGTTGGGAATCACCCGCTACACGCTGCGCTATCGCATGGAGAAGTTCGAACTCAAGCCCCCGCGGCGCTGAGGCGGCGCCGGGAATCGCGGCTGGTGCTACTCCTCAGGGAGGCGTAGCACCAGCACCGAGCAGTGGGCGCGGCGAACCACCACCTCGGCGACGGAACCCAGGAAGGCCCGCGCAATGCCGGTGCGGCCGTGGGACGGCATGACGATGAGATCGGCGGACACGTCCCTGGCGTAGCGGGTGATCTCCTCGGCCGGGCTTCCCATGCGGACCTCCGTTCGGTGGGGTTCCAGGTTCATGGTCGTCATCCGATCCGTCAGCGCCCGATGGCAATGCTCTGACGTCGTCTGCTCCGTGGTCGCCCCGAGCAGGGGCGGAGGCGTCACCTCAAGCACGTGGAGTTCGGCGTCGGGCAGCTGGTCGCGGATGAACTCGGCGGCGCGAATGCAGGCGCCATGGGAAGGATCGAAGGGGACCACCACACGTCGTGATTTCATGTCTCGCCTCGCCTCCAAGGGATGGACGGATGCATGGGTATCCGGGATTGGCGACCAAGCACGTCGCAACATGTGTGCCATCGCCCTATAGCCGATCGTAGACGCCCCGCGTCGGCCCGACCACCGTCACGCGCAGCGAATGGGCCATATGACCCACTCCACTGGGGGCATGACCCACACCCTGGGGCAGGCATGGGCGTCGCCGCGCCGCTTCCGAGATGGCACGGGGCTTGCGTCGGCTCCCATCGATGCATGCTCGACTCCCAGCCGCACTCCAGTCCCTCGACGCCTACTCCGACGTCCTGGACGCCGCCGTGCTCGCAGAAACGGCACCACCCGGCTTTGTCGAGACCCACATCTCCTGGGTGTTCATCGTCGGCAACGATGTCTTCAAAGTGAAGAAGCCCGTCCGCTTCGACTTCCTCGACTTCTCCACGCTCGCGCTGCGGCGAGCAGCCTGTGACGCTGAGCTCGTGCTCAATCGGCGCTGGGCGACGGATGTGTACCTGGGGGTGGTGCCCGTGTCCCAGACCGCGGGACGGCTTCACCTGGGGCCTGGCGAGGAAGTCGTTGACTGGGCGGTGCACATGCGGCGGCTGCCCCATGAACACCGGACCGACGTCCTGGTGGGTCAGGGCACTTTGGACGCCGACCACATCGACCGCATCGCCACTCACATCGTTGCGTTCCACAACGGTGAAGGCCCTCTCACGGAACCGTCCCTGGTGGAGGACCTGGAGCGCCATGTCGTCGACAACCTCCGTGATCTGGAGACGATGACCGAGGACTCGCCACAGCATGTCTTCACGCGAGACGAGCTGGTCGAGCTGGAGCAGGGGCAGCGTGGTTTCCTCAGCCACCACGCAGACGTCCTTGAGAACCGACTCGCGCAGGGGCGATACCGCGACGGCCATGGAGACCTTCGGCTCGAGCACGTCTATCTCGACGTGGATGACGCCGCCGCCATCCACGTCATCGATTGTGTGGAGTTTGCCAGGGAGTATCGGGCGGGCGACGTATGCTCCGACGTTGCCTTCCTGGCCATGGAGCTGCAGGAGCAGGACCGCCACGATCTGGCAGAGCGATTGCTGGCCGTGTACGCCCGCGATAGCAACGACTTCGGCATCTATGACGTGGTGGACTTCTACATCGGCTATCGGGCGTGCGTCCGAGCCAAGATCGCGGGCGCCCGAGCCAGGCAGCTGGGATGGACGTCTCAGGCGGGTCAGCGGGCCGCACGTCGGGCCCGGCACCTGGCGCTGTTGGCACTGTCCAGCTCGCGCCCCCGTACCCAGACGCCGTTCGTCATCGCCATCGGAGGCCTCATCGCCGCGGGGAAGTCTTCCCTGTCGAACGCTCTTGGACTGAGGCTGTGCGCCCCCATCGTGGAGGCCGACCGAACACGCAAGTTCATGGTTGGCGCACGCCCCACTCAGAACATCAGCACGGCCGGGACGTGGGGCGGTGCCTATGACCCGAACTTCTCCGACACCGTCTACGCAGAGATGCGTGCCCGAGGCGCGCGGGTCCTCGACAGCGGCCGAGGTGTCATCCTCGATGCCTCGTTCCGAAAGCCAGAGTGGCGCGCAAAAGCGAGCCAGCTGGCCATCGATCGCGGCATCCCGTTCCTCTTTGTGGAGGCCACCGCGCCGGTGCCACTTCTCAAGGCGCGACTTGTGGAGCGGGCGCGACACGCCTCCGTCTCGGACGGCCGGCTGGAGATCTTCGACGACTTCATGGCCAGTTACCAGGCGCCCGGGGACGAGCTCGAGCCGGCGCATCGCTTCACCGCCGACACCACACTACCGATCGACACCAACATCGAAGCCATCGTCGAGCAGCTTTCCGTGCTCAATCAGCGACTGCTCACCGTGCCGGACTAGTCGGTGCCGTTGCGCTTCCGGGCCATCGACGCGTACGCTCTCGCCACCGTTGCAGTGACCCAGGCCTGAGGAGTAGCGGGATGCGCATCGCCGATTTCATGACCCCCGACCCCGTGACCGCGTCCCCCAATGACAACGTCGGTGACGCCATTCGGGTCATGGTGCTCAAGGGCTTCAGGCATCTCCCCGTGGTCGACGCCGAACACAAGCTGGTGGGCATCGTCAGCGAGCGCGATCTGCGCGGTGTGGAGCAGCACACCAAGGTGGCGTCGGTGATGACCGACAAACCACACACGATGACCCCCCAAAGCAGCCTGCAGGACGCCACCGAAGAGCTCGCTCACAAGGGCGTGGGCTGTCTGCCAGTGATCAAGTCCGACACCGACAGCTCACTGGTGGGTCTGGTGACGTCCTTCGACGTACTTGGCATGCACAAGAACGCCCATGCGGTTCTGGACGTCGCCCAGATCCTCGTGCCCGTGGATCTCGAGGACGCTGCCTACGACGCGCTCACGACGGTGTACTCCCTCTTCCCGACGGCTCAAACGACTGCGCTCCACGTGCTCCCCACGGAGTCGGCAGCCTCGCCTGGAGCCTTGCTCGGGGACACCACGGACGACAGCCGCCAGGCCGCCGCCCACAAGTCCCTGGAGGCCACATTGAGCGAGCGTGGTCTGGAGGGCGTGGCAATCATGGTTGAAATGGGGACCCCGCACGAGCACATCGCCGAGGCTGCGCTGCGGCTCAACGCTGACCTGGTCGTCATTCCTCCCCACAACAAAGGGGTGGTGGAGCGCCTTTTCATGGGGTCGGTGACGTCCAAGGTGGTCCGCTCGGCGCCCTGCCCCGTTCTAGTGATGCGTGGCGAACTTCCCCGGGGTTGGAAGGGCGCCTGAGGCCGGTTCGAACGCACCGTTCGACACTGTCAGCGCAGATAGGGAACGACGACCGTCAAATGCGTGGGGTTGGCCGGATTAGTGCGTCTGAAGCGCCGGCAATGCCCTAATCCGCTGGACCTCAGAGGCCTGTTCTGCAGGTGGGGGATATCCCCCACCAAGGGGTGTGGCAAACCACCCGCGCGCGTCCACCCCCCATCAGCAAGGTCTTACATATCAAAGACATCGGGCTTGGCACGATATCCGCACTGCGCCTGGACGACAGAATCGCAGGAAGACGCCTACCCCTATGGAAACCTCTCGACAGTATGCCGACCACGCTCCGATGACGGAGGAGCTGCTGGCGGCGTTGGACGTGCCCACACCGCGCTACACGTCCTATCCGACCGCCGACCGGTTCACGAGTGTCACGCCCCAAGACTATGGGCGAGCCCTTCGCGCAGCGGACACCAGCGACGGTTCCGCCTGGACGCTCTATGTCCATCTGCCCTTCTGCAAAAGTCTCTGCCTCTACTGCGGCTGCAACGTTCGGGTCACTCACAACCGCACCCTCATGCAGAGCTACCTCAACGCCATCCTTGCCGAGGCCGAGGAGGTCGCCAGTCAGCTCGAGACCCGCCGAAAGGTCGCGTCCCTCCACTTCGGCGGCGGGACGCCCAACTACTACTCGTCGGAAGACCTCGGGGGCCTGGTCCATGGCCTCAAGAGCCACTTCGATTTCGTCGACGACGCCGAGATCGCCATCGAACTGGACCCCCGGCTGGCCACCGAATCGTTGGTCCCGGCACTGCAGCAGTACGGCTTCAATCGCGTGTCCTTCGGGATTCAGGACTTCGATCCGATGGTCCAGCGCGCCATCAACCGCGTCTGCGACTACCGCAAGGCGGTACGCCTGCGCGACCTCGCCAGCTCATCGGGCTTCAGGAGCACCAACTTCGACCTCATCTACGGGCTGCCGTATCAGACGCCGCAGACGTTCAAGCAGACCATGCGAATGGTCATCGAGGCGAACCCCGACCGGGTCGCCCTTTACGCCTTTGCGTTCGTCCCCTGGCTGAAGAAGCATCAGCGGGTGCTGGAGTCGGGCCTGCCCGACCGCTGGACCCGGTGGCGCCTGTTCGACCTGGCATACTCGTCCCTGGTCGACGCCGGATACGTGGCGATCGGCATGGACCACTTCGCCAAGCCTGATGACGAGCTGGCCATCGCCCTGTCCGAGCGGACCCTGCGGCGTTCCTTCCAAGGTTACACCGCCTCCGAGCAGGCCGAGACATTGGCTTTCGGCGCCTCTGCCATTGGGCGGGTCGGGAACACCTACGTTCAGAACGAACGTGACGTCAGCGACTACCTGACCCGCATCGAGCAGGACGGGATGGCCACCATCCGCGGCCTTACCCGAACGCACGACGACGAACGGCACGGCTGGATCATCGAGCAGCTCATGTGCTTTTCGGACGTGTCGGGTGAGGAGTACGAGACGCGCTTCAACGAGTCCTTTCAGGTCGAGCACCAGGAAGCCCTCAGCGCGCTGAGTACTGACCCGCTGGCGGCGTTGGTCGCCAGGGCGGATGGCGAAGGTGTCTCGGCCAACCCCCTTGGCCAGCGTTTCATCCGCCGTGTGGCTGCTCCCTTCGACCCCAAGCTCAAGGCGCGCGCGCTCAGCAGCGGCGGCCGCTACTCCAAGACGGTTTGAATCCATGGAGACCCCTCGAAACATGAACGCCAAACCTCAGTTCGACGCGACCAAGGCCTCCCTGGAGGAGCTGGTCGAACACATCGAGGACTACTACCACTCGGCCGCCCGGTTCGATCTCGGCGTGCTTCAGGCCCACCTGGACACCTGCCTGGACAGCGCTGAAGGCGAACCGCTGGAGAAGCTTCGTTCCATCGAGGGTCGGCTGCTCCACTTCCGCGAAGACTTCATCGGCCACCTGCGGGCCGAGGAACGCGGCATCTTCCGCCTGGTCCGGGGGGAGGGCCCCGAGACACGCACCCGCACGGTGGCCGACGTGGACAGCCACCACGATCATCTGGCGCTCCAGATGGCCGAGCTGGCCGAAGCAGTAGGCAGCCATACGGCAGGTGAAGCCTACGCGGCCGCCTGGGGCCGCTTCCTCAGCAAGCTCAAGCAAGTTGTCGCCGACTTCAGCGAGCACTCTCGCCTGGAGACGGAAGTCATGTTCCCGCGCGCCATCAAGGCCGGTCTGGTTCTTGCCGGCGCGACCTCACCCACGAGAGGTATGCCGTGAGCACTCCCTGGCACATCGTCGTAGCGACCGACCTGTCCCCCGCGTCAGCGCAGGCGTACCGGCACGCCGCCATGGTGGCCAAGACCCTGGGCTCGGACACGCGCGTTTCGCTGCTCACCGTCGACGAGGCTCGGATGAGCGCCAGCGAGGGGATGCGAGCAGCCTTCGCCGACTACTACGAGTCCGTCACCTCAGCGCGTGAGAGCGCAACCACAAAGGCCACCGAGGCCTTTGACCGGTGGGGCGTCAGCGCCGAGGTCATCGAGCGGGGCGGAACCCCATTCCGAACCATCGCTTCGTTCGCGCGGGAGGAACAGGCGGATCTGGTGGTGCTCGCCCGCCACACCCGCGGCCCCCTACCCCGACGGCTGCTGGGCTCGACGGTCAAGCGGTTGCTGCGGGTCACGACGGTGCCGGTCCTGATCGTCCCCGTCGATGACGGCGTCGGGGACGCCGTCCAGGTCTCGACCCCGCAGTGCAAGCACCTCGTGGTCCCCAGCGACCTGAGCGACCAAGCCGGTGAAGCGATCGAGAAGACTGCGCACCTGGCGCAACGCTTTGGCGCATCGGTCACGGCGCTTCACGTCACCGAGCCGCTGATGTGGGTCCCGCTACTCACCGGCGCGACCCTTCCGCCCGTCCCCGCCGGCATGACCGAGGAGACGAAGGACACGGCTCTGGCCGCCCTGAACACACAGCTGGACGGCATCACCGCGGGTGTATCGATCACCCCGTCGGTGGTGGAGGGCTTCGCCGCCGAGACCGTCTGCAAGACCGCGCGCCAGGTCGGCGCCGACTGGATCTCCTTGAGCGCCACTGGAAAGGGCGCCACCGAACGTTTCTTCCTGGGCTCGACCGCCGAGCGGGTCGCTGCAGACTCGCACATCCCTGTCCTGGTCTGGCCCAACACCCCCGAACCCGCACGCCTCGGGCAGTAGCGCGCAGGTAAAGGATAAGGACTCCACAACGTGTCTGAGGGTGATACCACCCGGAGCCCCACCTGCCGCCACTGCGGCGAAGGGTTGGGCTCCTACGGTGATCCAGAGTTCTGCTGCAACGGCTGCCGAGCGGCCTTTGCGTTGCTGCAGGACCGTGGCCTCGAGCGCTTCTACGCGCTCCGAGGGGGCCGGGCCGGCCGGCGCATCGGCGACGGCAACGGTCCGCCCGCAACCCGCCCATGGCTGGAAGCCCTGGTAGACGGTGTGCCCGCTGACGGCGACGGGCAGGTCGTGTTGGACCTCGACGTCGAGGGGATCCACTGTGGGGGCTGCGTCTGGACCATCAAGACGCTGTTTGATCGGTGCAACGGCGCAGGCGTCTGCGAGGTGAATCCGGGTAGCGGCCGCATCACCGTCTCGGCCAACCGCGAACACTTCCCGTTCGAGCAGTGGCTCGACGACCTCGACACCCTGGGCTACCGGAGCGGGCCCGTCGGCACCGCCACCGACGAAGGCGTCAACCGCGCCCTCCGGGGCCTGCTCGTCCGCTTCGGCGTGTCCGCCGCCATCGCCCTCAACAGCATGGTCCTGGCGCTGTCGCACTACCTCGGCATGGAGGCCACCGACCCGCTGGCGGGGGTGTTTGGCTGGGTGAATCTGGCCCTGGGGACCCTGGCGGTAATCATCGGCGGGCCGGTCTTCATTCGCCCCGCGTGGGCGGCGCTCAAGCATGGGGTCCTGCATCTCGACCTGCCCATTTCGGTGGGCATCGTCGCCGCCTGGCTCGGAAGCGTCGTGCTGATGCTCACGGTGGGCCCCGACGCGGCGTACTTCGACACGCTGACCATCTTCGTCGCACTGATGCTCCTGGGGCGTTATCTCCAGGAGCGCATGGTGGCCCGGAACCGGGCTCTGGTTCGGGGCGATGCGGGTGTATCGGCGTTGCTGACACGCCGCATCGGCGCCGACGGGACGATCACCCTCGACAGCATCGCCAACATCACCCCTGGTGACCAGCTGCTCGTAGCTCCGGGCGAGCTCGTGGGGGTCGCTTCCCGAGCGCTGCACGGCGAGGCCGCGGTCTCGCTGGCGTGGATCGATGGCGAGAGCGAGCCCCACGCGGTATGCCAGGACGACCGGGTCCCGGCGGGCGCCCACGTGGTCGGGGAGCGTGCCCTGCGGTTGGAGGCTGCCGAGAGCTTCGACAGCTCTCGCCTGGAGCGGCTGCTGCGAACCACCGTCGACACCGACGGCGGACCCCGAACGGGGTTCTGGCACTGGGTGTCCACCATCTATGTGGTCGCCGTACTGGGGTTTGCCGCGATTGGCTTCGGACTGTGGTTGGCCGCTTCTGCCACCGACGCCATCCAGGTCGCGGTCGCCGTGCTCGTGGTGACGTGCCCGTGTGCGATCGGCCTGGCCTCGCCCCTGGCGGAGGAGTTTGGCCTGGCCAAGCTACGCCGGGCGGGCATGTTCACGCGGCGCAAGCGGGTGCTGGACCGGCTCGTGGAGGTCACCGATGTGGTGTTCGACAAGACCGGAACGCTGACCGACGGCAAACTCGAGCTGGCCGATACCGCGGCCGTCGACGCCCTTGCGCCGACCACACGGCAGCAGCTGTTCCAGCTGGTCGCGCGCTCCAACCACCCCAAGTCGCGGGCCATCTTCGAGCACCTGCAGGCCCGTTGGACGGACTTGCGTCTGGACGAGGCAGCCACGGTCTCCGAGACGGCGGGCCGTGGCATGACCGACGGACGCTTCAGCCTTACCCGGGCTGACCACGACCCCACCGCAGTGGCGCTCAAGGACGGCCATGAAGACCTTCTGCAGCTCACCTTTCGTGAGCCCCTGAAGCGTGACGCGGCCGAGCAGGTACGGGCGCTCGAGGCGGCCGGGCTCAAGGTGTGGATCCTCAGTGGCGACGCCCAGTCCAAGGTGGACGATGCAGCGGCGGCTCTCGGCGTAGCTCCCGAGCGGGCGCTGGGCCAGCTGGCGCCCGAGGACAAGGCGGCGCGCATCCATCACATCGGCGCCGAGACGGTCTTGATGCTGGGTGATGGCATCAACGACGCGCCGGCCTTCGAGACCGCCGGGCTCGCTGGAACGCCAGCGACGGACCGGCCCCAGCTCCCTGCACGGAGCGACTTCTACATGCTGACGAGCGGGGTCGGTCCCGTGGCGTCGGCCATCGCGACAGCGCACCGGGTGCGGACCGTGATTCGCCGCAACCTGTGGTTCGCCGTCATCTACAACGCCGCCGGCATCGCCGCAGCCCTGGCGGGGCTGCTGAGCCCGCTGGCGTGCGCCATTTTCATGCCCGCATCGTCGTTGACGGTGCTGGCGCTGACCGTGGCCGGGAGCCGGTTCGACACCCGCTCCAAGAAGCCTTCGGTTATGCCCCCATCGCTTACGGCAACAGGAGCTTTGGCGTGAACGCAATCCTCCTGACGCTGTTCGTGAGTCTGCTACTCGCCACCGGAGCCGTCCTCTTCTTTGTTTGGGCGGTGAAGCGTGGCGAGTCCGAGCACAGCGAGCGCCTGGCGCTCATGCCCCTCGATGACGACGCAACCCCGCGCCGTTCCGAAGCCAAGGAAGAACTCAAGGACCACTAGGAGGATTCGGTCCCATGCGACAGGTAGAGGTAACCTACAACGACGCGATCGTCCGGAAGTTCGTCCACGCGACGATCCTCTGGGGCATCGTGGGGATGCTGGTTGGCGTGTGGATCGCCATCCTGATGGCATTCCCCGAGCTCAACAGCATCGGGGAGTATTTCACGTTCGGCCGGCTCCGGCCGTTGCACACCAACGCGGTGATCTTCGCGTTCGTGGGCAACATGCTCTTCGCGGGTGTCTACTACTCGACGCAGCGGCTCCTCAAAGTTCGGATGGCGAGTGACAAGCTCTCCAACATCCACTTCTGGGGTTGGCAGCTCATCATCGTCGCAGCCGCGCTATCCCTTCCGTTGGGGCTCACCCAGGGTAAGGAGTACGCCGAGCTGGAGTGGCCCATCGACCTGGCCGTGACGCTCATCTGGGTCGTATTCGCCATCAACTTCTTCTGGACGCTCATCAAGCGCAACGAGAAGCACCTGTACGTCGCGATCTGGTTCTACATCGCGACCATCGTGACCGTGGCGGTGCTCTACATCGTCAACAACATGGCACTGCCGCTGATGAGCGGCGTGAAGTCCTACTCGGTCTACAGCGGCGTCCAGGACGCGCTGGTGCAGTGGTGGTACGGCCACAACGCGGTGGCCTTCTTCCTGACCACGCCGATCCTCGGCATCATGTACTACTTCCTGCCCAAGGCCGCGGACCGGCCGGTGTATTCATACCGCCTGTCCATCGTGCACTTCTGGTCGCTGGTCTTCCTGTACATCTGGGCCGGCCCGCACCACCTGCTCTACACCGCCCTCCCCGACTGGGCGCAGAGCCTCGGAATGATCTTCTCGCTGATGCTGTGGGCCCCCTCCTGGGGCGGCATGCTCAATGGTCTGCTGACCCTGCGCGGCGCTTGGCACAAGCTCCGAACCGACCCGGTCATCAAGTTCCTCATCGCCGGCGTCACCTTCTACGGCATGGCGACCTTCGAAGGTCCCCTGTTGTCGATCAAGGCCGTCAGCGGCCTCGGCCACTACACCGACTGGATCATCGGCCACGTCCACACCGGCGCGCTGGGCTGGAACGGCTTCATGGCGGCCGGCATGTTGTATTGGTTGGTGCCGAAACTCTGGGGCGTGAAGCTCCACAGCGTGAGCGCCGCCAACCTGCACTTCTGGTTGGGCACCGTGGGCATCCTGCTCTACGCCGTCTCGATGTGGGTCGCCGGCATCACCGAAGGCCTCATGTGGCGCGCCATGGCCGAAGACGGTGGCCTCGCCTACCCCAGCTTCGTGCAGAGCACCGAGGCCGTCATGGCCATGTACATCACCCGCATCGTCGGCGGCACCCTCTACCTCGTAGGCCACATCATCATGGCGTGGAACCTCTGGGTCACCGTCAAGAAGGGCAAGCCGGTGGACGTCACCGTCACCGTCACCGCGCTCGAGAAGAAGCCAGAGGAGCCCGTTGGCAACATCATCTGGTCCAAGCCCATGATCGCGGTCTACGTCGGCCTGGTCCTCATGACCGTGTTCTTCACCGCCGACATCCAAATCGCCCTGTTCGCAGCGGTCCTTCTGTTCGTCCTCTTCATCCTGACCCTGTTCTTCTTCGGGGACAAAAAGCAGGACGAGGGACTCCACCGCAAACTCGAAGGCAGGCCTATCCTGTTCACCGTCCTGGTCCTGTTGGCCATCCTCATTGGCGGCATCGCCGAGCTGGTCCCGACCCTGACCATCGACAAGGCGGTGCCCAAGACCGGCCAGCTGGCGCGGCCCTACAGCCCGCTGGAGCTCCACGGACGCGACATCTACGTCAAGGAGGGGTGCTACACCTGCCACAGTCAGATGGTGCGCCCGTTCGTCAGCGAGACGCTGCGCTACCGTGGTGGCCCCAGCCGGATCGAGGACAGCGTCTGGGATCACCCCTTCCAGTGGGGCTCCAAGCGCACCGGTCCGGACCTGGCCCACATCGGCATCCGCGTCCCTGACGCGGCGTGGCACTACGGCCACCTCAAGGACCCACGGGGTGACGAGGCAGGCGTAGAAGGCTCGGTCATGCCGGCCTATCCCCACATGATCGAAAACAAGATCGACATGGAGGATACGGTCCTGAAGCTGACGGCCATGAAGCGCCTGGGTGTGCCCTACACCAAGGAGCAGCTCACCCATGGCCAGAAGCTCGCGGAGCTTCAGGCCAAGGAGATCGTGGCCGAACTCGCCAAAGCCAACGTTGACCCGCTGCCCGCCTGGGATAGCGAGATCGTGGCCATCATCGCCTACCTCAAGAGCCTGGGCACCCTGACCCAGCCGGTACAGACCAAGACGGGCGGCTCGGTCGCCAAGGGAGGGGTCGCACCATGAACAGCCTCACCGACATGACGACGGGGCTCCTCGGCAGCATCAAGGCCGACACCCTGTCCCAGACCGACGACCTGTCCTGGCCTCTACTGGCCCTGGTGATCTTCATGGTGACCTTCTGCGTCGCCGCCATCTACGCGTGGCGGCGGGGCAACGACGAGGTTCACCAGGAGATCGCCCGGCTCCCGCTGGCCGACGACTCCGCTCCCCCGAGCTTCCCCCGCGGCCCACAGGAGGTGATGTGATGGCCGAGTACCTCGATATCGAGACCGATCACGAATATGACGGCATCAAGGAATTCGACAATCGTCTCCCCGCCTGGTGGTTGTTCACCCTCTGGATCATGGTCGCCTTCGGCTTCGCGTACTGGATCTGGTTCCAGACCCTCGGCGCCCCCGATAGCTTCGAGCGCTATGACGCTGAACTGAAGGAATTCAACGCCAAGCTGCTCGAGCAGAGCATCGACCCCGCCGAGCTGGTGGCGATGGCGTCCGACAGCGCGGCCATCGAGGCGGGCAAAGAGGTCTACAAGGGTAACTGCGCGACCTGTCACGGCCCGAACGCCGAGGGCAAGGTCGGGCCGAACCTGACCGACAAGTTCTGGAAGAACGGCGGAAGCACTAAGGAAATCTTCGTCACGGTCGCGGGCGGTGTGAACGCCACCACGATGCAGGCGTGGTTACCTGTTCTGGGCCGAACCCGGGTCAACCAGGTGACGGCCTACGTGTTGAGTATCCGCAACAGCAATGCCGCGGGGGGCAAGGCCCCCGAGGGCAAGGAATATGTCGCTACTCCCTAATCCGGACGATAAGGGTGGGGCCCGCCCCACCCTCGATAAGCTCAGCATGATCGATGCTCAGGGCGGTCGGCGGTACATCCATCCCGCCGACTCGCCCGGGCGCTTCCATCGCTGGCGGACCGCGTTCTTTGCGTTCCTGATCACCCTGTACCTGGCCCTCCCGTTCATCTCGATCGGAGGCCAGCAGGCGATGCTCATCGATATTCCTGGACGGCGCTTCTACTTCTTCGGCGCCAGCTTCAACGCCCAGGACTTCTACCTGGCGTTCTTCATCCTCAGCGGCATCGGTTTCGGCCTCATCGTGCTCAGCGCGCTCTGGGGTCGGCTCTGGTGCGGCTGGGCATGTCCCCAGACGGTGTTCCTCGAGGGGGTCTTCCGCCGCGTGGAACGCTGGATCGAGGGCGACCGCAACAAGCGGATTCGACTCGACAAGCGAGAGTGGGACTTCGACAAGGTTTGGCGCAAGTCGCTCAAGCATGTCCTGTACTTCGCGCTGTCGGCCGTCATCGCCCACACCTTCCTGGCCTACTTCGTGGGTCGCGAAGAGCTGTTCGCGATGGTGGGCAGTACCCCGGGTGACAACGCCGGAACGTTCACCTGGGCAGTGGTGCTGACGGGTATTTTCTACTTCAACTTCTTCTGGTTTCGCGAGCAGCTGTGCATCATCATCTGCCCCTATGGTCGGCTCCAGTCGGTGCTCGGCGACCGGGACACGATGGTCATCGGCTACGACGCCAACCGAGGCGAACCTCGCGGCAAAGCCAAGGACCCGAACGCAGGGGATTGCATCGACTGCGGGCGGTGCATCGCCGTGTGCCCCACCGGCATCGACATCCGCCACGGACTCCAGCTGGAGTGCATTGGGTGCGCGCGCTGTATCGACGCCTGCGACACCATCATGGACAAGCTGGACCGCCCACGTGGTCTGGTGCGCTACGACAGCGAGCGCGGACTCGAGGACAACAAGCGGCGTTTCTGGCGGCCGCGCGTGTTCCTTTACTCCATCGCCGGGCTGGCCGGGCTGACGGTAGCCACGTTCTGGATGACCGGTCGGGAGCACTTCGCCACCAACGTGCTGCGGCCCCAGAAGGCGCCGTACACGCTCACCAACGAAGGCATCCGCAACGAGCTCACCGTTCACGTGACCAACAAGCAGAGCGATACGGCGACCTTCACCCTGACCCCCGAGGAAGTCGAGGGCGTCAAGGTCACGCTGCCGTTGAGCAAGCTCGAACTCAAGGGCTTCGCCGGTCACCAGTTCCCGGTGGTGCTCGACGTGAAGAAAGAGAACTACAAGAAGGGGATGCGCATCCCGCTGGTGGTCGACGACGGCCGCGGTGAGCCCAAGACCCTCAAGCTCAAGTTCCTGGGCCCGAGGAAACTCAAGTGAAAGACATGACGACAACCGACAGTGGAGAGACCAAAGCCGGCAAAAGGGCCAGCCTTGGTGGAGCGGGGATGAGCGGCTGGCTGCTCATCGGCTTCTTCGTCCTGTTGCTGGCCATCAACGCGACCTTCTTTGCGGTGGCCTTCAACAACCCGCCAGAGCTGACCAACGGGACGCCGCCGAGCGCGCCGGCCAACGTGGACGCCCCGGCGGACGATGGAAACCGCAACTAGCGCCTACGCGCAGCTCCTGAGCGTGGGGCTGCTGTGGATCAGCTTCCACTGCGCGGGCATGTGCGGTCCGTTGCTGATGGGGCTGGACGTCGCCGGGGTCGCTCGAGGCATCGGGCCCGGGCGCGGGATGGGCAACATCCTCACCTATCAGCTGGGACGCGCCCTCATCTATGCGCTCTTCGGTGCGATCGTCGGCCTGATTGGTGCCCAGCTGAGCGACAGCTTCGCCACCGCGGGCGCCGTCTTCGCCCTGGGATTCGGCGCGGTGGCCGTGGGTGCGGCGGTCTTCCGCTGGCGGGGCCGGTCAGGGGCACCGGTCAAGGTCAGCGGCCCGCGGCCACCGGGTAAGAAGGACCCCAAGGCGGTCTCGGGCGGTTGGCTCGTGCGTACCGTCCACAAGCTTCTTGGTGAACGTCGGGGCTTCACCGACAATCTCGCACTGGGAGCCCTGATGGCCTTCCTGCCGTGCATGATCACGTTCTGGGCCATGGGTCTGGCGGCCACGACGCAAAGCCCGCTGCATGGTGCCGGCGTCATGGTGCTGCTGGTGCTGATGACGACGCCTATGCTCCTGGGCGTGACCCTGCTACCCCGGTTGGTCCTCCGCCGCATCGGGGCGGATGGCAAACGCCGTGCTCAGGCCATTTTGCTGACGATCAGCGGAGTCTGGCTGGTCATGGTGGGGATGGCGGGGCTCGGCTGGGTCGAGCACGTGCATCTCAACGTGACCCTGTGGGACGAACCGCTGACCATCATGCTCTGGTAGGAGCGCCGGACCGTCCGGTCTCTGGTGCCAGCGCCTCTCCTGGTAGCGACGCCTAGCAGCGGGTAAGGTGGCCGCCCTTGACGGTTCCTCTCCCCATGAGTGGAAAGGCAACGACATCAACACAACGCTCCGCGAACTCTGCGACGCCCTCACAGCGGCGGCGGCTCTCCTCGATGCCGACGGCGCCGTGGTGTACTCCAACCCTGTCTTCGAGGCCTTCAACGACGGCGAAGCCTGTCCAGACGACAAGCCCTGGGTCGATTGGATGGTGGTCGAGGAAGAGCAGGCGCTGGCTCGCCATGCCTTCGTCGATGTGGTCACGGGCCGCGTCGACGTCGAGCAGGTCGCCGCACGGATCCATACCTTCGATGGTGACATGGTGTGGACGTTGGTCGCGGTCGGTCATGCCAAGGCCAGCCGAAAGGTCCTGGTGCTCGGGCAGGCTTCGAGCAAGACATCGTTCGAACAGCGTCAGCTGCAAGATCTCCGGTATGCCCTGGATCAGTCAGCGATCGTGGCGATCACCAACCAGAAAGGGACCATCCAGTACGTCAACGACCGGTTCTGCGAAATCTCGAAGTACGCGCGCGAAGAGCTTCTGGGCCAGGACCACCGCCTCCTCAACAGCGGCTACCACACCAAAGACACCATCCGGGACCTGTGGCGCACCATCGCCCGAGGAAACACCTGGCGCGGCGAGTTCCGAAACCGTGCAAAGGATGGCTCGCTTTATTGGGTCGACACGACGATCGTTCCGTTCCTCAACGACAAAGGGAAACCCTACCAGTACCTGGCGATTCGCTACGACATCACCGAACGAAAGTCGGTTGAGCAGCAGCTGATGCAACAGCGGACGCTGGCTCGGCTGGGCGAGATGGCGGCCGTGATTGCCCATGAGGTGAAGAACCCCCTGGCCGGGATCTACGGCGCGCTGCAGATCATCGGCGGGCGCATGGACGAAAGCACGGTGGAGCACAAGATCCTCCAGGATGCACAGGAGCGGCTCCACGACCTGAGTACCTCCCTGGAGGAGCTGTTGGACTTCGCGCGCCCCCGGCAGCTTCACATGGACGAAATTGACGTGGCCGAGCTGGTCTACGACACCACGCGTCTGGTGAAGGCCATGCCCGAATTCGTGGAGGCCGGCGTCGAGGTCAGCTGCTCCGCCTGCGACGCCACCGGCGACGCCCAGGCGCTGCGGGAGACGTTCTTGAACCTGGCGCTCAACGGACTGCAGGCCACCGCCGGCAAAGGGCACCTGAGCATTATGCTGCAGGAGCATTCGACCAGCTATACGCTGGAGTTCCGTGACAACGGGCCAGGGATTCCCGCGGAGAAAAGAACCCGCGTCTTCGAGCCCTTCTTCTCCACCAAGATCCGGGGGACTGGACTGGGACTGGCCACAGTGCGCCGAACGATCGAACGGCACGGGGGCACGGTGGAGCTCGAGTGCCCAGAGACGGGGGGCACCATCTTCCGTCTGGTCCTGCCGCTGAACCCGCGCCACACCTGAGATCTCCTCAGGGGATGCGAGCGTTGACGCGTCCTGTGGGCGACCGCACCCCGGTCGCCTCGATCCTGAACACCGCCGTCTGGACGCCGTCCACGCGGTGGCTGGAGCTCGCCCGGCGCCCGATCGCGCGCAACTGCTGCTCGCTCAGCGGCTCGGGCGTCAGCGCTGCGACGATGGTGGCCCCACGCTGGGTCAGCTGGAACCGGAACGGCAGAAGCACAGCGGACGATCCCGCCGGCAGCCGGGGCCGGTTGGTCTCGGCGACCGCCGGCCAGATGTAGGAGGCCACGGTGCCGTGGGCAAAGATCACGACCTGTGGATAGAGCGCCTGCGGGCTGGAGTTGCTGATCGTCAGCTGGATCTCGCCACCGACCCGACACCCGACAGGGGCCGCACCGAAGCGATCCTGGGTGAGATCCGCGATGGGAAGTCCGGGGACGACGCACGTCGCGCGAACATCCGGCGAGGCGGAACGCGTGGCCTCAGCGAGTCCCGACACCCAGGGTTCCCCCCCCGACGTGATCGCCACGACGGCCGCAATGGCCGCGATGATGCCAACCCCTGCCCAAAGTCCCGCACCCGGGCCCGGGTTTCCATCTGATTGTGATCCCATGAACCTCTTCTCAGCTTTTGCGTAATCGTGTTGACGGGTCAGATCCCGTTCGCTAAACCACCGGCAGCTTTTTGTCAGTCAGGTTTCGCATCGCGCGTCAGCCGAACAGCGGGTCGGTAGCTCAGCCGGTAGAGCAGCGGGCTTTTAACCCGTTGGTCGGGGGTTCGAATCCCCCCCGACCCAACTCGAGTTGACGTCAGCAGTGTGAAGTCATGGGTCCCCATCGTCTAGTTGGCCCAGGACACCGGCCTTTCACGCCGGCGACGCGGGTTCAAATCCCGCTGGGGACGCCAGACCTTGAAAAGGGAGGCGAGTCATCGCCTCCCTTTTTCTATGCCTGCGACCTGAACCGCCGCGCCTGCATGGCGTTTTTTGCTGCTGGCCGGGTCCGACTACGATTTGGCGGCTGCAGCTCGTTCCAGGCGGTCTCGCAGGGCCTCACCGAGACCGTGTGCAGGCGGCTGCTCGACCACGATCACCGACTTGCCAGCGGCGTCAGCGGCGCGGAAAGCGGCGTACAGGCGACGCGCGAAGGCCGGCAGGTCGCCATCGATGCGCAGGACCGCGGCATCCGGGTGGACGCTCAGCGCCGCGTCCACATGGTCGGTGACCACCACCTGGGCGCGCGGTTGATAGTGCGCCTCCATCTGTCCCGGGCTAGGCGTCGCGGCCTGTCCTTGCTGCTTGCGGACCAGACGTCCATCGAGCACCTCGGCCAGATCGTCGAACGCGATCGCGCCGGGTCGTAGCTGCATCGGCGGATCGCAAGTCACATCCACGATGGTGGACTCGATGCCCACGCCGCAGCTTCCGCCATCGACGATGACCGCGACCCGATCGCCCAGATCGTCCTGCACGTGCTGAGCCGTCGTTGGACTCACCCCCTTGAAACGATTGGCCGACGGTGCCGCGAGCCACCCCCCAAAAAGCTGCAACAGGCGTTGCATGACCGGCTGATCCGGGCATCGGATGCCGACGGTGTCCAGGCCGCCAGTCACCGCCTTGGGGATCGCATCTGTCTTGGCCACGATGAGCGTGAGCGGGCCTGGCCAGAAGGCTTCCATCAGACGCGTGGCCGATTCCGGAACCTCCGTGGCCAGCTGGTCGAGCGCCGCAGGCGACGCCACGTGCACGATGAGCGGATGGTTGGCGGGACGCCCCTTGGCCTCGAAGATTCGAGCCACGGCCACAGAATTGGACGCATCGGCAGCGAGCCCATAGACCGTCTCCGTCGGAACCGCGACGAGTTCGCCGCGCCGAAGGGCCGCCACGGCCTGATCGAGCTGAGCGGGTGTAACCAGCATCTCCTATCCGCACTCCATATCTAACGCGTCCTCAACAGCGCATAACCAACCGGGGCGCGTCCCGAAAGCCATTGACACCCCACGAACAAAAGGGATATTCGCGGCGCCGTGACACAAGGTGAGCGAAAGCACCGCGCCGGCCTCGTCCTTACCATCATCTTCGGATTGTCGGTCGTTCTGGGCGTATTGGCCTACTGGCGCTACTCGGTTTCCGAGAAGCATCTCCACGAGATCTTCTCGGTGATGGACAAGAAGGGCAAAGACCTTTCGACCGAGGGGTGCATCTCGGAAGTGCTCGACTGGCACCGCGAGGGTTGCTCGGCGATGCAGAGCATGTGCGACCACGCCATCCCGATGGTCCTGACGCGCTGCCTGGCGGCCAAAGACCGCAAGGCGTACTGCGGCGACTTGAAGATCGAGGAAGCGTCCAAGAAGTGGACGTACCGGATGTGTAAAGAGCGCGGTATCAGCCCCAAGGACGGGACCAAGCGCCGCTTCGTCAAGGCCTGTGGCAACGCCTATGGCAGCGTCGAAAGCTTCTGCAAGAGCAATCAGAAAGGGGTGGTGATGTGACGACTGCTCCGCTCGACGCCGCCCCCGGCCGAAGCCTCGGTGCCCGGCTCCGCGACTACGTCGCACTGACCAAGCCGTCCATTACGCGGATGTGCTTGATCACGACCGCCGGTGGACTTTGGCTTGCCTCGCCCCCGGCTAGCGCCGGCGAGTGGTGGAACGCGATCTGGGCCATGCTGGGCACCGCGATGGCGGTCGGCTCCGCGAACGCGTTGAACATGTGGTGGGAGCGTGAGCCCGACCAACTGATGGCCCGCACCCGGACGCGCCCCCTCGCCGCCGGCCGGCTATCAGGCAACCAGGTCCTCACCTTCGGGCTGATCCTCGGCTTCCTCTCGATGGTCATCCTGGGTGCAGGCACCAACCTGCTCACCGCCCTGCTTGGTGCCTTCGCCTTGGTGTCCTACGTGATGGTGTACACGCCGATGAAGTACCGGACGCCGCTGGCGCTGGTGATCGGCGCCGTCCCTGGCGCGATGCCCCCGCTGATGGGATGGACCGCAGCGACCGGCTCCTTGGACCTCGGTGGGCTGGCCTTATTCGCGACGCTGCTGGTCTGGCAGATGCCCCACTTCCTCGCGATCTCCATCTACCGCAAGCGCGATTACGGGCGCGCCGGGATCAAGGTCGTCCCGGTGGTCCGCGGCGACCGCGTCGCGACCCGGCAGGCCATCGCCTGGGCCACGGCGCTGTTGCCCGTCAGCATGATGCTGACGCCGCTGGGCATCACCGGCACCTTCTACCTGGTCATCGCGACCCTCAGCGGTGGCGCCTTTCTCGCGTTGACCATCGCAGGACTCTGGGCCAGGAACCCACACCGATGGGCACGCCGCGTCTTCATCGGGTCGCTGATCCATCTGCCTCTGGTCACCCTGGCGCTCGCTCTGGACGTTCTTCTATGACCGCAGGGACGGATGGGCAGGTGCCGGGTGGAACCGGCCCGATTCCGGGTAGCGCCGATGCGACCCCGGTAGGTCCTATCCGTCGCTTCATCATGAGGTACCCCTGGCACATCGCGATCGCGGTGGGCCTGGTGGCGATCCCGGCATCCCGGAGCTGCACCCGCTTCGAGCCGCCCCCCCCACCCATCATCTCGAGCCTGCCCAGCTTCACGCTGGTTGATGCTGCCTCGGCCAAGCCCTTCGGCACCTCGAACCTCCAGGGGTCGGTCTGGGTGGCCGGCTTCGTCTTCACCACCTGCCCGACAACATGTCCGGCGGTGACCCGTGCCATGCGCACGCTGCAGCGCAGGTTCATCGAGAACGAGGTGCCGGTGAAGCTCGTGACCTTCACCGTCGATCCCGAATACGACACCCCCGAGCGGCTAGTCGCCTACGCCAAGAAGAACAGCGCCGAGATGAGCAGCTGGCATTGGCTCACGTCGACGACCAACAAACAGATGGAAGACGTCGTCGTGGGTGGCTTCCGCACAGCCATGGGGGCCAAAAAGAAGATCGAGGGCGGGATGTTCGACATTGCGCACACGACCAAGCTGGCCCTGGTCGATTGGGCCGGGAACATTCGTGGCTACTACGCCAGCGACGCGCGCGGCCTCGACGAGCTGTTTCATCGCTCTCAGCACGTGCTCAAGCAGCAGCGCGAGGTCGAAGAAGAAGGGGATGGTGGGTGAGGACCTCCGAAACTCACGATAACCCTTCGGCATGGGGTGTGAGCCCCGCAACCCACCACTTGGGCCTCGGTTTGGCCATGGGGATCGCGGCTTCATCGCGCGCAACCCGTGCCACTACCGAGCCCGGCGGCTTTTTCCACAGAAAACGGTTGCCTTCGGGCCGCAAGCCTTCCTCGCAAGAGGCTGGATATGCGGTGTTGCAGGCCACCATGGCATCGGGTACGGTCCGCGCCGTTTTCGGCCACTGGGTCGGAACTAGGAAGAACTCCCCGGACGTCCCGTCTATTCCGAAGCGACAGCACAGGTGAGCTGACGTGGCAAACATCTTTCCAAGATGGACCAACTACATCCCTCACGCCATTGGCGTGGGCGCGCCACTCGCCTTGGGCGGTGCGGTTTTCACGATCTGGTACTGGTTCAGTCCGTACTACACCGACGTGGGCTATCAGCCCGCCCAGCCGGTGCCTTACAGCCACCGGCTTCACGTCGGTGAGCTCGGACTGGACTGCAGGTATTGCCACACCACGGTGGAGGAGGCCGGCTTCTCGGCCATCCCGCCGGCGGCGACGTGCATGAACTGTCACAGCCAGGTGAAGACCGACAGCCCCAAGCTGGCGCCGATTCGTGAATCCTACGAGACCGGCAAGCCGGTCGAGTGGGTCAAGGTTCACCAATTGCCGGACTACGCCTACTTCAACCACTCGGTGCACGTGAAAGCCGGCGTCGGGTGTGAGAGCTGCCACGGTCGGGTCGACACCATGGACGTCGTCTACATGGCCGAGCCACTATCGATGGGCTGGTGTCTCGACTGCCACCGCAATCCGGCCCCCCATCTCCGTCCCTTGGACAAGGTGACCGAGATGGGCTGGAACGACAAACAGCAAGAGCTCCGCGATCAGGGCTCGGCTGAGGCCTACGACCCGTCCCAGGACCCTGACCGCACCGGCATGTTCGTGAACCCGCCGGAGCACTGCTCGGGATGCCACCGATGAGCCGAATGAAGAACCTTAGCGACGATACGCCCCGCTACTGGTCGAGCATCGAGGAGTACCACTCCCCGGAGAAGGCTCCGGTGGCCGAGTTCGACGAGCTCGCCTCGATGGACGACCTGACCATGGACGGCGTCAGCCGCCGTAAGTTCATGGCCATCTCTGCCGCCGGTGCGGCCCTCGCCGGAACGGCGACGGGCTGTGTCCGCAAGCCGGTCGAGAAGATTCTGCCCTACGCCGTGCGCCCCGAGGACCACATCCCCGGAAAGGCGACCTTCTTCGCCTCCACCTTCACGGTGGGCACGAAGGCCCTCGGCGTAGTGGTGGAGAGCCAGGACGGCCGCCCCATCAAGATCGAGGGTAACCCGCAGCACCCGAACTCGCTGGGTAAGGCGGGCCTCTGGGCGCAGGCTTCCATCCTCAACGTGTACGACCCCGAGCGTTCGACGGTCCCGGCCCTGGTGCTCCACACCAGCGACAAGGGCGGTCATGGCGGCGGGCACGGCCCGGCCAAGGGACAGCCCGAGGGCTTCGTCTGGACCGATGTCGCCTGGGAGCGCGCCTGGGCGGTCGTCGACCGTGAGATGGCCGCGTCCCGCGCACGCCGCGGTGCCGGTACGGCGCTGGTGCTGCCGACGGTCAACTCGCCCTCCCTCAATGCTTGGATCAAAGCGTTCAGCCAGGCGATGCCGCAGGCCAAGCTGTTCCGGGTCGACCCGGCCTACCCCGCGAACACTCGCGCGGGCGCCGCGCTGGTCGCCGGAGCCGGCACGCACACCAGCATCGACACCGCACAGGCCAACGTCATCCTGTCCATCGACAGTGATTTCCTGGCCCGGGAGGGTGACAGCGAGCGCAACGCCATCGGCTGGGCTGCTCGCCGTCGGGTTCAGCGTCAAACCGACGCGATGAACCGCATGTACGCGATCGAGCCGCATATGACGGTGACCGGCGCCACCGCCGACCATCGCCTCCGGCTTCGTGGGCGCGACGCGGGTACGGCGCTCAAGCAGATCGCCGACCTGCTCTTCTCCAAGTACCGGGTCGCCGCGCCGCGTGGCGCCAACACGGCCGCTGCGCAGCTGAAGAACGAAGCTTTCGGCCAGGCCGACGTGGTCAAGTTCCTCGATGGCGTGGCCAAGGACCTGGCGGCCAACCGAGGTCGGGCGCTGGTTGTCGTCGGCGACCGTCAGCCGGCCTGGGTCCACGCCCTCGGACACCTCATCAACGAGGCGTTGGGCGCCAACGGCCGCACGGTCAAGTGGCACTCCGACAGCGACGCCATCGCCATGGGCGATGCTCAGGCGCTGGCCGCCGGCCTGAGCGCCGGGCAGTTCCAGTCAGTGGTCACGTTGGGCGCCAACCCGGTGCTGACCGCGCCAGGCTCGCTCAACCTCAAAGAGCTGTTCAAGAAGTCGGCCACCAACATCCACTTCGGTGTGTGGTTCGACGAGACAGCTCAGGCCTCCAACGTCCACCTTCCGCTCTCGCACTGGCTGGAGAGCTGGGGCGACGTGAAGGCCGAGGGTGGCACGGTCAGCATCCAGCAGCCCCTCATCGCACCGCTGATGCACTCGCCGAGCAGCCTCGAGGTCGTGGCGCGACTGGCGACCGGACAGAGCCACGACGGCCGCAAGCTGCTCATGCAGCACTGGCAGAAGGCCGACGGCGACAAGGAATGGAACCGTTGGCTCCACTCCGGCGTCATCGGCGTGGTCGACAAGCCGGCGCGCCCGACCAACTGGGCAGGACTGGCCACGGCCATGGGCACGATTGCCCCGACCAGCGCCCACGGGAAGTTCGAGCTGAACTTCCACATCGACAACAAGCTCCTCGACGGCCGCTGGTCCAACAACGGCTGGTTGGTCGAGCTGCCTGACCCCATCAGCAAGCTCGCCTGGGACAACGCCGCCTACGTCAGCCCCGCCACCGCGGAGATGCTGAAGGTCAAGGACGGTGAGATCCTCGAGCTGGACGTCAACGGCCGCAAGCTGCGGATGCCGGCGATGGTCGCTCCGGGTCAGACCGACATGACCGTGTCGGTGAACATCGGCTGGGGCCGCGACATCGGCTCGGTCGCCGAGGGTGCTGGCATCAACGTCTACCCCCTTCAGGACCCGACCGGGCAGGCCTTCCTGCAGAACGTGACGGTCAAGAAGGTGGGCGGCTTCGTGAAGCTGGCCAACGTCCAGAAGTACGGGTCGTTGACGCCGCCGCCGAACCTCATCGACTGGAAGCGGCGCCCGATCATCCGGGTGGCCGAGCGCAAGACGATCGAGGGCAAGACCGGCTGGGTTCGCTACGTGCCGCCCAGCAAGCGCAACAAGCCCGAGGGTGAGGCCAAGGCCGCCAAGGCCGGAGGCCAGCCCGAGGCCAAGGGTGCCGAGGGCGCCAAGAAGAAGGCGCTGCCGGTCCTCGACGAGAACTTCGTCCAGGTCGACGAGTTGCTGCCGGTCAACAAGATCAAGTCGCTGTCGGACAACCCGCTGCACGCGATCAAGAAGGGCCTGCCCAACCCCGCCAACAAGAACTGCACCCAGGAATACTACGACCAGTACGGTCCGAACGGTGCGTGCCAGCCGCCTCAGCAGTGGGGCATGAGCATCGACCTGAACACCTGCACCGGGTGTGGCGCCTGCCTCGTGGCCTGCGTCGCCGAGAACAACGTGCCGGTGGTGGGCAAGGATCGCGTCCTGAAGGGTCGCGAGATGCACTGGATTCGGCTCGACCGCTACTACGAGGGAGACCCGAACGACCCCTGGGTCTCGGTCATGCCCATGCCGTGTCAGCAGTGCGAGAACGCGCCCTGCGAGACGGTCTGCCCGGTCGCCGCCACGGCGCACAGCCCCGAAGGCCTCAACGACATGGCCTACAACCGCTGCATCGGCACGCGGTACTGCGCCAACAACTGCCCCTACAAAGTGCGGCGGTTCAACTACTTCAACTACAACCTCGACATCCACCCGCTGCAGCAGATGCAGAAGAACCCGGACGTCACCATCCGGTTCAGAGGTGTGATGGAGAAGTGCACGTACTGCGTGCAGCGCATCAGCGAGGCCAAAATCGATGCCAAGGTCAACGGCGACCGCCGGGTGCCCGACATCGATGACCGCAACGCTCGCTCGATGCCGGTGATTTCGGCCTGCCAGCAGGCCTGCCCGACGGACTCCATCGTCATGGGCGACATCTCCGACCCGAAGTCGCGCGTCTCCCGCCTCAAGGCGCAGCCGCGTAACTACGCGGTGCTCGGCTACCTCAACACGTGGCCGCGCACTACCTACCTCGCCAAGATTCGCAACCCGAACCCGGATTTGGTGTAACGCGATGGCAGCAGCACCTCCGATAGATTCTCTGGACCCGACCGGGGGGCGTAAAGCCCTCGTGGAAGGGAACTCCACCTGGCACGACCTGACGGAAGCCGTAGCGGCACCGCTGGAGCGCAAGGACTACACCAAGTGGTGGGCCGTGTTCCTCGCGTCGCTCAGCTTGCTGGGCGTCCTCGGCATCTCGGTGCTCTACCTCATCTGGGAGGGCACCGGCATCTGGGGTCTCAACAACCCGGTTGGCTGGGGTTGGGCCATCGTCAACTTCGTCTTCTGGGTCGGTATCGGCCACGCGGGGACGCTGATTTCCGCCATCCTCTATCTGTTCCGGCAGAAGTGGCGGACGGCGGTGAACCGGTCTGCAGAGGCGATGACCATCTTCGCCGTCATCTGCGCCCTGCTGTTCCCGACCATCCACGTCGGCCGCATCTGGGTCATCTACTGGATGTTCCCGGTGCCCAACCAGATGGACATGTGGCCGAACTTCCGCAGCCCCCTGCTGTGGGACGTGTTCGCCGTCTCCACCTACTTCACCGTGTCGCTCCTGTTCTGGTACGTCGGCCTCATCCCCGACCTGGCTACGATGCGCGACCGTGCCAAGACCAAGATGCGCAAGCTTGCTTACGGCGTGTTCGCCCTGGGCTGGCGCGGCAGCACGCGTCACTGGCAGCACTACGAGATCGCCTACCTGCTCCTGGCCGCCATGGCCACCCCGCTGGTGCTCTCGGTGCACACCATCGTTTCCTTCGACTTTGCGGTGTCACAGCTACCGGGCTGGCACACGACCATCTTCCCGCCCTACTTCGTCGCAGGCGCCATCTTCTCAGGCTTCGCGATGGTGTTGACGCTGCTGATTCCGGCGAGGCGCATCTTCGACCTCGACCACATAATCACCACAAAACACCTCGAAAACATGGCGAAGATCATCCTGTTGACCGGTTCACTGGTCGGCTACGCCTACGCCATGGAGTTCTTCATCGCGTGGTACTCGGGCAACGAGTACGAGGCCTTCGCCTTCGTCAACCGCGCCTTCGGAGACTACGCCTGGGCCTACTGGATCATGATGAGCTGCAACGTGATTTCGCCGCAGTTCTTCTGGAGCAAGCGACTACGGCGAAACCCGTACTTCCTGTTCTTCATCTCCATCGTGGTCAACATCGGCATGTGGTTCGAGCGCTTCGTCATCACGGTGACGTCGCTGCACCACGACTTCCTGCCGTCGAGCTGGGATTACTACAGCCCGACCATCTGGGACGTGGGGACCTTCATCGGGTCCTTCGGCTTGTTCTTCACCCTCTTCAGCCTGTTCGTCCGGTACCTGCCGTTCATCGCGCTGGCCGAGGTCAAGGCCATCATGCCGTACTCCGACCCGCACTACGCCGCGGACGCTGACCTGGAGCGCAAGGGCATCGACCCCGCCGCGCACCGGGCCGCCGAAGCCGCCAAGCATGTGGAGGTCGCCAAGCCGGCCGAGGAGCCGGCGGCCGACGAGCCGCCCGCAGCCGAGGAGCCAGAGGTGGCCGAGGCCCCCCCTGCCAGTGACGACGCCGACGACGCGCCGGCCGACGAAGCCCCCGCCGAGGAGACGCCCGCTAGTGATGAGAAGGCGGAGGACGAGGGCGAAGGCGGCAAGCTGAAGCTCAAGAAGAAGGGCAAGGGCAAGAAGGGCAAGGGCAAGGCCGCCAAGGCCGCTGACGAGCCCGCTGCCGAGGAGCCCAAGGCCGAAGAGGCTCCCGCTGAAGAGGCCAAGGCTGCGGAGGCTCCGGCCGAAGAGGCGGCTGCAGAAGCTCCGGCCGAAGAGGCCGCCGCTTCGGATTCGGGCGACGCTGACGACGACGGCAGCCCGCTCAAGAAGAAGAAGTTCAAGGGCAAGAAGGGCAAGGGTAAGAGCTGATGGCGAGCGACCGTAAAAAGACGTACGGCGTCCTGGCCGAGTTCGACACGGCCATGGGCATCTGGGAAGCCTGCGAAGCTGTTCGCGACAAGGGCTTCCAGAAGTGGGACAGCTACACCCCCTACCCGGTTCACAACCTGGACAAGGCCATGGGCCTTCCGGCCAGCCGACTGCCGTGGATCGTGCTGTTCATGGGTCTTCTTGGGGCGAGCTGCGGGATGCTGCTGCAGTGGTGGATCGCCACCGACGCCTACCCGCTGATCATCGCGGGCAAGCCCTACTTCAGCTGGCAGGCCTTCGTTCCGGTGACCTTCGAGCTGGGCATCCTGCTCGGTTCCTTCGGCGCGGTGTTCGGGATGCTGGGCATCAACCGACTGCCCCAATTCTACCACCCGGTGTTCAACTCGGAGCGCTTCGCGGCGGTGACGGACGACAAGTTCTTCATCGCCATCGAGGCCAGCGACCCGAACTACACCGACGACGCCGAGATTGAAGGCTTCCTCAAGAGCCTGGGCGCCACCCACACCGAAGTGTTGGAGGACTAGAGCGATGTCCCTTCGGTCACACACCACACCTACTGCACCTGGGCTGCAGCTCGCCGTCGCCGTCGTGGCGCTGGGCGCGCTGAGCATGGCCAGCGGCTGCCGAGGCAACAAAGCCTCCGAACCGCCGGTCCACCTGCAGCAGAACATGGACTTCTCCCAGAGCTTCGAGGCGCAGGAGAAGAACGAATGGTTCCCCGACAAGCGGGCGATGCGTCCGCCAGTCCAAGGAACTCAGGCACGTTCGCTGAGCGGCGCCGCCAACGACGGATTTCTGAAGGAAGACGACCACCTCTACAAAGGTCGGGGCCCGAACGGCCGCCTGGTCGACGCGCTACCGCGTGGGATCGCCCTGACCCCGGAGCTGCTGGAGCGGGGTCAGAACCGCTACAACATCTTCTGCGTGCCCTGTCACGACTCGACCGGTGCGGGCAACGGCATGGTGATGCGCCGCGGCTGGCCCAACAAGCCGCCGAGCTACCACGAGGCGCGCACCCGGGCGCTGCCCCTGGGGCACTTCTACGACGTCATCACCAACGGTCGCGGCACCATGAAGGGGTACGCGGCGCAGTTGACGAACGTGCGTGACCGCTGGGCGGTGGCCGCCTATGTCCGCGCTCTCCAGCTTTCGAACAACGCCAAGATCGCCGATGTCCCCGCGGGCGTCGCACGACAGAAGGGGTGGTTGAAGTGAGTGATCACGCGCACCACGCAGCGGAGGCCCTGACCCCCGCTCAAATCGAGAGTGGCGGACGCCTCAAGGCGCTGCCACCCATCCTGCTGCTCGTCGGCATTGGGTGCCTGGTCGGTGCCTGGGTAGTCACCTCGGGTGACCCGGCCGTCGAGAACTCCAAGCAGCAGAACTTCGCGTTCAAGTACCTGTCCTCCTACATGTTCTGGCTTTCGCTGGCGATGGGCGGACTGATCTTCACCCTCATCCATCACGCCAGCCGCGCCGGCTGGTCGACGGTGGTGCGGCGCCTGGCGGAGACCGCCATGGTGACCGTCCCGGTGCTGGGTCTTCTGTTCGTCCCAGTACTGCTGTTCAACCACGACCTGTACGAGTGGACCCACCTCGACATCGTCGAGAAGGACGCGATGCTGTCCTGGAAGCAGCCCTACTTGAACGTAGGCTTCTGGACGGGTCGGGCCATCTTCTTCTTCGTGGTCTGGACCGGCCTGGCGATGTACCTGTACCGCGCCTCGGTCAAGCACGACGCCACCGGCGACGAGAAGCTGGTGCACAAGATGCGTTGGATCTCCCCGCTCGGCATCGTCATCTTCGGCCTGACCCTGACGGCCGCGGCGATGGACTGGGTCATGTCCCTGGACCCGCACTGGTTCTCGACCATCTTCGGCGTCTACTACTTCGCCGGGTCGTTCATCTGCATCAACGCCTTCCTCATCATCGTCATCATGTTCCTGCAGAGCCGGGGCATGCTCGAAGAGGTTATCTCTCAGCACCACCTGCACGACCTCGGTAAGTACATGTTCGCCTTCACGGTCTTCTGGACCTACATCGCGTTCAGCCAGTACTTCCTGATCTGGTACTCCAACATCCCCGAAGAGACCTACTGGTTCGCCTACCGCTGGGAAGCCTGCCCCATCGGCACCCAGATCGACACGGTCAACAACCTCGTCGGTGGCTGTGCGGCGACGCTGGCCAACGGAGCCCCCAACCCGGACCTGCTGGCGCGCTCCAGCTGGAGCACGCTGAGCACCATCCAGGTTGTGGGACACTTCGTCATCCCGTTCTTCTTCCTGATGAGCCGCCACATCAAGCAGCGCCGCGCTACCCTGCTCTTGGGAGCCTTCCTCATGCTGGCCGTCCACTTCCTGGACATGATCTGGCTGACTCAGCCGACGCAGGACTTCCTGCACCACCAGCATGTGATGGTTCCGGCCGCTGAGGCCGTCACCAAGCTGGCTCCGATGCACGGCTGGCACTTCAACCTGACCGACGTCCTGTGCTGGTTCGGTATCGGCGGCGTGGTCGTGGGCACCTACTTCCTGGTGCTCGGCCGCAACAAGCTGGTCCCCGCCCAGGACCCGCGACTGACCGAGTCGCTGGGCCACGAAAACTACCCGACCTGATTGGGGAACACGCATGAGCGAACACAAAACCGACGGTGATATCGAGCTTGTTTCCCAGTGGACCGACGGCGGCCACGAGGTCGACGCGCCCATGGCGCGGGGACTGTTCATCGTTACGTCCATCCTCATCATTCTCACGATTGCCTCTGGGATCGGCGTCTCGCAGCTGTTCCAGGCCAACAGCCGGACGATGATCGAGGACAACGCCGCCAAGCCCTACGCGGGCCTGGTCTCCTACAAGGAGGAAATGACGGCGGCGACATCGACCTATAGCCAGGACGAAAAGGACAAGACGAAGTACCGCGTTCCCGTGACCCGGGCCATCGAACTGCTATCTAAGAGCCCTGCGCGCCTGCGCGCTGCCTCCCCGCCTCCGGACTTTGTGCATCCGGACGACGAAAAGAAGAAGTAGAGACGGACGGACCTCGAGCTTCAGCCGATGCATCATCTCCTCCACAGAACGGCCTCCTTGGCCCTGTCGACAGCGCTCCTCATGGGCGTCGGCGTGACGGTTGCGTCCGCCCAGTCGACGGGGGCCAATGACGCGCCGACGTCGCTGGTGCCCAAGGAGGCACGCGGCGTGACCGTGGAGGAACGCTTTGGCGTCAAACTCGACCTGGACACGCCGTTCATCGACCACACCGGCAAGGCCGTGACCCTGGGGGACTACTTCCAGGACGGAAAGCCGGTGCTCATCACCTTCAACTGGTACAACTGCAAGACCCTCTGCTCGGTGCAGCTGAACCACTTGCTGGATACCTTCAAGGCCATGCGGTGGACCGCAGGCGAAGACGGGTTCCGGGTGGTGACCATCAGCATCGACCCGCGCGAGCAGTGGCAGCTCGCGGGCGACAAGCGCAAGAGTTACCTCGAAGAGCTGGGCCGCGGCGACGTCGACTGGAGTTTTCTGGTCGCCAGCAACGCCCTGTCCACCAACGTGCGAGCCCTGGCCGAGTCCATGGGCTTCTACTACCGCTACGACGAGATGGCCGACCAGTACGTGCACGCGGCCGCCGTTTACGTGATGACGCCCAAGGCCGTCATCTCCCATTACCTGCTGGGCATCACCTTCGAGCCCCGAGACGTCCGCTTCTCGCTCATCGACGCGTCAAACGGCCGCCTGGGCTCGAGCTTCGACAAGATGCTCCTGCTCAACTGCTTCCATTACGATGCCAACCTGGGGCGCTACGCCGCTACTGGGATGGACATCATGCGTTTCTTCGGATTCCTCATCATGTTCGTGCTGGGCTCGGTGCTGCTGGTCTTCTGGCTCACCGAGCGCACGAATCATGAGGCTGCCGAGTCCACCGAAGCCAACACCATCGAGGCGTTGGAGGCTCACGTATGAATCTGCTGGTCATCCTCGCAACCACCGGACAGCTCGTCCTCGGCCAGGGAGCGCCTGCTCCCGCCGGTGACGCTGCCAAACCCGCCGCTGCAGCGGGTGACGCCGCCAAACCGGCGGCTGATGCTGCGGCCGCGCCTGCCAAGCAGGTGACGGAGGCGGACATCGAGGCCCTGGCGATCCCCGCCGATTACGGCGACGGGGTCTGGTTCCCGCCACAGGCGTCGACCTTCGCCGAGAGCTCGGATTCGCTGTTCTACTTCATCCTCGCGCTGTGCGTGTTCTTCTTCATCTTGCTGATGTGGCTGACTGCCCAGTGGGCGATTCAGTACAAGCGCAAGAGCAAGGACCAGCGCACCAGCCCGCTCAAGCACAGCTTCAAACTCGAGTTCCTCTGGAGCGCGATTCCGACGGTGCTGCTGGTGTGGATGTTCGCGTGGGGGCAGCACGACTATACGAAGCTGGCCGCCCCGCCGAACGGTGCCCTGGACGTGCGCGTCCTGGCCCGGAAATGGAACTGGACCTTCAGCTACCCGAGCCTCCAGAAGGAGTGCGCGCCGGACCAGTACAGCCGCTCCAAGTTCGTGGTGCCGCTGAATCGGCCGGTCAAGCTGACGATCTCGTCGTCCGACGTCATCCACTCGCTGTGGGTACCGGCCTTCCGCCTCAAGAGGGATGCGGTGCCCAACCGCTACACGGGCTACTGGTTCGAGGCGACGCGCCCCGGCGTTTACGACCTGTTCTGCGCCGAGTTCTGCGGCCAGGACCACTCCATCATGAAGGGCAAGGTCCACGTCCTCGAGGACAGCGCCTGGGAGGACTGGTTGGCCAGCGGTGACTGCCCCGCGGTGAAGGACACCGATGGTGAGGGCCTCTTCCGCGTCAAGGGCTGCGTCGGCTGCCACTCCATCGACGGCGCCAAGGGAACGGGCCCGACCATGAAGGGCAACTACGGCAAAACCCTGACTCATACGGACGGGACGCAGGTGGTGGTGGATGACCAATACATCCGCAACTCCATCCTCAAGCCCAACTCCGAGGTGGTGCAGGGCTACGCGCCCCAGATGCCGAGTTTCTCAGGTCAGCTGAACGAGACTCAGATCAACGCCATCATCGACTACATGAAGACGCTCAAGTAGGAACGCCACATGGCAGTTACGACTCCAGATACCATTATCGGCACCACGGAAGAGCCCAACTTCTATCAGGCGAAGAAGGGCATCAAGCACTGGCTGTACACCGTCGACCACAAACGGATCGGCATGATGTACCTGGTTGGTGTATCCGTGGCCTTCCTGGTCGCCGGCCTCCTGGCGCTCATGGTCCGCATGGAGCTGCTGACTCCGCTGATGGACTTCCTGGTGGGCAATGACGAGCTCACCGCCGAAGTCCGCGCCAGCGGTCACACGCTCTACAACAAGATCTTCACGCTCCACGGGGCGTTGATGGTCTTCATCTTCATCATCCCGTCAGTACCCGCGGCGATGGGCAACTTCCTGTTGCCGCTGATGCTGGGCGCCAAGGATGTGGCGTTCCCCAAGCTCAACCTGCTCAGCTTCTACATCTGGTGCATCGGCACCCTCATCCTGCTGTGGGCCATCCTCAACGGCGGCATCGACACCGGCTGGACCTTCTACACCCCCTACTCCACCGGTCACTCCGGCGGTGCGGTGGTCAGCGCGACGTTGGGCGTCTTCGTCCTGGGCTTCTCGTCCATCCTGACGGGTCTGAACTTCGTCACCACCGTCCACAAGATGCGCGCTCCGGGCATGACCTGGAACAAGATGCCCCTGTTCGTCTGGGCCATCTACGCCACCGCGGTCATCCAGGTGCTGGCCACCCCGGTGCTGGCCATCACGCTGATGCTGCTGGTCATCGAGACGACGCTGGAGGTCGGCATCTTCAACCCGGACATGGGCGGCGACCCGGTCCTGTTCCAGCACTTCTTCTGGTTCTACAGCCACCCGGCGGTCTACATCATGATTCTGCCCGGCTTCGGCATCATCTCCGAGATCATCGCCGTCCACTCCCGCAAGCACATCTTCGGCTACCGGGCCATCGCGCTGTCGTCGGTGTCCATCGCCGTCATCAGCTTCCTGGTGTGGGGCCACCACATGTTCTTGTCCGGCCAGAGCACGTTCTCGTCGGTGCTGTTCAGCTTCCTGACCTTCGCCGTGGCCGTGCCCACCGCCATCAAGGTATTCAGCTGGGTGGCCACCCTCTACAAGGGCTCCATCGAGTGGAACACGCCCATGCTCTACGGGCTCATCTTCCTGTTCACATTCACCATCGGTGGCTTGACAGGTCTGTTCCTGGGCACGCTGTCGACCGACGTCCACCTCCACGACAGCTACTTCGTCGTGGCCCACTTCCACTACGTGATGATGGGCGGCACGGTGATCGCGTTCCTGGGTGGCCTGTTCCACTGGTGGCCCAAGTTCACGGGCAAGTGGTACCACCGCTCGTCGGGCAAACTCAGCGCCCTGTTGGTGTTCGTCGGCTTCAACCTGACCTTCTTCACCCAGTTCTTCCTGGGGACCAAGGGCATGCCGCGCCGCTACGCCTCCTACGAGCCCGAGTTCGAGACGCTGCACGCCTGGTCCACCTACGGGTCCTGGATTCTTGCCGCGGGCCTCTTCATCGCCCTCTACTCGCTGCTGGCGGGCCTGCGCTCCAAGGAGCCGGTCGGGGACAACCCCTGGGACGCCGTCAGCCTCGAGTGGGCCACGTCGAGCCCGCCCATCGAGCACAACTTCCACGAGACTCCGCACATCGCGCGGGGCCCGTACGACTTCCCCGAGATCGACCCGTCGATGGCTCCCAAGGGCCACTAGGAAGCTGCACGCATGAGTACACACGCACACACCGCTGACGCTCACGCCCACGGCCATGATGATCATGGCCACCACGGGCCCGAGTATCTGGCGCATCACTTCGACACGGTCGGTCAGCAGGAGAGCGCGGCCAAGCTCGGCATGTGGCTGTTCTTGGCCACCGAGCTCCTGATGTTCTCGGGCCTGTTCCTGGCCTATTTCATCGCGCGGTACCTGTACCCGGACATGGTGCTTCAGGCCCACACGGCCCTGTCCATCCCGGCCGGTGCGCTCAACACCGTGGTGCTGCTGACCTCCAGCCTCACCATGGCGTTGGCGGTGCGTGCAGCTCAGACCGACAACCGGCCTGCCCTGCTCCGCAACCTCATCCTGACCATCGCCTGCGCGGGCATCTTCATGGTCGTGAAGTACTTCGAGTACTCGGGCAAGATCGCCCACCACGACCTGCCCGGTAAGTTCTACCAGCACCTCGCCGAGACCGGCGAAGTCCTGGTGGCGGGTTACCCCGGCGGTCCGCAGCTCTTCTTTGGACTCTACTTCGCCATGACCGGCCTGCACGGTGTCCACGTGCTCATCGGCATCGGCGTCCTGACCTGGATCTACTTCCGGGCCAAGCGCGGCGAGTTCCACTCGCAGCACTACACTGCGGTCGAGAACACGGGCCTGTACTGGCACCTTGTCGACCTGGTGTGGATCTTCCTGTTCCCGCTTCTGTACCTGGTCAAGTAGACGGCTTTCGGAGCACGACAACATCATGGCTGATTCGCACGCACACGCTGAACATGCCCCGATGGCCTACTACGACGGTAAGGCCATCCCGGTACACGAGTCCCACCACCACGTCATGCCGCTCAAGACCTACTTCACGGTCTTTGGTGCGCTGATCTTCCTGACGGTCATCACGGTGCTGGTGTCCTACGCCAACCTGGGCCCCGCCAGCCTGCCCGTCGCCATGTTCGTGGCGCTCATCAAGGCCGGGCTGGTGGTCGGTTTCTTCATGCACCTGAAGTACGACGACCGGTTCAACGCCTTCGTCTTCTTCTCGACGCTGCTCTTCATTGCCATCTTCTTTGCGCTGACGCTGGCCGACATCTCGACGCGCGACGCGATGCAGCAGGAATGGGACAACAAGCAGTACATCGAGGACAAGATCGAGGCGACGCCCGACTTCGGTAAGTGGCGTGACAACTTCCGCAGCATGGACAGCGGACACTAGAAGACGAGCCTTCAGGGCACTGTCCGCCGGGGATTGGCGGGGCACGCCACGATGTGTACCATCGGCCCCTGCATGACCAGGAGCGTTACGCGTGCCAATCCTCGACCTCGCCCTCAAGCTCGACCTGGAGCTTCGTACCGCCATGCGCCTCGTCCGCGAGGCTGGCCTCGCGGTGCAAGGGATCGCCGAGGAAGTGGGCACATGGGAGGCCACCGCTAAGGCCGACCAGACGCCGGTCACGCGTGCGGACCTCGAGAGCGACCGCCTCATCCGTGAGGGCCTGGCCCAGCAGTTCCCCGAGGACGGCATCGTCAGCGAGGAGACCGAGGGTGTCAGTGACAGCCAGTCGGGCCGCCACTGGGTGTTGGATCCGCTGGATGGCACCAAGGCGTTCATCGCCCAGGGCCAGGACTACGTGGTGCAGTTGGGACTCCTCGACGAAGAGGGCATCCCCGTCCTGGGCTGCGTCTACGAGCCGGTCACCAAGCGGCTCTACCACGCGATCAAGGGCGTTGGCGCGTTCATGAGCGTGGGCGGTCAGGGCAGCACCATCCGCCAGCTCAAGGTCTCACGCCGGAGCAAGCGCGACGAACTGCTGTTGTTGACGTCGTCGAGCATGACTCCCGACGCCCATGCCGAGTTGGTGGCAGCAGTGGGCTGTCAGGACGGCGGCAGCGCGCGCTCGGTGGGCTACAAGGTCGGCCGATTGGTGCGGCGCGAGGCGGACGTCTACTACTCCGGTCACCCCGTGTCGGTTTGGGACACCTGCGGTCCGCTGGTCATTCTCGAGGCCGCTGGGGGCGTCATGACGGGCATGGACGCCGCTCCGCTTAAGTTTGACGTAGCCGCGGGTCAGCGGTCCCATCGCGGCCCGTTCGTGGCCAGCAATGCGCAAGACCACACCGAACTGGTAGCGGCGATCGCAAAGGCGACGGGCTGACGACTATGGGTGCTCCAACCGAGATCAACGTGCTGGTGGCCGACCCCCTTCAGGAGGACATCCTGGAGGGATTGCGAGCCATTGGGCTCGAAGTGGTATCGCCCGAGCGCTCGCTGTCCCCCGAAGAACTATCCACGGGTCTCACCTCGGCCTCCATCCTGGTGGTGGGTGACTCTCCCGTGATGCGAGGCGCCATCGAGCGCGCCGAGAACCTGGTTCTCATCGCTCGGGTCGGCGAAGGTGGGGGCAACGTCGATCTCGCCGCCGCATCCGACCGTGGCATCGTGGTCACCCACACCCCCGGCTTTGATGCGTCCAGCCGCGCGACTCGTTTGATGACGGCCGCTGGCATGCTGGATGCGGGCATCGGAGTAAGCGCCCACGCCGGCCGCGGCCTGGGCCAATCCGCCTTTGGCATTGTCGGCGGGAGCCCTGCAGCGATCGCATTGGCCACCGCCGCTTCCGCGATGGGGATGCGGGTACGCGCCTGGGGTCCTGGCTTGACCAGTGCTCGTGCCTCTGAGGCTGGTGCCCGCTACGTGGACAGCCTCGACGCCCTGCTGGCCGACAACAACGTGCTGTGCTTGCTGGATCCAGCGGGCAGCCTCGACGCGTCCCGGGTGGCGGCCTTGCCCGAAGGAGCCCACGTGCTCGTGGGCCACGCGGGCGTGAGCGTCGACGTGGACGGCATCGCCAAGCGCCTGACCGCTGGCACCTTGCAGCTGGCAGGGCTGCACGACAGCTTGGACGACGCGGCCCAGCAGAAGCTGACCAAGACCGGAGCGGCCATCTTCCTGACGGCCGACCAACTGGCGACCCATGAGAGCCAGCGGACCGCGGGGTTGATGGTGACCCAGTCCGTGCGCGAGATGCTGCGCCATCAGCCGGCCTCATACGCTTTGAACCTGGACGGAGACGACGGCTCCTCCACGTTGCTGATCGTGCGCCACAGCACCGAAGCCGATTGCGTCGCGAGCCTGTTCTCACAGCTGCGTGACGGCGAGATCGCGGTAACGCACGTCGACAACCGGATCTTCGCCGGGGGCGCGACGGCGATCTCCCGAATGCGCCTCAGCGGGCCCCCGGGACCCGCTCTGATGCAGCGGCTGCAGACCACTCGCGGAGTGATCGCCGCCGATGCGATCACCCCCTGAAGGACACACACCACTGTGACTTCAGGGGAAACAATCGCGATCGCCGTTCGGGGTGATGGTCGATGGATCGCTTGCAGGGACGAACAAGGCGACTTTGAAGCCCGCCTCCAAGGCGCTGTAATCAAAGAAATTTGATGTATAGAACGACATTTCTCACCCATTTGACGTTCGCAACGGTTGGCCAAATCCAGATCGAGCGTGTACAACCCGTTTCTGAAGGCTGACGAAGCCTCCATCACAAGCTTTGGGACCCCGCTCCAATTGGGTGGGCCCCGAGGGTCCGGGCAGAACAAAGGATTCTGTCGTAGGATCACAGTCGGGTCGAATCTTCGGCCCACCCACACACCCCGTGAGGAGAGATAACTCCATGAAGCGTTTGATGCTGGCCGCGGTCGCCGCGGTGACGTTTAGCACGGCCGCCTGCGGCGGCGATCCCTGCAAGAAGGTTGTCGAGAAGGTCTGCGCCGAGGCGAAGGACTGCGACGCCTGGAAGAAGGCCTTCGAAGAGGGCATGAAGACCGCTGGCGACAAGGCCGCCGATGGCTGCAAGATGCTCCTCGACAAGAAGGAGCTCATGGATGCCCAGATCACGGCCGCCAAGGCCGCTGCTGGCGTCAAGAAGGCCACCGAGAAGAAGTAATACTCCTTCACGGTAACGCGTTGACCCGCGAGTCCTGCTTGGACTTCGCGGGTTTTCGTGTTTATAGGGTCGTCCCAAACGACGAACCGACATCACACACGAGGCGACACCCATGGCGACCCTTGCAAGCGTACTGCTGACCGACGATCAACGCCCCCAGCTGGTCGATGACTGCTGCAACCTGATCGACGCCGAGGTCGGACGCAAGAAGGGCATCAAGGGCACCATGATCAAGGCCGCCTACAAGACGGTGAAGACCTTCAAGCGCGGCTTCGTGCCGAGCGTCGTCAACGCCCTGCTCGACGATTGGGTGACCGAGCTCGAGCCCCACTACGCGACCCACCTGGCCAACGGTGGCGGAGCGTTTCAGGGGTATGTGGCGTCCAACAGCGACGCCGTCTCCGAGAGCCTGCTGAAGGTCACCGACGATCGCGCCCAGGTGACCAAGCACAAGCAAGCCAAGAAGCTCTATCTGAAGCTTCGTCCCAGCGCGAAGGCCAACGTCGTCGAGGCCGTGCCGCGGCTGGCCGAGATCGTCGATCGCTACATCGGCTAGGTGGGCGTCTAGTTGAGCTGGTCGCTTTCCGGCTCTACCAGGGTAGCTGGCGACACATTGATCGACGCCAGCGCCGCCGCCCAGGCCGTGTCGTTGGGCGTCTCGAACACCAGCTCAGGGGTCACCGGAGCCGTCAGCCAGGCGCCCATGGCGATCTCCTTGTCCAGCTGCCCTGGCGCCCAACCGGCGTAGCCCAGCATGAGCTTGTAGCGGCCATCAACGTTGCGGCCATAGGCCTCGAGCGCTTCGTGCGAGGTGGTCAGCGCGATGCCTTCGCTGACGGGCTGACTGCCGCTATAGCTCTCCCCGTCGCTGTGCAGCAGCCACCCCCGCTGCTTGTCGACGGGGCCACCGTCGTGCACCAGCGCCTCGGTCCCTCCGTCCCAATCCACATCCGTCTCCGCGCACACGGCGCTGACCGGGATGTCGATGGTCCGGTTGATGACGAGTCCGAACGCACCCGCCTCCTCCGTGTGAGCGCAGAGGAGCACCACCGAGCGGAAGAAGTTTGGGTCCATCAGACTCGGCATCGCGATCAGCAGTCCTGGCGCAACGCTGAAGCTCATTGGGCGAGTATGCGCCTGCCCTGTAGGCAAAGCAAAGGCCCGGCGAGTCTCCTCACCGGGCCCGTGGAAGGCCTATCGCCTCGATGGACTAGGCGTCGAAGAAGGTCTTGCCCTCGGCAGCCATGTCACGGAGCAGCTGGGGTACGGCCCAGTGCTCTTTGTTGCCGGTCTCGTCCGCCAGCCAGTCGAGGTCCTCGACCACGTTGGCGATGCCATAACGGTCCATCCAGGCCAACGGGCCACCCGCGGACGGGGCGAAGCCGATACCGAACACGGCGCCGACCTCGGCGTCCCGATGGCTCTTGAGGATGCCCTCCTCGAGGCAACGCGCGACTTCGACCACCTGGGTGAGCATCAGCCGCTTGGTGATGTAGTCCAGGCCCGTGTTGTCGGGGCGCGCATCGACCAGGTCGCTGAGGCCCTGCCAGATCTTCCGCTTCTTACCCTCGTAGTCGTAGAAGCCCTTGCCGGCCACCTTCCCGATGCGTCCCAGCTCGACCATCTTCTTGATGAGCCGTAGCCCGGGGGCATCGATGGTCTCGCCGGTGATCTTCTCGCGGGTCTGGATGCCTTTGACGCCCAGACGCAGGGTCACCTCATCGAAGACCTTCAGCGGGGCGACAACCATGCCGGCTTCGCGGGCGGCCCACTCGATGAGCACCGGGTCGTGCCCCTCGGCGACCAGCTGGCTGGCTTCCATGAGGTACTTGGAGAAGGTCCGGCTGGTGTAGAAGCCATAGCCGTCGCCTACGACGATCGGCAGCTTGCCAGTCGCCAGTCCAAAATCGACACAGCGGGCCAGCGTCTCTTCACTGGTCTGGTCGCCGCAGATGATCTCCAACAGAGGCATCTTCTCGACCGGCGAGAAGTAGTGCAGACCGATGAACTGCTCCGGCTTGGCGGAGGCCTTGGCCAGCAGGTTGATCGGGATGGCCGAGGTGTTCGAGGCGAACACGTAGTTGTCGGCCAGCAGCGGCTCGGTGGCCTCAGTCACCTTGGCCTTGATGTCGTTGTCCTCGATGACCGCCTCGATGATGAGGTCGCAGCCGGTCAGGTCGGGCTGCTCCAACGTGAAGCGGATGCGCCCCATCAAAGCCGCACGCTCCTCGTCGGTCTTGAACTTCAGCGCCTTCTTGGTCTGCTCCTCGCAGTGCTTGCGAGCGGCGTCCAGCGCGTCGGCGCTGATGTCCTTGAGCACGACCTCCATGCCGTTCTTGGCACAGATCCAGCCCAGCCCGGCGCCCATCATGCCGGCCCCGAGGATGCCCACCTTCTTGAAGCCGTGGGGCTGCCGGGGCAGGCCCTCTCCCTTTTCAGCGGCGGTGCGGTGGAACCAGATGGTCCGCAGCATGTCCTTGGCCTGGTCGCTGACGGCCAGCTTGGAGAAGGCCCGGGCCTCCACCTCGAGGGCACCGTCGAAGGCCAGCTTGGCCCCGTCCTCGACCACCTGCAGAGCGACCTCGACGTTCTTGATGGCGCCGGCGGTCTTCTTGTAGAGCATCGCCGAGGCACCCATGAAGATCTGGGTCGCCTGGAGCGTTCCGGGCTGCACGCCGCCGGGCCACTCGAAGCCCTTCTTGTCCCAGGGCTGCTTGGCCTTCTTGTTGTCGGCAATCCAGGCCAGGGCCTTTTCGCGAAGCTCCTCGGGGGTATTGGCCAGCTGGTCGACCATGCCGACCTTCAGCGCCTTGGCAGGGCGCTCCTGCTTGCCGGCCAGGATGCGCTCGAGGGCGGGCTGCAGGCCGATGAGGCGTGGCAGCCGCTGGGTGCCACCGCCGCCAGGGATGACGCCCAGCATGACCTCTGGCAGGCCCAGCTTGACCTTCGGGCTGTCCAGCGCGATGCGATGGTGGCACGCCAACGCCAGCTCATAGCCACCGCCCAGGGCGGAGCCGGCCAGTGCGCATACGACGGGGACCTTGAAGGTCTCGATGCCGCGGAACAATTGCCCGAGCTGACGAACGCCGTCGAGCATCTTGTTGACGTCGCGCTCGGCGAACATGACGTCGATGTCGGCGCCGACGCAAAAGTTCTTCTTGGCTGACCCGAGGATGACGCCCTTGAGGCCGTCGAGCCCCTCAGCCCACTCGAACGCGTCGCGCAGTCCGGTGCCGAAGTCCTCGTTGACCTTGTTGGCGCTGCCCTCCATGTCGAGGTTCAGCGTGGCCACACCGGTGGCTTCGTCGAAGGTCCCGGTGACCGCTACATTCTTGTAATCACTCACGAGCAGCCCTCCCTACACGCGCTCGATGATGGTGGCGATGCCCATGCCGCCGCCGATGCACAGCGTGATCAGCGCGGTGGACTTGTCCTGGCGCTCCAGCTCGTCCAGAGCCGTTCCCAGCAGCATCGCGCCCGTCGCTCCCAGAGGATGGCCCAGGGCGATAGCGCCGCCATTGACGTTGACCTTGTCGCGCGGCACGCCCAGCTCCTGCATGGTGTACAGCGGCACGGCGGCGAACGCCTCGTTGATCTCCCAGAGATCGATGTCGCTGGCCTCCATGCCGGCCTTCTTGAGCGCCTTGCGACTGGCCGGGACGGGTCCTGAGAGCATGAGGATCGGCTCCGCCCCCGCCAGTCCGATGGACTTGATACGGGCGCGCGGCTTGATGCCCAGCTCTTCACCCTTCTCTTTGGTCGCCAGCATCATGATGGTGGCGCCGTCCACGATGCCAGACGAGTTGCCGGCATGGTGGATGTGGTTGATGCGCTCGACCTGCGGGTAGCGACGCTTGGTCAGCTCGTCGATGGCGAACTGGGTGCCCATCATCTCGAACGAGGCCTTGAGCTTGGCCAGGCCCTCGATGGTGGTGTCGGGGCGCACGTGCTCGTCGCGGTCGAGCAACAGGATGTCGCCGTCCATGACCGGGACGATGGACTTGCTGAAGTACTTCTTCTCGATGGCCTCGGTCGCCCGCTTCTGCGACTCGAGCGCGAAATTGTCGGCGTCCTGGCGGGTGATGCCGTTGAGGGTGGCCAGCAGGTCCGCCGAGATGCCCTGGGGCACCGCGCCGACGCTGAACTGGGTCGCCACCTCCATCATGGCGCCGCCGTCGGAGCCCATGGAGACCCGCGACATGCTCTCGACGCCGCCGGCCAGGACACAGTCGAGGTAGCCCGAGGCGACCATCGAGGCGCCCTGGTTGACAGCCTCCAGGCCCGAGCCGCAGAAGCGGTTGAGGGTCACACCCGGGGCATCCAGGCTGTAGCCCGCCACCAGGGAGGCGGTTCGGGCGATGCACTGGCCCTGGTCGCCGGTCTGGGTGACGCAGCCGACGACGATGTCATCGACCTGGCTGGTGTCGAGGTCGTTGCGGTCGCGCAGGGCTTGCAGCGTCTGGGCGAGTAGGTCGACAGGTTTGACGGTGTAGAGGCTACCCGTCTTCTTGCCGCGACCACGGGGGGTTCGGACGGCATCGAAGATGTAGGCGTCGGACACGTTTCGTACTCCTCAAGGCCGGCAATTGCCGTGGTTGGCGCGGCCCTTATTGCGCACACGGTGAGAGTCGGTAGTTGACTGGCGGTGTACTTAGCATGCTAAGCATCCACGTCAAACCTCCGTCCGTGACAAGGTGCGTTTCATCCGTGTCGACAAAGAACGACCATCTGGAATCCCCAGAACGCAAGGCCGAGCTGACCCTCCGCCGGCTTCAGACCGAGGTGCATCTCAACAGCGCACGGGTGCTGCGAGCGATGGAGCGGCGCATCGCCACGCTCTTCGCCGACGAAGGCGTGGAGATGACCCCCGCACAGGGCAACGCGTTGGTGGTCCTGTTCCACCACAAGACTCCGATGACGGCGGTGCAGCTGGCGTCGGAGCTGGGGATCAGCCAGGCCACGGTGACCCGGTTTGTGAAGTCGCTGGAGAGCGGGGGCTGGATCGAGCGCGAGAAAGACCCGGCGGACGCGCGGGCGATGCTGATTCGACTGACGGCCAAGGCCTACGAGAGCCTGCCCACGATGATTCAGGTGTCCAACACCATGCTGGACCAGGCCTTCGACGGCATCGACCCCGACCGTGTCGCCTTGCTGGCACGTCTGACCGAGCAGATCCGGGACAACCTGACTTAACCCTGGGTGCGCACAACCTCTTCGGGTCGAGCGCTGACGCAATCGCCAAGGCGCCTTGGCGATTGCATCCTGGGTTCATGGAGACCTCAGCGCAGGCTCTTCATCGCCTTGCTGTGGACCCGGCGGATGGTTCGCGGGGCCGCACCGGGGTCGGCGGCGTCGAACTTGGGACGATTGCTGGGGTGCACACTGGGGCTACGGACCATGGTGGGCAGGGCCTGCTTGAGCTTGGCCATCTCGTCGGCCAGCTCGCCCAGCTCCTTGTCCTTGAAGGTCGCCGCATCCTTGCGCGCCTGCACCTCGGACTTCACCAGCAGCGCGACGCCCTGCTTTGGCTGCCCTCCCCTGGCCATCCGGATGGCCTGAACCGTCGCTGACGCCGCTCGGGCCCGGGCGGCGGAAGCCCGCACCGAGGCGTCGACGTGGTCGCGGATCTTGGCGGCGTCGGTCGTGCCAGTGGCGGAAAGGAAGTCCTCCCGGTTGAGCCGCCCTGCCCCGACGACCGCGTCGGTGAACGCCAGCCCCACATCCAGGACCTCCACGATGGAGCCCTCCCGCCGCGGCTTGACTTGGAGGCGGGCGATGACGTCCCGCGTTTCACCTTCGCTGAGGTCCCCCAGGTTGAGCCCAAAACCGCGGCCGGCGCGGTATGCGGGGTGTCCGACCAGACCGAGGATCTGAACGCCAGGTCCGGGCTGAACGGTCAGCGCGAGGCCGCGAGCGACCACGGTCTTGAGCCTCAGCACCTCGTTTTCGAAGACGCCAGCAACCATGGTCGGGTCTTCGATGTAGTGGAAGCGACCGCCGGAGGTCTTGGCGAGGCTGGCCAGGAGCGTCTCGTCGTAATCGAGGCCGAGCCCCATCGCGGTGATGGGGATACTGTGACGCTGAGCGTCCAGGGCCAGATTGCGCATGGGACGCGGGTCGTTGGGGACGCCATCGGAGAGCAGGACGACCCGGTTGATGGCGTTGGCCTTTCGGTGATTCTTCACCTGCTGCAGGCCCAGCGCGAGGCCGTTGGCGAGGTCGGTGGTGCCGCGCGCCTTCATCCGCTGGATCTGGTCTTTTACGCCGGCACGCGTGTCACCGTCGAGCGGGGTCGACTTCACGAGAACCTGTGCGCGCGAGTGGAAGACGACGACGGCCAGGCGATCGCCCTTGGCCAGCGAGTCCACCATCGCCAGCGCCGCTTTGCGCGCGTTGTCGATGGCCTTGCCCCGCATAGAGCCCGACGTATCGACGACCAGGGCGACGTTGACAGGCGCGCGGTCGGACCGCTTCACGCCGGAAGCCTTGATGCGCAGGCGCGCCACCATCTCCGCTCCTTCCACGTGCACAAAGCGATTGTCGAGGGCCGGTTCGAGGTGGACCACACCCGGGTCAGCGGGTTTGGGAGGGGGCGGAGGCGGCGGAGTCTTGCGTGGGGTGTCGACGACGACGGCGTTTGTGGTGCAACCCGCCAGAGGCAGCAACGAAACGCATAACAGGGCCGCTACGGCGCAGGTGATACGCAGCACGGGAGTTCCTCCGGATGTCCAAATCAAGAGCCCGGTGGTGGCAAAGCCAGGCGGTGTCTTTGGAACGTGTGGAGGTCTGTTTGGGTCTCCAGCGCCCTTCAGAACGCCTGGGCAGCGACGAGCCCCATCCCCACCAGCGAGACCGACCACAGCACGGTTCGTAGGACCGGGACACCTGCCATGTAGACCAACGCGTGGCCCAGGCGGGCGCCAAAGAAGACCCAGGCGCCCATGGCCGACAAATCGCCCGCCTTGCCGGCGACGTTAACGACGAGCACGAGCACCGCGAAGATGGGCAGGTTCTCCTGCATGTTCAGATTCGCCCGATGGATACGTCCATGCAGCCCCGTGGGCGGCGTCGGGTCATCCTCACCGCCCCGGTTGCTCATGGCCCACATCAGCCCTTTACGGAGCATGTTCGGCGTGGCGTCCGCGAGGATCAGAAGCCAGGCCAGTAAGGTCGTAGCCAGCAGAAGCCACAGGTCCATCGTCATGCCGCCCCCTGATGGCGCGGCTGCTTGCCCCTGGCTTCCACCGCCCGTGGCGGTCAGCGATACGTCCGCAAGAACACCGGTGAGGCGCTTGCCCGCGTGCTCGAGTTCCACACCCACCTTGGTAGACGGTGTCCCGGCCAAGGGCGTGGATGGCTTGACGGAGAGCGTGTAGCTCTGGGCCAACTCATCGCCCAGGGTCTCCAGGCGGGGGATGAGGTCCTGCTTCCGGATCTCCTGCTCGATGTAGCGGTACACCCCGCCGGTGTTGGCGCTGAGCTGCGAGGTATGGGCCAGGGGCTCGGTCTCTTCCTCGGTGTACCCCACCACGTGAATGCTGACTCCGCTGGCCCGCGCGAGGGCCGCAAGCCGCGTGAGATAGCCCTTCAAGCGCTGGACCCGCCGAACGGCCTCGTCCCTACCGTCGGTGACGATGACGAGCATCCGACGCGTGGGGTAATCCTCGCGCCACTGGATCCGCTCGCCGAAGTCCTCGAGAACGTGTCGGACGCTGCCATACAGCCGGGGCGGCATCATGTCCCGGCACTCGTCGGCGGGGCACTTCTCAGCCTTTTCGAGGGCCTTCGCGACCGTGTCGCGGTTGGCCGACCACGCTGTGAGCGGCTGGTGCCCACGCTCGTCGTATTTGTAGGCGCGTGCGTCCGCCACGTTCAGGCGTCGCAGCATGTTGGCCAACCCCTGCCGGACGCGGTCGAAGGTGCTCGGCGTGGCGACCGCGTTCCCCTCGTCCTCCGCCGAGAGCGCGTCGAAGGTCATCGTGTAGCTGTTGTGGGCAGCCACCAGGACCGCGATCGCCACGGGCTGCTTGTTGGACTCCAGGCTGAACGTGCCGGACACGGGCTTGCCACCCACCGTCACGCGGGTGACGTGGTCGGACTTCAGCCCCAAGAGGGCTTTTTCGTCGGTGTCGCGAGCGTCGAAGAGGACCTGAAAGCCCTCCGGGGTGGATGCCGCGTTGTGAAGATAAAGCCGGTCCGCATGGGCGGACGGCGCGATGCAGAGCAGGCTGGACCAGACCGCGATGCGGAACGCAAGGGTGTATTGCATGGCTGCACCGTACCGCGGTCCGCCCCAACCGAACATGCTCCGCGTGGCGGTCTGCACCTACTTCTTGGAGGTATCCGCCGGCTGGGCCTTGAACAGCACGCGCCCCAGGAAGGCCTCGAACGCTGCCACATGCTTGTCGAACCCGGCGACCGAGCTGCGATAGGTGAACAGCAGCAGGGTCGGCAGGTCCACTTTGTAGGACTTGCCAAACGTCCATTTGCGCGGCGCCATCACCAACACGCGCCGAAGCCGCTGGGGACGCGGCGCGCCCTCGAGCTTCAGCGCTCGCGAGTCGTACACGTCAGTGGTCACCGCCAGGGCCTTCTTGCCCGCGAGCGTCATGGCCTGGCTTGCGACGACCTTCTCGATGGTGGGGCTGCCCACGGAGACTTTGACCTGCCCACCACCGGTGACCAGCTGAACGTCACTACCGCCACGGGCATTCAGTAGTTTTTCGGCAAGCGCCTCGAGCGTCTTGTCGGCATAGTTGCCGTCCATCGGGATGGCCTGGACCGCCACGATGGCGTTGTCGCGCCGGTGCTCGAAGAGGAGATGCCAGACCGGGATGGTGAACTCGGTGGCCTTGTCGCCCTTGCGGGTAACGACATTGACCGTCGTCCGGAAGCCATCCTCGGTCTTGGCCTCGTCATCCTCGAAGTTGACCAACCACCAGTCCGCGTGGCCCAGAACCGGGTTGTTCTTGCCGGCGATGCTGTAGCCGAGCTCCTCGTGCTCGAAGGTTTTGGCCTCGTTCAGCGCTCCCTGGCCGATGCCGGGGCGGCAGCCTCCAACGGCCAGCATCAGGAGACCGACAAGCAGCAAGAGGGTTCGGAACGCGCGCTCAGCGGGGGATGAAGCTCGCATGGTAGTTTTTGTCCTCGATGCCCGCCGCATGGCTCGTCGGCACCAGCGGCGAAAAGGTGTCCATCATCACGGCCAACTCGGTGGTTTCTCGGTGACCTATCGACGCCTCGTAGGCGCCTGGATGGGGCCCGTGCATCGTTCCCATGGGGTGGAACGACACGGAGCCGGGGCCGACGCCCCGACGACTGGTGAAGTTGCCCTCGCAGTAGAACAGGATTTCGTCGCAATCCACGGACTGATGCGGATAGGGGCAGGGAATCGCCTGGGGATGGTAGTCCACCAGGCGCGGCACAAAGCTGCAGATGAGACCGTTGCGGGTCGCGAACGTGCCATGAATGGTCGGCGGCAGGTGGACGCTCGACGTCTTCGGCTGAAAGTCGAGGATGTTGAACACCCAGGGCCAGACGGTGCCGTCCCAGCCGATGACGTCCAGCGGACTGTGGCCCAGCGCGTAGCTGGTGAAGTTGCCGTGGTACTTGCCCACCAGGGTTCGGATACCTTCGTCGCGCGGCCCCGCGAAGGTCGGCTGCTTGAAATCCCGGTGAGTGAACGGCGCGTCCATGCGCAGCTGCCCCACGGGGTTTCGGAACTGGGTCGGCAGGTGTAGCCCGGCGGGCAGCTCGAACCAGGCCCAGAACTGCTCCCCAGCAGCATCGTCCAGGACGAAACGGTGGGTCAGCCCGCGGGGCACGAACACGTAGTCCTTCTCACCGAAGGCCACGTCGCCCAGAGGCGTCCGCAGGGTCCCGCCACCACGGTGGATGTAGTACAGGTCGTCGCCGTCGGAGTTCTCGAAGTAGACCGGGTCGCTGGCGCTCGGCTTGGCCACGCCGAAGACCACGTCGGCGTTGAAGAGCAACGGCACTCGCGCGTCGATGGGCGCGGTCGTCGCAGCAGGGGCCGCCAGGTCCTGGCTCAGGAAGTGGCGCCGCAGCGTCATCGCTCCGCCTACCATGTTCCCCGCCGTCGGCGCCGCCCAGCCGTGCTCCGACGTGCTCCAGGACTGGTGCACGTGGGGCGCGTTCTCGCGGTACATGATGGTGAAGGGGCCGTCGAAGCCCTTCCAGGTGAGGCAGTGTTCGTGACGGAGGGTGCCGTCCGGCGCGCGCAGCGTGATGTGCGGCTTGGCCGGAATCTCGCCGGCGGAGAGCCGATGAATCACGACTAAGCCTCCCCGCGGATCTGCCTCTGCTCGCGCTCGATGCTCTCGAACAGGGCCCTGAAGTTGCCGCCGCCAAAGCCCTTGTCGCCTTTGCGCTGGATGACCTCGAAGAAGAACGGGCCGGCCCGTTCGTCGTCGTACAGGCCCGCGGCCTCCTTGAGGAAGATCTGGAGGAGGTAGCTGTGCGGCTCCTTGCCGTCGATGAGGATCCCGAGGTCCCGCAGCTCTTCGATATCCTCGTCGATGCTGCCGATGGTCGAGGTCTTCAGACGCTCCGGGAGCGCGTCATAATAGGTCCCCGGCGTCCGCATGAACTTCACGCCCCGCGCGTTCAGCCCGCGCACCGTCGACAGGATGTCGCCGGTGGTCAGCGCCGCGTGCTGAATGCCCGACCCATGGTTGTCCATGACGAAGATGTAGATCTGGGAGGCGTCGAAGTAGGGCCGCAGCGGCTCGTTATTGGCGAACTTCACGCCGCTATGGGGATCCCACAGGACGATCGACTTCAACCCCGAGCCATGGTCGTTGTCGGGTGCCACATCATCGGTGTGGAACTGGATGTCCCAGTACTGCTCGAGGCCCAGGACCTCCTCGCACCAGCGCACCATCGGCGCCAGGGTAAGGAAGTTCGAGGTCACGTGGTCGTAGTCGCGGAAGCCGAACGCGTTGTCGCCTCCACGTGGTGTTTCGAACCGCTTCAGACCGGGGAACGGATCGCTGTAGCCGTCCCGCTCGATGAACTGGAACATGGCCTCGCCGAACGGCGTGGTGACCGCGAAGTGGCCAAGCCGCCCCCCGGCATCCTCAGCCCAGCGGACGTCGTCGACGATGGTCGCCCCGCGCTCCTCGAGCACCGCGAAGGTCTTCTCGACGTCGGCGACCTCGAAGGTCAGCGCCGAGATCCCGTCCGGGTGACGGCGCAGGTAGCGGCCGGCAGCCGACTGCGGGCTGTCGGGCTCGGTGACCGACATGCGGATGTTGCCGGCCTCGTAGATCCGGGTGACCTGCTGCAGGTCCCGGCGTCGCTCCTCGGTGGACTCGGCGACCCAGCGGAAGTCGACCAGCTCCGTATAGAAGCGATGCGACCGCTCCAGGTCGTTGACGAAGAAGTCGATGTTTTCGAGCCGTACGATTCCGAGCGCTTCTGAGCGGGCCAAACCATTCCTCCCTGGGCCAAGAGGGGGCAACCTACGACGGTCACGGTGACGTTTTCAACGCTCTTGAGTAGGCTTCCGGCGATTGTCGGAGATATCGCCGCAGAGGCGGCAGGAGAGCCACCGTGACAGACCGTCCCGTCAACTTCAGCGCCGGTCCCGCCATCCTCCCCCAGTCGGTGATGGAGGAAGCCTCTCGGGCATGCATCGCCCTGCCCGACCTGGGCCTGTCCATCCTCGAGATCAGCCACCGCTCGCCGACCTTCGACGCCATCATCGAAGACGCGAAGGCCCGCCTGACGCGCCTGCTCGGCATCCCGGACACCCACGACCTGCTGTTCCTGCAGGGCGGCGCCCGCGGCCAGTTCGCCCAGGTGCCCCTCAACTTCCTGCACCAAGGGGACCGCGCCGCCTACGTCATGACCGGGGTCTGGTCCGACTACGCGCTGGCCGAGGCGCAGCGCATCGGCCACGCGGAGGTCCTCGCCTCCACCAAGGACATCAACTACTCGGCCCTGCCCGATCTTGGCGGCGTCGAGGTGGACCCGGGCCTGACCTACGTCCACACCACCTCCAACAACACCATCTACGGCACCCAGTTCCGGCCCATGCCCGACTTCGGCGAGGTCCGCCACGTCTGCGACATGTCGTCGGACATCCTGTCGCGCCCCATCGACGTCTCTCGTTACTCCCTGATTTATGCGGGCGCCCAGAAGAACTGTGGGCCCGCCGGCGTCACCCTGGCCATCGTCGACAAGCTCTGGATGGCCTCCGCCCGTGAAGACATCCCGGTCATCTGGCGCTACGAGACCCAGGCCAAGAAGGACTCGATGTACAACACGCCGCCCACATTTCCGATCTATGTGGTGGGCCTGGTAGCGAAGTGGCTCGACGAGCTCGGCGGGCTCGAGGCCATGCAGAAGCGCAACGCGGACAAAGCCCAGTTCCTGTACGACGCCATCGACGCCAGCGACGGGTTCTACGAGCCCAACGTCGCGGCACCGCAGCAGCGCTCTCACATGAACGTCAGCTTCCGCACCCATGGCGGCGACGCCATGAACAAGCGCTTCGTCGCCGAGGCAGCAGCCAAGGGGCTCAACGGCCTCAAGGGCCACCGCCTGGTGGGCGGGCTGCGGGCGTCCATCTACAACGCCATGCCCCTGGAAGGCATCGAGAAGCTCGTCGACTTCATGACCGAGTTCAAAAAGAACGCGTGATGCGCACGCTCGCGCTGCTGCTGGCGTGGAGCTTCAGCTGCGCGGCTTGCGCAGGCGACCCCTGTGAGAGCACGGCGCTGTGCCGCATGGCGGGTCTCTGCACGCTTACCCAGGGGGTCTGCCGGGCCGGCGACGACGCCGAGTGCGCCGCCTCTGAGCTCTGTCTGGACAGGGGCTGCGTCCGACGCAATGGCTTCTGCAGACTCGAGGACGACCCGGCCGACACCGAGGCCATGTGCCAGAAGGCCGGTTCGATCGATGGCGAATACAGCCGCTGTCAGGACCATGGCGCCTGCGCCGTAGTCGATGGGATGTGCGCGCCAACCACGGAAGGGCATTGCAGGGCCTCCCGGGCCTGCAAGGAACGCGGACTGTGTGAGCTACGGGGCAACGTCTGCGTATGGCCCGACCAGGCAGCGTGCGAGCGTTCTCCGGCGTGCGCGGAAGAGGACCAGTGCACCTTCTTCCATCACTTCTGCGTCGCGACGCCGATCGACTGCGCCACGTCCAAGCGCTGCGACCCCGAGACCGGCGACGGGTGCATGGTCGACGGCACCTACTGCACGCGGAAGAAGGCCGAGTTCATCTACTTCCAGTTCTAGCTCAGTCAGCGACAGCGTTTGCTTCGGGAGGCCGATAGCGCAAGACCGGGGCGTTGCCGCCAAAAGTCGTTGAGAGCTTTGGCCGGCAGGCAGTGGTCCTTGAGAACGAGGGTTTTCAGCTTCGGCATGTTGCCGAGCAGCTTGATATCCTTGAGGTAGACCGCTGGGTTCAGCACCAGCGTTCTGAGATTTGTAAGGCCGGCTAGAAAGCCAGCGTCGGGCGGCTTGGCACGAAACACCATCAGCGACGTGAGTCGGGTGAGCTTACCCAGTGGGGACAGGTCTCCCAGGCACTCACCGAGAATGTGCAGGCGACGGAGCTTTCGGAACCTCTCGATGCCATCGAGGGACGTCGCCATCGTGCTCGAGAACTCCAGTCCCTCGAGCTCCACCAGTGCAGAAAGTGCTTTCAACGACGTGACGTTGGTCTCCCAGAGCCTCAAGGTGCGGAGCCCTCGAAGTCGACTCAGCTCTGCTGGCGTATCGAGCACCGAGGAACTGAGTTTCAGGTCCTTGATCGTGCCAGCGAGCGAACGGAGCCCTCCCAGTCGACAGGCCGTGCAACTCAAGTTTGACGTGTCCGTCGGCACGACGAGCTTGGACGCCAACCTCACATTGGCGCACGCCAAGACGCCCGGTCTTGCGGCGCTTCGAGAGCACGCCTTGCCCAGCGCTGCCACTGTAGGCTCGTTCTGCATCCGCGCCGCGACAGACCAAAGCTCGAACCAGACCCTCTCGAGGTCGCGTCGTTCCTGCTCGGTCGGATGCTTCTTGCGAGCCAGCGCGACATGACGAGCGACGTCGCCCTGAGGGATGTGGGGGCACCGCTTGACCGTAGCGGCGTCTGGATACGGCGCCCCCGCGCGCGCCTCCGCGAGCGGAGCGACAGTGATGCCGAACAGCAGCAGCAAACCAAGCCTGTGCATGACGCCAAATAACCTGACCACCCAGTCACACTCAAGAAGTAATCAGCGCTTCCGCGGTTTCGTGGTCCGCACCGAGGCCTCGGCGGTTCGCGGATCCTCGGGCCAACGGTGCTTGGGGTAGCGTCCACGCATCTGCTTGCGCACGTCCTCCCAGGCGCCGGCCCAGAAGCTGGCCAGGTCGTCGGTTACCGCCAGAGGACGGCCGGCGGGGTCGAGCAGTTCGAGCCGAATGGGGGTGCGCGCGCGTCCGACGGTGGGCCCCTGCGCCACGCCGAACATCTCCTGCACCTTGATGGCCAGGGCTGGCGGACCGTTCAGGCGATAGGTAACCCTGGCCTCGCGCCCGCTGGGTACCTTCAGCAAAGACGGCGCCTCCTTGTCCAAGCGGCTCCGCACTTCCCAGGGAAGCGCGTCCAGGACGAGTGACGCCAGCTTCACTCCTCGCACATCGGACAGCGCCGCCCTCCCCTGGCAGGCGCGCTCGACCGTGGGTGCGACCCAGGCCCAGGCCTCCTCGTCGGGCTCCAGCGTCCTCAGGCGCGCCAATAGCTGAGTCGCCGCCTTGTCCAACTGGAACGCCTCCAGTCCCGCGCGGCGGACCTGTTCGGCGAGCACCTTCGCCGCTGCCTCTCGATCGTGCAGCGGCACGTCGCGGCGCTCGAGGACGAGGTCGCGGTAGCGCTTGACCTGCTCGGCCACGACGCGCTGACGCTTGGCATCCCACCGAAGCTCCTCGCCTTCGACGTACTCCGGGCGAGTGACCACGTCTTCCCACTCCAACGCAGCCGCGGACTGCACCCAGGCCCCGCCAGCGCCACCTGCGCCCACGCGAAGGGCCAGCAGGAGGTCGTCGGCTACCACCCGACTGTCCCGCGATAGCCTGGCGGCGCGGCCGGTGGCCAGCACCACCTCGTCACTGCCCTTGGCCCGGCGCGCCGCGACCCGATCCGGCCAACCGGACAACAACGCCCGACAGATGGCGGCTTCGGCGGCATCGCCAGCGTCCCGCGCGTCTCCCTTCACACCGAGCACCCGGCGGAACTGCTGGGCAAGCCGTGTCGCCTGACGATGGCGCCCACCCTCGATACGAAACCGTCGCGCGCGCGCCAGCACGTCGGCGCGCTCCGAGCGGGCCCCGCCCTGCCCCGAGAACCACCGTGGCTCCTCCAGCAGCATCGCGACATCACAGCCTAGCCCCGGCACCCCCTCGGCCTTGGCCTCGAGCAGGAAACGCCCGATCCGGGGATGCATCGGCAACCTGGCCATCGCTGACCCCATCGCCGTCAAGGGACCAAAGCGCGTCTCCGTGGCCCCCAGGTCGGCAAGGAGCACCTCAGCGCGGTTGATGGCCGCCTCAGGGGGGGCCTCGAAGAAGTCGAAGCCACGCACGTCGACGACGCCCCAGCGACGCAGCCACAGTAGCAAGGGCGCCAGGTCCAGACGGGCGATGTCGGGGTTGTCGAAGGCGCGCCGACCCTTGTGCTCATGCTCGCTCCACAACCGAACGGCGGTCCCTGGACGGACACGACCAGCCCGCCCCGCGCGCTGCTCTGCAGACGCCTGGGAGATCGGACGCAGCTCGAGGCGGTCCAGACCGCTGGAGGCGTCGTGACGCAGCTGCTTGCACGTCCCGGTGTCCACCACCGCGGTCACCCCGGGCAGGGTCACGGAAGTCTCGGCAATATTGGTGGCAAGAACGACACGTTGGGCGCCAGAGAACCCCAGGACCCGGTCCTGCTCGGCGGCTGGGAGGCTTCCGTGAAGCCGATGGACGATGAGCTGAGCACCGGACAACGACTGGAAGGCAGCCTCGATCTCACGCACGCCCGGCAGAAACGCGAGCACGTCGCCCCCGTCGGCGCTGCTCGCGGCCTCCTTGACCGCGCGCGCCACGCTATGGCCAGCGGCGTAACGAAGCGCCACCGGGAAACGCCGTCCCTCGGCCTGGATGATGGGGCAGTCTTCGAGGAAGGAGGCCACCGGCTCGGCATCGAGGGTCGCCGACATGACCACCAGCCAGAGGTCTTCGCGCAAGACCGATGCGCTCTCGGCAAGAAGCGCCAGAAGGGTGTCGACAACGAGGCTTCTCTCGTGGAACTCGTCGATGATCACGGCCTTGACCCCCGCCAGCTCGGGGTCGCTCAACAGCTGCGCCAGAAGGACTCCCTCGGTGACGAAGCGCAACCGCGTCTTGTTGCTGACGTTTCGCTCGCCCCGCACCTCGTAGCCGACGTCTCCACGGGTCCGCTGCTTGCCCACAAACCGCGCCACCATTCGAGCAGCGGCCCGGCGCGGCTGGGTCACGACGACTTGCCCACGCTCACCCACAGCGTCGAGCAACGCCAGGGGAACCCGGGTGGTCTTGCCCGAGCCGGGGGGCGCAACGACGACGGCGCGCCGCTTCTGCTCCAGCGCGCCGACCAGGTCATCGAGGACCGCGTCGACCGGCAGGGCGCTCACGAGCGGAGGCGCGCCAGGGTCGTGTCCAGCTCCTCGCGCGGGATCAGCGCGAAGACGTCCAGATGGTCGTCGTACTCACGGATCAGAGCCCGATAGTGGATTCCCGCACGCAGGGTCCAGAGGTTGCCCACACCTTCCATGCGCTTGGCCTCGCGCACCCAGCGCCCGGCCGCCAGGTCCTCGATCTGGCCGCGTAGCCGCGCCACCGTCGATGGCGGCAGCCGCTGGGCGATGGTCTCGAAGTCCGGGTGATAGCTGACGTGACGCGCCTTGGCGGGGGCCTTCTCCTCGACCTTGGCCTCGGCGATCTCCGCCGCCAGCTGCTCGCGCTGATGGTCGATGCTGGACTCTTTGAGCAGCCGCGCCCGTTCGCGGCGGCGTATCGTCTCGAGGTTCCGTTCCACGTCGCGGCGTTTGTCGTGCTCCTGGGTGAGCAGTCCCTTGAGCCGCTTCACTTCCCGGCGAAGCTGATCGTCGCTACCGGCACCTCGGTCCTTTGCTGCCCACGCCTCCTCAGCCCGCTTCCGCAGCCGCTCCGACTGCTCCAGCTGTGCTTGAAGTTCGTCCAGCTCGGCCTTGGCCCGCTTCACCTCCGACCGGAGAGCGGCCAACTCAGCCGTTCGATCATCCCGCCGAAGCCAGTCGGCCTCGGACAACGGCGTGTTCCCGAGTCCAGTCGCCATCGCCCCGTCCAGCGCCCGGAGTCGCTGTACCTGCGGCAACGTCAGTGGGTGCCCCGCCGCGCGACAGTGGTGGGTCAGAAGGTACGCCTCGGACGCCCTGCCCGCCTGTGCCAGAGCGCGCGCCAGAGCCACCAGTGGGCCCAGGTCGCCTTCGCCCGTGGAGACCAGGGCCGTCTCCAGCCACTCGCCGCGGACGGTCTCGTCACCCGCCAACAGCAGGATCTGCGACGCGGTGATCGTCCCAGCCACCACCAGCTTGGACGCCGCCAAGGGGCTCAGCTTTTCAAACAGCGGCAGCGGGGGCTTTTCGAACCAGCCCTCGGTCGGGTACGCCGCCGCCACCTGGTCGAGCGCCTGCTGCTCGGTCAGCGCCTGGGTTTCCAGTCCCCGGGAGAGCAGCTCTGGCAGCTCCTCGGGCCGCTCCACAGCCGCAATCTCGGCCCGCACCACGGTTTCGTCGTGGGGTGACTCGTCCACCGGCCAAAACAGAGTCTCACCCGCCCGTGGCCCACCGGTCTCGAGGCGGCGCTTGCATAGCTCGGCCAGCGAGCTCTCCGAGGCATGGCGGAACCAGAACACCTCGGAGGACGAGATGCCCGGTAGGCCAGGCGCGTCGTCCAGGTCGCTGGCCTCCAGACTCGCGAGGAAGTCGGGGTCATTGGCGTGGCACTTCTTGAACTTCTTGCCGCTGCCACAGGGACACGGATCGTTGCGGCCAATTTTGCGATCCGACCGCGGCTTGGCACGTTCGGTCGCCCGGGGTGGCACCAACACCTCGCCCAGGGGGGCACCAAACGCGATGCGTTCGACCTCACTGATCTCGGCGAGATGCTCATTGAGCGCCTTGGCGCGGCGTCCCACCAGACCGATGAACGCGTCGCAGGCCTCCGGACGGTTCGCCATCGACTCGAGCAGGGTGTCGGCGTGGCCATGCTGCGAGACCGCGCGGACCAGCCATGGCGCCAACCGGGAGCTGTTGACGGCCTGGTTCATGGTCCGATGGGGCAGCACCCCGCCCGCGGAGGCATCCAACTGCAACACCGTTATGGCGTCGTCCCAACGCTCGTCGCCCAGCGCGCTGGAGAAGCGCTCCGCCAGCTCTCCCCGCAGATCACTCTCGCCGTAGGCGTGCCGCAGGAACGGTCCCAACCCCCGGGTGACGCCGCCTCGGGCGGCAAGTTCCTTGTCGAGGTTCTGGTTCAGCGACGACGGCATGGCCCCCTACGGTAGGTTCCCGATGGGCTTCGAGCAAGCCACCCACGAGGGCGACAACGGACGCGTGTTACCCGCGTGCGATGCCCGCACACCGATAGTGTTACTTTGTGTTTAACGCGCTCCAGAACACCGGCATCTGTCGGTGTGAGTGCCACGATGATCATGCAGCAGGTTGGGAACTTCGCCGTGCCCGAGACGGTCGATGCGGAGACAGGTAAAGCCGGTGATGCCGTCGAAGGGCAGCTCGTTGATGCCGCCCTGGCGGGGGACGGGGGCGCCTTCAGTCGCCTGGTTCGCCCCCATCTGGCGATGCTGTTCCGGATCGCGTCACGCTGCTGCGGCGGCGATGCCGCGCTGGCCGAAGACGCCGTACAAGAGACGCTGACGCTTGCCTACGAGCGGCTCCACACCTACACCCCGGGGACGTCGCTCAAGGCCTTCCTCGCCGCCATTGCGTCGCGCCGCGCACACACCCTGTTGCGCGCCGAACGGCGGCGCAAAGTGCGGGAGGAGGTCGCCGCGGCGCCCCAGGCCAGCGCCACTCCCGAACAGGTGGCCACGGCCGAGCAGACCCGCGCGACGGTCATGGCCGTGTTGGACAAGATGCCTCGCAAGCGGCGCGAAGCCGCGCTCTTGCGTCTGGAAGGCGGCATGAGTTACGCCGAGATTGCGGCCGCGATGGGCTCCACCGAGGGGTCGACGCGGGTCCTGGTGCACCTGGCACTCAAAGAGCTGAAGGCAGCTTTGAAGAGTCGGGGGCGATAGGGATGAAGACGATGAACGAGACCATCGACATTCGTGATGATGAACTTGCCGGCCTCGAGGCCGAGCTGGGCGATCTGTTTGACGCGACCCGGGTGGAGGCGGACGACTTCGCCCTGACGCGGATGGCCGAACGTGCCAAGGACGTGCCGAGTCAATCGCGGGGCCTGAGGGCGTGGCTGCGACAGGCGACCCGGAGTCGGGCCCTGATGCTGGTGGGCTCGCTGTCGGCGCTGGCGCTCGTCGCCGGTCTGGCGTGGTGGGTCATGAGCAACGCGAACGCGCCACAGGGTCACGGGGTGCCGGTCAGCAAGGCGCCGGCCGCCATGGCCGACGCCTCGGCCAGCCCCGAGGCACGGCAGCCGAACCGTCTCGCGGTCGGCGACCTCGCGCCCGAGGGTCTCGAGGACGACCTGGCGCTGCTCGACGACGACGGATTGGGGCTGGACGCGCTCCACATCCCCGATGATCCGGCCGAGGCCGAGGCGATGCTGGACGCATACGACGAACTCCTGGGAGATAGCTGATGACCGCCAAGACGATGGTCCTGCGTGTGGCCCTGGCCGCGCTGCTGCTGGCTCCCGCGGCCGCCATGGCCCAGCCGGGGCCAGGCGGACCGGGACCGGCACGAGCCAAGCTCAAGCAGCGCATCCAGCAGGTCCGGGTGCAGTTGCTGCAGACCGAGGTAGGCCTGGACGAGGCCTCGGCCAGAAAGGCCGCCGGCGTCATCGAGGGCTTCGATACCCTGCGGCGCGGCTACCGGCTGCAACAGAAGCAAGCCCGGGAACGCATCGAGTTCCTGCTCCAGACCGACAGCAAGGACATGGGCGCCTTCAAGACCGAGGTCGCCAAGATGCGAAAGGCCCACATCGAGCTGCAGAAGCTCCGGGTGACTGAATTCGACGCCCTCACCAAGGTGCTCACGCCGCGGCAGAGCGCCCAGCTCATCCTCGGACTCGAGCGGGTGAAGCGGAAGCTGCGGAGGCGGCTTCGAAAGGCCCGGCAGCACATGAAGGGACGCCGCGGAGGCGGCCCACGCGGCTTCTAATTGCCCAACATGGCCCCGGCGTCGTATAGCCCAGGCCATGAAACGGCATTTCAGCTCGGGCGTCTGCGCCCTCTTGGCGGTGGTCGCGCTGGCCGCCTGCCCGGACGAGACCCCGGCCGCTGCGGACGTGCTGCAGGACGTCGCCAACGACCTCGCTGCGGACGCCGGTGACACCGCGGTCGCGACCCAATGCGCCGACTTCAACCCACTGAAGAACCCGTACTTCGGCGACACCCACATCCACACGTCGCAGTCCCTCGACGCCGTGCTCCAGGGAACACGGCTGACGCCCGAAGACGCCTACCGCTTCGCCCGCGGCGAAGAGGTCGGCATCCAGCCCTACGACGCCGAGGGCAATGCGCTGCGCAAGCTCAAGCTGGCTCGCCCCCTGGACTTCGTCGCGGTCAGCGACCACTCCGAGTATCTGGGCACCGTCGCCGGCTGCCAAGACCCCGCCTCGGCGCTCTACTCGACCGCTGACTGCGAGCTCTTCCGCAGCGATCCCAACACGGCCTACATCGCGCTCAACTTCCCAGTCTCGGTGGAACCTGGGCTGGTGAGCTACCCCGGCCTGTGTGGTACCGACGGGGCCATCTGCGCCGAGGCGGCGCGGGCGCCGTGGCAGCTGACCCAACAGCTGGCCGAGGAGAACACCGACGGCTTCCCGGGCTGTGGCTTCACCGCATTCGTGGCCTATGAGTGGTCGGGGGCGCCGGGCACCGAGAACCTCCACCGCAACGTCATCTTCCGCAACAATACCGTCCCCGAGCTGCCGGTCAGCTACTTCGACACCCCGTATGCCACGGGCCTTTGGGCGGCGCTGAAGACGCAGTGCCTGGACGCTGGCAACGGCTGCGACGTGCTGGCCATCCCCCACAACACCAACCTCGCCAATGGACGCATGTTCACGACCGCGCAGAGCTACGTCGACGCCGGCTACACCGGAGACGACGCGGCGTTCCAGGCGCGGATGGAACCACTGGTGGAGATCTTCCAGCACAAGGGCGACAGCGAATGCGACCTGTCCTACACCAACCCCGACGAGGCCTGCGGCTTCGAGGACATGCCCTTCAACAACCTGTCCAACCCCGTCCTGGGGCTCGAAGGGCTGCCGCGGAAGTCGGACTTTGTGCGCCCGGCCCTCGCCGAGGGGCTCATCATCGGCCAGCAGCTGGGCGCCAACCCCTATGAGATGGGCATTATCGCTTCCACCGACACCCACCTGGCGACGCCGGGCTGGGTGTCCGAGAAGAACCACCCGGGTCACGGCGGCGCGGGGACACCTGCGCGGGACGGCCTGCCCGAGGGGCTGACCGACATCATGGCCTTCAACCCCGGCGGCCTGGCCGTCGTCTGGGCCGAGGAGAACACGCGCGACGCCATCTTCGACGCGATGCTTCGCCGGGAAACCTACGGAACCAGTGGTCCGCGCATCGTGCTGCGGTTCTTCGGCGGCTGGGAGTACCCGACCAATCTCTGCGATGCGGCGGACCTGGTGGCCCAGGGCTATGATGGGGGCGTGCCCATGGGCGGTCGTCTGGGCGATCGGCCAGGGAGCGCGACGACGCCCACGTTCGTGGTTCATGCCATGAAGGACCCGGGCGTCGATGGGGATGCTGGGACAGACCTACAGCGCGTGCAGGTCATCAAGGGCTGGGTCGAGGGCGGCGAGCCGATGACGAAGGTGTTCGACGTGGCCGGTGACGCCAACAACGGCGCATCCGTGGACGAGACCACCTGCGCGGTGCAGGGAAGCGGTGCCGAGACCCTGTGTACGACCTGGAGCGACCCCGAGTTCGACCCGGCCAGCCCCGCGTTCTACTACGTACGGGTCCTGGAGAACCCGACCTGCCGCTGGTCGACCTACCAGTGCAACGCGGGGAACGTCGACTGCAGCGACCCGGGGAACGTGCCGGAGGCCTACGCACCGTGCTGCGACCCGGCCTACCCAAAGACGATACAGGAGCGCGCCTGGAGCTCTCCCATCTGGTACCTCCCGCCGAGCCCCTAGCACATGATGAGGCTCCTCCAGGAACCGCTGGTTCAGCTCCTTGCGGGCGGCGCGGTCATCTTCGGCCTCTACGCAGCGTTTGGGGTCGATGAGGGCGGAGGCGCCGAGGGATCGGGGCCATCGCCCGCGCAGGTCGACCGCCGCATCGTCGTGGACGACGCGCTCGAGAAGCGGCTGAGCGCCGACTTCCAACGGCGCTTCGGGCGAGCGCCTGGGGCGACCGACTTGAAGCTCCTGGTGGACCGCTTTGTCGACGACGAGGTGCTTTACCGGGAGGCCCTGGCCAACGGCATGAGCGCCGGCGACCAGGTCGTCCGTCAGCGTCTCATCCAGAAGATGCGCCTGGCGCTGGATGACGCCACCACGGCACGTCCCCTCTCGGAGGCCGAGGTCAAGGCGTACTACGACGCCCATCAGGACCGCTACCCGGCGGCGGCAACGGTGTCGCTCAAACATGTCTTCGTGGGTGACACAGCGTCAGCCGGGCTGCTCGAGCAGCTTCGGTCGGGAGCCGTGAAACCGGAGCAGGCCGGCAAGCCCTTCGGGCGGGGCACCACGTTTCGAGCGCACACGCCCCAGAAGTTGGCGGCCATCTTCGGCAAGGCGTTCGTCGCGGCGTTGGAGAAGGCACCGCTGAAGCAATGGTCCGGGCCGCTGACATCCTCGTTGGGCAAGCACCTCGTCCTCGTGGAGGAACGAACGGCCGCAGGCACCCAGCCTCTGTCGAAGGTCCGCAAGCGGGTCGAGCGGGACCTGCGGCGAAAGCGTCGCAACCAGGGCGAAGGGCTCGAGCGCCTCAAGAAGCGCTTCGAGATCGTCCGACCGTGAGCCTGACACGTCAGCGCCTGGCGCTCGTGGCGCTGGCCTTGGTCACGCTGCTCCCGGAACGCGCCGACGCCCACCCCATCGGGCTCGCGGCCATGCACGTCGCGCAGTCGGCCGATCCGTCCGTCTTCGACGTGGCGTGGCGCATCTCGGTCCGTGAGCGGGGACGCATCAGGCCCCCTGCCCTGCCCGCCAGTTGTGTGAACCAGGGACCTCCTGAGCGACAGGTGGAGGGAGCCTCTCGCGTGGACCGCTGGTCGGTGCACTGCGCGGAGGGGCTTGGCGGCTCGCTGACGGCGTCAGCCGAGACCGAGATCGAGGTGCTGGTGACACTGAGCTGGCGGGACGGCCGCCGGGTGCAGGGGCGGCTGACGCCGGAGGCTCCCAGGTTCGACATCCCCGCGCCTGATGCCGCGGCGACTGCGGCCGAAAGCTCCGCTGCGGAAGCTCCCAGCGGCGTGCTGCTCTTTCTGGGGTTGGGTTTCGAACACGTCCTGGAGGGCTGGGACCACCTGCTCTTTGTTCTGGTCCTCTTGATGCTGGCGTGGCCAGCCGGGACGCGCCCCCGCTGGGGCGTCCTGGCCGCCGCCATCACGGGCTTCACCCTCGCCCACAGCATCACCCTGGCGCTGAGCGTCACCGGTCTCGTCACTCTGCCGGGGCCACCCATCGAGGCCACCATCGCCTGGTCGGTGGTGGTCGCGGCCGCGGCGCTGCTGCGCTCCGAGGCAACGGACACGCCCGATTGGCGGCGGCTGATGACCGTGGCCGCTGTGTTCGGCCTGCTGCACGGGTTTGGCTTCGCTGGCGCGCTACGCGAGGTGTTGGGCGACAGCAACGAGGGCCTGGCCTCGGCCCTGCTCGGGTTCAACCTCGGCGTGGAGGCGGGCCAGCTGCTGTTCGCTGCGGGTGCGGTCGCGGTGGCACTGGCACTGGGTCGGGCGTCGCGGGGACGCGGCCTCGTGGACCAGCTCGTGGGGTATGGCGTGGGCCTCATCGCCTCGTTCTGGGCGGTCGAGCGCGTCGTCGCCTTTATGTAGGCGGTTCCATGTCCGCCAGGTGGTCCACCAGCCAACGACCCGCCGGCCCGGGTGGCGCTCGGCGGCGGTAGATCGCATGCAGCGGCACCTGCACCCGGGAGGGCAGCGGCGTCACGTCGAGCTCCACCAGCTCGCCCGATGCCAGCTGTCGACGCACCGAATGAAGCGGCACGCGGCTCCATCCGAGCCCCGCCTGTACGACGGCGAGGCGCGTTTGCGTGTCGCTCATACGCCAGACGCTCGCCGGATTTGCCGGTGAGACGATGTTCATGGCGTCGTCCGCGCCTCGCTCGCGAAGGACGACGTGAACGTGCCGGGCGAGTTCGTCACCAGCGATGGGCGCACCAGCGAGCCGCGCGAGGGGATGGTCCTTGGCGACCACGGGGACGAGCGTGACGTCCAACAGCTTTCGGCCGACGATCACGTCTTCAGCTACCACCGCCGGCGCCCCGGCAACGCCAAGGTCCGCGGCTCCGGTAGCGACGTCGTTCCCTATGGCGAAGCGCACGCCTCCGAGGACCTCCAGGGGAAGGTCAGGATAGCGGCTCCGAAACGTGGTCAGCGATGCGGTGAGCCGATCCGTCGGGAACAGGACGTCCACAGCGATCGCCAACGTCGCTTCGCGACCGGCCCTCATGCTCCTGGCCAGCCCGCGCAGTTGGTCGACGCCAGTGAGAACCGCGCGAGCCTCCTTCGCGATGGCGAGGCCTTGTTCAGTGGGAATGGGGCGCCGACTCGAGCGATCGAAGAGCTGCAGCTCGAGAGCCGACTCGATGGCTGCCACCTGGTAGCTGATGGCCCCCTGCGACCGATGAAGATATCGGGCAGCGGCTGAGAACGACCCGGTGTCGAGGATGGTGACGACCACGCGAAGCTGGTCGAGCGTCAGCGCTTCTGCATAAACCATACCCCAAACTATCAACTTTTCTGATAGCCGAGAGCAGGTTTTTGTCCGTTCTCCCCGGGTTTGGCCGGCGCTACGGTGGCGAAGAACGGACCGGCGAATCGGAGGGCCCATGCGGTCGACACAGATAGACACGACGACAGCGCGTCACCTGCTGGCCGCCCTGCTCGTGACCGTGTCGGTGTCGAGCTGCACGGAGCGTCCGCCGACTGGGAAGACGCACCTTCAACGTCGGTCCCCCACCACCATGAAGAAGGCCAGACCCATGAACGTCGACAACCTCCCCACGCGTCGCGGCCCCCGTCCCCGGACCACCCCGACCAATCCCCACACCCAGCTCGACCAGAACGCTCCGGAGGCGATGCAGCAGCGCGTCGCGGACTTCATGTTTGGCTTGTCGTGCGTGACCGAGCGGCCCTCGCGTATCTCCGTTCCCGGGGCGCGCGCGGCGTGGCTGGGTGAATCGTGTCACGCCGGTCCAGCCCAGGCCTTCATGCTGGGCCGCGAGTTCTGCCATCTCCACCCCGTCAGCGACGGGAGCCTCCACCTGAACCTGCCCATCGACATCGGGCGCGCCGCCATCGACAAGGGTTGGGCGGAGAATCATCCGATGGCACGGCGCGGCATCATCCCCAAGAACGTGGTGATGGTGTACGGGCCACGGGATGACGACGAGCTCGAAGTCGTCACCTGGCTGATATCAGCGTCGCACGCCTTCGCCCACCCCGGCCCGGCGGGATCGCCGGAGCCCGAGCGCCATCAGTAGCAGCCCGAGCAGCGCCGGGACGAGTGGCTCGGTCGGGGTGGAGGCTGCGCAGCCACTGCTCTCACCGTCCACGTTTCCGCCGGAGCCCACGGTGGCGTCGGGCGCGGGGATCCCGCTGCCATCCACCTGGGGCGGCGAGGTGGTCCCATCGGGCTGCGATGTGGAGGTGTCCTCGCCGGTGGTGGCATCGACGGGCGCAGGAGCATCCGGCGTGGCGGTCTGATCAGGGGTTCCCGCGGCGTCGCTTGGGTTCGTATCGAGCGTGCTGGTTGCGTCGCCTGGCGTGCCGGCATCACTCGGGCCGCCAGCGTCGCTCGGCGCAGCGTCGGGAACAGTGGCTCCACCGTCGTTGGCGGAGGCGTCGGGCACCACTTCGGGCGCCGGCTCGGGACCGGGCTCGGGACCCGGGTCAGGGACCGTGCTGCCGCACTCCGGCTCGGGCCCCGACTTGGAGATGGTGAATGTGTCGATGACCTCGATGTTGTTCGGGTCGCTGCCCAGCAGCTGGGATGCCGTCGTGTAGACGGTGTAGGTCAGGTCGAGGCCGTCGATCTCCACCATCACGTAATGGTGGCGGCCGTCACAGACCTCGGACTCGGTAGGCTGGCCGAACTGCTGGGACTGGCAGAGAAGCGCGGGCAGGTCGAGCCCCAGGATGGACAGGTCGTAGGTCAGCGCTCCGGCGCCGCCCGTGATGACGTAGACCGTGCCCGTCTCGAAGTCGTTGGTGACCGTGCCGATGTCGTCGCTGCCACCGCAGCACATCGGCTTGAAGCGCTGGTAGTGGTGGTTGTGGCCATTGAAGACGATGTCCACATGGTGCTTGTCGAAGATGGGCACCAGCGCCGCGTTCTGACCCTTCTCGTTGGGCTCGTGGTTGAGCTCGAACAGCCCCGGGAGGCCAAGGACACCGGTGTATGGAGGGTGATGGAAGTACACGAACTTCCACATCTTGGGGTTTTCGGTCAGAACCTGATCGAGCCAGGCCGCCTGCTCGGCCATCGGGGTCGCGCCACCATCGAAGGTCTGGCTCGACAGCGACACGAAGATCGCGTTGCCGATGGTGAAATAGTAGTAGTCCTCGGTGTTCGTCTGGATGTTGGTCGGGACGCTGAAGACCTTGTTGTAGATGGCGTCGTCGCCCTCGGTCTGGTCGTCGTCGTGGTTGCCCAGCGAAGGCATGATCGGCACCGACGCAATCGGCCCCGCCGAGTCCTCGAGCCAGTGCAGCCACTGCTCATGGTCGTCGCCGTCGTTGACCTGGTCCCCAGTCAGCACGATCGCGTGGGGCTGGTGGGCCACAGCCTCGGCCAGGATGCTCTTCCAGTGAGGCGCGGGGCCGTAGTCGTCGTTGCTGCGGCCATCCCCCATCGCGACGAACCGCACCGGCTCGCAACCTGGCTTGTCGGCCGGAGGGCCGGTGCGGAAGGAGAAGTCTCCGCTCCAGTCGCCGGTGCCGCCTACGCGGTAGTGGTAGTCGGTGAGCGGCTCGAGTCCCGTCAGCTCGACCACGTGCACTTCACCGACCGGGCCGTTGGTCGACACCGTCGTTCCGGTAGCCGTCGAACCATAGCTGGACGTGAGACCGTACTCGACCGTGGTCGGGGCGCCGCCATTGGGCGTGTTCCACGAAATCGTGGCGGTGGTCCCTGCGTCATCCGGGTTGGTCAGCGAGACCCGAACGAACTGCGGCGCTGCCTGTGCAGCCCCGCCTAGCAGGAGCGCGGCGAAGAACGAGGCGAAACGCCCGAAACGTGGGTGGTACGACGACATGGCAGGCCCTTGGTCCAGCAATCCCTGGCGAAGGACTATAGCCGAAACCCTTCGTCGAATGTGGAGTGAAGGTCCGTCCACCCAGCAGCACCGTGCCCCTGGGGCCCACGACACCATGGCGGGCTCGGTCTCCAGTGCGGTCCGAACGCTGGCGTTGCGCATGAGAACGTCGAGATGCCTCAGCTCTCCTCGTGCCCCACCGACCCGCAACTCCTGGTGAGCTCCTGCTGGCAGGTCCGTCAACGAGGGCTGGCGGAGAACCCGGCCACCCACGCGTTCACCTCGGCCTCGAGAATATCGAGTGGGATCGAACCGTTGCGGAGCACGACGTCGTGGAACGCGCGGACGTCGAAGCGTGAGCCCAGCGCCTCCTCGGCCTTGCCCCGCAGCGCCCGAATCTTGAGCTCTCCGAGCTTGTAGCCCAGAGCCTGACCCGGCCAGCCGATGTAGCGGTCCACCTCGGTGGTGATGTTGTGCTTGGACAGCGCGGTGTTGGCGGCCATGTAGTCGATCGCCTGCTGGCGGCTCCAGCCAAGCGCGTGGAGGCCGGTGTCCACCACTAGCCGGCACGCCCGCCACATCTCGTAGGTGAGCCGGCCGAAGTCGCTGTAGGGGTCCTCGTAGAAGCCCACCTCTTTGCCCAGACGCTCGGCGTACAGCGCCCAGCCCTCGACGTAGGCGCCGAACATGATGTGTCGGCGAAACTCCGGAACCCCTTCGAGTTCCTGGGCCAGGGCGATCTGCAGGTGATGGCCAGGCACCGCCTCGTGCAGGCTCAGGGCTTCGACCTCGTACAGCGGGCGCTGCTTCAGGTCGTAGGTGTTGACGAAGTAGAAGCCCGCCGTCCGGCCGCCCTGCGCTGGAGGCTGGTAGTAGGCCGTCGACGTCCGCGGTGCGATATAGGCCGGGACCTCCTTGATGCCGTAGGGCGTGCGCGGGAGCCGCGCGAACAGCTTGGGTAGCGCCCCGTCCATGCGTTTGAGCGCCAGCGCCACGGTCCGCATCAACACTTGGGGCGTCTTGGCATAGAAGCGCGGATCGGTCCGAAGGAAGGCGACGAACTTGTCGAAGCCACCTTCGAACTTCACGCTCGCGATGACTTTGTCCATCTCGGCGCGAATGCGGGCGACTTCCTGCTTGCCGGTGGCGTGGATCGCCTCCGGGCTGTCGGTCAACGTCGTGAACCGCTGGATGCTGTCCTGGTACCAACGCTTGCCGCCGGGGACAGCGGAGATACCGACGGTGTCGCGGCCTGCGGGGATGTACTCCTTGGCCAGGAAGTCGGCGAATCGTTTGTAGGCAGGGATGACCACGCCTTGGATGACGCTCCGTCCCGCTTCCTCCAGGCGTTTGCGGTTCCGCTCCCCGATCGCCTTGGGAAAGGTCGCAAACGGCTTGTAGAGTCGACTTTTGGCCGGGTCGGCCACCACGTGGGCGGTCGCGGTGGCGTCCAGCCCCTTCATGATGACCTTGGGCATGACCAGCCCCTTGGCCATGCCCGTCCGCATCACGTCGATGTGCTGGTCGGTGTAGCGCCCAAACGCCTCGAGCCGTTTCAGATAGCGCTCATACTGCACGACGGTCTCCAGCGGCTGGCGGTCGGGCAGCGTCGCGAAGCCTACATGGAAACCCCAGCGGCTGCTCACCGGCATCATCCATGCACCGAACGCATGGGCCGCCAGCTCCTCATTCCGCTTACGCTCGAAGATGGCCAGACTGATCTGCTCCTGGCGGGTGAGGCCTCCTGAGTCGATGCCCTTCGCCCTCGCGAGCATGTTCCGGGTCACGCCGATGCGGCGCTTCTCCGCGGCCTCACCGACATCCCCCAGCCGGTCATCGTAGCGGGAATCGCCGACGTGGGTCGCAAAGCCGGGCGACTCTTTGAGCGTGTGCTCCCAGTGGTCCGAGAGCAGCTGCTCCAGGTCCGCCGAGGCCGCCGTCCGCACCTTGCCGCCTGCACACGCCTGTGTCATCGCCATCACCACCAGCACCGTCATCCATCGCATGCTGGTGCTGTACCACGCGGCAGCGGTCAGGGCTCCTCAAACAGAGCTTTCACCTCGGCCGGCCCGAGCGCCGGGTTCTACGCGGCAAGCCACCGTCCAAGCGCCCCGAGCAACCAGGTCAGTAGCCTCATGTCCGCCACCTTATCCATCCGCCCGGCACACTGGAATGGAGATTCTCTTGGGTGACGCCGCAGGTATACTCGTCGGGCGATGAAACTCCCCCCCAACGCCGCCGGGTACGTCCTGGACCCGGCGCCCGAGCCTGCATATCTGGCGCTGCTCCGGTCTGGGGAGTTGGAGCGTCGCGTCGATCAGGCGCTGGCCGAACTCGAATCCTGTCGGGTATGCCCCCGGAAGTGTCAGGTCGACCGCCTCCACGCGCTGCCGACGCGTCCGCGGCGAATGGTTCGAGCCGGACGCGCTGACGACCGAGCCCCCAAGCGAAACAAGGCCTCGCTCGAGCACATTGCCCCGGGAACCTCCTGCTTCAGTGGCCGCTATGCCCGGGTAGCCAGCGCGTTCCCTCACCGCGGGGAGGAAGACTGCCTGCGAGGCACCCGCGGCTCGGGGACCATTTTCTTTTCGTTCTGCAACCTTCGCTGCGTCTTCTGCCAGAACTGGGACACCAGTCAGGCCGGCGAGGGCGTCGAGGTCGCCGGCGACGAGCTGGCATCCATGATGCTCGAGCTGCAGGCGGCGGGCTGCCACAACATCAACTTCGTGACACCCGAGCATGTGGTTCCCCAGATGCTCGAAGGCGTGTATCTGGCGGCCCTTCAGGGGTTGAAGCTCCCCATCGTGTACAACACCAGTGCCTACGACACGCTGGAAAGCCTGCGGTCGCTCGACGGCGTGGTGGACATCTACATGCCCGACTTCAAGGTCTGGGAGCCCGAGACGGCCCGGAAGTACCTGAAGGCCGAAGATTACCCGGACGTGGCGCGGAAGGCCGTCAAGGAGATGCATCGGCAGGTGGGCCCGCTGTGCTTCGACCGACGGGGCCTCGCGGTTCGGGGCGTACTGGTCCGTCACCTGGTGATGCCGGAAGGCAGCGACGACACCCGGGCCATCTTCAAGTACCTGGCCGACGAGGTGTCCCCCGAGACCTACGTCAACGTCATGGGGCAGTACTACCGCGCGGGTCAGGTGGCCTTCGGCAAGTACCCGGAGATTGGCCGCAAGCCCCAGCTGGAGGAGCTCTCCGCGGCCCGCCGAGCCGCGAGGGAGGCCGGCCTGACCCGGCTGGATACCCGCTGGCTGTAGACCCAGCGCCGTCGTGTAGGATGGGCGGTATGGACGGGAGGAAGCCCAGCTTCGGCGAGCTGCTCGAGCGCGTGTCAACGAACGCGTTCGTGGGCCGCGGACCGGAGCTTGCGCGGTTCCGATTCCTACTCGCGGGCCCGACCGGACGCATCATCTGGCTCCACGGTCCCGGAGGAGTGGGCAAGAGCACACTACTGAGACGCTTCCTCGATGAGGGTGCCCAAGCAGGGTTGCAGACGCTCAGGCTCGATTTTCGGGACACGACCGCGTCTCCGCACACGGTCCTTGGGGCGCTTGGAGCCCAACTGCACATCCCGCCCGACCAGGTGGTACCGCAGCTCGGCGGCGGCAACCGGCGTATCCTCGGGCTGGACACCTTTGAGCACGCCGACGGGCTGGCCGGCTGGCTTCAGCACCAGTTCCTTCCCCGCGTGGCGGGGGACACCCTGATCGTCGTGGCGGGTCGCGTGCCGCCAGCGGGCCCCTGGCGAGAGCCTGGTTGGCGGGACCTGGTAGAGCCCATGGCGCTGAGCAACCTCAGCGTCGACGAGAGCCTGGAGTTCCTGGCTCGCCAGTCCGTCCGCCACAACCTCCGGCAGTCTCTCGTGGAGCAGACACACGGGCACCCGCTCGCGCTGTCGCTGGTAGCGGAGCTCACCAGCCGCCACCCGAGCGCCGAGATTCAGCTGGCCGAGAGCCCGGACGTGGTCGCCGAGCTGTTCGAGCGCTTCATCAGCGACGTGCCAACGGCGTTGCACCACAAGGCCCTCGCGATGTGTGCCCACGCGCGCTTCACCACCGAGGACATGCTGCGGTCGATGGTCTCGCTGGAGCCGGATGTGGCGGGCCGGCTGTTCCAGTGGCTGGCGCAGCTGCCGTTCATCAAGCGCGGACAGGCGGGGCTGTACCCCCATGACGTCGCCCGAGACGTCATCGACGCCGATGCCCGCTGGCGCGACCTCGAGGCCTACCAGCAACTTCACCTGGAACTGCGCCGCTATTGCATCCGCGCCCTCCGTAGCGCAGGCGACGCACAGCGCGAGCGGGCCTTCCTGAACTGGTTCTATCTGGGCCGGGTCCAGACCCTGTCGCGCCAGGTCGTCAACTACGACGCCCTTGGCAGCGGCTGGGCCAGCGCGCCCGAGCCCCACGAGTTCGACGCGCTGGCTGCCATCACCCGGGACGCCTGGGGCCCCGACACGGCATCCGTGGTCCGGGCCTGGCTCGCTCGCCCGGAGTCCGAGGCTGCCGCGCTCCGGGCACCCGACGGAGAGCCGGTGGGGTTCGCCATGCGGCTGTTGTTGACGGGGCGGGTTCCGGAGGTGGACGACCCCGTGGTCGACGCCGTCTGGACCCAGCTCGAGCGCGACGGCGACCCACCGACGAGCATCTTGCTCAGCCGTGTGCATGCACAATCGCCGCGCTGGCCCGCAGAACAGACCCGACTACGTCACGACCGTGGGGCGATGCGCGGACTGACGACCCCGGGGCTGGACGCCGTGGTGTACGCGCAGCCCGACATCGCCCGATATGCTCCGGCGATCGCGATGTACGGCGCGACCTACCTGGAGGGGCTCACGATGACCATGGATGGCCACAGCCACCCCGCCCTGATCATCGACTTGCGGCGGCTGCCCCCCTCCCTGCTCAGCGAGCGGGTGGCTCACCTGGAGCAGGGCATGCCCTTCGCCCCGACCGAGGCGCAGGCGTCACCCGAACGCACCCTGGCGGGCCGCTATCGGCTTGGAGCCCGCATCGGCGCCGGAGGGATGGGCGTGGTCTACCGCGCCGAGCAGCTCCCCATCGGCAGGCCGGTCGCCGTGAAGCTTCTGCGCGCCGAACGGTACTACCACCCGACGGCGGCGCAGCGGTTCGAGCGGGAGGCGCAGGCCCTCAGCCGGCTCAGCAGCCCCCATCTGGTCACGCTGTACGACTTCGGCCGCACCGACGAGGGCGAGCTCTACCTGGTGATGGAGTTCCTGGAGGGGCGGACGCTGCGGGCGCGGTTGGAGGCCGACGGGCCCATCGACCTGGAAGACGCAGTCGCCATCCTGGACCAGGTCGGTCGCGGCCTGGCAGTGGCGCACTCAGCAGGCGTGGTGCACCGCGACCTCAAGCCCGACAACATCCTGCTGACCTCCAGCGCCGACTATGACCCGCTGGCCAAGGTCCTCGACTTCGGGTTGGCCACCCAGGCCAGCGACGACGCGCCTCACCTGACCGGCTCGGGCGAGCTTCCGGGCACCCTCGCCTACCTCGCCCCAGAGCGCATCACGGGTGAGACGACCGACGCGCGCGTCGACGTCTACGCGCTGGGGGTCATGATGTACGAGATGCTCACGGGTCGGCTGCCGCTTTGGCACCGCAGGCCGGCGGACCTCCTGGAAGCTCAACTTCACCAGGAGCCGCCTCCACTGTCCGAGGTAGCTCCGGGCCTGGTGGTGCCGACGTCGGTCGAGGCATTCCTGTGGCGCTGCCTGGCCAAGGCTCCCGCGCTTCGCCCCCGGGACGGCGCCGATTTCCGCCTCCAACTCGCGGACGCGGTCGGCCGACGCCTGTCGTCCGACCACGGATTTACGCAGACTTCGGGCTGAGTCGCGACGGTGGTTCGCTTTTCACGTGCCCCAAGGGCGGCTACGATGAAGGTCGTTTTCCGACCGGGAACCCGTTGAGCGCCCAAGCCCGCTTCACCGATCCATACGTATCCCAGCTTCCCAACGCCCAGAAGCGTCGCGGCGAGCTGTTGGTGCTGTTCAGCTTCGTCGTCGGCGGTTTGCTGTGCTTGGTCGCGGTCATGACGATCATCCTGGGGACCGGCATCATGGCGCCGTGGTTGGGCGGAGCGGGGGTCGCGATGCTCGTGGCGCCGCGATTCATGCTGCGGGGTGCATCGATCGGGACCATCGCGCACCTCACCAACCTCGCGCTCATGACCGGAGCTACCGCGGTCACGCCCTACATCGGGGGCATCTACTCGGTGACCATGCCGGCGCTGCTGCTGATCCCGCTGTGGGCGGCATTTCTGGTCAATCTGCGCGCCGCGGTGCTGTGGACCCTGGCGTGTGCGGCCATCGTCGGTACGTTTGCGGCGCTCGAGGTGCTCGGCGTGGAGTTCGTCCACATCATCCCCGAGAGCCGACGCCCCATCAGCTACGGGCTTTGCCTGCTCATCGTGTTCGTCGGCGTGCTGCTGTTTGCGCGCTCCTACGTCACGTATCGGAAGGAGGCCGGCGAACAGCTCCAGCGCGCCGTGGAGCTGGCCGAGATGCTGGTGCGGCTCAAGGATGTCGAGCACTCGATTCGACGGGCCAGCGTCGCGTTGTCGCCGGGCGATGAGGGGCTGACCGACCAGATGACGCGGCGCGCGGAGTCCGGGCGCCAGGCCACCGGACGGGCGTTCCAGAGCGTCGACGCCATCCTCATGCACTACGACCATCTCGAGGCCGTCGTGGAGCAGCTGGTGATGAGCAGCGAGAACATCGCGTCCCTCTTGGAGGCCAACAAGAAGATCGGCCGGCGCCTGGAGATCCTCAGCCTCAGCGCCGCGCTCGAGGCGGCCAAGGTGGACGAGGACGCCTTCGGGCTCGTGGCCGCCGAGATCGGCCGCGTGACCAAGGCGGCCAACACGGAGTTCGGGCGTATGAACGAGGTCGCCGGGTCCTTCGCTGGTGCCCTGGGACGCCTGCACGCCCTTCACATGGAGTCGGAGGCGCTCGCGGGGGACGTGCGAAGCCGGATGCGCCAGAGCCGAAACACGTTCGAGGAGTTGGAGCAGCTCGTCCGGCAAGTGGTCGCGGCAGCCCAGGACATGCAGGCAGAAACGGACAGTCATTTGTTGGACGTCCGGGAGATCGCCAAGAAGGCGCAAGGCTTCTCCAAAGAGCTTTGACCTCGCGCGAGTGGCCGCTTGGGCCTACTCCATTGACCTGCCTGCCGTCGTTGGTTAGTCAGGCCCCTTACGATCGGGGTTGAACTCTGGACGCGTCTGTCGCGTTCACCGTGACACCCGGGAACGTGACTGTCTTCAGGAGGTAGTGGATCCATGGCGACGTCGACCACCACCACGCCCGCGCAACCGATGCGGGCTGGCATGCTCTGGGCCGCATTGGGCGTGCTCGGAGTGGGCGTGATCATCGCGTTGTACCTCGTCGACCTGAAGCTGAGCCTGCTCTACTCGGAGCAATCGGGCGCCGGCTGCAACGACATGGGCGAGGGCTTCAGCTGCGACAAAGTGAACCTGTCGGAGTACTCGACGGTGTTCGGGCTGCCGCTTTCGCTCTACGCCATCCCCACCTACTTCATGATGGGGTACCTGGCCTGGTGGGGCATCCGCGCGCTGCAGACCGCGACGCCCTTCGACGACGAGGACGGACGCAGCGGCGTTGCGCTGGCCGGCAGCATCGGGCTGTTGACCTGCGTGCATGCCGTCTACCTGTTCTTCATCTCGACCTCCGTCATCGGCGCCAAGTGCGTGTGGTGCATGGCGCTCTACGGGGTGAACTTCGGCGCCACCTTCCTGCTCATCAAAGGGAGCGGGTTGAAGGTGGGCGACGCCGTTCGCCGAGGCGTCGACGCGGTGCTTGGCCTTCAGGGGCCGGTGTCGGCGGCCGTAGGCATTCTCCTCATCAGCGGAGGTGCAGCCTGGGGCTGGTACGACCGGGAAGCGTTGCTGGAGAAGGCCATCAATGACGCCCGGGGCATGGCCATGGTGGATGCATCCTACGGCGTCGCCGCTGGCGCAGGACCTGCTCCGGCTGCTCCTGCACCATCGACGGCTGTGGGCGCCCCGGCAACGGCTACTCCTGCAGCCCCCGTGGCCGCCGCCCCGGTGGCCGCGGCAGCGCGTCCGGGAGCAGCCGCAGCAGCCCCGGCGCCCGCGCCGGCCGCAGCGCCGGTGGTGATGAACACCACGCTGGCCCCGGTAAAGAACATCAACCCGGACTCGGCGCGGCCCTTCGGTCAGAAGACCAAGGACGGCTGGACCAACTTCGACATCCCGATGGACCCGCCCAACGAGCACTGGGCGGGGAACCCGAACGCCAAGGTCACCGTCGTCAAGTTCGCCGACTTCCAGTGCCAGTATTGCAAGTTCCTGGCGAAGTCGATGGAGCCCCTGAAGAAGGAGTTCGGCGACAAGGTGCGCTTCGTGATGCGGCACTTCCCCATGAACGGCAAGTGCAACTACCCGATGCGCAACTACGACAAGCACCCCTACGCGTGCGAGGCGTCTTACGCGGGCCACTGCGCCGGTATGCAGGGCAAGTTCTGGGAGATGCACGACACGCTGTACGCCAACCAGAACGACCTCGAACCGGGCAACCTGAGGGCGTATGCGTCGGAGGTCGGGCTGAACGTCACCGAGTTCGACCGCTGCATGGCTGACCCCACGACCAAGGACGCCATCGCCCAGGACATCAAAGTGGCCTACAAGGCTCAGATCCACGGCACGCCGCGGACATACATCAACGGGCGCCTGGTCATGGGCTCGGCTTCGACCAACGTGCTCAAGTACCACCTGACGCGCGCCATCAAGGAAGCGGAAGCCGGTGGCGCGCCGGCGGCGGCCGCCGCGGCGGCGGCAGCGGCTCCGGCGGCCGCTGCACGCCCGGCAGCGCGACCGGCCGCCCCCAAAGCCGCGCCGATGGCTCCCAAGCCCGACGGCCGCTCGATGATCGCCGTGAAGAACGCCACCACGACCTTCTTCATCGACCCGTATGAGCAGGTCATCATGAAGGACGGCACGGCCCGCAGCGCGCCGGGGCAGAAGCCGTCGCAGGTCAGCTGGTATGACGCCAAGGCCGCCTGCGAGAAGGCCAACAAGCGGATGTGCACCGAGCAGGAGTGGATCACCGCCTGCGCCGGCGAGCCGGCCATCGACAACAACAAGAACCGTTGGTTCTCCGACGACGATCTGGAAGGCAACATGTACCCGTACGGGCCGTACCACACGGCGGGCTCGTGCCACGACCAGGGCGACAAGTACAACGGCCGCCCGGTGCCCTCGGGTTCCAAGGCCAAGTGCCGGACCCGCAGCGGCATCTTCGACCTGACCGGAAACATCGGCGAGTGGGTCAACCCCGACGAGAAGAAGGCCACGCTGATGGGCGGCCACAACAGCAGCGGCGAGGGCGCGCGCTGCAACGCGCGGAGCTATGGCTCGGGCGTGGGTCGCCGCAACCACACGACCGGATTCCGGTGCTGCGCCGACAGCAACGTAAAGCAGCCGGGCAAGGTCAACGTAGCCGACATCGTGCGCAAGCCGACCACGCTGATGGGGCAACCGGTGCCGAAGATCGACGCCAAGAGCTCCGACGGCAAGGCCATCGACGCCAAGTTCTTCAAGGGCAAGGTGACCCTGGTGAACTTCTTCGCCAGCTGGTGCGGGCCCTGCAAGAAGGAGTTCCCGTTCCTGGTGAACTATCAGAAGACGCTGGGGCCCAAGGGCTTCCAGGTGGTGGCCTTCGGGACGGACTCGACGGAGAAGCGGTCGCTGGACTTCGCCAAGCAGTACGACCCGAACTTCGCCATTGTCGCTGACACCCAGTCCAAGGCGTCGGGTGTCTTCGGCGTGCACTCCATGCCGGCGACCTTCCTGGTCGACCGCAAGGGGGTCATCCGCTACCTCCACACCGGCTTCAAGCCGGAGGAGGACGCGGCACCGTTGAAGCGCGCCATCGAGAAGCTGCTGTAGGCCGAGGGGAGACAAGACATGCTCGAGATCAAACGCGAGAGCCTCATCATCTTCATCGTCGCAGCCCTGGTGGTGGGCTACGTCATCGGCCGGTCGGCGACCAAGCGTGAGCTGGCGGCGTTGCCTGCGGAGGCCAGAGCCATCGCCTACGACCAGCTCCAGCGTGGCGGCGTCGCGCCCGCGCAGACACAGCCTGGTCTCGCGCCGCCGTCGCCGACGACGGCGGTGGCACCCGCTGCTCCTCGGACGGCGGTGGCCCCAGCGGCGCCGACCACTGCCGTGGCGCCAGCCGCCCCGGTGGCTCCAGCTCCAGTCGCGGCCGCACCTGCGCCTGCCCCCGCGCCCCGCCCCGCCGCGGCGGCCGCTCGACCGGCGCCGCGTCCCGCTCCGGCGCCGATGGCGTCGTCGGCACCCGCTCCCGTGAAGCGTCTGGAGAAGATCTGGCAGGTCAGCATTCACGACGACGACGCGTCCGTAGGGCCCAAGGATGCGCCGGTGACGGTGGTCCTGTTCAGCGCCTTTGGCTGCCAGCCGTGCATGCAGTTCGCTCCGGAGCTGGACAAGCTGCTGGCGGACCCGACCTACAAGGACAAGATCCGGGTCCACTTCAAGCACAAGATCTTCGACGCCCCCAGCCCCGACGCGTTCATCGCGGCCAAGGCGGCCGCCGCGGCGCAGCTGCAGGGCAAGTTCTGGGACATGCGCACGGCGCTTCACGGGGCGCGCTTCAACGTGGGGCGTGAAAGCGTCATCCAGGTAGCCCAGCAGGTCGGCCTGAACATGGCGAAGTTCAAGAAGGACCTGGACAGCGACGCGGTGCGGGCCAAGGTCCTGCGTGACTCGCTGGTGGCCTACGAGGCTGGCGCCCACAGCTTCCCGAACATCCTGGCCAATGGCGTCCGCATCAAGAAGCCGAAGAACTTCGATTCCCTCAAGAAGCTGGTGGACAACCAGATCCAGCGCGCGGCCGAGCTGGCCAAGCAGGGGCTGAAGGGCAAGGCGCTGTATGCGGCGGCCATCAAGGGGGGCAAGAAGTTCCCTCAGCTGGGCAACCCGGTGCCTGGCTTCACCAACGCCGGCGCTCCCACTCAGGGCGCAGCGAGGGGCAGCATCCAGATGGTGGCGTTCGAGGACTTCGAGTGCCCGTTCTGCGCGAAGTCGGCGCCGAACCTGAAGGAATTCGTGGACCGCTATCCCAAGGACGTGACGTTCGTGTTCAAGCACTTCCCGCTGGATATCCACGCGAACGCACCGCTGGCCCACGAAGCGAGCTTGGAAGCGGTGGCCCAAGGCAAGTTCTGGCAGTTCCACGACAAGCTGTTTGCCAACCAGAAGGCGCTGTCAGCCGAGGACCTGGAGCGTTACGCCAAGGAGGTCGGCATGAACGTCGGCAAGTACAAGGCGGCGCTGAAGGCAGGGACACACAAGCCGGTGCTGCAGCGAGACATGCGCGACGGCCGGCGGGCCCAGGTCAGCGGGACGCCGACGATTTTCCTGAACGGGCGGAAGTATCAGGGACCGCGCGGGTACAACCCGCTGGGGCTGGAAGCGGTGGCGCGTGAGTACCTGGGGATGAAGCCCAAGAAGTAGCGCGGGGCCGTTTGCCGGGGCCGGGGCCGTTTGCCGGGGCCGGGCCCGGGGCCGTTTGCCGGGCCCGGGGCCGGGCCCGGGGCCGTTTGCCGGGGCCGGGGCCGTTGGGCCGGGGCCGTTGCCGGGGCCGGGGCCGGGGCCGCTGCCGGGGCCGGGGCCGTTGCCGGGGCCGGGGCCGGGGCCGCTGCCGGGGTCGGGGCCGGGGCCGGGGCCGGGGCCGGGGCCGTTGCCGGGGCCGGGGGCCGGTTCCGGGGCCGGAGCCGGAGCCGTTTGCCGGGGCCGTTGGTCGGACCGGAGAAGTGTTACCCATGCTCCCGGTACGGCCTACTGGTGGACGATCGCGCCTCAGCCTCCAGGTCGATTCAGGTCCCGTCCCACTACCGCTCCCCTTGTTTTGGCAGTGTGAGGCCCAGGGTAACGCCCCTCCCACACCTGTAAATGGCCTCCGCGCGGTCTGTTCGATTGTGGAGGCACTGGCTGCCGTGGAGCCAACGGTTGGCGGAGTATCGCTTCCGAACAGACCGTGCTCGGTCGCTTCGCGATGGCCTTCGGCCACCATTGACAGGAGCGGGAGGGGCGTTCCGGGGGGCCTCCACTACCCAACCAAGGAGAGCGATAGTGTTGGACGTTACCCGAATCACCCTGGAGGCCGCGGCGCTGGCTCACACGCTGACGGCGAAGATGCCTCGCGGGAAGAACCTGGGCGACCAGTTGAGGCGGTCGGCTGAGAGCATGGCGCTGAACCTGGCCGAGGGGATGGCGATGAAGGGCGCGCGGCGGCGGAGCCACCTGGAGATGGCCTACGGAAGCTGCCGTGAGGCGCAGGCGGCGACGATGACCCTGGCGGTCACCAAGCAGGTCGACCTGGAAGGTGGTCGGGACCTCTACCGACTACTCGACCGGTCGGGGGCGATGCTGTTCAGGCTCAAGGGATAGTGTGAGAAGGCGGGGCCGAGTTGGCCCCGCCTGCTTTGGTCAGATTCTCCGGAGAACTCCGAAGAGCATCTTCGCTCCGCGGTCGAGCTGCTTCCACAGCGCCCTGCCCTGCTCCAGGTCGATGATCTCGCTCTCAGCCAGAATCTGCGTGGCCGCCTTGGCCTCCTGCGCGCTGCCATAGGCGATCTTCAGGAAGCTCTTCTCCTTGGCCCCGCTGAACCCGAAGCCCTCGACCGTATTCAACGCCGCACTATGCGCAGCACGCCGCAGCTGGTCGCCCAGAGCGTGGTTCTTGGGGAGGTGTCGAGTGAGGCGGTAGGCCGAGGTGGCAGCGGTGATGAGGACGGATTCAACTTCCATGGTCTCGCTCCTTGGCGATGTCGTTAGTGTTCGCCTCCTCCGCCCCCGATTTGGGCCTGAGACAAGGGTGGCCGAAGGCCATCGCGAAGCGACCGAGCACGCTTGGCCGGGCCGGCGCCGGCATCGCCGGCCCGGCCAAGCGCGCGCAGGCCCTTTTCTCAGGCCCGAATCGGGGGCACGGTTGGCGACACTTACGACGTCGCCAAGGGGCGGGGCCGTGGAAGGGGAAGCCGCCCGGAAGCACCGTAGCCACCTCGGCCTACCTGCCGACCGGCCGTAGGAACCGGAGCCGTGAGCCGGGGCCGTTTGCCGTTTGCCGGAGCCGTTTTCCGGGGCCGGGGCCGGGGCCGGGGCCGTCGCCGTTTGCCGGGGCCGTTTGCCGGGGCCGGGGCCGGGGCCGGGGCCGGGGCCGGGGCCGGGGCCGTCGCCGTTTGCCGGGGCCGTTTGCCGTTTGCCGGGGCCGGGGCCGTTGCCGGGGCCGTTGCCGGGGCCGGGGCCGGGGCCGGGGCCCTACCCCGCTGCGGCTTCCGCCTTGGCCAGGTGCTGCGTCAGCGCGTCGATCCGCGTGATCAACCCTACGAGCTTCCCATCCCCGTCGACCACCGGCATGTGTCGAATCCCGTCGGCCACCATCCGATCGCTGACCGTCTTCAAGTCCGCGTCTTCCGTCGTGGTCACGACGTTGTGGGTCATGATGTCGCCGATATACAGGTCCGCGCCGCCAACGCCGCCGGCGAACGCCTCGACCATGTCGTGCCAGGTGCAGATGCCCTCGAGGCGTCCGCCCTCCCCCAGCACCAGCAGCGACCCCACCCGGTGGTCGGCCATCAGCTGACACCCCTCCGTCAGGTTCGAATCCCTGTCGATGGCGATCAGCCGCCGCCCTTTCTGGTCCAGCAGCTCACCAATGGTGCTCGGCACGTGCATCTCTATCTCCAATCGTCGCGACGCCGCGTCGCTCGGGTTTCGGAGAAGACCAAACCCGACCGGTGACTGTCCACCCCCGAGCACTCCGCCATCGGTGCTACACTGTGTTTATGGTCACCGTCACGCCGTCCTCCTCGAAGGGCACCTCGGACCGTCCCCGCGCCGCAACGTCACAAAGCGCGCCCGGTCCGGAGCCCACGCCTGTCTATCGGGTCCTGCGCAAGATCGTGAAGGGAGGGCTGAAGCTCTTCTATCGCAACATCGAAATCACCGGGACCGAACACCTGGACCGGAACGCTCCGACGATCCTGGCCAGCAATCACCCCAACTCGATCGTCGACCCGCTGCTGGTCGGCCTGTTCGAGCGTCGGCAGGTGTCGTTCTGCGCACGCGACGGCCTGTTCGATGTGCCCGGCTTCGGCCCCCTCCTGCGCGCCGTGGGGGCGATCCCCATCGCCAGGCGTCAGGACCACAAGGGCAAGAAGGTGGACAACAACGATGCCTTTGCGGCCGTCCGCGAGGTGCTCAAGAACCGCGGCGTCATCTCGATCTTCCCCGAAGGCAAGACCCACAGCCGCCTCTCCGTGCAGGAGCTCAAGACCGGCGCCGCACGCATGGCGCTCGACGCCGAGCAGGACGCGGACTTCCAGCTCGGTGTGCAGGTGGTTCCCATCGCCCTGAACTACCTTGTACGGCACGCCATGCGGAGCGACATCCACGTCGCCTTCGGCCCGCCGATCGACACCCGCAAGTACGAGGAGCTCGCCAAGGAAGATCCTCGCGCGGCCGCCCGGGCTGTCACCAAGGAGCTCGAAGAGGCGCTCAAGGAGCTCGCCGTCCACGTCGAGGAGCAGGAAGATGAGCGCCTCATCGCGCAAGTCACCTCGATCATGGTCGACATCCGCAAGAAGGCGGGGCTCGACATCGGCGGCCAGAGCCCGTCCGAGCGCGTAGCCCTGGCCCGACGCGTGCTCGACGCCTACCGCTGGCTCCAGGAGAAGGACCCCGTTCGCTGTGCCGAGCTCCGCGACCGCCTCATGGCCTACGTCGAAGAGCGCTCCGACCTCGGCCTGGGCGGCGAGCGAGCTGTGCTCCAGCACCGCAAGGAGAGTACCTGGGCGTTCCTTTATGGCGACAACTGGCGCGGCCGGCTGACGTTCATGCTGGCGGGCGCCCCCGTTGCCGCCCACGGGCTGGTGAACTCTCTGGCGCCCTATTGGGCCCTCCGGTTGGGCGTTGAAGTATTCAAACCGAGACACGACAGAGCGGCGCTGACCAAGCTCCTGGGCGGTCTGGTCGTGTTCGGCGGCTTCTGGGCCGGACAGACTTTTGTCGTCAGTACGCTCCTCGGGCCCGTTATTGGCATCGTGTACGGCGCATCACTGCTCCCATCAGCGGTCTTTTTCATGCGCTACGCCCGAGAAACCAACCTGCACCGGCTCAACCTCAGGTCCCTGAAAGGGCGCCTGCTGGGCCGTGACAGGTTGGAGATGCTGCGCGCCGAGCGGGACGCCCTCCACTCAGAGCTGGCGGAACTTCGGAAGCAGTATCTAGAGGAGACGGGCCAGGCCTGAAAAAAGCCGTCAAGGGTTTGATTCCCTTGACTTTGGGAGCTTCGTTAGTCAATTAGGACCTCCCAGGTCCTATTTATCCAGAGAAGCTCCATGAGTGCCTCAAACGTTGCCATCCACGAGTCCCTCGAACGCGGCTACGAAGCCGGTTTCGTCACCGACATCGAAGCCGACAGCGTTCCTCCCGGCCTCAACGCCGACATCATCCGCTTCATCTCCGCCAAGAAGGGCGAGCCGGAGTGGATGCTGCAGTGGCGCCTCGACGCCTACGACAAGTGGCTCAAGATGGAGGAGCCCAAGTGGGCCCACGTCTCGTACCCCGAGATCGACTACCAGGCGATCAGCTACTACTCAGCGCCCAAGCGGCCCGAGGACATGCCGCAGTCGTTGGACGAAGTCGACCCGAAGCTGCTCGAGACCTACGAGAAGCTCGGTGTTCCGCTGCATGAGCGCGCCGCGCTGGCGGGCGTGGCGGTCGACGCTGTCTTCGACAGTGTATCGGTCACCACGACCTTCAAGAAGAAGCTCAACGACGTCGGCGTCATCTTCTGCAGCTTCTCCGAAGCCGTGCAGGAGCACCCCGAGCTGGTGAAGAAGTACCTGGCCTCGGTGGTGCCGGTCACCGACAACTACTTCACCGCGCTCAACTCCGCCGTCTTCACCGACGGCTCGTTCGTCTACATCCCCAAGGGCGTCAAATGCCCCATGGAGCTGAGCACCTACTTCCGCATCAACGCGGCCAACACGGGCCAGTTCGAGCGGACCCTGATCATCGCCGAAGAAGGCAGCTACGTCAGCTACCTCGAGGGCTGCACCGCGCCGATGCGGGACGAGAACCAGCTGCACGCGGCGGTGGTCGAGCTGGTCGCCCTGGACGACGCCGAGATCAAGTATTCGACGGTCCAGAACTGGTACCCCGGCGACGAAGACGGCGTCGGTGGCATCTACAACTTCGTCACCAAGCGCGGTCGTTGCGCCGGGCGCAACTCCAAGATCAGCTGGACCCAGGTGGAGACCGGCTCGGCCATCACCTGGAAGTACCCCAGCTGCATCCTGCAGGGCGACAACTCCGTCGGTGAGTTCTACAGCGTGGCGCTGTCGAGCCTGCGCCAGCAGGCCGACACCGGCACCAAGATGATCCACATCGGCAAGAACACGAAGTCGACCATCATCAGCAAGGGCATCAGCGCCAAGCACGGCTCGCAGACCTACCGCGGCGCCGTGAAGATCATGAAGAGCGCCGCGGGCGCCCGCAACTACACGCAGTGTGACTCGCTCCTCATCGGCGATACCTGCATCGCCGACACCGTGCCCTACATCGAGGTCAAGAACCCGACCGCTCAGTTGGAGCACGAGGCGACGACCTCCAAGGTCAGCGACGACCAGCTCTTCTACCTGATGCAGCGCGGCCTATCGGAAGAAGACGCGGTCAACCTCATCGTCAACGGCTTCTGCAAAGAGGTCTTCCGGGAGCTCCCCATGGAGTTCGCCGTCGAGGCGCAGAAGCTGCTCGAGGTCAGCCTGGAAGGCGCCGTCGGCTAGACCGCCGCCCCCCCTCACCCCACACGTTCGACCACAGGGAACCCCCTCATGCTTTCAATTCGCGACCTTCACGTCTCGGTCGACGGAAAGGAGATCCTCAAGGGTCTCAGCCTCGACGTCGCCGCCGGCCAGGTGGCCGCCGTCATGGGCCCCAACGGCTCTGGTAAGAGCACGCTCAGCTACGTGCTTGCAGGCCGGGATGGCTACGACGTCACCAGCGGCTCCATCACCTACGACGGCATCGACCTGCTCGAGCTGGAAGCCGACGAGCGTGCCCGCGCGGGCATTTTCCTGGCCTTCCAGTACCCGGTGGAGATCCCCGGCGTGGCCAACCGCGTGTTCCTCAAGGCCGCTCTGAACGCGGCCCGTAAGGACCGGGGTGAAGAGGAGCTGGACGCCTATCAGTTCATCAAGCTGCTGCGGGAGAAGTGCAAGCTGGTCGGGATGGACGAAAAGCTGGTCAAGCGCGAGGTGAATCGAGGATTCTCCGGTGGCGAGAAGAAGCGCAATGAGATCCTTCAAATGGCGCTGCTCGAGCCCAAGCTGGCCATCCTCGACGAGACCGATTCGGGGCTGGACATCGACGCGCTGCAGGCGGTCGCCAGCGGCGTGAACGCCCTGCGCTCGCCGGAGCGCGCGATGGTGGTCATCACCCACTACCAGCGGCTGCTCGATCACATCGTGCCGGACGTGGTCCACGTCCTGTGGAACGGCCGCATCGTCAAGACCGGCGGCCCCGACCTGGCCCATCAGCTGGAAGCCCGCGGCTATGACTGGGTCAAGCAGGAGGCCGCCGCATGACGGCTCCGCTCCCCAACCTGCGCGAGCAGGCCGCCACCCGGTTCGAGGAGCTGGGCTGGCCCAGCGCCCGCTCCGAGTCGTGGCGCTACTTCAAGGTCCGTGACCTGCGCGAGGGAGGCTTCGAGCCCTCCACCGGCGGGGCCGCCCCCGAGTCGCTTCCGGCCCCGCTGGCCTCGCCGCAACGCGTGCTGGTCGTGGATGGCCGGCTGGCCACCGACGCAGCGAGCTACGGCGACGTCACCGTGACCACCCTGGGAGATGCCCACGAGCGCCACTTCAGCGGCATCGGTGAGCACCTCGATGACGCCTCCATGGTAGCGCTGAACACCCAGCACTTCGCCCAGGGCGTAGCTATCGTGGCCCCCAAGAATGCGGTCACCCAGGAGGCCATCGAGCTGCTCCTGGTGAACACGGGCGGCAGCAAGCAGCTGGCCTCGCCGCGAGTGTACGTCTTCGCCGAGCGGCACGCCCAGGTCGACCTCGTTCTCCGCTACGTCTCCGCGGGTGACGCAGACGCCAAGGCGCTGACCAACGCGGTCCTCCACGTGGTCGCCCAAGATGGCGCTCGCGTCCGGACCGCGACGGTCTGCGACGAAGGCCCCAACACGACCCACGTCCACACCGCCCTGGCGGAGCTTGGACGAGACGCCCACTACGGCAGCCACGTCATCATGCGCGGCGGCAAGGCGAACCGCTCGGAGATCCGGGTGAAGCTGCAGCAGCCGGGTGCGAACTGCGACCTGAAGGGCGTCTACCTGGCGACCGGCAAGCAGGTGCACGACAACTACACCCAGATCGAGCACATCGCGCCGCACACCTCGTCCAACGAGCTGTACCGCGGGATCATCGAGGACAACGCCACCGGCACGTTCCAGGGCCGGGTCCTCATCGGTCACGAGGCGCGCAACAGCGAGGCGCACCAGCTCAACAACAACCTGCTGCTGGGCGAAGGTGCGGTGGCCAACACCAAGCCGCAGCTGGAGATCGACATCGACGAGGTCGTGGCCAGCCACGGCTCGACGGTGGGCTCGCTGGACGCCAACGCGCTGTTCTACCTGACGTCGCGCGGCATTCCGCGCGACCGCGCGCGAGGCATGCTGACCTACGCGTTTGCCAACGAGGTGCTCGAGGCCATGGCGTCCGAGCCGCTGGCGACCCTGCTCGACCATGAGCTGGAAGAGCACCTCTCCGGCACGACCTATCACGCCAGCTGGCCTGAAGACCTGTAGCGCTGCCATGTTCGACATCGACGCCATCCGAGCGCAGTTCCCCGCCCTCCACCAGGAGGTCCACGGCAAACCGCTGGTCTACTTCGACAGCGCGGCGTCGACGCACAAACCCCAGGCGGTGCTGGACGCCATCGTGGCTGCCTACAGCCGTGACTACTCCAACGTCCACCGTGGCATTCATACGCTGAGCCAGCGCGCCACCGAGGCATACGAGGGCGCGCGGCGGAAGGTCCAGACCTACCTCAACGCGGCGGAGGAAGCAGAGATCATCTTCACCCGTGGGACCACCGAAGGCATCAACCTGGTGGCTCACGGGTGGGGCCTGGACACGCTGAAAGAGGGCGATGAGATTGTCATCACGGGGATGGAGCACCACTCCAACATCGTCCCTTGGCAGCTCGTCGCCGAGCGCACGGGAGCCATCCTCAAGGTCGTGCCGCTTCAGGATGACGGCTCCATCGCCCTGTCGGACTACGCCGAGCTGCTGAGTCCCCGCACCAAGATGGTGTCGGTCATTCACGTCTCCAACGCGCTGGGCACCATCAACCCGGTCGAAGCGATGATCCGCCTGGCCCACGACGTTGGGGCGCTCGTCCTGCTCGATGGGGCGCAGTCGGTCCAGCACTTCGCTGTCGACGTGCAGGCGCTGGACTGCGACTTCTTCGTGTTCAGCGGGCACAAGCTCTACGGACCCACGGGCATCGGCGCGCTGTACGGCAAGCGGGACCTGCTGGACGCCATGTCGCCGTACCAGGGCGGCGGCGACATGATCCGTACAGTCACGTTCGAGGGCAGCACCTGGGCATCGCTGCCAAACAAGTTCGAGGCGGGAACGCCGGCTATCGTCCAGGGCATCGCCCTTGGATCGGCCATCGACTGGGTGCAGGAGGTGGGCATCGAGGCCATCGCCGCCCACGAAGACGCTTTGCTGGCCTACGGGACGGAGCAGCTCAACGCCATCGAGGGGCTACACCTTGTCGGCACGGCCGACAAAAAGTCATCGGTGCTGTCCTTCGTCATGGACAACACTCACCCCAGCGACCTCGGGACCATCCTGGACCTCGAAGGGATCGCCGTCCGCGTCGGTCACCACTGCGCCCAACCGGTCATGAGGCGCTTCGATGTGCCTGCCACCTGCCGGGCTTCCATCGGCGTCTACAACACCCGCGAAGAGGTCGACCGGCTGGTCGAGGGCCTCCTCAAGTGCCGGGACATGTTCGCGCTATAGCGAGCGAGGTGACCCGAGGTCAGGGCAGCGACCAGGACTCGATGACAAGCGTCCCGGACTGCCAGGCGTCGGTGTCGACCTCCCAGATCTTGAAGCCATCGATGTCGAACGCGTCGACGCTCAAGCCCGTTCTGATCGACAGCAGCACCTTGCCCTCTGGCAGGGGCGGGATGACGAGCCCGACGGTGTCCGGGGCGCCATAGGCGAGCCAGTGAAACGCCTCACTGTAGGGCGTTCGGCTGCTTCTCTCGAAGGTTACCGGGTCGCAAAGCATGGCCGTGGCACACTCCCCCTCCACGGTCACCCTGGCCTGGACGAAGGCGGGGGCAACGTCCCCCGAGGACGCTGTCCAGCTAACCACGCCGGACTCCCAGCCGGGGTCGAGTTTGGGGATTGCCAGGAACGGCCCGAGTTCGACCTCCGGCATTTCTTCGAACACCTCAGTGGACAGCGTCACCCGGGACCACGAGCTTCCACCCACTTGGTACGGGTTGGAGAAGTGCCCGTAGATCTCCAGCTCGACGTCGTAGAGCGTCTCACCGAGTACGTCCGGTAGCATCACCGTCCATTCCCCCGGCGCCTCCTGGCTCACCACCTCGCTGGGGACCGAGATCCGCCCCTCCGGCAGCTGCAGCGTCACGTGGACGGTCTCGGAAAGCGCGGCGTCATCGTCGCTAAGGGTTCCGGTCTTGTTCAGCCTGACCGTGAGTGGACGGTTGATGATGTGCTCGATGGTCACAGTCGTCGTTTTGGAGATGCCGTAAGCCTCGACTTTTACGTTGCGAGCGACGCCCAGGCGCTCAGGAACGAACGTGTACGGATCGGTGTAGGTCCCCGCCCAGCAGTACACCAACATCTCTCCGGGCATGACCAGGCCGCTCCAGGTCGTGCTCGCGTCGTCATCGCCCTCCGGCTCGAGGTCCGACAGCAGCGATGTACCGCACTTGTAGCTGGGGGCATTGTCGGCAGGCCCTTTGTAGGTGTCCTCGATGAGGACCGTGAGACTCGACGGCGGTGGGCAACCATCGGCGTCACCGACGCACGCCCACAACGGCCAAAGCGCCACCTGCAGGCTCTGAGCGTCGAAGCCGAGGATGCTCCGCCCCTCGAAGCCTGGGTGCGTCACGGTCGCGTCCATCGGCGCCTCAGCGGTATCCAGTACCGCCAGCCCATCGCTGTCGGTGCTGGTGACCTGCCCTTTGATCGCCACCAGAGCGTTGGGGAGCGGCTCTCCCGTCGTGGCGTCGATGACCCAGACATGCAACGCGCCGTCGAGGGCATCTCCCCAGGTCACCCAACCCGAGGGTGGACGCTGGGGGACCTCGGCGTTCGCATCCCCCGCTACGTCCGTACCCGATGATGCTCCACTATCACCGGCCGCGACGTCAGCGCCTGGTGTGCCACCATCCGGCGCGCCACCATCAGCAACCGCGTCTGCAAGCGACCCGGTAATCGTCGCGCTGGTCCCGGACGTGGGCGTGGTGCAGCCTACGACCGTCACGGCGACCAGGCATGCTCCTACGTACCGCCCCATCAGCGCACCGCGATGACGATCTTGCCACGGGTGCGGCCGGTCTGGATCTGCTCGTGGGCCTTTGCGATGTCGTCCAGGGGGAAGACATGACCGACGATGGGTTTGATCTTTCCTTCGTCGATCAACGCGCTGATGCGCTCCAGCATCAGCCCGTCACTGGGACGAAGCGCATGGGAGCTCTTGATGCCCCGGAACACCCGGTTGGACAGATGCCACCAGCCCGCCTTGAGCGCGGCCACGACCACCCCAAGGGTGGCACCGTACCTCTTGGTCGCCGCAGGCACCCCCATGTTGATGCTCACGATGCGACCACCACGTCGGGTGACCGCCTCGAGGGTCTTCCAGTGATCGGCGCCCATCAGGTCGTAGCTCACGTCCTGCGACTTGGTCCCCAGCGCTTCGACCAGATCCTGGGTGGTGTAGTCGACCACCGTGTCCGCCCCCAGTTCTTTGCAGAACGCAATGTTACGGGTGCTGCACGTGGTCGCCACCTCCGCCCCGAGGGCCTTGCCCAACTGGATGGCGAAGCTGCCGACACCACCCGCTCCAGCCTCGACCAGCAGTTTCTGACCCGACTCCAGCTTCCCCTTCACCACCAGGGACTCCCACGTCGTCAGCCCCACCAGCGGGATGGACGCCGCTTCCTGGTGACTGATGCTGGCGGGTTTCTTCGCGACCATGTCCGCATCGATGGCGACGTACTCCGCGTAGGTGCCAGGCCGCTTGTGGGTGGGCGAGCTGTACACCTCATCGCCCACCGTGAAGCGCGTGACCTCCGACCCGACCTCGACGACCTTGCCAGAGACGTCGAGTCCCAGGATCCAGGGCAGCTTCAGCCGCACCACGGCCTTCTGAAAGCCATGCCGGATCTTGTAGTCCACTGGGTTGACGGCGGCCGCGTGGACCTCCAGCAGCACGTCCCGCGGACCGCAGGACGGTTCGGGAACGTCGTCGACGACGAGGTTTTCAGGCGGTCCGTAGGTGTGGACCCGTGCAGCCTTCAAACGGCGATCTCCTCCGCAGTGGCGCCGCTGCCGGCCTCGTCGGGGGCGAGGTCGATCCGCAGCGCGATGTGGTAGCGCCGCATGGTGCCACTTTCCGGGTCTCGAAACACGCGTGGAACACGCGCAGCGTTGAGGTACAGCACGCCGTCGCGCTCCGTGCGCCAGGGACGCTGGGTCCTTTGCTTGGTCCGTTGGTGCATGTGACCGGCGACCACAGCCAGCACCTGTCGGCCGCTGGCCCGCGCATGCTCGATGGCGGCGCGGAGATCCGGGTCGCCCCAATCCCCGCCCCCCGGTTTGTGGTCGGCGCCCCACATATCGTTCTGACGGCCGCCCAACCCGTGGGGTCCGTTGTGACCAAGAAAGACCAGTCGCTCGTGCGGGCAGGCGTCCACCACCCTCTCGAGCTTGGCGGCAGACTCCTTCAGAGTCCGCACCCCGAACGACTTGGCGAGGTAAGGCTGGAAGTTCAGATGACCACCCTGAGAATGTGGACGCCCGACGATCAACCCGACCCCGGGGCCCAGGGTGTGATGGCTGTAGCCGCCCAACACCACGTCTCCCAACGCTCGACGCAGCCGCTGCACGCGGCGCCGGATGGCACCGGCCAGGAGCAGGTTGGTGCGGCTGAGGCCAGCGATGTCCGCCACCAGCTCGCCGAGGGTAGGCCCATCATGGTTGCCGGGGATCAGGAACGACGGCGTGCGCAGCGGCGCCATGGCGGCCGCGACCTCGAAGGCCCGCTTGTGGCGCAGACCGGGCAGGTCGCCCGTAAACAGAATGGCGTCATACCCGCTGTCGGGAGCATCGAAGAAGGCGACGTCCTCGGGGCCCCACGCTTGATGCACATCACCAATGAGGGCCAGCTTCAGCGTGGTCAACGCCCCTTCCGCCAGCGCGACCAGTGCTGGACCAGCCGTCGGTAGTCCCGCGGCACCTTGCTCTCCAGACGCACCTGGATGCGCACGCCGTTGTCGACGACCTGGGCGTCCACGTAGCCTTCGAGGCTTCCCGACACCCACAGCAGCCCCTCGTCGAAGGGATCGGCAGGAACCCCCACGCGTACGATCGCGCCCACGGGGATATTGTCGAGGACCACCTCGAAGCTACAGGACCGCTGACCCAGCGCCACGCACACCATGGGATGGCTGGCCTTGCCGATGGACACCTCGCCGTCGTTCGGCTGCCGGTCGAACTCAGGCAGGCTCGGCGGCGCCATAACCGGCGCAGGGCGTCGCGTCGACGCCACCGCGTCGATTCGCTCTACCCGACTGCTGCCTTCGGGCGCCATCCGATACCGGCCCGTTCCACCGCGCTCGCGGCCATCGTTCCACAGAGCGTCGGGCCGCCACGCGGGATCGAGCACCGACCGGTCCGCCTTGGCGCGGACAATGCTTCGCGACAGGATCCGATCGGTGGTGGTTCCGCGATCTTGCGACGTTTTCGGCGGAGGCTCTGGCGGTGGCCCGAGGCGGTTCTGGGTGACCACCGCATTCGAGCCCGTCTGGTGGGCGTGCCACCGCAGGATCTCGTCCTGAAGCACCGTCTCCACGAGGATGCCCGGCTGACTCCTGGCCTGCTCGCTGATGCCCTGGGCGATGTCGCCCGTCGGTTGGCGGATGAAACCGTCTCGAACCTGAATCATCCGGACCCGCTGATGGTGGGGCTCGTAGACCAGTTCGTGGTGCTCGTCCAAATGCGCGGTGGCGTTCTCCGGGATGTGTACCTTCACGCCCATGACGCCCAACATCGACGCCAGGTGGCTGGCGCTCTCGCTGGCGGTGACAGCGACCCACTGCACCGCGACGTGCAGGGTCACACTGCCCGGAAACGCAACCGGCTGCAGCGAGCGCGCCATCAGGCGCACCGCTCCGTACTCGTCGTCGACGGGGTGGAACGACAGCAGCTCGCCCTTTCCCGGGGTCTCTGCACCACCGTAGGCGGTGAGCACGCCGCCGGTGGAGTCGGTGGCGACCAACTTGAACAGGCCGGGGCGGTCCTTCAGATGCAGCACCAGCGGCGACCTCAAAAAATGAGGCGCGACCATGCTCATGGTCACCCCCGGGCCCTTACCCGAGGTGTCCGAAGGATCCTTCCTCGACACGATGTTACCTGCCCCCGTGCGACGCCGTCTGTTGATGCGCCGCACGGGAAGAGTCTGCACAAAGCCCGGTACTTCGTGCAATCCCTCAGGGAGCTCTACGCCTGTGCAGCGGGCGGAGCTTCTTCAGCGTCAACGGGGACAGCCTCAACAAGCATGCCGTCGAGCAGCCGCTCGAGGGCCATGGTGTGACTGCAGTAGCCGCGGCTACCAAAAAAATCACAGTCGCAGTTCCAGGTACCAGCATCAAACGTCACCGTGTGACCTTGATTGGTGCCCGCGAAGGAAACGCTGAACGACTGGAAGGAGAACCGGGATCGATCCTCGGCGTATTGCTTCGCCTTATGGATCTTGGAGATCAGTGAAGTGTCCAAGGGCTTAGTCCTCCATATGGGGGGGTAGCGCGGTGTGAGAGAGCTTACGCCCTTGTAACGTAGCAAATGTGGACGCTGTCGGGGCCTCAGGCCCCCCAATCTTTCCGTCGGTGAGCCACCAAAGCGAGGTTTCGCGGGGTGATCCCGCGGTCGCAGAAGATCCCCATGCGAGTCGTGTACCCCTTTTCCAGCAGCGCCACGGCCTGGTCGCCGATCAACCACGTCTCCATCGGTCGGCGATACAGTCCCCTCAGCAACGCCAGCGCCCGAGCCCGTCGGGCGCGTTCCCATCCGGCCGCCTCGGCCCGATCCGGCGACCAGCGCGCGGGCAGGGGAAGCTCGGCCGCCTCTGCGACCGCTACACAGAACCGTTGGAACGACTTGCCAAGATGCGCCCTTGGCGAGGGGCCCAGCGCCCGATACGTCGGATCGCCAGAGGCCTCGGCCACAAGCAGCTGCAGCCCCTGCCGCCACGCCAGCTCCCTGCGACGGCGCTCCCGTTTGGCACGACCGGCGTTGACCTCGTCGGCGGTGGGCAGCCGCAGCGCACCACGATCGAGCTCCAGCCCGAGGCTGCGCCCGGCATCGCTGGCCGGCTCGTACACCGAACGCCCCGGGGCAAGCTTGTGATAGCAGCAGGTCGAGACCACCAGTCCTTCGGCCTCCTGCTGGAGCGCCGCCCGCACCAGCGTGGTCGACAGCGCACCACACGCGTGCAGGCCGATGGCCATGACATCAGGCCCCAAGGTCGAGCGTGCCCGGCGATCGGACAAGACGTCGACGGCCTGGAACTGTGTTCGATCCAGCATGCCAGCTCGCTCGGCGAGGGTCCGTCCTTCGGCACAGAGATCCGCGCGGAATTCCAGGTGCAGCACTGGGAGGTTGTTGATGGTCGCCACCAATCGCCCCAGGTGCCCCTTCCCGGCGCACCAATCCACGACCTGGCCGACAGGACGTCGAGGTGCCAACGTCTCCACCAGCTGCGTGGCCACAGACGCGAGCGCCTCGATCTGGGACCACTTTCGCCCAGGCACGCGCCATAGCAAGCGGCGCGGTGGGTTCAGAGGCGTGGCGGGGAGCGGGCGTCGAAGCGGCACCATGGCCGCATCGAGCTCCGCGGTGAGCGCTCTCAGCTCCGTGGGCGCGTCGTCGGGCCACCGCATCGTGCGATCAAGACGATCGATGGCCTCGACGTCCAGGCCAAGCAGCCAGCGATGGGCGTGGGGTAACGCCTCTCGCCACGGGACGTCGGGGTCCATGAAGGGACGTGGCCGCCACAGTCCCTGATCCCGGTCGAGGATCCGCCCCAGCGCGTCGAACGCCGGGACGAGGGTTGCTTCCTGCTCGCTCAGCGCACCTTCGCCAGCTCAGCGGAGGCCAGGGTGAAGGAAGGCTCGGCCGCGACGATGGCCTTGAGCTCCTTTTTGGCCGTCGCCTTGTCCCCCTTGTCCTTGGCGTCGAGCGCCTTGGAGAAGCGGAGCGCCAGCTTCTTTTCGACCTTTGGGCGCTTCTTCTTGGCGACCTTGGTGCCGGTCGGCCGCGGCTTGGACTTGGAGAACTCCATCGGCATCAGCGCCTTGAGCGCCCCTTCGAGCTTGGTGGTCAGCTGGCTGACCAGGCTCATGAAGTCGTCCATCTTGCCCGTGGCGCCGACCGACTTGACGATCTTGCCGGTCTCCACCTCGATGAGGCGGGCGTCGATGCGCATGTTCTTGAGCATGGTGAAGTAGGTCCCCATCACCAGGTAGCGCGCCCCAAGAAGCTTGCCCATACGAGCGGCCGTCTTCTTGTCCATGGCCTTGCTGGATGACAGCTTCAGCTCGTCGAGGATGGCCTGGATCCGCTCGCGCTCGACGAACCGGACCTCGTTCACGTTGGACAGCTCGCTGAGCATCATGGAGGCCAGGCCCTTCTTGAGCCCAAACAGCTCCGGGTCCTTGCCGGTATAGTCGAAGTAGACGACGGCCACGGTTTGCCGCTTGTCGACGGCCCCCTTCTTGCCTTTGGCGTGGGCCTCGCCGGCCCCGAAGGCGACGGTGCCGAACGCGAGAGCGGCGGTGAGGAGGGTCGCAGTGAAGGTTCGCTTCAGCATCGCTTGGTCCTGGGCGACGGTTCGAGGAATGGGCCGAGTGTAGTGGTGCCAGCCGGCCACGAAAAGACCGGGGCGAGAGGTAAGAAATTCAATCGCGCCCCACTCGCCTTCTCAGAGACGCCTGCCAGCAGGGTGTGAAGCGACGCTATTGGGGGCAGTGCTGGGCGGCCCCCGGATGACCGAGCTTCTTGGCTTTGCAGAAGGCTTCGGTCGCCTCGGCCTTCTTCTGCATGGCCCGAGCGGCCCCGAGGTTGAACCACAGCGCCTTGTTGTCGGGCAGCTTGGCGACCAACGCCACGAGATCGGTCTCGGCCTCGGCGAACTTCTTGAGATTGAAGTTGGCCTGGTAGCGCACGTCCAGCGCGGCGACGTCGGCCGGCGACTTGGCCAGGACTTTGCCCGCAGTCTCCACCGCGTCGGCGTACTTCTTCGCCTTGAGCTCCGCCAGGGCCAGGTTCGTCGCCACCTTGGGGTAGGTGGGCAGAAGGGCCAGGGCGCGTTTGTAGCTCTCGATGGCGCGAGGAAGGTCGCCGGTGCGATAGGCGGCGTTGCCCAGCAACCGATGCCCCACGGCCCACTCGGTGCACATCGCCGCGGTCTTTGCGGCCGACAGCGGCCCCGCCATCTTGGCCTCGTCGCCCTCGGTCGCCAGCTGCGCCAGCGCCATGAACGACCAGTACTCCGGCGACGTCTCGCCCTTCTTGGCGACCGAAGCCAACTGTTGCAGCGCCAGCTTGTCCAGCGTGGTGTTGCTGTCCAGCGCCGCCTTCTGCAGGAAGCCCGCCACCCGTACCAGGACGCTCAGCACGTCGGGGTCACGCGTCTGACAGCGGAAGGGGGCCGGCGGATCGTCCATCCGCTTCTGGGCGTCGCTCAGCTGCTTGCGCAACGCGTCCACCATGGCCTTGTCGACCTGCGGCTTGGCTGCACCAGCGTCAGGCTTGGCAGCCGCCGTGGCTCCAGCGTCAGGAGCAGGTTTGGCGTCGCCCGCTGCCGTCTTCGTGGCTCCATCATCGGGCTTGGGCTGCGGCTTGACCGCTTTGTCGTCGCCGGCCTTCTTGGCGTCGCCAGCGGGCTTGTCGGGCTCGTCCTCTTTGGCGTCGGGCTTGGCATCGCCCTTCTTGTCGCCTTTGTCGCCGGCCTTCTTATCCGGCTTGTCGTCGTCGACCTTCTTCTCGGCGTTGTCGTCGCCCTTCTTTTCGGGCGTGTCCTTGTCTGTCTTGTCGACCTTCTCGGTCTTCTCGGCCGTCGTCGTGCTACCCGAGTCACCGCCCCCGAACACGCCGGCCGCCGCGAGCCCGGCGACCGTGCCACCGATCACGACGACGGCAGCGATGGCCGCAATGAGCCCCTTCTTGGAGCCGCCCGAGGGCTTGCCGCCACCGTCCACCATGGTGGCCATGGACTTGGGCACGGGCTGCGCCTGGAGCCCGACGGTCGAACCGCCCCCCTTCAGCTCCTTGCCCGGGTTGGCGATGGTGCGGGCAGGCTGTACCCCCATGTGCGCCGAGCCGGGCCCCACCTGGCGCAGGCACTGCTCGAGCAGCGACACCGTTTCGGCCGCCGACTGAGGTCGGTCGTCCGGGTTCTTCTCCATAAGATGGAGGATCAGCCGCTCGACCGGCTGCGGAACCAGACCGGGCACGACCTCACTCGGCGGCGGCGGCGGTTCCTGAGCGTGCATCAGCAGCAACCCCATCAGGGTCTCGCTCTTGAACGGCACCTTGCCGACCACCAGCTGATACAGGATGACTCCCAGCGCGTAGAGGTCGGCCCGATGATCGACGGTCTGCCCCTGCGCCTGCTCGGGCGCGATGTACAGCGGGGTCCCCATGACCTGGCCGTCATTGGTGAGCTGGGTCGCCGTCTCGTCCACGAAGCGCGCGATGCCGAAATCCAGCACCTTGACGAAGTCCTGCTCGCCGTAGCGGTCCATGAGCATGACGTTGTCGGGCTTCAGATCGCGGTGGACGATGTTCTCGGAGTGCGCCGCGTTGAGCGCCTTGCCGATTTGGATGGCGATCTTCAGCGCCCGCGCGGTGTCGAATGTCCCGGTCTCGACGATGGCGTCCTTGAGGCTGCCGCCTTTGACCAGCTCCATCGCCAGGAAGAGCTTGCCCTCGTCGGTCTCTCCGAAGTCGTAGACGCGGACGGTGTTCTGATGATCGACCTTGGAGGTCGCCTTCATCTCGCGCTCGAAGCGCCGCACCAGGCTCTCGCTCCCCTGGAGGTTGGCGTGCAGCAGCTTCAGCGCGACCTTGCGGTCCATGGAGATCTGGTTGGCGATGAACACGGCGCCCATCGCGCCTGCGCCGAGCTTCTTTTCGATGAGGTAGCGACCGCCGACGGTCTTGCCGATCCAACTTTCGCTGCTGGTGTCACTCACGGGCGGGGTCCTCGTCCAATGCGGCGTCCCCCGATGGGTATGGGGAGGTGGCCGCTCCGCGTTCCTCCAGGAAGGCGGCGAATTCGTCGGTGGTCAGGGGCTCACTGAAGTAATAGCCCTGATAGGCGTCGCAGCCCTCGCCTGCAAGGAACAGGAGCTGATCAGTGGTCTCTACGCCCTCGGCGACGACATCGAGCCCGAGCGAATGCGCCATGGCGACGATGGCGCGCGCGATGGCGGCGTCCTCGGTGGAATGGGTGACGCCAGCGACAAAGCTGCGATCGATTTTGATGGTGTCGACGTTGAAGCGCTTGATGTAGGTCAGCGACGAATAGCCCGTACCGAAATCGTCCAGGGCGAAGCGAATCCCGAGCGACTGCAGGCGCCGCAGCTCCTCGACCGCTGCGGGGTCCCGCATCAGGGCGCTCTCGGTCAGCTCGAGCTCCAGCAGCTCGGGGCGCAGTCCGGCACGCTCGATGGCGTCGGAGACCTCCACGAACAATCCCGGTCGAATCTGCCGCAGGGACAGGTTGACCGACACGCCAACGCCCTCGAAGCCCTTGTTCTGCCAGGCCGCACAGACCTGGCAGGCCTCCACCAGCACAAAGCGGCCGATGGGAACGATGAGTCCCGTCTCCTCGGCCAGGGTGATGAACTTGGACGGCGGGATGGGGTCGCAGCCCTCGGGCGTCCAGCGCACCAACGCCTCGGCGCCCAGGAGCTGTTCGTCGCGAACGCGGACCTTGGGCTGGTAGACGACGGTCAGCTCGCCGCGCTCCAGGGCCCGCCGCAGCTGGGTTTCCATGGACAGCTGGTCGGCGACCTGCTGCTGCATCCCGGCGGTGAAGAACTGGTACGACGCCTTACTGTCCCGCTTGGCCGCGTGGAGCGCCGTGTCTGCCCGCTGCATCAGCTCACTGGCCGTGCCGGCGTCTTCGGGATAGAGGGTGATACCGACGCTGGAGGTCACGAAGAACTCCCGGCCGTCGACGAGGAGAGGATGCTCCGACAGCTCCAGGATGCGCTGCGCCACGCGGGCAGCGTCCTCGGGGCTCTCGATGCCTCCAACCACGACGATGAACTCGTCCCCGCCGAGCCGTGCCAGGGTGCCGCCCCGGGGGACCACCAGCTTCAGCCGCTCCGCGAAGGCGCCCAGGACCTGGTCGCCCACCTGGTGGCCCAGCGTGTCGTTGATCGCCTTGAACCGGTCCACGTCGAGCGAGAGCACCGCCACCGAGGCGTTGTCCCATTCGGCCTCGCGCAGCGCCTGCTCCAGGCGGTCGGCGAGCAGCAATCGGTTGGGCAGTCCGGTCAGGGCGTCGTAGTGAACGAGGTAGCTGAGCCGGCCCTCGACCTGCTTGCGCTCGGTGATGTCCCGCACGATGGCGACGAACAACCCGGCCTCGGCCTTGGACCAGGAGAGGCGCACCTCCACCGGGCTGACCTGGCCCGCCTTGTTGCGCTGCATGGTCTCGAAGGTGACCTGCCCCGGCTGACCGGTGCGGAGGTCATCGAGGATGTCGATGAGGTGTTCTCGGCTGATGTGCGGCAACAGATCGAGCAGCGTGCGCTCGCACAGCTCCTCGAGGCTGAATCCGAGCGCGTCCAGAGCGCTGCGGTTGGCCTCGACGAAGCGGAGGTCGTCGGCGGAGAAGACGAGGATCTCGCCGCTCGTCTGATCCAGGATGCGCCCGAGTCGCCCGGCAAGCTCGGTGGCGCGGCGCCCCTCGTCGCGGACGCGCAGGCCCTCGATGAGGCTGCCACAGGTGGTGGCCAGAGGCTCCAGCAGGTCCGGCATCGCGCTGGGGTAGCCGCCGTCGCGGTTCACGAGCCCGACGCAGCCTACCAGGCGCCCGCCCACATACAGCGGCAGCGCCATGAAGGAACTCAGGGACGGGTGCCCCGGCGGGAGCGTCGAGTGGCGTGGGTCGGCGATGGGGTCGTTGCTGATGACCGGGGCGCCGAGCAACAGGACGCTGCCAAACAGGGTGTCCAGCTCGCGCAGCTCCAGGCCTGCCTCCATGGCGGCTTCGATGTCGCGGCGACGTTCGGCGTTCCATTGCGTGGAGTTGATGCTGCGGATCACCAGAAACGGTCGACGAGCCTCGTCCCGGGCAACTTCCCCGATGAAGCCGTACTCGCTCTTGGTCTGGCGAAGAAAGCTGCGAAGCATGAGCTCGAAGATGAGCTCGGCACGCGGCTGGCTGATGAACCGCGACTGGAGCCCACGGATCGTATCCAGCAGCTCCATGTAATCATTGAGCCGCGTCTCGGCACTCTTGCGCTTCGAGATGTCGCGGATGATCGCGATGATGTGCCCGTCGTCCAGCTTTCGCGCGCTGACGTCGACCGGCAGCACCGAGCCGTCAGCGCAGTTGAGCTGCCGCTCGAGGACCACGCTCTCGCCGGACGAAAGCTGCGTCGCCTGAATCGGCAACCGCGCCAGGTCATCGGGGTGGATGAGGTCCGACACGGCCATGCTGAGCAGCTCGTCCCGGCTAAACCCGAGGATCGCGCACGCCTGGTGGTTGACCTCCACATAGACGCCGTTGGCGTCGCTGATGAGGATGCCGTCCGCGGCGTGCTCCAGCACCTGGCTGTAATCCACCAGGGCGCCTGGAGACGCCCCGGGAACCGGCGGGGTGCGTCTGAAGGCCGCCAGCGGCTCGGAGGACCGACCGACGGTCGACCCCTCCGCGTCCCTGGGGGACGGTGTTGTGGACGAAGAGCGCACTGTATCGCCAAGTCTACCATGTTCGGGTGGGGAGCCACACCCCATCGGCGCGCACTGGCGTGCGGAGGTCCGCAAACGTCCACCGGTGGTGAAATTCTCTACACACGTTGCGGGCGTCGAAGGGACGAGGACCTCCGCGGACAGGGCGAGTCCGCATTGGCATGCGCCTTGCTTTGTGCCGGCATCACCTTGCTGCTCACGGAGTGACCACACATGCTGAATCGACTGATGTACTTCGCCGCCACCGCGGCGCTTGCGACGGCCACCCTGGTGGGCGGAACGTCGACGCCGGCCAGCGCCTGCGGGGGGTTCTTCTGCAACGCGCAGACGCAGACCCCGGTCTACCAGGAGGGCGAGCGCGTCCTCTTCGCCCAGTATGACGCGCTGGTGACGATGCACATCGAGGTGGTGTACGGCGGTGAGGACCCGTCGAAGTTCGCCTGGCTCCTTCCTGTGCCCGACGTACCGAAGGGCGTGGATGGCCAGCCATTGCCGCTGAACAAGGCGGTCTCGGTGTCGCTGCCCGAGCTGTTCGACCGTCTCCAGACCATGACGAACCCGACGTTCACCGTGAACCGGACGGCCGACGCCAGCTTCGACGGATGCATGCGCGACATGGCGTTCCCGACGTCTGGCGGCTGGGCGGACGCGTCATCGTCGGCCGACTCCGGGTCGTCACCCGGAGGTAGCCCGCCGGAGGTCGCGGTGCTCGAGGAGGCCCAGGTCGGCCCCTACGACGCCCAGCTCATCGAGGCCCAGTCCTCCGACGCGCTGTTCACGTGGCTCAACGACAACGGCTACTACCAGGACCCGGCGGCCAAGTCGCTGCTCGGCTACTACGTGAGCCTGGGCTACAAGTTCATCGGCATTCGGCTGCAGGGCGACAAGCAGACGGACGACTTGAAGCCGTTGGCCCTGCGGCTGGGCGAGAACGCCCCCTGCGTGCCGCTGCGCCTGACCAGCATCGCCGCCGCCGCGGACATGCCCATCATGGTGTGGGTCGCCGGCAACGGCCGCGCCGTGCCGAAGAACTTCATCCACGCCGAGGTCAACCCGATGGCCATCAACATGCCGTCGGCGTCCAACTACGTGCAGGTGGTCACCGAGGCCATCGACATGGCCGCCGGGCGGGCGTGGGTGACGGAGTTCTCGGGGTCCACCGAGCCCTTCCGGATGATGTTCTCGGCGTCGCCGAACCTGGAGACGACCGTGCAGGGCGCCACCACGCTGAGCGAACTGTTGAACGGGGTGTTCGGCGCGCTCTCCAGCTACAGCCAGTTCACCGATCTGCTGCGTGAGGAGATCCCGAAACCGGAGGGTCTGCGCGGCTACCCGTACGACGACTGCTTCTACGCCGGTGGTGGCTGGGGCTGGGGCTGGGACGCTGGCGGAAGCGGCCCGTCGGAGTGGTGCGACCCCAACGAGGAGCACGTGACCAGCGACGCCGAGTTCTACACGTACCTGCAGTGGTGGGTGTTCAGCGCCGACCCGAACGTTGCCATCGTGGCCACCGACCTGGAGCGGCTGAAGGCGCGGATCGTTGCGGAGGTGCTGGAACCGGTGCAGGGCATCAACGAGGTGTTTGAGCGAACCACGACCCTTACCCGCTTCTTCACGACGATCGACCCGGAAAACATGACCAAAGACCCGATTTTCGCGTTCAACCCCGACCTGCCGCCGGTGGAACGGAACCACACGGTCAACACCGTGGTCTATGGCAGCGGACGCGAGACCTGCGGCCCAGGAGCGGTCACCGCGACCTACGACGATGGCAGCGCGTACTCCTGGAGCTGCAGTGGCTTCGGCTGCTGGGGCCAGGCCCTCAGTGTCGATGCCGTGGCCGGGGTCAGCCCGCTGAAGTCCCTTCAGGTGCTGGACGAGAGCGGCGAGCCGGTGACCTTCGACCCGGCGCAGGCCGAAGAGGTCGACACCTACCTGGACAACGCGGCGATCGGTGAGCCGAGCCTGACCAACCAGGAGAAGGAGAGCCTGAACCCGCCGCCGCCGGTGAACCTGCCGCCGGGTGCGACTCCGCCAGGGGTCGAGGTGCCCAACCCGATGATCAACACGGGCGACGGCGAGAGCGGCGTGGGTGGCTGCGAGGCCGGTGGCGGTGCGCCGCTGATGGGCTTTGTGCTGCTGTTCGCCGCGGGGCTGCTGGTGATGCGGCGGCGGGAACTGCGGGGGTAGGTACAGAGGTGGTGGTCTCAGCGAGCCGGGCGGTGCCTGAAGAGGTGGCAGCATCTTTACTATTGCATGGCGCGCCACCCTGCTCGCAGGAGGCTGCGCTAGCTGTGGGCGCGAGGTTGATGGACGGCTGGCGCCGCCCATCAAGCTCGCGTCCTCGCACGCTCCGCCACCTGCGGCAGGGGGACCCGGCGCGCTCTACGTCGGGACCATGGAGGCGGTGGTGACAGACCACCACGATTCCCGAAGCGTACGAGCACGCAGGCCTGATGGGCGTCGCCAGCCGTCCATCAGTCCTGCGCGCGCAGCTCGCGCAGGTGTGTGTGCCGGTCGCGCGCCAAGCGGACGAGCGAAGCGACGGAGCGCATCAGGCGCGAGCGAAGCGAGCGGACAGGAAAGATGCGACGGACCTCCGCAGACCTCACCCGAAGCCGCATAAGACGAGCTACAACACCGCGTCCATCGGCATCCTCGTGACCGAGCTCCGCACCGCCTCGGTCACCCCGACCTTGGGCTCGTAACCGAACTCATCACGGAACCGCTGGTCGCTGATGATCACCGGGTACTTCAAGAAGTCGATGAGGTACCCGGGCAGCGCCGGCCGGGCCCCGGGATTGAGCCGCAGGTACGGCTTCAGCAACGGCCCAGGCACGGGCACGAGCGGCGCGCCGGCCAGCTTCAGCGCCTCAACCACCGGCAGCGAGCCTCGTCCCGACACGTTGTAGGCCCCCCACTTATCCTCGGCATCGACCACCAGCAGTATCGCGCGCAGCAGGTCGGTCTCGTGGATGAACTGCCACATCGGGTTGAAGCCCAGCAGGTAGGGGATCCGCGGAAGCCGCAAATAGCGGCACGTGGTGTTGTTGATGTGCGGTCCAATGACGTTGGACGGCCGCAGCACCACCGTCCGCATGCGGCGATGCTTGAAGGTCCAGGTCACCGCCTGGGTGTCGAGCTGAATCGCGTCGCTCAACTCGGGCACCGTCTGCAGGGCCCGGACCGGCTCCTCTTCGAGGATCGGGACGTGGTTGTGCGGGTGGGCGCCGTAGATGTGGTACGTCGACAGCACCACCAGCAGACGCACCCCGTGCTGCACCGCCAACTCCTGGATCTTCGCCGACCCGACCACGTTCAGGTCGAAACGCTTGTTGCCGTCGACCCGGCGCGTGGCGACCCGTCCCAGATGCAGCACGGCGTCGGGCTTGTGGCGACGGAACACATCGGCGATCCGCGTCTTGTTGTAGTTGGCGCGGTAGAACAGGATGCCCTTGGGGAACGAGTCGGGCTTGGGGCGGTAGTCCACCCCGATGACCTCGTCGCCGCGACGGAGCAACTCAAGCGCCGTCAGCCGCGCAAGCGAGCCGGCGATTCCCGTGACGATGATGGTGGCCAAGCGGCTCTCCCGGGTCTCAGAAGATGGACTCGCGCTGGGCGAGTCCCTCGTTGATCATGGCCTGGATGCGGTCTTTGACGACCACCACTTTGTCGTCGATGACCTCGTCCTCGTCGTCGTACATGCCCGTGAACGTCATGGGCTCGCCAAAGTGGATGTGGAACTTGGTCGGCAGCGGCACATAGGCCAGCGGCCCCAGCAGGGGCAGGTGCATCGGGATGGGGAAGTAAGGCGCCCCCAGCAGCTTGGCCAGGGGCTTGAAGTCGGCCACCGACGGGATGGATTCCTCGGCGCCGATGACCGAGAACGGAATGATCGGGGTGTCCGTCTGGAGCGCCAAACGCATGAAGCCGCGCCCGAAGTGGGTCAGCTGGTACTTCTGCTGAATCGGCTTGCCGCAGCCTCGGGCGCCCTCGGGGAACACCAGGATGGCGTTACCCGCCTCCAGCAGGTTCCGACAATTGATGGGGTCGCCGACGACCACCCCGCCTCGGGCAAAAATCTCGTTGAGGAACGGGACCGTCGGAAAATACCGCTCGGCCATCGCCCGAACCATGCGCGGCGGCTCCCCATGCAGCAGGATCGACACCGCAACGACCATCCCATCCAGCGGCAGCTGCCCGGAGTGGTTGCCGATGAGCAGACAGCGACCTTCGGGGAGGTTCTCGAGCCCCGTTACCGTCGGGTGGAAGTAGTTGTACAGCGGCAGACCGATGGAGCTGTAGAGGTGCTTGGCGATGCCTGGCTGGAAGCCCCAGGGATCATAGCCCTCTTCGTTCAGCGTGTCGGGTATCCGATCGAATGCCGAGGCGACCTCGGGATCCACCGGCATGAACCGTCGTACGTAGTCGTCAAAGGCCATGAGCTATGGTCCATCCTCTCCGGAAGACGCGCAACCCAGCGCCTCCAGCACCCGTTCGTGCAGAATACCGTTGGTGGCGAAGGCGTCGGCACCGTGGATCGTCCGCTCTCCCTCCCACGTGGTGAAGCGGCCGCCCGCCTCCTCGATGATGGGAAGCAACGCCGCGCAGTCCCACGACGCCATCGCCGGGTCGACCATGACGTCTGCGCGCCCGGTGGCCACCAGCACGTAGCCGTAGCAATCCCCCCATCCGCGCGTGATGCGCACCTGGGACTGTAGGTTTGCCCAACCGCCATCGCCGCGATTGCGGCTGTGCCGTTCGTCGGTGCAGCAGACGAGCGCCTGGGACAGATCGTGGGTGGACGACACGCTGCAGCGTCGACCATTGACGAAACACCCGTGCCCGACGGCCGCCGACACCATCTCGTCGAGGCCCGGCATATAGATGGCGCCGACTTTGGCTTCGCCCTCGACCTCCACGCCGACCAGGGTTCCGTACAAGGGCACGCCCGCCACGAACGTCTTGGTCCCGTCGATGGGATCGAGGATCCAGCGAATGGGCACAGTGCCTTCTTTGGTGCCGTGCTCCTCGCCCAGAATCCCATGGTCAGGGAACCGGTCCTCGATGACCTGACGCATGATGGTCTCTGCCTCGCGATCGGCGATCGTGACCGGCGTCCCGTCCGACTTCGTATCCACGTTGCCGGCCAGGACGGCGGGGTTGCGCCAGTAGGCGAGGGTACGTCGGCCACCGGCCCAGGCGACCTGGCGGGCAACATCGAGAAGGGTCGACAGGTCTTCCATGGCAGCGTTCTACCGCATGGACGCCGACGCTGTCTGTGACAAGATAGCGACGCCGCCGCTGTCGCCCTTGTTCCCAGCCGAAGGAGCCCCCATGCGCATGGCAGTCCTCATCCTCTTCGCTGTCGCCGCCACGCTCCCGGTGATGGACGCGCAGGCAGCACCACCGGACCAAGGGATGACCAGCGCGGTGCACAAGGCGCGGGTCGGCACGATCGTCTTCGCGCCGTCGGCCGTCAGCATGAAGGCCCCTGCCACGGGTCGCTTCAAGACCAGATTCGACTGGCCGCAGATGATCTACGGCCGAGCGTTTCTGCCCCATAGCCTGGCCGTCGAGTACGACAAGCAGGGATGGAAGCTCGGGCGGAAGGCGTACTACGCGTTCGATGTCTTGGTGAACGGCAAGGGCGTCATCAGCCGGACCACGCCGCTGAACCCGTCCTGGTCCACGCTTCAGGTGGGCTTGCGCGTGGCCGACAAGGACGCCAAGTACTTCCCATCCCGTACGGCACTACAGCGCTCGGCGCTCTATCTGAAACCGGGCGCCAACGTGGTGGAGACGTCGCTGTACGCGATCAACGGCAACAAGCGTCGCAGCAAGGTGCTGGCCAAGGGCCGCATCACCGTGAACTTCACCGCTCAACAGGTGAAGGCGCTGAAGACCTCGGCCATGAAGCTGTCCAATGCCATCGTCCATCGGCGGCGCGATGCCCAGGGCTGGAAGTGGTGGGACGTTCGTTGGGGTGCAGGTACCGGGATGCTGAAGGCCACCTACTTGACGGTCCCGGAGGCCTGGGCCGACTACGACTTCGCCATGCCGTGGGGCAAAGGCACCATCAAGGCCAAGTGGCGGTCGGGCAAGGACCGATGGCGCGACTTCATCCTCGAACATGGTGGCAAGAAGGTGACCATCGCTACGAAGTTTCGCACGGGCAAAGACATCTTTGCCGACTGGGTGGTCACCAGCGGCAAGGAGACATGGAACGTTCGCGCCCGCTGGCGTACGGGCAAGACCATTACCCGCGACTGGGACGTCACCGGTCCCGGAGGCCAGAAGCTGCGCATCACCAGCCACTGGCTGACCGATGAGGACGCCTGGCGGAACTTCGACATCGTCGACAATGCGCCACGTGCCTCCGGGCCAGTGAAGCTGGCCAGTCTGTTCGCCTGCCTGCTGTCGGCGAGCCTCTTTCACCCGCGCAAGTGAGCGGCTCCAGCGTCACCAAGCGCTGCGAGACCTGCGAGCGCATCTTCGATGGGGATGAGACCTTTTGTCCCTTCGACGCCACCGCGCTCGTGGCCTGGGAGCCGGACGATCCGATGGTCGGACGGGTTATCGCCGACCGCTACCGCATCCTCCGCCCCCTCGGCGCTGGCGGCATGGGCGTCGTCTACGTCGCCGAGCAGGCGCCCATCGGACGCCGCGTCGCGGTCAAGCTGCTCAAGGACAGCCGGGTCGACAACCCCCGGGCCGTGGAGCGGTTCAAGCAAGAGGCCCAGGTCATCGCCGGGCTCAAGAGCCCCCACACGGTCACCCTGTTCGAGTTTGGCCAGACCCAGGACGGCGCGCTGTTTCTCATCATGGAGCTGCTCGAGGGGCTGACTCTGGGCCAGCTGCTGCAGAAGCGGGGGCGGCTGAGCCTCGAGGAGGTCGCCCCGCTGATGGATCAGGTTGCTCGGGGGCTGTCGGAGGCCCACGCGGCGGGGCTGGTGCACCGCGACATCAAGCCCGACAACATCTTCCTCAGCCGCAGCACCGACTACACCCAGTTCGTGAAGCTCCTGGACTTTGGGGTCGCCGCCAGCCTGGAGGCTGCGTCGGCATCCGACGATGCGCGGCTGACCAAGAGCGGCGAACTCCCGGGCACCCCTGGCTACCTGGCGCCGGAGCGCATCACAGGAGACCCGTTCGATACGCGCTCGGACATCTATGCGCTTGGCGTGACCATGTACGAGTCGCTGACGGGACGCATGCCCTATCGGCACTCCGGCAGCTGGGACGTGCTGGTCGCCCACCTCAACGACGACCCGATGCCGCTGGAGGAGGCCTGCCCAGGCCTGGTGCTCCCCGACGCGGTGGTCGGATTCCTGTGGCGTTGCATGGCCAAGATGCCGGATTCGCGCCCGCGCGACGCGCTCGAGTTCCGGCGCGAGCTGATGCAGGCCATGGCGGTTTCGGACGCCGCGCGCTGGTCGTACGACAGTGGGCTCGTGGTCCCAGCGGCCACCACTACGGACCGGGGCGCTATGGCGTTGGCCGCGACGGTGGCGACGGGGCCCGAGCTCGACGCTCCCGCAGAGCCTGCGCCCAAAGATACGCCCTCCACCGAGAACGCGCCGAGGCGAGGGACGGGCCTTCGCGTGGTGCTGGTGGGCGTTGTCATGCTGTTGGTTGGAGGCAGCTTTGCCGTCGGTCGCATGAGCGGCCCAGCTGCGTCTCCCGACGCCCGCAGCAGCGCGCCGGTCGGCGCGGCCCCGTCGGCCGGCGCTCGCCCCGACGCGTCCGCGACGCCCGATACGGCCGAGCCGGACGCCGGCCGCCTCCCGCGCGATGCTGGCCCAGCGAGTGCGCCAGCCGCCCGAGACGCTGAGGACGATGCTGACGGAGACGCCAACACCGATGACTTATCCGGAGACATCGATGCCGAGGTCCGGCCCGTCGCCAAGAAGCCGTCGAAGGGCCAGGTGGGCAAACCCGCTGCGGCCCCGAAGAAGCCGAAGCCGACGCTCCCCAAGAAGCCCGACGCCACCGCCTCCGACGACGCCAAACCGCCCGACAAGAAGGGCAATGGGCGCGACACCGAGATCGACGACCTGCTGGGCACCGGCGACAAGCCCGTGAAGAAAGCCAAGTAGACTAGAGCAAGACGCGAAGTCGCTGGGCGAAGCCCCCCAGCGGGCTCATGGTTGATCACATCTCCGGACCCAGTTGATTTCCTGGTGGACGTTGGATGGCGGGACGATCGGATTCGCCCCCCGGGCAGGGGCACGGGCACGGGCACATGTGAGTTGCGGGCTAGAAGACCGTCCTCACGCGCATCGACACCCCCGTCGCATCGACACCGGGCGTCACCACCGTCTCCTGATCCAGCGCGTCGGCAAGGAGCAGCCCGACGCCTGTCGCGATGAGCGCGCCTCCAGCCACCGTCAGACCGATCACCCAGTCCCGCCGCTCCATCGCTCGGCCGACGAGGCGGTCCCACGTGCCCAGGTCACCTTCCTCGATAGCGCCCGGCGGTGACTCGAGAGCCACGGCGTCCGCCTTGTCAGTCGCCGCCAGGCCCCACATCGCCGACCCGCCCGCGAAGACGGCAAGACCAACACCGAGAGTCACCCAGCCGGCGGTCGCAAAGGCCGACATGCCTGCCTCAGCAGGGATGGGCGGGACCGCATCCGCAATGCGCTCGAGCGCCACCACCCTCGGCGGCGCCTCGACGCCTTGTTTGGCAGTCACGACGATGCGTTGGGTGACGTGCCCGGGCGCAGAAACCACCAGCGTATGGTTCCCCGCCACCAGATACAGCCGCCGCATGCTGGTCGGCAGGGCATCCGGCGGTGCGGGGTCCAACCGGACCTCCGCGGTCTCAGGAGTAGTCGCCACAAACACCACGCCATGGGTCAGCAGCAGCTGAGTACGAACCTTGGCGAGTCGCCCCGTGGCGCGCTCCCGCTGCCCCTGCCAGGCAGGGTCACCACTGACGGCGGCGGTGCTGGCCAGGTAGGTGCGCCACCAAAACTCCGCGGACACCAGCCGGCCCTGCTCGGCGAAGGCAAACCCAAGCCCCCCCTGGGCACGCCAGCGAAGCTCGCCCCGCGCATCGGTCTCGACGCGCTTGAGTCGGGTGACCGCCTCGTCATAGTCCTTGGCCTTGAGCGCACGAGCAGCTTTGCGAAGCTCCTCGGCGGCGTCGACGGTCGTCGGACCCGCTGCCCGGCTGGCACCCGGGGCGGTCATCGCGCCGACGACCACGAGGGCGACGGCGACCAGAGCGAGACGAGCCCTCACCTCAGTCGTAGTGATCGCCCGGGATCAACGGCCGGGAGTCCTCCGGCGGCGCCAGGAGCTCGTCGGCCACATCGGCCATCCCCAACGCTTCGGCGACGGCGAAGAAGTAGCTGGTCTCCCGGTGGTCGCGGATCTCATCGGCATCGAGAACGTCGCGCACGAGCTCCAGCAGCACCCTGCGATCCGACGTCCCGTGGAAGCGGATCGCTTTGACGGCCGCCTCCAGGTCGAAGCCCTCCAGCTCGAAGGTCCGCATGCGAGCCTCGACGACCTCGGACAGCCCATCGATGCGTCCGAACAGGTCTAGTCCTTCCCGGATCTGGGCCTCCTCCTGAGGGTCGAAATGCCCGTCCGCATGGGCGACACCCAGCATTAGATCGGCGATGGCAGAGAGCTGGTCGGTCCACTGGGATTGGCGTTCGGACATGCGCCATTGGACCACGTCAGGTGGCGAGCGAACAACCGCGGCGGCGAAGAAGGGCGAGCACCATCAGGACCATCAGACAGGTCGAGCCAGACGGGGTCCCCTCGCCCATCTGGCAGCCCGAACCGTCGCCCGAGGCGTTCGGAGACCCGTCCGTGTCCCCGCGCGACAGCGGTTCGGTCGGAGGCGGGTCGCCGGGCGCGTAGGAGGGCCCGACGCAGCGCCAATGCGCGTAGGGCTCGGTGCTGGGCACGTACGGCTCCACCTCATCCCCATGAACGCACACAGGCACTGCGGCCGAAACCACCCCATCCGACAGGCGCTTGACCGCCACGTCCACGCAGAAGTCTCGAGCCGCCAGCTCGCCCTGAATGACACTGAGGAAGTCCCTGGTGCTGGGGAACACCGTCTCGACGCCTTCACTCGTCACCACATACGCGAACTGCCCTGGCGCTCCCCCGACGACGTTGGGTTGGAACACCAGCTGTCCGTGGTACGCGACCTCAGTCTGAAAGCAGATCTCGTGGACATCCCCTTGCTCGCACGAGGCGCGGTACGACTCCGTCGCACAGCAGACCTCGGCACCCGTGAGGGACTCGGCAGCGATCAGGCGAGTCAGACCGACGGTGGGCGGGCTGGGAACGGCCTCACTGAGGACTCCATCGGAAGTCGTGAAGCTGACCGTCTTCTGCCACGCCCCATCGATAATCATGGTGTAGGTCGCGTCGGGTTCGAGCGCTTCATCGGGGGTCCAGCTGACCAGCGCTTCAGACAGGGAGTCCGGAAGCAACCCGTGGCTCGATGTGGACCCCGAAACGGCGTCGCCGTTGCCGTCGGTGACCCGGAGCGAGAGACCATCCAGCGCCGTGTGGTCAACCCCTTCGGCCCACAGCACCAGCTCCACAGCCCCGTTGACCGGGATGGGGCCGGGCGGAGTGAACGAGTCGCTCATCAAGCCCCACCCCTCCGGCATCTCGGAACACGCATGGGTCGCACCGGGATCGCCAAGGACCATCGCTGAACTCGCCAGCAGGGCGAGTGCTGGCGCCATCATCCATCGCTGCAGCATGTCTGACCTCTTCTCGAGTCGCCGGTGTTGGGCACGTCCCTCCATGGAGCAAGGTTCGGACCAAGTGTGAACCCAAGCGTTTCGCGCCTTCTGCCGCTACGGCTGGGCAGGCCCTTCCCGCATGTGCACATCTGCCCCACTGGGCGCCAATAGCAACGACTCCGAGCTCGTGGTCTGGCCCCTCGTTACAAAGCCGTAACCCAGCGTTCAAGCGGTCGTGCGTCACATTGTCGCTGAAACGACGCACAGGAGACCGAACATGCTAGAGACTCTCACGACGCTGATGGCGACACTTCTCGTCCCCCTGCTGGCCCCCGGCGCCGCCGCGCCCGAGGCAGCTTCGGTAGCCACGTTGAGGGCCCAGGGCCAGCCCGCGGTGACGCGTCTGGTGCAGCAACACCGCGCCCTGCTGGAGCGGGGCCGGTCCGGGTTGTTGCGGGACGACGAGAGAGCGCGCTTCGACGCGGTGCGCGAGCGCATCGACGCGGTGGCAGGCGCCAAAGACGCCTGGGCGTCCGGGCTGTTCTGGCACGCCGACCTGGCCGCCGCCAAAGCCGTCGCGAAGCGTGAAGGCAAGCCCATCCTCTCGCTGCGCATGCTCGGCAACCTGACCGACGAATACAGCTGCGCCAACTCGCGGTTCTTCCGCACCCTGCTCTACCCCGACCCGGCTGTTGGCGCCGCGCTGCGCGACCGCTTCGTGCTGCACTGGTCCTCGGAGCGCAAGGTTCCGGTCGTGACCATCGACATGGGAGACGGGCGAGTCATGAAGACAACCGTCACCGGCAACAGCGCCCACTACGTGCTGACCGCCGACGGGACGGTGCTGGACGCCATCCCGGGGCTGGTGGCCCCGTCGGAGTTCGCCGCTGCGCTCCGCCGGGTCCATACCCTGCACAAGGCCGTCGATGGCCGTACGGGCAAGACGCGGCGCGGTCTGATCGCGGGCTACCACCGGACGGAGCGCATCCGGCTGGACGCGCTCATGGTCAAGGCCCCCGCCATCCGAAACGTGCTGGCGCCCCCCACGCCTGCGCTGAAGCTCGCGCCTGTAGCGTTGCCGGTGGCCGTCGGTAAGAGCGCCGTCGAGACCCCCATCATCGCCGACGCACGCGCCACGAAAGAGAGCCGCCTCGACAACGCCACCTGGGAGGGTGCGGGCGCCACGCTCTTCGGCGCGACCCGACTCGATCGATCGGTGGTGGAGGTCGTGGCGTGGAAGTCGGGACTGTCGCCGGCCAAGCAGGTGACGCCGAGGCTGAATCGACGGGTCGCCGCGATCCAGCGATCGCTGGACGCCGACACCGCGCGCAATCAACTGGACCTCCACCGGACGATTCACCAGTGGCTGGGCGCCGCCGAGCTGGACTTCCAGACGCTGAATCGGCGCATCTACTCGGAGCTGTTCTTGACGCCGCGGTCGGACCAGTGGCTGGGTCTGGCGCACGACACGCTTTACTCCGGTCTGCCCAACGACGGGATCGCCGCAGTGACGCGGTAGCGACTAACCTCGCAGCTTCGGCGCGTCCAACAACCGGATGACCTCCAGCGGCGGCGCAAACCGCCCCTGGAGGGTCGCCGAGGACAGGTCGAAACTGCTGTCGACCTGCAGCAATGCGACAGGAACGCGCTGGGTTCGAGCCAGCGCCGCGAATTCGTCGAGCCGGGCACGTCCACCGACGTCGCTGCTGGCCGCGAGCGCCGCCACCCAGTTGCCGTTGCGAATCCCGAAGCCCAGCTCCGAGTCCTTGAGCTGGGCAGCGAGCCATCGCCTTACGTCGACCCGTTCCGCCGAGGCGCCCACGGCTACCAAGCCACACAGCGGAATGGAGTCGTTCCCCTGACTGCGGGGGCCCACCACGGTACCTGGGTCGATTCGCAGCTTGTCCAGGGCGTCGAAATCGATCTCCGCCAAACGCTCTCGCACCGCCTTCTTCAACGCCCGGGTCTGAATACGCTCGAGCTCTTGCCGCGCCACCGTCGCGCTCTCGCAACGTCCACGTGACGGGATCGGGGCCAGCAGGGCGTTGAGCAGGTCGTTGAATCGGTCCGGAAGGCCATCCGGCAACGGTGGCGGGGTCATCCGGCGCTCGGCCGCCGAGGGAACGGTCCCGGTCAGCAGTTCGTACATGACGAGCCCAGCAGCGTAGAGGTCCGAGCTGGTGGACGCCGGGTCTCCAAACGCCAACTCCGGCGCCTGGTACTTCATGTTGCCCACGACCTTGCCGAAGGACGTGATGTTCTTGGTGTCACCCCGGGTCGACGTGGCCAGGCCCATGTCCGCCAGTTTCACGAACTCAGGCGGACCCGGTTCGATGTAAATGGTGTCGGGCTGCAGGTTGCGGTGAATGACGTCGGCGCCATGGACCGCGTTGAGTCCCTTCATGATGCCCAGACCGATGTCCGCCACCCGAGACCACGGCAGCGCCCCCGCCTCGGCCAGCAGCTGCTTGAGCGACTGGCCTTTGACCAGCTCGGTGATCAGGACCGGCTCGCCGGTCTCGCTGATCCAATAATCCAGCAGGGCCACCACGTGATCATTGCGGATGCGCGCCATCAAATAAGCCGCCCGCTCCAGGCGCGCACGGTCCTGCCCGGTGGCCGCCTGGGGGTGAATCGTCACCGCGACCGGGACGTTCAGCCGCTCATGGCGCGCCCGATACACCTGCCCCGTGGAGCGCTCGGCGAGGAGCGCCTCGACCACGAAGCGGTCCTTGATTCGATCGCCAGGCTCGAGCCGTCGTTGGTGCTTCATTGCCATCCCGTGTGATGCCTTCCGCCCGTGGGAGGATAGCGCTTCACGCGGTGCCGTGCATCCCGAGCGCGGCAGTCAGGCGGTCAGTCCCAGGGGTGGAAAGAGCGACAGTTGCCCCTCCTCGGCCTGCTCCGACTCCTCAGACAATCGCCCCAGAATTCGCCCGGCCGCAGCTACGCCGCTGACCAGCGCGCTCTCCACGCGGCCGCCGAGCAGCGCATCGCCGCAGACGCCTAGCCGTGCGGCCGGGTCGTAGAGACTGGGTTCCCCGACGGGCTGGGTGACCCGCGCATAACGCCAGCGATGCGCGCGTGCCTCGTGGACGACCACGTGCTCGAGCCCGGGTATCGCATTCAGTGATGCCACGAGGGCACCAGCGACCTCTTGCCGGTCGGCCTCCAGATGTGCGCGCGACCAGTCGGGCGACGCGTGGAGCACCCACTGTTCGACGTGGGGTAGCGGCCTTCCCGGCTTGGTGTTGTCACGCGCCACCCAACTCAACGGACCGCAAGCGATTCTTGCCCCGACCCACGGCACCGCGGGCTCCCCGACGACATCGGCCATGACCGCCCAGCAGGGCGCGATCTCGACCTTTGCAACGTCGGCGGCAAACGCATGTTTGCCCAGCAGCGGCGCCGCTTGAGGCGCGGGAACAGCGACCACGACCTCGTCGAAGTCGTCGGCGTCCAGCGCCTGCCCGTCCGCGTCGAGCAGGCGCCAGCGGCCCGCGACCTGGGCCAGCGCCTCGACCCGTTCGCTGAAGCGGACGTTCCCGCTCAGGCCGATGTCGTTTAGCAGGTGCTTCACCACACCGCTCATGCCCGGCACGCCCACGTAGCGCGCCTGCTCCCGGTCGTCGGCATGGAACGCCCCATCCTCGCCGATACGTCCGAGCGTGCCGCGCCATCGCGCGATGACCCCTGCACGCTCCCAGGCGGCCACCCGTCGCGCCAGGTACCGGTCGCGAACCGTGAAGTATTGCGCGCCGTGGTCGAAGCGTCGGGGTCCGGCCCGCCGTGTCGAAAGGCGCCCGCCTGCCCCACGGCCCTTGTCGAACACCACCACGTCGAGGCCGTGATCGGCCAACGTGCGGGCGCAGATCGCGCCCGCTGGCCCAGCGCCGATGACCGCCACACGGGGAGGATCCGGCGCGAGTCGACGGTGGACATGGGCCTCGTAGCGGCGCAGGTCCAGGCGGTCGGCGTGGAACTCCAGAGAACGCGTCCTCAGCCGACCAAACACAGGGCTCTGAGGGAACGGCCGATCGAACAGCCCCAGGCACCACAGAAGCCCCCCGTAGGACGCCGGGTCCCGGCCATCCAGCGCGTAGCGGTGGTTGAGGTCCACAAGGTTGGCCAGCGCCTCTTCAGGGGTCGCAGCCCAGCCCACCAGCGCCTTGCCCCAGGTCATGCGCACGTTGTTGTGGAGTTCGCCGTGCATGCGAAGCGACGCCTGCGCCAGGTCCCAGAGGTCGTCCCCCGTGGCGCCCCGCTCCAGGGTCTCCCGATCGAACGCCGGGCGCGGATCCCGCCGATGCTCGCGCAGCGTCTCGACCGCCCACTCCGGCAGCGCGCTGACGCTCTCGTGGTCGCGCTGATACAGGCACCACGTGTAGGCCAACTCGCGCCACACCAGCAGCTCGTCGAGGTATTTCTCGGCCCCACGCCCGCCGCGTCGCTGTGCCTCCCGGGCCAGCCGGGTAGGTGCCACCATGCCGTAGTGCAGGTACGCCGACATCCGGCTGACGCCGTGCCGATTGGGGTCGTTTCGGTCCCGGGAGTAGCTCCCCATACCCTGGTCCCGGAAGCGTTCCCATCGCGCGTAACCCGCCATGGAGCCGCCACGGGTGTGCGGTACCGGGCCGACGCTGTGGTCGATGTCGCAGGCCGCCACCAGCGCGTCGATCCGCTGCGTCGCCCAATCCACCGGCTCGAAGGGGAGCGGTGGCACGAACGCCGGGTGGTCGGGGATGGCATCGTGCCACTCGGTGATGAACCGCTTCAGATGCGGCTTCATGCGCTTGCGGTAGGCGAAGGCGCGCTCGATACCCTTGCCCATGACGCGCATGGGGACCACGCAGGCGGTGTCGACGGCCCAGGTGGGGACGTCATGCTCTTGCAGGCTGTCGGCCAGGCCACGGGTCCAGTCGCGCAGCGGCGAGACCGGCATCTCCTCGGTCACGACGAGGGCCGCCTGCCGCGCCAGGGTCTCCAGGTGGCGCCCGCGATGGCCCGGGCGCTCGCAATGAAACGCGGTCCCGATGCCGCGTTGCTCCAGCTGCCTGGCGACGTCGCGGGCCCCCTCCAGGATAAAGGTGTGATGGCGGTCCGAGGCGTACCGGTAGCGTTCCGACACGGCGTGGTAGACGAACACCGGCACGTCCAGCCGATTGGCGGCCTCGATGGCCACATCCAAGGCTGGGTTCTCCCACCCTCGGACCGCTGTCCTCATCCAATAGAGGACGAAACCGGTCGACGATGAGCGGACATACGTGAGCGCCCGGGTCCGGGCGCTGAGGTGGTCGGGGAGCGAGGCGATGTCAGTCACATGAGGTTGGATGCCCCGACTGGAGGGCAGATGCGTGACGACAGTGTTGTGCCCGCTACGGCGTCATCTCCACGCAGCCGATGTCGGGGCCACCGATGGAGGGCCGCGGCGTGCCGTTGATGTCGTAGGCCGGCATGCCCGAAGTTGTACCTGCATCGAACAGCGGCGAGCTCGCCGTGAAGCTGTAGGGGTTGCCATTGTTGATGGTGGGATCGCCGGCAGACGTGCTCGAGCCGCCGTTGGCCGTGTCCACCTCCGTGGCCGTTCCCAGGGCGATGCCGTTGATGCCCGCAAGCCCGATCCCTTCGTCCAGGTACAGGCCTGTTCCGCCGGCCCCGCTCAACGTGCCGGCGTACATGTGATTGGATTCGAGCCACGCGGGGTCGGCCCCGCCATCGGTCTCCCCCATGGCAGCCTGTGTCGGGCAGTACCCGCCCATCATCAGGTTGTTGCGGAAGAAGCCCCTGGGGATGGCGTTGTTGAAGCCCGTGGCCTGGAGCAGCACGCCCAGGCTGGTGCATGGTCCGAACGCCGACCCCTGCCCGTCGAAGGTGTTGGAGTGCACGTCGAGGTCGGCGAGGCCGGAAGCGACTTCGGCCCAAAGCCCCACGAACAGGGTCGGTGACCCGGTGTCCGGACAGTTGCCGCCCTTCACGAAGTTGTTCTGCACCCGCGACGTTGCGTCCTCGGCGTGGATGCCGATGGACTCCACGCTCGCACAGCCGCCGGTGATGTCGTTTCGGTCGACGAAGGTGTCGGCTCCATCCAGCCAGAGCCCCTTGGTCAAGACGCCGGCGCGACCGGTCAGGACGTTGCCCGACACCTCCGAACAGGATGTGTCAGCGCATCGGACGGCGACCGACACCGGGGGCAGGCCGTTCATCGAGCCCTCTACCAACGCGTTGTCGACGAGCTTGCAGTCCGCCGCGCCGCTGCACCAGACGCCGTAGGACTCGATGGAGCCGCCTCCCTCCTCGCCGCCGGCGATACGCACGTTGTCGGCGATCAGCACGTCGCAGGCCGAGGCGCGGATACCCGAGCTGATACCCGCGTTCGGACCGCCTGAGGCGATGATGTGATTGTCGACGACGATGGGGTTGGTGCCCAGGCAATCGTGGAGGTAGACGCCCGTCGACCAGGTGGCGCCCTCGTAGGCACTGAAAGCGCCCCGCGACAGGCGGGTTCCGGTGGCGTCGCCGGTCACCTCGACGCCAGCAGCCGTCAGGCTGGCCGCGGCATGCGCTGCGGTCACGTCGACGAGCGAGCCGGGGGAGTTGTCGAGGACGATGGCCCGCCCATTCGGGGCAGGGTTCTGCCAGTTGCCGTTGACCGGCTGGCTGGTGATGTGAAGGTCCTGGTTCCAGCCATTGGTGCACCGGCCCGCGGTGATGCGGTTGCTCGAGCAGACCCGGGCAATGAGCTTGCTGTCGCTGACGTGGACCCCCACGGACAAGTTGGTCGCGTTGTCCGAGCCGTACACGCGCGTCGCCAGTAGCTCCAACTCACCGCCCTGAGTCACCTCGACCCCGTAGCTGGTGGGCCAGCCAGGGAGGTTGTTGGCCTCGATGACGCTGTCGGTGATGATCGCCCCTTCGGCGTTGTCGACGAGCACCGTGCGGACCGTATCCCCTGAATTGCCGGTGTTGGCCTGGGCAGCGTTGGTGACGGTGACCTCGTCCAGGGTCGTGGGTGACTTCACGTCAGAGCCGAAGCGGACGGTATAGGGGGTCAGATACGTAGAGATTTCGACACCACAGCTGCCGCTCCGGGTGTTGGAGCCAGGCACATAGGCGCCCTGTACCGACACCCCGTCGGCCATCTCCACCGTCTCTTGGTAGATGTTGTTGCTGCTGCCGACGTTGCCGCAGTTCGGTAACCCGGCGACACACACCAGCGTCTTGCCGTCGGCGTCGGCCTGGTCGATGGCGGCCTGGATGGAGCCAAACGGGTTGGTGACTGTCCCATCCGGGCTTGGTTTGGCTGTCCCGCTGCTCACGAAGACACAATCACAGCCCTCGTCGATCATCCCATCACAGTCGTTGTCGATCCCATCGCAGTTGTTGTCGGGACCGGTCTGAACCGCGGGACACGAGGCCACGGTGCCGTTTCCTGTGCAGGCCGGCTGAGTCCCTCCGCAGGTCCCGATGCCGCAATAGACGCTGCCGAGGTCCTCATCCGTGTCGCCATCGCAGTCGTCGTCGTGACCGTTGCAGGTCTCCGCCGAAGGGAGCCGCTGGTTCAGGCACGACGACCACTCACCGGCGACGCAATAAGACTGACCGCCCTGGCACTGCCCCGTCCCTTCGGTACCCCCAGGCCCGGTGTAGCAATCCTGACTCAACGCTTCGTCGGTAAGGCCGTCGCAGTTGTTGTCGAGGCCGTCGCAGAGCTCGTCGGCCCCCGGGAATGCGGTCTCGTCCAGGGGAAGGCAGTCCAGGCCCAGGCAGGCAGGGCCATCGCCGTACTGGTCACCATCGGGGTCGTAGCAGCAGTGGCTTGGCGCGTCGTCACCGGCGGGCACGCACCACCAGTCGTCCACCACCTGGCATCCGGCGCAGCCGTCCTCCGCCGAGAAGTTGGCGTCGTCACACTCCTCGTCGCCCACGACCACGCCGTCGCCGCAATCCGGCGTGCAGGTCGACACCGATGACGCGTCCACCGTGCAGATCCAGCCGGGCTGCTGCTTGCAGCCGGCGCATCCGTCGATCCCGTCCTGGCCACCGTCGTCGCATTCTTCGCCACCAAGCGTGATCCCGTCACCACACTCGCCATAGCAGACGGAGTAGCCGAGGCTCGCGTCGATGTCGCACTGGAAACCGTCCTCGACCGTGCAGGACAACGAGCAGCCGTCGCCGTTGTCGGGGTTGTTGTCGTCACACTCCTCTTCCCCGGCCACGACGATACCGTCGCCGCAGATCGGCTCGCAGGTGCTCAAACCGCCGGGCTCTCCACCGCAGGTCCACCCCGGCGTCTCGGTGCAGTTGGCCTCGCAGCCAGCAACGCCATCCAGGCCGCCGTCGCAATCCTCGGCCCCGGGCGCCCAAGCGCCGTCACCACACTCGGTCTTGCATTCGCCGGGGCCGTCTGGACAGCTCCAGCCCGGCTCCACCTGGCACGAGGGGTCGCATCCATCGCCCCCGTCGGTGTCGCTGTCGTCGCATTCCTCGCCGGCCTCCGCCTGCAGCACACCGTCGCCGCAGCTCTCGATGCAGACGCTTGGAGTCCCCGAGCACGCCCAGCCCGCCTCCAGCTGGCAGTCCGCCGAGCACCCATCGCCGGGCGCGTTGGCATCGTCGTCACACTCCTCATAGCCCTCGATGACGACGCCATCGCCGCAATCGGGGGTACACACCGACGGTTCTTCGGTGCCACACAGCCAGCCTTCTTCCACCTTGCACTTCTTGCTGCAGCCGTCGCCGTCCATGGTCCCGCCGTCGTCACACAGCTCGGGCGCGGTCACCTTGCCGTCGCCACAGTCGACCCCGCAGACGCTCGGCGCACCCGAGCACGCCCACCCATCGGTGACCTGGCAGCTGTCGCAGCCGTCGGTGGGGTCGTCGTTTTCGTCGTCGCAGCCCTCGCCTTCTTCGACGAGCCCGTTGCCACACTCCGGGTCGCCGAGCACGGTGTCGCTGCTGACGTCGGTCGACGCATCGCCCCCCATGCCGTCGCCGCCGGAAGCGTCGCCACCGCTACCATCGCCGGTCGGACCACCGTCGATCTGCCCGGTGAGGGTGCTGTCGGTGTCGAAGCCGGCCCGGCATCCCCCCAGGGCCATAAAAGCGAAGATGGCTATCCAAGAAGCCTTGCGCATGGTCGTTCTCCCTTCGCCCCAAAGCGTAGGGAGCAACGACACTTGTTGCAAAGGTCAGCGGAACTCCGGCTCAGCCGCCCTGCTCGATGGGTCCGATGTCGTAGCCGTTGCCGCTAGGCCGACCGAGACCCCGGAAGTCGTCGCTGGGTGCTCCGGCCGCCGTCCCGGAATCCCTGGCCGGTGAGTCGAACAGAAGCGTGAAGGGCGCGTTGCCCGACGGCGGCCCGAGCCCGGGCGCGGCGATGATGTTGCCGGCGTTGACGAGACCGATCGCACCGAACTGGGTCCCGGTATTCAGCGGTGTGCCCGACGCGAGGCCGCCGCCAAAGGTCCCGTCATCCAGATAGATGACGTTGGTCGCCCCTGTGTTCCACAGGATATTGTGCTCCAGCACCCGGGGTACCAACTGGCCGCCGCTCTCTCCCATGGCCGTCGACGCAAAGCACAGTCCGGCGCGCATGATGTTGTTGCGGTAGATGCCCGAGTAGGCGGTCTGGCCCGCGTTGGAGCCCGCGACCACAACCCCCACGGATCCGCAGCTGCCGAGGCTGCCATCCCCGCTGAACATGTTGGAGTGGACGTCGAGTTCGACCCCCGCCACCTCCTGCGACACCCAGAGCGCTGCAAACAGGGACGAAGCCACCGCGGTCCCATTGTCGCAGCCTCCGCCCGAGACGATGTTGTTGACAAGCCGTGCGGTGCTGTTGCTGGCCAGCACGCCCTGGGCGATGATCTCGGGGCAGCCCCCGGAGATGCCGTTGGAGTCCACCAGCGTTCCATTCGCCCCCTGTAGCAGGAGGCCGACGGTGTTGAGTCCGCCATTGCCCGAGATGGTGGTGTTGTCGGCGATGAGGGCGCACGCCTGTCCGTCGCACTGAATGCCGGTCGACTGGACCGGCTGACCGAACAGGGCGCCCAGGATGTCCTTGTTGCCGATGATGGAGCAGGCGGCGCTGGCGCCTCCAGACACGTCGCAATAAATGCCCGTTGCTTCGAGGGTCTGTCCCTCGGCGCCACCGGCGATCAGGTCGTTGTCCTGGATGAGGGGCGAGCAGTCCTTGGCGTAGATGCCCCGGGTCGACGTGGCGGGCGGCCCGTCGAAGACGCCGCTGGCGACGATCTGGTGATTGCCTTCGATGACCGGCCCGGCTCCGTTACAGCCCAGCGCGATGCCGCGTCCCTGGCTGGCGCCTTCGACCCAGATGCTGCTGTCGGTGACGCGGGTGTCGGCCGCGTCACCCCCCATGTCGATACCGGTGGCGGTCTGGGTGGCCACCGCGAACACGTTGACCCGCTCGACGATCGTGCCACCCGCGTTCTGAAGTCGGATCGCCGTCCCTTCGACCGGTGCCAGCCCGTTCTCTTCGGGCCAGAACGTCTGGACCACCAGGTGCTGCGGGAACCCGCCACCGAGACACTTGCCGCCGACAGATTCGTTGGAGCAGCTGGTGATATAGGGCGCCGCATTCTGCACCCAGATGCCATAGGACTGGTTCGCTTCTGCCGACCCGAATACGGCGTTGTCGACCAGCCGGGGCCTGTTCTTGCTCCCCCCGGCCTGTCCCCCCTCGCCGGGAACCATGATCCCGACGGTCACGTTGGCGTTGCTGCTGGCGTACACCACGTTGTTGGAGACGATGCCCCCGTCGGCGTTGACGATGACCGTGCGCGCGGGGGCTGCATCCTGAAGCGAGGCGTCATTGCTGATGATGAAGCCGTCGAGAATCGTGGGGTCGACCACCGTGGGCGGGAAGCGGACCGTGTGGGTCTCGCTGCTGAGGATCTCGACGGGGCAGCCCACCGGGTCCCGTACGCCGGCCTGGTTGGGCGAGTAACCGCCGAACACGTGGATGCCGTTGGCCATAGTGACCTGCTCGTCGAAGAACGCGATGTCCGATGTGCCCGGAGTGCTGAATGCACAGAGCTCTTCGCCCATCACGCAGACGGTGTTCTTGTCCGCGTCATCCGCCGCCAGCTGGATGCCCTGGGTGATGGTGGCTGCCGGGAATGCGAAGCTGCCGTCGGCCTGCGAAGCCTCCGCGAAGGCATAGACGTACACGCACGGGTCTTCGACACAGTCCTCATCGATCGCGCCATCGCAGTCGTTGTCCAACCCGTCGCACTGGTCCCCGTTGGGGTTGAACGGCGGCAGCCCACAGAGTTGGGCACCGCACGCGGGGACCTGGCCGGCGCACTCACCTTCTCCGCAATCGATGAACCCAAGGTCCTCGTCGGTCTCGCCGTCGCAGTCGTTGTCGACGCTGTCGCAGCTCTCCGGAGACGGCAGGACGGCCCCCAGACACGCATCGGTGAGGGTCCCGCCGATGCACCGCTGGAATCCCGGAGTACACACCGACCCGTCGGAGTTGGCCGGACCGTCGCAAGCCACGTCGGTGCCTTCGTCGGTCTCGCCGTTGCAGTCGTTGTCGATACCGTCACAGACCTCGATAGCCAGATCACCGCAGTTGCCGCAGGCGTTGAGCAGCCCCTCGTCGGTCTGGGAGTCGCAGTCGTTGTCCTGCCCATCGCAGATCTCGAGCGCCCCAGCGTTGATCTGTGGGTTCTCCTCGTTGCAGTCGTAACCGAGACAGGACGCGCCTTCGGCCCCGTACAGGTCCTGGTCTGGGTCCAAGCAGCAGAGGCTCGGGCCGCTCGGGGCGTCCGCAGCGGTCGTGCAGGTCCACTGCGCGTTGACCTGGCACTCGTTGCTGCAGCCGTCGTCGTTGTTCTCGTTGCCGTCATCGCAGGCCTCCACGTTGGGCAGGATGATGCCGTCGGTGCAGATCGGCGTGCACACCGTCACCTGCCCTTCGGGAGCCTCACAGGTCCAGCCGGTCTCGGGCTCGCAGTTGGCGCTGCAGCCGTCGCCGTCAAACAGATTGTCGTCGTCGCAAGCCTCGTCCGAGGCCTTGATGCCGTCACCGCATACGGAGGCACACACAGTGATACCGCCAGGCAGTCCGGTGCAGTCAAAGCCTGCTTCCTCTTGGCAGGCTTCGTTGCACCCATCACCGTTGACGAGGTTGTCGTCGTCACACGCCTCCCCGCCCGGTGCCCACAGCCCATCGCCACACTCGGTCGCGCAGTTGGCGCCCTCGGGACAGACCCAACCAGGCTCGATCTGGCACGTGGGCGTGCAGCCATCCCCCGGCACGGCGTTCTGGTCGTCGCACTGCTCTCCGATGGCCTCGTTCAGCTCGCCGTCGCCGCAGCTTTCCTCGCAGATGCTGACCCCTTCTTCGCCGGGATAGCAGGACCAGCCGGGCTCCACCTCGCAGGTCTCGCTGCACCCGTCGCCCGACGCCTCGTTGAAGTCGTCGCAGGCTTCACCACCCAGGATGACGCCGTCGCCACACACCGGCAGGCAGAAGCTGGGCCCATCGGTGCCTTCGTCCACCCGGCAGAACCACCCCTCTTCGACCTCGCAGGTGTCCGAGCAGCCATCACTGCCAAGGCTCCCACCGTCGTCACAGGTCTCGACACCGTCGTAGACGATGCCATCACCGCATTGGACCCAGCAGTCGCTGGGGGCGCCTGCGCAGGCGTAGCCGTAGCTGATCTGGCATTGGTGACAGCCGTCGTCGGGGTTGTCGTTGCCGTCGTCGCACTGCTCGCCGTCTTCGACCAGTCCGTTGGGGCATTCGACCGGGGGAAGCACCGTGTCCGACGTCACATCCGGACGGGGGATATCTTCACCAGCGTCACCGCCGACCGCGTCGCCTCCGACGGTGTCGTCGACCGCGTCGACGCCGACGTCACCCTGGATGATCGACGGGTCCGAGAATCCAGCGCGGCAGCCCATCGTACCCAGGAGGGCAGCGGAGAGCATATAGAGAACGAGGCGGCGCATGCGCGGACCCCCCAGTGCATGAGTGGTGTTGCGTTGGGTGCAACCCATGGATGGTAACGCTGCAGGACTAGCCGGTTCAACTCGGCACAGGACTTGCTCTGAGAGAGCCTCAAAGGAGGTTCTTCGATGACCAATCAGCCCCGAGAGACCCGCGAGACCCCGTCCCAAAGAGGCGACGACAAGACCACCCATGACCTCGGCGATGGCCGAGTCGTGCGGACTTCCCTGATGCCGCGCACGCCACGCCCCGCGGCAAAGCCGACCCACATGTGCGACCTGGCGTTCGGCCGCTAGCATCGCGACAGCCACGTGACACGTCGCGCGTGTCACGCTTCCAGACGTGAAAACGCCCGGGTCGCTGGACCCGGGCGTCTTCTCACTCGAAAGATGAGCGCTCCCTCTATGCCTCGTTGAGGCTCGGGATCTGCAGCACCTGGCCCGGGTGGATGACCTTGGGGCTCCCGTTGTGGGCCTTGAGGACCTTCCACTTGCGGCCGTCGCCGAGGGTGTTCTTGGCGATGCGCCACCAGCTGTCACCCTTCTTGACGGTGTAGGTCTGGACGTCCGCGTCGGCGGAGAACTCCTCGCCCTCGATCTCGACGTCGTCGGCGTCGTCCATGTCCTGGGGCACGACGGTCCAGTCGATGTTATCGAGGCCGAAGTTGTCGACGAGCTCCAGGAGCTTGTCCTCCTCCTCGTCGTCGGCCACGAGCCCATTGACGATGACGTCGCCATTGTCGAAGACCACCTCGATGTTCTCGAAGCCGGCGGCGTCAATGGCGGCCTGCATCAGAGGGACCACCTCTTCGCCACCCTGGCTCGAGCTGAACTCGACCGCGTCGAGCTCGATGCCGTCGAGCTCGAAGCCGGCCACGATGGACTCGGCCTTGGCGAGCGTCTCGGCATCCCGGCAGGCGCCCGTCAGGGTACAGATGTTGTCGTCGCTGACCTCGGCGGTCAGGTTGGAGAACCCAGCGCCCTGCAGGGCACCGGTGACTACGTTGGACATCACTTCGTTCATGGTCTCACCACGTGTGTAGGGTGTGCGAGTAACCGAGAGGCTTACGCGCTCTCGGTCGCCAGGCGACGGAGCACCGTGTGAAGGATGCCGCCGTTGCGGAAGTAGTCGACCTCGACGGGAGTGTCGACGCGAGCCTGCACCGTGAACTCGGTGACGGTGCCATCGTCGGCGGTCGCCTTGACGGAGACGTCGCCCAGGGGCTGCAGGTCGTTGGACAGCGCGATGTCGAAGCTCTCCTTGCCGGTCAGGCCGAGGCTCTCGGCGCTCTGGCCGTCCTTGTACTGAAGCGGGAGCACGCCCATGCCGATGAGGTTGGAGCGATGGATGCGCTCGTAGCTCTCGGCGATGACGGCTTTCACACCCAGCAGGTAGGTTCCCTTGGCGGCCCAGTCGCGGGAGCTGCCCATGCCGTAATCGTTGCCGGCAAGGACGATGAGAGGCACGCCGGCCTTCTGGTACTTCACCGACGCGTCGTACACGAACCCAACCTCACCGGGGGCGAGGTCGACGTCAGTGTCGTACACGCCGTGGGGAAGTGGTGCATCGGCGGGCACCTCGGCCGGTCCGAGGTAGGTGGTGTAACCACCCTCGGTGCCGGGAGCCAGCTGGTTGCGAATGCGGATGTTGGCGAAGGTGCCCCGGGTCATCACCCGGTCGTTGCCGCGGCGCGAGCCGAAGCTGTTGAAGTCGCGCCGCTCCACACCGTTGCCTTTGAGGAACTTGCCGGCAGGGCCATCCTCCGGGATGGAGCCCGCCGGGCTGATGTGGTCGGTGGTCACCGACTGGCCCAGCTTCATGAGCACCTTGGCGCCCGCGACGGAGTGGATGTTGGGCAGCTCGAGCGGCATGTCGACGAAGAAGGGAGGCTCCTGGATGTAGGTGGAGCTGTCCTCCCACTCGTAGAGGTTGCCGCTGGGGGCATCCAGCGACCGCCACTCGTCGGGGCCGTGGTAGACGTTGGCGTACTGCTCGATGAACTGCTCGCGGGTCACGGCCTTGCCGACGACCGCGCGAATCTCCTCGTTGGTGGGCCACACGTCCTTGAGGTAGACCGGGTTGCCCTCGGGGGTCTCGGCGATGGCGTCGGTCTGCAGATCGATGTCCACCGTGCCGGCCAGCGCGTAGGCCACGACCAGCGGCGGGGAGGCCAGGTAGTTGGCCTTGATGTGCGGGCTGATGCGGCCCTCGAAGTTACGGTTGCCGCTGAGCACCGAGGCGACCACCAGGTCGCCCTGCTCCACCGCGGCGGCGATGGGGGGCGAGAGCGGGCCAGAGTTGCCGATGCAGGTGGTGCAGCCGTAGCCGACCGTATAGAAGCCCACGTCCTCGAGCGCCTGGTCGAGCTCGGCCTTCTCCAGGTAGTCGGTGACCACGCGGGAGCCGGGGGCGAGGCTCGTCTTGACCCAGGGCTTGGCCTTGAGTCCCAGCTTCTGCGCCTTCTTGGCGACGATGCCGGCAGCGACCATGACGCTGGGGTTGGAGGTGTTGGTGCAGCTGGTGATGGCTGCGATGGTGACCAGGCCGTCCTTCATGGGGAAGGTAGCATCCTTGTAGTCGGTCGACACCTCGGGGCCAGCCTCGGTGCGGCCGAAGGTCTCCTTGAGCGCGATGTTCCAGGTGCCCTTCATGTCGCTGAGCAGGATGCGGTCCTGCGGGCGCTTGGGGCCGGCCAGGGACGGCTGCACCGTGCTCATGTCCAGCTCCAGCGTGGAGCTGTACTCGGTGGCGACGCTCTCGTCCCGCCACAGGCCCTGAAGCTTGCAGTACTCTTCGACGACGCGGATCTGGTGCTCGTCGCGTCCGCTGAGGCGGAGGTAGTCGGTGGTCTTCTCGTCGACCGGGAAGAAGCCGATGGTGGCGCCGTACTCCGGGGCCATGTTGGCGATGGTGGCGCGGTCGGCCAGGGTCAGGGAGTCCAGCCCTTCCCCGTAGAACTCCACGAACTTCTGGACGACGCCGTGCTTGCGCAGCATCTGCGTGACGGTCAGCACCAGGTCGGTGGCCGTCGCGCCCTCGCGGAGCTTGCCCGTCAGCTTCATGCCGACGACCTCGGGGATGAGCATGTAGATGGGTTGCCCGAGCATGCAGGCCTCGGCCTCGATGCCGCCTACGCCCCAGCCCACGACGCCCAGGCCGTTGATCATGGTGGTGTGCGAGTCGGTGCCCACCAGGGAGTCGGGCAGCAGGGTGCCGTCCTTGGTGAGGACGCAGCCGGCGAGGTACTCCAGGTTGACCTGGTGCACGATGCCGGTGGAGGGCGGCACGGCGCTGAAGTTGGACAGCGCGTTCTGACCCCACTTGAGGAACTGGTAGCGCTCCTTGTTGCGCTCGAACTCGCGCTTGGTGTTGACGGCCATGGCGGTGGAAGTGCCGTAGGCGTCCACCTGCACGCTGTGGTCGATGACCAGGTCGGCGCGAATGAGCGGGTTGACCTTGGTGACGTCACCACCGAGGCGGGACATGGCGCTGCGCAGGGCGGCGAAGTCGACGACCGCGGGGACGCCGGTGAAGTCCTGCAGGACGACCCGGCCCGGGTTGAAGGCGATCTCCTGCTCACCCACGTCGGTCGCGTTGTAGCTGGCCAGGGACTTGACGTGCTGGGACAGCACGACCTTGTCGTCGGCGTTGCGCAGGCACGACTCGAGGAGAACCTTGATGGAGTACGGGAGCTTGTCGACGTGCCCGATACCGGCGTCCTTCAGGGCGCCCAGGCGGTAGACGGTGTAGCTCTTGCCGTCGACCTCGAGGGTCGTGGCGGCGTTGAAGAGGTCGGGACTGGCCATGGGGTCACCTTCCTTCCGAAGCGGATGCGGTTGCGGCTCGTGGTCTGTTGCGACGGGACCGTAAGCCGGGACGGCACATAGATGAAGTTGATTGTTTCTATCGAGTCGATAGAATCAGCTGATGGAGCTGACGCCGCTACGAAGTTTTCTCGTCATCGCACGCCTCAAGAACATGACACGGGCTGCGGCTGAGCTGCACTTAACACAGCCCGCAGTGAGTTCACAGCTCGCCCGACTCGAAAACGAGCTGGGGGAAAAACTGTTTCAGCGAACGCCCAAAGGGATGGTTCTGACGGAGGCTGGCGAGGCCTTCCAGAGGCATGCGCGGCGTGCGATCGAGGAGATCGAGGCGGGCTTCACGGCGGTGGCCGAGGTGTCCGGCGTGGTGCGCGGTCGACTCCGGGTGGGCGGCGGCGCGACGGCGACGACCTACCTGCTGCCCCCGGTCCTGCGGAAGCTCCTCGAGAAGCACCCGGACGTCGAGCTCTTCGTGAAGGAGCAGGGCAGCTCGGATGTTCGGCGGGCGCTGCTGGATGGCGCCATCGACGTGGGCATCGTGACCAGCGGGGGGCGGGACTCTGGCCGGTGGCAGCTGGACGAGCGCCCCTGGCTGACGGACGAATTGGTGCTGATTCTGCCGCCCAATCACCCGTTGAACGACCCACGGGTGACCGACTTCGGCTGGGCCGATCTGGAGGACACACCGATGGTGTTGTTCGAGTCTGGCACGGCGATTCGGGAGATGCTGGACACCGCGGCGGCCAAGGGTGGTGTCCGACTGAAGCCGGCGATGGAGCTTCGGTCCATCGAGAGCATCCGCAGGATGGTCCGTGAGGGGATCGGTGCGGGCTTCGTGAGCCGGTATGCGCTGACCAGCGAGGACCTTGGTGGCCTTCCCTGTGGTGAAGCCCCACTGCGGCGGCAGCTGAGTGTGGTGATGGCGCCCGACCGGGCCGTCTCCAGCGTGACGAAAGCGTTCGTGGAGCTGCTCGAGGAGGAGTACTAGCCGGAGCCGTTGGTCGTAGCCGATGCCAGTGGCGAGGAGGGACCTCCGCACCTCCTCATGCCCCACCGACCCGCACCCGCGAGTACGGCAGCGCGCTGGGCGGCGGAGCCGTCCAGTCGCGCTGTCGCCCGCAGCTCCCAGCAACGCGCAGCGTTTGGACCGCTGGACTGATCGAGCCCAGGTCGCGCCCTGCACGGTCCTTGGTGGACTCCAGCACGCCTGGTGCGCAGTGCGGTCCGAATGCTGGTGTTGCGCATGAGAACGTAGAGATGTTCCCACCTCCTCATGCCCTGCCGACCCGCAACGCTCTTCGTCTGGCGGGGCACCGGCCACGGCACCGGCAAACGGCAAACGGCATCGGCCCCGGCAAACGGCATCGGCCACGGCACCGGCACCGGCCAACGGCACCGGCCACGGCAAACGGCATCGGCCACGGCACCGGCATCGGCGCCGGCAAACGGCATCGGCCCCGGCAAACGGCCCCGGCCCCGGCCCCGCCAAACGGCACACGGCCTCGGCAAACGGCATCGGCCCCGGCAAACGGCAAGCGGCCCCGGCCCCGGCATCCCTCTCGTTGAACCCTCGCCGTCGCTGCTGCGTTCACCATCGACACGCAGCGCCGCTCTCGGCTCCAAGTTTTAGTTGACCACCCAAACCGCCCTTGGCTACGAACCTCCGATGCACCACCCCGCGCTCCCGTTCCTGCTCGCTGCCGCCTTCGCCCTGACCGCCGGCTGCGACAAGTCCGCCCCCAAAACCGCCGGCCCGTCGGTCCCCTCCGGCCCCCAGGCTTCCGGCACGCCCGCCCCGGCCAACACCGCAAAGGCAGCGACGCCAGGCGCGCTGACCCTCCCCAAGGCTGCATCCAACGCCGAACTCCAGGCCGCCGCCCCAGAGCTCACCATCGACGCGGCGCGCGCCATCACCGTCGCCGGCGCCGCCGCAGGCACGCTCCCTGCGCCCGCCGCCGACTTCAAGCCGGGCCCCATCACCTCCCTCGCCGACGCGCTCTCCGGCGCCCGGGGCGACGGCCGCATCCTCAACGCCCGCATCGACGCCAGCCTCACCGCCGAGGCCACCTGGGCGACGGTCCAGTCCGCCGCCAAGGCCGGCTTCACCGAGGTTCGTGTCGCGGTCGAAGGTGGCGGTGCCATCGCCATCCACATGCCCGCCGCCGCGTCCCCCGCGGCCCCTCTCCCCCGCGCCGGGCACATCGCGCTGTTCATGACTGCCGCGGGCGTCAACGCAAAGGTCTTCATCGGCGCCTCGGGCGAGGTCTTCCCTGTGGCTGGTTCGGCGGGCGGCAAACCCATCACCAACGCGAGCCGCACCTGCCCAGCCGCGCCTCGCCCGGCCAAAGGGAACATCGTCCCCGCACTGATCCGCAGCCTCGGTGAGCCCGTCTGCATGGCGAACGAGAAGAAGGACTACTGGGTGGCCGTGTCGCCCAGCCTCAGCACCACCGTGCAGGAACTCGTGCAGTTGACCGCGGCCATGGCCACCCCCAAGGCCGGCTGCTCCCCCCGGATCGCCCTCGCCGCCCCCGCCACCGACGCCGACATGAAGCGCTGCGGCGGCGCGCTCCCGACCGCCAACGTGGCCGCCTTCGTCACGGCCAATGCCAGAAAGGCCGAAGACTTCAGCGCCGCCAAAGCGGCCGCCAACCGCCCCCTGATCAAAGAGGTCGACCTCTCCAAGCGCCCCAACACACTGGCCCCTGACCTGGCCAAGAAGGTCGCCGCAAAGGCGGGCGCGGTGAACGACCAGGCGACCGTCGCGGTGGGCCGCATCGCCACCTCGGACAACGACACCTCACGGGACGCCGTGGCCCGAGCCATCGCGCGCCATCTCGGCGACGTGAAGAACTGCTACGCCAAACACCTCATCGCCAAGGAAGCGGGCAAGCCCTTCTCGGGCGCACTGGTCATGGGCATCGGGATCAGCAAGGACGGCAAGTCGATGAAGCCCGGCTTCAGCCGCAAGGGCGAAGTGCCCCCAGACCTGAAGCTCTGCGTGGCTGGCAAAGCGCAATCCTGGAGCTTCGACGCCCCCCCGGGTGGCAAGCGCATTCAAGCCATGGTTCCCATCATCCTGCGGCCGCCGGGTGCCCCCCAGAAGTAGCCGTTTGTCGGGCCTCCCGCGCAGTCCAGCGTTGAAGCAAGGGGCCCCTTGGTGTATGTCCGCGCCGATGGATCGTCGAATCGCCCCAGCCGCCGCCCTCTTGTTCGCCACGCTGCCGCTCGCCCTCGGCGGATGCCTGTCGCCCCGGGACGCCGACCTGGAGCAGCGTGTCGCCCAGGCCGTCATGAAGCAGCGCCTGGAGCAGGCCTCGACGGCAAGCGGCCCGGAAGGCCCCGCCAAGAGCGCGTCCGGTGCGTCGGCCGCGCCTCCCGCCAAGGTCCTCAAGACCTATAGCGAGGCCGACATCAAGCGGATCATGGGGAGCGTCCCGGGAGACGGCACGACGTTGACCATGACGCTGAAGACCCGCATCGGGACCATCCAGTGCACGCTCGATCGTGAGGGCGCCCCCCAGACCGTCACCAACGTGGTGGCCCTGGCGACCAGCCAGGTCACCTGGACCGATCCGGACACCAAGAAGAAGTCCAAGAACCCCTTCTACAAGGGGCTGCCCTTCCATCGTCTGGTCCAGAACTTCCTGATTCAGACGGGCAATCCAGCGGTCACCAGTGGCCGCGGCCCTGCGTGGCGCTCCAAGGGACCGGGCTGGGTCATTGCGCGCGAGCACACGGCGGACAAGCACTATGACAAGGGCGGCGCCCTCGGGATGGTGGACGCGGGTGAGGACAGCCACGGCAGCCAGTTCTTCATCACCACCAAGCGCGCGACGCATCTGAAGAACAAGTACGCAGCGTTCGGGTTCTGTGAGAACCTCGACGTCGTGACCCGCATTGCCAACGCTCCGAAGCTGAACCCGGAGCAGAAGAAGCCTACCAAGCCGAAGGATCCGGTGCACATCGACTCGATGGAGATCCGCTGGGTAGCCGGGAAGTGAGCGGCGCGGCGTCTGGCCAGCGCATATGCCCCGAGTGCATGGCGCTGACGGACCAACGGACCTGCCCCCAAGACGGGTCCATCACCGTGCCGGCCGACCAGATCACCGTCGATGGAGCCGACCCCCGCGTGGGCCGCGTCCTGGCCGGTCGCTACAAGGTCATCAAGCGCCTCGGAGCGGGCGGCATGGGCAGCGTTTACCTCGCCGAGCAGGTGCCCATTGGCCGTAAGGTGGCGTTGAAGATTCTGCACCGGCGGCTGATGACCGACCTGACGGCCATCAAACGCTTCCAGCGGGAGGCCCGTGCAGTGGCCAGCCTCGGCCACCCCAACACCATCAAGCTGCACGACTTCGGGCAGACCCAAGACGACGAGCTCTACCTGGCGATGGAGTATCTCGAGGGCGAGTCCCTCGACCGACTCATCGAGCGCGACGCTCCACTGCCTCTGGCGACCGTGCTGACGGTGATACGGCAGGTGCTTCAGTCCCTTTCGGAGGCCCATGCCCGTGGCTTCGTCCACCGCGACATCAAGCCGCAGAACCTGTTCGTCTCCCAACTCCCCGGGCACACCGACAAGCTCATCAAGGTGCTGGACTTTGGCGTCGCCAAGATGGTTGGCGGCGACGCGACCACCTTGACAGGCACCGGCCTGGCGGTGGGGTCCCCGCGCTACATGTCGCCCGAGCAGATTCGCGCCCTTCCAGTCGAGCCGAGGACCGACCTCTATGCCCTCGGCGGCGTCATCTTCGAGATGCTGACCGGGCGACCGTTGTTCGTCAGGTCCACCGCCAGCGCCCTGGTGGCCGCCCACGTGAAGGAGGACCCACCGTTTCCGATGGCTTACGGGCGCGAGCTGGAGGGCCCGCTGGTGGACTTCATGTTCCATTGCCTGGAGAAGCAGCCCGAAGACCGGCCCGCCAGCGCTGCAACCGCGCTGCGGGAGGTGGCACAGCTGGGCGCCGACGCGGTGGTCTGCACCGACGGCACACCCTACCCTCCGCCGGTCATCGCGCCGACCGAGCAACTCCCAGGGCCCACGGTGCAGCTCCAGAGCAGCATCAAGACGGCCCGACTCGACGCCGACGTGGCGGCAGTCGGCGCCAACGATGCGGTGCTGGACGCCCTCGAGGCGCCACTGCCCACGATCCAGACGCACCATGACCAAGAGGTCGGCATTCGCCTGAACCTGCGGGGTGGCTCGGAAACCCGGGATGGGAGCAGGGACGCGCATGCGTCAACCCAGGAGTCCGACCAGGGTCTGCCCGGTGTGGAAGAGGCACCGCTGCCCTCCGACTTCCAGCGCGTGCCCTCGCTGATGTGGGACCATCGCACGCCCGAACCCAAGGGCAGCCCGCCCAAGGCCGCCGGCGGCCGCGACCCCGCTGTGGCGACTGCCCAGATCAAGGCCAACATCAGCAGCGCCGAGCAGGTCGAGCGGGCCCGAGCGGAGCTGGCGCGACAGCACGAGCCGATGGCGGCGACGACCCCACTGGACCACAGCAAGCTGGACCCGGAGATCGACAAGGGGACCATCCCGCCGCCGGACATGCTTCCCCCCGACGCTCGAGAGCCAGAGCCCAAACCGGTCGCCACGCCATCGGTCGCCTTTACCCTCGAGGAGTTCCAGGCGACTCAGGCCCAGAAGCTCGACGCCGGGCCTGAACCCTCGCCCGAGCCCTCTGCGCCTGCGCATCCCGAACCGTCCAGGGCGCCGGCCGTGCCTCCTCCTGCAGCCCACAATCCCCATAGGATCTATATCCTGGTGGGGATCGGCTCGGCTCTTCTGGCACTGATCGCCGGCGTCCTGGCCGCGAGCTTTTAGACTCCGCCCACAGCACGCTATGCTGTCTTGGTGGAGACCATCGACGCTCAGGCCAGTGACAACGCCACCATTGCCTTCGAGGTGACCCTCGACGATCCGCACGTGGCCGTGCACATGGCGGTGCCTGCTGACAACTGGATCGAAGCCTGGCAGCTGGCGCTGGCCGAGCTCGGCACCTCAGCCACACCCAGCGAGGTGCAGTGCGGCATCTACCCGGGCGACAAGATTGTGGTCGACGTCCTCACTACGGGGCAGCGGCTGGTGGTGAGGTCTCAGGGACGGGTCGACAAGGCCAGAACGGAGCGCGCGGCGATCTCCGACGCCGAGCTCCCACTGCCGCCCCGACCAGCCGCCGTGCTGACCATGCGCCGGCGGACCCTGTCGACCCTGGACCACGGCAGCGTGCAAGGCTGGATTCCGGCGGTCGGACAGCTCTCCGACGACCGCCACACGGCCATAGAGCAGGCTCTGGACATGCTGGTGCAACACATTCCGGCCGCTTCGCACCAGTACCTGCGGCAGGCAGGTTCTGGCGAGTGGGTCGTCGCCGCCGCTCGTGGCTGGATGGCAGACGAGCTGTGCGGCTGGTCCCTGGCCCCCAGACAACCCATGGTGCAACTGGCCAGCCAGGGCGCGCTTCGATTGCAGCACGTCCAACAGCAGGCCGAGGGTGGCCGCTCAGGCGCGGTCCTCGAGTACCGTCGTCCCCCCTTCGACCCGCTCCTGGAACAGGTCCACAGCATCTGCGGCACGCCTGTCCCCGGCCATGGGGTGCTTCTGCTTGTGGACAGCCCCCGCGACGATGGGTTCAGCGAGGGTGAATTGAAGGCTCTGGCATACGCCGCCGAGCTCATCGGGCGTCGGCACGCATCCTAGGTTGTATGCCGACGTTGCGCGTGCCTACGGTCAAGCACATGCCCGCCCTCCTTTTTCCGGCAACCCTGGTGGCGCTTGTCACCGCCACGGGCTGTTCCTCCATGCAGGAGTCGCTGCGCTTCGAGTCCGAGACCCGCAGCCCCTACGCGTGGAAGGTGGAGGCTCCAGTCACCGCCGCCGCGGACGACACGACCGTGGTGTTCGTGGTCCTGGGCGGGACGCTGGAGCGGAGACGCGACGCGCCCGATCCACAGGCGTTGCGCATCGCCGCAGCCGCGCGCCGGATCTGTGGGGATGGCTGTGATTTCAGCGTGGTCACCGGCAACGCGCTCGCCTCTGGAGGCCTGAAGACCGAGGAAGACCTCACCTTGCTCAAGCGGCTCGTGGCGGCCTATACCTTCGCCGGGCCTCAGTTCCACGTGCTGGGCAGCCAAGTGGGGGACACCGCCCACCGCGTCCTCCACGCCTTGAGCGGGTGGCGTCACAGCCACCAGACCCGCGGCCTGGCCCACTTCTGGCGGGCTGGGCTGGCGCGACTCGGCCACATGTGGGGCCTGGACACGGACTATCTGCGCCACCGGTCGTTCAGCCCTCGCCTCCGCGCGCTCACAGCCCTGGAGCACCGCGCTGGGTGGCGTATTGTCGTGGGCCATCACGGGCACACGAGCCTGGCGGCCACGGGCCCGCTGGCGGACCTCACCATCTCGGGCGACCGTCCGGGCGCCAGCCTGCAGAAGGGACTTTTGAACGTCGGGCCTCGAGGCGGCTTCGCTCGGGTCACCGTGAAGGCGGACAGTCTGCTCGTCGAGGTCTTCGAGGTGGACGCGCAGAGCTCCACCACACGCCGCGTGGCCGTGGCGCGCAAGAGCCAGCCGCGCGCCGCATGGCAGTCTCTGGCCGTTCGGTGACGGGCCGCGGTCTCGCCAGCGCGCTGGTGCTGGCTGGGGCGCTGCTGGCTCCCAATCTGGGATGCACGACGCTCGCACCTCCCGCCACCGCCGCGTTCGTTCACAACCTCACCGATCAGCCCTGGACGTTCGGACCGCTCCCGTCGAGGGTCGTCGACGAGGCGCGCAGCCGCGGCCTCACTCCCACGCCCGCACTGGCGCGCGGACAGCTCGCTCCAGGGAATTCCATGCGCCTGTGGAAGCGCGCCGAGACCGCCGAGACGTACTGGCTTGGCAACGGCCAACACAACCTGGTGTTGAGCCCGCAACCCCTCGTCGGCGCCGAACGCCCCTACTGGCCCCGATGGTTCCGCAGCTTCCATGACCGAGCGGCGGCCGTCGTCGGCGACGTGGTGGTGACCTTCGACCCGTTTGGGTCGCGGCTGGGGTACGTCCTGCGGCAGCGCCCCGCCGCGCCGAAGCATCCAAACCGTCTGGTCGTGTTGGTGTACAACGCCTTCTTCCTGGACGGCATGTTCGCCACCGGCGTGGACACCCGGGGCCCAGCGCTCATCGACTACCTCCGCGACGGGGCCAGCCGCTGGGACGTCCTGGTGCTTGCCGAGTTGTTCCACGAGCCCACCAGACGACGCGTCTTGTCTGCACTCGCCGAGCTCTACCCGTATGCCGCGACCGTCGTCGGCAAGACCCGGGAGCGCATCGGTACCGGAGGCCTGCAGGTGCTCAGCCGGTGGCCCATTCTGGTCGAAGATGAAGTCATCTTCCGAACCTGCACCGACGCCGACTGCGGTGCCGCCAAGGGTGGCCGCTACCTGCGTCTGCTAAAGGGGGAACGGACGTTCCACCTGCTGGCGACCCACCTCCAGGCGGTTGCCACGCCGCGGGCACAACGGATTCGCCTGCAGCAGGTGCAACAGCTGGCCGAGCTCGCAGCCGCCCAGAACATCGATCCCGCCGAGCCGCTCGTCGTGGCCGGGGACTTCAACATCGACCTGCTGGTCGCCGGTCAGGGCCGTGGCCAGGGCCAGACCGAGATGGAGCGCCTCCTGGACGCCACGCCGGTGGTGCCAGCGGGGCCCGACCGCTGTCGCTATAGCTACGACCCCCGAAGCAATCCCACGGCGGGTGGTCCGAAGACCTCGCTTCCCGACCAGGTGCTGGTGGCGCGGCGCCGTCCCGCACGGCGAGCCACCGCCGTGCTCGAATTCCCGGTCGTGGCCCAGCGGGGTGCCAAGCCGCGATATCGGCTGCTCGAGGCCTGCGACGCCGACCGCCGCGGCGCCCTGGATGTGAGCGACCACTACGCGCTCACGGTGACGCTGGACTTCGACTAGTCGTCGGTCTTTTCGTCGGTGTCTGCGGCGCCGTCGGGCTCCGGCCCGTCCGTCGGACCGCCATCCTCGTCGAAGGTCGGGCTCACTGGCTCATCGGCGGCCTCACGAACCGCAGCCGCAGCCGCCTCGGCAGCCCGTTCCGCCTCCACGTCCTCTTCGTCGTCTCGGTCGAAGGCGCTGGTGACCGTGTCCACCGCTGCGAACATGCCCTTGCGCATGGCGTTCCAGCGCTTGCGCACCTCCCCTTCCTCCTCCTCGTCGCCGGAGAACGTCTTGAACACCGAGTCGACCGCGCTGCGGAGGCCTTCCCGCATCGCCTTCACCTTGCCCGGCGACGCGTTCACCTCGACCTCCCGATCGCCCTGCTTGAGCGCCATGGAGACCTCGGAGTCGGGTTTCACCGCCCCTTTGACGCCGTCCTCCTTGTCATTGGGCACGAAGCGGACGGTCGTCTTGACCTCGAAGCTGACCGACGTGAGGACCTTCTGAAGTTCGCCACCGATGTCCAGGTTCTCCAGGAACTTGCGGATCTGCACGCCGGTGATGCGGACCACCTCGTCCTTGCCGGCGTCCACCTGCTTCATGACGTAGCCAAGCATCTCCTTGGGGATCGCGTCGGACACGGCCTTCTGGATGGTCTCCTGGTCGAGCACCGAACGGACCCGCTTGCCGAACGCCTTACGGAAGGCGTTTGCGGTGTCCTTGATGCGGTCGTCCCACCCTTCGCCGTCATCCGGCTCCGCGCCGTCGATGTCGTCGCTCGCTCTGTCGCGTTCTTCGCTCATGATTCCTCAGCAGCTGTCGGGGTTGGCCTGCCGCGTGGCGCCTTCGTCAACTTGTGCACGCCGGGGCGCCTTTGCAAAAAAAACGTGGGAAGTCCACGCTGCCGACGTGACCGACCCAGCCCCGCCCACGCCAGCATCATCGTCGAAGTTCACGCCGTATCAGTGGAAGCTGTTCGTCTTCCTGTCGATCGCGACCTTCTTCGAGGGCTACGACTTCATCGCGCTGTCGCAGATCCTGCCCAATCTCCGCGCGGAGATGGGACTGGACAAGAGCGACGGCGCGCTGATGTATGGCCTCATCAACATCGGCACCATCGTGACCTACCTGCTGATTCGGCGGGCCGACGTCTGGGGTCGACGGCGAGTCCTGACCATCACGATTGTCGGCTACACCGTCTGCACGGCCATCAGCGGTCTCGCCCAGGACGCCATCACCTTCACCATCGCCCAACTCCTGGCGCGGATGTTCCTCATCGGGGAGTACTGCATCGCCATGGTCTACGCGGCCGAGGAGTTTCCGGCCTCCAAACGTGGTCTGGTGATCGGCCTCATGCAGGCCATGGTGAGCCTCGGAGGGGTCATCTGCGCCGGTCTGGCTCCACTGATGCTGAAGTCCGACCTCGGCTGGCGCATGGTCTACTTCGCCGGTGTGCTGCCCCTGGTCCTGGTGGCCTACGCCCGTCGCGGCCTCAAGGAGTCCAGCCGATTCGTCGAAGAGGTGGGCGACCAGGCCGACACGAATCGCGGCCTGATGCACATCTGGAAGACCCCACTACGCAAGCGGATGCTGCAGCTGTCGCTGATCTGGGGGTTGACCTACTTCTGCACCAACACGGTCATCGCGTTCTGGAAGGAGTACGCCACCACCGAGGCCGGGCTCGATGACGGCCAGGTGGGTACGGCCATCACCCTGGCAGCGCTGGTTTCCATGCCGCTGATCTTCTACTCGGGCAAGCTGATGGACCAGATCGGTCGCCGCGGTGGCGCGGTGGTCATCTTCAGCCTCGGCACGGCTGGCGCCTACTTCTGCTACACGCTCGAGGGCCAGTGGCCGCTGACCGTGGCGCTCATGTTTGGCATCTTCGGCGTCAGCGCCACGATGACGGTGCTGAACACCTACGGGACCGAGCTGTTCCCGACCGACATGCGGGCCGACGCGTTCGCCTGGGCCAACAACCTACTGGGCCGCATCGCTTACGTGTTGTCGCCCATCCTGATCTCGTTCTTCGCCGACGACTACGGCTGGAGCGCCACGGTCAGCCTGACGGCCATCGGACCGCTGCTGGCGCTGGTCTTCATCCTGCTCTGGCTGCCCGAGACGAAGGACAAGGACCTCAGCGAGACGTCGGCCGTCCCTGCCACGAGCTAGAGGCGCTCAGTACGTGAGGGTGTCGCCGAAGGTTCCTGCGAAGGCGAGCTCCGACTGCGGTTTTCGGGCACGCTTGCGAAGGCCTCTTTCGGCCGCGCTGCCCGAATAGCCCAGGGCGAGCGCCACCACCGGCTCGTAGTCCTCGGGGATGCTGAACGTCTCCCGGGCCTTGTCACCGTCAAAGCCCGCCATCTGGTGCACACCGAGGCCCGAGGCCGTGGCCTGCAGCGTCAGTTGCGCGACGGCCTGCCCCACATCGTAGAACGCGTGACGGTTGGGCTTGCCGCTCCTGGTGAAGGTCGTCTTTGCCACCGCCAGCATCAGGACCGCCGCGTCGCGGGCCCATGCCTGGTTCTTTTCGGAAAGGCACGCCGCGAGCTTGTCGAACCCCACCTCCTCTTCGCGCCGGGCGACCATGAAGCGCCACGGCTGCTCATTGAAGCTCGACGGGGCCCACCTGGCGGCCTCCAACAACGACCAGAGAAGCTCCGGGTCCACGGTCTCGGCCGAGAATTGCTTGGGGCTCCAACGAAGCGCCACGAGGTCGTGGATGGGATGGGCTTCACCGCGTACGAAGGCGTTCATGGCCGATACGATGCGATAGCTGAAGGTCAGAATCGACCCATCTCACACAGAAGACGGTCTGTTTCCGCTGATGACGCAAAATGTTGCAACACGCGAAATACCGAATAATTGCGTCCATTGATTGAAATAGAAAACTCTTCACGGGCGCCTATCGTTGGTCCATGAATACACGCTCGGATCGCGGTCGGCTCTTGTTTCCCTCCCTGCTCAGACGCTCCTCACTGGTCGATATCGAGGTGCGCCCGTCCTGGATGCGCGTCTGTGAGCACATCGCGCGCACCGCGGCAGCCCGATGGCCGATCGGCGATGGGGTCGCCGAGCGACTGTGGCGCGAACTGCAACACGGCGGCACCGTCAGCGGCGACGTCGCCGTCCTGGCCGTCCGCTGCAAGGGTGTGACGGAACCGCAGCTGATCGTCGCTCGTATCCATGACCCGGGGACCGCTGTGGGCCCTCTGGCACTGCGGACCCTGGCTGTGGTCCTGCGCCCAGACACCCCGCACGCCAACCGTTTGGTGTCGACGCTGAGCCGCTGGCTTGCTCGGCGGCTCTGCGACCCCGACTTTCGACGACGCTGGCACGGCGCGCGCGGCTACCTGGAGCTGAGAGAGGCGCTGAGTTCGTCTCCGGACCATGGGCCGCTTCCGACCGCAGCCGGGAACATGGAGACGGTGCGCCAAGTGGGTTAGCTCGACTCAGTCGTCACAGCTGTCGGTGACGATGTACTCCGAACCCTCTTCGACGGTCACGAGCACCACGGTGTCGCTTTTGAGGGTGGCGTCGAGGCCCTCCCACACCGACTGAAGGATGGGGACCCAGGTGGGCTGAAGGGTCCAGATGTGCAGGATCTGCTTGGTCCAGGCGTCGGCGGCACTGACGTTGGCGGAGCTCTCGTTGACGCCGGTCAACTTCTCGGTCAGCAGCGTGGTCGCGTTGGCCTCGGTGTAGGTCATGTTGAAGGGGCCCAGGTAGGCACGTGTGACCGACACGCCGATGGTGACGCCGTCGACCTGCGCGGAGTAGTCCGTAATCGAGCCGGCCGCGTCGTAGACGATCTGCGTCTCCAGCTTGATGGACTCGGCGGACTCGCAGGCCAGAAGCCAGGTCATGCTCATCACCTCCGAGCACTTGGAGCTCCCGCCGGCGTTGGGCTCGTTGTAGCGCTGCAGCGGCTTGTCCTCGAGCGGACTCGTGTCGAAGACCGCGGGGTTGTCAAAGGTCCACGTCGTGACGTGGAAGCTGGGCTCGGACGAAGCAAGCGCCGTTGCAAGCGTGCCGCAGGCCTCACCATCGATCGCACCCCAGGGTGTCGCGAGCGGCCCAGAAACGACATCGTTGTCGGCTTCAGTGTCCGCCGCGGCATCAGCATCGGCCCCGGCATCGGCGTCCGCCACGGCATCGGCATCGGCCGCGGCATCGGCATCGGCCGCGGCATCGGCGTCGGACAAGGCATCGGCCGCGGCATCGGCGTCGGACAAGGCATCGGCCGCGGCATCGGCCGCGGCATCGGCATCGGACCCGGCATCGGCATCGGCCACAGCCGCGGCATCAGCATCGGCGACACCATCAACACCGGCATCGGCATTCGCTGCCGGCCCGGGTGTCTGGTCCGCCGGGCACGCGGAGGCCAAGAGAAACAGCAACAGGGCCACCAGGCGGCGCGTCGTAGCAGTCATGCGGCCATGCTACGCCAAGACCTCAGTCGCCGGCCATCCGCTCCGCCGGCAGAATCCGACGCAGTTCGTCGAGCGGCACGAGCCCCGGGCGGACCAGCGCGAGTGCGGTGTCGCCAAACCCATCCACAGGCAGCTGTTCGGCGATGGCGCGCCGCCATCGCGGGAGATGGGTTTTCTTCGACGAGAAATGAACACCTCGCTACCAGCCGGGCACCCATGGCTGAACGCATCGCCGCACGTCCGACCGGTTGAACGCTCTCAGGAGTGCCACATGCTTCACATTGCCACCGCTTTCCTCGCTCTCTCCATGCTGCCCACCTCTGAGGCCCCTGCCCTCTCGAGCGGGGAACTGCTGGTCAAAGCCCGTCCGTGGGCCACATGCGCTGTCGCTGGCGCCAAGCCCCGGACGACGCCGGTCCGCAAGACCCTTGCCCCTGGCGAGCACACCGTCGTGTGCAGGTACAAGGGCAAGCAGCAGACCAAGAAGGTCACCGTCACCCAGGGGCAACGCACCGAGGTGATGTTCGACATGTTCACCGGTGGACAGCCCACACCTCCCATCCCTACGCCGGCGCCATCCAAGGGCATGGGGATGCTGGTCGTCAGCGGGCTGCCATGGGCCAAGTGCACGGTCGCCGGCATCAGCAAGACCACCCGCTTCCGGCTCGAGCTCAAGCCCGGTACCTACCCCATGGTCTGCAAGCGCGGGCAGCGAAAGAAGACCCGCACCGTCAGCATCAAGGAGGGCAAGACCACGCGCCTGACGCTCGACATGCGGCAATAGCCCGAACCATCGTCAGCGGCCGCAACAGCGTCAGGACAAGAACTCTACGCTGAGGTTGGCCTTCACGCCCTCGCGCCACGGCAGTGCCTGGTAGTCCTGATGGGTCAGCGCGTTCATCACGGTGACGGGGGCAACCCGAAAGCCGTTGCGGCGAAGGACGTCGTCGCCCTGGTACTCGTAGTAACGCAGCTGGCCTTCCTCGACGAAGCCGACCTTACGCTGCACGTGCATGCTGCCGCGGTTCGCCGCGTTGTAGGCACACTGCACCCGTTCACAGCCATAGTGGTCGAACGCCAAGGCCACCAGCATCTGGGTACCCAGTGTGGCCAACCCACGGCCGGTGAAGCCCGAGCGGACCCAGTAGCCGATCTCCAGGGCGAGACTATTGAGCGTCCGGTCGTGAAGGCCGAAGCATCCCACGAGCGCGTCGGTGTCGTTCGTATAGGCGTGGAAGATGATCTCGCCGCCCTCCGGATAGCCCGCCTCCAGATCGACCAGACGCGCGGTCTGCGACGTCACCGTCTGAGGAAGGTGGGCCCAGGGCATGAACTCCTTGAGGTCCGCGAGGCTGGCGTGGAGCGCCTCGAGCAGCGCATGCACGTCGGCAGCGCGCGCGGGCCGGAGAACGAGGCGACGGTTTCCGTCGTCGAATGTCAGCTGCTGAGGAAGAGGAAAATTCATCGAGACAGCACGATGGTCTCCTGACGGCGGAGGTCAACCCACCTTATCGGAAAACCCGTGCAACGCACCCGTTCCTGCCGCCGCACATCGACAGTGAGAGCACCCACTTCGCAAACAGGCTTGATGACCGTCGTCTCCACCACCGAATCCGACACCGCCTCCCGACGCTCGCGGGTCGAAACCGGTTTCTGGCATGCCTCACCAGAGGCACGTCTGCTGCGGCACCCCTTCGAGGCTTACGAGGAGCTCGAGGCCGAGGCGCTGGTCGACGACACGCCCCGCTGGCAGCTTTGGCTTCGTCGCCCCGCTCGCTTGCTCGTGTTCCTCGGAGTGTTCGTCGCTCTGTCGACCGCCGGTCGATTGGTGCTCTGGCACGTAGCGCTGGCGTTCGTCTTCTGGGCCTTCGTCCCGCTGTACCAGTCCCTTGCGGCCGCTCTGACCGTACGCCTGTTCAAACGCGACGCCGACCTCGCCAAGTCCGTGGACCTCTTCTACATGGGCCACGGTCCCTGGTACGCCTTGCTGGCATTCCTGGTGGCGGTCTGCTTCGCTGCCCCCGAGGTCTATGAAGCCTTCCGGTTCCTGGCCATCAGTTTCATCCTGCCGGGCCTTGTCCTGGGCACGATGGGCCTGGCGACGGTGCTGACGTACGCGTTCTTCCGTTCCGCGCTCGGGCTGTCGCGGGGGCGGAGTTTTATGGCGATGGTCACGTACTACGGCCTGCTCATGCTGGCGATGGGCAGCTGGTACCTGTTCACCGGTCAGCTGTTGCCGGCGCTCCCCGGAGGTGCGGCATGATGCGAACCGGCTTTCATCTGGCGATGGCCCTGCTGATCATCGCCGGCGTCGCGGGGACGCTGCTGGATCGGCACCCAGAGCGCCCGGTGGTGGAGCGGGCCGGCTACCGGGTCCTCCAGGCCGATTTCCACGCCCACACCCGGATGAGCGACGGGGTGCTGTCCCCGCAGGGCCTGGTGCTGCACGCATCCCGACGCGGGCTCGACGTTGTCGCGGTCACCGAGCACAACATGACCCTGCCGGGGAAGATGGCGCGCTGGTTCTCCGAGCTCATCGGCGGGCCGCTCGTGCTGGTGAGTCAGGAGGTCACCTCGTCCCGCTTCCACCTCCACGGCGTCGGCATCGAGGCCGCGATCGACGCCACGCTCCCCCTCAGCGACGTCATCGACCAGATCCACGCCCAGGGCGGCGTCGCCATCGCGGCGCATCCGACCCGGAAGTACTGGCAGCAGTATGCGCCGGTACTGGCGCGTCTCGACGGCACCGAGGTGGCTCACCCGATGCGCTGGGCGCCGTCGCGACGGGGTTGGGCTGGCGAGCACCTGGTGGAGTTCTACGATGACGCCTGGGCAAAGGGGCACGCCATCGCCCCCATCGGCTCGTCCGACTATCACTTCTTCAGCCCGCTGGGCGTCGTCCGGACCTGGGTGTTCGTGGAGCGCGCCACCGCCGCGGGCGTGCTGGACGCCATCCGCGCCGGTCGGACCGTCACAAGGATGCCCGACGAAGAGCGCTGGTACGGCCCGCCTGAGCTGGTCCAGGCGCTCAAGGACGATCCGGTGCCCGCCAACGTGAAGCCGGAGACGTACAACTACGGCGACGTCACCATCGCCGACGCCGGCTTCCGCTGGATGGGACTGCTGGGGCTGTTGGGCCTGGTGTTTTTGAGCCCACGACCGCGCAGTACGCGGCCGTAGGTCCAGTTCCTCAGTCGATACCCAGCTGCTTGGCGTCCTTCTTCAGCGCCTGGATGTCCGACCAGGGGATGCTGGGTCGCTCCATGTTGCGCTTGGCCAGGTAGCGAGCGGCGGTCTTCTTGGCGCCCCCCATCAGACGCATCTGGCCCATGAACGACAGGTCCGCCTTGCCAAACTGCTTGCTGGCCTCGAAGACCCAACCCTCACCCGCCTGGCGAAGCGTTCCTCGGAAGCCTACCGACTTCATCTTCCACATCCGCTCATTGTGGTAGTGGGCCATGAGCGACGCCGGACCTTCCTTCAGGTCCAGGCCTGCGGCGGCGGTGATGACGAGCCCACCATCCCCATCCGCACCCAGGTCCACGCGACCCGACGCTGGATAGCCGTCGGCATCGACCCAGTTCAACACTGGCTGGGTGCCCACGAGGCCAAGTTGCTGCCGCACCATCGTGTTGTCGACGCTCATGACGTGCCCTCCGATGTGCCGGAGGTGGCGATCGTCACCTGCTGCGCCGGCTGGCTCAGGTCGCCATGGGGCCACCACTGAATGCGCCGCGGCGTCACCGTGATCATGATGCGCAGGAAGTACCACCAGGTCTGGCTGCGCATCAGCCAGCTGCTCATGGCCGCCGAGTCGGGCTGCCGCCGGTAGATCCGCTGGAGCCAGTAGTCGCGGTGCTCCTGGACGTCGGTGATGATGTCGTCCGGAGCGGTCGCGTCCCCCTGAACCAGAACGGTGGCTGGCGAGCTCAGCCCGCTCCCGGTCGGCTCCGAAAACAACATCGACACCTTGGGATTGCGCCGGATGTTGAAGGCTTTGGTGGGTAGACCGATGGACGTCGACAGCAGGAAGGTCCCATCGGGCCGGAGAAAGGAGCACAGCGGATGTGTGATGGGCGTCAGATCCTTGGCCTGCGTCGAGAACTCGCAGACCCGGAACTTGTCCACCACGGCCCGCGCCTCCCCAGGCAGGTCGTATGGCATAGTCATATCCAGAGCTTAGCTCAGGCCTGGACCCCTGTCTTGTTCCACCGCTCGCGGCGATACTCGACGATGCCCCAGACCAGCTTGAGAGCGAACGCAGCCGGGAAGGCGACCCATACACCGAAGGCCGACCAGCCTACGACGAAGCCCAGGATGTAGCTGGCGGGGATCTGGATGACCGTGGTCCACAGGTTGATGCGCAGCCCCAGTCGGGTGGCGCCAGCGCCCTGGAAGAGGCCGGTGTAGGCGATATAGATCCCGACGAAGGGCATCGAGTAGCCGAGCAGCTGCATCCACATCACCGAGTAGTCATGCAGCTCCGAGGTGGGGTCGACGCCAAAGGCGCTGACGATGGGGTCGTCGAATACGATGAGCAGCGCCCCCAGCGTGCCCATCACTGCCATGTTGAGGACCATCCCAGAACGCAGCACCTTGCGGGCCCCGTCGGGGTCCTCGGCACCCAGCGCCTGGCCGACCATCGCTCCAAGCGCCTGGCTGATGCTCATGCCGGGAACGAACGCCAGCGCTTGAACCCGTAGCCCCACGCTGTGCGCCGCGACGGCGGCCTGGTCGATGCGCCCCAGCATGCCGACGATGCTCAGGAACGCAGCGTTGAGCACGAGCATGTCCGCGGCGGCGGGCCACCCGACCCGGACCAGGTCCTTGATGAGCGGCTTGTCGAGAGGCTCCAGCTGGTAGTTCAGCGTGAGCCCGGGGACCACATGGCGGTGCAACAGAACGGCCATGATGGCTACAGCGCAGGCTTGCGCCAGCACCGTCCCGATGGCCGCCCCCATGTTGCCCATCGCGGGGAGGCCGTAGTTGCCGAGGATGAGGCCATAGTTGAAGACGACGTTGAGCGCGTTCATGGCAAGCGCTACGAAGAAGGCCAGTCGGGTGTTGCCAACCCCACGCAGAGCCGCCGCGAAGAGGATGTTGAGGTAGTTGAAGGCGGTGCCGACGAGGAGCGGCCGGAAGTAGTCCAGCGCCGGCTGTAGCGTGCTCTCGTCGGCGCCCAGGGCGCGCAGCATGGGCACGGCCAGCAGGTTGCCGAGGATCGCGATGAAGATCCCCAGCACGATGGTGAGCTGCACCGACTGCTGCAGGATGTGCTGAGCCCGCTCGACGTGGCCCGCGCCCTTGGCCCGCGCGATGAACGCCACGGTGCCGACGGTGAGCCCGATCATGGCCACCATCAGCAGGAAGACCAGCTGCGAGCCATAGCCCATGCCGGTCAGGGCCGCCTCGCTGTTGGGCGTGCGCCCGACCATGGCGGTGTCCACCGCCAGCGCGAGGACCTGCAGCACGTTGAGCCCGATGATGGGCCACGCAAGGTCGAACAGGCGCCGCGTGATGCTGGCGGTGGGAGGTGAAGCGGTTTCGGACGGCATCCTAGCGGGCGATACCACGTTCTGGTGTTGCGCGGTATCGCCCCTTTGCGATGTCGGTTACGGCAGCGGGGTCTTGTTCAAGTAGATCCGGTTGGCGCCCTTGCCACAGGTAAACAAGTCCGTGGTGCCGTCGTTGTCGAAGTCGCCCGTGCAGGCGCAGTAGTTGCGGTCCCGCTCGCCGGGCAGGCTCGACGTGAAGTTGTCGAAGTTGGCCCCGCCGACGTTCAGCAGCAGCTGGTTCTTGACGTAGTTGTTGGCGATGTAGAAGTCCCACAGACCATCACGGTCGAAGTCAGCAGCGACCACGCCACGGCTGTCCTGGCTGCCGATGTCGCTGGGCAGATTGGAGGCCGAGGCGTCGGCGTACTTGTAGTCCAGCTCGCCCACGTGGAGCTTGTTGGTCCCGTTGTTGGCGACGAACAGGTCCACGTCACCATCGCCGTCCACGTCCACAGCCACGCTGGCGTAGGTGTTGTCGCTGACGGACGGCAGGTGGGTGGACGACACGTTGGTCATCTGGCCGAAACCATCGTTGTGGTACAGCCGGTTCTGGCCCGAGCTGAATCCGACGTAGACGTCCGGATAGCCATCGTCGTTGAGGTCCTCCACCACCATCGAGCGTAGGTTCGTGCTGGTGTACACGTCGAGGTAGCTGGGCGAGTTGAACATGTAGGCGCCATCGGTGTCGAAGGGATCGCCACCGTTGAGGTAGGTGCGCCAGAGGTAGCGACCGCCGCCCAGCCAGTCGATGTTGCCGTCGTCGTCGAGGTCACCAAAGCCCGCCGCCAGGAACTCGTAGTTGTTGCTGTTGGACGGAACGTTGGTGGCGGTGACGTTGGTGAAGAACCCGGTGCCGTCATTGGACAGCTGGCGCGTACCGCCGTGGCCCGCCGGGTTCGGGTTGCCCGGGTTGAGGTAGGTGCACGCCACCATCAGGTCCTGGTCCCCGTCGCCGTTCAGATCGACGAAGTGAGCCTTGCCATGGTGGCAGTCGATGTCGGGCACGCGCGCCGCGGTGTCGTCGAAGAAGTTGCCCGCCCCGTCGTTGATCCACAGCCGGTTGGGCTCGTTCCAGGCGCTGCTCATGAAGATGTCGAGGTCAGAGTCACCGTCGATGTCCCCAACGGTGCAGGTGTGGGTGCTGTAGACGTCCTCGGGGTAGTCCTTGAACGTGTTGTTGACGAAGATGCCGAAGCCCACCTTGTTGGACGGAATCTCCGCCTGGTTCTCGGCATAGCCATTGTTCCACAGCATCCAGTCCTGCCGGTCGATGCCCATCAGGTAGATGTCGTCGAGACCGTCGTTGTTGAGGTCGCCCACCTCGATGCCGTCCATGTCGTGACCTTCATAGGGCGCCATGTTGACCGGTGAAGCGTCGAGGAACGCGCCGGAGCCGCCCTGGGTCAGGTCGTTGAGATAGACGAACGGCCAGTAGCGACCACCGTCGGCGGTGGACATCCGCTTGAACGTGATGATGTCCATGTCGTTGTCGAGGTCGACGTCCCGCATGAACACCCGGGCGTTGCTGTTGTTGCTCTCGTCCTGCGGGAAGCGGAGCCCGTCGTCGTTGAGGAAGTTGCCGCCGTTGTTGATGTAGATGCGGGTGGACTGGCCAAAGTTGACCAGCACCGCGTCCAGCCAGCCGTCGCCGTTGATGTCCTCGAGCGCCACGTCCCGCGTGTTGAAGCCACTGACCGGGAAGTTGGCCCCCGTACCGTACACGGCGTCGATGAACTCCCAGGTGCCCGTCCCGTTGTTGCAGGTGTTCAGGTGCAGACGGTTCTGAACGGCGCTGTCGTTGGCGATGAGGATGTCGTTGTCGCCGTCGTTGTCGATGTCGCCGATGGCGGCGCGCCGCGACGGCTCGCTGAGGTTGGGGATGACGGTCTGGTTGAGCGTGAAGCCGCCCGTCCCGTCACCCTCGAACACCCAGTTCCGCTGGTTGTCGCGGGTCATCAGGATGTCGGGGATGCCATCGCAGTTGAGGTCGCCGGCGACCATGTGCCGCGTGTAGTTGAGCCCGTTGAAGTACCCGATGCTTTCGTGGGTGAACGTCCCGTCACCCGCGTTGCGGTACAGACGGAGGTAGTAGGTGTTGGAGCGGAACACCACGTCGATGTCGCCATCGTTGTCGACATCGAAGGCCAGCGGGTTGTAGCGCCCGTTGTAGCCGGTCGCCGGCATGCTGGTGCTGCTCTGGTCCACGAACCAGCCGTCCTCGCCATCCTCACCGGTGGTGTTGATGTAGAGGTCGTCGCGGCCGCCGTTGATGTTGCGAATCACCATGACGTCGTTCTTGCCATCACCGTTGGCGTCGAAGATGACCGGGGAGTTGTCGCCCGTGCTGCCGTCGATGGGCAGGCGGTGGCCCTTGGGCTCGAGGACGGCGCCCTGGCCGTAGACGAAAGCGTCGGTGGCGATGACGTCGTCGGGGCCGGCGACCGGCGGGTTGGAGACGCGGACGTCGACCGGGCCGTTGGACGCCGAGGCGGGCACCTCGACGCGCAGCAGCGTCGGTCCCAGGCGGGTGACGCTGGGGCTCTGGACCCACGTGCTCGTGTTCTCGTCACCGAAGTAGACGTTGACGCCCGTCAGGAAGCCCTGGCCATAGACGACGGCCGTGTAGCCCCCGCCAGCCGGGCCGCGGTCGGGCACGATACCGGCCCAGCCGAGCCCCGGCAGGGACGCTGGCGCGATGAACTCGAAGCCATCCGCCAGGACATCTTCCTGGCCGTCGGTGTTGCGCACCCGCACGTTCAGCAGAGCGGCCGGGTGGGCCGGCGCCTTGCAGGTGATGAGAGTGCCGACATTCTTCACCACGATGTCGAGGCAATCGACCCAGCCGATGGCATCGTTGCCGAAGCTGACGTTCACCCCCGTGAAGAAGTTGTTGCCGATGATGGCGATCTGGTAGCCGCCGCCAGTCAGGCCGAAGGACGGGCTGACGCTGGTGATGGACGGCGCCGGGACATCGGGCACGTACAGGAAACCGCCGGCGGCGATATCGAACTGCCCGTCGGGGTTGTCCACGCGCACCGCGGAGGGACCGGTGCCCGCCGGAGTCACCACCTGGAGCGCGCCTTCGCTCAGGAAGGTCACGTCGGCGGAATCCACGGCGGTACCACCGATGCTGACGGCAGAGTCAGCGACGAAGCCGTCGCCCTGGATGGTGATGATGGTGCCGCCGCTTTCCGGCCCGAGGCTCGGGAAGATGGCGGTGATGATCGGCGGCTTGATATAGGTGAAGCCGCCACCGAGGGTGTCGGTGGACAGATCCGGGTTCATCACCACGACGGACGCCGGTCCCGGGGCGCCCGCCGGGGTCGTGCAGGTGATGGTGTCGGCCGCGACGACGGTGACGTTGGTGCACGCCTCGCCGCTGATCTCTACCGTGGCGTTGTCCTGGAAGCCCGTGCCGTTGATGGTGATGTCATCGCCACCCAGGGTGGAGCCCGTCGGTGGCGTCACGCCCGTCACGTCCGGCGGCGGGGTGTAGAAGAAGGCCTGCGCCGCCACGCCCACCTGCCCGTCCGGGTTCACCACCACCACGTCGTTGAGACCGGGGAACTGCGGCGGGGTGGTGATGGCGATGAGGCCATCGTCGATGACGGTGGTGACCGCATCGGGCACGGGTACACAATTGAGGTTGCTGATGTACTCCTCGCACAGCAGCACCGACGAGCTCAGCGTAGGGGTCGGCCCGACGATGAAGTTGGCGCCGCTGATCTCCACGAAGGTGCCACCAGCGCTGGGGCCCTGGCTGGGCACCACGCCGATGACCTCCGGCGGGGGCACGTACTCGTAGGCGTCGGCGAAGCTGACGGTCTGGCCCTCGCTGTCGGTGACGACCACCGGAACCAGCCCGGCGGGGTGACCCGGCGTCGTCACCTCGACGCCTGGCGGGGCGTCGATGATGGCGAGGACCGGCGTGGTGTCGAAGAACACCAGGGCGTCCAGATCGATCTCCGAGCCGATCAGCTGCACCTGGCTGCCGCCGGCGGTGGGGCCCAGGTCGGGGCTGACCGAGGTGAGGCTCGGCGGGTCGTCCAGGGTCGACGGGTCGGTGTAGGTAAAGGCATCGGCCAGCTCACCCCAGCCGCCGTCGGGGTTGATGACGATGACATCGACCGCGCCCGGGTCGTTGGCCGGCGGGCTCACGAAGCGCAGCCGCGTCGCCGACAGGACCTCGACGTCAGGGCTGACGCCGGTGCCCATGATGACCTGGGCGCCATCCTGGAAGTCGGCGCCCTCGATGAGGCCCCAGGTGCCACCCGTGGTGGGACCGGTGGGCGGCTTGACCTCGTTGATGACCGGAGGCGGCCCGATGGTCGCTGGGTCGACAAACGTGAACGCGCCATAGGCCACGCCACTCTGGTCGTCGATGTTGGTGACCGTGACGTCCACGGTCTCGTCGATGGTGCCCGCAGGCGTCCGGGCCGTAATGCGCTCGCTGTCGAACACATCGACGCTGGTGGCGCTGGTCGTACCCAGCTCCACCGTCGCCCCATCGAGGAAGGCCTGACCGGCGACGATGATGGGCGTGCCGCCATCGGCGGAACCCTGTGGGGGGAACACCGACGTGACCGCAGGCGGCTCGGCGTAGATGAACGGGTCGCTGGAGATCACCGTCTGGCCGTCCGGGTTTTCGACGCGCACCTGGGCCGGGCCTGCCGCCACGGCGGGCGGCGTGATGGCGTTGATGACGAGGGGGCCCAGGACGGTGACGCTCTGCGACTCGACACCGCCGAAGAAGACCCGCGCCCCATTGACGTAGTTGTTGCCCGCCAGGGTCACCAGGGTACCGCCGGCGACCGGTCCGATGGTGGGATCGAAGCTGTCGATGGTCGGCGCGCCGATGAACTCGAAGGCGTCCTCGAGGATGGTCGACTGGCCGTCGCCGTTGGTGATGATCACGTCGGCAAAGCCTGCCGGGACGGGGCTGGTGGTGCCCGTGGCGATGGAGCTGTTGAGCACGGCCCAGCTGGACAGCGGACGGTAGCCGACGAAGCCGAGGCCGCCGCCGGTGAACTCGTCGCCGGTGAGGATGACCGGCGTGCCGCCCTCCTCGGGACCCGAGGTCGGCGTAATGCCGGCCAGGATGGGCTTCGGATCGGTAGCGATCAGGTAGTCGAAGCCGCTCGGCAGGATGCCGGACTGGCCATCGGGGTTGAGTACCGTGACGTCGACCGGGCCCACGAAGCCCGGCGGCGTGGTGACCGTGACGAGGTCCGCCTCCACCACATGGATGGTGGACTCGATGCCGCCGAACAGCACCTTGGCGCCCGGCTTGAAGTTGCTACCGAAGACCGCCAGCACGGTGCCGCCCTGAACAGGGCCGCGGGGCGGCGTCAGGGCCGTGACCTCCGGAGCCGGGTCGCCGAAGGTGGTGTCCACGTAGGAGAAGGCCGACGCGAGCGTGCCCTGCTGGGTGTCGGGGTTGATCACCACGATATCCACCAGCTGCTCGGTGGCGGACGGGGGCGCCGTGAAGGTCAGGACGCTGTCGAGGGGAACCACCACGTCGCTGGCCTCGACGCCACCCACAAAGACCTCGCAGCCGGGCTCGAAGCCGCTACCGCTCAGCACCGCCGTGATGCCGCCGGACAGCGGCGACTGGGTGGGGAAGACGGCTGTCGGCGCGGGGGCCGGGGCGCTGTAGGCGAAGGCCGCCTGGAGGATGGCTGAGAACCCGTCGGCCCGAGTCACGGCCACGTCGGCGAGGCCGGCCGGATGCGCCGGGGAGGTCCCGGAGATGCTGGTGGCATCGACGAGGACGAGGTTGGCCACGGGGCGGTAGCCCATGAAGGCGATGGTCCCCGTGCTGAACTCGGTGCCGGTGATGTCGACGGCGTCGCCGCCCAGGGTCGAGCCGCCGGTCGGGTTGATCTGGGTGACCGTCGGCGCCACGACGCCAGGCGCCGGGACGTAGTAGGTGTACGCGGCCGCCAGGGTCGCGGCGTGGCCGTCGGGAAGCATGACCGACACCGGCACGGCGCCCGCTTCATGGGGCGGCATCTCGACGGTGAGGTGGTCGGTGCCGTCAGCGCCGAGAACGGTGGCTTCGACCCCGTCGACAAAGACCTTGGCGCCGGCCGGGGCCGGACGCACGTCGACGCGAGCGATGGTCCCGCCCGAGGTGGGCCCGGCGGTCGGGTAGATGCCGTCGAACTGGGGCGTAGGCCAGGGGCCGTTGGGGTCGAAGTAGAAGAAGGCGTTGGGCACGTTCGCACTGCCTGCGGAGGGCACCACGACCTGGACGTCGACCGGGCCGATCGCACCGGCCGGAACCTCCACCACCAGGGTCGAGTTGCCGAGCACGGTCACGCTCGGCGACAGCGCTGCGCCAAAGATGACGGAGGTGCCGGGACCGAAGCCGCTGCCGGTGATGGTCGTCGTCGTGCCGCCCGTGATGGGAGCAGTGTTGGGCGTGATGGCCGCGATGCCGACCTCCACCGGGCCGCTGGCGTCGGCATAGGTGAAGCCGCCCTGGAAGGTGTGCGACAGCAGGTCGGGGTTGGTGACGGTGACGTCCGCCGGGCCGAGGCTGCCGGCGGGCGTGATGGCGCTGATGAGGGTCTCCGAGGTGGAGATGATGGAGGCGTCGGTGCCACCGACGGTGAGCGTGGCGTCAGGGTGGAAGCCCTGGCCGCTGACGAGGATCTGGGTGCCGCCCTCGGGCGGGCCGTTGTCCGGGGTGATGCCGGCGATGATCGGCGGCAGCTGCACGTAGTTGAAGGCATCGTCGAGCGTGGCGGTGACGCCGTTGGCCGTGGTGACGGCGAAGTCGACCAGACCAGGCTCGTGGGGGGGCGTCTGGAAGTCCAACGTGGTGGCGCTGCTCACCGTGGAGCCGGTGGGGATACCATCGACGTACAGCTGAAGCCCCGCGGCAAACCCAGAGCCGATGATGGTGACCGAAGTGCCACCGGCGACGGAGCCCTGGACCGGCGCGACCGAGCTGAGTATTGCGCCGGGCCCGGGGTTGTCGGAGTACACGAACCCATTGGGGAGCTCGGCGTACTGACCATCCGGGTTGACCACGGACACATCGGCAGGACCGGCCCCCGACGCAGGGGTGCGGAAGGTGACTACGGTGTCGCTGACGACCGTTATGTCGGTCGCCAGGGCGCCACCGATGAAGACCGAGGCGCCTTCGAGGAAGCCGGTGCCCTCGATGAGCGCCAGGGTGTTGCCGCTGCTGGGGCCCGTGGTGGGCTTCATGAAGTCGATGGTGGGGGCGTCGTTGGCAGCGTCCGCCGGATCGTAATAGGTGTAGGCGTTGGGCAGAACCGTCTGGGCGCCGGTGGCGCTGTCGGTGACGACGACGTCCACGGAGCCGGGGTCGGTGGCCGCAGGAACCCGCACGCTCAGCTCGGTGTTGCTCAGCGGCACGACGCTGATGGCGTCCTCGCCGCCGAAGGTGACGGCCGGGTCATCGGGGAGGTTGAAGCCCTTGAGCAGCACCAGGCCGCCGCCGGGCAACGGCCCGGTCGCGGGGATGACCTGGGTCAGGGTCGGCGTGATGCCGCCGACCACCTCGACGGGCTCGTAGGTGAAGCCGTCGGTGAGGGTGTCGGTGACCGCACCGCTGTCAGAGACGCTGACGTCGACGGTGCCGATGTCGCCCGGCGGGAGAACCACGCCGATGCCTTCGTCACCGGTGAAATACGCCGTCGTGGCGGCGGTTCCGCCGAACTGAATCTCGGAGTTCTGGGAGAAGCCCTCCCCGAGGACCAGGACGATGATGCCGCCGTCGGATGGACCGACCTCGGGGACGACGCTGGTGATGATCGGGTAGTTGCCGTACTCGAAGCCTTGAGGCAGCACGCCCATCAGGCCATTGCCCGCCTCGACGATGACGTCGACGGCGCCGGGGTCGGTCACCGCCGGAGCCGAGCATGTCAGCTCGCCGTCGCTCACGAACGTGGTCCCTACGCACTCGGCGCTTCCAAGCCAGACCCGGGAGTCCTCGTCGAAGTACTCACCCCGAATCGTGATGGCGGTGCCACCCGCGAGCCCGCCGCGCCCCGGCGTGACCTCGTGGATGTTGGGCGGCTCGTAGAAGTAGAGGAAGCCGTCCGGCACGATGTCGGACTCTCCGTTCATGTTGGTCACCGCGATCATGACGGTGCCGGCGTCTCCAGGAGGCGAGACGAAGGTGATGGATGTGTCCGACTCGAACGTGAAGTCGGTGGGGCGGCCGTCGACGATGAGGAGGCTGTCCTCCTGGAAGCCTTCACCCTGTAGCGTCACGGTGGTGCCGCCCTCGACCGGGCCCGCGATGGGCCGCACCGAGTCGATGGATGGCCCCTGCTTCTGCTCGTCGTAGGCCGCAAACGCCTTCGCCAGAACGTAGCTCTGACCGTCGGGATTGGTCACCGCCACGTCGACGGTGCCCACCGAGACCGAGGGCGTCACCAGCGTGATGTAGCTCTCCTCAACGCGCAGCGTCTCGGTGACCTTCCAGTCGAGGTAGACGATCGCTCCCTGCTGGAAGCTCGCGCCCTCGACGACCAGCGCCGTGCCGCCACCGGCCGGTCCGGTGTTCGGGCGCAGCTTGAGCAGGGTCGGCCCTGGCTCCGTGTTCGCGTCCGCGTCGTAGTAGGTGAAGCCGTTCTGGAAGGTGCCCTCGGCACCGTCCAGGTTGACCACCGTCACGTCCACCGAGCCCGCAATGCCCGGCGGCACGATGGCCGTCAGGGTGCTGGGATCGATGTAGACCGCACCGGTGACCTCCACGTCACCGAACAAGACCCGGGCGTTGGGCGCGAAGCCAGCGCCTTTGATGGCGACCACGGTGCCGCCCGTGGCCGGCCCCTCGGGAGGGGTGACCTGGGTGATCAGCGGCCGACTCAGGCCCGGATTGGGCGTCACCGACGCATCCGGAGCCGAAACATCTTCGATGTCGTCCGTCGGGACCGTGCCCACCGACGACTCGGGGCAGCCCGCCAGGGCCGCCGTCATCGCGATGACAGAAAACGCTACTAGCGCACGCAGGTGCATACATCCCCCCAAGGAATGGTCTCTCTCTCTCTCTAACTATCCCCACGGCATGGCGCCGCGATTCTGACGCCGCCTGCTACGCGGCATCTCCCAGCCGCTCGAGCGCGCGCTGGAAGTAGTAGGGCGGCTGGGCGCCGACGAGTCGGAACCGCTGACCGATGACGAAGTCAGGCACCCCTGTGACACCCCGGTAGGCCGCCATCTGCGACTCCTGCAGCACCAGCTCCCGGTCCTCCTCGGTCCCCAGTCGCCGCAACACTCCGCCGCTGTCCATCCCGGCCTCGCCCGACAGCTCGGCCAACACCTCTGGGGCGCCAATGTCGCGGCCCTGCTCCCAGTAGGCGGTGAAGAGACGTTCGACCACCGCGTTTTGCAGCGTGACGTCGCCCTGCCCCTGGGGCCCTGCCCAGCGGATGACACGATGGGAGTCGATGGAGTTGGGGCGGACCTTGATCGCGTCCCAGGCGAACGCGATGCCGCACTCCTCGCCGATGGCCGTCAACCGGTCCAGCATGGGCTGCCAGTTCTGCTTGGGGCCGAACTTCGACTCCAGATAGGTCGTCATGCCAAGCCCCTCTACCGGCACCCGCGGGTCCAGCTGAAAGGGATGCCACGTGACAAGCGTATCATCGACTGCGCCGGCCTCGCGCAGGCCCGCCTCCAGCCTGCGCTTCCCCACAAAGCACCAGGGGCACACGGTGTCGCTCGTGATGTCGATGCTGACGGTCAATCGCCCTCCGCCGAGGAGTCTACACCAAAAAGCCTACGGTTTTGCGATGGTCAATGCATTGCACGCGCTCATGCGACCGCTCTTGAGCCCCTTGCGAAACCACTTCTTCCGCTGCTGTGAGCTGCCGTGCGTCCACGTCTCCGGGGTTACATGCCCCCGTCCCCGCCGCTGAAGCGTGTCGTCGCCGATAGCCTTGGCGGCGTTGAAGCCCTCCTCCAGGTCGCCAGGATCCAGGAGGTTGCGCTTCTGGGCCCAATGCCCCCAGACACCGGCGAAGCAATCCGCCTGCAGCTCCTGGCGGATGCTGTGCTGGTTTTTGGTCTCGCCACGGCGCGGCTTGCTGGTGAACACCCCGATCAGGTTCTGCACGTGATGGCCCACCTCGTGAGCGATCACGTAGGCCTGGGCGAAATCACCAGGGGCCCCGAAGCGCTTGTCCAGGTCTCCGAAAAAGCCCAGGTCGATGTACACCTTCTGGTCGGCTGGGCAGTAGAACGGTCCGACCGCGGAGCTCTGGGTGCCGCACGCCGACTTCACCGACCCGGTGAACACGGTCATCCGCGCCTTCCGATACTGCTGCCCCATCTCGTTGGCGAAGACCTTGTTCCAGGTGGCCTGGGCATCATCGAAGACCTGCGAGGCGAACGAGAACAGCTTCTGCTCGGCCGGCGAAGGCTTGTACTGGTTTCGCTCCACCGCGTTGGAGGAGTTCTGAACGCCCAGGCCAGCACGGTCACTGGTGAAGCTGCCGATGAGCTTGGGCCCGAAGGCCACCAACACGATGATGACGACCACCCCGAGCCCAAGACCGCCCTTGCCGGCGTTGGACATCAGGAACGCCGCGAGACCTGCCACCTCACCGCCACCGCCGGAGGGCGAGCCCCCGCGGAGGTCATCCACATAGTCACTTCGATACCCGTCTTCGTGCTTCATCGTCCCCTCCAGGCCGTCTAGGGCGTGCTGCACCCTGGCTCTAGCACAGTGAGTACCGACAGGTCATCGGCGGCGAGGAGGTACCCGAGGGGCCCCCATGCGACGCCACGAACATCGCCAGGGGTGTCCCGGCGATCGATGGCCGACCACGTCCCCGCCACATCGCCGACGAGCCAGACGCCCCCCTGTCGGGCCGCGACCGCCACGTACGAGTCACTCCACGCCAGGCTGTGGCCCAGGGCCAGCCCGGTCTGCATCGAAACCGTCTCGACCAGCTCGGGGGATGCACCGTTGGTGACGTCCACGATGATGAGCCGGTCGGCGTTTTCGGACAGGTCGTCGCCCAAAACGACCGCCGCGAGCCGGTTGTTGCTCTGGTCGACGGCGACCGCCGTCGTCGTGCCGCCCGGGGCGGGTAGCGTCCCCAGGGGGGCGACCGCTCCAGGGGTCGACGAGTAGACCACCACGCCCACGTCCCCAGCCGCCATGTAGAGACGTGACCCTCGAGCCGCGACGCCCTCCGCACTCCCCAATCCCGGGGGCGCTATGGTCTCTTGCAGCTGGGGAACGCTCGGCTGGCTGACATCGTAGATATCAACGCCTGCGGCCCCGTTGGCGATGAAGAGTTGGGACGAGGCGTTGCCGGCGACCCCCTTGGGCACGTTGGCCGGTGGCGGCTCGATGGTGGCGGCCTCCAGCGGGTCGGTGCTGGCGTCCACCACGTGCAGCAGCTTCACTTCACCCGCCGGGGCTCGGGTCACCAGGTAGGTCTCGACGCCGACCGTCATGACGTGCAGCGCGTCGATGGGACCGTACTCCGTGGCGAACGTGGACGCCGCGGCACCGTCCACCGCCGTGGGGTCGGTCACCTGCAGCCGGGTCAGCCCCCCGTTCCCCATCGCAACGTACGCGTGGTCCTCGAGGACCGCGACATCGAGGGCGCGCCGCGGGGGATTGGTGGTGCTTCCCTGGGCATCGTCGGACAGCGCCGCCAAGGCCCTGACGACCAGCCCGCCGTCCCCCACCGCCAACGCCAACGCATCGGCATTCAACGCGGCGCCCTGGATTCCCGGGATGGATACGGTCGAGGTGATCGTCGAGTTGGCCACGTCGGTGGGATCCACCGGCATCACCGCCACGCCCGATGGCGTCTGTAGATAGATCGTCGTGCCGTCGGTCGAGAGCACCGCGTCCTCGATGCGTTCGCCGTGGTTGAAGCCGCCGGCGGGAACCAACCCAGCTGCTGGATCAGAGACGTCCAGGAAGGCCACGTGGCCCCCCACTGAAACGGAGGCCCCAAACACCACCAATGTGGTTCCCACGCCGACGATCGCGCTGATCGTCTCGAAATCGGTGAGCTGCTCGGTGGCCACTGGCACCGCGGAGGCTGGAAGCCCCGACACATCCACCAGGGTCAGCAGGTCTCCGGCGGCGACCGTCAGTCCTACGTCGGTCCGGGCCAGGGCAGACGGCCAGTCGGCCACCAGAGAGGCCGCCATCTTGGAGGGAGTGACCCCCGAAAGGCCCCAGAACTCGATGGCGGTGCTGGTGCCGATCACAAGGCTACCGTCGTCGCTGCTCACCATGTCGAGAATGGGTCCTCCGGCGTCGAATTCCCCAGCGACGTTGACGGTCCCCATGGCGTCGGTCTCCAAGTGCGTCACGTGTCCCTCGACATCGGCCAGTAGGACCCCCTGTGCCACAGAGCCCTCTTCCACCAGCACCCTGGCGCCCTGGGTAGCAATGGCGTGCTCCCACAACAGGGTCGGGCTAGCGGGGCTGGAGACATCCACAGCTGCGATCCCGAAATCGGTCGCCACGTAGGCACGTGTCTGGCCTACGGAAACATCGTAGACCTGACCGAAGGCGTTGGGACCGATAGTGGCCAGGGCGGCCAGCTCATCGAGGCAGCTGGCCGTGCACAGCAAGGAGTTGACCGCCTCGTAGGTGCAGCTGTTGTTGTTGCCGCAGACCTCGGTGGTGCACCGATCACCATCGTCACAATCGAGGTCCGCCTGGCAGCACACGACCCCGGACCCGACATTGTCGATCTCCCCATCACAGTCGTTGTCGACGAAGTCACACTTGGTCTCGCCGTCCGGCTCATAGCCGACCACGGCCTCGTAGCTGCAGAATGGCGCCGTCCCCGTGGCGGGGCACCGAACCACCGCGCTGGCGCAGACACCGGCGGTCATGCAGATGCGTTGGCGCAGCTCCTCGGGATCGTCGACCACGGTGTCGTCGACGTTGGGAATGCAGTCGCCATCCAGGTCGTCGCTGGTCCGGCTGCAGGTCCCCTCGTAGCAGAACCCGTTGATGCACTCGGCATTGGAGGCACAGAGCTCCCCCAGCGCCTTGTCGGCCTCCGCCGGACACCCCGCGGCGACTGCGGCAAGAGCCAGGCACAGGCACACAATCCGCAGATGGCCCGTCAATGTGGCGTTCATATCCCCTCACGTCTTCATGGGTCGTGGCTTGTAATTAGCACTGCTGGCGGTCCCATTGCCAAGACCGTATGATGCGCTCGTGGGTGGTACACAGGCGAACCAGGGAAATGCCCCGGCGGTCGTGCTGATCGTCGATGACGCTCCCGAAAACCTCATGATGCTGGAGATGGTCCTCGAGGACCTGGACGCCAGCGTCATCCAGGCCCAATCGGGGGCCGAGGCCCTGGAGCTGGCGGCCCAGCACAAGCCTGCGCTGGTGCTCCTGGACATCATCATGCCCGGCATGGACGGCTACGAGACCTGCCGACGACTGCACCAGCAGCCTGATCTGGGGAACACCCCGATCATCTTTCTCAGCGCCCTCGACGACTGGGATCAGCGGGTCAAGGGGCTGGAAGTCGGCGCCGTCGACTACATCGTCAAGCCCTTCCACCCCGCCGACGTGCTCGTCCGTGTCCGCAACCACCTCGAGCTGCAGTCCCTGCGTTCGGAGCTCGCGGCGCAGAACGCCGAGCTGGAGCGCGAGCTGGCCATCGCCCGGGAACTGCTGCGCGCCGCAGAGGAGCGGGCGGCCGGGCCGCTGGTGGGCAACAGCCGTGCCGTTCAGGCGCTGCGCGATGAGATCGCCCGAATGGGTACCCACCTGGCTCCGGTGATGCTGTTCGGCCCGCCGGGCGCCGGCGCTGAAGGCGTCGCCCGGGCCATCCACCGCAACTCGACCCGCGCTGAGCGCCGGTTCATTCACGTCGACTGCCGAACCCTGCGGGACCAGGACGAGGGGCACCTCACACGCCCGGGCTCGGACGGCTCCCCGTCGCGCCTGGACCAGGCCAGTGGGGGCACGATCTTCCTGGAAGACCTCCACGCCCTGTCGACGGCGAGTCTGGGCACCGTCGAAGAGCTGCTGACGGCCATCGAAAGCGCGCGCAGCGGCGCGGATGCGCCGGCCCGGGTCCTGGTCTCGGTCACTCCGGATGGGCACGAGAAGCTCCCGCGGACGCTGATCGACCGGTTCGCCGCCTACATGGTGTCGATCCCGGCGCTCAAGCAGCGACTGGGCGATCTCCCTCAGCTGGTGAGTCACTACCTGAACCGGCTGAGCATCGCCCTGGGCAAACCCCTGGAAGGCGTCAGCGAGAACACCATGGCGCTGCTGCAGCGGCACCACTGGTCGGGCAACCTGGCCGAGTTGGAAAGCCTGCTGCACAGCGCGGCGTTCGTCAGCGATGGTCCTACCGTCGTGGTGGACCAGCGCATGCTCCGGCCACAGCAGCTGGGCGCCTACGAGCTCATCGAGAAGATGCAGTCGGGCGCCATGGGCGAAGTCTGGCGCGCACGACATCGCCTCCTTGCGCGCCCCGCAGCGGTGAAACTCATCCGGCACGAGATGAGCACCGACGAGAAGTCGCGCCAGGTGGCCACCACCCTGTTCCGCAGAGAGGCCCGCGCCACGGCCGAATTGACGAGCCCCTACACGGTGCGGCTGTTCGACTTCGGCGTGAGCGACGAGGGAACGTTCTACTACGTCATGGAGCTGCTGGAGGGCCTGGACCTGCGAAACCTGGTCGACCAGTTCGGTCCGCTCAACCCTTCTCGCGTCGCCTATCTGGCGTCTCAGGCCTGTGGGTCACTCAGCGAAGCGCATCGGCGCGGGCTGATCCACCGCGACATCAAGCCCAGCAACCTGTTCGTCACCCACGCCGGAGCCGAATCGGACGTGCTCCGGGTGCTCGATTTCGGGGTCGTAAAGGCGACCGTGCGACCGGTCGAGATGGACCCGGACGCGGTGACTGACCCAAGCTTCACACTGCTCGAAGGCACCGACGCGATGGAGTCGGACGTCCGCGGGACCCCGGCCTACATGGCTCCAGATGCGCTTATCGACCCCGATGGGCTGGACCATCGTGCCGATATCTACTCGCTTGGCTGCGTGATGTTCTTCGCCCTCACGGGGCGTCCGCCCTTCGAAGAGCGGTCAGCGACCCGGGCGCTGATGCGGCATGTGTCCGAGCGCCCCAAAGCCCCCTCCACGGTGGCGCCCGATGCCGGGATCCCGAAGGAGTTCGACGCGCTGGTGCTGAAGTGTCTGGCAAAGAAGGCCGAAGACAGGCTGCAGTCGGCCGATGAGCTGCGGGACGCGCTCGATGTCATGGCGCGCGGCTGGACCCGCACCCACGCCCGGATGTGGTGGCAGGACAACCCCCTGCCCCTGCGGAAGCGCTCGAGCGGCGACGACACGTTCCCGGGCCACGACAGCGAACCCGATCGTGGCGCCGTCACCCAGACGCTCCACGCCTTGGACTCGTCGGACGTGTAAGGGTCAGGCGCCCTTGAGCACCGGCTCGATGCAGGCCCAGGCCGTGCCGGCGTCCGAGTTCGGGTCGTCCCAACGCCCCGAGTAGCGACCGCAGAAGGACGACTGCAGCACCTCCGGCAACATGCGCCGACGATCCCCCGACATCAGCGGGTGCTTGAGGTACACGCAGGCTTCGTCGGTGGCGCGGACACTGAGCCCGGCGTCCAGGTCGGGGCTACGGCGGATGCGGTCCGCCAGGTCGACCACCAGCCGCAGCAGGCTCAACCCCAGCTCGGGGTGACGGGCCTGGAGGATCTTCACCTCCTCCGGCGGCGGCGGGTAGTCCATCTGCAGCGGGGCGAACCGGTCCAGCTGGGCAGCGTCGATGCCGTAGGTGCCCGAGAACGCTCGGCCACGGTTGACCGCGGCGATGAACTGGATGTTGCCGGGGACGTCGATGAAGACGTTGTCGACCGGGTTGAACACCCGGCGGGTGGAGTCCAGCGCAGGCATCAGGACGTTACGGGCCGACTCCGAGCAACGGTTGAACTCATCGAGGAACACGAGGAACGCCACCTCGGGCTCCTGGCTGGCCCGCTCGAAGGCCTCCAGCAGCTCGGTCTTGACGAAGTCGGTCACCGGTTGCCCCGTCTCCGACGCGCGCACCTGGATGGTGGCCAGAAAATCGGTAGCCTCCACCACGGAGCTGCAGTTGAAGAACACGAACTCCATGCCGAGCGTGTCCGCCAGCGCCCGCGCCATGACCGTCTTGCCGCAGCCCTGCGGTCCGTCGAGCAGGATGTTCAGCCCACTCTCCAACAAGATCTGCAGCTTACGCGCCACCATCGGCTCGAGGTAGATGCCCTCCAGCCGGACGGCCCCCAGCCGGACGAAGGTCACTTCGATCCAGCCCCGGTCATCACGGTCCGGCTTATGGACCTTGACCACCTCGACGATGGACGGAACGCCCGCCCGGATCCGATGGTCGCTGCACAGAACGACCTTGGGAGCCTTGCGGCCGTCCAGATGGGTCGCGCGGAACCGGTGCTTGGATTCGGCGACCGGGTTCTTCCAGAAGGTCGTCTCCAGCCGCATGCCCGGCTTGAGCTCGTCGACGGTGAACTTGCTTGCCATGGGGGTTGATTAGCACACAACGCCACTGGTCGGCCCCTCGTGGCAAAACAACCTCTTGACGCAGCTGCGTCATTTGGTGTCAAATCCCGCAACTTCAACAACTTGCGCCCAGCCTCACCATGACCCCGACGCCCCCTTCGAACCGTCGCAGCGCCCGCCGCGTCCCCGTCAACGCCCGATTCTCCCTGCTGTACGGCCACATCGACCGCTACATCACCAACGTCTCGACGACGGGCGCGTTCGTCCGCGCAGCCGACCTCAAGCCCCTGGGCGCCGAAGTGCCGCTGCGGCTGACGGTCACCGACCACGGCATCGAGCGGATCGAGGGCACGGGGCGGGTCGTGCGCGTCAGTAAGGCCGAGCCCAGGGGCATGGGCATCGAGTTCGTTCAGCTCAGCAACGAGTCGAGGGCCCTCATCCGCCGACTCGTGGACACCCACGACGCGGAGGCCCCGCGCCGCCCCATGATGCCGCTGCGTTTCGAGAAGGTGGGGCTCGACGAGTAGCGTCTCAGCTGGTGATGTTCGGCAGCACTTCTGAGGCGTTGTTGATGACGTAGTCGGGATAGGCGTCCGGGCGCGTGTTCTGCATGATCCCGTAGCCCTTCACGTCACCGACTTCCCACTCCGACGGTGGGACGCCCATGCTCTGAAGCACGGTCCCCAACCACTGGTTCCAGGTCAGGCCGGGCATCCGCTGGAGACCGGCGTAGGTGTCCTCCCACGGCGGCACCAGCCCGGGCTGGTTATCCCGCTGGCGGTAATCGTACATCATCCCGGTCTGGAAGAAGCCGCCGGCCGAGCCCGCCGCGATGATGGGCATCGAGTCCGACTCGTGGGTGTTGACGCCCGACTCCTGGGTCCACCACACCAGGCTGTTGTCCAGGATGGAGCCACCGACGTCGGGAACTGCGTCCATCTTTGTGACCAGGTCCATGAAGACATTCTCGAAGAACCAGCGCTTCGAGTTCCAGAGCTTCTCTTCCTTCTCGGCATCCACATTGGCCACATGAGCCACGTTCTGATGCCAGGCGTTGTAGTTGCAGCTGGTCGAGAAGGTCTGGCTGGCGTGGATGGTGATGAGCCGCGACGTATCGCAGGTCATCGCCGCCACCAGGACATCGTTGTAGAGGTGGTACCAGTCGCGGATGACGGCCAGGTCGCAGGTGACCGCGTCCTCATTGAGTTCGTCGTCGACCCACCCGCCGAAGCCCGAGTCTCCGACGGTCGCGTCTTGCGTCGGCGTGCTGACGTCACCGCAGGAGGCCGAGACGACGTTGAGCTTCCGCTCCAGCTCGTCGAGCCGGTCCATGTAGTCGGTCAGCTTCTGGCGGTCGGCCACGCTCATGCGGCCGGCCGCGCCGAACGCTCCGCCGTGAAGCTGGTTGTAGTGTTGAAGCACCAGGTCGACGACCGGCGGGCGCTGCTGCGACGGCGGCGTGTCGGGTACGTAGATGTCGTTGAACAATCCCATCGAGCTGTACTCGGTGGGCACATTCTGGATGTCACCGCTGGCGGTGGAGGGGGACGACCAGCCCCAGGAAATCCCCTGCTGCTGGTTGCGGCCGATGTGGATCGACCGCTTCGTGATGCTGCCAATGTCGGGGTAGAAGCTGGGCGACCAGGCCATGACCTGATCGATGGTGGGGCGATGCTCCAACCCCTGCCCCTCGGCCCCGTTGCCATCGTTTCGGGCGTAGTTTCCCAGGTATCCGCCGGTGTGGTGAGCGATGTAGAACGGCACATCCAGACCGCGCAGGACCATCATCTTGTTGGCCAGGTTCTGGGTCAGCGAAGGCGCCGTCAGCACCGGGCAGATGGAGTTGTTGCCGACGGTCAGCGGGCCCCAGTGCATGTCGTGACCACCATAGATGGCCTGCGAGCTCATCAGCGTCGACTCCGCCGGGTACATGTGCTCCTGCCACACGCCACCGTGGTTGGTGGTCATGCAAATCATCCGCTTGCTGCCCACCTGAGGCTCGGCGCCCCAGGCTCGTCGCGGCAGCAGTGAGGGCAGGAACGGAATGGCCAGAGCGAATCCACCCGCGCCGCGCAGGAACATACGGCGGCTCAGGCCCATCTTGGCGAGTGTCTTCTTGTTCTTCTTCATACGTCGCTTGGTCATGGTCGCCCCCTACTCCGTCGGTCCGAGTCGCTTGAGTTTGAACTCCGGTCGCAGCGCGATGTCGCGCATGACCTCGGCCAGGGGCATGCCCTCCATGAGTCCCGCGCGCATCCATTCCAGGGTGCACGCGTCCTCGGCGATGTCTTCGAGGCGTCCGAACGTGTAGCGGAAGTAGTAGCGGGAGAAGCATGCCTGCGGCTTGCCGCTCTCCACCACCAGGTAGGCTGCGTCGACCCCGTTGTTGACGGCCCGCGGGTCATCGAAGTGGACCTTGGGGACCACGGCGGTCTCGATGTCGAGCCACTCCACCTGGCTCAGGTCCTCGTTCCAGAAGAACTCCTGGTCACGCACGCGGCCCAGGGCATCGTAGTTCTCTGTCGCGTATCCGAGCGGGTTCATAATCGTGTGGCAGCCCACGCAGACCGAGCCTTCCTTCATGGTCAGCTCGTCGGCGTACTCGCGCTGCGTGTACGGCGGGTTCAACTCGGCCACGGCGTTCATCGCCCCTTCCGGCGGCAGCCCCATGTCATCGCACAGGACGCGGTCCCGGATGACGACGCCCTTGTGGATGGGCAGGGTGTGCCAGGTACCGCTGACCAGGAAGGCGGCCCGCGTCAGCAGGCCGCTGCGCTCGCCTGGCGTGAAGCTGGGCGGAGTCCCGGTGCCATCCCAGACGGGAACGTCGTAGATGTTGGCCAGGTCCTCGTCCCGCGCGAACGACAGCTCGCTGGTGAAGAGGTCCCCGAAGACACCGCCGTTGGCCATGTAGTAGCGGGCCATGTCCACGATCTCCTGGACCATGTGCCCCTGCAGCGCCGGCGACGGAAGGTCTTCACCGGCAAACGTGTCGAAGGGCTCGGTGCCCACCTCGTCCGCCGGCTGGGCGACCGCCTCCAGATGCAGCCACTGGATGAAGTAATCGTCCATCACCGACTGGGTCCGCGGGTCGTCGAACATCCGCTCGACCTGCGCCTGGAACACCGCCTCGGTGAGCAGGGAGCCGTCCTGGGCCGCGGTGAACAGCTCCTCGTCGGGCATCGACTGCCAGAAGTGGTAGGACAGCCGTGACGCCAGGGCAAATGCGTCGAGCTCGAAGGTGTCGGCGCTTCCCGACACCGGGTTGCCGCCAAACTCCGACTGGAAGATGAACTGCGGTGCCATGAACATGACCGTCAGCAGGTCCTGCAGGGCCACCGTGTCCAGGCCCTGGGTGTTGTAGACCGTGCTGCGCAGGAAGTTGGTGTCTTCGGTGGTCAGCGGGCGCCGGAACAGCCGCATGCCCAAGCTGGCGATGAAGTCGTCGACACACTGGTCGTCATTGCCGGTGTCGCCATCGGTCGCACAGCCGCCCATCAGTGTCTGCAGGGCGGCATCGTCGGCAGTCAGGCGCTGGGCGATGAGCTCCGCCGCCTCGTAGTGCCCCTCGACCATCGCCTGGGTGATGTCCTGCCCCATCGTCTTGATGTCGGCCCCCTCGGTGGGGATCTGCGCCAGCGGGATGGTCAGGTCGCTGATGATGGTGTCGGCGGCGACGGTGTTGCCTCCCGTCGCGTACACCAACACGTCGCGCAGCGTGTTGACGTACTGCAACCGGGTGAGGCGCCGCAGCGGTGACACGCTGGTCGAGCCGGGCACACACGCGAACGTGGGCGGCACGGGCTCGTAGGTGGGACCGCCATCGGGCGTGACGATCGTCCCGTCAGGGCCGATCACCACGGCGTCCGGTGTGGAGGTGGTCGCATCGCCGCTTGACGATGCGTCGGGGTCGCCGGTGGTCGACGAGCCCCAATTCTGCTGCGGGTCGGCGATGCTCCCGGTGCACGCACCAAGGGTCAACGCAACGCCCACAGCAAGGCGGGGAAGAAGGCGAAGGGCGTCCATACCAACACCATACACAAACGGCCTACCAGGAAGGTAGGCCGCTCGGTGACTTTCTGCTGGTCGTGAGACTATTTCTTGGCGGCCTTGCGGATACCTTTGATGACCGCGGGAAGCTCGCGCTTCTGCCCGCTTCGGAGCATGCCCTTGGGCACCGCCAGCTTGGGCTCCACCAGCGCGTTGTAGACGATGAGCGTCTTGCCGTTGCTCTTGTTGCCGAAGTGGGTGAGTTCCCAGTCGCCCTGGTTGCGCTTGTAGTCGCCCTTGACCAGCTTCCAGCTCATCCGCTTGGCGTCCTTGGACGACGCCAGCAGGGTGTTGTTGGTGACGGCGTCCAGGTGGCCCAGGGGGAACGGAAGGTCGACGCGGGTGGCGCAGGTCGTGGTCTTACCCTTGCGCTTGACCACCTTGGCGGTCTCGACGCGAGGCATCATGCCCGCGTAGCCCGCGCAGTCGCTCACGAGCTTCCACACCTTGTCGACCGGCGCGTCCACCACACCCATGACGGTGAACATGGGCAGCGCCGAGCCTTTGACCTTCATCGACTGAACGACGATGTCGCCCTTGGCCAACTTCTTGTTCAAGTCGGTGTCGCTGGCGAAGGCGGAGGCGGTGAGGAAGGGAACGGCGGCGAGCGCCAGGAGGGCATTGCGAAGGAGCATCGGGAGAGCCTCGAGCAGGGTAGCACCCAGGTGCGAATCTATTTTCGCACCTGCCATAAGTGCAGTGTAGGGAGCGAGAACATTAAATCAAGGGTGACCGATCAATCGCTCGGCGTTGTCTGCGAAAAACGTTTCACACCGGAAGGTGTCCAAGGAAAAAAGTTTCGCAGCGCTCTTTTTGGGATGCAGCCGACGTGGTTCAGGTGCTACGCCACCCCGATGCATTTCGGATTCGGTCGTCGGGAGATCTCCAGCTGCTACGAGCACGGCATGGCCATGATGGGCTGGGGAATGCGGTACAATCAGGCTCTTGGCGTCGCCGCCCCGCTCTTCGCCCGGGCAGTGGTCGTCAGCGACGAACAGACTGGTGACCGATTCGCCTGGTGCACCATCGAGACCCTGTTGGTCACCCAGGGGCTCTGGTTCGGCGTCGTCGACACCCTGGCACTGGAACACCCCGAGCTGGGTCTGGGCGAGCGCAACGTCGTCATGACGGCGACCCACACCCACAGCGGGCCCAGCGGCTTTGGTCACCACTTCTGGATCAACCTCAACGCCCCAGGCTGGTCCCCCATGGTGTACGAGGGTTTGCGCGCCGCAGTGGTGGGGGCTATCCGCGATGCCGCCGGGAGCCTGCAGCCCGGTAGCATCCGGTTCGAACAGACGCAGGTCCCCACCGCTGACGGCATCGCCTTCAACCGGAGTTGGTTCGCCTACAACCGCAACCGGGATGTGACGCCGGTAAGCTACGAGCGGCGGGACGAGGCGACCGACCGGGTCATGAGCGCGCTGGTCTTCGAGGACGCCGAAGGCAAGCCGGCAGGCATGTGGAACTGGTTCGCTACCCACGGAACCACGGTGCACGCCGACAATACGCAGCTGCACCCGGACCACAAAGGGCTGGCCGCGATGGCGCTGGAGGCGGACGGCCTCGACGTGGTGTTCAACCAGGAGTGCTGCGGCGATGTCACCCCCAACTACCGCTGGGACACGCGCCGAAAACACACTATCGGACGCTACGACGACGACTTCGCCTCGGCGCAGCACGTCGCCGACGTCCAGGCGCGCCACGCGCGTGCCCTCGCGCAGGAGCGCGCCGACTCGGTCCGCGTTCAGGGGGGCTTGCGCGTCCGGTCCCGGTATGTGGACTTCTCGGCGGCCCCGGTCGCGCCCCGCTTCACCCACGACGGCTCCTCCCGCACGAGCACACCGGCACGACTCGGTCTGTCCATGGCCGAAGGCACGGCCGAGGGGCCGGGCCCCCTGCGCCAGGTGCGTTGGGCCACCCAGGGCATCGCCCAGATGCGTTCGCGGTTCCAGGCCGCTCGGGGCCGCAAGCAGGACCCGAAGCTTCCCTTCATCGACCTTGCCGGCGGGACGCGGGGCCGCCTGGCCGGATTGGTGCCCATGCGGCGCATGCCGGCGCTGGACGAAACTTTCGGCTGGGTCGCCCGGGCCATGCGCAGCGGCGGCGTCCACGAAGGCTCCTGGGTGCCGCAGACCGTCCCGCTGCACCTGATTCAGTTGGGGCCGGTGGCCATCGCCGCGATTCCCTTCGAGATGACCACGGTGGCGGGTCGACGGCTACGCCAGACCCTCAGAGAGACGATGCCAGGCGTCCAGCATGTCGTCTTGAGCCCGTATGCCAACGCCTACATCGGGTATCTGACCACGTTCGAAGAGTACCAGGTGCAGCACTACGAGGCCGGGTATACGCTCTTTGGGCCACATACTCTCGGCGCGCTTCGCACCGCGCTGACGAGCATCGCCAACGACCACGGCGGGGACACGCAGACCATGGGCCCCGCTCCGTGGCGCCCCCCTACCGACATCCTCGAACGCATCCGTTTCGAGCGCCCCTGGACGGTGTGACCATGTGTGAAGACCACGGCCCCAAACCCAGCCTGCTGGCGGTGCTCGACGCGCGCGAGGCGGTCGTCGTGACGGTTGACGACCGCCCCGTCGCCCAGGTCGCGTCCAACCGCGCGAAGCTACCGGTCGTGACCTACCCGGCGGGCCAGGTCGATTGTGTGTTGGCCCCGCCAGAACCTTCGACATGGACCCAGACCGGCGGCTTTGAGGCGGGCGCCCGCATTGCGTTTCAGTCCGCCAACGGTGCGGTTGAGGTCCCCGCACTTTCCGGCAGGCACGCCTCGCTGCTCGAAGGCCGGAGCCCCGACGGTCAGCTCGTCCGGCTACGGGTTCAACCCCGCGCGTAGCCCCGATTGCTTCGAATCGGCTTCAGTACGGCGTGGGTAGCGCTGCTGGCGGCGTGCGTCACGGGTAGCGTGCTGCGGCTCATCGCCGACGGCTCCACCGCCAACCCCGATCCGGCCCACCTTCGGAGCTACTCGAGACTCGTCGAGTCGCATGTCTACCTCGGGTTCGCCATCCTCGCGGGGCCCTGGCCGGTGCTCCTCTTTCCCCAGGCCCCCAGGAAGCCTTTGCTGTGGGCGGGGTTGGGGCTCTGGGCCGTCACCACGCTCGCTCTGGCCGCCGGTTACGGCTCGCGTGAAGCGTGGCAATTCTACAGTCCCTACAGCACGGCCCCACCAGCCCCCTATTACACTGACACCTTGCTGCTCGCCATGGCCACTGGGAGCGCGCTGACGATGGCTGCGGGTGTGCGGCGTCTCACGCTGGAGCTCCTTGTCGCGGCGCTTCACATCATGCTCTTGGCCGCCTTTGCCGTTGGCGTGGTCGAGGGAATGGCCGATGACCTTTTGTCGTCGTGGCGCCCTCCCCCATCGCTGCTGACCGACCCTTGGACCCCATTGTGGGGGCTGCCAGTTACGGCCGCGGCGGGTGTGTTGACGCGACGCTGGTGGCACTCCTCCCCCGCCTCGGGTGCGGCCGCGCTGCTGGCCTTGGTAACCGCGCTGGGCTCGGCCGGGGCCCTCGTATCGGTCCAGCAGTGGGCAGCCGCAGACATACACATTCACGACACATTGTTGCTGTCAGTCCTGACCCACCACGGCATATACGGATGGCCCTTGCTGTCGCTTCTCGCCGCCTGGACCCTACGCCGGACGGCCCAGAACTGGATGGCCTTCACGGCCGTTGGGATCCTGGGGTTCGGGGTGCTGGTGGAGCTGGGGGCCTGCGCCTGGCTCGGCGAACTTGGCATGCCGCGCCGGTATGCCACATGGCTGAACACCTACGATTGGCCTCAGACAGTCGCAGGTTTGGGTGGCTGGACGGCATTGACAGGGGCCGCGGTATGCGGCCTGCTGGCACGGTTACGACCTTCGCCCCCCCAAATCGGCAAAGTCGCCGAGTCTGTGTAACCGTGCCTCCGCAGGCGTCGTACGCATCGGTGTCTACGGAATCTGGGAATCGTCACGGGGCGCAAGCGCGCCCGAGGATGTTGGGAGATGGAACACTTCTCCGAACATGAGCATCGCGCCCGCCTCGGCACCACCATCGCCGACGGCAAATACAAGCTCCAGGAGCTTCTGGGCAGCGGCGCGATGGGGGCGGTGTTCAAGGCCTGCCACGTAGAGCTCCAGCGACACGTCGCCATCAAGGTGATGCACGGCGCCATCATGGAGATGCCCCAGGCCCCCGAGCGCTTCAAGCGTGAGGCCCGAGCGGCGAGTCGGCTACGTCACCGCAACTCCATCGAGATCCTGGATTTCGGCGCCGAGAACGGCGAGTTCTTCCTGGTCATGGAGCACATCCCGGGACGGCAGCTCTTCGACGTCATCTACGACGAAGGGCGCCTCACCCCGTCGCGGGCCGTCGCCCTCATGGCCCAGGTCCTCGGCGCCCTTGCCGCAGCCCACGACGAGGGCGTGGTGCATCGGGATATCAAGGCCGAGAACATCCTGGTCACCGACACCGTCGACGACGACGGGAACCCGACCGAGCTCGTCAAGGTGCTCGACTTCGGCATCGCCAAGATCCTGACCCGCGAAGAAGGGTCCAAAGACCGCCAGCTCACCCGCGAAGGTCAGGTCGCGGGGACGCCCGGCTATATGTCGCCCGAGCAGGCGCAAGGCACCGGCATCGACCACCGCTCCGACATCTACTCGTGCGGTGTGCTCCTGTTCCTCATGCTGACCGGCGAGCTGCCCTACGACGCCGAAACCGACATGGGACTGATGATTCAGCACGTGACGGCGCCGGTTCCGGATCCCCGAGCGCTGAACCCGCGCCTTTCCGAGCGTCTCGGCAAGCTGGTCATGCAGTGCCTGGCGAAGAACCCGGCGGAGCGTCCCCAGTCGGCCCGGGAGCTCCGTGTCGCGCTCAAGGGCGCCGTGGGCATGGCCGCCGCCACCACCGACGAGAAACCGGCCGCGGTTGCGCCTCTGGTTCCTCAGGGCACCCGACCGCATCAGGTCAATGGCGCCAGCGACAGCGATGTCAATGCGGCCAAGAAGAAGCGCCCGGCCTGGCTATGGGTGGCCGTGGTCCTGGTGGCGGTAGGCGCCAGCGGGGTCGTGGGCTACCTGGCCAGCGGAGGTGGCAGTACCGGCGGCGATAGCAGTGTGGTCGCGGAACGACAGGCAAAGCCCATCCCTGCCGAGGTCGAAGCCAAGACCACCGAGCCTGCCAAGAACGCCGACGCCGCGAAGCCATCGGTCACGCCCACCACCGTCCCGAGCACGGCCCCCGTCGCCGCCAAGGATGCAGGAACGCCTCCCGAGCCGCCGGTCGCTGCGGCCGCGCCCACCCCTCCAACACCCGACGCCGCCGCGGCGGAGCCCGCACAGGCCGTCGCCGCAGTGGCCCCGGTCGCCACCGCCCCAGCGCCAGCAGAGGCGGCTCCTGCCCCTTCCAAGACAGCGTCGAAGGCCGTCGCCAAGCGGCTCAAGAAGAAGGCGAAGAAGAAGAGGAACACCCCGGCGGTCAAATCTGCTGGTGTGGCTGCGGCCCCCAAGGTCGCTCCGGCTCCGCCACCTGCGCCCAAAGCCACCGTGGCGCCCCCGAAGCCCACACCGGTGGCCGAGCCCAAGCCCGAACCAAAGCCCGAACCCAAGCCCGCACCCAAGCCCGAGCCCAAGCCCGAGCCCAAGAAGCCGGTTGCCCCCAAGATGCTGACCGCCAGCGTGTCCATGGGAGGGATGTCGACCCGCGGGTCGCTCTCGTCGGGAACGGTCAGCCGGGCGGTCCGGTCGCGTAGCAGCGCCTACAAAACGTGCTTCGAGAAGGCCGCCTCGGGAGCCGGCAACGGACGCAAGACCTCGGTGAAGGTATCGCTGACCATCGACGAGGATGGATTCGCGGGCCGGATCAAGGCCAGCGGGGGTTTCGGCTCGCTGGCCAGCTGTATCAAGGCGGCCGTGTCCCGCGTCCGCACCCACAAACGCCCCGACACCGGTGTCGTCGACGCCAAGTTCACGCTGCACTTCAAGTAGTTGGTAATCCTCATGAACGCCCATCTCCCCGCCGCGGCCGTCGCGTTGGCGGCAGGACTCCTATGGTCCGGCGCCTGCCTCGGACCACTGGTCTCCGACGCTGTGCCGGTGGCCTATCTGGCCCCCGGCGAGAGCGCCCCCTCGATCGCCTCCGATCCGCTGCTGTTGGCGCAGATCGACGGTTATGACGGGGTCGACCGGAGCGTCCCCTACACCCAGGGGTTCGCAGCCGGCGAGCCGGTGGCGCTATGGCACTTCGGGGCGGCCGGCGGCTCGGCGCTGCCGATGTACATCCTGGTGGATGGTGACGGGGTGCCCATCGACCATCCACCCATCATCGATGCCATCCCGGGGGACCCCGGTTACACGCCGTTCTGCGCGGTGTTCATTGTCAAGGTGGGGAACGCGTACAACGGCGAGCAGCTGGTCTCGCTGACGGCGCTCCGCGACGCGCGCAACGCACCGACGCTGGTCGCCAACCCGGAACCCGCGGGGACGGTGAGAGCGTGTCCGGTGGTCCATCCCGAAGTGACCCTGGAGCAGCCCGGCGGCGGGGAGCCCCGGGCCCCGACCGTGGCGTACTACCAGGGCTTCGAAGTGCCGATGTTCCAGTTCGACGACGTCCCCCTTCCCGAAGGGGCACTGGATGTCCCCACCATGCCCATCTTCCAGCTGCGCCGCGAGGGCGGCGAGCCTCTCAGCGAGCCCATGCGCCGGGTCGACATGACCGGCGACGGAGACACCCACGACAGCAACGACGTGTTGCTCTTCGCCCCCAGCGAGGCCGGCTTCAGCCCGGCCATGACGACCGTCAGCGTGGTGGTCGGCGCCGACTACGCGTCCATCGACACCAGCCAGGACGACGCCGTGGCCGACTTCATGGCCGGCGCTGACCTGTTCGCCGTGCAAAACGGGGCCCTCGACCCTGTGGTTGGCAATGTCGTCGCCTGGGAACCAGGCGCCAACACGATGCTGGTGGTGGCCCAGGAGCTCGCCCCGTGACAGCGCTACGAACCTTTGTCGCGAGCATGCTCGTTCTGGGGCTGCTGGCCGGCTGCGATCTCGAGCCCGAGGTGGGCGGTCTCAGCACCAACCGATGCGACAACGCCGACACCGACACCGGAACCCAGGTCAGCTTCATCAACGACATCTGGCCGATTCTGGTAGACCGCTGCAACCGCTGCCACGACCCCTCGAACCCAGACGCCTTTGGCGCTGAAAACAGCGGCCTCGACCTGTCCTCCTACGACGCGTTGCGGTCCGGGGGTGGCAACACCGGCGGCGGCATCGTCGTGGTGGAGCAGCCTTGCGGCAGCCTGCTCTACCAGAAATTGCTGCCCGGGCCGCCGATTGGCAGCCGTATGCCCCTGGGCGGCCCCCCGCTGTCGCCGTTCGAGCTGGACCAGGTCCATGATTGGATCGCGGAAGGAGCGCTGAACAACTGATGAAACGCAAGCTCTCACCGCTCAACATCGGCATCGGCGCCACCATCCTGGTGTCCGCCGTGGCGCTGACCACCTCGACCGCGTCGGGCGTCGAGGTCAATTTCGCAGGCTCAGCCCAGCTGGACTACCTCGCGGTCCCCACCCGGGGTGTCGCTCGCGGCCTGACCTTCGACGGATTCACGACCGAACTCTCGCTGAAGCTGTCGGCGGACATCACCGACCAGATCGCGATGAACGTGAAGACCTGCTTTGGATGCCATGGGTTCGAGGTGGGCCAGGCCTACGCCGACATCCGCGTCCACCGTGGCTTCAACGTGCGCGTGGGCCGATTCACGCCGCAGTTCGGGGACTTCCCGTTGCGCCACGATCCGGCCAACCACAAGACCTCGGACAAGCCACTTCCCTACGACATGGGCCGCATGCTGCGGCTGCGCGACTTCAACATGAGCGTGCTGCCGGCGCCGCACGTCGACAACGGCTTGGAGCTGTTCGGCTCGCTGGAGATCACCCCAGCGGTGGACTTCGACTATGCAGTCAGCGCCATCGGCGGCCTCCGCGGCGGCAACGACGCGGTGGACGTCGACTTCATCCAAGGACGCAGTCCTGCGCTCTACTACGTCGACAACAACTCGACCCCTACGGTGGCCGGACGCCTGGGCTTCGCGTTCCGGTTTGAGCCCGGCGTCTCCATGAAGCTCGGCGCCTCAGCGATGTGGGGCTACTACGACCCCAACAACGAGCTCGACTATCTGCTGCTGGGCGCTGACCTGAACCTGCGTATCAAGGCCTTCCGGCTCTACGCCGAGTACCTCGTACGCCGCACCCGGATGTCCCTGGGCGACGACCCCACGGCGCGATTCCTCTATGGCCCCGGCGCCGACGGCATCTTCGACCCCTACATGTTGAAGGAAGGCTGGTACGTGACCGGCGAGGTAAAGGCCTCCGAGCTGGTCGAGGTGGTGGCTCGATTCGACGGCCTCAGGCGCCGTGGCAACGTCACCAAAGCCAGTACGCTGCGCTCCGACAGCATGCTCCTGCGCTACACGGCCGGCGTGAACTTCGTCATCGAGCGCTACGTGCGCATCAAGCTGAGCGCCCAGTTCTACGACTTCAGCGACTTCTCGGATGAGGTCGCCCTGCACCTGGGGCTCGTCGGCGCCTTCTGACCCGCCGTGAAGCCGGAGGCTCTCTTCGGTACACTGGGCGCATGCACATTCACCACCACCTGGCGTTCATCGTCGCGGCCGCCTCTCTGGCTCTGGCTGCATGTCCCGAGGACGCAGCGACCACTCCCGCAGCGGACGTGTCGACGCCCGACGCAACCGGCGATGCGGCCGCGGACGCCACTGCAGACGCAGCCCCTGCGGATGGAGAGGCGGACGCACTTCCCGACGCTGCGGCCGACGGCGCCACGGACGGGTCTGGCCCCGACGCCACCGTCGATGCTGTCAACGACGGGACCATGACCGACACCATGGTTGATGCAGACACACCTGCGCCGGACGTTCCCGCTCCGACCTGCGGGGCCATCGTCACCTTCGAGGACGGCAAGACCCCGACTGCCATCGTGCATGTCGCGACGGACGGTGCAGACACCCCCGCCTGCGGCCCGGAGGCGACGCCCTGTGCCACCATCGAGCATGCCGCTGGCCTGGCCCAGGCAGGGACCTCCATCCGTATCCATGCAGGCACTTACGGAGGTGGCGCCTACATCGCTGACCTCCAGGGGACTGCGGAAAACCCTATTTGGCTCGGTGGCGCTCCCGGCGAGGCTCCCCCCGTGTTCGACGGCGGCGGGCAGGCCATGCAGCTGGTGCGCGCACGATACCTCATCGTCCACGACCTGGAGGTCACCGGCAGCACCAACAATGGCATCAACGCCGACGATGGAGCCGACTACGACAACCCAGAGGCGGCGCGGCATCTGGTGTTCCGGAACCTGTACATCCACGACGTGGGGTCTGGGGGCAACCAGGACTGCCTCAAGCTTTCTGGCATCGACGACCACTTCGTGCTCGACAGCGTCTTCGAGCGATGCGGCGGTGGAGGCTCGGGCAGTGGCATCGACCACGTCGGCTGCCACCAAGGACTCATCGCTCGCAACACCTTCGAAGACATGGGGAACAGCGGCAGTGGCGTCCAGGCCAAGGGGGGCTGCGTCGATATCGAGATCCGCAACAACCTCTTCCTCGACGCTGGCCAGCGGGGTGTGAACATGGGTGGGTCTACGGGATTCGAGTTCTTTCGCCCGTCGCTGTCGGAGACGGCGCCCAACACCGAGGCCAGCGACATCCGCGTATTGGGCAACGTGTTCGTCGGTGGTGTCGCCCCCTTCGCCTATGTTGGCTGCGTCGACTGCGTGGCCGCCAACAACACCATCATCTACCCGGAGAACTGGGTGACGCGGATTCTGCAAGAGACGACGTCGACCGCGACCTACGACTTTCTGCCAGCCAGCAACGGGTATTTCGTCAACAACCTGGTGTTCTTCGACCGCAGCCAGATCTCCACCTGGGTCAACGTCGGCGGAAACACCGCCGCCGACACCTTCGTGTTCTCGAACAACCTCTGGTACGCGGTGGACAACCCGACCAACTCGGACCCGGGGAGCGGGCTACCGACGGCCGAGGCCGATACCATTGCGGGCATCGACCCGCTGCTGGTAAATCCCGAAAATGGCGACTACAGCCTGCAACCTGGGAGCCCCGCGGAAGGGGCGGGAGTCGGCGGCAGCTGGGTGCCGGCAGCGGACATGACGGGAGCGTGTTATGGAGCGCCCCCGGCGATTGGGGCGTACTCGGCCAACTGAACGTTGGCTCCGGGGACGCTTGCCGGGGCCGGGGCCGGGGCCGTTTGCCGGGGCCGGGGCCGTTTGCCGGGGCCGGGGCCGGGGCCGGGGCCGTTTGCCGGGGCCGGGGCCGTTTGCCGGGGCCGTTTGCCGGGGCCGGGGCCGTTTGCCGGGGCCGGGGCCGTTTGCCGGGGCCGTCGCCGTTTGCCGGGGCCGTCGCCGGGGCCGTTTGCCGGAGCCGTTTGCCGGGGCCGTTTGCCGGGGCCGGGGCCGTTTGCCGGGGCCGTCGCCGGGGCCGTTTGCCGGGGCCGGGGCCGGCGGGCCGGACACATAGTGACACCTATTTCCGGGAGCATGGGCTACACATGGGCCTGGCAAGGAGGAGCGATGGTAGCCGGGCCGGCCCCTCCGGTACCGGCATATGGCTCCGGCCCCGGCATCGGCATACGGCATCGGAACCGGCACCGGCACCGGCCCCGGCAAACGGCCCCGGCCCCGGCCCCGGCATCGGCTCGGCACCGGCCTACGGCAACGGCACCGGCAACGGCATCGGCATACGGCCCCGGCATCGGAACCGGCACCGGCCCCGGCATCGGAACCGGCACCGGCCCCGGCACCGGTACGGGCATCGGCATCGGACTCGGCACCGGCATACGGCAACGGCAACGGCAAACGGCAACGGCGCCGGCAAACGGCATCAGCACCGGCATCGGCGAACTGCATCGGCACAACGGCACCGGCCACGCCCCCTTCAGGCTCAAGGGACAAACCCCAGAGGCGGGGCCAACCGGCCCCGCCTTCTCGTTCAGCCTCTCCGAAGGACTCCGAAGAGCATCTTCGCCCCGCGGTCGAGCTGTCTCCAGAGCGCCCTGCCCTGCTCCAGATCGATGATTTCGCTCTCGGCCAGAATCTGCGTGGCCGCCTTGGCCTCCTGCGCGCTCCCGTATGCAATCTTCAGGAAGCTCTTCTCCTTGGCCCCGCTAAACCCGAAGCCCTCGACCGTGTTCAACGCCGCACTGTGCGCCGCACGCCGCAGCTGGTCGCCCAGCGCGTGGTTCTTGGGAAGGTGTCGAGTGAGGCGGTAGGCCGAGGTGGCAGCGGTGATGAGGACGGATTCAACTTCCATGGTTTCGCTCCTTGGCGATGTCGTTAGTGTCGCCTCCTCCGCCCCCGATTTGGGCCTGAGACAAGGGTGGCCGAAGGCCATCGCGAATCGACCGAGCACGCTTGGCCGGGCCGGCGCCGGCATCGCCGGCCCGGCCAAGCGCGCGCAGGCCCTTTTCTCAGGTCCGAATCGGGGGCACGGTTGGCGACACTTACGACGTCGTAAAGGGGCGGGGCCGTGGGAGGGGAAGCCGCCCGGAACCACCGCAGCCGCCTCGGCCTACTGCCGAACGACCGT
>JGI12316J15310_10000012_pt33 | contig 202600 bp, 149 predicted proteins | sample MarCyaLeptolynsp_FD_15310 | JGI IMG/M metagenome (IMG submission 15310)
TTTGCAGGGGCCGGAGCCGCGGCCGGGGCCGGGGCCAGGGCCGGGGCCGGAGCCGGGGCCGTTTGCCGGGGCCGTTTGCCGGGGCCGGGGCCGTTTGCCGGTGCCGGAGCCGCGGCCGCTTCTCGGCCGTTACCCCCGCCAACTTGATCTCAGTCCGCCCCCGTGGGATCGTCTCGGGACCTTGCGTACGCTCCTCCCAACGCTACTCGCGGCCGCCGTCATGATGGCATCGCCCGCGCCCGCCATGGCGCAGGGTGCGGGGAAGTCGGTCAAGGAGCGGCAGGCCGACCTCGACAAGAAGGTCAAAAAGGCCCGCCAGATCCGCCAGCGCGCCCAGACACTGGCACGGCGCGGCCTCTACGACACCGCACTGTCCACCTATCAGCGCGCGCTCCGGGTGTATCCGAAGTACCCCGCGGTCTGGAACGAGATCGGGGTCATCCTGGTCAAGCGTCAGCAGTTCGACCGTGCCGCCGCGGCGTTCAACGAAGCGCTGAAGATGAACCCGGAGATGTCCACCGCCTGGATCAACCTGGCGGAGGCCCAGCGCCGCCTCAAACGCTGCGAAGACGCTATCCAGAGCTACCGCAAGTTCCTCGAGCTCAAGCCCGAGGACGGCCCGGGCTACTACGGCATGGCCGCGTGTTACGCCACGCTGAAGAAGAAGAACGAGGCGCTGTGGGCGTTGGAGAAGTATCTGTCGGTGGACCCGGGCGGACGCTTCAAGCGCGAGGTCACCAAACGCGCCGCGATGCTCATCAAAGATGGCGTCAAGAGCGTGCCGCCCGAGGGTGAGACCGCTGTCGCCAAGAAGGACGACCCCAAAAAGCCCGGCGACAAGAAGCCCGACGACAAGAAAGACGAGCCTGAGGTGGCCGACGCCGAGCCGGCAGGGGAAACCGCCCCCGACGAGCCGGGGCGCCTGAAGAAGCATCGCGGCGACGCGCTGTTCTTCCAGAAGCGGTACGTCGACGCCATCAAGGCCTATCTGGCCGAAGTCGCCGAACAGCAAGCCAAGACGGTCGATGCCCCGGTCCCCGTGGTGCGCACCAAGGTCGCCACCAAACGCGCTCGCCCCAAGACAGCCAAGGGGAAGAAGCCCGCTCCTCCCAAGAAGGTGGCCGGTCCGGTCGACGTCGAGCTGCTGTACAAGGTGGGCGCCGTCTACGCCATCATGGGTGACTATCGCCTGTCCCTGCGGTGGTGGCGTCGCGCGCTGGCGGCCGCCCCGGAGCGAGACCTGCTGATTCGGCACATTGGCCTCGCCGCCCGCAAGATGGCGGCCAAGGGACAACTGACCCTGGGCGATAGCGCGGTGAGCCCCAACGCCGCTGTGGAAACGGCCCGGAAGGCGATGGTCGATGGGCGGCACGAGGTCGCCCTCACCGTGCTCGACGGTTTGACCGACCGCGAAGCCTACTACCTGCGGGGCGAGGCGGCGCTGCGCCTGGGCAAGCTGGTGCAGGCCAAGCAGAACTTCCAGGTCATCCTCAAGCAAGATCCGAAGAACCAGGCTGCGCTCGGGGGTCTCGCCGAGGCGCTGGTGCGGCTGAAGGACTCCAGGGCCGCCCAGAAGGCTCTGGACCAGTGGCTGGGCGACCGCATGGCGCTGCCCGAAGACTTCCTGGTGATGCGTTCGTTCGAATCGAAGAGCCGGATCGAGGTGGGCCCGGCCGCAGACAAGCCCAGTGACGGTGACGACGACTTCGACGACGACCTCTGAGCCCGCCGACGACGCTGCTACCGGCGACGCTGTAGAGCCCGACGCCGCAGCGACGACCGAGGACGGCGACGGGGCTGCTGAGCCGCAACAAGCGGTGCCGGAGGCGGCGCCGCTTGACCAGGACCAGCCCGACGAGGCGACGGTCGACGAAGCCCCCGCCGAGCCGACCGAGGTCGACCGCATCGTGGCGGCGTTGGACCCCATGTCGCCGATCAGCGACGAAAGCCTCGAGACCGTGGCCGACCGTGTGTCGCGCCGCTTCAAGGCTGCTCGCAAGGCCCTGGGCAAACCCGAGCGGAAGCGGGTCCGAGCGGCGCTGCAGACCGTGTACGAGCTGGTGCAGGCGCGGGATCCCGAAGAGACCTGGCCGCGGCATCGGTACCGCCGGCTCGAGCTTTCACGGGAGATGGAGAAGCTCCAGTATCTGCTGCTGGGAAGCGAACCCTTCGTCCCGGATTTCTACGCGGGCGGCAAGCTCGCCATCGTCCGCGCGTTCGAGCCGGTCAAGATCCGTGAGAGCATCGACCCGGCGCGCATCGAGCGGCACTTCATCCGGTTCGAGGAGCGGGCCGAGAAGGCCATCCGACGGCTCGATTGGTTCCTCGAGCGATGCGGGCTGGAGCGGGAGAACGATGACGAGGACGATATTGTCCCGCCCTGGGAGCAGCCCTACGGCAAGATCGACAACTACCGTGAGCTGCTGTGGGGAACGCCGCGCCCGAAGAAGCGACCGCCGCGGTGAGGTTCGCCACAAGCCCCAACCGTGATAGCGTGCCCCCGCCGTGACTCGTCAGCTCCTCATCAATTGTCGTAGTGGTGAACGCCGCGTCGCCCTGATCGAGAATGGCCTGACCACCGAGCTGTTCTTCGAGCAGGCTGGCAAGACCAGCGTCGTGGGCAACGTCTACAAGGGCCGCGTCGTGCGGGTGCTGCCCGGCATGCAGGCGGCCTTCGTCGACGTCGGCCTGCCGCGCGCAGGCTTCCTCTTCGTCGGGGACATCGCCGAGGCGCGGGCCTCGGCGCTTGCAGACCGCGAAGCTGACGGTCGCGGGGAAGGCGACGCCCCCAGCAGCGGCACATCGCCCCAGCACGGCGGCTCGCGGTACCCGCCCATCGCCAACTTCGTCAAAGGCGGCGATGAGATCCTGGTGCAGGTCACCAAGGCGCCGATCGGCACCAAGGGGGCTCGGCTGAGCACCCAGATCACCCTACCCGGACGGTTGGTGGTGTTCGCCCCGCGGGAGGCGGGCGTGGGCGTCTCGAGACGCATCACGAACTCCGTCGAGCGCGACCGCCTCCGCGCATTGGCGGAGACCTTCGAGCTGGATGAAGGCGGCCTCATCGTGCGCACGGCAGGAGAAGGGGCACTCCAGAGCGAGATGACGGACGACGTGGCGTTCCTGACCGCCCTGTGGCGCGACATCGTCAAACGCAGCGCCAGCGCCAAGGCTCCCGAGCTGGTGCACCAGGACGTGGACGTGACGCTGCGCTCGGTGCGCGACCTCAAGCTGGACCGCGTCCTGGTGGACAGCGACACGGAAGCCAAGCGTATCGCCGACTTCGTGGACCGATTTGCGCCCGACTTTGACGGCCGCATCGAGGTCTGGGTCGAGCAGGACCCTCTGTTTGAACGGTTCGGGCTGGAGCATGAGATCCGGCGCGCTATCCGACGACGCGTCTGGCTGCGCAGCGGTGGAACGATCATCATCGACCGCACCGAGGCGCTCACCGCCATCGACGTGAACTCGGGCAAGAACGTCGGCTCGGGCGACTTCGAGCAGACGGTGTTGGAGATCAACCTCGAGGCGGTCAAGGAGATCGCCTACCAGCTGCGCTTCCGCGACATCGGCGGCCTCATCGTCATCGACTTCATCGACATGGCCAGCGTCGAGAACCAGCGCAAGGTCCACGCGGCCCTGTTGGACGCCCTGGCCACCGACAAGGCCCGCACACGGGTGCTCGAAATGTCCGCCCTGGGGCTCATCGAGATGACCCGCAAGCGGGTGCGCGACAGCATCGTGCAGAACCTCACCGAGCCGTGCTTTTACTGCGAGGGCAAGGGCTACCTGAGCTCGATGCGGGTCATGGTCACCAGCATCCTGGGTGCCCTTCAGGCCAAGGCAGCGTCGGGAAAAGTCGGCGTCCTGCACGTCACCGCGCATCCCCGCATCATCGAGGCGCTCGTCGAGGAGCATCAGGAGTCGCTCGGGGCACTGGAGCAGCAGTACGCCGTGGACATCCAGGTGACCGGCAGCGACGACCTGCACTTCGAGACCTACGACGTCAGCTGAGTCCGTCGGCTCGGTTGCCCCCCCCACACCCGGCCACTCACCACCGGAGTCTCCCATGACTGACAAGACCGTCTGGCACAAAGCGCTGGAGTTGGACGAGCTGCCCGATGGCCGCGTGAAGTCCGTCACTTGTGCTCACACCAACCTCTGCTTGAGCCACTTCAAGGGCAAGTACGCCGCCCTCGACAACCGCTGCCCCCACCAGGGCGGCCCGCTCGGCGAGGGCAGCATCGAAAACGGCCTGCTGCGTTGCCCCTGGCATGGCTGGGACTTCGACCCCATCACGGGCAAGCCTCCCGGAGGCTACGACGACGGGGTCGAGACCTTCCCCGTAGACGTGCGCGACGACGGGGTCTACGTCGGGCTCCCCAAGGAGGAAACCCACGCCACGACCACCTCGGACATCATGGCGCGGACACTGACGAACTGGGGCGTGAAGTGGACCTTCGGGATGGTGGGCCACTCCAACCTGGGGCTCGCCGACGGTCTTCGGCGCGAAGCCGAAGCAGGCCGCCTGAGCTACATCGGTATTCGCCACGAGGGTGCCGCCGCCTTTGCCTGCTCGGCATACGGCAAGCTGACGGGCCGCCCCGCCTCCTGCCTGGCCATCGCCGGCCCCGGCGCGACCAACCTCCTGACCGGCCTGTGGGACGCCCATGTGGACCACGCGCCGGCCATCGCGTTGACGGGCCAGGTCAACACGCAGGTCCTGGGCCGAGGGGCGTTCCAGGAGATCGACCTGAAGGCTGCCTTCGGTCAGGTCGGCGTCTTCAGCGCGGTGGTGCTCAACAACAGCCACCACGCCGAACTCGTCAGCCTGGCGGTGAAGTCCTCCATCCTCAAGGAGGGCGTCGCCCACCTCATCTTCCCCGACGAGGTGCAGGTGCAGCGGGCCGACGAGGGCGCCAAGGCACGTACGCCCGAGGGCCGCATGGTGGCGCGCAAGGTGCGCCCCGACCCAGAGGTCCTGGCCGAGGCGGCGGCCAAGCTGGGGGCTGCCAAGCGGCCGGTCTTCATCGTGGGCCACGGCGCCCGGTTCGACATGGACGCCATCATCGCCCTGGCCGAGCGGTTGGGCTGCCCGGTGCTGACCACGTTCAAGGCGAAGGGACAGATCCCGGACACCCATCCGCTGGCCGGTGGCGTGCTCGGACGAAGCGGTACCCCGATCGCCAGCTGGTTCATGAACGAGAGCGACCTCCTGGTGGTGTTTGGCTCGAGCTTCTCCAACCACACCGGCATCACCTACAAAAAGCCCATCCTGCAGGTCGACCGCGACCCCATGACGCTGGGCAAACACGACCCCGTCGATGTCGCCGTTCAGGGGGACATCGGCCACACCGTCGCGGGCTTCCTCGAAGGCCTCGACGCCCCGGCCAGCGAGGACCACCGTGCCGAGGTGGCCGACCGCTGGCGCATCTGGCGCGCCGAGAAGCAGCGACGAAAGGCGGAGACCGAGCCAGGCGGCGATGGGCTGCACTCGGTAACGCTGTTCGAGACGCTTTCGGAAGTGGTCGACGACGACGCGGTCATGACTGTCGATGTTGGCAACAACACCTACAGCTTCGGCCGCTACTTCGAGACCCGCGGCCAGAGCGTGCTGATGAGCGGCTACCTCGGCAGCATCGGGTTTGCGTTGCCGGCGGCCATGGGCGCCTGGGCGGCAACCCAGGAGGAGGGTACCCGGTGGCATGGACGGCAGGTCGTGTCGGTCAGCGGGGACGGTGGGTTTGGCCAGTACATGGGCGACCTGACCACGCTGGTCCACTACCACATGAACATCACGCACGTGCTGCTGCACAACGGCGAGCTGGGCAAGATCAGCAAGGAGCAGCGCGCGGGGGAGTTCGACGTCTGGCAGACGGCGCTGAGCAACCCGAACTTCGCGCAGTTTGCAGAGAACTGCGGGGCGCTCGGTATCCGCGTGACCACCGAGGCGGACCTGAAGCCAGCCCTGGAGCGTGCACTGGCTCATGATGGCCCAGCCCTTGTGGAGGTCATGACCGACGCGCTCCTCATCTGATGTCGGCGCCCACCCTGCTCATCGCCAATCGCGGCGAGGTCGCCATCCGGATCAGCCGCGCCGCCAGGGCCCTGGGCTGGCGAACCGTGACCGTATTCTCCGAGGACGACGCCGACAGCCTCCATCGCCGCCACACCGACCGGGCTGTTGCGCTGACCGGGGTCGGTCCGCAGGCCTACATGGACATGGACCAGCTCCTTGCAGTCGCCCATACAGAGGGCTGCGATTGGCTGCATCCAGGCATCGGCTTTTTGAGCGAGCGCGGGGTTCTGGCGCGGCGTTGCGCCGACGCTGGGGTGGGATTTGTCGGCCCTGCCGCCGACGTGCTGGAGGTTTTCGGCGACAAGGTGCGGGCCCGTGCGCTGGCCGCCTCGGCGGGACTGCCGCTGTTGGAGAGCGTACCGGTCGACCCGGTTTCGTCCGAACCGGCGCAGGCGTTTGTGGAGCGGCTTGCAGCCTCGGGGCACAAGGCTGTCATCAAGGCCGTCGCTGGCGGCGGCGGCCGCGGCATGCGGGTGGTGCAAGACACCGCGAGCCTCGAGGCGGCCCTACCCAGCTGCCGCGCCGAGGCCCTCAATGCCTTTGGGGATGGCAGCCTCTACCTCGAACGCTTCATCCCCCAGGCCCGCCACGTCGAGGTGCAGCTCCTGGGCGACGGGACCCGTGTGACCCATCTATGGACCCGGAACTGCTCGCTGCAGCGCCGGTTCCAAAAGCTCGTCGAGATCGCCCCGGCCCCCTGGCTATCGGACGCCCTGCGCGCACAGCTGCTGGACGCGGGCCTGGCGCTGGGGACGGCGCAGCCGTTTGGTGGCCTCATCACCGCCGAGTTCCTGGTGGATGGTGACGACCAGCCGGTCTTCATCGAAGCCAACGCGCGACTTCAGGTGGAGCATACCGTGACCGAGGAGGTCACCGGCGTGGACCTCGTCCGCACGCAGCTGCAAGTCGCGGCTGGGGCGAGCCTCGACGAGCTGGGGCTGGCGGAGCCCCCACCGGCGATGGGTTACGCCCTGCAGTGCCGGGTCAACACCGAGGAGATCCACGGCGCGGACTGGCGCCCCACCAGCGGCACCCTGACGGGGTTCACACTGCCTTCGGGGCCAGGGGTTCGTGTGGACACTGCGGGGTACGTCGGACTGACCCCCAGCCTGGCGTTCGACTCCCTGTTGGCCAAGGTCATCGTCCATGCGAGGGGACGCTACGCCAGCGGCACCAGTGTGCTGTCGGCGGCCTATCGCGCCCTTTGCGACACCCACATCGCCGGCATCGGGACAAACCTGGACCTGCTGCGCGCGTTGACCTCGCACCCGGAGGTCGAGGCCGGAGGTGCCACGACGACCTTCGTCGACGAGCAACTGGCCAGCCTGAGCCAGCCTCGGCAGCATCCCCTCAGTCATGCGCTGACCGCCGCATCGTCCCCACTCGCCGAGAAGCCACCCGAGACGACCTGGGAGGTCGACGAGGCGCTGGTTGCGCCCGTGGACGGCACCGTCGCGCGGTGCGAGGTCGAGGTAGGGGACCGCGTGGCTCCAGGCCAGGCCCTGGTCGTGATGTCGGCCATGAAGATGGAGTACGTCCTCACCGCCGAGCGGTCGGCGACGGTTTCCGAGGTCCGGGTGGCCGTCGGAGCGACGGTACGCCAGGGAACGGCGCTCCTGCTGTTTGTGGACGCGGACGCCTCAGACGCGGGACCGAGCGCTGGACACGACGTTGACCTCGACGTCATTCGACTGGACCTGGCCGCCCTCAAGGACCGCAAGGCTCGCACCCTCGACGCGGCGCGGCCCGACGCGGTGGCCAAACGCCACGCGCGCGGCGGCCGGACGGCCCGAGAAAACCTGAACGACCTGTGCGACCCCGGCAGCTTCGTCGAGTACGGCGGGCTGGCCCTCGCTTCGCAGCGGGCGGGCAAGAAGCTCGATACGCTCATCGCCAAGACGCCTGCTGACGGGATCATCGTCGGCGTGGCCAACGTCAATGGGGACCTGTTCGGGGCGCCGGCCGCGCGATGCGCGGTCATGGCCTACGACTACACGGTCTTCGCCGGCACCCAGGGACACCAGGGCCACCGCAAGACCGACCGGGTCATCGCCGTCGCCGAGGAGGCCGGGCTACCCGTCATCTTCTTCACCGAGGGCGGCGGTGGACGCCCCAATGACACCGACCTCATCAACGTCGTCATCACGGGCCTTGAATGCTCGACCTTCAGGGGGCTGGCCGCGCTGCAGGGGAAGGTGCCGCTCATCGGCGTCAACCATGGGCGATGCTTCGCAGGCAACGCGGCCTTGCTGGGCTGTTGCGACATCATCATCGCAACCCGTGACTCCAACATCGGCATGGGCGGGCCGGCGATGATCGAGGGTGGAGGGCTTGGCGTGTTCAGCCCCGACGACGTGGGGCCCATTCAAGACATGGTGGCCAGCGGGGTGGTCGACCTCGTCGTCGACGACGAAGCCGCGGCGGTCGCAGCGGCCAAACGAACGCTGACGTACTTTCAGGGCGCTCTGACGACGTGGGAGGCGCCTGACCCGCGCCTGCTCAGGCATGTGGTTCCAGAGCACCGCCTGCGCGTCTACGACGTACGTCACGCTATCGCTGCTCTGGTCGACGAAGGGTCGACGCTGGAGCTGCAGCCGGAGTTCACACCTGGGATGATCACGGCGTTGGCCAGGATCGAGGGTCGTCCGGTGGGCATCATCGCGAACAATCCGGCCGTACTCGCTGGAGCCATCGATACCGCTTGCGCCCGAAAGGCCTGCCGCATGATGCGGCTGTGCGACCAGCACGGCGTGCCGGTCTTGTTGCTGTGCGACACTCCGGGCTTCATGGTGGGGCCCGAGGCCGAGCGCACTGGAACGGTCAGGGCCGCCGCCGAGATGTTCACGACGGCCGCCAAGCTCAGCGTGCCCTTGGGGACGATCGTGCTGCGCAAAGGCTACGGCCTGGGCGCCCAGGCGATGGCGGGAGGGCACTTCAAAGCCCCTCGTTTCCTGGTGTCCTGGCCTACCGGCGAGTTTGGTCCAATGGGCCTGGAGGGTGCCGTGAGGCTGGGCTTCCGACGCCAGCTCGAAGCCATCGCCGCACCTGACAAACGCCAGGCGTTGTTCGAGCAGCTGGTGGACACGCTCTACGAGCGCGGGCAGGCACTCAACGTGGCCAGCCACTTCGAGGTGGACGACGTCATCGACCCTGCGGACAGCCGTGACTGGGTCCGGCTACTGTTCTGAGGCAGCTGGGCGGTAGAGCTGGCGCACCTCAGCGTCGACCCGAGTCGACTTCTCGTGGTTGGTGGCCACCTGGCGCTGAGCGTCCTCCTGCCATCCCAGCACCGCGTAGATGATGAAGAGCAGCTGGACCAGGGCGCTCACGACGATGGCCGCGACCAGACGCTCGTCGGGGAGCCAGCTCCTGCCTGCGGGTCTCGGCACCGGCGACAAGGTGCACTCGACGCTGACGTCGTCCCACTCCAACGTGGCGCTCTGGTTGGGCAGGATCGGCTGAGGACCGTCCGACGGGGTCAGACGACGGCCATGCATCAACGTCAGGCCGGTAGGGTGGGCCACCAGGGCTGGCCCATCGGGCGTCGGAACCACCGCGGCGTGGCGCGACGGAGCGTTTAGCGCAGGGAGCGTCAACCCACCGGTGCCTGGTGCCTGGCCCACGAGGAGGCTCGTCGAGGGATGGACCCACCGGTCTTCCAGGGGCACATCGCGCCAGCGCGTCTGGACATGCAGCCAGGGCTCACGGGACCGGGGGAGAGGCTCTCGCCCGGCGAGCACGACGGTTCCTGCCAGCGTCATCAACGCCCCGACAAGAGCCAGGTCGTGCCCTCCCACAAGCTGGACCTGCTCCAGGGGCATGAGCTGCAACCCCGCTTCGGCGAACAGCGGCGCTGCCAGCATCCAACCGGTTTGCGCGCAGGCGGCCACAAGCGCAAACCAGCGGAGGCCGGCCCGGCGGGGGGAGACGGCGAGGAGCCACAACACCGTGGTAACCGTGGCGGCGACCAGCGCCGCCTGCCCGGTCGCGTGATCGAGGGCGCCCGTGCGCAAATCCGACCATCCAAAGTGCTGCCACTCGAGCCCCAACAACCCATACAGGGCCAGGCCCGATCCCATCGCCAACCACAGGCTCATCCACATATCGGCTCGGACACCGCGGGTCCCGCAAAGTTCCCAATTCATTTGCTTCTCGGGATGGCTGGGCCTAGCTTCCCACCGTCACCCAACATGAAGGAAGGGACCATGACCTTACGCGCCCCCCACGCGGTCGGAATCGCCCCCATCGCTGCCTCGTTGCTCCTGGCCAGTCTGGCCCTCGGCGGCTGCCCCGAAGAACGCCGAAAGGTCAACGAGAGCTGCGCCTCCGACAGCGAGTGCGAGACCGGCCTCTGCTACGGCACCTGCCTGGTGTCGTGGGAAGACAACGACGCCGACGGGCTGGTCAACGCGGTGGAGCGTGAGCTCGGCTCCGACCCGCTGAACGCCGACACCGATGGCGACGGCAGCGACGACGGCGCCGAGGTGGCGGCCTCACCGCTGGCCGACCTGCTTGACGCTGACGGGGACGAGGTCGCCGATGTGTTGGAGAGCCTGGTCACCGACACCGACGGTGACTGCGTGGTGGACCAGCTGGACCCCGCCAACGACACCCCCGGCGACAGCATCGACCTGATGCGCGAGCTGGCGTGTCCTCCGAACCAGGGCGTATGTACCGACGTGACCCTCGGCTGCGACGGGCAACAGGCCACGTGCACGGTCAACTCACCGGACTATGAGGCTGGCGGCGAGACCCTGTGCGACGGTCTCGACAACGACTGCGACGGCCTCGTCGACGAGGACGTCTGCTCCCCGCCGGGCGCCCCAGGCAACCTCGCGGTCGCAGGCGCTGGCAACACGCTGACACCGACGGTCTCGGGGACCACCGACGCCGACACCACCGTGGAGGTGTTCACCGACGCCGCTTGTGCCGGTGCGCGTGTGGGATTGGGCCTCGTCCTGGCCGACGGCACGTTTTCGGCGACCGTAAGCGTCCAGGCCGAGAGCACCACCACCTTCTTCGTGCATGCCGTCAGCGCGGCCGGCCTGGCCAGCAACTGTGTGGAAGCCGGCAGCTACACCCACGATGGCCTGCCTCCCGCCGATCCGACGCTGACCAACAGCCTCCCCGCGTCCCCGTCCAACAGCACCGCGTTGAGTCTGAACGGGAGCACGGAGGCGAGCGCCTCACTGCTGTTCTTCTTCGGCACCGGCTGCGATGGGCTGCCGGTGTTCGCCACCGACGCCGCCGGCGACGGCAGCTACACCGCCATCCTCGACGTGCCCGACAACGCGACCACGGTGGTGTGGGCCCGGGCGACCGACGCCGCCGGAAACACCTCGGCCTGCGTCGAGCTGCTGACCTTTACCCACGATGACGAAGCCCCAGCCGCACCCACGGGCCTGAGCCTTGCGCCCGGTACGCTGCTGACATCGACGGCGCTGCAGGTCGCCGGTGGGTTGAGCGAGGACGCCGACATCGCGATCTTCATTGGCGCTGACTGCACGGGCGCCGCTGAAGTGACCGAGGCGGTCAGCGGTGGCAGCTTCGACCTGGCGCTCACCCTGCCGGGCGATGGCGACTTCGCCATCTCGGCCCACGCCGTCGACGCCGCTGGTAACATCTCGGCCTGCGCGTCGGCTGGCACCGTCACGGTCGACACCCAGGCCCCCGCGGCGCCGGTGTTCACGGGCCATAGCCCGACGGGCTTCGACAGCGGTGACGTCTCCACGGTCAGCGCCACTGTGGAAGGCGTTGCCGAGCCGGGCGCGACCGTTGCGCTGTTTGGCAACGACTGCGCGACCACCGAGCTGGCCACCGTCATCGCCGACGACAGCGGCGCCTTTGCGGTGAATCTCACGGTGGACGCCCAGGTGGAGATCGCCATCGTCGCGACCGCCACCGACCCCGCCGGAAACCCCTCGAGCTGCTCCACGGTGGGAGAAGAGCTGGTGGGAATCGTCACCGGGACCGTCCCGCCTGATTCCCAGGCCATCGGCACCTGGGTCCTGTTCAACAACCCCGACGGCTCGCTCGTCGAGCTGATGCTGTCAGAGGGAGACCCCCGCGCCCGCGTGATGCCGACGGGGTCGTACCTGTCGGTGCTACAGGATTCGGACGGTCAGGTCTCGGTCCGCACCATGGTGGACGTCAAGCCTGGCGACACCATCGACTTCGAGGCGCTCCCGGGCGGATTCCTCGGCAACGAGCCGAGCTTCTTCCCCGTCAACCTGCCTGCCCTTCCGGCGGGCCTCGAGACGGCTCAGACCTATGTCACCCAGGGGGGCAGCGATCCTCAGTCCGCGCAGGGAGTGTATACCGCGCTAGCGATGGACCCGGACGCTCTGCTCGGTTTCCTGGGGCTGGCGGTCGACGCCAACAACGCGCCGGTGGCGTACAGCTTCGGTGAGACCACCCTGAACCTTGCGGGGACGAGCTACGCCCTGCCTGACTGGCAGCTGCTGGGCGCGCCGGACCTGACGGTCAACATCAACGACCTCCCCAGCTTCGCCAACGACGCCAGCATCGGGCTGGTGTCGTGGCGCAATGGCCAGTTCTTCCCGCATGTCGGCCTGCCCCCGCAGGGCCTGAACAACGCCATCGGCGTGCATCTGCTGGACCTGGGTGGCACCACCGATACCACGGTTCAGGTCCTGGTCGACACGGCACTGGGGCTCGGCCTGTGGAACGGCCCGGTCACCGCCGCCGACGACGGTCTGGTGATCTCGTACGACACCGATTTCCTACCTCCCCTCAGCGTCCCGGTCTCGGCCGGTGGCGAATTCATCCTCCAGGCGGTTCCGGGGGCCGATGTCATTCGGGTCAACGCGGAGAGCTTCGGCCAGACGTACGTCGAGTGGCGTATGATCCTTCCCCCGGAAGGCGGCGCCTACAAGATCCCCGAACTTCCCGGCGCCTTCTCGTGGACCATGCCCAATGGCAACCTCGGCCCCATCAGCGCCGTGGCGATCGACCGCGACTCGGTGGAAGGCTACGACGAGCACCGCACTCAGCCACAGCCGTTCGAGCTGGTGGGACAGCCCGACGAGACCCTGCGCGTCTCCTCGTCGCCTTCTATGCAGTAGCAGCGCCGTCGGCGCCACGGGTGCCGAGCTCGTAGATGTCGAGCGGCTCGCGGCGCCCACGCACAGCGACCCGGTCGACGTGCCGCCATTGGCCCTCCGGGTAGGCGGTCTTGACCGCCTCGGAGGCCAGAATGGTGGTGTCGTACTTACGGTTGAGGCCCTCGATGCGGCTGGCGACGTTCACCGCGTCACCGAGTACCGTGTACGCCAGGCGCTCGGGAGCCCCGATGTTGCCGACGACGACCGAGCCAGAATGCAGCCCGAAGGCGGTGGGCAGCGGAGGTTTGCCCTCCTTGTCCCAGTCGCTGTTCAAGGCTTCGACTCTCTGAGCCAGGGCCTCGGCGCAACGGGCGGCGTCTCGAGCATGGTTCTCGTTGGGCGCCGGCGCTCCCCAGAAGGCGACGATCGCGTCGCCAACGAACTTGTCCACCGTGGCGCCGTACTCTGAACAGACCTCCAGGAGGGCTTCGAAGTACTGCGCCATGTGGGCTGCAAGCGCCTCCGGTTCCATGGTCTCTGCGACCGCGGTGAACCCCCGGATGTCGGTAAAAAGGATGGTCAGCTCGGCGGTCCGGCCGCCGATCCTGGCCACCTCGCCCCGTGCCACCAGCTCTTTGACCACGTCGACCGGTACGTAACGGGAGAATGACTGGAGGGCCGCGAGCATCTGGCGTTGGGTCTCGGACAGGGAGCGCACCTCCCTTAGTCGTGACCGCACCGGGTCCTGGGGACGCAGGTCCAGGTCGCGAACCCGGGCGCTCTGCCGAGCGAGCTGCTCCAGGGGTTTACTGAACGAGCGGGCCAGCCACAGCACCAGGAGCAGGGCCGCCAGAAGGGCCGCCGCCGAGATGCCGATGATCCAGAGCTGCTGCTGACGAACCTCGCCGAGGAAGTCCTCCTCGGGCACCACGACCGCAATCCACAGCCGGAGCCCTCGGCCAATGTCGAACGGCTCGAACCCCGCCCACCAGCGTGTGTCGGCGACCTCGAAGCCGAGGATGGTGCGCTCGTAGTCGTCCGGCTTGCGCTCCATCCGCTGAAACGAGGCGTAGGCCTGCTTCACCTCGGGCACGGCAACGTCCGCGACCGGCTTCAGTATCGCCTCTTCCTGGCTGCTCGGTGCATTGAATGCGTCGTCACGTGGCAGCCCCACGAGCCGGCCGTCATCGGTGAACACCAGCGCCTTGCCTCGCTGGGTGGGGGCCAGCAGCGTCGTGAAGCCGCTCACGTCGGCCACGCGAACGTCAAAGGCGATGACCCAGGTGCGTCCTTCGGCGTCGGGTGCCAGCGCAGCCGCCGCGGACAGGCCCGGCTGCTTGGTGGTGAACAGCGGGTAGGGAGATGTCCAGAACACGCCCTGGTCGGTCGTCTTTCGCAGCTCCACGGCGCCCTTGTACCACTCGGTCTTGCGCGGGTCGTAGCTGGCCACCAGCTCGTAGCGCTGCTGGTCGAGTTCGGTGGCGCTCTTCCAGGTCGTCCAGACCGACATGTCGTCCCAGGCGTCGATCCGCACCACCCGGGTCACCCACGTGCCATCGTCCTGCTTGAGGATGAGCCGCTCCAGCCCCTCGGAGTTGGCGACCATCGCCGACGAGATCTGGGGCGTCGCCTCCAGCAGCGGGATGAGCAGGCGGTTGAGGGTTTTGGTGTCGGCCTCCCGTAGCAGACCACTATCACCCCACGCACGGGCCACGGAGACAGCGCGCTCCACCGGCGCGACGAAGCGCCGCAGCTCGGTGTTGGTGTGCTCGGCCGTCCGCTCGATGAGGCTGACGGAAAGGTCTTCGACCATCGCCGAGGCCCCCACGGTGGTCACCGTGAAGATCGCCCCGCCGGTCAGCGCCACCAGGATGAGGAGGCTGCGAATCAGCGACCGCCGGATGGTGGTGGAGCGTTGCGTCACAGGGGGCAGCTTGCCTCAAGTTGAACCAGGGCGCAGCCACCCAGAGCCCGTGCCCGTGCCCGTGCCCGTGCCCGTGCCCGAGAAGCCTGGGCGTGGTCGGGTGGGGCATGAGGAGACCTGGAGCATCTTTACGATCTCATTCGCCCCCCAACCCCCCGCTGGGGGGCTCCGCCCCCCTTCGGGGCGGCCATACTCGGCTCCTCCGCTCCTTCGCTCGCAGGCTCGCGAGGTCGCGTCGTCGCCAAAGGCCGTCCGACTTCGTCGGATGCGGAACGCGCGGCGCGGTCTAGCGTTAGGCCAAGCTCATCCCGCCCGCGCATGCTCAGCAAGGACGTAGGAGCCGCAGTGGCCGAGGTCGCTCAGAAGGCCTTTGGGGAAAATGCTCGACTAGCCGGACCTTACATGCTCGTCCGGCTCAGTCCTGGGACAACCGTCGCTGGGGCACGGGCACGGGCACGGGTGGTGACCAACCACTCATGGTCCGCCCGCTAGTTGTGCGACGACGTCCCCGACTGGACCGTCCCGCCCTCGAAGCGGAAGTTATCCAGAATCACCGCCGAGTCGTAGATCCCATCAGAGGTGTCGTGGATGTGGAACGTCAGGGTGAAGTTCTCGCCGCCCTGAATCGCCCAGGTCGTGAACAGCCAGCCGGTGGACGACCCGTACGAGGAGCTGTCGATGCCGCCGCTGGGCGCACACTCGAAGCCGGTACCGTTGATGTTGGTCGGCGCGTAGGGGCACGCTTCACTGAACGCCGTGTTGATGGCGATGTAGCACTGCGGCTGGCCGTTCTCGTCGATGAAGTCGGAGTAGCTGCTGGGGTTGCTGCAGGTGGTGTAGTTGATGACCGTCTTGGCGCCACCATTGACGCTCGGGGCCTCCAGGAAAATGTAGAACTTGTCGTTGAACGACGAGCCGATGAACTCTTCGTACTCTTCGCTGAAGAAGATGTAGTCGATGCTGAACCCGGTGGCCCCGGGCGGCGCTTGCAGCTGGAAGCGGAGCTCTACCGCGTCGTTCATGTCGTCACCCGAGAACGTGTCGGTGATCTCCGTCCCGCCCGGCAGGTCGGTGCTGTGCGAGGTGCCGGTGGCCGGGCCCGTGGCCATGACGAGGTAGCTGGTTCCCCCAAACGGGCTCAGGTCGTTGCTCTGCAGCCCGTAGTGGTTCACCGCCATGTAGGTGTTGGTGAGACTGTCGCCGGTCGGCGAGAAGGCCGAGAACGTCTTGAAGACGTCGGGCCCGTAGCACAGCTCCAGCGAGCACAGCACCGCGCCTTGCTGACTTCCGGTACACAGACCGGTGCAGTTGGGCTGGGTCAGGGGCCCGCCAGTGGCCTCACCGGCCTTGACACCATCGCAGTCATTGTCGACGTCGTCGCCCTCGATCTCGACCGCACCTGGATAGACGGCCGCCGAGTAGTCATAGCAGTCGTTGCCGCCCAGGGGGCAGATCGAGGGCGTTCCCACGATGGGCATGTCATCGTCGCAGTAGCCGTCGCCGTCGTCGTCGCAGCCCTCGTCGGTGAGGAGGTTGCAGTTGTTGTCGATGTTGTCGCAGCTCTCGATGACCAACGGCGACAGCGTCGGGTTGCTGTCGTTGCAGTCGCCCGCGACGGTCGTGATGTGCGGTGGCTCCGCAGCGCAGAGGCAGCGTTTCTGGGCCGAGTCGCCGGCCCCATCACCGTCGCCATCGACGAAGTAGTCGGTGCAGTTCGTCGAGCCCTCGCCGTCGGTGATGCCATCGCAGTTGTTATCGATGCCGTCACAGAACTCGGCGCGCCCGGGGTTGATGTTGCCCATGGTGGGCTCACAGTCCAGGTCGTTGATATAGCCGTCCTCGTCGATGTCCGGGTCGCAGGTGTCGCCGATGAAGTCGCCGTCCAGATCGTTCTGGGTGGGGTTGTAGACGGTGGGGCAGTTGTCGAGGTTGTCGTCGATGCCATCATTGTCGCCGTCGACACCACTGGGCGGAGGCAGCTCGGGCAGCGAGACGTCGGGGGCGCCGCCCGTATCCGCGGACGCGTCAGGGGAGCCGCCGGCATCCGTCGCACCAGCATCCTCGGTGCCCGATCCAACGACGCACTGGAAGGAGTTGTTGCAGGTCAGAAAGCCGTCACACGTACCGCACGAGCCACCGCAGCCATCATTGCCGCACTGCTTGAGGTAGCAGTCGGGCACACAACCGTTGTTGACCCAGCCATCCCAGGCGGGCTGGCTCTGGTCGTTGCCGGGCTCGCAGCCAGGCGCTGCCAGGGTCATCACCGCGAGTCCCGCCACGAGGACGAGCCACCCACGAGCGCTCGCTGCCATTCTCATCGTCGTCTGGGTCATGGGAGGTCCCTCAGTTGTCGGAGGCCTGAAGCCTCAGGCCACCAGGATAGGCGTAACTGACGTTGCAATCGTAGCCATAAGCGGTCAGCCCAAAGGCAACCTCGCTCTCGAGGCTGTGAATCCCGGGCGTCACGGTCACCGTCCCCACGCTGTAGGGAGTCCCCGGCACCGCGGTGAACGTCGCGTTCAGTGGAGCGCCATCCATGAAGACCTGCGCGCCCTGTGGAATGATGACGTTGAGGTAGTTCTGGCTGCTGACGCCGCTGACACCGCTGTAGACCGGGTTGGTGGGGTCCATGTAGCCCGACGGGGTCAGCACCGAGTACTCCTTGAGGAACCGGTTGGTGGGGATGCCCAGGGTGAACGCTGGGTCGCCGATCGGCTCTGGCTTGCCGACGTCGGAGAACTCGCAAGCGGCGACCTCGGCGGCTCCAGGGTAGTTGGCGCCGGTCATGTAGTGCCCCACCAGGATCGGGCCGTCCGCGTTGACGGCGAAGCTCTGCCCCGAAGCGAACTGAATCCACTGTCCGCGCTGCAGCAGGAACTGCTCGTAGCCGGGCACCGGCGGCGTGGTGGTCACCGTGACGTCATTGTCTCCGGCCACCACCCGGTAGATGTCGACCTGCGCCGCGCTGCGCGGGTGGAAGCGGTCGGCGATGTACTCGTTGCCCCACGTCTCAATGGGGTACAGCTGCTGCTCGAGGTGGTCGCAGGCGCTGGTCCCCAGGGGCACATTGGCGCACTCGTGGCCGCCAATGACAGACAGCTTGCGGTCAGCGCTGATGATGGTCCCCGTGAGGTCGGCACCCTCATTGCCGGTGGTCTCGAAGTTGATGGCCTGGCCCTTGAACAGGGTGAAGATGACTGTCTCGCCGGTGCTGATTCCGGCCTCGACCCCGGGGCCGCTCTGGATGTCGGCCGTGGGCGTGATGCTGAACTCGGTGGCGCCGGTCTCGGTGGCGATGACCGTTACGAACCCGCGCAGCGGCGTCGACACGCCACTGTTGCGCTGTGCCCAGCTCAGCACGACGTAGTCCTTGCCGGTGACGTTGGACGGAAGCAGAAGCGACGCGTCGTTGGTGTACACGCCGTCACCGTTGAGCGGGTTGAACTGGTGCACCGCTACCGGCGAGGTGGTCTCGATGCGGAAGGTGTTGGTGGTGCGGATGGTGCCGTCCACGTCATAGCCGGCGGGCAGCACGAAGATCTGGCTGCTTCCGGGCTGCACGGTCGTGCTGCCCACGCCCAACTGCGCCGGGCTGAGGGGGCCCAGGGCGTCGGAGATGGTGACGTCGGTGGCGGCCTTGTCGGTGGGAACGCTGATGACCACGCCGACCGGGGCGTTCTTGGACTCTTCGATGTTGTCGAGGTCCATGGCGTAGTACTCGCAGCCCAGGTACGAGCCGGCCTTCACGTTGACCTGACAGGGGTTGAGACAGAAGCCGTTGTCGCACACGCCGCCGGTGGGGCAGGTCTCGACATCGACCCAGTTGTCGCCGGCGGCATCGCATTGCTGTACCGCCGTCAGGCCGCTGCAGATGCGCAGCCCCGGGGGACACAGCGAGGTGGCACAGATGCCGTTGATGCACTTCTGACCCGGGAGGCAATCCTCGACCTCGAGCCCCGTGCCAGACAGGTTGCAGCGCTCATAGCTGGTGGGCCCCACGCAGACTCCGGTGCTCTGCCCCGGCGTGCAGGTCTGGGCCACGCACTCCCCATCCACGCAGCCTGTCGCATTTGGGCAGGGCGCCTCGACCCAGTCATCGCCGCTGCCGTTGCACTGGGTCAACTGGGTGGGCCCGATGCAGGCCGTGGAGAACGGGGTGCAGCTGACGACGTCGGTCTCGGGCACGACGAAGTAGTCGGGCTCCTGGCCGTAGTCTTTCTCGACGTACGTGTCCGGGGTATTGGGCACATCGAACCCGGTCCAGGTCACGTCGATGCCTGGCCCAGTGGGCTGTTGCGGATCGGTGCACGCCGCAATCAGCAGCACCATCGAGGCGATGACCCGAATCATCGGACCTACCCGAAGCGTCACAGTGTCCTCCGCGGCGGCTCTAAGAAGAAGATGCGGGAGTCTACATGAGCATCGGCAGGGAACGGAAAGGGTTTTTGGCGACTACCCCTTCAGTGTTTCTGCGAATTGGGATCGCTGAACTGCTGGTAGGGGGTGCCCAGCACCACCTCGAAGTCTCCCTGGGCACTCAAGTCGAAGCCGACTTGCTCCCCAGTGCGCGCATCGAACAGGTCGAACGTCATCGAAAACGTCACTCGATCGCCTCCGTCGACGGCGAGGGCGTCGAACGTGACGTCCACCGTGCGTGCCTCCATGGCTGCGGTGGACGCGGGACATGTGCCCAGCATGATCAACCCGACCCGGACCCCATTGTCCTGCGTCCGGACGGTCGACCCAGCGGTGGCAATCTCGGCGCGAATGGTGCTGAAGTCATCGACGGTCATGGTCAGGCTGTCGTTCAGTGGCATCCACGTCTCTTCCTCGTGGAAGCGCATGACCACGACGTCGTCGTCACGCTCCAGTGCCATGAACCCCAGCGACATCTGGAAGGGGTCGAAGCGTCGCAACGCGTCGCGCCGCTCGCAGTCCCTGACCAGCAGCGACCCACCGTCGATGCTCCCACTGCCCTGGCTACACGCGCCGCTTCCCAGGGCAAACACCAGTAGCACCATCATCGAAAGCAGCCGTTTCACGCCGGCCAACCTACCAGATAGGAGCCCGCGAACGCTACGCACGGGCAGTCACGAGCTACTCATCAGTGACACGCAGTGGCGCTGATGAGCCTTTAGGAGCCCGAAGGGCGATACATCGAGTCGTTCAAGGATGATAGAGCGCTTGGTCGGCGCCAGCCGGGAAAGCGCTCGTGTCATCCTGCTCAGTCGAGCTTCTTGGCCGCGCGCAGGCGCTCCATCGTCTTCTGGTACTCGATGTCGTAGTCGGTCGTCCCCTCTTGCAGGTTCTTGATCCGACGTTTGACTTCCTGGTCCAGGTTGCCCTCGACCCCAAGCTCCTTCTTCAGGACCGGGGAGATGGCGCGGCGCAGGTCGTTGTCCTCGCCGAAGACCTCAGCGACGTGCCGGCTCTGCATCAGGATCTCGAGCATCTGCTCGGTCAGCCAGTCGATGGCCTCGATGCCGAGCTTGAACTGCTTCTCGCGAGCCAGCTGCGCCTTGATCTTGTGCGTGTAGGAGTAGTCGAGGTTGCGGATGGACACCAGGTCCCGCGCCCGCTCGGAGATCTCCCGGTCGGTGCGGCGGTATTCCTTGAGGACGCTCTCGATATCGAGCTCGACCTCTTCCTTCATCCCCTGCTCGACCTCGATGAGCTCGCCCTGCAGCAGACCTTTGACGATCGCGCTTGCGATGCTGGGGATTCTCTCGCGGTAGATGCGCACCGTTGACCTCCGTCACAACGAACCGGGCCGCCATTAGCACACCGGGCACAGGCTTACCACGCTTTTCACGCGCGGCGGTTCGTCACCGCCAAGGTTCAGGCTCCGAGCGCGTAGAAATTGCCCGAGCCAGCGCCGACGTAGATCTTGCCATCCACCACGCAGGGGGTGCTGTGGATCCGCCCGAACAGGCGCTTGGACCAAAGCAACTTGCCTTTGCTGGTCTCCAGGCACCGCAGCTGCCCGTCAAAGGCCCCGAAGATGACCTTGTCGCCCAGCACCACCGGGCTGCACCAGCTCCAGCGACCGATGTTGAAGGTCCACTTCTCTTTGCCCGTCTTGGCGTCCAGCGCGTGGAACTTGCCCCCCGCCGACGGGATGTACAGCACGCCATCAGCAACCGCCGGGGTCGCCCAGAATCCACCGCGGCTGCGGAACTCCCACACCTTCTTGCCGTCGCTGCGGCGGAAGCAGTGGACGTACGGGTTCTTGTCCTGCGACGCCGCGTACACGAGGTCTCCGGCGATCACCGCGGACGCGTCGGTGTCGTCGCCCGTCGACGCCTCCCAGCGGAGGCCTCCGGTTTTGACATCCAGGCTCACCAGACGACCGTCGTACGTACCGACGTACAGCTCGCCATCGGCGATCGCTGGCGACGTCTCGCTGCCGTAGCTGCCCTTCTTCGGACCGCGGTCGAGCCCGTTGACGAAGGTCTTCCAGATGAGCTGGCCAGTGTCGGGGTCGATGCACCGCACGTTGCCGTTCTCGCCCCCGACGAACAGCTTGCCGCCAACCACGCAGGCGCTGCTGTCCAGGTCACGGCTGTAGCGTAGCTTCCACTTCACCGTCCCCGTGCTGGCGTCGATGCAGCGCAGGTAGTTGTCTACCGAGCCGATGTAGATGTGGTGCTTGTAGTAACAGCTACTGGCCTTGAATTGGCGCCCGGACTGGAACCGCCACCGCAGCTTCCCAGTGGCCGCCTCGAACGCGTAGTAGTTGCGCCCGACGCTGCCGATGAAGACGTACCCGTCGACGCACATCGCCTGCCCGGTCCAGCCGGTTCCCCGCCAGACGTGAGCCTTGCCGTAGTACTTGGTGGCGAAGTCGATCATCCGGTGCTTCCAGAGCACCTTCGGCGCCGTCGAAGGCAGCTCCCCCGAGCCATAGAAGGTGTGGCTCGGGTTGCCCCGGAACATCAGTACCGCATCCGTCGCGGTCGAGCTGTCTCCATAGCGCCACGGTGGCAGCTTGATGGGGCCACCGTGAGTTTCCACGGCCTTGTCGAACCGGCTACCCACCTTGCGCAACTCGTCGTACTTGTCCTTCTTGCCCGGTCGGGTGATGGGGCGCTTGCCCCATGCCTCTTCGGGGTTCAACGCGGCACCGGCCAGGGCGGCACCCGCGGTGCCCAGAAACGTTCTTCGGTCCATGTCGCTCATTTGGACGGCGCGTACTCCTCGCCGGCTCCCCGCGTGTCCGAAGCGCCCGCAGGCAGCACGGACTGGCTCTCGGGAAGGTCGCTCAACCGGGTCTCCGGGCTTGGAAAGACGTAGGTGCTGCTTCCATCGACGGCGATCCGCTGCAGCCCCTCACGGGTCGCCCGCAGCTTGAAACTGCCTACCTGGGCGTTCTGATTCCCGGTCATCGGCGGCATCCCCACCCCGTCGGCAGGTCGCCAGTTGCCGCTGCCGATCCGGGTACGGAACGCCCGCCCGTCACGCCCCCAGACGATGAGCTTGTCGATGTCGCCCTCGACGATCTCCACCGCCGTCGCTCCATACCCGCCGTCCACCTTGACCCCGACGTCCTCGGGAATCGGGATCCGTGCCCAGTTGGCCCCCACGCTTCGGGTGAAGTAGAGGTAGCCGCCCCGCTTGCCCACCTTGTAGTTGCAGATGCTGGCCAACACGATGGCGGCCCCCTGCTGCTTGGCGTCGGTGAGGATGAACTTCGCCGCGGTAGGCATGGGGCCGTTGTCGGCGAAGACCTGGATGCGCTTCCAGGACTCGGCTTTGTCCCGCGAAAGGTAGATGTGCCCCGGGGTCTGCACGTCGATGACGCCCGGCTCGTGGCAGCGGCCCGCGTCCCCCAGCCAGACCCGCTCGCGGCTGTCCACCGCCACCGTGGCCACGGGTCGCGGCGACACCGGCAGGTCGTCTTTGGTGCCGACGTTGGCCAGATGCAGCTCCGTGCCGGTCCAGACGCCGTCGTATCCACAGGGGGTCCAGCGCTCGAAGACCACCGACTTGCGGTCCGCGGTCAGCCCCTTGACGATATTGCGCGAGCGACTTCGGGCGGCCGGCTCCCCGTGCAGCCAACAGCCGTCTCCCGGCTCCGGCACGTCGACCACCTTGACCGCGGGCGGATGCGGTCCGGGCTCGCCAGCGGCGTCGCGAATCGCCAGCGCATAGATGCCGTCATGCCCCGTGAACAGGATGCGCTTTCGGTCGGGCGCGACAACCCCATAGCCGAAGTCGGCGTGCTTCTGCTCGAATGCCACGGTGGCCGTGTCGGCTTGCGAGCAGGGCACCTTCCAGAGCTTTCCGTCCCCGGGATTGTCCGGCGACGCCCGCCCAGCCTTCACACCCACCAGGATCGCGTCCTGGTCGAAGGGGTAGACCGTGACGCGCTTGGCCGACGACGCCGCGATGGGGGTCTGCTTGGCCCGGACCCGGACTTTGCCCTCCGACACGCTGGCGCCGCAGCGGGGAACATCCGGTGGTGGCAGGGTGCGTACCGTCTTCACCGACGCCGCCGCGACGACCTCTTCGTAGGGAAACGGCTCGGGCTCGGAGCACCCGCCCGCGGCTCCCATCCACACGGCCACTGCGGTCGCCGCCACCACGGCGGAGACGGACCGGCTTGTCTGGAGCACGCGAGACATAAGGCGCCGTACCTACACCGCCAGCGCCTCGATCGCACGCAAAACAGTTCGCAGCGGCGCGCCCGTAGCCCCGTAACCGGCCCCCGGAGCATCACCTGCCCAGTTCCACGTGGAGCAGAAGATATCGAAGTGGGTCAGCGGAGTATCGCTGAAGTGCAGCAGGAAGTGGGCGGCGTTGCGCGAGCCAGCGCCGATCTTGGCGTGGGACGGGAGCCGAGCGGTGTTCTTGACGTCCGCCTCCTGGTCCCGGTTGGCCTCGAAATGCCACGCCCGGTACGGGAAAAAGTGGACGTCGTGGCCGGTGGTGTCGGACGCCTCCGACAGCGCGTGCTCGAAGGCGGGGGAGGCGAAGTGCACCGGCGTCGCGTAGGGCCCGTAGCCCCTCAGCGAAGCGGTGGTCAGGGTCGCGAACGAAAGCACCCGCGCGGGTGGATATGTCTCGGTGGCGTAGGCCAAACCGTCGGCCAGGATGAGCCGCCCCTCGGCGTCGGTGTGGTCGATCCGCACACTGACGCCGGCATAGCCCGTGACGACGCTTCCGGGCCGCATGGTCCCTTCGCCGATAGGGTTTTCGCAGGTCGGCAGGACCAGGGTCAGCGCCCGGGGGTAGCGGCCCTCGACCAGCGCCGCGAACAGCGACCAGGCCAATGCGGCGCCCCCCATGTCGTTCTTCATCATGCTGACGAAGGACTCGTACGGCTTCACGTTGATGCCGCCGGTGTCGAAGGTGATGCCCTTGCCAAGGAGCATCAGGGCATCCGCAGGATCGGCGCCATCCGGCGTGTACCGCGCGATCACCAGCCGCGGGGGGCTGACGATGCTGGCGCCACCGACGGCCAGAAGGAGGTTGCACCCGAGCTCGGCGAGCTGCTCCGTCTCGAACACCTCCACAGCGACGTCGTCTCGGTCGGTCGCCCAGGCCGAGACGTCGCGGGCGATGGCGATGGAGGTCCTGGTGGTGGGGTCCTCGTTGACCCAGCCGCGATAACGGTCCTCGGCGGCCCCCACCCGGGCCACCTCGGCGGCAACGTTGTCGGGCACATCCACCGCCCCGCCGAACGCGTGGTGCAGGTCCAGCCCCAGCGTCGTCAGGGTGTGGGCGTCGACCGACCCGTCCTCGCAGCGCAGCGTGGCGCTTCCCAGCGTGAAGGTCCCCGCCAGCTGCCGGCGAAGCTTGTCGACCAGCCACCGAACCTCGGACCGCGACGTCCCGGAGGGCCATGCGACGCGCACGGCGATTGCACCATCAGTCGCGCTGAGGAGCGAGGCCCTCAGCGGCGAGGCGGTCTTCAGCGGCTGGGCCATGGCAGGCTCCGCCGGCCCTTGCGGGGCGGCGGAGACCGTCAGCAGGAGTGCGGCCCCGTTGGAGGCGCTCACTTACGAACGATGGTTGCGCGGCGAATCGAGGACAGCTTGGTCGCCGGCGCGTTGACCTTCACGCGGCAGCGGGTGGCAAAGACCTTGATCACCTTGAACGAGCTACCACCCATACGGCCGGTATCGCCCACCTTCACGTTGTGCTTCTTGCCGCGGCCGAGCAGCACCAGAGACTTGCCGCCCGAGGGCTGAATCTGGATGACCGAGGCGCCGATGGGGCCCGTCTTGCCGCCCGAGGAGACCGGTCCCTTGGTCGGGTTCTTGACGCACTTGGTGCCCTTGCACGTGAAGCCCTTCTTGCACTTGGGCCGGCAGGTCTTCTTGGTGGGCGGCGGCGGACGCTTGGTCGGCGACCGCTTGCACTTGCCGCGTGAGCAGTAGAACCCTTTCTTGCACTTGACCCCGAAGCACGCCTTCTTCACGCAGCGCTTCTGGCTCTTGTTGCAGTAGTGGCCACGGGGGCAACCCTCGGGGCACGCGCGCGTGTCCTCCGGCGGGTCCGTCTCGACCGCGACGCATTCACCCTCTTCGCAGACCTGACCGTCCTGGCAGGAGACGTTGGCGCACGGGTCGGCCGGCTTGACCTCCTGGGAGTAGTCGATCTGGTAGGGCGCCTTGCCGCTGACGCCCTCGATCTTGAAGACGTAGGAGACGTGCGCCTCGCCCTCGAAGTTCAAGGTGTACTTGGTGCCCGTCGGCGAGATGGCCTTCTTGTCGAGCAGCTCGGGAGCCGTCGTGTAGACGCCCATTTCGCCGGTAAGGCCATGGCTACCCGCGAAGGGGTCGCCGACGGTGACCTGCAGGGTGACCTTGCCGTCGAACAGCGGCGTGATGCGCTTGAAGTCGGTGCGGTCGCCCTTCTCCACGTCGATGCCATCGTTGATGGTCATGTCCGGGATGATCTGGCGCGCGAACCGGAACTTGTGGTCGTCATCGACGTACGAGTCGGAACAGCCGACGGCGCTCAGCGACAGGGCAACGAACGCGGTGGCGAGGACAGGGGCGTGCATTACGCGAAGCAAGGGTCGTGTCTCCAGGCCTGGGCGGTAACGGTCTCGGGTGTAGCACAACCCTTGCAACTCGACCACTCGCCAGGCGCTTGTTCGGGCCGCGGCCGCATGCTAGTGGGGGCGCCATGGAACACGTCGCTACGCTGATTCCGGGTGATGGCATCGGTCCCGAGGTGACCGACGCAGCCGTACGCGTCATCGACGCGGCCGGGGTGTCGATCCGTTGGGAGAAGGTCGAAGCCGGGCCCAAGGCCCTTGATGACTACGGGACGCCGCTGCCGCAGCGGGTCATCGACAGCATCAAGCACAACCGCATCGCGCTGAAGGGGCCGGTTTCGACCCCCGTCGGCCACGGCTTCCGGAGCGTGAACGTCTCGCTGCGTCAGGCGCTGGACCTGTACGTCAGCCTGCGTCCGGTGAACACGCTGCCGGCGCTGAAGACGCACCACACCGACGTCGACCTGGTGGTGTTCCGCGAGAACACCGAGGGCCTGTACGCCGGCAAGGAGCACCAACCGGTGCCCGGCGTGGTGGAGACGCTGCGCATCGTGACCGCCGAGGCATCCCGCCGGCTGGCCAAGTTCGCCTACGAATACTGCCGGTACGAGGGGCGTCGAAAGGTCCACCTGGTGCACAAGGCCAACATCATGACCTTGAGCGACGGGCTGTTCTTGAACTCGGCCCAGGAAGTCGCCGCGGACTACCCGTACATCGAGACCCACGACATCCAGACCGACCAGCTCTGCATGGACCTGGTGCTCGACCCGACCCAGTTCGACGTCCTCATCATGACGAACCTGTTCGGGGACCTGATGAGCGATCTGTGCGCCGGGCTCGTGGGTGGCCTGGGGGTCGTCCCGGGCGCCAACATCGGCGAGAAGTACGCCATGTTCGAGGCGGTGCACGGCAGCGCCCCGGACATCGCTGGCAAGGGCGTCGCCAACCCCATCGCGATCATCCGGTCGGGGGTGCTGATGCTCAAGCACATCGGGGAGCGCGAGGCGGCCAACCGCATCGAACAGGCCATCTGGGCCGTGCTCGAGAAGGGCGAGTGGCTGACCGGCGACCTGGGCGGCAAAGCCAACACCAAAGAGATCACCGACGCGATCATCCGGGAGCTGTAGACATGGCACACACCGTGACGTTGATCGCCGGCGACGGCGTAGGACCGGAGCTCGCCGCGGCCACCAAGCGCCTCTTCAGCGCCGCCGGCGTCTCCATCGACTGGGACGAGCAGGCGGCGGGCGCGAGCACCGAGGACGGTGTTCCCCAGGCCGTGGTGGACAGCATCCGCAAGAATCGCGTGGCGCTCAAGAGCCAGCTGTCAACCCCCGAGGGGCACGAGAGCGCCAATGTTCGGCTGCGCAAGGAGCTGAACCTTTTCGCCGCGCTGCGCCCCATCAAGTCCCTGGCGGGCGTGGAGGCGCGCTACGACGACGTGGACCTGGTGGTCATCCGGGAAACGACCGAAGACGTGTACGCCGGCATCGAGCACAACGTCATCCCTGGCGTCGTGCAGACGCTGAAGGTGACGACCGAGGCCGCGTGCACGCGCATCTGCCGGTTCGCCTTCGAGTACGCCAAGAAGCACGGCCGCAAGCTGGTGACGTTGGTGCACAAGGCCAACATCATGAAGCAGTCGGACGGGCTCTTCATCGCGTGCGGCAAGAAGGTCGCGGCCGAGTACCCCGACATCGAGTTCAAGACCATCATCGCCGACAACGCCTGCATGCAGCTGGTGAAGTGGCCCTGGCAGTTCGACGTGATGGTGGCCCAGAATCTGTTCGGCGACCTGCTGAGCGACCTGGGCGCCGGGCTCGTGGGCGGCATCGCGCCGGTCTGGGGCCTCCTCCGCGACGACACCGACCTGCACGTCTACGAGGCGATCCACCAGGTGTCGGCCGACATCGCCGGCAAGGGCGTGGCCAACCCGCTGCCCATGCTGCGGCCAGCCACCGAGATGCTGCGGCACCTGGGTGAGAACGACGCCTACGCCAAGATCTCGGCGGCGATCGAGAAGACCCTCAAAGACGGCTTCAAGACGGCTGACCTGGGTGGGGAGGCCACGACCGACGGCTTCGTCGACGCGGTCATCGAGCGCCTCTAGAACCCATGTAGCGGGACGGCCCTGGCATCGTCGAACAGGGCCAGTCCCACCAAGGTGACAAGGCTGCGCCGACGGGTCGCCGCGTCGAGTTCGTGGCCAAGCGCCTCGAGCGCCCGGTCGGGACCTGACAACAACAGCCACGTGCGGGCGAGGAATCGTGGCGCGTCCCCTGCGCCGATGTCGTTGACCGCCTCGGCCAGCTCGACGGCATGCTCGACGTTGCCCGCGACGGCATTGAGGTAGGCGCACCGAGACATCGAGTCGCCTGGTGTGCAGAGCGCATCAGCGCGTCGCTGTCCGGGGGTCTCTTTGGGCTGACGAAGCAACGTCCCCAGTTCGGCCACGACATCGGCGACGAGGGTGGGAAGCTGGTCGCTCCAACCGCGGGGGAGCTGCGGCATCGAGAGGTCATGCAGAGCACCGCGTGCGTCCAGGTGCAGCACCAACAGCGTGGCCGCCGCGAGCCCGGCGGTTTCCACGCGGTGGGGCATGTAGAACCCGAACTCGGTTCGGCGCGCCAACCCGTCGGAGGCATCTTCCGGAGCGAAGAAGAGGTGCCTGGCCATCTCCGCCAGGTAGAGCTGCAGCTCGGTCCTGGCGCGGTCGAAGCGCCCGCGACGCGCCGCGTGCCAGGCGGTGGCCACACGGGGCCAGAAGGCCTGCAGCGAAGGGCTGACGATGCGATAGGTGTCCATCACCATGGCCGCGGCCCGGTCGGTGAAAGCGATGACCCGCTCGCCCTCCCCTCCCGCGTGATACACGGCTGCCAACATCACCGAGGTGCCGCCTCCCTCGTCCTCGAGCGCCTCGGCCTCGGCTGCGTCGAACAGCCGGTCCCAGGCGCTGGCCTCGGGCACGACAGCCAGGTCGGGGTGGAGGTCGAGCCCCTCGTCGCAAGTGGCGACGAACAGCATCGCCGTCGCGAGAGCGATGATGACAACGAGGTAGCGCATGGGAGCCTCCGGCAGGACGTGGTCGTGTGCCGGTATTGAACGCGGGATTGCGTCCCCAGTGGGTAACGCCCTCGTAACGGCTCCGATACCGGCTCCTTGACACCCAGAGGCGGGACTGCGAGAGGCTCCCTCCCATGCACACGTCGCCCCCCTGCCCCCTGGCCCTCAGCGCGTGGCGCTGCTGCTCCTCGTCCTCCTCGTCGGGGCGACGCCCACTGCCCCCCGAGCGCTCAGCCGCGGGTCTTGGCGAGTAGCTTGACCATCACGGCGGCGATGTTCCAGGCGTCGTCATCGCCGCGATGGTGGGTGCCCTCGAAGGTCACGCCCAGCATCTCGCAGGCCTCGATGAGACTCGGCTCGCGCTCCAGGCCCAGGCCCACGGCGAGCACGTTCTTGACGTTGTAGTGCGTCGGACCGAACGGGTAGCTGACGTCCAGCGCCGAGCAGTTCCGCTCGAACTGGCGCCGGTCGTAGTCGCCGAAACTGGCCCACGCGCGGTCCTTGCTGCCGAACTTCTTCCGCAACGCCCGGCACGCATCCGCGAGGGTGCCCGCATCCTCGACGTCCTCGGCCGTGATGCTGGTCAGCTCGGTGCAGAAGTCAGAGACCTCACTGCGCGTCGGCTTGACCATGATGGAGCGCTTGTCGCTGCGCTCCAACGTCTGCAGGTCGAGCAGACAGACGCCGACCTCGATGATGTCGGAGGCCTGGCCCTCGGGCGGCCGGCCCTTCCAGCAGGTCGATTCAACGTCGATGACGATGATCTGATCGAGAAGCTTCGCCATGGGCTCCGCCACCTTCGTTCGTTGGCGGAGCAAGGGTAAGGCCGCCCCCACTCAGGGAGCAAATGCCGGACTGTTTCCGAGCATGGACCCGCCGGTCTAGGCGTAGAACGCCTCAATCGCATCGGCGTACTTTTCGCGGACGACCTTGCGCTTGATCTTCATCGTCGGGGTCAGCTCGCCCCCCTCGATCGAGAACTCGCTCGGGATGATCGTGAACTTCTTGATGGTCTGCACCCGAGCCAGGGTGCCGTTGACCTCGTCCAGCTGCTTCTGGATGTAGGACCGCATCGCGGAGTCCTCGGCGAGGTCCGCCGCGCTGCGCCCCGAGGCGCCGGCCTTCTCGGCTTCGGCCGCGATCTTCTCCGGGTCCAGCGTCACCAGCGCCGACAAGAACTTGCGCCGGTCACCGATGACCACGGCCTGACCGATGATGGGGATGGCCTTGAGCGCCCCCTCGATGACCTGTGGGGCGATGTTCTCGCCGCCAGCGGTGATGAGCAGGTCCTTCTTCCGGTCGGTGATCTGCAAGAAGCCCTTGGCGTCGATGTCACCGATGTCGCCAGAGTGGAGCCAGCCGTCCTCGTCGATGGTCTCGGCGGTGACCTCGGGGTTCTTGTAGTAGCCCTTGAACACGTGCCGGCCGCGCATGCAGATCTCGCCGTCCTCGGCGATCTTCAGCTCGGCCCCGGGAAGCACCCAGCCCGCCTTGGCGGTCTTGTACCGGTCGGGCGTCGAGATGGTGGCCGGGCCGGTGCACTCACTCATGCCGTAGACCTCGTAGATCGGGATCCCGAGGCTGAGGAAGAAGTCCAGGGTGGAGCGGCCGATGGGCGCCGCCGCCGTCACCTGCATGAGGCAGCGGTCGAGCCCCAGCGCCTCGCGCACCTTGCTGAAAACAAGTTTGTTGGCGAGGCCATAGAAGAACGGCTTGGCCTGGCCCTCCTGATCCGCGTAGCCACCGGCGAGGCCCTGCTTGCGGGCCCACTTGGCGATGGCCTTCTTGAGCCCGGAGTTCTGGGCGCCGGCGGCCTCCATCTTGGCCTGAATCTTCTCCCATACACGGGGGACACCGAGGAAGATGTGGGGGCGCACCTCGCGGAGGTTGTCGCCCAGCAGGTCGATGCTCTCCGCGAACCAGACGCAGCCACCGATGTGCATCGGCGAGTGCATCGAGATCATCTGCTCGGCGATGTGGCTCAGCGGCAGGTAGCTCAGCAGGTTGGAGCCCACCTCGATGCCGGTCGCGTCGACCATCTGCTTGGCGGTCCACGTCAGGTTGTCGTGGGTGATCATCACCGCCTTGGGCTGTCCCGTGGTCCCCGAGGTGTAGATGAGGGTGCAGGTGTCGTCGGCCTTCTGAGCGGCAATGCGCGCTTCCAGCTCATCGTCGGCCTGCTCTGCGCCGAGGGTCAGCAGGTCGTTCCAGCTGTAGACGTCCTCGTCGGCGTCCTCGCCGTTCATCAGCACCAGCGCCTTGACCTTCGGCAGCTGGTCGCGGACCGCTTTGAACTTGGCAAGCTGCTCGGCGTTCTCGGCCACCGCGATGGCGCAGTCGGCGTGGTCGGTGATGTACTGGCACTGCTCGGGCGAGTTGGTGGTGTAGATCCCCGCCGGCACGCCGCCAGCGAGAATTGCGGCGATATCGGCCACGAACCACTGCGGGCAGTTGTAGCCAATGATGCTGACGCCATTGCCCGGCTCCAGGCCCAGCTTGATGAAGGCCTTGGCCGCCTTGCGCGCCTGCTCGTGGTAGTCCTTCCAGGTGGTCGACTGCCACTGCCCGCCCACCTTGACCTTCATGGCCGTGCGGTGTCCGTGCTCCTTGGCGACCTTGTCGAACTGCTCGCAGATGGTGATGCCGTCAGCCATGTGCCCTTCCTGATTTCATGCGCAACACCAGTATTCGGTTCGCGGACATTTGTGACCTCGCCTCTCCCGGGAGGCGAACCGAACACTGCGCGTTGCTGGAGTTGCCGATGAGCCGGTGTGAATAGCCCAAAACGGCCGAAAACTAAACATCTCTCCGAGCAGACGCTCTGTTGCGACCAGTCGCGGAGCGAGCTCCCGCTCACATCTCGGGGCACCCAACTCGTTTTGAAACGAGCACCCGCCTCAGGGCCGAAGGCGCTGCGCGTGAGGCCAACTCCGAGTCCCACCAGCGACCTCGCAACAAGGGCCCCAAACGAAGAACAGCAACAGCAGGGGCTGTGGGCGCTCGTGGATTTCTTGCGGGGTGGTGGCAGACCGGGATGGGTTTCAATACGCGTACGTAGACGCTGAAATCGGACGACGATGCTGCGAGACCCGGTTCCTGGAGTTCCAGCATGTCGAGGCATTCAGTCGGGGCGGGCTGCGTGGAGAACCTGAAGCTGTTCTGCCGAGGGCAAAACCAGTTCGCCGCTCGACGAGATGGTTTGATGGCGGGCGCGGGCCCAAAGGCGCGCCGTGCGAGATGGGGCTGTGGACGCTGACGCGGCTGACGGTCCCGGGCAAAGCTTGTGGACGGCCGGATGAGGCATTGGAGAAGGTCGGGGGATCATCTCGCGGGAGTCCGCGGCTAGCGTTGGACCCTTCGGGCTCGGATTGGGCCTCGACGTGCGGCCAGAATCAGGGCGACGACAGGGACAGGCAATCCCGGGTCACGGGGCGCTTGTCGGCCACCATGAACTTGTCCGGCAGCTCGACCCCATGCAGGGCCAGCGACGGCGGCGCCTTCTCGTCGGGGAACAGGTAGCGGCGATAGATGCGGTGCCAGTTGGCGCTGGCGCCGAGCTGCTGGAAGATCGCGTTCAGCCCAAACGTGATTCGGTTGAAGAAGACCAGTTCCGGCGGGAGGTTCAGCTTGCGCAGCTTGATGGGGTTCATGACCTTCCGCGCCTCCGCCAGGTACTCCTCGGTGAAGGGGAACTCCCGGTCATGGGCAAACGGCGCTGCGTGGTACTGGAAGAACTCCCAGCAGAAGTCCCGGTCGTAGGGCTTGCCTGGAAGGATCAGCTTGAGCTCGTGCATCGAGGCGTCGAAGGCGTCACGGTCCTGGTTCACGATGGCCCGGTTGAAGCTCTGCAGCTGGTGCATGAAGGGCGCGTCGAAGAACCGGATGCAGCCGAAGTCCAGGAACGTGATCCCGCCGTCCTCGTGGAACAGGTAGTTGCCGGGATGCGGGTCGCCGTTGAACACGTGGAAGCGGTGCAGCGAGTCGAAGACAAAGTCGTTGAGCACGTAGACCGCGCGGTCGCGCTCGACATCGTTGGCCGCTTCGAGGAAGTCGTAGTAGCTGAGCCCGCGCACGAAGTCCTGGACCAGCACCTTCTTGCGCGACAGCTCGGGATAGACCCGCGGGATACGGATGAGCGGGTGCCCCTCCCAGAGCCGACAAAAGAGCGCCTGGTTCGCCGCCTCCTTGGTGTAATCGACCTCCTCGAGCATGCGCTGACGCAACTCCTCGACGATGGCCTTGGCGTCCGAGTTCGGATACAGCCCGCCGACCATCGCAGCCAACCCGCCAGTCAGCTTCAGGTCCTTCTCGATGGCGGTGTCGACGCCCGGGTACTGGACCTTCAGGACCACCTCGGTGCCGTCCTTGAGCCGCGCTCGGTGGACCTGCCCGATGCTGGCAGCGGCGATGGGCTCCTCATCGACGCGCGCGAAGTGGTTGGCCAGGTCGCCGCCCAGTTCCGCCTCGATGACCTCCCGGGCCACCTCCCACTCCATCGGCGGGGCGTCCTGCTGGAGTCCCTGAAGCGCCTGTTTGGCGGAGTCCGGCAGGGCATCGTTGGCGAACGACACGATCTGGCCGAGCTTCATAAAGACGCCCTTCATGTTGCCCATCAGAGCCGCCGCTTCCTCGGCCGACTTGAGGTGATGGGCCTCGCGCAGCTCCTTCTTGCGGCGCCGCGACGCCACCAGCATCCGCAGCCGCAGCCACATCTTGCGCAGCATGACCTTGCCGGCGAGCCCGCCGACCTGCGCCGCTCGCGCCGACATGGAGGTGTTGATACCGGCAGCGCTCTTTCGCCGGGACCGCCACCACACGAAGACCAGCAGCACCGCATTGAGCGCCGCGAATATGGTCAGAATCCACCAGCCCGTACCCATCGTCGGCTGCATGCCACGTTCGGCCGCGCCACGTCTATGACAACCGCGTTTTTCACCGGCCGCCTAGTCGGCCTATACTCAAATGTACTATGGGGAAACGCTCGCTTATCGTCCTGTTGTGCGCGCTGCTGCTGGCTTGCAACGGGGAGGAACCGACGCCCGGCCCGGTGGCCGGCGAACCAGACGCTCCGTTCTTCCCGACGTCGGACCAGATCGCGCTGCCGGACCTGAGTGCCTCGGACGTTGCGCCCGATGACGGACCGACGCCCGATGTCAGCGCCGAGACCGTCGCTCCGGAGTGCACCGTCGATGGCGACTGCGCCACCGATGGCGCGGGACTGTGTGAGGCTGTTCGTTGCCTCAGCGGGGCCTGCGTCGTCGAGAGCCTCCCCGATGGCTCCGACTGCTCCGGCGTTCAAGGCGCCTGCGTCGACAACCAGGTGTGCCAGAACGGCCTCTGCCAGCCAGGTACCCAGGTGGACTGCAACGATGACAACGCCTGCACCGAGGATACCTGCAACCCCGCGGCGGGCTGCCTGAACACCCCGATTCCTGACTGCTGCGTCCCTCAGTGCGACGGCAAGGAGTGCGGCGGGGATGGCTGCGGTGGCATCTGCGGCGAATGCGCCCTGGGCCAGAACTGCGTGCCTCCGGGGGTCTGCGAGGGGGGCTGCGTCCCCGACTGCGACGGCAAGGAGTGTGGCGACGACGGCTGCGGCGATGTGTGTGGCAACTGCCCGGATGGCTGGTCATGCGACGGCGCCGGGCTGTGCCAGCAGGGCTGCACGCCCGACTGCACAGGCAAGGAATGCGGCGACGACGGCTGCGGCGACCTGTGCGGCACCTGCCCGGGAGGGTGGTCCTGCGACACGGCGGGCCTGTGCCAGCAAGGATGCACGGCCGATTGCACCGGTAAAGACTGCGGTGACGACGGGTGCGGCGGCTCCTGCGGCAGCTGCAACGCCGGACAGACCTGCAGCACAGCTGGCATCTGCGAAACGAGCTGCATCCCCGATTGCGCGGGCAAGGAGTGCGGCGACGATGGCTGTGGCGATGTGTGCGGCACCTGCCCCGGAGGTTGGTTCTGCGACTCCAGCCAGGTCTGCGTCGACAGCTGTACCCCCGACTGCAACGGCAAGGAATGCGGCGACAACGGGTGTGGCGGCAGCTGCGGCACCTGCACCGACCCCGAGACCTGCGTGTCCAACACCTGCATTGACGCTGTCACCGGCTCTTCCTGCGGGACCGCCTTCATCGTCAGCGGGGGGCTGCCCTACAGCAGCACCGCCGACACCAGCATCGCCACGGACGAGGTCGGTTTCGGGACGTCCGACTGCCCTGGCCTCAGCACCAGCTTCGGAAACGCCTCCAACGAGCACTTCTACATCTTCACCCCCACCAGCAGCGGCAACTACACCTTCGGCGTCGACGGGTTCGACGCCGTCATCGCTGTGGTCACCGACTGCAACGACGTGGGCAACACCTGCCTGGGCGCCAACCGCACCACCCCGGGTCCGGAGAGCCTGACGTTGTGGCTCGACGTCAATCAGACCGTCATCGCCGTGGTCGAGGGATGGTCGGACCTGAGCAACGTCAATGGGCCCTACACGTTCACCGTGGCGCCCTATGACCCCGGCAGCTGCACGCCGGACTGCACCGGCAAGGACTGCGGTGCGGATGGCTGCGGCGGGCAGTGTGGCGCCTGTGGCGGCAGCGACGTCTGCACGCCCGCGGGAGTCTGTGGCCCGGCCGGACTCGGCAACACCTGCACCCTGCCCTACCCGGTCCCGGCGGTCCCGGCGCTGGCCACGGGCGACACCGACGCGGCCGGCTCGACCAACGACCACAGCTTCGACGCGGGTCAGTGCCCCGGCGTCATCGGTGGGCGCGGCGGCGCGTCGAAAGACGACGTGTACAGTCTCACAGTCCCGAGCTCCGGCAACTACAGCATCAGCATCATCAACGCCGAGTTCGGGTTCGACTCGGTGCTCTACGTGGCCTCGGACTGTGCTGACGTGGGGGGATCCTGCGTGGCCGCGGCGGACGACTCGGTCAGTGGCGGCGACGAATCCCTGGTCGTCTATCTGGACGCTGGCGTCGAGTACGTCGTGGTGGTCGACGGCTACAGCAATGCCGTCAACGAGGCGGGAACCTACACGCTGGACATCGCCCCCTACGACCCCGGCAGCTGCGTGGCGGACTGCGCAAGCAAGGAGTGTGGCGACGACGGCTGCGGCGGCCAGTGTGGGGTCTGCAATGGGGCCGGCGCCATCTGCACCCCGGCGGGGCTCTGTGGCAACGTCGATACGGGCGACATCTGCGCCGACCCGTTCGAGCTCGGCGGACCGCTCCCGCTCACGGTCAGCGGAGACACGGACACCGCGCACCCCAACATCGGCTTCAGCGCCTTCGCCTGCCCGGGCGAAGACTCCGCGCTCGGCGGCGGCTCCAACGACCACCTGTACCGGTTCACGCCGAGCTCCAGCGGCAACCACCAGATCACCCTGGATGCAACGTTCGATAGCCTGCTGTATGTCGTCACCGACTGCGACCAGGTGAACAGCTCGTGCCTGGGGGCCAGCGACACAATCGGCGTCGAGGAGCTCGTGCTCTGGCTGGACGCGGGACAACCCTACGTCATCGTCGTCGACGGCTACTCCAACTTCGGCAACTACAGCGGCAGCTATGACCTGACCATCGCCGACTACGACCCAGGGAGCTGCACGCCTGACTGCACGGGCAAAGACTGCGGTGATGACGGCTGCGGCGGCCAGTGTGGCGTATGCAACACCCCCGGCGACGGCTGCAGCCCGGCGGGTGTCTGCGCCCCTCTCGGGGCCGGGGATGACTGCACCACACCCTTTGTCGTCGACACCCTGCCGGCGACACTGGTGGGCAGTACCGAGACCGCCACGGGCGTGTATGGATTCGATGCGGGCAACTGTCCGGGCGAGAGCAGCGGCCTCGGCGGCGCTGGCCGTGACCATGTCTACGCCGTGACCCCTACGTCGAGCGGTAACTACGAAGTGACCATGGACCCAGAGTCGAGCTTCGACTCGGTCATCTACGTGTCCAGCGTCTGTGGCGACTTCGCCACCAGCTGCGTCGGTGCGGCCGACAACGGCGCCAGCGGCACCTCGGAGTCGCTCGTGGTGTGGTTCAACGCGGGCGAGACCTACTACGTCTACGTCGACGGCTACAGCAGCGGGAACTTTGGCGACTACACGATGACCATCGGCCCGTACGACCCGGGCAGCTGCACGCCAGACTGCACCAACAAGGTGTGTGGCACGGACGGCTGCGGTGGGCAGTGTGGCCAGTGCGCGGCGGGGACGGAACAGTGCTCTCCAGCCGGCCAGTGTGAGCTCATCGGGTCAGGCGACACGTGCGGGTTACCCTACACCGTCGACTCGGTTCCGCTGGCCGCGTCGGGGACCACCCAGTTCGCCAGCAACACCTTCAGCGTCGACTCGGGCGCGTGTCAGAAGGGCGACCAGTCGGGTCTGGGGGGAGGCTCCGCAGACCATGTCTATGCGTTCTCGCCGCCATCGGACGGCAACTATGAGTTCAGCCTCGACCCGGCGGGTGGCTTCGACGCAGCGCTGTACCTGGTGACCGACTGCACGGACCCCAGCGCCAGCTGCCTGAACGCCGACGACGGCGGGGCGAGCGGCTCGGTGGAGAGCTTCGTGGAGTACCTGAGCGCGTCGTTGACGTACTACGTGGTGGTCGACGGCTACTCCAACTTCTCGGATCTGAAGGGCGCCTACGACCTCACCATCGACGTCTTCGACCCGGGCGCGTGCACGCCGAATTGCGCGGGCAAGGTGTGTGGGGACGACGGATGCAGCGGGTACTGCGGGACCTGTGCGGTGACTGGGGATGTCTGCGTCGGCGGCGCGTGCGTCGACCCGGACGATGGCCAGACCTGCGCCCAGCCCTTTGTCATCCCGGCGATTCCGTACGCGGCCAGCGGAGACAGCAGCCAGGGTGGCACGACCTACACCGGAGAGTGCTCGACGGGCTTCACCGGCGACAACGGCGCCGCGTCGGACGACCAGGTGTTTGCGTTCACCGCGACGGCGACCCAGACGCTGCGTGTCAGCGTAGACGCCACCGGAAGCTGGGACGGCATCATCTACGTCGTGACCGATTGCGCCGACATCCCCGGGACCTGCGTGGGCAGCGTGGACGGCGGCGCCAGCGGGGCCACCGAGACGCTGGACTTCGACGTCGTGTCCGGCACGACGTACTACATCATCGTGGACGGCTACTCGGACTTCTCCAACAACAGCGGGACATACGACCTGAACCTGGACGTGGCGCCCTAGCGCCGTTGGCGTTGCCCGGGCCCGGCGGGATCAGCCAGCCCCGCCCATGTTCTTGCCCATCTGGTAGAAGTGGGTCAGCACCCCGAAAGCCGCCGCCACCGCGGCTAGATAGACGCCAAGAAGGACCGTTGTCGCCACCCGGGATGCTGGCTGCGTACCCACCCGCTGCCACACGTCCCGCATCCTTCGGACCATGAGCTTGGGGTCCATCGGACGCGTCTGCAGCTTGCCGAAGTGCTCCTGAACATGGTTGGCCACGACGATTCGCGCCTCGACTGGGATGTTCTGCGAACCATCCGCCAGCCGAGCCACCTCTGAGCCGGCTAGAGCCCGACAGGCCTTGGCCGTCGCCCAGGTCGTGCTGGTCGCCACGAACACGCCCCCCGCCAGCAGTCCGACGATGGGGCTCAGGGTCCACAGCGCCAGCGTGGCCAGCCCCACTACCGCCAGGAGCAGGAACACCACTTCGACGAACGGATGGCGGCTGAAGACCAGCACCGCCAGCAGCCGGCCCCCATCCAGCGGCACCATGGGGAGCAGATTGAAGCCGTTGATGACCAACAGGTACATGGCGGCGTGGACCACCACCAGCGACGAGCCCGGCCCGAGGGACAACAGGAGCGCGAAGGCCACCATCAAGCCTGGCAGCGGACCGGCGAGCAGCACGATGGCCTGCTGCGTCTGTGACACCTTCGTGGGCGTTCCGGAGGTCGCCGCCCCGAAGAAGGGAATGAAGAAGATTCGGAGGTCGCGGTAGCCCGCTGCCTTCATCGCCGCGAAGTGGCCCAGCTCGTGAAACAGCAGGACGCCAATGACCAGCGCCACGTCCGCCGTCGACCCGCCACGGGCGCGGCTTATACCGGCGAAGGCCAAGACCGAGACCAGCAACACCAGAATGCCCTGCGCCATGCTCTGCTTGGCCGTGAGCGGCTCGGCCAGAGCGACCGCGACGCCTGGGGGAAGCCCTTCATCATCGCCAGCCGAGAAGCGACTCTGCGGCCACTGAGCGCCGCTGGCTACTCGAGCCGCCTCCAGTAGGGTGCTGACGCGATCGAGCGCGTAGCGGACCTGGTCGTAGTCCGCCAGCAACGTCTCGGAATCGGTTCGGACGGTAAGGAGGTCAGCGGTCTGGCTGAACGTCCAGTGCCGCGCGAGCCCGCCCAGCTGCTTGCGGAGCGTCTCCGGCGCGACCTGCTCCCAGAAGCTGCTGGGCCCGTCGAGCGCGAGAACCCGGACACCGCCCGTATCGACGGTTGCTGCGTGGGTTTCCAGGTGGGCACCTTCAGGGAACAGCCCATGGATGGGGAACTCGAACCGTGCATGTCCGGAGGGCTCGACCACCAGACGGGCCGGTGTCCCCCGGGTCGACAGGAGGTGGGTGCCAGATTCGGCGTCGGGATCGAGCGCGAACCCGGCGTTCTCTCGAAGCCGCGACAGGGTGGTCTTGACCCCGCGTCCAGCCATGAAGCGGCTGAAGAGCAGGCCCAGCGCGAGGCCCGCCAGGGCAATCGGAAGGATCCAGACGAGGTCGGAGAGAATACCGTCCAAGATAGCTCACACATGTCAGGCGTGGGGGCCAGATGAAGTGTCAGCCTACCCGATTTCCGGCCGCTGGATAGGGCACGCCGACCTCCCTCACACCGGCCGCCGTCAGCCCGCAACTGCCTGTAAGGTCCACGAGAGATGGCCGCCCCCCGTCCCCGCGCCGACCTTGACCTCCTGCAACGGTCTCCCTAGCGTGCGCCACGCAGCGCGCCCCCAAACAACGTCGGCTGCACCCGAAGGAACCACCATGAAGGACCTTGCGCTCGGTGTCGGCGGTCTCGTCGCCGGCCTCCTCATCGGATACGCGGTATGGGGCGGCAGCTCGCCCGTCCCGAAGAGCGTCGATTCCACGGCGACCGCGTCACACACCACCGACGAGAAGGCTGCGCCCGAGGCAGCCGACGCGAAGGCGACGGTCCCCTCACCGACGTCGGACGGGACCGAAGCACAAGCCACCGCCCAATTGCGGCGAGAGGTGACGCGTCTGCAGAAGGACAAGAAGGACCTCGAGGCGCGGCTGGCCAAAGCTCACAAGGCCACAAAACAGGCCGCAGCCACGGCCCGGGAAGCCAAGGGCGAAGCCGAACTCCCCAAGAACGCCAAGGACTTCAACGCAGTCTTCGACAAGCTTCTGGCCAAGGGGCTCGGCTCCATCCGGAGCGAGGACTTCACCACCTTGGCCAAAGCCTTGAAGGCCGCGGGCCCAGCGGGCATCGCGTTCCTCAAGGGCATCATCGACAGCGAGTCTGACGCCACCTCCCGCTTCCTGGCGGCCGCGCTGATGGACAAGGTGGGCGACCCGGCGGCGATCCCCGTGCTGTCCAAGATGTTGGGCGGCGATAGCGACATGCTGGTACGCCGCCAGTCTGCCGTGGCCCTGGCCGGATTCGGCGACGAGAGTGCTCTTGGCGCGCTGCGAACGGCCATGACCGACGACAAGGACTGGGGCGTGCGCATCAACTCGGCGTACAGCGTGGCCAAACTCGGCGGCAAGGACGGCCTGGCGGTGCTGGAGAAGGCCTACTTCGACCCGGACACCCCCAGCGAGTACCTCCTCGCGGTGCTCGGCGGCCTCGCCGACGTGGCCGACCCCGCCTCCGCCCCGACGTTTCGACGCATTCTGACGGACACCGAGGACGCCGGGTATCTGCTCATCGCCATGAAGGCCGTGGCCAAGATGAAGGATGAAGGCTCTACGTCGGCGCTGAAGGCCATCCTGGCCTCCAAGCTCCCGGAGTCGGTCCGCATCGCCGCCCAGGAAACCCTCGAGGCCATCGCTGCCGCCCCGTGACCAGAACCGCCAGCGTCGAGGCGTCGAGACAGCCCATGTGACCAAGGGCTCGCCGGTGAGCCCGTGCCGCCCCAACTCCACTAAACCGTTGCTACGAGTGAACCCGTTTTGCGCTCACGTTGCTACGGCAGCTCGTCGGCCTACGGTATGTTTGAAGCGTGGCAACTGCGTCCATAAAAGACGTCCTGACCCGCGAGGAGATCGCCGAATTGACGACGGCGAGCGACGCCCGCGGCGCGCTGTCGGTGCTTCAGTCCTGGGTCCTCATCGGCGGCTGCTTCGCGCTGCCCGGGCTCTACCCCGCCTGGTGGACCGTGCTCATCGCGGTCATTGTGCTTGGCGGCCAGCAGCTGGGCCTGGCGGTGCTGATGCACGAGTGCTCGCACCGGTCCCTGTTCGCCTCCCGCGCCCTCAACGACCACGTCGGCCACTGGCTGGCCGGCTCCCCCATCTGGAACCGGGTGCATGACTACCGCACCCACCACATGAAGCATCACAACCACACCGGGACCGACGCCGACCCCGACATGGGGCTGGTGGATCCGTTCCCCACGTCGAGGGCCAGCCTGGCCCGCAAGTTCGTGCGGGACCTGACCGGCGTGGCCGGGCTCAAGCGCATGGTCGGCCTGCTGATGATGGACTTCGGGCTCATCACCTACACGGTTTCGACGCAGACCCAACGCCGCCCGCGCGACGGCCGGACGACGCTGGACTACCTACGCGAGGGCCTGAAGAACACGGGCCCGATGCTGGTCAGCAACGCAGCCCTGGCGGTGATTCTCTGGGCCGCCAGCATCGGCTGGACCTACTGGCTCTGGGTCGCCGCCTGGTTCACGACGTTCGGCCTGTTCATTCGTATTCGCAGTATCGCCGAGCACGCCTGCACCGAACGGACCGGCGACATCTGGAAGAACACCAGGACCACCCACGCCAACCCCGTGATGGCCCTGTTCATCGCCCCCCACCAGGTGAACTACCACCTCGAGCACCACCTCCTGATGACCGTGCCTCACTACAAACTCGAGCGGTTCCGCAAGCTGCTGGAGGAACGGGGAGCGCTGGACGGCACGCCCTTCGCATCGGGCTACGGCGAAGTCCTGAAGCTGGCCGCCACCCGCTAACCTCTGAGGTACTGCCAAGCAGCAAGAAGGCTAAACGCCAGAGAACGTCACCAGCAGCTCCGCCAGCGTCTCAGTACCCCACTTCAGCCCGTCCACCGGGATGCGCTCATTGTGGCCGTGGAACATCTCGGCGAACTTCATGCCCTTGGGCAGCTTCACCGGGGCAAACCCGTACCAGCGAGCGCCCAGGCTGGTGAACGCGGTCGCGTCCGTGAAGCCTGGCAGCATGTAGGGGATGACCGGGACACCCGGCTCCCGGCGGCCCATCACCTGGTGAATGCAGTCCAGGAAGGGCGAGTCCCGCGGTTCGGTGACCATCGGGTCCCAGGCGTTCATGACCTCCAGCTCGAACTCCGGCCCCAGCACCATCTGCAGCTCGGCCAGGAACTCCTCGGTGGTGGTGCCAGGTAGCACGCGGCCGTCGATCTCGACCTCCGCCAACCCCGGGATCACGTTGGTCTTGTTGCCGGCGCGCACGACCGTCGGTGACGCCGTGTTGCTCAGCATCGCCGTCAGCGCCCGGGCGACGCCCTTGTCGGGGAGCAGCTTGAGGATGGACGGCGCGATGGTCGGGTTCAGCAGCTTGGGCAAAAGCGCCTTCACCGCGGCCGGCTGCGCCTCGGCCAGCCCTTCGATGAAGCTCTTCACCGTCGGCGTCATCTTGCGGCTCAGGCCGCGCTTGCGCAGCCGCTCCAGCCCCTGGGCCAGCTTGTGCACCGACGACTCGGTGTTGGGCATGGAGCCGTGGCCAGGCTGGCCGCGCACCCGCGCCTTCACCCAGCAGACGCCCTTCTCGGCGACCTGCACCGTGTACACCTCGGTGCCGCCGATGTGGAGGTTGTAGCCCCCGCCTTCGCCGAGCGCGAACTCGCCCCGAACCAGCTCGGGGTGGTGGTCGGCCAGCCAGAACGAGCCATGCGCACAGCCGGCCTCTTCATCGGCCACACCGGCGAAGATGATGTCCCGGTCCAGAGGCACCTTGTCCTCAGCGAACCGCTTCATCACGGCCACCGACATGGCCGCCATGTTCTTCATGTCGATAGCGCCGCGCCCCCACAGGCAGCCGTCCGAGATGACCCCCGAAAACGGGGGGTGATCCCAGTGCTCGGGCTCCGCCTCCACCACGTCGAGGTGGGCCGTCAGCACCAGCGGCCGCTTGCCGCTGTCGATGGCGGCCTTGTAGCGGGCGACGACGTTGGCGCGGCCGGGGGAGCTCTCCAGCACCACCGGGTCGAGCCCCGCTTCCGAGAGCTCCTGGGCGCACAGCTCCGCGGCTTCGCGCTCGTTCCCGGGAGGGTTGGTGGTGTCGATGCGCAGCAGCTGCTGGCACAGGTCCACCGCGTGCTGGGTGAGGTCGCCATCGGGCTGAAAGCCAGTGCTCTTGGTGTTCATGGCGGGTACCTTACCCGATTCTTACAGGGGCTTGTCGACCGCCAGCGCTGGGCCCATTGTAGAGCAACACCACACACCGAGCCCCCGGCAGGAGGAACCGTGGAACGGATCCGTCGTAGCTTCAGTCTGTTCACCGAGTCATGGCGCGTCTTGATGCAGGACAAGGAGCTGATGCTCCTGCCCCTGGCGTCCGGCGTCTGCCTGTTCATTATCGCCATCGGCTTCTTCGTCCCGATGGGAGTCTTCAGCGAGGGCGGCATCAGCAGCCAGAGCCAGACCACCCTGGGCATCTGGACGTTTCTCTACTACGTCGTCGCCTACACGATCAGCTTCTTCTTCCAGGCGGCCCTGGTCGCTGGCGCCTCGGAGCGCCTCAACGGCGGCGACCCGACATTGGGGTCTGCGCTGGGCGCGGCTTCCAAACGGTTCACCGCCCTCCTTTTGTGGGGCATCGTCGCAGCCACCGTGGGGATGATCCTGCGCCAGATTCAGGAAGAGGCCGGCATCGTCGGAAAGATCATCGTCGGCCTCATCGGGCTTGCATGGTCCCTGGCGACCTTCTTCATGGTCCCGGTGCTGGTGCTGGAGAACCGAGGCATCGTCGATTCCTTCAAGCGCTCGGGGCAAATCTTCAAGGACACCTGGGGCGAGACCCTGGTGGGCAACGCGGGCGTTGGCCTCGCGGCCTTCCTCGGCTTCCTGTTGCTGATGGCGATCTGTTCCGGGCTCGCCGCCATCGGGCTGGGCATGGTCGCGCTCATCGTCGGGTTCGCCGGCGGCATCACCATCATGTGCATCACCGCGGCCCTCAACGGCGTCTACGTGGCTGCCGTCTACCGCTACGCCACCACCGGCGAGAGCCCCGAGGGCTTTGCGCCGAGCACCATCGAGAGCGCCTTCCGCCCCAAGGCGGCCTGAGCGGGCTAGCCCTTACGGGTCAGATGGGCCAGCGGTATCACGCGGGACGTCTTGGCAGCGTATCCCGCGAACCGCGGCTCCATCTCGGCCAGCTGCTGGTAGATCTGGTCGCGCTCTTCGCCCCCGGCGATGAGGCGGACATCGACTCCGAACGTCTCGCCATCGAGCTCGATGGTCACCGGTGACGAGGACTTCTTCAGGTTGTGCCACCAGCCAGGGCTCTTGTCGGCGCCGGCTGCGCTGGCAGCGATGATCCAACCGTTGTCGTGATGCATGTACATGAGCGGATTCGCGCGCGCCTTGCCCGACTTGGCACCGACGGTGTTGAGCACCAACAGGCGCCCTCCCATGTTGAAGCGTTGGCCCTTCGTTTTGCGGAGGAGCCAGGTGTGCAGCTTGATGAACGCGCGGCCGACTGGATTCATGGCAGCAGGCTAACACAGCCGCGGTGGCTATAGAGTGCGCGCTTGCCGAGACTCGCGCCCTTCGAGCCGGTCGATCTCCTCCTGCGCCTTCTCCCCCTCGGGGCTGCCCGCGAAGATGAAGCGCCGCACGTAGGGGTCGTCGCTCTTCATGAGGTCAGCCGGCGATCCGCACGCCCGAATCTCGCCCAGATGTAGCAGCGCGATCTGATGGGCGATGCGGAACGTCGGGATCATGTCGTGGCTGACCACGATGGACGTGATGTTGAACAGCTCCTGGGCCTCCAGGATCAGGTCGTCCACGTAGCGCGTCATGACCGGGTCCTGCCCCGTGGTCGGCTCGTCGTAGATGACGATCTCGGGGCGCGTGACGATGGCGCGGGCGAGACCCACGCGCTTCCTTTGGCCGTTGGAGATATCCGAGGAGAAGCGGTCGGCGATATTGGCGATGCGGAGCTGCTCGAGGGTCTCGTGGGCCTTGTCAAAGGCCTCGGAACGGCCCATCCCACGCTCCCACAGGGGGAAGGCGACGTTCTGGTGGACGGTCAGCGCGTCCAGCAGTGCGGCGCCCTGGAACAGCATCCCGAAGCGGGTCCGGACCTTGAGCAGCTCGCGGTCCTTGAGCTGGCTGATGTCGTCGCCCAGCACCCTCACGACCCCTTCGTCGGGTCGAAAGATGCCGATGATGTGCTTCATGATGACGGATTTGCCGCTGCCCGACCCGCCAATGACCACGGTAATTTTGCCGCGGGGGATGGTCAGGTCGACGCCCTTGAGCACGTGATGCTTGCCGAAGCTCTTGTGGATCCCGACGATCTCCACCGCCGGGCCCAGCGCCTCGTCGCTCTTGGCGGCCGCTTCGTCCTCGGGCTCGTCCTCGCGGACGGTCAAACGCTCGCCTGCGCCCTCGAAAAACACGTCCACCAGGTCGTTGCCGCTGGCCATGACCTCCTTGGGGGTGCCGAACTCGCTGATGACCCCCTCCTGGAGCATCGCGACGGTGTCCGCCAGGCGCAGCGTCGAGGTCATGTCGTGGCTGATGATGACCGATGTGATGCCGAACATGTCCTGGGTCTGCTCGATGAGCCCGTCGACGAACTCGATCATCACCGGGTCCAGGCCCGTCGTCGGCTCGTCGAACAGGACGACCTCGGGATTCGAGATCACCGCGCGGGCGAGCGATACGCGCTTCTTCATGCCGCCCGACAGCTCGCTGGGCATCTTGGCGCCGGCGTCCCCCAGGTCCAGCAGCTCCAGCAGGTTCTGCACCATCGCGACGATGTCGCGATACTTCATCCGCGTGTTCTCGACGAGCGGGAAGGCGATGTTCTCGGTGACGGTGTAGCTATCCATGAGCGCGTAGCTCTGGAACATCATGGTGACCCGCTTGCGCAGGGCGAGCATCCGTTGAGCCGACACCTCGCGGGTGTTCTCGCCGAACAGCAGCACCTCACCTTCGTCGGGCAGCATCAGCCCGTTCATCATGCGCAGCAGCACCGACTTGCCCGACCCCGATTGGCCACAGATGACCGTCGCCTTACCGGTCTCGATGGTCAGGTCGAGGCCCTTGAGTACCTCGATGTCGCCAAAACGCTTGGTGACGCCGCGCAACTCGATGACCGGACGCTTCGGGTCGACGGGCCAACGAGGCTCATCCGGCAGCAGGTAGTTCGTACGTTCGGTCATCGGTGGTTATGGTAGTCGCCATGGCACACGCAAACACAAGTCAGCCCGGCGAATCGGCCGCCTCCCAGGCCGGCAAAGAGGCGCTCGGGACGGTCAAACAAGGCGCGATGGTCATTGGATCGCTGGTGGCGATCATGTGGGTCATCGAAATCATCGACCAGATCCTGTTCGTCAAGGCTGGCGTCGGCCTGACCCCGATCGACAGCTACGGCATCTACCCACGCTCGGTCAGCGGGCTCAAGGGGATCCTGTTTGCCCCGTTCCTGCACGGCGGCTGGGACCACATCATCTCCAACACCGTCCCGTTCGCGGCGATGGGTGGGCTCATCTTCCTGTCCCGGGGGCTCAAGGGCTTCCTCGTGGTCAGCGGGCTCATCGCCTTGCTGGCGGGGCTGGGGACCTGGGCCATCGGCAATCTGTTCACGACCAACAACGCCGTTCACATCGGCGCCTCCGGGGTCATTTTCGGCTATCTGGGCTTCCTGCTGGCCGCTGGTATCTTCGAGCGCAGCATCAGCTCGATCGTCATCGCGGTGGTGGTCGGCGCCGCCTATGGCGGTGTCATCGCCGGCGTGCTGCCCGGGACGCCAGGCATCAGCTGGGAGGGGCACCTGATGGGCTTCCTGGGTGGCGTCTGGGTGGCGTACTATCTGTCCTCACGGCAGAAGAAGAAGGCGGCGAAGAAGGGATAGCGCCGCCTCGAACGCTCCCGCGGGAGCTGGAGAACGCGCGCCATGCTCGACTGGTCCGAACAGAACAAGATGGTCCGGAAGATGTTCCGGTCCTTCTGCGAAAAGGAGATCGTCCCTCACCTGGACGCTCTGGACCGCGAAGAGATGTCGCCCTACCCCATCCTGCGCAAGCTGTTCAAACAGTTCGGCCTGGGGGCGGTGACGCTGGGCGAATACAAAAAGCGCATCGCCAAGCAAAAGGCTATCGCGGCCGGTGACGCGCCGGCGCCCCAACAGAAAACGTCGGCAAAGAAGCCCAAGGACCCCGAACAGCTGCGCGAGATGGCTGCCATGCGGCTCATTCCCGTGGTGGAGCTGTGCCGCTACGTTCCAGGCATGGTGACGGCCCTTGGCGTGAGCGTCGGGCTGACGCCCAGCGCCATCATGTCGAAGGGGTCCATCGCCCAGAAAGAGAAGTTCGTGCCGGACCTGCTGACCCTGAAGACCATCGGCGCGTGGGCGATCACCGAGCCCGGCTCGGGGTCGGACGCCTTTGGCTCGATGCGGACGACGGCGCGGCTCGAGGGCGACACCTGGGTCCTCAACGGCGCCAAGACGTTCATCACCAACGGCCCCTTCGCCGACGTCGTCGTGCTGTACGCCAAGTACGACGAAGGCGACGGAACCCCGATGGAGAAGCGCCGCGTGCTGCAGTTCATCCTGGACGGCGACACCCCGGGACTGGTGCGGAGCAAGCCGTTCCGCAAGATGGGCATGCACTCCTCGCCCACGGGCGAGCTCTTCCTCGAAGACGTCCGGGTCGGCATGGACCGGCTCATGGGCGAGAGCCTCGACGCCAACGCCGACAGCCGCGCCTCGGCCAAGGCCACGTTCGGCCAGGAGCGCACGGGCGTCGCGGCGATGGCGCTGGGGATCATCGAGCGGTGCCTGGAGCTGTGCGTCGAGTACGCCAAGACCCGCAAGCAGTTCGGCAAACGCATCGGCGACTACCAGCTCATCCAGCTGAAGCTGGCCAAGATGCAGGTGGCCCGGACCAACGTGCAGAACATGCTGTTCCGACAAATCGAGCTGGCCGCCCATGGCCGCAGCCCCAGCCTCGCCGAGGCCAGCGCGACCAAGCTGTACTGCGCCCAGGCCGCCATGGAGACCACGCTGGAGGCGATCCAGCTCCACGGCGGTTACGGGTACATGGCGGAATACCGCGTCGAACAGCTGGCCCGCGACGCCAAAGTGCTGCAGATCTACGGCGGCACCGACGAGATTCAGGTGGGACAAATCGCCCGGGACCTTCTCAGGGAATAGCGCCTGGGGCACCGTCGTCGTTGTTGACTTGTAGGAGGCGCTCGATTAGTCCGAGCGCCCTTGGACCGAGTAGAAAAGGCGTGGTGCTGCGCATGAACGGGTTGAAGATGGTTGGCCGTAGGGCTGTGGTGCGGACCGTGGTCACGGCTGCGGCGACGCTGCTGCTGGTGGGGACGAGCTTGGCGGAGACACCGCCGAGCTCCGGGCCGGACGTCAGCGCGTTCAAGAGCCTGGAGAAGGACCCGCGTCCCAAGAACATTACCCGAGACGCCCACTACGTGGTCAGCAACGAGAACCATCACTGGCTCTGGCACGAGGAAGTGTCCAAGCTCAGCGGTGGCGTCGTCTCCGGCGTAGGCTCCGACCAGATGTACCTGCTGGCGGGCTGGGCCAAGGCCGAGGTGCTGGTGCCGATGGACTTCGACCAGGTCATCGTCGACCTGCACTACGTCTACGGCGTGATGTTCAAGGAGGCCAAGACGCCCGACGAGCTGATTGGCCTGTGGAAGAAGGACAAGGCCACCAAGAAGAAGGTCGAAGAGCTCCTCAAGGCGGCCTACGGCTCCGATCCGGGTCGCCTCGAGCGCGCCAAGCAGGCCCATCGCCTGGGCGTCCGACTCATCAAGTCCCGGCTGGAGCGCACCGCCCGGCGCATGAAGAAGAAGAACGTCCCGTCGGTGTGGACCGACCAGGGACAGTACGACTTCGTCCGTAGGCTGTGGACCGACGGCCGCGTGTTCCCGATTCGCGGCGACCTGACGGCCAGCAAGGCGATGCGGTCCATCGCCAAGGCGACGACCGACAGTGGCCTGAAGATGTCGGTGTTCTACACCAGCAACGCCGAGCAGTACTTCAACTGGAACAAGGACTTCCGCGAAAACGTCCTGGGCCTGCCCTACAGCGACAACGGCCTGTTCCTGCGGACCTTCCCCGACGGCCAGCGCAGCTACTACTACTACCTGCAGACCGGGAAGAACTTCCAGAAGTGGGTGGCCCGCCCCAAGTTGCGCAAGACCTTCTACATGATCCGGTACCACCGGAAGAACCTCGGCCACGACCGGCATTTCCGGGTGCTCGAAGAGCCGCGGAAGCGGAAGAAGGCGAAGAAGAAGTAGGCCTTGGCTTGGCTTCGCCGCGGCCGATCCGTCCCATCACAGGACCAGGTTCACCGCATGGCGAGAGCTGCTGAATCGCAAAGGACGCAGAGAACGCAAAGGACGCAGAGGGATATTGAAAGTCTCTTTGCGTCCTTTGCGTTCTCTGCGTCCTTTGCGATTACCTCACCGGCGGTCGCCCGCGTGCTGCTACGGGGCTATAGCCCAAAGGGCAGGACGAGGACGTCGCCCTCGGTGGCCATGCGCACCGTTCCGTCAGCGTCCGGGCCGAGGCGGGACCAGTTCGACGCATTGCCGTTGCGAGCGGGCCACGCGGTCTGAAGGTCCATCAGGCGGGCGTAGCTCAGGCGGTCGCGCTTCCGGCTCGCGCCCTCGAGTACCGCCTGGGCTTCGTCGGAGGCGTACACGCGGGGCATGCCGAGCAACCGGACCACCTCGCGGGTAACCTCGGAGTTCGCCGCGGACATCGCCGCGCGCACCCGCTCGGCCTGGGCCAGCGACTCGGCGCAGTCGAAGCGACACGGGAAGTGGGCGATGAACGTGAATCGGCGCAGGCTGAGGTTGTTCAGCAGTGGCTCGAAGCGACGCGTCCGCCCTGCCGCCGCGGAGATCGGGACGCGGTTGGGGTACCGCACCGGCAGGGCGGTAAACGCCTCCACACAGCACCGCGGATAGCCCAGCAGCCGCCCCATCGCTACGGCATCCTCCTGCCCCTTGCCCATGGCGTCCGCATCCCGTGCCTCCTCGGCCAGAGACACAGTCTGAGAGACATAGACGGCGCAGCGGGAGCGGGCCTCCCCTGCTCCACCGCTGGGCACCAGCCGGGACGGAAGCTGGTCGGCGCCGAGGCGGTCGCGGAGCCACTGGCTGACCCTGCTCTCCGGGTCCAGTAGAAGCCGCTCGATACGCAGCCCGCCGATCTGGAGCGCGCGCTCTACGAGTGGATGGGTCTCCAGCGGCCGCACCGTCAGCGTCTCGCTCCCTGCGTCGATGGCCTGTGCAGCGGTAGCGGTGTGCTCCAGAACGGCCTCGCCGACGACCGCGGCCATACCCGCGCGGCGCCAGCGCTCGACCGCCTCCGGGGCCGTCTCGGTGTCGTGCATCTCACGGATCACGGGCTTGAGCCCCAGCTCGAGTAACACCCGACTGGCCAGGGCCGCGGGAAGGTCCTCGGGACGCTGGGCAGAAGCCGCTACACTCAGTGCCGGCTTGACCTCGCGGGGGGTAGTCATTAGGTTCCCGCCGCTGTTTTCTCAGGGAGTTTCACGGACGACTGCATGGTAGCCGCAGGTTTCAAGATCGGCGAGGTCGCGATCGACACGCCGTTGCTGTTGGCCCCGATGAGCGGGGTCACCGATTCACCGTTTCGACGCACCGTTCGCCAGGCCAGCGGCCGTTCGGTGGGTTTGCTGGTGAGCGAGTTCATCAAGATCGAGCTGCTCACCCAGGGCAACATCCGGACCGCCGTCCGGATGGCGTACCACCCCAGTGAGAAGCCCGTCGCCATCCAGATCTACGGCACCGACGTCGACATGATGTGCGAGGCCGGACGGATGATCGAAGACACCGGCGCCGACATCGTCGACATCAACTGCGGCTGCCCGGCTCCCAAGATCGTCAAACGCGGCGGCGGCGCGGGGCTCCTGAAGACCCTGCCGCTGCTGGGGCGTATCGTCGAAGAGGTCACCAAGGCCGTCTCCATCCCAGTGACGGTGAAGATCCGCAACGGCTGGTGCGAGGACAGCATCAACGCCTTCGAGACCCTGCACGTGGCTCAGGAGAGCGGCGCCAAGGCGCTGGCCATCCATGGCCGCACCCGGATGCAGCTGTATCGAGGCGCGGCCGATTGGGACATTGTGAACGCGCTCGCCGAGGAGGCGACGATTCCCATCATCGGGTCGGGGGACGTCACCGAGCCCCATCACGCCCTCGAGCGGCTTGAGGACAGCAAGGTCGCAGGCGTCATGATTGGCCGCGGGGCCATCAAGAATCCCTGGATCTTCGCCCAGAGCATGGCCGTGATGGAGGGCCGCACGCCCATCGAGCCGACCTGGCAGGAGATCGTGGCCTTGCTCCGCGACTACCGGGCCATGCTGGACGCTCAGTATCCTCCCAAGGTGGCCCCCGGCCGCCTCAAGATGATGCTGAGCCGGCTCGCCAAGCGCTTCCCCGACGACGGCTCGACCCGCATTCAGTGCCTGCGGCAGTCCGAGCCCGACGCCATCATCAACACCCTCGAGGACGCCTGCCGCAAGCGTGGGCTCCTGGAGCTGGCCGTTGCCGCGGCCGCCTGAGACCGCTTCGCGCTCCAGAACCCGTGGCACCGTGCCTAGGGCGCCTTCTCCGCTATGATGGTGACTTCGTTGATGCTCGGGACCGTGCTTGTGTCGGGGGCGGTGAGACTGAGCTCGATCTCCATGACGTGACCGTTGAGCCCCAGTTCGATGGGGAACTCTTCGGGCGGAAAGGAGCCGTAGACCGTGTAAGGCACCGGCGCAATCTGCGCCTCGGTGTCCGCCACGCGCGCCTTGACCAGCACGGTCGTCCCGTCGGGGAACGTACCGTCCAGGATGAACAGGCCCCAGTTGGTCTTGTTGGGTGAGTCCGCCACGGGCCAGCCGGTGAAGACTTCGCGGTAGAGACCCGACAGGCCCCCGGAGGTATCGAGGACCAGGTCGCCACCCTGGACGAGCACGTTCGTCGAGTCGTTGGCTGCCGTGTCCCACTCGAACTCCTGCCCCTCGCCAATCTCCAGAACACACAGGTTCTCGCAGGTACCACACGGTGACTGGACGCCCTCGTCGGTGTTGCCGTCGCAGTTGTCGTCCTGGCCATTGCAGGTCTCGGCCGCGCCGGGTTTGGCGAAGGAGTTGAGGTCGTTGCAGTCCCCCTGCACCTGGACGGTGTAGTAGATGGACGCCGAGGCGGCACACAGACATTTGGAGGGCGCGGTGTCGCTACCAAACGTATCCAGGTCGGCGTCCTGGTAGAAGATCTGGCAGCCCTGCGCGTCCTCGTCGTCCAGCTGGTTGTTGCAGTTCTCGTCGATGGCGTTGCCGCAGACCTCGGTCGCGCCGCTGTTGATGAGCGGGTCGGTGGGTGCGCAGTCGTCGACGTTGAGGTCCCCGTCGCCATCGATGTCGTCATCGACGCAGTCGGCGAACTCGTCGCCGTCCAGGTTGGGAAAACCCTCGTCCGCCACGCCGTCGCAGTTGTCGTCCACGCCGTTGCAGGACTCCTCCTGAGGCGTCGGGCCGTTGCAGATGACGACGCCGCCGGTGCATTGCGTGTCGCCCACGCAGGAGCCGAACTCGTTGGTGACGTTGCACGGCGCGAGCCCCTGGGCCTCGTCGGTGTCACCGTCGCAGTCGTCGTCGACGTTGTTGCAGAGTTCCGGCGCGTCGGGATAGACCAGCGGCTTCTGGTCGTCGCAGTCGGTGTTGTTGGACGCGGTGTAGAACGTTGCAGCATCGGGCCCACACAGGCAGCGCGTGGACGCGTTCTGGTTGCCGTAGGTGTCCTCGTCGATGTCCAGGTAGTAGTCGGTGCAGCCCACCGCGCCTTCGTTGTCGGTCAGCCCGTCACAATTGGTGTCCTTTCCATCACACGTCTCAGTCGCGCCCGGGTAGACCGCCGCATCCAGCGGGGCGCAGTCCAGGTCGTTGAGGGTCCCGTCGCCATCAGCATCGGGATCGAGGCAGTCGACGATGCCGTCGTTGTCCACGTCGCCGAAGTCTTCGTCGGTCAGGCCGTCGCAGTCGTCGTCGACGTCGTTGCATTCCTCGGCCTTTGCGGCCGGGCCCAGGCACTGCGACTCGCCAAACGTGCAGAACTCTTCACCGGGACAGGAGCCGAACTCGTTGTCGACGGTGCACGGCTGAGGGACCCAGTCGTCGTCGATGGCCCCGTCGCAGTCGTCGTCGACGCCGTTGCAAATCTCCTCGGAGGCCTCGAGCGCGTCGCACTCGGTGAGGCCGTTGAACAGACACACCCGCTTACCAACGCAGGTACCGACGGAGTTGGTGGTCGAGCAGGTGGTCTCCAGCTGAAGGCTCTTGGCCAGCCCGTTGCACGCGCACTGACCGCTTTCCGGGACACACTGAGGCACCGTCAGCGAGGTGTCACACAGGTAGCCTGAGGGGCAGGTGATGCCTCCGTCCACGCCACAGGCCGCGCCACAGAAGCTGCCGTTGCCAGAGTCGATGCAGCTGCTCTGCGCCGACACGCCGGTCGCGACGCAGTCGGCGTCGGCCGTGCACGGGTGACACAGGCGAGCCGTGGGGTTGATGCAGATGAACGCGGGGTCACCCGCATCGTTCTGAACCTGGCGGCACTCCCAATCCGTCGGGCAGCTGGGGTCGCACCCGGTGGTGCAGACCAGCCCGTCGGGACTTTCCACGCAGAAGCCACTGTCGCAGTCGGAGGGTTTGGAGCACGGCGGAAACTGGGTCCCCGCGTCGGGCTCGGCATCTGGAACCGTGCTGCCGTCGGGCGTTCCAGCGTCCGTCTGGCCGCTGTCGTTGGGCCCGCTGTCGCCGCCACCTTCATCGGTGGTCGCGTCACTGGACACTTCACCGGTCGTCGTGGGGCCTGGGTCATCCTCGGAGCACCCGGCGCCGAGTAGCAAAGCGGCGGTCAGCACCAGGGCCGGGGTGATGGACATTGCTCGCATCTGTGCTTCTTCCTTGGCAGGGGCTGGGTCGAACCTGCTGGCGAGCAGTGTAGCGCGATGCGACGCAGGATTCACCGGTCCTGCGTCACATCGTTGTCCAGCAGCGAAACCAGCCGGGTTTCGCTGCCGGCGCGCAGGGCTCAGACGCCCTGGTTGTGCAGCGCCAACAGCACCGAGGCGCGGACGCCCCGTGCGACGATCTCGAGCAGCGCGTCCGAGCCGGCGATGGTCTCGTCCATGAGCGCCGTGGTCGCCAACGTCTTCAGCTGCGGCACGTTTTCGTCCATGAGACCGGCGGCACGGACCACCTGTCGCAGGTCGCCGACCACACCCGCCGCCACTTCCTGAGCGTGACGGTTGGCCAGCTGGTACTGCTTCTCGACGAACTCCGCCGCGTCGCCGTACCCCTCGAGCATCTCCGCCCACTCCGCCAGGTCGTCGCCGTCGATCGCATCGACGATGGTGCCGGCGAGCTCGGCAACCGGCCCCTCGTCCGGCACTTCGCTGACGCCACAGGCCGCCCACAGCGCCTGCGCGAACTGGGCGCGCTGCTCTGCACTACGCGAGCCCAGCAGCAGCCGCCCCGGCCACGTCATCTCCAGCCCCCAGGCCAGCGCAAAGGAGCCCGCCTGATGCACCAGACGCTGCATGACGTCGGACCGCAGCGCGAACCCGATGGTCTCGCCGCGGCAGGGCTGCATGGCGTCTTCGAGCCCATCGGAACGGTACAGCGCCCGCTCTTGATGCCCGAGTTCCTCCATCAGGCCCGCCAGCAGCTTGCCGTGAGACATGGTGGGACTGACGGTCATGATCTTCTTCTCGGTCCGGGGCTCCAGCACCAGGTCCGGCAGGTCCATCTCCAGCGGAGACAGCACCATGGAGAAGAACTCGTTGTCGAGACCGGGCGGGGTCAATGCCTCCCGAGCCTCGTCGCTGAAGGGCAGGTTCTCCGCTCCACGCTCGAAGTCGCGACGCAGGCCGTGCAGCATCTCCCGCGCCTCGGGATCGTGCCGGCTGATGCGCAACAGCAGAGACGCCACCGAGTAGGCGCTACGGGCATCACCCAGGTCCACCAGGCCCTTGACCAGGCCGACCATACGCTCGGCAACCGCACCGCCGTACGCGATGAGTTCGGCACCGATACGCAGCCGCTCGGCGAAGCGCGACTCGTCGTCGGCAAACAGCTTCTCGAGCCGCTCCAGGTCCTCTCGGGCCGGGTCCAGCTCCACCGCCTGCATCAGGTGCTCGACCGCCTCTTCCACGTCGCCCTTGGCTTCAGCGAAGGACGCCAGCTTGCGGTAGACGGTGGCCCGTTCCTTGGGATCGGGCGACTGCGTCAGCGGCTCCAGCAGCTCCTGCAGCCGCTCCCAGTCACCACGGGCCTCGTACGCCGACGCCAACCCGTTGAGCGCCTCGGGGGCGTCCGGATCGTAGGACAGCGCCATCTCGAAGGCTTCGACCGCGGCCTCGTCCTTCGGGTCGGCCGCTGCCAACACCGAACCTCGGATGCTCCACAGGGTGGACAGCTCCTCGGGCTCCTGGGTGGTCTCGATGAGCACGTCGGCCATGCGAAGCGCCGATTGGGCTTCGCCGCCCTCCTGGTACCGCTCCAGCGCGACCTTCACGATGCTCGGGTCGATGACCTCGGCTTCCAGCGCTTTCTCGACGCAGGCCAGCATCTCGCCCTTTCGGCCCAGATCCTCGTCCAGCAGGTGCGCCAGCTTGGCGTAGGCGCCGCCCCGGTCCACGGACTCTTCCAGCACCAGCAGCCACCGAAGCGCGTGACGGACAGCCGCGACCGGTCGCGACGCCTCACGCAGCGCTTCGGGCGCCGCCGCAAGAGCCCGCGGGCTCAGCGGGTTGAGGTCCAGCGCCGTGTGGTAGTCCTCGAGGGCCTCCTCGCGACGTCCCATCTCGGCGTAGAGTTCGGCGCGTCGGCAGTAGAGCTCCTCGGCCCCCCCTTCCATGCGCCGCATGAGCCGCGTAAGCAGCTGGGCCGCTCCCGGACCGTCGCCGTCCTTGGCCATGCTCTCGGCGGCGGCCAGAGCAGCCGCCGGTCGGTGCGGGTCCATCTGGAAGGCTTCCTGCACCAGCGCGCTGGCGTCCTCGCCTTCGACGTGCTCGGCGGCCTTGGCAGCCATCTCCAACAACCGGGCGTGCTCGGACGCCACGGAGCCCTCGGCCGGCGGTGACCATTCCAGGGCCGCCACCGCTCCGCGCCACGCGACGAGCGCGGCTTCGTGCTCGCCGGTCGCCTCGTGCGCCTTCGCCAGGCCCTCCCAGGCCGCCTGCAGGTGGGGGTCCACCGCTACGGCGCGCTCGAACCAGCTGGTCGCCTCGTCGGGCCGCTCGCCCTGGGCCTCCTGACCCAGCTCGAACAACCGCTGGGCCCGCTGGTTGACGGTGAGGTCCTTCTCGCCCTCTTCGGGGAGAAGGGCCGCCGCCGAACGCAGGTCCTTGATACGTCGACCGTAGGCCCGGAGCGCCTCGCTGGCGGGCTTGTTGTCGCGGTTGAGCTTCCGGGCCTTGCGGTAGTACGGCACCGTCTGCTTGTCCATGCCGTCGGTCTCGTCGCAGACCTCCGCCAGGTGGCACATGACGAGCGCGGCCTGGTTATCCGACAGCGTCGCCGCGTGAGCCTCACGCAGCTTGAGGTACTCCGCCGCGTCCTCCCGCTGCAGCGCTCGGGCCGCACGCGCCATCAGAGCTCCCGGGACCGAGTCGCCGGCGTCGGCCAGCTGGTCCAACACCTTGTCGATGTCGTCGCCCACGTTGAGGCGCCGCAGGACGCGCGCCTGCCACCACAGCAGCTGGGTCTTGCCCTCGTCCTCGTCGCCGGCCGCTTCCACGGCCGCCGCGAGCACTTCGGCCAGCTGGCTGTACTCGCCCTTGTGATCCAGCAGTCGGAACAGGGAGGCTACCCGGTCGGTGTCCGCCTTGGCCATCTCCCAGAGCTTGCGGTAGAGGGTCTCGAGCAGCTCGTCGCCTGGCTCGAGGTGCTCCTCGGCGATGGCAACCGCACGCTCGAGCAGCCCCTGCCGCTCGTCCGTGTCCTCGGTCAGGTCGGCCCGCTGCTCGCTGATGCGTGCCAGGTCCGCCCAACGCTCCTGTCCTTCGAACAGCCGCTCGAGCTCGCTGAGCTGTGCGTCCTGGGGGCCGTGTTTCTTGCCGAACGCCTGCAGCGTCCCGATGGCGCCGTCGACGTCGCCGAGCGTCTGCTCCTGCAGCTTGATCTGCTCCAGCATCAGCTCGGTAGCGCGCTCCAGCGGGGCCACCCGCCACTGCGACTCGAGCACCTTGACCTGGGTCTCGGGCGTTGGCGCCTGGGACCGCAGCTCGTCGATGCTGCGCGAAGCCTTGTCGTGGGACGGGTCGATGGCGAGCACGGCGGCGTAGGCCATGAGGCCCTCTTCCGGGTCGTCCAGCTTGTCGCTGGACAGCTCGGCGACCTCGATGAGGCGCCCGACGTTGTTGCCGTCGTCGCCGCTGACGTCGATCCACTGCCGCAGACGATCCCGGAGGTCGCGCCACTGGGAGCGCTCGCGGTGCTGATTGACGATGACCTCGAGGGACTCCGAGGAGGAGGGGTTCAGATCCAGCAGCGTGCGGTGCACCTCCACGCGGGCCAGGCCACCTCCCAGGTGTTCGGCGGCGATGGACGCCACCTTGGCCAGCAGGCTGATGGCGCGGGCCCGGTGGGCGGCCGCAGCCTCCTCGCTGACCGGCTCCGCGGTCACGACCTTGGCGGCAGCCGCAGGCGCGTCAATGGCGGTGTCGTCGGCGTCGGCGTCGGCCTCCACGTCAGCACCGTCGTCAGCGTCGGCGTCGCCCTCGGCGTCGGCTCCAGCCTCAGCGTCGGCGTCGCCCTCGGCATCCGCGGATGCGTCGACGTCCGCGGCGGCCTCGCCTTCGGCAGCGTCGGCTTCAGCCTCAGCGTCGTGCATGGTGTCGCCGCTGTCGGCACCTTCGGGCAGCTTGTCGAGCACCTCCTGAACCGCGTCCACCGCCTCAGCGTCGGCGCCAGTTGCCCCACCACCGCTGGCCACCATGCGCTCACGCGCAGCGGCCATACGCAGCATCAGGGCCACCTGATCCCAGGAATCCGTGCGGCCGGCCAGATCGGTCAGGGCGTTGACCAGGTTGTCGTCGGTGCGCTCGATGCGCAGGGCGTCGCCGTAGATGAACAGCGCCGCGCCGGCGGCATCGTGGTTGGCGCACATCTCGGCCAACCGAGCCAGGTCCTTCGGATCGGCCGTGGCGGCCTCGGCCCGCCGCACCGCCACCAAAAGCGGCAGCAGGCGATCCCACGCATTGAGCTCGCCGGCCATGCCCTCCACCGGGCCACTGTCGACATCGCCCGTCTCGCGGAGCGTCGCCAGCAGCGCGTCGAAGGCTGCGTTCTTGTCGTTGAGTCCTTCGTCGCGGACCTTCTGGCGGCGCTTGAGCACCGCGATCCGCTCGTCCTTGCCGCTGGTCTTGTCGAGCAGCCAGCCCAGGGCGTCGTCCAGGTCGCCCCACAGCTGGTGGTCCTTGGCCAGCCCCTCCATGGCGTCGAGCGCCTCGCCATCCGCTGGATCGAGCTCCAGCCGGCGGCGGTACTCCTCGAGGGCACGCGCCGGATCCTGAAGCACCTCGGCACACAGCTTGGCGCGCTTGGTCAGGCCATCTCGCACCGCCTCGGCCTCGATCTCCTCGGCCCCCAGGGAGGCCTCGATGACCGCCAGCAGGTCCTCGGCCCGGCCAGCGTCCACCGCCAGCTTCTCGAGCCGCTCCAGATCCACGCCGGCGCCGCCGACCAACGGGCTCTGGAAGGTGACGTAGCCCCGAGCCTTGTCACCGCCGTCCCGCATCAGCAGGTCCACGAGTCGGTTCCTGAGCCGATCCTGCTCCTCTCCATCGGCCGCCCGCATCGAGCGCTCGATGGTCGCGTACAGGGCCGCTCGCGCACCACACTGCAGGGCTGCTTTCTCGAGAGCCCCAAGGTGCTCGTCGGTCGGACCTTCCACCTCGATGAGGCGCCGCAGCACACCCACGCGGGCGCGCTGCTGACCATCACCCAGGGCGGACAGCACCATCTTGAGCAGCTTGGCGCGATGCTCCGGGTCATCGGCCCGGTTGGCCAGGTTCTCCAACAGGGCAACTGCGGTCCCACTCTGGTTGCGGGCCAGCCACAGCTCCACGGCCTTCTCGACGGCCGTCAGGTTGCCGGGCCGCGTGCGAACGAGGCGCTCGTATGCGATCAGCGCCGGGGTCTGCTGCTCCTTTTCCTCGAGCAGCTTGGCGATCTGGAGCGCACGGTGCTCCCAGGCGTCCTGGTCGGACTCCGCCGCCAGCGCCTCCTCCATCCAGCCCGACTGGGCCTTCCAGCGGTTCAGCGCGCCCGTTCCTTGGGCCGCGTGGTCCAACGCCTGCAGGTCCGAGGGAGCCACATCGAGGACGCGCTGCCAGGCCTCCACGGCCCGGGTGTCGTCCTTGAGCCGGGTCTCCGCATTCACCGCCGCCCGACGGCGAAGGTCGAGGTTGAGTACCGGGTCGTCGGTCAGCGCGATTTGACGTAGCAACGCCGAGTCGATGGCCTCGAAGTCGCCACGCCGCTCGTGCAGCCCGACGAACGCCGTCCGGGTCTCCAGATCCCCAGGACGAATGTCGAGAAGCTGACGCCAGACCTTCTCGGCCTTGTCGTCGTCGCTCATCGCCTGGGCGTAGTGGTCGCCAAGCCGACGCAGCAGCTCGACCCGATCGTCGTCGTTCTCGGCCGCCGCGAGCTGCCCCTCGAGGGCCCCAGCGACACCCTCGTTGTCACCCTTCTTGCGGTGGAACCGCTCCAGCGCCTCGTGGGCCGGGCGGTAGTTGCTGTCGAGCGCGATGACCTTCTGCCACAGCTCCAGCGCCTGTGCGTCGTCGTCCAGGTCGCGCTCGGCGATGGTGGCGGCCTTCTCGAACAGCTCGATCTTGCCGTTGCGATCAACAGCCTCTTCGGCGCGCCGCTCCAACACCTTCAGGAGCTCGGCAGGCTCGCCTCCCTTTTCCAGGCAGACCTCTTCGACCGCCAGGATGCGCGGGTCCTCCAGGTTCAGCGACCGGAGGTGTTTACATGCCTCCAGCGCCGTCTGGTATTGCTCGCCCTCGCTGAGAGCCTCGGCCGCGTCGGTCAGAAGCTCGGCCACCACGGGGCCTTCGAGCTCCTTGGCCTTGGCCACGAGGCCGGCGAGCGCGTCCCACTTCTTGGCGTCGGCGGACGCCTGAATCGCGAACGACAGGGACAGCGGCTCGGAATCGTCGGCCAACAGGCCATCGGCGATGGAGCCGCCCGAGTCAGCGTCCGACCGCACGGCCAGATGCAGCTCGCACAGCTCCCAGGCCAGGACGCGCTTGAGCGGGCCGTCCAGGTCCTCGAGGCGCTCGTCCAGGAACCTCGCCAGGGCGTCCCAGCCCTGGGTAGCGCGGTAGGCGCGGGTCAGCTCGCCTTCCACTTCGGGAGCGTGCTCGCCCAGCCGCCAGATGCGTTCCCACGCTGCGGTCGCCAGCTCGTCCTTACCCGTCAGGCGCGCGGTCTCCGCAGCCTTGCGGGCAAGCGACAGGCGTCCGGCGGGGTCCCAACGAACCTCGGCAGCACGGAGGTACAGGTGGTAGAGCTTCTCGTACTCTCCCTTGGACCGGTAGGCCTCCGAAAGAACCTCGAGGGCCTCGGCGTGGGCCGGGTCAGCCTCCGCGACGCGAGCATAGGCCTCGATGGCCCCGTCCTGGTCCTTGAGACGATCGCGGCGCAAGTGCGCCAGGTCGATCATCAGCGACGCCTGCACCTCGCGGGCCGCAGCCCAGGGTGCCTCGTCGACCGCCTGCGCCAAAAGCTTGGCCAGACCACGCCAGCGGCTCAGCCGCGCCAGGCGAGCGACCTCCTGATCGAACTTGCCGCGCTCCCGCAGGAACGCAGGCGCGTCCGGCGGAAGGACGCGAGGCGCCGGGGTGTCATTGTCCGGCTCCGGCTCCGGCTCCGGCTCCACATCCAGCTCGACCTCTTCGACCTCAGCCACAGGTGCGATCGGCGGGGGAGGCGGTGGCGGCGGCGCATCGACAGCAACCGGAGGCGGCGGCGGAGGGCCATCGGGAACGGCCGGAGGCGGTGTCGCGTCGGCGATCTCGGCGTGGAGTTCCTCGGGAATCTCGCCCTCTACCAGGGTGGAGGGCCCTTCGTCGTCGTCCTCGCCCGTCCCAGCCTCGTCGGCATCTTCGCCGGTTCCGGCCTCAGCGTCTTCGTTGCCAGTCCCGGCTTCATCATCCTCTTCGCCGGTGCCGGCCTCGTCGTCCTCTTCGCCGGTGCCGGCCTCGTCATCATCGACGCCGGTGCCGGCTTCGTCGTCCTCTTCGCCAGTGCCGGCCTCGTCATCCTCTTCGCCGGTACCCGCCTCGTCATCCTCTTCGCCGGTGCCCGCCTCGTCGTCCTCGTCGCTGCCCTCTTCATCGGACCCCTCGCTGCTCTCTTCCTCGGACCCCTCGTCGTCGCCGGTGCCCTCTTCGTCGGAGTCCTCCTCGCTGCTCTCCTCCTCCGAGGACGAGGACTCGTCGGTTCCGGACTCGCTCTCCTCCTCGTCGCCCGTGCCTTCCTCCGAATCCTCCTCGTAGGACGAGCTCTCCTCGTCACCGGTGTCTTCGTCCTCGCTCTCTTCGTCCTCCGAGAGTTCGGCAGCTTCGGCAACCGGCATGGGCGGGAGGCCAGGAACGGGCGGAGGCGGAGCGCCCCCGTCCGGCGTGGGCGGTGGTGGCGCACCACCGTCCGGCGTCGGCGGCGGCGGAGCATCACCAAACAGCACCGGCATCGGCGGCGCGGGCGCCCCACCGGGGGTCATCGTCGCCACGGGCGTGGGCTGGTTCAGCCGGTCGCCACTGCGGTCGATAGCTTCGGCCGGCGTCGACTCGGCGGCCTCATCGCTGTCGAACGAGGCGCCATCATCATCGTCGTCGCCGCGGGCCGACGGCGGCGTGTGCTCAATCTCGTCGATCGGCATGTCATCGTCGTCGTCGCCACCCCCGGACATCGTCGCATCCAGGTCGAGGTCCAGGTCGTCGTCGTTTTCGGGCAGCTCAGGCGGAAGGTTGCTCACGTACCTCTCCAGTCGTTACGCGGCGGTCGACGCGAACCGGCACTGGCCAGGGTCCACGATCGAACTCAGACTCTTTGGCAGGAAGGGAACCGTGACGGATTCGGTGGGTCCTGTCGGACTGCGACGGTTCCTCGCTGCGCGAGCCTAGCACCAAACGAAAAGGACGTGGAGAGCACCCGAGACGATTTTTGTCAGCGCCTCAGCGCCCATTCGACACGACCAGGGAGGGTCAATTGCCACTTTGTCACGCCCGCTGGTCCGCGCTGCCAGGACTTTTTGCCAACTTGTCGCAGACGGCCTTGGAGGGCAGGCGGCCCGGCTCGCCCAAAAACAGTAAAGACGAGTAAAAACAGGCATGTGGCACAGCCGCGCAAACCTGGCACGCATCCTGCTCATGTGTTCTGGCGAGACGTTGGTACGCTCCGGCAGTCTCCCTGATGCCTCTCGCCTCTACCTAAGAAGCAAAGCACTTGGTCCCTCTCTCTCGACTGCCGGAGCGTACCCCTTTTTTCGTCTGCCCGGTTACTTTGCGGCGCCCCGATTCTCTTTGAGGGCTCCCGAGCGCGAACTATCCTCGCAGGCGTGAGTGCTCGAGAGACCGACAAGGACGAGGAAGTGTGGGGCCCCCGTCGAAAGGACAGGCCGTCAGGACGTCGTCGTGCGCTCAGCAGCACCCGTACCCGTGACCGCGCGGAGGGCGCGAGCTGGACCGACGGACTGGTTTCCCTGCCATCGGCGCCTGGCACCCTGACCAACCGCGGCATCGTCGCCTCGGCTCTGGTTCGAAGCGTTGGGCCGCACGGGTGCACCGTAGAGATCGCCTCCAGTGGCCCGCTCCCAGCCATCGGAGCCGAACTGCACGTCGGTGTCCCGGCTGCGCCGGTTCAGCCCGGTCTGCTCACGGTCGTGGGCAATGTCGCACGCCTCGACGCTTCCAATGACGGCATTCACCATCTGGTCGGCGTCGAGCTGTCCAGCCACGGTGGCGTCCCAGCGGCTTACTGGGACCTGGTCAGTCACTGGGCCGAGACCCGCGACGACTAGCCCAGACGCGCGCAGGCCCGCTAGGCGAGAAGCTCCTCGAGCAGGCTCATGACCTCGGACTCTTCGGGGTCGATGAAGCCATCCGCCGCGATGACCGCGCGCACGACCTTGAGGTAGGTCTCCTTGTGCTCACGCGGAATGGCGTTGGGGTCCAGATCCGGCGGACCGTACTTGAGCCAGCCGGCCACCCGTTCGATGTCCTCGTCGGGGAGCTGGACCGACTTGGCGAGCTTGAGCACGAAGGTCCGCTCCTCCTCGGCCAGGTCGGCGTCCGACCATGCGGCCACGCATGCCACCTGGACAAGCGTCCGCCGATCTCTGAGGGACAGTTCGTTGGCGGGGATGTTGCTCATGGGATCCTCCAGGCGTGCTTGCCGGGTGGGATACCAGGCCCTGACCGATACGTCGAGGGCCCCGACGAGAAGGTACAGGTGCTCTACGCGAAAGGACGATCCTTACCGCGTGTCCCCAAGCCACTGTGGCGGCCGCTCAGGAACGCGTCACACGAGCGCGCGGCCTCGCGGCCATCGCTGATCGCCCAGACGATGAGGCTCTGACCGCGCTGTGCGTCGCCGGCCACGAACACGCCGGGGACGTTCGTGGCCAAGTCGCGATCGGCAACGATGTTGCCCCGCCCGTCCAGCTGGACGCCCAGCTGCTCCTGGAGCACAGCCGCCTCTGGACCCACGTAGCCCATGGCCAGCAACAGCATGTCGCAGCGCTCGACCACCGCCTCGGAGTCCGGCACCGGGGCCATCGACGTGTCGACGCGGACGGCATGAAGCTCTTTGAGCTGCCCGCTTTCACCCACCAGTTCGGTGGTCATCAGCGCCCACTCGCGGTCGCCGCCCTCGGCCTGGCTCGACGACGTTCGAAAGACGACGGGCCAGCGGGGCCACGGGTCGCTCTCAGCGCGAACCGCCGGCGGCCGCTGCAGCAACTCCACCTGGGTGACCGAGGCCGCGCCCTGACGCAAGGCCGTTCCGAGGCAGTCCGAACCGGTGTCGCCACCGCCGAGGATGATGACGTGCTTGCCCTGGGCCGACACCGGGCTGACGTCGATGTCGCCAGCCACCACGCGATTCTGCGCCTCCAGGAAGTCCATGGCGAAGAGCACGCCGTCCAGCTCCCGTCCAGGGACCTTCAGGTCCCGCGGAAGCCGCGAGCCGATGGCGATCACCAGGGCGTCGTGCTTGAGCCGTAGCTCGTTCCAGCTGACGGTGCCGCCGACGTCGACGCCGGTCTCGAAGGTCACGCCCTCGGCCCGCATCACCTCGAGGCGCCGGTCGAGCACCTGGCGCTCCATCTTGAAATCCGGGATGCCATAGCGCAGCAGCCCGCCGATGCGGTCATCGCGCTCGATCACCGTGACCCTGTGACCCGCTCGGTTCAGCTGGTCTGCAGCGGCCAGGCCTGCAGGGCCAGAACCCACCACAGCCACGGTCTTGCCGCTCCTCATCCGGGGAGGTTGGGGGCGTACCAGGCCAGCTGCCCAGGCGCGGTCGCTGATGTCCTTCTCGATGGCCTCGATGGTCACCGGGTCGTCGTTGATGTTCAGCACACAGGCGGCTTCGCAGGGCGCCGGGCACAGCCGGCCGGTGAACTCGGGGAAGTTGTTCGTGGAGCGGAGACGGCGATAGGCGGCCTCCCAGCGCCCTCGGAACACCAGCTCGTTGAAGTCGGGAATCGGGTTGCCCAGGGGGCAGCCCTGCTGACAGAACGGCACACCACAGTCCATGCAGCGCCCCGACTGGGGCCGCCAGCGGTCGCTACCGTCCTCGGCATAGAGTTCCGAGTAGTCCTGGACCCTGGCCTTCGCCGAGCGCTTGGGCGGCTCGGTTCGGGGCCAGGTCATGAAGCCCCGGGTCTTGGGGTCGCCACCGTTTTTGGAACCGGCCATCAGCCCAGCCCTCCTATCGCCGGCTTGAACTCGGCGTCGCGCCGCGCCCGCGCGGCCTGAAGTGCGCGTTTGTACTCGATGGGCATGACCTTGACGAAGTCGCTGACCATCAGATGCCAGTTGTCCAGAATCCGCTGGCCAAGGCGGCTGTTCGTGTACCGGACGTGGTCCGAAATCATGCCGTGAACCAGCCAGATGTCGCTCTCGTTCACCAGCGACTCGAGCTCGACCATGTCCATGTTGACGCGGGACCGGAACTGCCGGTCACGGTCGAAGACAAAGGCCATGCCGCCGCTCATGCCGGCACCGAAGTTGCGCCCCGTGCGGCCCAGCACCACGACGACGCCACCGGTCATGTACTCACAGGCGTGGTCGCCGGCGCCTTCGACGACGGCACGTGCGCCACTGTTGCGGACAGCGAACCGCTCGCCGGCGGCACCATTGGCGTAGAGTTCACCACCGGTCGCCCCGTACAGCGCGGTATTGCCGATGATGATGTTGCTCTCCGGCTCGTAGCGGGTCCCCGGCGGCACCGTCACCGACAGCCGACCACCCGACAATCCTTTGCCCACGTAGTCGTTGCAGTCGCCCACCAGGTCGAACCGCACACCGGCGGTCAGGAAAGCGCCGAAGCTCTGGCCCGCAGAACCGGTGAACCGGACGACAATGGCGTCGTCGGGCAGCCCACGTGGGTGTTTGAGCGCAATGGCGCCGCTGAGCCGCGCGCCCACGGTGCGATCGGTGTTGGCGATGGGCAGCTCGAGCTGCACCGGACGGCCGCCGTTGAGGGTGTCCTCCGCCCGCGCCAGAACCATCTCGTCGATGGGTGCCCCCACCGGGTCCTGGGGCTGGCTGCAGCGACGCGGGGCGTCCGCGCCACCCGCCCGGTGGAGGATCGCGTCCAGGTCCAGGGTGCGGCGCTTGAAGTGATTTTCGGGCCCCAGCTCCGCCCGCTCGAGGCGGTCCACCTGGCCGACCATCTCGTCGAACGTCCGAAAGCCCATCTGAGCCATGTACATCCGGACCTCTTCGGCCAGCAGGGTGAAGTAGTTCACCACTACCTCGGGCTGCCCGGCGAAGCGTTTGCGCAGCTCCGGGTCCTGGGTCGCGATGCCCACCGAGCAGGTGTTGAGGTGGCACTTGCGCAGCATGATGCAGCCCATCGCGACCAGCGCCGCAGTCGACACACCGAACTCCTCAGCACCGAGCAGCGCAGCAACCACCACGTCGCGGGCGGTGCGGACGCCGCCGTCCACCTGGACCCGGACGCGCTCTCGGAGGCTGTTGGCCACCAGCACCTGCTGCGTCTCGGCCAGCCCCAGCTCCCACGGGAGTCCCGTGTACCGGACCGAGGAAAGGGGTGAGGCTCCCGTGCCGCCGCTATGACCAGCGATGACAACCGCTCCGGCGCCGGCCTTGGCGACGCCGGCGGCGACGGTTCCCACGCCCACTTCGCTCACCAGTTTGACGCTGACGCGAGCAGCCGGATTGACCGACTTGAGGTCGAAGATGAGCTGGGCCAGGTCCTCGATGGAGTAGATGTCGTGGTGGGGCGGCGGTGAGATGAGCGTGACCCCGGGAGTCGCGTGCCGCACCCGAGCGATGCGGTCGTCCACCTTGTGGCCGGGCAGCTGCCCGCCCTCGCCGGGCTTGGCGCCCTGGGCCATCTTGATCTGCAGCTCGTCGGCGTTGACTAGATAGTGGGTGGTTACACCGAATCGGGCCGAGGCGACCTGCTTGATGGCAGACCGGCGCCAATCGCCGTTCGGGTCGGGCTCGAACCGGCGCGCCTCTTCGCCACCCTCGCCGCTGTTGGACTTGCCGCCCATGCGGTTCATGGCGATAGCGAGGGTCTCGTGGGCCTCGGCGCTGATGGAGCCAAACGACATGGCCCCGGTGGCGAAGCGCTTGAGGATCTCCGTGACGGGCTCGACCTCGTCCAGCGGCAGCGGCGTCTCCAGCGTCTTGATGGCGAGAAGTCCGCGCAGCTGGCTGGCGGAGGCAGGCTCCTCATCGGCCAGGGAGGAGAACTCGCGGAACAGTTCCCGATCGTTGCGCTTGGTGGCCCACTGCAGGGTCGCCAGGGTCTGGGGATTCCAGGCGTGGTGCTCGCCGCGGCGCCGCCACTGGTAGATCCCGCCCTCGGGCAGTTCGTCCCAGGCCGGTGGCCCATGCTGGCTGAAGCCCCGCTGATGGCGCTCCAGCACCTCACGCCCAAGCTCCTGCAGACCGATACCCTCCAGCCGCGATGGCGTGCCCGTGAAGTGGCGCTCGATGAGGCGGCGGTTGAGCCCCAGCGCCTCGAAGATCTGAGCGCCGCGGTAGCTCTGCAGGGTGCTGATGCCCATCTTGGACATCACCTTCATCAGGCCCTTGTCGATGGCCTTCTTGTAGCGCTTCAGCGCCTCCTCTTCAGGGCCTTGGACGCGGCCGTCGGCGACCATCGTGCGGACCGTGTCGAGCGCCAGGTACGGGTTCACCGCGGCGGCTCCGTAACCGATGAGGAGCGCGATATGATGCACCTCGCGGGCCTCGGCGGTCTCGATGATGAGACCGGCCTGCATCCGGGTTCCCTCCCGGACGAGGTGGTGATGTACGGCCGATAGCGCCAGCAGGGCCGGGATGGCGACCCGTCGGCTGTCCACCCCGCGGTCGCTGACGATGAGCAAATTGCAGCCGTCGTCGACCGCTTCACAGGCTTCGAAGCACAGCCTCTCGACCGCGCGTTCGAGGCCCTGGGGCCCGGAATCGGCGTCATACAGCGTCGACAGCACCATCGGTTCGAAGGCGCCCTCCTGAAGCCCCTTGAGCTTCTCGAGGACCTGACTGTCCACCACCGGACCCGGCAGGGTGACGCGGTGGCACTGCTCGGGGGTCTCTTCCAGCGTGTTGCCGTCTGGCCCGATGGCCGTGTGCAACGTCATCACCAGGTTTTCGCGGATGGGGTCGATGGGCGGGTTGGTGACCTGGGCGAACAGCTGGTGGAAGTAGTCGAAGAGCACCGGCGCGCGACGGCTGAGCACTGCCAGGGGCGCGTCGTTGCCCATGGAGCCGGTGGGCTCCTTGCCGTCGTTGGCCATGGGCCCGATGACGACGCGGAGGTCCTCGTCGGTCCACCCCATGGCGCGCTGCAGCCGCACCAGCTCAGGCCCACTCAGCGGAGGACTGGGGGGCACGTCCGGCAACTTGGACAGACTGAAGACGTTCTTCTTGAGCCAGCGGCGGTAGGGCCAGCGCTGAGCGATCTCGGCCTTGGCCTCGCTGTCGTCGATGATGCGGCCTTCGGTGGTATCCACCAGCAGCATGCGCCCCGGCTGAAGGCGCCCTTTCGCCTTCACGTTGCTCGGGTCGACGTCCATCACCCCGGTCTCCGACGCCAGCACCACGCGGTCATCGTTCGTAATGAGGTAACGCGCCGGGCGGAGACCGTTTCGGTCCAGGGTGGCGCCGATGACGTGGCCGTCGGTGAAGGCGATGGCGGCCGGCCCATCCCAGGGCTCCATCAAGGTGCCGCTGTACTCGTAGAACGCCCGCCGCTCGTCATCCATGCGGCCGTCGTTCTCGTAGGCCTCGGGGATCATCATCATCGTCGCCTGGGGCAACGTGCGGCCCGCCAGCACCAGCAGCTCGAGCATGTTGTCGAACTGCGCAGAGTCGGACTTGCCAGGGACGATGACGGGGAACAGCCGGTCCAGGTTGCCGCCGAACTTGGCCGAGCCGAGCTGGCTCTTGCGGGCATTCATCCAGTTACGGTTGCCCCGAAGCGTGTTGATCTCGCCGTTGTGGGCCAGAAACCGGAACGGCTGGGCGAGGTCCCAGGTGGGGAACGTGTTGGTGGAGAAGCGCGAGTGGACCAGCGCCAGCGCCGACACCATCTCGCGGTGCTGCAGGTCGGGGTAGAAGTTGGGGAGCTGCTCGGACAGCAGCAGCCCCTTGTAGACGATGGTCTCGGCCGAGCAGCTGGCGACGTGGAAGAAGCCCTCGGGGTCGGCGCCGGACTCGCGGATGCGATTCTCCGTCAGCTTGCGGATGATGAAGAGCTTGCGCTCGAAGGCGCTGGGAACGACCCGTCGGCGGCCGATGTAGAGCTGGCGAATCGTCGGCATCACGGAACGTGCCAGGCGACCGGTGTGGGCCGGGTTCACCGGCACGTCGCGCCAACCAAGGACCCGCTGCCCTTCGTCTTCCACGACCTGCTCGAAGATGTCTTCGCAGTACCGGCGGTTGGCGGGATCCGCCGGCAGGAACACCATGGCGATGGCGTAGCGGCGTCGACGCGGCATGTCGAAGCCGAGACGCAGCCCTTCCGCTTTGAAGAAGCGGTGGGGCAGCTGCATCAGGATGCCGGCGCCGTCGCCGGTGTCGGGGTCCGCGCCGCAAGCGCCGCGATGGCTCAGCCGCCGCAGGATTTCGAGCCCCTGCTCGACGATGCTGCGGGACTTCTGTCCCTTGATGTGAGCGACGAAACCGACGCCACAGGCATCGTGTTCGAACTCGGGGTCGTAGAGCCCCTCACGTCGCAATTTCATAAAGCCGCCTGGCACGGTGGGAGTGGACGTTCCGCATCACCGCCACAGCGAGAAGACGTTGACGCAGAACCTCACCATAACGCACCGCGTCATCGCGCACCAAGCTAAGATTTCGAGGCGGTAACCACCGCTCGAGCCCGGTCGGGGTCGACGGGGTTGGTGGTGACGCCATCGACCTTGGTCGCGGTCCCCACGATAACCGCGTCGGCGACCCGCAGAAGCTCGCGGACGTTGGTCGCGGTGGTGCCGGAGCCGACCCAGAGGGGGCGGTCGGGGACGGCCGGCTTGACGGCACGGAGGTCGTCCAGGGAGGTCGGCTTGCCGGTCCCGCTGCCCGACACGATGAGCGCGTCGGCGCCTCCACGGTACGCGGTCTCTTCGGCCGCTTCTCGAAGGTCGAAGCGGGCCGGCGCGAGGGGAGCCGCATGCTTGACGTCCACGTCGGCGGCAATGCGGGTCGACAGCCCCAGACGCTGGCGCTCGCGAAGGGTTTCGGCGGCCCGGCCGGTGAGGATGCCCTGGTCGGTAATGGCCGCCGACACGTGGACGTTGACGCGGATGAAGTCTGCACCGGTGACCGCCGCGATGGCCAGAGCCGCCGCCGCATCGTTGCGAAGGACGTTGATGCCCATGACGCTGGGGCGCGGCAGAGCGGCGGCGATGCGAGTCATGGCTGCCACCGTGATAGGTGGCACGTTCGCCCCGAAGAACGGTGCGTCGCCGAAGTTCTCGACCACGAAGCCATCGAAGCCGGCGTCGATCAGCGCCGTGGCGTCCGTCGTCGCGGCGTCCAGCACGGCGTCGAGATCGCCGCCGTAGTGCGGGCTTCCAGGGAGGGGTTGGAGGTGGATGACGCCGATCAGTCGAGGGTTCATGTGTGGCCAACCATGGGTGGAGCTTGTAGGGTCAGCAGATGGCGAAGAACACCCCCGGTCGGAATGAACCGTGCCCCTGCGGCAGCGGAAAGAAATACAAACACTGCCATCTCGGCAAGGAGATGGCGGAGATCGAGGGGGCCCCGAAGCGCAACATTGTGGCGCTGATCCTCGTCTTGCTGTGCATCGGCGCGGGTGTAGCGGTGGGTATGAGCTCGGGCCTGGAGACCGGGTTCGCCGTGGGCGGAGGAAGTCTCATGCTGGTGGGCATCTATCTGGTGATCCGCAAGCCCCCACCGCCGAACGCCAACTCCGGCGACCCGGCAGGACTGAACTTCGGGAACTGACCGAGGCTTGGTCAACCCCATGCCCGTCTCGACTGAGCTCCAGGTAGGGCTAGCCCCTCACAGCTGCGAGCACTCCCGTGAAGAAACTGACCTCCGGACGCGGCGACAGGCCCCCGCCGAGCTGAGCCATGCGCCGCGCGTTCAGTCCGCATCCGACTCCGTCGGACGGCCCGGAGCGACGTGTTGACGGAGCGAGCTTGCGAGCGGAGGAACGAAGGAGTGCAGTGGCCGCCCCGAAGGGTGGCGGAAGCCCCCACTCTCTCATGGCCTCGGGGGGTTTGGGGGGCGAATGAGATCGTCCTACGATGCGACGGACCTCCACCGCCCTCCCATCGAAGCGTTGCGACGGACCTCCACCGCCCTCCCATCGAAGCCCTGCGGCGGACCTCCTCAGACCCCACATCGAAGGGAATCAGGCGCGCACAGCTGAAGTTTCAGACAAGCCTCGCGGGCACCAGACCATGACGGTGGACCTCGCCATCCTTTCCCATTCGCGGGCCTACTACAGCACCCGACGCCTGTTCGAGGCTGCCGAGGCGATGAATGGCGTCCGCCCCCGGCTCATCGACCCGGTGCGGGTGGCCATCCATTCGGGCCCGGCCGGCGCCTGGCTCAGCGATGACGGCCAGCGGGTCGCCGCGCCGCAGCGGGTGATTCCGCGCATTGGCGCCACCCTGACCGAGTGGTCGCTGGCCATGCTCGACGCTCTGGTCGCCGGCGGCGCGCGCTCGGTCGTACCCGCCGACAGCATCCGCTGCGCCGCCGACAAGCTGGCTTCCCAGCTGGTCCTGGCTCGCGCGGGTCTCCCGACGCTCCCCACCATCGCCGTCCGCGAGCCGTTCCATGCGGCGGACGCCATTGCTGCGGTGGGCGGAGCGCCGATCGTCATCAAGATGCCCCGAGGGACCCAGGGCAAGACCGTGCTGACCGCGGCGGATGACGCCAGCGCCCTGTCGACACTGATGACGCTGACCACCCTGGGTCACCTGGCGCTTGTCCAGAAGCGCCTGGAGATGCCGCGACCGCGGGACCTGCGCGTCATGGTCATCGGAGGCAAGGCCCTGGCGGCGGGCTGGCGCTACGCCCCGGCGGGCGATTTCCGGTCCAACGTGCACCGCGGCGGCCGGATGAAGGCCCACGCACTGACGGACGTCACCCGAAGCCTGGCCGAAACCGCCGCCGAGGCTGTTGGCTTGAATATTTGTGGGGTCGACCTCATCGAAACCTCCGCGGCCGAGCACGGGTTTGCGGTGCTCGAGGTCAACGCCAGCCCGGGTTTGGAGGGCATCGAAGGCGCCACGGGGCTGGATCTGGCGACACCGATGGTGGCCAGCGCGGTCGCTGCTTGAAGACCGGCGCGACCTCCACCGAGCGCCCGGTGACGGCGCCGCTGTTCACCTCGGAGTTCGGGCTCCTGACGCTCAGCCACTTTTTGAGCGCCCTGGGCTACGCGACCCTGATCCTGCTGCCGCTGTACCTGGACCATCTCGGCGCCGACCGAGAGACCATCGGCACCATCACGGCGCTTTCTGCCGTCACCGGGCTTCTGTTCCGACCACTGGCCGCCTGGTCCCTGGACGTGCTGGGCCGCAAGAAGACCCTCTACTGGGGGACGTTCCTGCTCGTCGCCGTGATGACCGCGCTGTATGGCGTCACCGACCTGGGCTGGCTGATCTACACCGACCGCCTCGTCTACGGGCTCGCCATGGCGGCGCTGTTTCCCGGCTATTTCGCGCTGGCCTCGGACATCGTGCCCATGAGCCGCAGGACCGAGGGGCTGGCCCTCTTTGGCATCGCCGGACTGGCGCCGCTGACGTTGAACGCGTTCGTCCACGACCTCGGGGTCAACGCCGCCGAGCTGCGCTACTTCTTCCCGGCGGTGGGGGGTGTCATCGCGCTGAGCGCCCTGTTCATCATTCCCATCGAAGAGCGCCCTGGCCATCACACCGACAAAGCCTACAGCTGGCGCGAGGCCATTAGCGCCCTGTCCGCGCGGCCGCTGTGGCCGACCTGGTTGGCGACCATCGTGTTTGCGGGACTGGTGGCCACCTGCATGGCCTTCGCCACGGTCGTCGGGGCCAAACGAGGCATCGACAACCCCGCGTCCATGTGGCTCGTCTACGCCGCTGGAGCCGCCACGGTGCGGGTCGTCGGATCGCGACTTCCGGACCGGGTCGGAACCCACAACCTCGTGGCACCCGCCTTGGGCGTCTACATCCTGGGCGTGTTGATCATCGCGTCGGCGTGGGACAAGACGACGTTCCTGCTGGGCGCAACGCTGGCGGGTTTTGGGCACGGCTACAGTTTCCCGGTCTTGTCCAGCCAGACCGTGACCCGCGCGCCCGCCGCCTTCTCGGGCGCCGCGCTGGCTCTGTTCACGGCGCTGTGGGACATCGCGTCCCTGGTCTTCACGCCGCTGCTGGGCATCATTGCTGACAGCGCCGGCGACGCGGTCATGCTGGCGACGGCGGGACTCGGGGCCATGCTGGGCCTGGTCGGGTGGGCGCTGCTGGAAGCGCGGGCGCTCAGTCCCAGTCCAGAACCGGCCAGCCCTTCCGGCGCGCATACACCGCCAGCCGCGGGTCCGGATTGACGACCCGCGGCTCGCCGACGGCCTCCAGCATGGGCACGTCCGAATACGAGTCCGAGTAGAACCACGAGTCCCGCAGCTTCACACCATGCTCGTCGGCCCAGCGCCGGGCCCGGATGACCTTGCCCTCGCCGTGGCACAGAGGTGTCTCGAAGCGCCCGGTGAGGCGGCCCCGGTCGTCGAGCTCGAAGATGTTGGCCATCCAGTCGTCGAAGTCCCACGTCTCGGTCGCCACTTGAGCGACGTAGGCCGAAGAGTTCGTCAGGATGACGTTGGGCCGCCCGTCCAGGCGGTGCATCTCGACGGCCTTTCGCGCCCCGGGCAGCAGCTCGTCGGCCACGTCGCGCTGGAACCACTCGCGGGTGCGGTCCCAGATGACCTGCTCGTCCAGGCCTCGGTACTGGCCCAGAAGACGCCGGTAGGCCTTCTCCATGTCGATCAGCGACAGGTGGTAGCGGGCCAGCGCGAATGCGGCCCTGACGATGGTCCACCGGGAGATGCGCCCGTGCTCGCGCTCATACTTGGCGTAGAGCCAGCCGCTGTTGAAGGACACCAGGGTCCGATCGAGGTCGTAGAAAGCTGCGGAGCTCGACAAGCGCTACTTGCCCTTTTCTTTCACCAGATACGCGACGATGAGGGTGACCTCCTCGGCGCTGAACTCGGCGTCGTTTTCGTCGACCATGTCCTGGACGACCTGCTTCCAGCCATCCTCGTCCTTGGGCGCGACGGCGTCCACCTCGTCCAGCTCGTGGCACTCGGCGCAGCGCTCCTCGTAGACCTTCTTGGCCTTCGCCATATCCACGGTGGGGGCAGCCTTCTTGTCGCCAGCGGCGCCATCGGTCTTGGCTTCGGTCGACTTCTTCATCGCCGCCTTGGCCTCGGCGACCTTCTTTGCCTTGGCTTCCTTCTGCTTCTTCTGGCGCTGCTTGGACTGCTGCAGGTCCGGCGTAATCGCCACCAGGTAGGCGGTCACCGGAGCGACATCCTGGGTCACGATGCGGTGCCGGCTGATGGCGGGCTTCTCCTGCATCCGCTTGACGACCTTGTACCAGGAGTTGGCGTTGCGGGGCCGCTTGAGGATGGTGCGCATATCGTGGCAGGCCACGCATTTGCCGACCAACACCTTGCGCCCGAAGGTCATCGAGTCCTCGGAGACGAGGGTCTCGGCGTCGACCTTGTCCTCCTCCTCCCACTTCACGGTCTCCATGACGCGGCCCACACGCGCCAGGTTCTTCTCCGTCAGCACGTCGCCGAAGTCGTGAGCCTGCAGTGCGTACGGGATGGACAGCGTGCCCAGGATGAGCGTGCAGATCATCAGCGCCAGGCCGATGGACGGCAACGCCTGCCCGAAGTGCTGGAACCAACGGATGATGGCCACCTTGGTGATGAGCAGCACGCCGATGGTGATGCCCATCGAAGCGTGCACCACCGTCCGGGCGGGCAGCTCGACCTGATAGGCCCAAAGGCGGGGCACCATCTCGATCATCAAGATCACGTAGATCATCGAATAGAGGACCCCGATGACCCGGTGGATGTTGGTCCAGGATCGAGGCGCCGCGGACTTGCCGTGGGGGTCCGGCCCGCCCGGGTCGGGGAGCATGGGGAAACTCCACAGCCAGGCCTGCAGGATGACCGCGACCACGCCCAGCAAGACAAACGCGATCCCCAACCACATGGTGATGGTCGTGCTCATGAACTCCTATCCTTCCGCCGTTCCCGTGATGGCGTGGTTATAGACGCCTGGATGGGTCAGGACAACCGAGCCGACCGGGAGATGGACGCTGAGCGCGGCCGGTGCGACGCTGGCCGCATGAATCCTCGGCTCCCGGTGCTAGCGTGGCTCGTATTCGGCACCAGCTGCGTCGGCGCATCCGCGTGCGGACATGCGGCGCGCTGCCCCGACGACGCTCGCCTCGTCGAGCGCCGCGCCCTGGGTGACGAAGGCACCGAGACGTTCTGCCTGTCGCGCACGCTGCGGCACCCCAGGGTGGGCATCTACGAACGTCGCACCTCCGCCGGGGTCACCATCGAGCGGGGTGAGTATGGCCCTGATGGGCGCCGCCGCGGCACCTGGCGACGGTTCTGGGAGAATGGTCGTCGGCGGTGGGTGGCGGAGTACCGCGACGGTCGGCAGCACGGGGCGTGGGAGGCCTGGCACTCCAACGCCAAGCGTTCCAGCAAAGGCGCCTTCGAAGACGGCAAGAAACACGGCGCGTGGACGCGGTGGCGGTCCGACGGCCAGATCGCGTCCACCGGCGGGTACAGACATGGCCTGCGGCACGGGCAATGGCGTGAATACCACCCCAATGGGCGCCTCGCCGGCGAAGGGCGCTATGTCGCGGGCCAGCGGGTCCGCTGGCGGGTATTCCGACGCGATGGACGAGCACAGGCCGGTCCCGAGCCGAAGATCGCCTCGGCCGAGGTGTGCTGGCAGGTCGTGCAGCGGGCCTGCCGGGTGCTGATTCCCAGGGAGTGTGCGACCCTCGCCGACCGCCTCAAGCAGGCGACCCTGAGCCGCGGCGATGTGTCCCACTGCGCCCTGATGCTGCGCGACCCGGACGCCTTCGACGACATGCTGGCGGACCTCATCGTCCAGTGGCGTATCCACGGGAGACCGTAGGCCCGGGCTTTTTGGCGTCGGAGCTCCCTCAGACGCCGGATACCTGCCGAAGCACCAGGCTCTGGAATGACTCTTGCCTAGATACAGGGCGTACGACCCTGGAGTTCCTGATGAAGCTTCTTGCTACCGCCCTCCTCGCCTGCTGCGTTCTGAGCGGCCCCGCCCCCGCGCAAGCCAGCAACTTCTTTCCGTCGGCGGTCTCCCTGGGGATCGGTGTGCCCATCGCCGGCTTCGCCGTTACCACCGCTCTTGGCGCGGGCCTATCCGACGGCGCCCGCGGCTGGTACCTGTCGGGCTACATCGCGGGGTCCCAGAGCATCACCTTCGGCCTCAGCGTCATGATTCCGCACGACCCGTTTGGCGAAAACAGCGTGGCCTTCTGGACCGGCGTCAGCAACATCGTGGTCGGACTCGCGGCGCTCGGGACCGCCATCGACAACCACGTGCGCACGCCAAAACCGAAGTCGACGTTCGGCGTAATTCCGGTCGTTCTGCGCGCCCCGGCGACGCGCGACGAGGCTCCGGGGCTAGTTCTGACTGGGACGTTCTGACGGCGTCAACCCGCTTTGCACCGCGACGCCGGTGTCATTGCCGGCCGGTCGGCTGCCCCGCCACCGCGTCCTTCACGGCGCAATCTTCGATCCAGTGTCGGAACACCTCCAGCTGCGCATCGGTCAAATAGTTCCCGTTGGGAGGCATCCGATTGCCCGAGCCCTGGCCGAGCAGCTTCAGGTAGAGGTGAGACTCGAACGGCGCTCCGGCGGCGATGCGGTAGAGCGATGAGTTCTTGGCGTCGACCCAGACGGTGTTCTGGTGAAACAGACCGGGGCTCATGTCGAGCCCCGCGGCGCCGCTGCCGTTGACGTGGCAGATGGTCCCAGCGCAGCGGGCCTCCACCAGGAAGGTCACGTCGGTGTAGGACACTCGATGTGTGGGGCTCGCCGGCGTGCACGGAGGCGGGGGCGGCAGCTCCGGCGCGCTGTCGGTGGTGGCGTCTCCGGCGCTGTCGTCAGCGGTCTCCGCCCTCACCTCAGTGAGCGTGACGTCGGGCCCTCGGGCAACATCCGCCACAGCGTCCGGGGTGTCGTCCAATGCATCCTGGGGCGATACGTACACCACCGCCGGCGAGGTGTCGGAGGGCTCAGCGCACGCCAAGAGCAGCACCGTCGTAGGCAGGCTGACGAGCACATGTGAAAAGCGAAGCATCCGACGTCCTTCGAGCTGCATCGGCATGAGCAATGCCGCTTGTATCACACCCCGATGCGCGTGAGGCCACGATGCTGCGACGTCCCAGACCCATTTCCCCCGGCCCCGGACAGGAGTCTGTCTGGGATTACCCCCGCCCGGCCATCGCCGAGCCCACCTCCAAGGCCCTCGAAGTCGTCTATGCCGGCGAGGTCATCGCTCGAACGACTCGGGGCTACCGGGCGCTGGAGACCAGCCACCCGCCGACCTACTACTTCCCGCGGGAGGACGTCCGCATGGACCTACTCGTCCGCAACCAGCAGCGCACCGCCTGCGAGTGGAAGGGGCTGTGCAGCTGGTTCGACGTGGTGGTCGGGGACAAGGCCATCCCGTCGGGCGCCTGGAGCTACGAGAACCCCACGCCAACGTTTTTGCCCATCACCGAGTTCGTCAGCTTCTTCGCCCGCCCGATGGACCGCTGCACAGTCAATGGCGAGGTCGTCACGCCGCAGGAGGGGGAGTACTACGGCGGCTGGATCACCGCCGACGTCGTGGGTCCCTTCAAGGGCGGGCCCGGAAGCTGGGGTTGGTAGGGCGCAGCTGAGCGTTGTGGTGGGACGTTACGTCCCGTTTACACCTCTTTTCCGATCCTGTGCGTCACATTGACATGACGCAACACCAGCATTCGGTTCGCGGTCTTTCGGAGATCACGCTGAACGGGAAGCGAACCGAACGCTGCGCGTTGCTCGAAACCACGCAGGCCCCGAGCCACCGGGCCCCGCGCTACTCACACACTGAGAACGACGCACGGAGAACGCCCCATGAAACGCCTGACCGCCCTCGCCGCCGCAGCCACGGCCCTCGTCGCCCTGACCGCGACCTTGGCCACAGCCCGGACCAAGCCCGTCGCCAAGCCCAAGATTCAGATGGCCATCCTGCTGGACACCTCGGGTTCGATGCAGGGCCTCATCAACCAAGCCCGCACACACCTGTGGAAGATCGTCAACGAGTTCGCGGCCGCCAAACGCAACGGCATACGGCCCACTCTCGAAGTCGCCCTCTACGAATACGGCAAGTCGACCATCTCCCGCGAAGAGGGGCATCTCCGGATGATCACCCCGCTGACGACGGACCTCGACAAGGTGTCCGAGGAGCTCTTTGCGCTGACCACCAACGGCGGTGACGAGTGGGCTGGCAAGGTCATCCGCTCCGCCGTCGACGGTCTGCAGTGGTCCAAGAGCAAGCGCGATTTGAAGATGATCTTCATCGCCGGCAACGAGCCCTTCACCCAGGGTCCGGTGGACTACAAGGTCGCCGTGAAGGGCGCCATCAAGAAGGGCATCACTGTCTCGACGATTCACTGCGGCCCCGAGGCCCAGGGTGTCGCCGGCAAGTGGAAGGACGGCGCCGACCTGGCCGACGGCTCCTTCATGACCATCAACCACAACGCCCGCATCGTGCACATCAAGGCCCCGCAAGACGCTGAGCTGGCCCGCCTGGGTCGTGAACTGAACAAGACCTACATCGGCTACGGCGCCAAGGCCAAGGTCATGGAGGCCCGCCAGGAGAAGCAGGACGACAATGCCGCCGGCGCCGGCGGGATGGCGCAGCGCGCGGCCACCAAGGCCAGCGGTTACTACGACAACTCCCACTGGGACATCGTCGACGCCGTCAAGAAGAACAAGGTCAAGCTCAGCGACAGTAAGAACCTGCCGTCCAAGCTGCAGAAGATGTCGCTTGCCGAGCGCAAGGCCTACATCGCCAAGGTCGCCAAGAAGCGCGACGCTCTGAAGGCCAAGATCAAGAAGCTGTCGGCCGAGCGCAACAAGTACGTCGCCGCCGAGCGCAAGAAGAGCGCCGCCAAGGGTAGCTCCAGCCTGGACGAGGCCATCTCCAAGGAGGTCAAGCGCCAGGGCAAGAAGAAGAAATTCAGCTTCTCCAACTAACAACACCCATCACATCTTGCACCGCCCCACGGCTTCGAGTCAGGCCTGGGGTGGTGGTCACTTCACTGGTCCAGTCACTTCCCCCCTGACCGTTCCAGTCCCTCGAGTGAGGTCTGGGGCGGTGGCTACATCTCTTACGATTACATGGGCTTCGCTCGCTTCGCTGCGCGCGACCGACACAGGCGCCTACGCTAGCTGCGGGCGCGCGGCTGATTGACGGCTGGCGCCGCCAATCAGGCGCGCGTCCACGTACGCTCCGGCACCTGTGTCGGTTGTTCGCGCGCCTATGTAGTGGGGCATAGTTGGTGGTGGCGACTTGCTGGACCGAACAGTTCCAACAAACACTCAACCGGAGACATGATGGCCCGCAGAAGCATCCTGGTCGTAGAAGACGACGCCGCGATTCGCCGCGGGGTGGTCGACGCCCTCGACTTCGACGGCTACGACGTCATCGAGGCAGCCGACGGCCACGCCGGCATGGAGCGGGCTATCCGCGCCAACGTCGACCTCATTCTCCTGGACGTCGTGATGCCTGGCCCCTCCGGCTTCGACATCCTCCGCGAGGTGCGGAAGAGCCGCCCCACCCTCCCCGTCATCATGCTCACCGCCCGCGGCGAGGAGGCCGACCGGGTCGACGGCCTCAAGCTCGGCGCCGACGACTACGTGGTCAAGCCGTTCTCGGTCCGGGAGCTCCTCGCCCGGGTCGAAGCCGTCTTGCGCCGGTCCGCCGCCGAACGGCCCATCGACATGGCCGAGGTGGCGTTCCCGGGCGGTACCGCAGACCTCGAGCGACAATCCATCGCCTACGATGACGGCGCCACCGCCGAGCTCAGTGCCCGCGAGGCCGCGCTACTGCGCTACCTGGCCCTGCACACCGGCCGACCGGTGTCCCGCCACGAGCTACTGAGCAAGGTCTGGCGCCTCAACCCCAACGCCGTGGAGACCCGCACGGTGGACGTTCACATCGCCCGCCTCCGCGGCAAGCTCCGGGACAACGGCGACGGAGGCCCCACCGTCCTGACCACGGTCCGGGGCAAGGGCTACGTGTTCGACCCCGCATGCTGAGCTTGCGCAAACCCTGGCAGGTCTGGCTCGCCTTCGGCATCGGCCTGTCCCTCGTGATGGCCGCCATGGCGTGGGTCAGCGCCAAGGTGCTGGAGCTCGACGACAAGGGCGAGCAGGCCCTGGTGAAAGCCCAGCTCGAGGAGCGCGTCCGCTTGGCGCTGTGGCGCCTCGACTCGGTGGCGGCACCCATCATCGCCTCAGAGGCCGCACAGCCCTACTTCACCTACCGCGCCTTCTACCCCGCCGAGGGCGCCTACAGCCGAATGTTCAACGAGCTCGACCCGGGCGAGGTGCTGCTGCCCTCACCCCTGCTCGGGTTGGACAACGACGTCGTCCAACTCCACTTCCAGCGTGCTCCCGATGGGACCCTGACCTCGCCTCAGGTGCCCGGCACCGACGAGCATCGCAAGGCCGCTGGCGACATCGTCGAAGCCAAGAGGCTGGAGCTGCTCGCCAAACGGTTCGAGGCGTTGAAGAAGACGCTGGGCGCCCCTCAACTGAAGCGGCTCGCAGCGCGTCTTCCAGACGCTCGGTCACGGCCGTCACCCGGCCCGCCGGTGCGCATCGCCTCGGCCGAGCAGATGCAGCAGGTCATCCAGCTGGATAACTCCATCGCCAACACCATCGACAACGACGACCTCATCCAGCAGCAGCAGATAGCGCTGAACAGCAACGAGTTCGTCCAGCGCGCCACCAGCCTGGGCGTCAGCGGCAACTTCCAGTCCAACGTCGGCGTCTACAACCCCATCAACAAGCAGCAGCGCAAGGGCCAACGGAAGAAGAAGGGAAACAAACGCCCCCCAAAGCAGCAAATGGAGGCCAAGTCCCCAGGCCCCGCAGAAGCTGCGCCTGCTCCCGCCGAGGGCGTGATGACGCCGCTCTGGGAAGGTGGCCAGCTGCTGTTGGCGCGGCGGGTACAGCTGGGCGACCGCGAGTATCTGCAGGGCGCCTGGCTCGACTGGCGCGAGGTCGAGCGTCGGCTCCTGACCAGCATCCAGGACCTCCTCCCTGACGCGCGCCTGGTGCGGACCGAAGGCGATGACGACGCCACACTCACCGCACGCCGTCTGGCGTCCCTGCCCGTGCGGCTGGATCCCGGCGAGGTCCAGGCCGCCGGGGTCTCGGGGCTCACGCCCCTGCAGCTGTCCCTCATCATCGCATGGGCGGCGCTCCTGCTGGGCGCATTCGCCGTGGGCGGCCTCATGCGGGGCGCGCTGGCGCTGTCGGAACGACGCGGCGCCTTCGTTTCGGCCGTCACCCACGAGCTTCGCACGCCCCTGACGACCTTCCGGATGTACACCGAGATGCTGGCCGGCGGGATGGTCCGCGACGAAGCCAAGCAGCAGCGCTACGTGAACACGCTGCATGCCGAAGCCGAGCGGCTCGGTCACCTGGTCGAAAACGTCCTGGCATACGCGCGTCTTGAGCGCCGCCCCGACGCCGCCCAGGTCGAGCGGCTGGAGGTGCGGCCGATGTTGGAGCGGTTCCTCGACCACCTTACGCAGCGGGCCGAACAGGTGGACCTCAGCCTCCATCTCCGGGTCGCCGACGACGCCCGCGAGGCGTTCGTCATGGCCGACGCCGCGGCCGTGGAGCGGATCCTTTTCAACCTGGTGGACAACGCCTGCAAGTACGCTGCTCCCGAGTCCGAGCCGCGGGAGCTGCATCTGGAGGTGCGGCGTGTCGACTCCGCCAATGTCGGCCTCACCGTCCGGGACTTCGGGCCTGGCATCGACGCCGAGGAGGCCGCCACCATCTTCCGGGCCTTCCACAAGTCCGCCAAGAAGGCCGCCCAGACCGCCCCCGGCGTGGGCCTCGGATTGGCCCTCTGTCAGCGGCTCGCGGTGGCCATGGGAGGCCAGCTCCGACTGCGGCCGATCAGCACGGCCAGCGCCGCACTGATCACCGGGGAGCGCGGCGCTCGTTTCGAGCTCACCCTGCCCCTTTCGCGCTGACCGCCCAGACGCGGTACACTGGTGGCCTCTTCCCCGCACAAAAAGAGAGGACGACTGGTGGCGTGGTTCGTGGTCATCGGCAGCGGCTCCTGGAAGTCGCACAAGGTCGAGGCGGAGTCCCATATCCGCCATCGGAAGGGAGTCAGCTTCTACAACGGCAAGGAGCTGGTCACCGAGTTCCCGGGGCACCAGATCTTTCGGGTCATGACCTGCTCCTCGGAGGAGGAGGCGGATGCGGCCATCGAGAAGGCCTACACCTTCCATCGGGGCGAGCCCCGTGACGTCATTTCCCAGCTGAAGGCTCGGTCCGAGAGGGGCAAGGAGTCGTCATGAACCTCCTGCGCCTCGGTGCTGGGCTGGCTGTGGGGGTGCTGTGCACCGCCTGTTTCGATCCTCCAGAGTTCCAGCCGGCGGGCGACGCGGTCGCGACGCCGGACACACCCGACGTGAGCACCCAGGACAGCACCACTGCCCTGGACGCCGCCGGGGATGGCGGAACCGCCGATGCCGCCCCCGATGGGGTTGCCGACGTTGCGCCGGATGGGGTCGTCGACATCAACGCGACGCCCGATGCCGTGGCAGACGCAGACGCTGCGCCGGATACCGTCGCCGACGCGGAAACCTCAGCAGACGGCGACGGTGCTTCGTCCGACGATACGGACGCCACGACAACTACCGAGACCTCGCCCTCCTGCGAGGCTTCGGGTGGAAGCCTCTCGTTTGGGGTGTCCAACCTGGACTTCAAGGACATTCCCCCGGGACAGCAGTTGGGCCCGCTGGTCACCCGACGCGTGACCATCACGGCTCACAACGCCACGGTGCCCTGCATCAGCGCCACCGTCACAGGGCCCTTCTCCTTCGCCGGCGGCACCTACCCTGGCGTCGACGGTACCTGCGGCGAGACCCTCGAGCCGGGCCAGAGCTGCGCGCTTCACATCGCCGCCACTCCGGACGCCACCGAGACCGCGACGGGGGCGCCGTTCAACGGCACCCTCCAGGTCACCTTTCAGGCCACCGATGTGATCACCCTCGACCTTGCCGCAACGCCGCGGCATCCCGTGAAGGTGAGCACTGGCCCGGATGGAGGCTGCCTCCTCAACGTGGACGGAAAGGCCTACTGCTGGGGCGTCAACTACGCCGGTGAGCTGGGCACGGGAGAAACCACCGACCCGAGCACCCCGGTGCCGGTCGCCATCCCGCCGTCGGTGACGTTGGTAGATATCGCTTATGGCCATCACGCGGCCTGCGCCGTCGACACCGACGGCGCGGTCTGGTGTTGGGGCGACAACGACGTCTGCGACATCGCGTCGGCCTATGCCAGCAACACATGCACCGACGACTGGGCTCTGGGCGCCATGGGGACGCACCAGTTTTGCTCGGCGTGCCCGACGCCCATCAAGAGCACGGTGATCGACGGTGAATCACTCAAGGCGCTGCGCATCGAGGCGGCGCACGCTCGGATGTGTGCCCTGATGGATGATGGCAGCCCCGCCAACGGGGGACCGGTCCGCTGCTGGGGGCTCAACGACCTCGGGCGCTTCTACGACTTCGGGACCTCATTCGCGTTCGGGCCGCTGCTGGGGATCGACAGCACGGCCCCCGGGGTGACGGACCCCACCGAGGTGGTGGGCTTCGACAACGCCGTCAAGATCGACCTGGCCAACTCCCACGCCTGCGCGGTGCTGGCGGACGGACAGCTGGCCTGCTGGGGCGACAACTCCTTCAACCAGCTGGGTGTCGACGGCCAGCCCACCACCGCAGTCCTCGTCACCACCGGGGCGACGACCGTGAAGGACGTCGCGGTCGCGGGACGGCTCAACACGTTCTACGAGGGAGGCTCCACCTGCATCATCGACCAGGACGACCTCCTTCGGTGCTGGGGGTCCGACGTGCTGGAGCAGCTCGGCAACGGAGGGGCTGGCGACGTGGCCAGTCCCACCGCCGCCGAGGCGGAGAACATCAACGTGCTGGGCGGGATGGGACCGGTGGTCCGCATCGAGGGCGGCAATAGCACCTACTGCGCGGTAAACACGGCTGGGGCCATGTACTGCTGGGGCGACGGCAGCTACGGCGCCATCCCCAGCGGGGACTACCAGCCCCTGGGCGTTGGCGTCCAAACGCCGCTCGAGGTGGACTACGGGTCTGGCGCCATCTTGGACATGGACATGCAGCGTGGCACGGGCTGCCTCGTGACGGACACCGGTGAGGTACGGTGCTGGGGTCAGGGCGACGACCATCGGCTGGGTGTCGGCGACGTGGAAGGTGCCCCCTTCATGGTCGGGCAGCCCGGCTTCCCCGTCACTGCGGCGCATCTCGCCAGCGGCGCGCTGCACAACTGCGCGGTCCGTTCCGACGCCAAGGTGCGGTGCTGGGGCGACAACCAGTTTGGCCAGGTCAGCGGAAGCGCGGTGGCCGGCTCTCCCACGTTCGACCTGGCGACGGTGTCCAAGGCGTCCGGAGTGGCCGTCAAGGTCGCTGCCGGAACCGGGCACTCCTGCGTGCTCTTCGACACCGGCGGCGTCGACTGCTGGGGCAACAACAACACCGGGCAGCTGGGTACCGGCAGCCTTGCGGGCCTCCCCACCCTTCGTGACATTGACGCAGGCGGTTCCGCCACGTGTGGCCTCAGTGGCGACGGCGAGGTCTTCTGCTGGGGTGCGCCCAATTTCGGCCAGTTGGGCCCGGACGCGACGGCCCCGGACCCGACGCAGATCACCCTTCCGGTAGCGGCCCGGCTCATCAGCGTAGGCAGCACCCACGCCTGCGCCGTGGGCGTCGACAATGGTGTCTACTGTTGGGGCGACAACACGAAAGGGGCGGTCGATGGCACCGTGGGCAGCCTGGCCGCGGTCGGCAACCTGACGTTCTCAGACGACGTGGGCCAACTCGCGACCGGCCTGCACACCACCTGCGTGGTCACCCGGTTGGGGAGTGGCGTGGCGGCCACCAGTCGGGTTCAGTGTTGGGGCGACAACGATGGCGGCGCGCTGTTCGGCAGCAGCAACCCCTCGCCTGTCCAGCTAGAGCTCTTCTCCAAATCCGGCAAGCTCCACGTCGGGCTCGGCGCCTACCACGCCTGTATCGGCAGCTCGGACACGACCTACTGCGTAGGCGCCAACGACGACACCCTGGCCGGGGGGAGTGGAGCCGGCGGAGGCCAGGCAGGCCAAAACGGTGGCGCCGTGGTCGCCGGGGTGACCGCATTGGAGTTCCCGTTCCAGGGCGCCCAGAACGCCCAGCCCATCCTGGTCGAGGCCGGGCTGGTACACACGTGCGCGCTGCTTAGCGATGGCGCCGTGAATTGTTGGGGCGTCAACGGCACAGCCCCATTGGGCCGGGGCCAGCTGGGCTCGTACCATCAGGAGTTCGAGCAGGTCTACGGCACCCAGGACCTGGGCTTGGACAGGTACGCTCCGGTTTCCGTGTTTGGGCTGTACTGACAGCACGCTAGCGGCTACCAAGGACCCATGGTTGCTTCCGCTGTCGCCGCCGATGGGCCTATGCCCCCGCCCGAACCCGCTCCCGAGCAGCTCGTCGACAAACATGGCGGCGTCCGCTTCGGGGTGTACGACACGCCGCTGAGGCGCGTCGGGCTCGCAGATGCGCGTTGGAATACGGAATGGGGGTTCGAGGCCCCGCGGCTGCTCCGCAACACCCGTCTGAAGCGATGGCAGCACTTCTGCATTCTTCACCCTGAGGCGCTGATTACGCTGGCCATCGTGGACACCGGCTATCTCAAGACCACCTGGGTCCAGTTCATCGATCTGCGCGGCGGGCTGAGGGTCGAGCACCATCATCAGGTCCCCCGGGCGGATGTGGGGATCGCCGACGCCTTGTGGGACGACCGTACGTGGTTCCGCAAGCCCGGCTACACCATCGCCATCCGCAACCACCTGGACGCCGGCAAGCACACGTTGAAGCTGGAGCTCGCCGAGGACCGGCGTAAGGGGCTGCCGGCCATCCACGGCGAGCTGCGGGCCCTGCACCGGCTGGGCCCCGACGGCATCCAGCCGCTCGTGGTGGCGCTGCCCCTGCAGCAGGAACGCGCCATGTACAGCCACAAGGTGCCGCTGCCGCTGGAGGGCCAGTTGACCATCGGCCGGCGCTGCCTGCGCTTCGACCCGGCGACCTGTGAGGCCATCCTCGACGTCCATGCGGCGCACTACCCGCGCCACACGTGGTGGCGCTGGGCGACGTTCGCCGGCCGGACGACGAAGGGTCAGCGGGTAGGCCTGAACCTTACCCGGAACATCGTGAAGAGCGAGACGCTGAACGAGAACGCGCTCTGGCTCGATGGCCGCTTCGAGCGCCTGGACGCCGCACTGTTCGAACGCGACGGGGACCGATGGCGGGTGGGCACGCGGGACAGCCGCGTGGAGCTGACGTTCGAGCCGCTGGGCTCGCGGTCCGAGGACCTCAACATCGGCATCGTTCGGTCCAAGTTCAAGCAGTTCTATGGCCAGTACGGCGGGCGTGCCCGCTTCGGCGACCAGGATGTCGCCATCGAGGGGCTGCATGGCCTCCTCGAAGACCACGACACGAAATGGTAGGGCGACGGCATGGGGCGTGAGTTCGAAAGGGTGGGCAGCGAGTACGTGCTGGACACCCCCATATTCAAGGTGCGGATGGACCGGGCGCTGCACCCGGAGACCGGTCGTGAGGGTCGGTACGTCGCGCTGGAGATGCACGACTTCGTCAACATGGTCGCGGAGACCACCGACGGCGGCGTGTTGATGGTGCGGCAGTGGCGCCATGGCGTGCGCAGCATCGAGCTGGAGCTTCCCGCTGGCCTGGTGGACCCTGGCGAGGATGCTTTGGTAGCGGCGAAACGGGAACTTCGCGAGGAGACCGGGTACGCGTCGGACAGCTGGCAATCCATCGGTGAGGTAGCCCCCAATCCGGCGTATCAGGCCAACCGCTGCAGCACCTTCTGGGCCCAGAACTGCACCAAAGTCGGCGAGCCCGATCTGGACCCTGGTGAAGACATAGAGTTGGTGACGGTACGCGCCGACGAAATCGTGACTATGGTCCGCAACGGCACCCTTCGCAGCGCCCAGATGGTGGCAGCTGTGTTGTGGTGGCTGGACGCACGAGCACAGATCAGCTGGTAACTACCAGCGTTGCACGGGGACATATCGAACATGTGGATGATGAAGCGTAAGTCGCTGGAGCTGCCCACCGAGACCACCGCCCTGCCGGGGCGCGAGGCGGCCCTGCAGGTCAGCCCGAAGCATCTGGTGACGGGCGAAACCACGCAGGAACCCTTCCCGGCGGGCACGAAGGTCGCTCAGTTCGGCATGGGCTGCTTCTGGGGCGCCGAGCGTCGGTTCTGGCAGCAGGACGGAGTGGTCAGCACGCAGGTCGGCTACTCCGGCGGCCTGACGCCCAACCCGACTTACGAAGAGGTCTGCAGCGGCCAGACGGGCCATACCGAGATCGTGCGCGTGGTGTACGACCCCAGCAAGACCAGCTACGACAAGCTTCTGAAGGTCTTCTGGGAGGCCCACGACCCGACCCAGGGGATGCGCCAGGGCAACGACATCGGCACCCAGTATCGCTCGGCCATCTACTGGTACGACGACGACCAGAAGGCGCTGGCCGAGAAGAGTCGCGATCAGTTCCAGGGCGGGCTCGAGGGCAAGGGCTACGGCGCCATCACCACCGAGCTGGGTCCGGCGCCGACGTTCTACTACGCCGAGGACTACCACCAACAGTACCTGGCCAAGAACCCGGGCGGTTACTGTGGCTTGAAGGGCACCGGGGTCAGCTGCAGCATCTGAGCACGCTGCCGCTCGGGCATGGTCCTGATAGACTGTCAGGACCACCACCCCGACCCGCGAGTGCATCATGCTGTACAGTTCGATCGTGCAGATCCAGGCTTCCCCGGAGGCTATCTGGGACCTTCTCACCAACCCGGACGGCTGGCCCGAGTGGGAGCCGAACTGCACGCGCATCGACGGCAAGATTGCGGTCGGTGAGAAGCTGACCGTCCACACCAAGCTGAGCGACCGCGCCTTCCCGGCGAAGGTGACCGTCATGGAGGCGCCGTCCAGGATGGTCTGGGCCTGGGGCATGCCGCTGGGCATGTTCAAGGGCGAGCGAACGTTCACGCTGACGCCCAAAGATGGCGGGACCGAAGTCTACTGCGGCGAGCTGTTCAGCGGCTGGATGCTGTTCCTGTTCGGCCGGATGGTTCCGGACCTGAGCCAGGCGTTCCAGGACTTCGCCGACGGGCTCAAGGCCCGAGCCGAGGCGGACGCTTCCAACTGATGGCCTGAGCTGGACGCCAGGACATGACCATCGAAGAAAGGGGCACGTCGACGTAGAGGTGGCGTTGGCTTTCGGCGTGCGGCACGACGCTCGAGTCGCGCCTTCCCTCCCTGAGTGATACACACGCATCCATGGCAAGGGGCCGTACCAATCTACTGCCGGACGAGCGCGCGACCGCCGACGGGACCCTTTCCACTTTGAGCTCCGCGGAATTGGACGCCCTGGAGCGCTGGGCCGACAGTGGCAAAGCATCGTGCTCGCTGGTGGGCCCTCCTGGCATAGGCAAGACCTTCCTGGCTCGACACTTCGCTGAGCGGGAAGCGGCCCGACTGGGCGAACGCTTCGACGAGGTGTGGTGGTGCGATCTGAGCCACGCCACCTCGTTCGACGAGCTTGTCGCCACGGTGGCCCACATTACGCAGATGCCGGTGCGCGGTGGGAGCACGCTGGAGGCGACGGCCAACCTGATCGGCGACCTCGCTGAGCGTGGTCGGGTGCTGCTCGTCCTCGATGGCACCCAGGGCGTCAGCGTCAACGGGCGCGCCGGGCTTCCCACCAACGCGTTTGCGACCCCGCGGCTGCGATGGATGCTGACCACGCGCGAGTCCACGGGCATGGCTGACGTCATTCGGGTCGTCGGGCCGATGAAAGACGCTGCGGCCGTGACACTTCTGCGCCGTGCCGCCCGGGACGTCGGCGTCGATGACCCCGATGCGCTGGACACCGAGGCCCTGGCGCGGGTTGCAGCTCGGCTTGACGGGGTCCCGCTGGCGTTGTCCCTGGCCGGCCGTTGGCTCGGTGTCCTCAGTCCGGCGGAACTCGAGGCTGCGCTGGCCGAGCGGGCGCGGCTGGTGCCGGACGACTCCGCCCCGGGCGCGCACGCGCTCGAGACCGCCATCCAGGAGTCCTGGGACCGCCTGGAACCCGATGACCGGGCCGCCATCGCGGCCCTCCTCTCGATCGAAGGTGGCTTCACGATTCAGGCCGCGGCAGCCGTATGGGGACTCGACGTGATGGCCACGGCGGCGCGGCTGCGGCGCCTACGCTACCGCTCGATGCTCTGGTCCAGCACCGAGGAGGGCCGCCCTCGGCATCATCTTTACGCGGCGGTCCGGGTGTTTGTGGAGGGCGCTGGCGTCGAAGAGGAGGCCGCCCGTGGCCGGGTCAGGCAACTCGAGCAGCTGCAGACCGATGCGCCCGATTGGGACCTGCCCACGCTCCGGGCCAACCGGGCCTGGCTGACCACGGCGATGCAGGCTGCTGACCACGACCCCACGGTCGCGGCCAGACTGGCCCTCGCACTGGCTCCCCTCTCCGAAGCCGACGGTGTCCTTCCCGTCCTGGCCGACCGCATCGAGTCACTGCTCGCGCGGTTGCTCGACGAGGACGAACCCAACCTGGCGCTGGTGGCTCGGCTCTACTTCGCGGTGGGCCGCCAGCATCTCCTTTTCCGCGACGCCGACGGTGCGCGAGAAGCGTTCATGGCAGCGCGTACCCTTGTCGACAGGACACAGGCGCAGGAGCTCGGCTGGAAGATCGACGTCGCGCTGGCGTGGACGCTGAGCCGCAGCGGTCGCCCGGAAGAGACCCTGGCACTATGTGAGGAGGCGCTCCAGGTCGACGATGGCCGCCCCGCTGAAGACCGCATTCGGCTGCTCTCCCTGGGCGCCATGCGGCTCGCCCACAGCCTCAAGTTCTCAGAGGCGAAGCGATGGATCGCTCGGGCCGTCAAGGCTTCGGAGCGGGCCGGTACCGCCGAGGCCCGAAAGATGCGCCGCTATTTCGTGGACTTCACGCTGCCGCGCTACGTCGGCGACCCGGAACTCGCGCTGAACGGTGAAGACCCGCCGACCACAGAGAATCCACGTCACCGCATTATCCAGTACGTTTCCAGAGCGCAGACGCGCTCCACCCTGGGGGACCTCGATGGCGCCCGGCGAGACCTGGAGACGGTGCTGAACACCCGGAGCCAGGACCACCGCCTCAGACGGGGGGTGGACGCCATCCTGGGGTACGCCAATCTCCTCGGTGGTCCGGCCGACACTCATGCAGCGTCACTCGCCGCGCTCGACCGAGCGGCCACAGCGCTGGAGACCTCGGCCTGGTCCATGACCGCGCTTTGGTATCGGGTGCGGTGGGCGGCAGGTCTCGCCGCCACCGGGCGGCTCGTCGAGGGCCACCGCGCCCTGACGGACTGCCTGAACACGGCGCTCCAGCTGGAGGTGCACATCACTCGGGCCGAGTATCTCCCCCTGGCAGCGGTCGTGGCGAGCCGTGTGGGCGACCGGGACGCGGCGCGCAGCTTGCTCGACGCCATCCCAGAGCCCGCCGAGCCGCACCTGGCGCCATGGCTGGCCGAACAGCGGGGGCTCGCGGAAAGAGCGGTGCGGGGAGAGGCCATCGCCCTCGCCCCAGGACGCCGCCACCGCTGGGTGAGCCAGGCGCTGGTGAAGGTCGCGGCGCACCCGATGGAGCAGGCGCCAGAGACGGACACAGAGGCCCCAGCCATCCAGCTGGCCACGCGACTGGAGATTGGTGAGGATTGGCGCTGGTTCCGCATCTCCGGCGACAAGGTCAGCCTCAGCCGTCGAACGGCCACGCGCCTCATCCTTCAACGGCTCGTCGACAGCTGGCGAGGGGGGAACGCTGAAGCCGTTACCCGCGACACCCTGCTGGAGGTGGGCTGGCCCGGTGAACGGATGGCCTATGAAGCGGGCGTCGCCCGAGTCCACACGACGGTATGGCGGCTCAGGCGACTGGGGCTGGACGACCTGCTGGTCAGCGACGACGCCGGCTATCGGCTGCGCAACGACATCGAGGTCGTCCAGCACTAACAGGACGGCCCGCTCCTACTTCTTGCAGGACGACACGATGTACTTGTCCTTGCTGTAGCCATACTTGGCCTGGGGCTTCTGATACTTCCCGCCGCCCTTGTAGTCGGCGTTGGCGACCATCCGATACACGCGGCAGTGGGCCTCCCCCTTCATCTTGACCAGCGCGACACCCGCGCGGCTCTTGTAGTTGGGAATCCCACCCCGCCTGAAGATCTTCCAATCCGGGAAGGTCATCTTGGCCTTGACCATCTTGAAGCCTTCTCCCTTCAGAAAGCTCTTGAAGGCCTTCGCCGCGCTCTTGTTCTTGTGCTTGGCCTCGGCCGGGAAGTTCTTGGCCTTGCCGGCGGCGGCGAGACCCGCAGCTCCCTTCTTGGCGGCCTCTCGCACGGGACCAAACAGGTCCCCCGGAGCAGGTTTGCCCAGCGCCTGGTAGAGCTTCGCGATGGCCTTTGAGCGCTTCTTGACGAGCGACTCGGGGTCGGCCAGCAGGTCCAGGTCGGACTGGTAGACCTCCTTGCCCTTGGCGAGCTTGCCAAGGATGCGGTCCACCTTCTTCACGTCATCGGCGACCAGCTGCTTGAGCGACGTGTCCGCCACCCCGGCGATGATCTCCTTGTATTTGGTGGCATAGCGACAGGCGACGCCCTTCTTCTTGTAGGGCTCGCGGTCGCCGGTGCTGTCTTTGAGCCCGGCGAACTCCTTGGTGCAGGCCGGGCCCATGTACTTGAACGCCTTGTCGGAGGCCTTCAGGAGCTTCACCAGCCCGGTGGGACCCGGGACCTCGGGACCCTTGCCCTTTTTCCCGACAAGCACCTTGTGGATGTTCCACAGCGCGCGGGAGTTGGTGTTCGCAAAGGAGCGGAACTTCAGGTGCGGCTCCAGGGCCGAGGCCGAGGGTGCGATGCAGGCGACGACCAGCGAGCTGGCCAACAGTTTGAGGAGCAGGTTCTTCATCGAGTGGTTCTCTCTTTGTGCAAGTGAGCGCGGTCCCATCCGGCAACGCCAGGCTAGGCGCGCCCTCGCTTACAGCCCACTCACACTCACTCACAGTTGCTCGTTGGTGGCGTCCGGCCTGGCCGGTAAGGGCGACAGCACACCGCCGCCAAGGTAGTCTGGACCTGCGCCGCCCCAAGGGAGGCGGCGCGTAAGACGGGACAAGCCGGAGAAGCCCTGGACGATGAAAGGCCGAGACCTCTACATCATCGCGCGCAACACCGTACGCGTCCTGTTGGACTCCGAGCGGCTCGACGACATCCTCGAGGTCGGCGAAATCACCGGCCGTAAGTCCATCGAGCGGGCGCTGGACGAGGTGAAGAAGTCCCAGGAGGGGCGCGAGCTCCTGGCTGAGCGCCCCGAGCTGAACAGTGCGCAGGTCGACTTCGCTGGGCTCGCAGCTCTGCCCGAGGGAACGGTCGGCCGCTGTGTTTCCGACCACCTGACCAAGAACAACCTGGACCTCGACGCGCTCAACGTGCCCCGCCCAGAGCCGAACGATTCGGAGTTTCACTACCTGCTGAGGCGCTACCGAGGGAACCACGACATCTGGCATGCCGTGCTCGGCCTCGGCGTCGAGGGGCACGAGGAGGTGCTGGTCCACGCGTTCACGTTCGGCCAACTACGCTTCCCACTATCGACCCTGGTCGTCTTCTTTGGGACGCTCAAGCATATCGTCATGGAGGCCCGCTGGGACGTGCTCCAGCGGGGGCTGCGCGACCACTATGAGCTGGGGCGTCAGGCCCAGCCGCTGCTCGGCGTCTACTGGGAGCGGCACTGGGAACAGCCGGTCGATGCGATGCGACGGCAGCTCGGCCTGGTCAGCGGCTGACACCACAGGATGGAGACCGCCGCCGCAACCATCGTGGCGCCCTCCGAACCGACTCAGTCGAGACACTCTCCGAAGTCGCAGGTCTGCCCCAGCAGGCCGCACGAGTCGCCGGTGCCCACCAGCAGAGTCGCGCACCCGGTGGTGGGGTCACAACTCTCCTGGGTGCAGGGCTCGCTGTCGCTGGCACACGCATAGGGCTCGGCGCACGGGTCGCTGGCCTCACAGCTGAGCGAGCCCCAAGGGCCAATGCGGTGCACCGCGGTCTTGCCGTCGGCTCCGTAACCATCAGCGCCCGCGACAATGAACCCCTCTTCGGGGTGCGTCGCGATGGTCTCGAACAGCTGTCGCTTGGTAGCGTCAGCCCCCACCAGCCGCTGATGACGCACCCGTCCGTACAGGTCGGCGATGGCGAACAGCGGGTCCTCCGCGACGACCGCATTCGCCCCAGGGCCCTCGACCTCGTCGGCGGCGCCCGCGATGGCCACGAGAAGCTCGTCGGCGCTCCCCATCAGGGAGGCACCGAGCAGCTTCACCGAGAGGTTGGGCTGAGGCGGCGTGGTGAACACGTTCGTCACCACGCCCAGATCATCGGTGAACCGCACCAGCCAACCCTGGCCGGTGTTCGGGAAGTCCCCACCAGTGTCGCCGGGTTCCTTGGCATATCCGACCGCAAGGAGGCCGGTCTGGGCGTCTTCGAGCGACAGCAGGTGTTCGATGCGTCCCACCAGCCCACCGGTCACGGCGACCGGGTAGCTATCTACAGCGTCCGGTACTCCCGTCACGGAGATGCGGCGCAACGCAGGGCCGGTATCGGCGATGACGACCTGAGTTTCGTGCACCACCACCGAAGTCACCTCGGCCGAGGCCGACCAGTCGTGCTCGAACTTGAAGTCGGCACCACTGCCCGTCAGCGGAAAGCTGACCGCCGTGATGCTCTGCCCATTGTCGGCGGCGACAAAGACATCGGACAGGCCGGTGTCGATGGCCCCTGCGCGAACCAAGGTCCCTGCAGCCAGGCTGATATCTTTGGTGACGGTGGACAACACACCTCCCGTGCTCACCGACCGGACCCATACCTCGTTGAAGCTCGAACCAACGACGACGATGGCGTCGTCGACCCGCGCCATCGCGAGGATCTTGTTCTGGGGCTTCGACACGCCCAGGTTGACGTCCCAGTTGACCTCCACCGAAGCGGAGATGTCCTTACGGCTGCGCAAGGTCACGTCGGCCGACCCGGACACGCTGTCGTAAAGCGGCTTGGCCACGTAGACCGTCGATCCGTCGAGCAGAACCTTGGGGATGACGGAGTAGCCCGGTGTCGATTCGGAAAACCACGTATTGCGGGGCTCGTTCTGACACGTACCGGCCGCGCAGTAATCCAGCGTGCAGGCATTGTTGTCATTGCAACTCTTGGCCACCTCCGCGCAGGCTCCTTCGACGCAAGCGGCCTCCATACACCCGTCGCTGGGCGGCGGGCAGTTCGCAACCACACAGGAAACTTCCGTCTCCGCGTCGGGAGCGACGTCCGAGGGGAGCTCCGGCTCCGCGTCGGGCTGGCCATCCGGCACGGCGTCCGGCGGCGGAGCATCCACGTTCGCGTCGGCATCGGGGGGGCCTGCATCCGAAGCCGCGTCGGTCGCAATGTCGGAAGGAAGCTCAGCCTCGACGTCCGGCGGCTCCGATGTGCCACTGACACAAGCGGCGAGCAGCCACGCGAGCAAAACAGTGCGTGTAGGTCTCACAGACTCCCCCAACAGGTCGGCGCCCCGGAGTCTAGCACCGGGGACCCCTCAGTCCGAGTGCTCCAGAGTACAGCCCCTCAGTTGCAGGCGTAGATAACGTCCAGCGTGTACAGCGCAGCGTCCCCCGAGGCCAGGCGGAGTTTGACCGCCATGCTCCCGCCGCCGGTGACCGCGGTGGTCGTCTCGGGGCTCGACGTCTCTGGGCTGGTGGACAGCAGCTGGTCACCGTTGGCCTGGAAGATCTCCAGGATGACGTCGGTTCCCGCGCCCGTATACGCCAGGTTCGCCGTGATGGTGCAGTCTACCGCGACATTGATGTAGTAGACGTGCTCGAAGCCGGTGCACAGGTTCCGTTGCTGGGTGTAGGTACCCTGCTCGTTGCCGGGGTAGTTGAGATTGTCCTCGTCGCTGGGGACGTCGACGCAGGGCGCACTTACCGCGCCTGGGACGGTCTGGTTCCTGGCCCGGGCCAACGTGCAGCGGGCCGTGTTGCCCGAAGGATCGGTCATCGCCTCCAGCCCAACGGTCACCTTGTCACCAGCGGTCAACGCGCCGGCGGGCCAGTCGCCGTAGGAACCGGCGGTCGTGTAGGTCTCAAGCCCCTGCTCCCAGCCGTCGGGCACCGTACCCAGCGTCAGGGACGCAGGAATGGCGGTGCTGAACGGCGCGCTCATGGAGAAGACGCGCTGGTTGACCAGCTCCTCTTCACCGTCGGAGTTGGTCACCGGGGTCTTGATGGATCCCCAGATGCGCCACGTGCCCCACTCGTCGCTGGAAAGCGTCTCCTTCTCGCCAGCGATCCCGGCGGTGTTGAAGTTGGCCACCAAGCCGTCGGCCGTGAAATCCAGCGTGATGCTGGTCTCCTCGGTGTTGCCACACTGGGCTCGGGGGTCGCACGCCTGGGTCGTTCCCGCCATCACGAGGAGCGCACCGCAAAGGCTCCACTTGCAGAGATTCATCCCCCACTCTCCCGGCTCGTCGCCTGCCTGTTCCATGGATGACCACCACATTCACCTGTATCCTGGGGCACAGCAAGCAAAAGGCCCGGACCGCGGGACGCGCGGAAGGCCGAAACAAGGGGGATTTCGTGCGCCATTTCCGACCATTCTTCATCGCGATTGCACTGTGTACGGCTGTCGGCTGCGAGGTGTCCTCCGGCGACGACCCCACCCCGGATGCGTCCGCCGCGACCGAAACCGGCGCGTCCAGCGACACGGGCGGCTTTCCGGACATCCCGGCCGGACTCGGGCCCCAGGACTACGAGCTCAACATCCTCCCCAACACCACCGACGTCACATGGCACGGCGGCACCAACGCCAAGTACGTCAGCATCTGTGGCGGGCTGAACACGTTGACGGGAAAGCGGACCCTGACCATCGCCGAATCCGTGCGTGAGGGTGCTGGCATCCCGGAGTGCCTCACCTATGAAGACCGCCTGATGATCTTCAGCTCCGACAGCAATGGGTACACCAAGCTCCTGGACCGCGACGACGTGGTGAACGTGCTCAAGAGCGTCAACCTGATGTCGTGGGACCTGCCCTACGAATGGACCCTGGAGATCAGCTCCCGAACGGAACCCGAGATGGCGCCCGCCCTCCTCGACATCACCATCACGAGCACCAGCGCGGGCATGAGCTTCGAGTTCCGGAAATGAAAACGCCCTGGGGGTGAGCCAGGGCGTTGATTTGCCGTGGTGGCGGTCGCCTAGAAGTCCTTGATGCGGAACTTCTCCCAGGGGCCGATCTTCGCCCGGTTTGCGTTCAATCGACCGTCCTTCTCGGCCACCAGGAACTTGCCGTGGTGGCTGCGGAGGGACACCGTACCGTCCCGGTTCTGGACGAGGCGCCACTTTTCCCAGGGTCCGAGCTTGGCTCGGTTGGCGTTGGCACGACCATCCCGTTCGGCCACCAGGTACTTGCCGTGGAACGACCGCAGTGAGACGCTGCCGTCGGCGTTCCAGATCAGCTGGAACTGCTCCCAGGTGTTGGCCTTGGGCCGATTGGCGTTGGCGGTGCCGTCCTTTTCGGCCACCACGTACCTGCCGTGATGCCCCAACAGCGCGATGCGGCGCGGTCCCACGCTATTGGAGCGGGAGCCGATGGCGCAGATGACGCGGCGCTTGCGGTTGGCCGTCATGAAGGCCTTCTTCTCCCACAGGTCCAGCTGCAGGTTGCGGCGGGTGCGCGGCTCGTTGAGGTAGACCGACCACTCGTCGCGGTTGTTCTCGGTCCACAGGATGGGCGCCCCGCTGCCCTTCTGCAGCCACTGCTTGCCGCCCTTGTGGGCAAACTCGGGGCGACCTCCCGCGCAGCGCACCTGCTTGACGGTCCAACCGTTGACAGGGGCCGGCGGGATGACGCGGCAGGTCTTGACCGTGCCCCGGATGGGATCACCAAACACCGCGTTGGTGCACGCCGTTCCGTTGGTGACGTTCTTCTTCACCCAGTTCTGGCCGGCGCCGTACCAGACCACCTTGTTGCCGCCGAAATGGCACCGCTGGCCCTCGCGCGCGCACTTCACCGTGTTCTTGGGCGGCGTCTGTGGGGCATTCGAAACCAAGAAACAGGACTTCACCGTGCCCGGGATGGGATCACCGAAGGTCCGGTTGTTGCAGGCCACCGGGCCCTTCGTGTGCTTGCGCACGAAGTACCCTTTGGCGCCATAGAACACGGTCCCCATGCCGCTGAACTGGCAGGTCCTCCCCTCGGGCGCGCACCGTTTCCCCTGGGACTGCGCCACAGTGGCGATACCGCCTGCGCGGTAGCAGGCCTTGACAGTGCCCTTGATGGGGTCGCCAAAGATCCGATTGGTGCACTTGACCGGCCCGGTCATCGTCCGGACGACGAACTTGCCCTTGGCGCCGTACCGGACCCGGGTCTTGCCCGCGAAGCGGCAGATACCGCCCTCGTTGGAGCACTTCTTCCACTTGATGGTGGGTCGCGAGGGCGCTGGCCCGACCCGACGTGCCGACGCGGGGCCGGCGGTGAGGAGAAGGAGCGCCCCCAGGGCGCCGATTCCGAGAATCGTCCGTGTCATGTCTGCTCCCGTGGCGCTCGAACCCAGAGCGCACCTGTCAAATCAATAATCTCTGGCGCTTCAAGCCGCCCCCGAATGGAACCCCCTCGGGGTCAATTACGCACCAGCGGCACCCTTATAGCACGGGATGCGCGCTGCCGTACCCTGGCAGGGTCACTGTGGGCGTGGTGCAATGCGGCCTACCCCCGACGCGCCGGAGTTCCGTCGTTGAGTCCGCTGATCACCCTGCTCCTCACCATCAACGTGCTGCCGCTGAGCGCGTTCATCTGGCGAGGGGTCCTCGGACGTTGGGCCGGCACCGGTGTGCTGTTCGCCATCATCTTCAGCTTCGCGCTGACCGCGCCCGAGGGCGAAGGCGTAGGACTTGTGGGCCCCATCGCGGTGCTCGCAGGCACCTACGTCTATGTCTTCTTCCGAGCGCGCCGGTGGGGTCACTTCCTGCGGTCCTGGGGGTTTCGCCAGGTAGGCCTCATCCGCCCCCATTGGCGTGCGAAACGAGACGCACTGACGCTGGAGTTGAAGTTCGGACGACGCCACATCTTCCAGCGCCGCTATCGCCTGACGGTCAGCGCTTCACACCCCGTTCTCAACGCCTTCGAGGTGCAGCCCGAGGGGTTCTTCAGCGGCCGCGACACGATCCAGGTCGGTGACTTCGCGTTCGACCGTGCGATGACCATTCGCGGCGAGCGGTTGGACGCCATCGTCACCCTCACGCCACCCCTGCGAGAGTTACTGATGCTGGCTCCGAAGGACTCGCGTATCAAGGGAGGAAGCGTCTCGATGGTCCTGGGCGAGCGAACCGAGGAAAGCGCCGGACCCATGCTGGAGCGGTTCGTCGTGGCGCTCGACGAGGGGGTGCTTCCGTATCGTGACCTGGCCTCACGTCTCCACATGGAAGACGAACCCGAGGCGAGACGGCAGCTACTGGCCACCGCGATGGCCGAGCGCCCGCGACCGGAAGGTTTCGACGCGCTCATCGCAGCCGCGGTGCAGAGCGGAGAAGGGCCTTTGCTGGCGCTCGCGGGCCGGTTTGTTCCCGACGGTGCGGTGATGTTGCTGGAGGTGGCCAAAGCCCCAGGGGAAGCCGTCGCCACTCGCGTTGAGGCCCTCGAGTCCTTGGCCACGCGCCCTGACGTTCACAGCGTCGAACCGGGGCTTCAAGCGCTGAGGGACGCACCAGAGCCCAACGTCGCGCGCAAGGCCCTGGCCGTATTGCAGGAGGCCGGCCTGGTCGCCAAGGTCGCCGGCGGCGCCATCAGTCTGGTGGACGCGCCGCGCGACGAGGGTCAGCTCAGTGTCGCAGTGGACGCCGAGGAAGGTGGGCTGAGCCTGAACTGACAGGTTTGGTGCGTGCTTGCGGGACGCGGTTGTGGCACGATGGGCAGATTCCACATCGCCCCCCGATGAGGTCACCACGTGCAAAAACGCCTGGAGCGCGACGACGAAGAGCGCGCGTCAGCCTATTCGCTGACGGGGGCACAAGCTCGTGTGCCCCACTGGACGACCAAGCGTCCCGGTATCTACGGCGCCAACGACCGGGTCCGGGTCGCGGACTCGCCGGTTGCCCTGGGCACATCGCGGCAGCAGCTGAACGCCCTCGACCGCTCCGTCATGGCGTTCCAGCACGCTGCTTCGGCCCGCGCCGGTTCTGCGAGCCAGGCCATGGGCTACTCGGCGCCCGCGCCGGGGGTGTACGGCGCGAACGTCTTCATGCAGATGAAGTCTGGAGGATCTGCGCAGACGGCGCACGTCCACGCAGAAGCCGCCGCCGGCGTGCGAGGCGGCGGCAGTGCCCTGCCCTTTCACGACCGCATCCAGCACGCGTTCGGGCGCCACGACATCTCTGGCATTCGCGCTCACACCGGCACTGAAGCCAAGCAGAGCGCCAGCCGGATCGGCGCGCAAGCCTTCGCGATGGGCGACGACGTGGTGCTCACCGACACCAGTGACCTCCACACGGCCGCCCACGAAGCGGCCCACGTGGTCCAGCAGCGGGGCGGAGTCTCGCTCAAGGGCGGGGTCGGCGAGGTGGGTGACCGGTATGAGCAGCACGCGGACGCGGTGGCCGACGCCGTGGTCAGCGGGAAGTCAGCGGAAGGACTCCTCGACCAGATGGCCGGTGCCGGAGCGCCTGCGACTCAGCGGAAGGCCGTTCAGCGCAGCGCGAGTGGGCCAGGACCCGCGATGGGCGCGGGTCAGTCCGATCTCGGCGCTGACCGTTCCGGCGAAGAGACACGCACCAGCGGAGTCCCCTCGCACGAGGAGCTCCAGATTATCGCCGAGAAGGTCTACAAGCTGGTGGTCCAGAGGCTCGACCACATCCAGCAGCGCGTTGGCGCAGACAGCGGCGCCACCAGTGGTGCGGTCGTCCAGAGAAGTGCTGGCGGTCAGGCCGCGCCTGCCACTGGGGCTACGGCCGAAGGTCACCAGGCCCCTGGCGGTGATAGCCTCGCCCACTACCACGAGGTCATGAACGTGGCTGACATGGTCTACAGGCTCGTCCTCGAGCGACTCGAGGGCGACCTGTCCCGCGTGGGGCTCAGCACGCCGAACCCAGGCCCGCCGGCGAACGCGGTCGCATCCGCCGGTGGCGCCCTTCCACCCCCGACCCAGACGAGACAGCGCAGCAATGGCAGCCTCGAATGGGGCTCTCGGGAGACCATCGAGCAGCTGGCCGAGATCGTGTTCGACCGACTGATGGACGACCTCAGCGAGCACCGTCGCCGCATGGGCGACTGACCCGGTCTAAGGCTGTGCGCCCACGGATGCGGTGAGCAACCATCCCGGGATGTAGTCTGAGCGGACCCGAACCGGCCAACCGTGGACGTTGTGCGCCATCCGGGCGTAGAACACGGGCCCCAGAGCCAACGCACCGCGCCATCGCTCGGTGTCCGGCGCGTGTTCGCGATAGTAGTCGTGGTGGACTCCGACCGCGTTGAGCAGGTTGGCGTTGAAGCTCTCGGCGGTCCCCGCGAGGACCTCCATCATCAGCAGGTGTGAAGGGGCGTACAGCGCCGTCTCCAAGCGTTGCTCGTAGTGGAGCTGCTGTTGGGCCAGGTCACGGGTCTGGGCAGCCAGCTCCGGCAGACCTTCCTGGCCAGTGCGCAACGCGACGAGCGTTACGATGTGGAGAATGACCCATTCCGGGACCGTGTCGTGGGCCGCCAGGCCGGCGAGGTCGACGCTACAGAGCTGCTGGACAGAGGCCTCGTCGCCGACGATGTTGGCCGCAAAGAAGCCCTCCAGCCACGCCCGAGCTGTGCAGCCTCCCTGCTCGACCATCGCTGCCGTCATGGCGCCCAGGGCCGCCAGGGGGGTGACGAGGCGTTCCTCATCGGGGTTCGCGGCGGCCGTCGAGAACAGCCACTGGCGAGCCGCCAGTAGCGCCTCCGACCAGTCACCATCGGTCTGGGCGGCAGCCACAGCCTGGTCGGTGCGCTGCTTCCCTCGTTCGAACGCGTCGGCGTCGTCGGCCGCGAAGGGCATGCGCTCCAGAACCACGTCCCCCTGGGGACCCGCCAACGAGGCAGTCACTGTCAGGAGCGACTCCGCCAGCTGCTCGGCCTCCGCCGCGATACGCCCGTGGACCATGGCCTTCAAGCGCAACGCCTCGACCACCGCCGGATGGTCACGACTCACCAGGAGCGCGTAGTCCAGGGCCACCTTCACCGCAGTCGCGGCCTGGTCCAGCTCGGCGGCCACCAGTGCGCGGCGCGCTTCGTCGAGCTTGTGGGCTATGAATGCCTCGGGGTCCATCTTGGGACGAGGCTGCCACAGAGGGGCAGCCGGGTCGACGGTATCACCGAATGGGCCCGTCAAAGGTCAGGACCTGTGACTTGAAGCCATTGGCGCTCCACCCGCTGGCGATGAGGGTGTAACGCCCGTTGAGCGGAGCCGGGGTGCTGGTGTGCATGCAGGGGCTGAGCGACGCGATGGTCATGTTCTTCTCATAGCGGACCAGTAGCCGCCGCTCGATGGCCCTGCCCTTCTTCGGCGCCCACACCACGTGCACCTCGACCACCGCAGGGGCCTTGGGCGGGGTCTTGTCGACCACGATCTGGGCGGCGCGACCGGTGTAGCCGCCCTTACCAGCGGGCCTGGTCGTGTCGGTGAAGTGCTTCTTGGAGAGCTTGAGCGCGGCCTTGCCGAAGTCCGGGCTGTCCGAGGGTGCCGGCCCCTTACCGGTTCGGAAGCTGGCCACCCGGTCCTTCTTGTAGAAGAGCTCGAACGTGTGTTCGGACCCCAGCGCTTTGGCAGGTTTCAGGTGCAGCGGTGACCAGCCATCGTTGACGAGCGCGACCTTGACCCGCTTGCCCGTAGTGGTGTCCATGAGGCGGATGTGCTGGACCGCAACGTCGCTCCGCGTCCGAACATACAGCCGGGCGTCGGTCGGAAGCGGTGAGCCGCTCAGCCCCACCACGGTGAGCGCGCGCATCGCCCGGCACTGAAACGCTCGCGCGTCGCCGACATGGGCGAGGCTGACGGCAACGACGACAGCAAGGGCGATGACTCTCGTGATGACATGCATGTACACCACCTTACTGTGTCGCTCTGCGGAGTTCGACCCCGACGTATCGGGACCACGACTCAGTACGTTGCACGCCACCGACCTGACCGTGCGGCCGAGAACCCACGACGTTTGCTGCCCGTGCTGTGGCGGCGACGCGACACGGCCTGACTGAAGCATTGTCCCAGCACCGGTTTTGGCGGTATGGGGCAGCATGCTTGCCAACACTGTTCGACGACTGCTCCTCCTCGGCCTCGCGCTGACGCTCCTGGCCTGTGGAGGCAAGGACATCCCAGCCCCTGCTGACGTGGCCGCCCCCCCCGCAGATGCAACGACGACCGCGTCCGGCCTTGCGTATAAGGTCCTGACCAAGGGCGGCGGCGACACCAAGCCAGGTCCGACCTCGGTGGTCCGGGTCCACTACACGGGTTGGACCACGGACGGGAAGATGTTCGACAGCTCCGTGTCCCGCGGCAACCCGGCGGAGTTCCCGCTGAACAAGGTCATCGCCGGCTGGACCGAGGGCCTGCAGCTGATGGTCGTGGGCGACAAGTTCCGCTTCTGGATTCCGGAGGCCCTGGCCTACAAGGGCGCCGACGGGCCGCCCAAGGGCATGCTGGTCTTCGACGTCGAGCTCCTGGGCCTGCCGTAGCTCGGCGATGTGGGACCTGCCCCAGGACCTGCTGGACTTCCTGGCGGCGGGCGAGCCGCTGGCCTACGACGCCTCACGCTGCGAGTGCGGCCAGGTCACGCTCAAGCGACCCGAAGACCTCTCGGTCGGCTATGCCAGGGCGCTCGAGGGAGACAAGAGCGGCCACTACGTCGTCCCGGTGATCGGTCTCACGGCTACCGCCCAGCGATATGACCCCCGATGCATTCTCGCGTGGCTCCCCGGCGAGCGGAAGCTGGCCACGGTGGACCCGGACCACGGCCGCGTCAGCATCTGGCGTGGCGCCCGCTGGTCCGACGTCGTGGCAAGGCCATTGCGCTACGTCAACGCACAGTGGAGCGCTGGGAAGGGGCTCAAGCGCTACTCCGCCGAATACACCTGCGGCTTCGTGGCGCTCGAGGCTGCGCCCGAGCTGCCCGCCGCCATCCGGCAGGGCGACGACCCGCTCCACCTGCTGGCGTGGGCCGAGTTCGCCGCCGAGAGCTGGCGCTTCGACCTCGCTGAGCCCCTGTTCCAGGGTGTGTTGGACCGTGGCGTCACGCAGCTCGGGCTGCTCACCCGCCTCGGCGAGTGCGCCCTGCTCGATGGCCGCACCGTGCTGGCCCGAGAGCGCTTCGAAGTGGCCGCAGACGAGGGCGACGTCGTGGCCCTGGCCTATCTGGCTGACGTCGGCCAGCCGGACGCACTCACGCGGCTGGCCGCGCCCGAGTCAGCGCTGCGGGCCGGCTGGATGTTCGACCACCGCCATCTGATGGTGACCCGAAGCACCCTGGCTGGGATGCTGGAGACCCTGGACGCCCAAGGCTTCCCCCCCACAGTCGTCGACATGAGCGACTACCATGGCGCCCCTCGGCGGGACGCCACGCACCTGGTCCTCAAGTCAGCCTAGCTCAGTGGTCGTGCAAGGCGCTCGGCTATCCGGCCACGTGATAGGCTAGCGCCGCCCCGGCCGTCTCGGCCCAAGGCAGGCTCGTCCACTTCGACGTCCGCGGCTATCGGCACCGTCAACCTTCGATGTGCTCGATCTGCGGACGCGACTTGTAGAAGTGGTTGCGCTCCGGATCGTTGTAGCTCTGGTAGTCGATCTCCCAGGGCTCCATGTCCACCTCGCCCTCTGGCGACCGGGTGATGGTCATCGCCATGGGCTTGACGAACCGGTAGCTGGAAAAGAGCGGCAGGTCGTCGTTGTACTCGCCGCCGGCGCTGAACAGGGTCAGCAGCGTCAGGTCGTCGTCGTCGTAGACCATGTTGACGCCTTCCTCTTCTTTCTCGTGGCCCCGGATGAGATTCCGCACGCCAAGCCGGTGCAGGAACTTCTTGGCCTGCCGCTTGCCGAACGGGAACCGGGCCGACTGCTCCTGCAGCGCGTCCGGGATGAAGTCGGCAGAGGACGGATCGCTCCACATCATCTGGAAGCGGATCTCCGGGTCGTTGAGGCTGCTGAGGTCGCGATACTTCTGGGCAATGAGCGAGTCGCGCGGGATGCCGCCGTGCACGAACATGATGTCGTCGAAGATGAGCGTGTTGGGCAACAGCTCGAAGAAGCGCAGGTAGGCTTTGAACACGTCGACCGGGGCGTGCGGCTTGAGGGTGTTGATGGCCTCGGCGGGACGGACGCCGCCGTAGATCTCGCCCTCGTGCTCCAGGTAGTATTCGTGGTTGCCGCGAAGCAGGTAGACGTAGCGCGGCGCGGCCTTGAACAGCTGCAGCACGGTACGCAGGACGCCGTTGTAGCTGAACATGCCGCGGTCGATGTAGTCGCCCAGCAGCACGAGCTTGGGCTCGGGATGGGCCTCCGGGTCCTTCTGGAAGCGGTCGACCTTGCCGAAAAAGTCCGACTGCATCAGCGCGCCCTTCAGGCAGCTGTAGCAGCCGTGCAGGTCGCCCAGCACGGTCAGCTCGTACCCCTTGGAGTGGGTCGGCGGCAGGATGTGCACGTGTCCGTCGAGGAACTCGTCCTGGCCCGCGAACTCGCTGACCTGCTGATGCCCACGGAGCTTTCCGGTGTGGCCGCGGCGCCGATCGCCGAAGATGTCGGTGGCCTTGTGGATGAGCCCCAGGTCCGCGGTGAGCTGCTGCTGCAGCTTGTCGGCGTCCTTCGAGTAGTGGTGTTCGAGCCGAGTCAGCAGAGGGTGGTTGCGCCCCTGGGACTCGAGCTTGGCGGGGTGGCGAATCGTCACCCGCCCCGTGCGCCGCACCTGGCCGCGCTGCCGCGGGATGGGGGGGGCCTCGGGGATGGGCGGCGGCGGAAGGTCGGGAACCAGCGGCGGTGGAGGCGGCGGGGGCTCGTTGGACGCAGCCACGGGCGGTGGCGGAGGTGGCGCGACCGGTGGTGGGGGCGGCTCCGCCTCGGCCGACTCCTCGAGCCCAAGGTCCGCCATCAGAATCTCGGCCAGCTCGCCCCGGAACTTCAGCTCCTCCGGGTGAGCCACACCGTCGGCCATCAACAGCTCGTCGATGGTGTCCATGAGACTCTCTTGAGCCTCCCGCGCGAAAAGCCCGAAGATTTCGAAGCAGCGCAGCTTCAGGCGTGCGTGCACGTAGTCCTGGGACACCTCGCCCTCGGCCACCGGCTCGTCCCACATCTCCGCGATCTCGCGGTCGATGGTCTCGAAGACCTCGTTGAAGTGGATGACGTAGCGGCCGACGACCTCCTCGCGCATCTTCGGGTCGGCGTCGGGGACGGCCGCGTCGAACCGTGCCTCCACGAGCTTGCCGATGTAGCCCCGGATGTACTCTTTCTCCGACGGGTCGAAGTCTCCGTCGATGTAGCCGAAGGCCGTGAGATAGAAGATCATGCCTTCCATCTCGACTTCGGCCTGTTTGGGATCGGCGCTGAACTTCAGCATCGCGTCTATCGCCCCCTACGAACGCATGATGGAGCGGAGCGCGATGAACGCTCCGCCAAACAGAATGCAGCCAGCCAACATCATGATCAGCAGGCCCGAGCCGGGCGTCCCGTCGAAGGCGACCGACAGGGTCTTCTTGAAGACCGGCTTTTCCTTGCCCTTCTTCTTCGGGTCGCTGGGTGGCTCGGCCAGCACGTAGGCCTCGAGCACGACGATTCCGGCCTGCTTGGGCGTCCATATCCACGCCCGCGGGTCCTTCTCGTCGGCCGTCAGACGCTCGCGCTTGGAGACCTTGGAGTTGGGCGCCGAAACAGCCTCCACGCGCCCCACCTCGGTCCTGACGATCACCGCCGTGGCCTTACCCTGCACCGGCACTGGGTCGGACACCTGGAGGTCGGGTGGACCTGCGGCCAGAACGAGGAGCACGCCGGAGAGAAACGTCGTCATCATGGTGAAGGCAGCTCCTTGGCGTCGTCGTCCGCGGCGTGAGGGCCCTCATGCAGCGCGTCGTGTTTGACCTCGTGCGGCGGCACGAAGTCCCGGCCCTTCATGCGGGTGAACGCGAAGGCGGCTCCGACGGTCGAGAACAGCCAGAACAGGAACACGATGACGCCCAGCGAGTCGGTCTCGTCGAACGTCCAGTCGCTGCCGTAAAGCCCCTTGCTGCCGTCCACGCCCAGGGCCTCGATGGTGACGCCCAGCTCGCCCAGCACGTTGAAGAGTATGGCGGCGCCCAAGAACGTGGGGATGACGAACTTGAGGAGCACGTCGAACCAGGGTCCCAGCTTCCAGCGGGCCGTGCTGTTCACTTCTTCGCGCAGCCGCGCGGCGCCGTAGACCCAGCCGACGAAGATGGCCTCGCCGAAGCCCACGACGAGCAGGCTGTAGCCGAACGCCCAGTGGTCGATCAGGTCCAGGAAGCCCAGCCCCATGGGTAAGGCAGGGTCCCCGCTCTTATGGAACATGACCGGGATGGCGAAGATGAAGGACCCGACGATGCCGGCGATGCCGATGTACATCAGCGGCTTCTTGCGCTCCCAGCCGAACTTGTCGCACAGCGCCGCCACCGGGCTCTCGACGATGCTGATGGAGCTCGTCAGCCCGGCGATGAGCAGCAGCAGGAAGAACAGGACGCCGATGGTCTGGACCAGAAACTCGCCACCAGGGAGCGACTGGATGCCGGTGGGGATGACCACGAAGCTCATGCCCAGCGTGGAGCTGCTCGGCACCAGAGAATAGGTGAACAGGATCGCGAAGATGGCGATGCCGGCGATGTACTCGAAGCCGCAGTTGAGGAAGCTGACCATGCCGCTGTTGGCCACCACGTCGGACTTGGCGTCCAGATACGACGCGTAGGCGGTCATGGTCCCCAGGCCGAGGCTCAGCGAGAAGAACATCTGGGCAAAGGCGCCCTTCCAGACCTCCGGCTGGGCGATGCCCTCCCAGTCCGGCGTGAACAGGTACATGAGCCCGTCGCCACCGCCATCCAGGGTGACCCCGCGGACGACCAGCATCAGCATGAACAGCCACATCAGCGGAACGAACAGCTTGACCACCTTCTCGATGGTCTTGGTGCCCCGCGCCAGGAACAGGATGTTGAGCGCCCAGATGACGACCGCGAAGATGGCGGCCCACCACTCCTTGGTGGTCTGGTCGAAGGCGCTGCCCGCGGACTGGCCCCCTTCGCCGAAGATGGGCCCGAGGCCGGTCTTGGCGTCGACGGTGGTGGGCATCTCCATGGCCGACCCGAGCAGCATCGTCGCCACCCAGCCCAGCACCACGATGTAGTACATCGCGATGAAGATGGCGTTGATGAGGGCCCACCACCCCAGGAACTCGCCCTTCTTGCCGGCGACCTTGTTCATCGCCACGGGGTAGGCAGCCCGGTAGTGCTTGCCGATGCCGAACTCGACGATCATCATCGGGATGCCGACGCACAGCAACGCGACGAAGTACGGGATGTAGAAGGCCCCGCCGCCGTACTTGTAGGCGTTGGCGCCAAAGAAGACGATGTTGCCGAGGCCGATGGCGCTGCCGGAGGCGGCCAGGACGAAGCCGAGCTTCGAGCCCCATTGGCTGCGTTCGGGCGCGGCTGAGGATTCGCTCATAGACGGGGGCGTGCGTCGGGACGGTTAGAAGTAGTAGCTGGCGTGCAGGGCGATCTCGATGGGCCCGACGAAGCGCGCGAGATCATCCGTAAGGGTGAGGTTGTATCGCACGACCAGCCCGACGCTCCAATCCCGTGAGGGTCGATAGTCGAGCCCACCGCCTGCATGGACCGTGAGGTCGACGCGTCCCGCAGCGGCTTCGTTGCCCTTGTAGGCCTCTGTGCCGCGGGTGCGGTAGAGGGCGCCGATCCCGATCGCCAGCCAAGGGGCCCAGGTCATGCTCTCGATCACATAGCGGGCCTCGACGAGCCCGTGGACGATGCCCTCGGGAGCATCGCCGGCCAGGGCCCCGCCCCCTCGGACGGCGGCTGAGATGCCCCAGTACTCATCGAAGAAGTAGCTGAGGGCGACGTTGCCGAGGACGAAGAAGTGGGGCAGCAGCGTGCCCTCGTCATCGATGGTCGTCGTCGTGGAGTAGGTCGCTACCGAGCCGGTGAAGCGGAACTCGCCGTCGACCTCCGACGGGTGCGCCGAGGCGGGCGAGGTCGCCAGTGCCAGGAGAGCCAGACTCAGAACCAGGGTCCGCATCTTGGCCAGGGTAGCGTGGCCGAACCCTGGTCGCCACCGCCGCGATGCCGCCGACATAGAGCGCGCCGGGTCCCCTGCCGTAGGTCGTGGAGCGTACGAGGACGGCAGCTCGAAGGGCGGCGCCAGCCGTCCTTCGACCTGCCGCCCGCAGCTAGCGCAGCGGCCTGCGAGCAGGGTGGCGCGCCATGTGATCGTAATGATGTTGCCATTCTCCCAAGGCCCCGCATGGCTCGCCGAGGTCACCACCGCCTCATCTGTGACCACCCCCTCGTGCCCTGCTTGATGCCAACGGCGTTGATGGGGGTGTGAGGAGGTGGGGACAGATGCGGTGGTGGGCACTTCGCCGAGCCCGGTTGGGTATGAGGAGACCTGGCGCATCTTTACGATCACACGGGCGCGCCACCCTATTCGCAGGAGGCTCCGCTAGCTGCGGGCGCGAGGTTGTTTGACGGCTGGCGCCACCAAACAAGCTCGCGTCCTCGTACGCTACGCCACCTGCGACAGGGAGACCCGGCGTGCTCTACGCAAGGGAGATGTGGGTGGTGGTCAGAGGGAGACGGCTGGCCGGGCCCACGCGCTCTGGGTACGAGGCAGCGCGGCGGATGCACCTCAACAACCCGCGCTTGCGCGCGTTGTTGATTGACACCGGGCGGGGCGTTGGCTATCACCCGGCGCTGCTATACCGCGAATCACACAGCGAGACGGCCGTGGCGAAAAAGAAAAAGAGGATGTCCAAAGAGGAGCTTCGCGCTCCCGACGCGTTCGAGAAGAAGGCCGAAGAGGTCTGGAAGAAGATTGAGCCCCACAAGGGCAAGATCGGCGCGTTGCTGTTCCTCCTCATTGCCGCCGGCATCGGCTGGACCGTCTACAGCAAGATGACGGCGGGCGCGGCCGAAGAGAAGGCGGGCAGCCTGGCTTCTGCCATGCACCCCATGACGGCGGCCATCTGGGACCCGGAAGTCGACGGCAAGGAGCGCCCCGACGGGACGACTCCGACCAAGCCCTCCGGCGAGACCTTCAAGACCGAGGACGACGCTCGCAAGGCCGCCCTGGAGCGGATGAGCACGTACCTGTCGGAGAACGCCAACGCCGAGGGCGCCAACGCCATCGCGCTGGGCGTCGCCGGCCTCAAGGTCAAGGACGACCCCAAGGCCGCTGCCGCAGACCTCGACGCCTGGATCGGCAAGAACGGCGACAACAAGGCCGCCCCCCTGGTGCGCCTGGTGGCCGCCCGCGCGCATGCCGCCGCCGGTGACAAGGAAGCCGCTCGGGGCCACTTCGACGCCGTCGCCAAGAACACCGACAGCTGGCTCAAGGCCGCCGCCCTGACCGGTCTGGGCGACCTGGACAACCCGCTGATGGCCAAGAAGGGCGCCAAGAGCGACGCCGCCGCGGCCAAGAAGAACTACGAAGAGGCGGTCAAGTTCGTCGGCGATGGCGAGAACATCGCTGCCGCCGGGCTCAAGCGCGAGCTCGACACCAAGATCGCCGCGCTGCCGTAGCGCATAGCATCATGAACCGAACCACGCTGGTCGCCGCGCTGGGCTTGTCCTTCCTGGCGACGAGCTGCTTCCAGGCCATCCAGATCGGCGAGGCGCCGCGCGTGTCGCCGGAGTGGAGGCGGACCCTCTACGACCTGGAGATGTTCGAGTACGAGCCGGTGGACGCCGGCACCTCCCTGTTCATCCCCAAGGGCAAGTTCATCCCGGCTGGCGGGATGGTGGTCACGGTGACCCGGGACCGCACGATCCGAGCGATGGCGGGGGTCGACGGCAAGGACCTGTGGCAGGTCCGTACGGGCTCCATCAACGTGGCCAAGCCGGTCGACATCGGCGAGGACCTGGTGGTGGGCTCGATGGACGGCCACGTCTACCGGCTCCACAAGCGCAACGGGCGCGTCATCTGGAAGTCCCCCCTGCCCGAAGGCGAGGGCGTCACGGCGTCGCCGGTGCTGTTCGGCAAGGCCAAGCGCATCGTCACGACCTCCATCGGCAACCGGGTCGTGGCCCTCAATGCCGAGACCGGCAAGCCGATCTGGGACAAGCGCCGTCCGCACGTGGGTGAATTCACCATCAGCGGCCAGGCGGGACCGCTCAAGCTCGATGACGAGACTGTTGTGACCGGGTTTTCCGATGGCCGTTTGGTCGCCTTCGCCATCGAGGACGGCGCGACCCTGTGGTCGTCGGATCTACGCGAGGGCAAGACCCAGTTCGTCGACGTCGACACCACCCCGCAGCTGCTGGACAAGGGTCCCGAGGGCAAGCCCCTGATCGTGGCCGCCTCCTATGCCGTCGGCATGTTCGGCATCGACGCGGAGAGCGGCGACGTCGAGTGGCTGGTGCGCGGCGAGGGCTACGTGACGCCGGCGCTGATGGGGAACATGATCTACACCTCCCAGCCGACGGGCCACGTGGTGGCCATCGACGCCATGAAGGGCACGGTGAAGTGGCGCCACAAGGTGGACATCGGCGCACCGGTCGCGCCGACCGCGACCCGGAAGTACCTGCTGGTGCCCAACAGTGAGGGGTTGCTGCTGCTCCGCCGGGAGACGGGCCGCCCCATCTCGATGATCCGCGACAGCCGCGGCTTCTCGGGAACCCCGGAGTTCGCCTACGGCACCCTGTACGCGATCGCCAACAGCGGCGTCTTCTACGCCCTGAGCCTGTACTGAGCACGTGTACTGATTGAGCCCGCAGGGCGTCGCGATTAGACTGCGCGCCATGATTGCCCAGACGACACGCGCGATGGCCCTTTTGGCCGCGGCCCTGCTGGCCGCCGGCTGCCCCTCCGACGACGAGCCGACGGTTCCCGGTCCCGGCGGTGACACCAGCTTCCCGTCGGGCGACGCCGACGGCAGCGGCTCGACCGACACACCGGCCACGGGCGACGCCAGCAACGATGGCGGCGACGCGGGCCCCAGCGTTCCGCGCTGTGAGGGCGACGCCGACTGCGCCAGCATCCCGGGCGCCATCTGCGCCTGCGACGGCACCTGCGTGGAGGTCGACACCAATCCGTGCAACACCGACATCAACTGCGCGCCAGGCAACTTCTGCGACCCCTGCACCAAGCACTGTGCGGAGCTCAGCCAGCTTTGTGAGCCGTGCACGGGGCTGTCGGCCTGCGCCGACGGGGGCACCTGCATGCCGTTTTCGGATGGCGGTACCTACTGCGGGCTGGCCTGCATCACCGACGCCGGCTGCCCCACGGGCTACACCTGCACCGACACCGGCGCGGCGGACAACCAGTGCCTGCCCAAGTCCGGCAGCTGCGCAGACCTGGGGCTGTGTGAGAACGACGGCGACTGCGTCGACGGGGAGATCTGCAACGACGTGTTGAAGCTGTGCGCCCCCGGCTGCAGCGACGACAACGAGTGCCCGGGCGACCAGGTCTGCGTGGCCGCGCGCTGCAGCGACCCGTGCACCACCGACGCCGAATGCGAGGCCCCCAAGGTGTGCGCCGCCGGCCGCTGCAAGATCCCCGGCGCCTGCGAGGGGGCGGTGGATTGCCCCGAGCCGGAGACCTACTGCAACAAGACCAGCGGCACGTGCACGCCGGGCTGCCTGGTCGACGACCACTGCGCCGACGCGGCCAAGGAGTGCAAGAACGGCAGCTGCGTACCCAAGGGCTGCAGCCACAACTACCAGTGCTCGTTCGAAGAGGAGTGCGACAAGGCCACGGGCAACTGCATCCCGATGACCAAGGACCACTGCGCCGTGTGCGACGCCTCGGCTGAGAATCAGTGCGGCGGCGACCCCAACCTGTGCGTGACCTTCGAGGACCAGGACGGTAACGCCCAGGGCGACCACTGCTTGCTGCTGTGCGAGGACGACGAGATCGACCAGTGCCCGCAGGGGTACGGCTGCCAGAAGATCGAGGTCGACGGCGCCGAGAACTTCTACTGCGTGCGTCAGTGCTGGCAGAACCCGGTCGGCGTCAACTGACGGAGCGAGTCGATGGCTGACATCTGGGGCGGAATCCTCGCCGGCGGGCCCAGCCAGCGCATGGGCAAGCCGCTACACCTGCAGGTCCACGCCGGGCGCAGCTTCACCCGTATCGTGGTGGACGCGCTGGTCCCGTCATGCGCAGGCCTGGCCATGCTGGGCCAGACGACGCTTCCGGGGGACGTCATGGAGATGACGTGCCTGCAGGATACGCCGGGCGCCTTCGGCCCGATGGGGGGCATCGCGGCAGCGCTTCAGTTCCAGAGCAAAGCGACCTGGATGATCACCGCCTGCAACATGCCGCTACTGAGCCCCGGCGCCATTCGCTGGCTGTTGCACGAGCACGAGGAGAGCGGCGCGCTGGCGACGATTCCCCTCCTGGACGGTGAGCCCCTGCCGACGTGCGCGGTCTACGGGCCCACCATGATTCGGTCGCTCCAATCCTTCGCCCAGACGCGCCGCGACCTGAGCGACGTGGTGCACCTCAAGGGCGTCTACACCCCGAACATCCCGCACCCCGAGCCGTTCCGCAGCGTGAACACCCGGGAGCAGCTCGCAGGCCTGGTCCAGGCGGCGTTCTCCTAGCGGGAGCCCCTCAGACCGAACGGCGTCTCAACAACGAGACCAGTAACGCCAGGACCACGCCCCAGGCAAAGCCGGCGGCGTGGCCCGTGAAACTGGACTGCGGCACGGACAGGTCGAAGGCCACCTGCAGCACGACCATGATCACGATGAAGCCCAGCTCCAGGCGGGTCCGCCGGCCACCCAGCTTGAGGCGCCAACGACGCAAGAGAATCACCAGCGCGGCGCCCACCAGCCCCATCACGCTGGCGGAAGCACCCACGACGGCCTGGGCGTTGGGGGCGTCCCAGGTCAACCACATCCACGTCGCCATGGCCGCCAGCCCGCTGAGAACATAGACCACCAGCATCCGCCAGCGGCCCAGCCCCGCTTCGATGAAGCGGCCGAAAATCCAGAGACCAAAGACGTTGACGACCCAGTGCGCCCACCCGAAATGGAGCCAGCCCGCAGTCGCCAGGCGCCAGTACTCGCCGTGGAGGATCTCGGCGGGGGCCCGCATCGCGCCCATGGTCATCAGCGTCGTGGTGTTGTCGACCCCGCCATTGAAGGCCTGCGCGGTGAACCAGCCCGCCAGGATCGCCATCAGAGCCCAGGTGCCCCAGGGGTTCCGCCCCACCGGACGGGTCAGGGTGGCCAGCCCATCGTCGCGCCGGGTCGTCGACCACGTGGCACGCAGCGTCCGGCGCAAGTCCGCCTCGAGCTCCTCTTCGAACTCCAGCGGCACCGGCTCCAGCGGCTCCTCGATGCGACGCTCCGACAGCTCCGCGAGGATCCGGTCCTCTCCCTCGGTGAGCTCGAGGAACACGGCGTTGGCGCGCTCCGGGTTACCCGCCACCTGTTCGGCAGTGGCCAACCAGTAGCGCTTGTTCGGCTCATCCATCCGCAGCAACGCGGTGCCATGAAGCCGGCGAACGATGTCAGGCCGCCCACAGAAGGCCGCCAGAATCATGCGGTACTCCGCCGGCCGCTCGGCTCGCTGCCCACCCATGGCCGCGAAGCGCTGGATCATTTCCTCGCGCATGCCGATCTCACCCAGCGCCCGCATCACGATGCCCTGACCGCCGGGCGGCAGGCTCGGTCCCATCAGCGCGATGGCCTCCCAGTCCTGCTCCAGCGCGAGTTTGTAGATGCGCGCCTGCCAGCCTGCCAGAGGCCGATTGACCAGCGACGCATACGTCGCCTTGGCGGTCTCGAACAGCCCGCGCTGCGCCTGGTCGAGACCGACGATGAGCATGGCCAGCGCGGGCCAATCATCGAACGGATGCAGCACCGCCATCGCCCGCGCGTACCACGCAGCAGTCCGGTAGCTCCGCCGGTTCAGTGCGCGCTGGGCAAGGACCCGACAGATCATCGGCAGCAGGATGGCGGGCCCCCAGATCCCCACCGCGACGTATCCGGACGCTTCAGGGACCAGGAGCCAGCCCACCCCCATGCCCAGCAGGACGACGACGCTAAGGCCCAGCCAACCCCACAGGCGGGGGCGAGCACGCCAGCTGCGAAACAGCAGCAGCAGGGTCGCGAAGCCGACGAACCAGAAGAGGAACGGGTTCGGGTTCAAGCCTGCTCGTCGTCGGTGGGGGCGTCGGCGGCACCACTGTCAGGCGCGTCAGCGCCCTCGGGGAGTTCATCGACTTCCGGCGCGTCGCCAAAATCGGCGTCCACCACCGGCACCTCGGCCAGCGGCGCGGGGGCCAGTCTCGGCTCGGGCTCGTCGGTGTCGGCGTCGGCGACGCTCTCGACCTCGCCATCGTCCTCGTCCGCCACCAGGGTATCGCTACCCTCGGTCACCAGACGCAAGTAGTCCGGCCGGTCCGCGGGCGGCGGCTCCGGCGGCAGCTCATCGCCCACCGGAGCGCTGGGAGCGCCCCCGGTTCCGAGGCTCACGTTGACGTTGGGATGCGGTGCCACCAGCTGATAGAACATCAGCCGCTGCATCGCCTTCCAACCTGAGGTGCGGACGGCCTTGGACAGGGTCGCCACCAGGGTGCTGGCGTCAGCGCTTGCCAGCGCCGCCTTGAGCTGCAGGTCGATGACCTCGGAGACCTTCTCGTCGAGCGCAAACTCGGGACGCGACAGCACCGCCCGCAGGCGCATGGCCGTCTGGTTCCGGGACGCCAGGTTGGGGTTGGACAGCTCCGTCGTCAGGTGCTGCTGCATCTGACGCTCCAGGCCCTCCACGAACGCGCCCCCGATCGCCTTGGCGATGGAGCCGAACAGGCCCTTGAATCCACCGTTGTCGCCGCCACCACTGGTCATGGGGCGACCATAGATGCGAGGCGGCCCCCGGGCAAGGCTCCTTTGCCCGGCACCGCCACTGTGATAGGAGCCCTGTCGCTGGACGGTGGAATAGACCGTGGGCTCATCCGTTGACGCCCGCGACCAGGTGCCAGCGCTTCGCCTCTCCTCTCTCTACGAGGTCATGTGCTAGCAGCAATCCCTCATCCCAATATCCCCACCCTGGAGATCGGTCCGCTGGACCTGCATCCCTTCGGGTTCCTCGTGGGTGTCGCCATCATCACGGGCACCATCATGGCCGACCGCCGCGCCCGGGCCACGGGGCTGGACCCGCGGGTGGTCTCCGAGGCCGCCCTGTGGGCCGTCATCCCCGGCTTCATCGGCGCCCACCTGGTGGCGGTGTTGTTCTACACCCCCGAAAAGGTCCTGGAAGACCCGGTTATCCTGCTCAAGCTGTGGGATGGCATCAGCTCCTTCGGCGGCTTCCTGGGCGGCGCCGCTGGCGTCATCTGGTACCTGCGCCGCAACAAGATCCCGTTTTGGGCCTACGCCGACACCATCGCCTTCGGCTTCACGTTCGCGTGGATCTTCGGCCGCATGGGGTGCACTGTCGCCTTTGACCACCCCGGCTCCGAGACCGACTTCGCGCTGGCCATGCCCTACACGGGCAAAGCCCTCTCCCACGCCATCCGGCACAACCTCGGCTTCTACGAGATGATCTGGGCGCTCGTCATGTCCGGCTTCTTCTGGTCGGTCCGCAAGAAGGCCCGCCCGGCGGGCTGGTACCTGTCGGTCTGGCTCATCGCCTACACCCCGCTTCGCTTCGCCGCAGATTTCCTGCGCCGCTCGGACGTCACCTACCTGGGCCTGACCCCGGGTCAGTACATCGCCATCGGGCTGTTCGGGACCGCCATCTGGATGCTCCGGACCCGGCTCAAGGCGGACGAAATGCTCGGTATTCGGGCTGAGGGCGAGCACCACGTGTTCGCCGACGGACGCCCCGGACGAGGCGCCGATTCACCGCTGGGCGCGATGCCCGGCGAGGCTCTGGCGACGGCTGGCGCAGGCGGAGGCAAGGGGCCTTCGATCAGCAGCAAGAAATCGAGCAACAAGAACAAGAAGAAGAAAAAGAAGAAGCGCTAGGCCGGTAAACTCGGGGGCGCGCCGGATTGTGTGGAAATTCTCTACACCCCCTTAAAAGCAGGACGCCGGCGTCGCGCTCGGAGTCTATTCCCGACACCCTGAACTCAAGCATTTCAGACACTTGAGCAGGTGGCACAGTCGTTGCTTTTCTGTCCGGCGGTATGAATGCTGCCTTGAAATCCCTAGCGCGTTTGGCGCTCATCGCAATCACCGGGGGCGCGCTCGTTGCGACGGGCGCCACAGGTTGCGACTCGGCCGATGAGGCGTCTCTGGCGGTGGTCCCTTCGACCCCGACACCGACGCCTGGAGCGGGAGCCACGTTGGAGTGGACCACACCGCCCACCTTGCATGCGGCCGGCGACTGTGAAGCCTTCACCGAGGCCGCCCGCGCGGCGGCCACCACGTGGCTGAACCTGGAGCTCGAGCGTGCCCGACGGCACGTCGACAACCTGGGGATTGCCCTGCCTCCCGACCCCGTGTCCGCGGCGACGCCGCAAGCGCCGCTGTGGGTCCAGGATGGGGAGACCATGTCGCAGCGCGACCGGGTCACGCTTTCCGACGACGTCCTGGTGGTCGCGGCAGAGGGCTCCATCCGCTTCGTGCGCGTGGTCCCCGCTGACACCATGCGCGAGCTGGCGGTGTTGCCTATCGAAGGCACTCCCTGGGCCATGACGGCGTTGGAGACGCCAGGACAGCTCCTGGTCGTCGCCCGCGGCCAGACCGAGGGTGCCGACTGGACGACGGTCACCCGACTAGACGCTTCCGCGCTCATCGCCGACACCTCGGCCGACGTGAAGGTGCTGTCCACCGAGACCATGGCGGGCACACTGCGACTCGTCGCCCATACCGGCAACCGGCTGCGGGTGGTGACCTCTGGCCGGATGAAGCTGGCCGGATTGTCGACCTGGCCCGAGGAGGTGGATCCCCACGCCTCGCCCCAGCAACTGGAGCTGGCCTTCGCGCAGCTGGCCAGCGACAACGGTCATGCCATCGCCACGATGGGGCTGTCGGACCTGGTCCCGCCCGAGCTGTCGGAGGGCTGTGACGGTGGCGTCTTCCCCGAGACCTATCTTGGCGCCGGCTGGCTGATGGTGGCCGACCTCGCCTTCAGCGCCTCCGACCCCACGCCCAGCGTCCAGCGTCTGCCCATCATCGGCAGCTATCCGGCGCTCAGCGCCAACGCCACCTCGCTGGCCGTCGCCGGTACCAACTGGCCCTACTTCTGGCTGTTCGACGACGGCGACGAGGACGGCGAAGCTCCGAACATCAGCGTACAGACCGAGCTTCACCTGGTGACCGCCGACGGCATCGCGCGTTCCACCCGGGTCGAGGGCGCACCCACCGGCGCCCATCCCCTGAAGCTCTCGGACAAGAGCCTGGTCCTCGCCACCACGGTTGGCTCGGCCTATCTGGGCGGCAACTTCAAGCCCACGGGCAAGACCTCGCTGACCGTGATGACGGACTCCCTCGAGACCGTCGACACGCTCGAGGACGTCACATCGGGTGAGGCGGTCGCCGACATCCTGTTCACGCCATCGACCCTGTACGTCCTGCCCGACGCCGCAGACAGTCCGGTGCGACTGGTGGCGTGTGACGCCGACGGCATGCTGGTACAGGGCCCCGACCTTCCCGATACCACGGTGCGTCAGCGCGTCCTGCCGCTGGACGACGGCAAGGTGGTCGTCGTCGGCCGCCCCCGGGACGCCGTTGCCATGGCCGCTCAGGTTGCACTCTACGACACCTCTGTCATCGGCCAGCCGATGCTCCTGGGAACCCCAGCGGTCATCGGGATCGACGCTGGTGATGTGGAGGTCATGGTGGACGTCGCACGAATTGCCACATTGGATCTTAGCGACGGCGCTCAGCTGCTGACCGTTCCAGCGCAGGTCACGTCCAACGATACGGTCACGGGCTATGGGGCCCTGGAGCCGCGCATGGACGTGTTCGAGCTGGCCAGCGATGGTCTGAGCCCGCTGGGCGTGGTCAGCCACGGCGACCTGGCCGACCGCGGCAACATCCCACTGACCTGCGGCGATACCGTCTCCGAGCGCCGCATTACGGGCGGGGCCGTCCGCGAGGACATCCTCTACTCGGTATCCACCTTCGGCGTACTGGCTCATGACCTGCAGGCCCTGGCGGCCGGCCCCGTGGGCGACACGGTGCTCAGCTACGAGGCTGACTGCGCCGCCACCGCCGAGTGACGTTGCTGCCGTAGCCGCGACACTCGGAACGCTGCGGCGAAGGTCGCGTCGGCACCGCGCTGAATCAGCGACGCGGCCGCGAAGCGCCCCACCGCCAAGGAGGTCGTCATGCCGTGGCCACCCAGGGCGGCGACCCAGAAGAAGCCGTCCAGCTCGGGATCTGGACCGATGACGAAGCGGTCATCTGGGGTCAGCACCCGCAGCCCCGCCCACCCCTGCTTGGGGCGCGCGGTGTTCAAGCCGGGGACGTGCTCGGAGAAGCGCTCGGCGAGCAGCTCGCGAACCGTCGGGTCGGTGCTGGGTTCGTCGGGCCAGTGGGGTAGCCACTCGGTCTGGTCGCAGGCGCACATCAGCACGCCATCACCCTCCGGACGGAAATAGTACCCGTGCGAAACATCCCAGACGAACGGCGACCCCGCGGGGACCACGTCATCCAGCCGCGCCGTCACGAACAGGTGACGCCGGAAAGGGGCGGCCTCGATGGGCGTCACCCCGGCCAGCGCCGCCACACGATTCACCGCGTAGCCGGCGGCGTTGATCAGTTGCCCGCAGGCCACCCGGGTGCCGTCGGACAGCCGGACCCCAGAGGCTCTGCCGGCCTCCCGCTCGATGCCTTCGACACGCACGCCGAACCGGAACGTCGCGCCGCCTTGCCGGGCGTCGTCGATGTAGGCGCGAAGCAGGCTGTGGATGTCGGCGATGCCGCAGCCACGGCTGAACAGCCCCGCCTCAGCGGTGGCCCCGTCGAGCACGGGCCAACGCGCCTGAAGAGCTGCCCGGTTGAGCCGCTCGACGTCAGGACGTAGCTCGGGCACCTCTCCCGCCGCCGCCGCCAGGCGCTCGATGTCGGAGGCGGTCCCCAGCAGCAGGCCCCCCTCATCGCCGATCACGCCCGGCCAACGCCGGCGGATTCCCGCCACACTCTCGGTGGCCAGCTGCGCCATGACAGGGTCGGCGATGGGCCGGCGGGCCATCGCCGCGTTCCGACCGGAGGCGTGGTGACCGGGGATGGCCTCGGCCTCCACCACCAGGACCCGCGTAACCCCGGCGGCGGTCAGGGCGGCAGCGGTGGACGCCCCGGCGAAACCGGCGCCGATGATGACCACCTCGTATGGGGTGCGCTCGACCATAGGGCCCGGGTTCTACTCCAACTCGGCGCCGTCAGCCACAGCCGGTCCATCCGTTCCACCACGCGATGAGCTCTTCGCCTACCGCCGCCAGGATGGTGAATCGGACCGTCCGCCCCGTCAGCGCGATGGGCCACAAATGCCAGAAGCGCGCGCCGAAGGCCGACCCCAGCGTCATCAGGGCCACCAACGGAGGGATGCCCGAGATGGACGCGATCCCGCTGACCGACAGGTAACCCTTGGTCAGGCGTTGCTGGTACCTCTCGTGAAGCACCGCGACCTTCTTGGCGAGCCACTGCCAGCGGTCCACCAGCCGTACACCACCGTGGTACAGGATGATGTACATCGTGCACTGACCCAGGGCGGCCAGGAAGCCCACGAGGGCGGGATGATAGCCCTGAGAGCCATAGTACATCGCGCTGCCCTCGGCGCTGACGAACCAGAAGACGCTTCCGACGAAGCCGATGGGCAGCAGCAGGAGGATCTCCACGGACGGCATCGTGCCACCCGTGGCCGTCGTTGGCTATTCGAGTTCCTCGGTGGGTATCAGCTGTTCGCCGCAATGCGGGCAGTAGCCAAAGACCTCGGCGTCCTTGCCCCGTTTCTTCTCGCGCATGTGCTCGAGGAAGCCGGCCGACAGGATGCCCGTGGGCAGGGCGACGAACCCGACCCCCAGCAGGATGATGATCGAGCCGACGAACTTGCCTGCGGCGGTGATCGGGTAGACGTCGCCATAGCCAACGCTGCTCAACGTCACGATCGACCACCACATGCTCTGGGCAATGCTGGGGTAGCCCTGGGGCTGGGCATCGTGCTCGATGAAGTAGATGAGCGAGGAGCAGAGGATGAGGAGCATCACCAGCACGAAGCCGGTGATGGCGAGCTCTTCTTTCTTGCGCGAGATGACGCCGGTGAGGGTCTGAACGGCGTAGGCGTAGCGGCCAATCTTGAGGATCCGCACCAGCCGGAACATGCGGATGGCACGCGCGATGCGGGTGTCCACGACCTCGATGAGGTGCGGCAGGAAGGTCGGCAGGATGGCGACGATGTCGATGATCGCCATGGGTGTGAGTGAGTAGCGAAGGCGACCAAACCGGCGTGCGAAGCGCGGGTCCAGGTTGCACACCCACAGCCGCAGGATGTACTCGACGCTGAAGATCGCGGTGGAGAACCACTCGAAATAGAAAAAGAAGCCCTGGTAGTCAGGGGTGAACGGGGCCTCGTAGTTGATCCCGAACTCTTTGACGATCACGGCCACCGCGGGCCACGGCTCCGTCTCCAGCATCACCGCCAGCACGTTGGCGGAGATGAGGATGATGATCAGCGTATCGACGAGCTTGCTGTCGTCTTCACCCGGGTTCAACGCCCGGTTGATGCGTACCTTCAGGCTCTCTTTCTGTCGCTCTTGGGCCAAGCGGGGACTCCGGCGGAACGCTCGTCAGCCCAGAGCGTCGAGCAGCCCCGCGACCCCGTCAAAAAAACGACGCAGTCTTTGCTATTTAGCGAGGTCACGGCGCCTCGCAGTCAAACGGGAACCAGCGCAGACTGTCCGCCGCCACGGCCAGATCCACCGTGGGATTGGCGCGAACCATGTGCTTGTAGAACCGGTCTGCAGCCAGCGGATCGCGTATCTTCAGCCATGTGCCTGCCTGGCACAGGACCGACGCCTTGAGCTTGGTGTCGTCCTTGAGCAGCTCGGCCGCTTTCCAGCCGAGCTCCGCCGCCAGGTAGCGGTAGTGGAAACGTTTGTTGGGAGAGACCCTTGTGCTCTTGGCTCGGGCGAGTTCCTCCGCGCTGGGCCCAAACCGGAGTCCCGGCTTCTTGCTCGCCAGGCCCACCCGCTCGTCAGCCGTACCCGCGCCGTCGAATTGCCCGTCGAGGCTGGTAAAGTCGGGCTCGAGCTCGGTGCCCAGGAGCTCCATGCCCCACTTGCGCGTCACCTTGGCCATCCGCCACAGCGCCATCGCCCGCTTCTTCTTCGGGCCTCGCTTCGCCGCTTTCTGGTCTTTGAGGTAACCCTTCACCAGCTTGGCTTCGGCGGGCGCATGGTAGCGCATCGCCAGCTTGACCTTGCCTTCGCGCATGAGTCGGCGCGCAAGGACCGGCCGAATCCGGTCCGCGGCGGTGGTCTTGCCCCCCTTCCCCATGGCAGAGGCCGGCCAGTGCTTGTCGACGTAAGCACGCAGCCCCTTCGTCGTCATCACCCGCTCGGCGACGTATGCGGCATCGTCCCACCACCCCGACCGAACGAAGAGATCGAGCGCCTGGACGTAGTCTTTTCGGCTCAACGCTACCGCGCCGGCCTCACCCAGGGCTCGCTCCGCCGGCTTGAAACTGTCGTAGGGCCAGCGGCTGTGGGCGTCATAGCCCGACCAGCCCCGCTCCCACGAGGTCTCGCCCAGGGCTCGCGCCGCCTGGCGCAGGAGCTTCAGACCGGCGTCGACCTTGCCCGCATGAAGCGCCACCTTGGCCTTCAGCCACACCGTCACCGGCGCCTCGGGAGGGGCTTGCTCGAGCCACTTGGCCGCTTCGTTGACCCGTCCCAGGCGGAACGCCGACCAACCCAGCAGCTTGGCGGTCTCCGGGTGCTTCACCGGGCTCTTCGCCGCCGCCGCCAACAATGCTTTGCGGCCGGCCGAGTAGCTGCCTGGACCTGACCGACTCACCGAGCGCGCCGCCAACCAGGCGGCAAGCGCATGGAAGCCCGCCGGATGACGGGCCACCCGCTCGACGGCCTTGGGCGACATCAACACTTTGGGCACGACGCGCTCCAACGAGGCGGCCGCGGTGGGATCCCCCGCGGCCGCTTGCTTGGCGTACAGCACCAGCGCCTTGCCCGGGCGCTTCCGATCCAGCTCGACCCGTGCCTCCCAGCCGAGGCTGGTAGCCGCCAGGCCCAGCGTGTCCTGCATCCCCGCCGCAGCGTATTGCCGCACCTGCCGGTAGTACTTCACGGCGACGTCCGCCTTGCCTGCGCGCCGCGCCTGCTGGGCCAGCATCCACGCCGCCCACGTGGACCGCCACCGACGCTGCTTTTTCGGCAGCCGCAGCAGGGTCTTCCAGCGCTCCGTCGCTTGTCCGGGCTGGTTGGCGCGATAGTGGGCCGCGCCCTCCAGATAGGTCTGAAACTCGAGCGGAAGCCGCGGTGAGATGGTCCCCAGCGGCTCGTTTCGCTCAATCCGCTCGCGAGCCACGACCCATGCCGCCAGACGACCACGGAGCTGACTCTTGTCCATCCCCGACGCCGTCAGAGCCTGCTCCAGGTCCTTCAACCCCGCTTCCCGGGTGGCGCGAGCTGGATCTACGGGGGCCACAACCGGGAGCTTCTTGCCAGCCGCTACCGGGCCCTTGGCAAGCTCACGCCCCAGCTCCGCCGCAGGCGCACTCAACACGAAGCCGTCGGGGTTCCACAGCACCTGGTTGGGAAAATCGGGGCCACAGGCCTCCGTCGGTCGGCTCTCCCAGCCGAGCCAACCGCCGGCCACCGCAACGGCCACCACCAGCATCAACGAACGTCTACCGAGACGCGTCATCACACCCTTCTCCCATCAACAACCACCCGACACGGCGACGCTCGCCCGGTGCCAGGGGACGGCGCAGCGCGTGCTGCCCGTCCTCAAAACTCCACTGTTTCCCCCGGCGCTCCGGGGCCTCGAAAGGCGCTATCCCCTCGGCCATCAAGGAGCAGTCCGCTGGAGCCTTCACCTGCGCCGGCACCTCCGCCTGGGCGCTGCCCACGTTCACGAGGTGCACATCCAGCCGCCTACCCATGCGGGTCGTAACGGTCCGCAGACGTGATGTCACAGGCGCCCTGGACACGACGGCACGGAAGGTCGCCCTGTCCCAGTTGAGCCGTTCGCGGCCAACCGGCAGCCGAAACCATCGCAGCGCCGTCAGGTGCGCCGGCCGGTCGCTCTCGAGCTCGCGCGCCAGGGTTGCCACGGCAGACGGTGCCGCCCGGATCACCTGCCGCCGGGTCCCCGCAGGCCATGGCGCTGCCGTTGCATCCGCCTTGAGCCCTAAGAATCGGTCGCTGGCAGCCTCGAAGCCGAGCTCGTAGCCATACGTCGGCAGGGCGACGTGAAAGGGCCGCTCCAGCTCGCCGGCCTTGTCGATCGCGCGCCGCGCAGCGACGGGGTCGAACAGCGTGGCTGCCTTCGGACCACGGGGTCCCTCCAGGGCGTGAACCTGGAGCACGAACGCGTCCACCGCGGCGGCGACGTCGGCGAACGCAGGACTGCCGAGCCAGGTGGGCAGGGACGTGATGGTCAGCGTCTGCGCCTCGCCCAGCGCGGTGCGCAGGTCTGAGAGCAACGCGGCGTAGGAGCGGAGACTGCGGGTGGGGGTGTCGTAGTCGAGCTGAACCTCGGCGATCGTCAGACCCGCCTTGTGGGCGCGGTCACGTGCAGCGACGACCTCGGCAATCACCTGCCGCTGCACCGCGGATCCGCACCGCTCCAGCGCCAGGGGGCCGAGCCGTACGGCGACCCCGGTCGGACGGTCGGCGAACACCTCGGCGCGGTAGGTCGCGTGACGGGGCCGGAGCGTGCAGCCCCGCACGGTCAGCTCGGTGGCCAGCACCACTGGGGTGTCGACGATGTCGGCCGTGGCGGTGACCGCTTCGGCCACCTGGTCGTTCCAGGCGAGCTGCCAGACATAGACGCCCTGCGGCAGCGGGCCCCAGCCCCTGGGACCGTCGGCGCACGACGTCGCGCCAAGCAGCAGCGCAACGCTGGCGAGCAGGCCCCAGAACGGGCGAAGCGGGCGTGATGTCGTCACGCCCGCCCCAACGGTCACCATGAGAGGTGTAGTCCCGGCCTGTTCATAAGGACCTCGCGGCACTGAGTTCGGCCCGCGGCGGCATAGCACCGCCAAGCCAAAGACCACGCCGCGTGTTTATCCGCAGTCCGACCCCGTCGGACGCCCCGAAGCGACGGAGCGACGGAGGGAGCTTGCGACCGGAGGAGCAGAGGAGCGCAGTGGGCGCCGCGCAGCGGCAAGGAAGCCCCCAGCGGGGGTTTGGGGGCGAATGAGATCGTCCTAGGATGCGACGGACCCACGCAGTCCTTCCATCGAAGCCCTGCTGCGGACCGTCTCAAACCCTCATCGCAGCGTATCCCTTGCAGAGCGAGTTCTGGCTAGCCGTGCTCGAGCACGCCGAGCAGGCGGTGGCAGGCCGCCACGACGGCGTCGGGCCGACCCATGTCCGGTCGGCTCAGGCCGTCCAGCGCCTGGCGCAAGGGCTCCAGCAGCTGTACGCCGAGCTCCGGCGACTGCTCCAGGTAGGGCAGATGGCTGAGAGCGTCGATGGCCATCGACGCCTGAGCGCGCGCCAGGATGAGCATCAGCCGGGTGCGAGGCTCGTTGGGGATCGCCGCCACGGCGTCCTGAAGGTGGTACTGGGCCTGGGTCGCGTTGCCCAGCATCAGCTGTGCCCAGCCCCGGATGCGCGCCAATGCGGTGCCTTCGGCGCCAGCCTGTTCGGCCTGGTGGGCGATGATCAGCGCCTTTCGCGGCAGGCCGCCAGCCAGCATCAGCTGAGCCCGGGCGATCCAGAGCGGCACGAAGCGGCTGTACGGGCGCAGGGTGGCCAGCTCGGCGCCCCGGCACGCGTCACACTCGATGGGGCCGTTGAGGGTCCCCTCCGCCAGTGCCAACTGGCTCCCACCTGGGAGTCCCTCGCCGCAGCTGGGGCAGTTGAAGGCGTCGTCGAGCGCGCTCATAACGCCGGCGATGTCGCCCAGCAGCTCGGGCGTGCGAAACACCGAATCGGGGACTACGCGGCCGGCGATGCGGCTCTGCAGCGCGGCCTGCGCGATGACTCGGGCGGCGCCGTCGTGATCGAGGCTGCCTACATGGCGGTCGTAGCGGTTGCTCGCTTCTTCCTCCAGGACCAGCAGCAGGTCGTGGAGCTCGTGTTTGTGCATCGCCATCAGCGGCGCGGCGGCGATGATCCCCCGGCCCTGAAGCTCGATGACGGCGGTATAAACGTCGTATCGCTCGGCGCTCTCGACGGCGTCGCGGAACCACACCAGGGTCGCGCGGTGGGCGTCGTATCCAATGCACACCTGTGGCGTCAGGCTCGTATCCTCTGAGCTCATCCCATCCTCCGAACGTTGGGCGTGAGCGCAGGCTAGGAGCGGGGATCCGGCCTGTCCAAAAAGTTGCCCCCTTGGTGTCACCAAGAGCTGACTCGCCCCTTGCGTCTTGGGCCGCATCGGCTTCTAATCGAGGGCGATGAGTACCGTCGAGACCCTCGTAGGTGCGGTTTACGAAGGTCGGTACGCGATTGAACGCGTACTGAGCATCGGCGGCATGGGTACGCTCTTCAAAGCGACCCAGCTGGCGGTAGCCCGCACCGTCGCGGTCCGCGTCGTGAACCCCCAGAAGGTGACCGACCCGGCCAAGGTGGAACGGTTCATCACCGAGGCACGCAAGCTGGCCAGCTTCAGTCACGCCAACGTCATCGACCTGATCGACTTCGGCCAGGACGCTCAGGGACGTCTGTTCCAGGTTCGCGAGTACCTCGAAGGCGAACGGCTGCACCAGCTCATCGAGCGTGACGCGCCTGTCCAGCCCGAGCGCATCGCCCACATCGCAGCCCAGATCCTCGACGCGCTCGCGGAGGCCCACGCCAACGGAATCCTGCACCGCGACCTGAACCCGCGGAACATCTTCGTCACGACGATCGGCGTCCACAGCGACTTCATCAAGCTGCTCGAGTTCCGGCTGGCGCATGGCCGCGACGACACGTGGGTCGAGCGCGACCCGGACAAGCCAAACTACAGCTCGCCGGAGATTCTGCAGGAAGACACCATGCCGGTGGACGACCGCAGCGACCTCTACTCGCTGGGGTGCATCTGCTACGAGATGCTGACCGGGCATGTGCCCTTCGCATATGCCACCTATGGCGACGTGAAGCGGGCGCAAATCTCGGAGCAACCGCCACCGCCCCACGTGGGCGGCCAGCAGGTCCACGGTCGGCTGGTCGATCTCATCTTGGCGTGCATGCAGAAGTCGCCCGATGACCGTCCGGAGGACGCCGCTGAAGCGTTGGCTATTCTGCGGGACGGGGGTGGTCCGCTCCTGGCTTTGGGCGCGGCGTCCGCGCAGACGCCACCCGTGCCTGAGCCGATCGCCGACCCGTACGCCAGTACCGCGCGGGACATGGACCAGGTGGAGGTAGAGGTCGACCCGGGCCACCAGGTGATGGGCACCGGGCCCCTGCTGCGTCATCACACGACGACCATTCGGCACACCGGCCGAGATGCGGTCATGATGGAGGCCGACTGCGAGCTTCCGGGAGCCTCCGGCTCGGCGACGTTCAGCTATCGTCCCAAACGGCGACTCCTGCCGTTTGTCATCGCAGGTGTCTTGCTTGGGGGCATCGCCCTGGCCGCGGTAGTTCTGTTCGGCGAGCAGCTGGGACTGGTGGAGCCCAAGACGGCGGCCGCCGAGACCGCTACGGCGCAAGCCGATCCTTCCAGTGACGACGAGGCCAAGCCCGTCGCCGAGGCGCCGCCATCCGACGACGACGCAGCGAGTACGAAGACGGCTGCCAAGGCGGCCAAGCCACAAGCTGCCGATGCCAAGGCCGGGGCCGCCAAGACCGCAACCGGCTCGAACGACGCCAAGCCGGCTGCGGCGGCCAAGACCGACAAGGACGCGGGGACATCTCCAGACACTGCAGTCACCGCTGACGCGTCTGGCGATACGGGCCCCTCGGCGGCAGCGCCGAGCAAGGATGCCACCGGCCCGCAGACCATCGTTGCGGTCAAGGTCCGCGTCGATACGGTGCCAACTGGGGCGATCGTCATCAACGGAGCCAACGGAAAGGCCGTCGCCAAGACGCCGGCCATTCTTCAGTTCGCCTCCAATCAGCCTCCGCTGCTTCGCCTCGAGATGGAGGGCTACAAGAGCCACGAGCTGACGCTCACCGCCAGCTCCAAGGACATGACGCTGACCCTGGCCAAGGCCGACCCACCTCCAGTGGCGCCATCCGAGCCCGACGCCGCCGCACCGACCAAGGATGCCGCGACACCAGAAGCAGGCGCCAAATCGCCCAAGCGCCCCACCAAGCGGAAGAAGAAGAAGCCCAGGAAAAAGAAGAAGGTACGGGGCGTTAAGGACTTGCTGTGAGGCGTCCGAACCACTACTAGTTCGGGACTATGGCTGCACAGTGTTCGTCGACCGCCCTCACTCCCAAGAGTGAGCGCCACGCAAGCATCCTGGGCGCGATGCGTCTGGTCGTCCTCCTGACTGGGGTGGCCCTCTCCGGCTGCCCTGCGGACCCTCAAACCCTTCAGAATGGCCCCGACGTGGACGGCTCCATCCTGCCGAGCGACGTCCCCGCCGGTCTCGATGTCCCCGCGACGTTGGACACCACCCCCACCAAGGACGCCGCGCCCGACCAGGCCGGCGTGGACGCTGCCGGACCTGACGCCACCGCTGACGCGAGCGGCGACGGCGGAACCGGCGATGGCGGGACGGCTGACGGCACCGTGAGCGACGCCAACCCCGACGGCTCCACGGACGCGGCGCCCGATGGCAGCGCAACGCCGGACATCCCCACCGACACTGCGGGTCCCGGAGTGGTGCCGCGCAGCTGCATCCACACCTTCTCGTACACCCCCTCGCCAGGCGACTCGCCCGCGGCCATCTACGTCCCTGGTTCGTTCAACGGCTGGGACGAAACGCTGCTGGCCATGACGGAACAGGGCGACGGCTCTTGGACCGCCGAGCTCGAGCTGGATTCGCTGGCGCCGGGCTCCTACGGCTACAAGATTCGCGCGACCTACGGCGACGGCAGCGCGGATTGGCGTCTGGACCCCGCCAACAAGATGAAACGCTTCGACGACAACATCGTGAATTCGAAGCTGCTGGTCCCCGATTGCAGCGTCCCCGAGCTGGAGTTGCTGGAGCGGACCGTCGACACCGGCGCCAAGGCGTTCACCGTCGAGGTGGCCGTGCGCTCGGGCAAGGGTGGACAGCTCGACCTGGCCAGCCCGACGGTATTGCACAACGGCCAGCCGCTGAGCGGGGCCTGGGACGCCGACCGGGGCACGTTGTTGGTGGAGCTCAGCGGCCTCGCCAACGGCAAGCACACACTGGTCTTCGAGGCGTCGGCGTCGACCGGCGAAGCCGAGCCGCTGATGACCTCGGTGTGGTTCGAGGACACGCCCTTTGAGTGGCGCGACTCGGTCATGTACTTCGCGTTCGTCGACCGATTCAACGACGTGGATCCGACGGGGCAGCCGTCGCCATGCACCGAAGCTGACCCGCTGGGCAACTGGCTTGGCGGCGACTGGCCGGGCATCACCCAGAAGATCGAAGCGGGCTACTTCGACAGCATCGGCGTCAACACGCTGTGGCTGAACGCGCCGATGGACAACCCCGACGTCTGTGCACCCGGCCTCGGAGGCTTCACCTACACCTCCTACCACGGCTACCACCCGTCGAACCTGTACGAACCGGAGGAGCACTTCGGCGACATGGATGACCTGCGGGCCCTCGTGAAGGCGGCTCACGAGCGGGGCATCCGGGTGCTCATCGACCTGGTGGTCAACCACATCCACCAGGAAGCCCAGGAGTGGATCGATAATGAGTTCAACGGCTGGTTCAACACACCTGCGTACGTGTGCGGCTGGGACCAGCCGGAGACCTGCTGGTTTACGCCGGCGCTGCCCGACCTCGATTTCCGCAACGACGAGGTGGTGGAGTACCTGACCGAGGCCGCGCTGTGGTGGATTCGCGAGGCGGACCTGGACGGCTTCCGGGTGGATGCGGTCAAGCACATCCACCCACACCTGCTGTACACGCTGCGCGCCAAGCTGGACCAGAAAATCGAGGTGTATCAGGACCTTCCGTTCTGGACCGTCGGCGAGACGTTTGTAGGCACCTGGGGCAACGGCTCGGGTGAAGAGACGGTCATCAAGCAGTACATCAGCGACGACCAGCTCTACGGGCAGTTCGACTTCCCGCTGTACTGGGCGACGCTAAGCGCGCTGGGCCGTCGGGAGTCGCCGATGACGGCGCTGTCCGATGTGCTCCAGGGGGTCACCGGATACTTCGCCGGGGACCTGATGGCGTCGTTCCTGGGCAACCATGACGTCGCCCGGTACGTCTCGCACGCCAACGGCGACATCGGCGACATCTGGGGGAACGGGGCCACCGAGCAGGGCTGGAACAACCCACCGGGGCAGCCCGGAGGCGACGAGCCGTACGAGCGCCTGGAGATGGCCTTCGTCTTCCTGGCGGCAACCCCTTGGGTCCCGCTGATCTATTACGGCGACGAGGTGGGTCTGGCCGGCGCCGGGGACCCGGACAACCGGCGGATGATGCCCTGGACCGGGGTCAGTCCCAGGCAGGAGCAGGTGCGAACGGTGGTCGGGCAGCTGATGGCGGCTCGTACGGCCAACCGGGCCTTGCGCCGTGGGTCGATGTCGGTGCCTCAGGCGGGCCCGAACACGATGGTCGTGGTGCGGACCGATGGAAACAGCCAGGCGGTCGGGCTCTTCAACGTCGGCAATGGGCCGTCGCCGATGTCCGTCGGTGTGAGCGCGACGACGTTTACGGACGCGGAAACGGGCGAGACGTACACGGCAAGCAATGGAAACCTGAGCGTCACGGTGCCGCCGGGCAAGGCGATGCTGCTGGTGACCGCCGAGTAGGGCTCGGACTCCGCGGGCTCTATCGCGTAGGCACGGCCTTGCCGCGGAGCCACTTCCGCATCAGCCCGTCATCCGCCGAGATCCTCCCCACCACCCGGTACCGACTGTGCTTCAACGCCAGCGACTCCCCGGCCGGCTCGTCGATCACACACCCACCGCTGCGGCTTGGGCATCCCACATTCGAGCTGTGGATGAACCGACCCTGCCCGCCGGCCACGAACAGCAGCCCCACGTGGTAGTCGAGCCCCACCACGTATAGCCCATCGCCCATGCCGTACACGCCCTCCAGAAACCGCCCGAGGCTCACGTTCCGGAACCGCTTCACGTTCGCCTCACCGGTCAGCGACAGAATGATCCGTTCGCTCGCCTGCTGGGCGAGCTTGACGCGCTCGACCTTCAGCCCCGCATCGCGGAGCAGCGTGCTCACGTAGTACCCGCACGCGATCGCGCCTTCCTTCGGCACCTGGCTGGTCCCGGCATAGGCCCAGTGCGTCCCTCGCCAGCGCGGTGCGAGCTGCTCGACAATCGCGTCCTCGAACACCCCGCGCGCCTGCCGCAGCGCCTGCTGCCGGGCGGCATCGGTCCGCGCCCGCTTCAACTTGCCCGCAAGGCGCTGCCGCTTGGCATCGATCCGGTCGCGCAGCGTGTCGTAGCTGACCGGTTTCTTGGGGCTTCGGCGGGCTTCCGCAGGGGGGCTGCCACAAGCGACCAGCAGGCCAGCAAGCAGCGCAACGATGAGGCGACGGTCCATGGGCTCTCCCGAGTGTGCGTGGTGACGACGCACAGGCTCGGGACCCTATTCCGAGGTTTTAGCGGCTTCGGCGCCGATTGCGGTCACGCTGCTGGCGGCGGCGGTCTTCGGCCGCACGGCGAGCGGCGTCGCGGCGCTGCTTCTCGGCGCGGCGGGCCGCGTCCTGAGCACGACGCTGCTTCTCGGCACGGCGGGCCGCGTCCTGAGCACGACGCTGCTTCTCGGCACGGCGCGCAGCCTCCTGAGCCCGGCGCTGCTGCTCGGCACGGCGCGCAGCCTCCTGCTGGCGACGCTGCTGCTGCGCCCGGCGGGCCGCATCGGCGCGACGCTTCTGCTCCATCTGGCGCTGCAGCTGAGCGGCGCGACGCTGCTGCTCGGCGCGACGCGCGGCCTCCTGTTGGCGACGCTGCTGCTGCGCCCGACGGGCCGCTTCCTGCGCCCGGCGCTGCTGCTCGGCGCGGCGGGCCGCATCCTGAGCACGCCGCTGCTGCTCGGCGCGACGGGCCGCATCCTGAGCACGCCGCTGCTGCTCGGCGCGACGGGCCGCATCCTGAGCACGCCGCTGCTGCTCGGCGCGACGGGCTGCATCCTGAGCGCGACGCTGCTGCTCGGCGCGACGGGCCGCATCCTGAGCGCGACGCTGCTGCTCGGCGCGACGGGCCGCATCCTGCGCACGGCGCTGCTGCTCGGCACGACGGGCCGCATCCTGGGCGCGACGCTGCTGCTCGGCGCGACGGGCCGCATCCTGAGCGCGACGCTGCTGCTCGGCGCGACGGGCCGCATCCTGCGCACGGCGCTGCTGCTCGGCACGACGGGCCGCATCCTGGGCGCGACGCTGCTGCTCGGCGCGACGGGCCGCATCCTGCGCGCGACGCTGCTGCTCGGCGCGACGGGCCGCATCCTGCGCACGGCGCTGCTGCTCCGCACGACGGGCCGCATCCTGGCCGCGACGCTGCTGCTCGGCACGGCGGGCCGCATCCTGGGCACGACGCTGCTGCTCCGCACGACGGGCCGCATCCTGGCCGCGACGTTGCTGCTCGGCACGACGGGCGGCGTCCTGAGCGCGACGCTGCTGCTCGGCACGGCGGGCCGCATCTTGAGCACGTCGCTGCTGCTCGGCACGGCGAGCCGCGTCCTGAGCGCGACGCTGATCACCCTGACGGCGCGCAGCGTCGTCGCGACGGTTGCGCATCTGCTGTTCGCGCAGGCGGCGCTGCGCCTCCGCCTTGCGAGCCGCTTCCTGCTGCTCGCGGATACGACGCTGACGGTCACGCTCGATTTGACGGGCCGGGTTCGGCCGCGCATCGCGCAGGCGGTGGTCGTTGGTGTGACGCCGCGTCGTGTCCTGCCGGCGCCGGTCCCGGTCCACCCGACCGTTGCGGGCGGCGCGACGCTTGGCGTCCATGCGCCGCTCACGGGCCAGCTGGTTCTCGCGGTAGGGTACGTGGCGCCGCGTCGGATTGCGGTCCCGCCAGCTTCGGATGCGCCGATCCCGACGCGCCCGCTCGTTGGGCGTGAAGCGCCCCAGAACCCGGCTCGGAACCCGAGCCCGCTGGCCACGCGGACGCGGCTTGTGACCCACCCAGCGCGGACGCGGACCGGCCACGTAGCGGTAGCCCCCCTGCCGACCCCAACGCCGCACCGGACGGGCACGCGTGTGGATGCGGTAGTGGTCACGGATGTAGTAGCGGTGAACGGTTCGGCTGTACACGTAGCGATGCGACACGTAGCGCCAGTAGTGGTTGGGATAGACGTAGTTGTAGCCTCGCGGCGACATGGGCCCCCAGCCCACGTAGCTGCCGCTCATGCGCCACGACACCCAGGCCGGCCCCCAGGTGGTGTCCGGGATCCACATCCACCGGGCCCCGCGGTAGATCCAGCGGCCGTAGTGGCACACCGCCCACCCAAACGGACGGTTGGAGACCCAGGTATTACCGAAGTCCTGGTCCACCCAGTATCCATCGCTGTAGGGGACGTAGCCGGTGTCGTTGGGGATCCAGACGTTGCCAAACTGGGCGTCGGCAACCCAGTAGCCGTACGGCTCCAGTTCCACGTAGAACTCGTCGACGTTTTGAACGGTTTGCCCCGCCGGGGCCACGGTGTCGAAGGTTTGCTCGGCGTAGTAATCACCGCCGACCTGATCGTCGTACGTCGTGTAGCCGCCGTTGTGGGCGTAGTAGGAGCCGCTGCCGCAGGCTCCAAGGCCCAGGGTGAGCAGCGCGGCGAGGGCAAGGCGTGCGTTCGCTGGCATCTTCAAGGGGGGTCTCCAAGGTCAACAGACCGACAGCGTGATGGCGGTGCTGAGGTCGCGCGTTTTGACGGAGCACCTGGGCGTGTATTCATTGCAGCGGCAAATTATCTCGATTCTGCCCTCAAGGCCCCGGCCAGTCGCTGCACATGGCCGTCCTCGATGCCCAGGCGGTCGAGAGCCTCCGCCAGACGCAGCACGTACTCCACGTTGGGCCCGCTGTGACCATGCGACGCCAGGATCTGAGCCACCATCCGCTCCAGCGAATCAGGCCCCAGGTAGTTGGGGTTCTGCTCGTTGGCGCGGTAGGTCAGCACTTCGGCGAACACCGCGCCGGTCCTGTCCAGCGCCGGCAGATGGAGCCGGTCGTAGCCAGCCACCTCTCGGACATCCAGGTCGTGGAGCACCTGGTCGCGATGCTTGGGGCCCACCCGATAGGCCATGCCCCACGTATCGACTGCAGGACCATCGTCGCCCCGCATCGCCTCGAGCCGAGCAGCATCGATCAATGTAACGACCCGGCCAGGCCGCTCCGGCGTGCCGCGATGGTCGGGTGAGGCCTGCCAGAACCTACGGGCAAACCCTGAAATCCGGGCCACGCGACGTTCCTCGAAGGGGAAGTCGGGACGCCAGATCAGCGACCCATAGCCGAATACCCACATGTCCCAGTCTCCCAATTACATGTTCGGAGAAGCGAACGCTGGGGAGTACCCGTATTCGCGACGCGTATTTGGACGCGGTCCAGCCCCCGGGGCCCGGAGAATCGCGCCCCGCGCGTTCCTGGATTTACTTGCGCCGTTCACTGGCACGCTGTTTGCTCTTCCCCGTGGCGTGGCAACGCCATCACCCTCCTCCCCATCCTCTTGAATCGCGTCCTGCGAACAAGGAGACGTCCGCCCATGCGCCCCACCAAGTCCCGCCGCTCCCTCCGTATCGAAAGCATGCTCGTCAGCGCCGTCACGTCGCTCGGCTTCGCTGGCTTCGTACTCATCAGCATGCTCTAGCAAGCGCCCGGGCCCGTGGGGAATTGTTCCCCACCGGTTCCATCCGGTGCCCACCCCGATGGGCACGTGTACGTCTCAGCGCCGCTTCTTCCGCCCCCGCCAGATGAGCTTGATGGGGGTTCCGCCAAACTCCCACCGTCGGCGGATCCGGTTGAGCAGAAAGCGCTGATAGGCCGCCTTGAAGGACGTCTTGTCGTTGACGCTCAGCAGGATCGTCGGCGGCCCCGTCGCCACCTGCGACGTGTAGTAAATCCTCGGACGCCGCCCCTTGTGGATCGGCGGCGGCTGGCGCTCCGTCAGGGTCTCGACGAACTTGTTGAGCTCACTGGTCGGCACGCGCCGCTGCCAGTTGCGCCGCACACCGTCCACCTCACCCATGATCTTGTGAGTGCGCTGGCCCGTCATCGCTGAGATGAACAAAATCGGCGCGTAGCCGATGAAGCCCAGATCTCGCCGCAGGGTCTTCACGTACCCGCCGGCGGTGTTGCTGTCCTTGTCAGGAACGATGTCCCACTTGTTGACCAGGATGACGCAAGCCTTGCCTTTGGCCTGGATCAGGCCCGCCAGCTTGGCGTCCTGATCGGTGACCCCGCTGGTGGCGTCGATGACCAGCAGGCAGACGTCGGCCCGGTCGATGCTCTTGAAGCTGCGGACGATGCTGTACTTCTCCAGCGCCGTCTTGACCCACTTGCGCCGCCGTACTCCTGCGGTGTCGATGACCAGGTACCGCCGGGGCATCTTCGCCCGCTCGAGCTGCTCTTGCAGCGCCGCGCGCATGCGCTGCACATCGGCCTCAACGTTTCCGAACTCGTCCTCCGCCTCGGCCATCGCCTCGACATCGGCCTCATCTTCCCACGTGTAGACCGGCCAGCGCGGGTCCGCGGTGACTCCCTCGGGGAACTCATCCGCCTCGGACGCCTCGTCCGACCAGATGTCGTCGTCGTCGTCGGCATCGGAGCCGGCAGCCGCCCCGTTCCCCTCGAAGGCCGCGAGCTCTTCGGTGATGGCGTCCAACATGCCCTGGTCGGGGGGCAGCTCCAGCCAGGTGTCGATACTGTCTCGGGTCGTCCCCGGGATGTTGCTGGTGAGCAGCCGCTCTTCGCCCAACAGGCGATTGACCAGCGTCGACTTGCCGGCGTTGGGCTTGCCGATGATGGCGATCTTGGTGACGTTAGGCGCGCGCTCCTCGTCACTCTCCTCGGCCACCTCTTCGGGAAGGTCGTCGAGCACCGGCTCCATCAAATCGTAGACGCCGGGGCCGTGCTGCGCCGAGACGCCCCACACCATCTCGATGCCCAGCTCCCAGAACTCGGCCACCAGCGGCTCGTGCCGCTGACCGTCGATCTTGTTCACCGCGTAGTGCACGGGCTTGCCGCTGCGCTGCAGCATCCGTGTGATCTCACGGTCGGCGGGGAGGAGCCCTTCCCGCCCATCGAACAAGACGATCACAACGTCCGCCTCTTCGATCGCCAACTGCGCCTGATTGCGCATGGCCTTGAGCATGCCGTCGTCGGTCTCTGGTTCGAATCCGCCGGTGTCGATCACGATGAACTTGCGGCCGAACAGCTCGCCATCACCGTAGTGACGGTCCCGGGTCACCCCGGCGAAGTCTTCCACGATGGCCGCTCGCCGCCCGACCAGGCGGTTGAACAACGTCGACTTGCCAACGTTTGGCCGCCCGACGATGGCAACCACCGGCTTTCGCGCATGCTCAGTCATGACCGGACCTTCCTCAGCTGATGAACTGAGGCTCCATATCGCCCAGGCGCTTCAATGTCGACATCCGACAGAAGGCGACCAGACTTCGATACCCGCTGGGCATCATTCCGGGCGGGTCATTCCACTCGACCTCGATGACTGATTTGTTCTGCGCGGTGTCCGTCGTGTTGAGGGCCACCCGCCCGTCGAGCCAGACGAGCCCGCGCAGCAGCGGCTCGGTGGGGACCCCTACCCGGAGCGCCTGCCCCATCGCCGGACCGTCGCAGTGATCGATCTCGAACCGGCAGCGGCTGAACCCCACCCAGCTACACGTCATCTCGAACATCTCACCGTCGATGTCGTAGCGTCCGCCGGCCAGCGGGCGCTCGAACATCAGCCACTCCAGTGGCTGACCGCCGCCACTGCTCGGGGCGGCTTGCGCGTCGGTCTTCTTGAGCACATTGCGCTGGGAGTCGGACGACGCCTCGGGCTCCTCGGGAGGAGCCGGCGGTACCGCTTCGAACGAGGGTCGCCCGCCCTTGAGCTGAAGCGCCCGAATACGCCGCGACTCGGCGTCGTACATGAGGACGCGGTCACGTGGCAGGGCGTCGCGCTCGCTCGTCAAGGTGACGTTGAGGCCCAGGTACTCCGTCAGGACGTCGCCCAGGTAGCTGCGCTTGCCAGCCGCGGAGATGAGCACCCAGCGGACGTGCAGCTGGCGCTTCTTGGGCTCGCCGCTGGGCGGTGTGACGCACTCGACGACGAAGCGGATGGGTCGAGGCTTTTCGCCGACGGGCGTAAGCACGATCCGATCCCCGGGCTTGAACTGCTCGGCGACGTCCTCGCGGAGGATGCGCAAGACGCCCTCCGAGCGGCTCGACGCCGTCAGAGCATACAACGCATCGGATCGCAGCCGCTGAAGCTTGAGAGGATCCTTCAGCAGCCGCGGAATGTCCCGCGCGGTGGTCCGCGACTTACGCGCCGAGGCGGCACGTGCCACCTTGTGCGGGGCGTCGTTGGAGTCGTTCGTCGTCATGGTCTGTACAAGCCGCACGACTCTGCGCCATCGCCCCGGTCGAGTCAACGGAATCAAAGTGGCGTCCGAGCGGTTGTTCCAGGCGGTTCGGAGGCACAGCGGGCCCCGCTCAGCGCGGGAACGGCTGACATTTTTTCCGGGTGTGTTCAACGCGTCACCCCCAGGAGCGTTTCGTTCGGCATGGTACCCAAGCTGACATTGGTGGCCCCGGTGAATGACGACGCGGAACGACGCGCGCCGACCCCTCCCCCTGCGGCCCCCTCCGACGACATGCTGATGACCCGGGCTGCGGCGGGAGATTCCTCCGCCTACGCCCAGCTGGTGGGTCGCTACGAGCCCGCGCTGAAGCGCTTCTGCGGCTGCATCGTGAGCGATGACGAACTGGCGCGGGACCTGGCCCAGGACGTGTTCCTCAAGGTGTGGTCGGTGCGGGGACGCTACACACCCAACGGCCGGTTCAAGGCGTTTCTGTTCACGGTCGCCCGCAACATGAGCCGCTCGCAGAATCGACGGCGCCGACTGCGGCTGGCGTTGGGCCTGGAAAAACGGGGACCGAGCCGGAACGACGAGCCCCTCCCTGCTCACGAACCCCGTGACCGCAAGGCGGGCCCAGACGGCGTCCTGGAAAGGGCCCAGACCCGGGCGCTGGTGTTCGGCGCGCTGGACCGGTTGGACGAGAAGTACCGGGTCCCGCTAGTGATGCGCTACGTCGAGGAGCTTCCCTACGAGGACATCGCCAGCGTGATAGGGCGCACCGAATCCACTGCCCGGTCCCGCGTTCACTACGGACTCAAGCGATTGGCCGAACTATTGCCGCCCGAGGTGGAGCCCACCTGGCGCAAGCGGGATGAAGGGGGTGCGCGATGACCGGCGGCACCCACGCGTTCGACGCTCACTGCCCCGAGGCCCTCGAGCTGGCGGCGCTGCTGGACGGCGAGCTGTCCGAGAACCGTGCCCAGCAGCTGCGTGGTCACCTGCCCGAGTGCCGGCGCTGTCGCGAGCGGTATCAACGGCTGGACGGCGCGGCTGCCGCCCTGCCCCACGCGCTGGGCGAGCCAAAGGATGATGCGTTCGTCGGTCAGGTGATGCAGCGCATCGCGCAGAGCGAGCGCAACGCCCGCCCCCGCAGGACCGGCATGCTGTGGGGTGCGGGCCTGACATTGGCGGCCTCCGCGGTGGCGGTCATCGCCGTCACCCTGGGCGGCACCCCATCGCCCCCCCAGGGTGAGTACCTCGCTCGGGGTGGAGCGGCACCACCGTCCTCGGTCGACGACAGGACTCCAGCCGTACGCGTGTTCGAGGGCCGACGGTCCGAAGAGGCGCTGAAGACTGCAGCGACCATCGACGCCAACAAGGGCTTCCGCTTCCAGGTCAGCAACCCGGAGCGCGATCGCCAGCTCATGCTCTTTGGCGTGGACGCCAAAGGCGAAGTGCACTGGTTCTATCCGGGTTGGGTCGACCCCGACGCCCCCCCCAGCTCGGTGCCCCTTGCCGCTCAGGCAAGTCCGCTGGAGCTGCCCGAGGGCGTGACCCCGGAAGATGTTCCAGCGGGCGGCTTCGAGGTTGTCGCCCTGTTCCTGGACTCCACCACGGATGTCGTTACGGTCGAGGCGCTGCTGGGGCGTCACGGCCTCCCGGGTCTCTTGAATGCCTTGAAACGAACCCAGCCTGGCGCTCAAATGCAGCGGCTGCCGCTGCAACACGCGCCCTGACAGCTCGCCCTAGTCCATCCCCCCCAAGGTTTGTCCTTGTTCACACGCGCCGTCCATCCGCCAGCCTTCGGGCTGACCATCGCCATCGCGCTGCTTGCAGCCATGGCCACGGGTGGGGGGCCGGTGCGGGCGCAAGGGGTGACGAACCCGCCGGCCTTCGCGGTGGTGGCCACGAACAACCGCAGCCTCACGCTGGCCCGCCCCGACCTACACTACGCCGACGACGACGGCGCAAAGTACGCCCAGCTCTTCTCCGACCTCTTCGGAGAAGGCAACGTCACGCTGTTGACGAACTTCGACGCCGGCAGCCGGCTGCTGTTTCCAGGCTGGGCGAAACGCGCCAAACGCCCCACCCTGGCGCGGTTCGAGGCGGCCATCGACGAGGCCGTGCAACGCACCGTCGCGGCCCGCCACAAGGGGCAGACGGCGGACATCTACCTCGTGTTGGCAGGCCATGGCGACGTCAGCAAGGGCAAGGGGTTCGTGGAGTTGGCCGACGGGCCTCTCACCGCCGAGCGCCTCGACCAGGCGCTGGGGAGGCTGAAGGCCGCGAACGTGCATCTGCTGCTGGACAGCTGTAACTCCTGGTTCATGCTCAACCCCCGCAAGCCCGGGGGGCGTCGTTGGGCCAGCGACCGAGCCCCAAAGCTGCTCAAGAAGTACCCCAACGTGGGCGCCCTCATCAGCACAAGCTCCGAGGGGGTCACCTACGAATGGAGTCAGCTCCAGTCGGGGATCTTCAGCTACGAGGTCCGCTCCGGGCTGCGTGGCGGCGCCGACATCGACCAGGACGGCCGGGTCAGCTACGCCGAGCTGGAGGCGTTCATCCACGTCGCCAACAGCCAGATCGTCAACCCGCTATATCGCCCCAAGATCTACGCCCGCGCGCCGAGCAACCGCACGCGGCAGGCACTGGCAGGCTGGGGAAGCCGCACCAGGGCTCGCAAGGTGCGCGTCCCGAGCAAAGGCGACCGACACTTCACCGTGCGTGACCGCAACGGCGTCCGACTCATGGACGCCCACAAAGAGGATGGGACGCCATTGACGTTGCACCTCCCCTTGACCGGCCGGTTCACGGTCGAGGAGAAGCGGCCCCCCGCGGCCAAGGGACAGCGGCCTCAGCGCCGGGTCCTGGTGCTTGGCGACAAGGCACAGGGCACGGGGCTGGAGAAGCTGCCGAGGGTGACCGACGCCATCCGTGCGCGCGGCACCGAAGCGCCTGTGTTCGAGAAGCTCTTTGCGGCCCCCTACGGGAGGAAAGCGTACAAGCGGCATCTGGCCAGAACGTCCACGCAGAGCGAACCGGTCTATTACTCGGCGACGCTCAAAGACGTCGTGCGACTGCGGGACCACCTGCAGACCGCCGCAGAGCTGGAGAAGGATGGCTCGACCTACGTCGGGATGATGTCCATCGGCGGCTCGGTGTCGGGTTTTGGGCTGGGTACGGCGCTGGCCTTCGACAAGTCGCTGACCGGGACCCAGCGTGACGCCAGCCTGGGCGTGGCGTTCGGGGCCGGGACCCTGATGCTGGCCAGCGGCCTGACGACGCTGTTGACGGCGCGCGAGGGTGACCAGCTGTTGGCCCAGATCGAGTCGATGCGGACTGCAACTCCACGCCAAAGGTCACAGGGCCTGGAGACCATCGAGGCGCGCCTGGAGACGTTGGTCGAGCGCTACGAGACGGTGCGCATGGTCAACGGGGGCATCGTCGCGGGGGGTGGCGCCCTGATGCTCATTCCGGGGGTCGTGGGGCTGACCAATGTGGCCAGCGACAGCAACACCGCGACGACAGCGTCGAGTTTCGTCGCGGGCGTGGGACTCGTGGCGATGGGGATCTACCTGCTGACCGAGTATCGCTTCCCCATCGAGCGGACCTGGGAGCTTTACCTCCGTCAGCGTGACAGCCAGCTGCCCGCCGACTCGGACGTGGCCGAGGATGAAGGCGGCGTCAAAGTCGGCCCCTCCGTGAGCACGTCGGGCGAAAAGCCAACCCCAACGTTGGGCGTCCAGGGCAGCTTCTAGCAGCCGTCGGCCGCTAAGGTCTCCGCACCTTCAGAACCGGCTTTCCATTGACGCTGCACTCCACCGCCACTCCGGGGGTGAGCGCGATCCGCTTGCGGCCGCAGTCCAGCCCCCGCCGCCCCGACACCAGCAGCCGGCGTCCCTGTCGCCGAAGTCGCAGCACGCCTGCCAGCGTGTCCCCGCCACCCAGGACGCGCACCACCGTCGGCCGCGCGTTCGGCACCCGCAGCGTCGCAGGCGTGGTCAGTCGTCCCGAGGCCCCGGTCTCCAGGGTCCACGGCGTGGACCCGAGCGAAGAAACCTCGACCTGGAGTGCCGCCCCATCCGCCGCCTGGCGTCCCCCACGACGGCGCCCCGGGCGGCGCCGCTCATCACCTGGCGTGTCGACTACAGACGCAGTCGTCTGGGCTTCGTCGTTCTTGCCCACGAGCCAGCCCAATAGCACACCGCCAAGCACCAGCCCCGCGACCAGGGTGACCACGAGCAGTCGGTTCCAGGTCCCCGCATCCGGCGCGTCGGCGACCTCTGTTCTCGCCTGCGCGGGCGAGGTGGCCAGCTGGGTACCGCCTCCACCCTCCATCCCCAGAGGCAGCTCCAAAGGCTGCTGCGCACCCACAGCCGCGGCGACGGCTTCACCAACGCTCTCGCGCGCCGCCGAGTCTGGACCTATCTCCAAAGCGTCGCGGAAACCCCGGGCGCTCGGCCAGCGCCCGGCCACCTCGGGGTTCAGGGCCTGCAGGATGGGCGCGTCGAGGGCCGCAGGGGCCCCAAACATCGAGGGCGACTGCGGAACCTGCGTTCTCAGCGCCGTCAGGTCCGAAACCGACGCCCGGGCAGGAGCAAGACTCATCCCCGTGACCAACTCGTACGCCAGCAAGCCCACCGCGTAGAGGTCGGTCGCGGGACTGACCTCGGCACCGATGAGCTGCTCGGGCGCCATGTACGCCAGGGTCCCCTTGAGCCCATCGACGGTGCTCTCCCCCAGACCAGGCCGCTTGACGATACCCAGGTCGATGATCCGCGCCCGTCCGTCGCGGCCTACCATGACATTGCGCGGGTTCAGGTCCCGATGGATGAGCCCCGCCTCGTGGAGGGCCTCGATCCCCGCCAAAACGTCGTCCACCAGCCTGAGTGCCGCCTCCGCCGGCAAGCGCTGCCCACGGCGCCCCAGGTGCTGCATGAGCGTGGCCAGGTCGCAGCCGTCCACGTAGTCCACCAGGAGGTGGCCGGGCCCACTGTCGACGTAGCCTACGACATGAGGCGAGTCCAACGCAGCCAGGGCCTCGGCCTCCCGTAGGAACAGCTTCTCGACCTGGGGCGAAGCGTTGGGTAGCAGGCGCTTGAGCACGACCCGTTGTCCGTCGCGGTCGGCCCGGAGCACGAACAGCTCCGCCATCCCGCCCACCGCCAGTCGGCCCTCGAGACGGTATCCGACCGGTACCGCAGGGGCTTCGGCGCCGGGACGGCTAGCGTCCAATCCGCTTGGCCAACTGGGCGCGCACCTGGGGAGACATCCACTCGGGCAGCGCCCGGGCGTACTGCGCCGCCTGGGTCGCGGCGTCGATGGCGGTCACTCCGGCCTGGAGCTCGGCCTTGGCGACGGCATATGCCCGTTGAGAATAGCCGGCCAGGGCCGTGATCCGCGCCTCTGCCAGCGCGGCCGCGTCGTCGCTGACCATGTCCACGATGCCCAGCTCGGCAGCGCGCTGCATCGAGACGAGCTCTCCAACCAGCACGGCTTCGCGCAGGGCATGCGCCGGCAACCGGTGCTTGACGATAGCCATGATCATCGGCGGGAACACGAGGCCCAGCGGCACCTCGATGAGCCCGGCCCTCGCCCTCGGATGCGCCGTGGCGTACCGAAAGTCGCAGCACAACGCGAGGATCGCGCCTCCCGCGATAGCGTGGCCGTTGATGTGGGCCACGGTGGGTCCGGGGTAGTCGAAGAGCCGCTGGCACGTCGTGTCGAGCCGTCGGAGAAAGTCCTCCATGGCCGCTGGTTCGGTCGTCTCCAGCACCTCCACCAGGTTCAGGCCCGCAGAGAACGCGTTGCCGCTGCCCGTCAGGAGCACCGGTCGACCACCCGCGTCCTCCAGGGCCTCCTGCAACAAGGAGAACATGTCCGAGCTCATGGCGTTCTTGCCCGGCCCGTCCATGGTGATGGTGACGTAGGCGTCGCCCGACATGTCAGTGCTCCTTCGCTTTGGGGGCAAAGGTCTCCGACACCCACTGCGACAACGCCGGGAACCAACGGGTGGACAGATAGAACGCCGGATAGACCAGCCGCGCGCTGCGCGAGGCGATGGCGTCGTCGATCTTCTGGGCCAGCTCCGCCGGGGTGCCCATCGGCATCTGGTCCAGCAGGAAGTTGGAGTCGATCTTCTCGCGGGCGGCCGCCTCCAGAGGCGTCTCGACGGGCCCCGGATAGACCGTGAGCACGTGGACGCCGCGGGCAGCTACTTCGGAGCGCATCACCTCCGACCACTGCGCCAGCGCGGCCTTCGTGCCGCCGTAGTGCCCCATGTGGGGCGTGGGTTGAAGCGCGGCGACGCTGGCGATGTTCACGAGGGTGCCGTAACCCCGGTCGAGCATGCCGCCGACGACCCGCCGGCCCAGCCGCATGGGCGCCAGCGTGTTGAGTCGAAACAGCCACTCGGCGCGCTCGTCGGTGACGCCGATGGTGGGCTCGACGAACTGGGCGCCGGCGTTGTTTACCAGCACGTCGATGGGGCCCAGCGCCGCTTCGGCCGCGGCTACCCAGTCAGTGCAGTGATCGAGGTCGGTGAGGTCAGCGGCCGCCACGAAGGTCTCGGCCTGGGGGTAGGCCTCCGCCAGCGCCTCCATCAGCGCCTGGCGCCGGGCGACCATGCTGACCTTCCAGCCCTTGGCGGCGAAGTGCCTCACCAGGCCTTCCCCGATACCGCTGGATGCGCCCGTGATGGCGATGTGTCGGCGGCTCACGTCAATTGACCGAGTAGCCGCCGTCGACGTTCAGCGTCTGTCCAGTGACATAGCTGGACGCGTCGCTGGCCAGGAATACCGCGGCCCCCCCGAGCTCGTGAGGCTGCCCCACCCGGCGCATGGACGTGTGGTCGTAGTAGCGGTCGAGGATTTGCTTGGACCCCAGCATGGCGCCCGCGAGTTTGGTCTCGATGAGCCCGGGAGCGATGGCATTCACCCGGATCCCTGCACCTGCCAGCTCGGTCGCCAGGGTCTGGGTCATGCTGATGAGGGCCGCCTTGGTCATGCCGTAGACGCCCTGCATGGGGGCTGCACCGCGCCCGGCGATGGAGGCCACGTTGACGATCGAGCCCGAGGCCTTGGCCGCCATGAGCCGCTTGGCTACGAGCCGGGTGGCCACGAAGGGGCCCTTGAGGTTGACCTCGAAGGTCTTGTCCCAGGCGCCGTCCTGGATGCCCAGCATCGGCCCGAAGTAGGGGTTGGTAGCGGCGTTGTTGACCAGCACGTTGACCATGCCGACGTCGGCCTGGGCCCAGTCCATCAGCTCCGTCAGCTGCTCGGCCTTGCCCACGTGGCAGGCCTTCGGGATGACCGGATGGGCGGGGTTGGTGGCGTTGATCGCTTCGGCCGCGGCGTCCAGGCCGGGCTGCTTGCGCGAGCTGATGATGACCCTGGCCCCTTCAGCAGCGAATGCCGCCGCAATGGCCTTGCCGATGCCTCGGCTGCCGCCGGTGACGATGGCGACTTTCCCGTCGAGTTGTCCCATTTCCTGGCCCTGTTGGTCGTCGACATCCACCAAGCCCGCGCCCGGCACGATGTCCTAGTTGCAGATGGTCACGCTGTTGTTCTGCGAACAGCTGAAGTCGGCGCAGTCGGTGAAGCCGTTGCCGTCGTTGTCGATGCCGTCGGAGCAGTTGTCGTCGCTGCCCTCGCAGCCCTTGGCGGCCCCGCAGCTGAAGTCACCGCAGTCGAGGAAGCCGTTCCAGTCGTTGTCGAGACCGTCGCTGCACTGGGCGTCGGTCGTCTCCGAAGGCTCCTGCACCTCGGTCTTGCAAGCGAACGTGTCGCGGCAGCTGAAGTCACCACAGTCGGTGAAGCCGTTGCCGTCGTTGTCGAAGCCGTCCTCGCACCACTCCTTGTTGTCCTCGGGCCCCACGGCGGTGCAGATGTAGGCTGCAACACAGTCGGGGTCGGAGCAGTCGGTCAACCCGTCCTCATCGTTGTCCTGACCGTCCGAGCAACGGTCGAGCTCGAAGCCGTCGCAGTCGAGGCACTCACTGACCAGGAAATCCGGCACCGGCGTATCCGGGTTGCAGCCGACGGGCAGCGCCGTGGCCAGGAGCGCGCTCCCCACCACAGCGACCACGAACAGCCAGAGGTTTGCTTTCATGCCGCGTCATCCTCGGCGTCGTCCTGCGGGGCCACGACCGCGCGCAGGAAGCGATTGAAGTACATGCCGGCGCTGGCCAGGCTGAACACCATCGACAGCGCCAGGAGCGCCAGTCCCAGCGCCCCGAAGTCCACGTTGACCGTCGCGAACAGGAAGTTCACCGGATAGGTGTAATGGACGATGACGCCCACCAGCCCGGAGAGCTGAAGGGCCGTCTTCCATTTGCCCGCCTGCACGACGGCGATTTGAAGGCCCTCGCTGGCCGCCAGGGCGCGGAGTCCAGAGATGGAGATTTCGCGCGACAGCAGCACCACCACGAACCACCCCGGCACGTGGGGATCGCCCTGGGCATCCGTCAGCTGTACCGCTGTGACCAGGACTGCCAGGACGATCAGCTTGTCCGCCAGGGGGTCGAGCAGCTTGCCCAGCAGCGAGACCAGGTTGCGTTTGCGCGCCAGGTAGCCGTCCAGCCAGTCGGTGATCGCTGCGAGGCTGAAGAGCGCCGTCGCCCAGAAGTTGCTCTGCGGCGTGTTCTGCAACATCAGGATCATCACCGGGGGGATCGCTACGATGCGTCCCAGGGTGAGAAGGTTGGGGAGGTTGGTGACTTCCTCCCGGATCGACGATGGCCTGGCCATAGGCGGCGCAACCTATATCAAAGCCGACGCCACTTCTACTTGTATGATGCCGGCAACACGCAGTGGCGCGTTTCCTTCGAAAAGATCGGGGTGCTAGGATCGTTCGGTCGTTGATGGAGAGAGAGCTATGCGTGGATATTTCTTGGCCGCTGCTGCGGCCCTGATCGCCGTCACGGGATGCAAGAGCAGCGTCGACCCGCCGGCCGCCGATGTCGCCCCGGGGCCGAGCAACCTCCGCATTGGGGAGGCCTGCGAAGAGACCAAGGAGTGCGACTACAACCTGCTGTGCGTCAGCAACCAGTGCACCATGGTCGACGACAAACCGGTCAACACCCCCTGCATCGCCAGCGGTGAATGCCAGCCAGGGTTGTACTGCTCGCTGGCCGGGTTCTGCACCGAAGCCGGTGAGGGCGTCGAAGGCGACCCCTGCACCACCGGCGCGGAGTGCACCAAGGAGCACTACTGCGCCTCCCTGGGAGCCAACGGCTACTGCGCCGCGGCCGGGCCCGGCGATGTCGGGGCTGCCTGCAGCTCCAACGGCGACTGCCTCGGCGGCCTCAACTGCGACGACGAAGGCATCTGCGCCCGGTCCAACCTCAACTTCGGCCTGTTGCCGTGGCTCGGCGTGGGACCGACGACCTGCGAGCAGACCTCCGACGACGGCCCGATCCGCTTCTACTTCGAGATTCCCCGGGACGACGTCACCGAATTCTTCCGCCTGCCCTACCCCAGCGACATCCGCGTGCGGAACAACCGCGTCTCCCTGGTGGGCTTCCCCAAACCGGGCAAGGGCCTCATCGGCTTCGACCCGGTCACCCGCATCGCCGACGCCATCGAGGACGGCGGCCATCCCTCTTTCAGCCTCAATCCGGCCGTCTACTTCCGCTTCTCCGGAGGCATCCAGTTCGACTCACTCAAGGCCGGCGGCGACAACGCCACCGTCCACTTCGTCAACATCGATCCGGACTCGCCCCGCTACAAGAACGGCCAGAGCTACGCCTACAACGTCACCGACGGCGGCACCAAGTACATCTGCCCCCGCTACCTGGTGGTGCAATCGTCGTTCAAGCGTCCGCTGGAGCCCAACACGACTTATGCCGTCTTCCTCACGACCGGCGTGCAGGACAAGAACGGCAACCTGATGGGCCCGGACTCCGACCTGTCCATCATGCTCAGCGGCACCCGCCCGGCCAACGCCACCGAAGGCGCCGCATGGGATGCGATGCAGCCCCTTCGCGACTACCTTGCCGAAGAGGACACCAAGGCCAGCAGCGAGATCATCGGTGCCGCGGTGTTCACCACGCACGATGTCAGCAGCACCTACACCCAGCTGCGGGAAGCCGTGCAGACCGTCGACCAGGGCGAGCCGGTGGATCTAACCTTGTGCGACGGCGCCAACGTCAGCCCCTGTGACGACGGCACCGACGAGCGTCGGGCCTGCCCCACCACCGTGAATCCGGCGGTGCACGAGCTGCACATGAAGGTCCGCGTCCCCGTCGCCCAGAATGGCACGCGCCCCTATCTGGAGCCTGGAGACGGCGGTGACCTCAAGCGCAACGCCGGCAACATGCCCACCCTGAGCGAGACCGAGGAGGTCTGCGTCAGCCTGACGATCCCCAAGACCCAGGCGATGCCCCCCAACGGCTGGCCAGTGATGCTCTACGGGCACGGCACGGGTGGAACTTATCGGTCCGCCGTGGAGTCCGCCGGCATCGTTCTGGCGCAGGTGGAGACCGATGACACCCAGGGCGGCACCGTCAACGTCGGCGCCGCTGTCGTAGGCTGGGACGGGGTCATGCACGGGCCGCGGCGAGGCGGGTCCGACATCGACCCCGGCACCTTGTTCTTCAACTTCGCCAACCCCCTGGCAGCCCGAGGCAATCTCTATCAAGGCGCCGTCGACGTGTTCGCCCTCACCAAGTTCTTCAAGGGGCTGGTGGTGGACGCCGCGACCAGCCCCACGGGCGAGGAGATTCGGTTCGATCCGGCGCTCATCGGTCAGACAGGTCACAGCCAGGGCAGCACGACGGGTCCGCTGGCGTCGCCTTACGAGCCAGACATCAAGATCAACGTCTGGAGCGGTGCTGGCGGCGGGCTGCTGATGAGCCTGCTCAACAAGACCTCGCCGGTGGATGTCCCCTCGGGCGTGGCCATCGCCCTGTCCGAGATCAACGACCAGGGGCTGATCGCGGTCAACGACCGGCATCCGGTGCTGCGGCTGGTGCAGCAGCACTTCGACGTCGTGGACCCGCTCAACCACGCGCGATTCGCGTTCCGCACGGTCGCAGAGGGGCAGGAGCCCCAGGATACCTTGCTCATCTACGGCGTGAACGACACCTTCACGCCCGCCGAGACCACGGAAGCCTTCGCGGACGTCCTCGGTCTCGACCACGTATCGCCCGCGGTGGTGGAGGAGTTCGGCCCCGCGCTGGTGGACCCGCCGGTGAGCGCCAACAAGCGCAGTGGCGAGGTGACTGCCGGTGTAGTGGTCCACGCTCCCGACGGATACGACGGCCACTACGTGCTCTTCCAGAACACGTCGGCCATCAAGCAATACCAACAGTTTGTGGCCTCCTGGATCGTCTCCGGCACACCCACCATCGTGGCCCCATAAGACGGTTTCATGCGCGTACTCATCGCTGACAAGCTGCCCAACGAGGTTCGCGTGGCCCTGTCACGCCTCGGCTACGAGGTGGACTTCCAACCCGACCTGACCGCCAACGACCTCCCGACGGTGCTGCCGGACTACCACGTGCTGGTGGTCCGTTCGACCAAGGTCACCGCCGACGCGCTGACCGCCGCCGAGCGTCTGCAGCTGGTCGTGCGGGCAGGCGCCGGGGTGAACACCATCGACACCAAGTGTGCCGCCGAGCGCGGCATCTTCGTGGCCAACTGTCCGGGCAAGAACGCCGTGGCGGTGGCCGAGCTGACCTTCGGCCTCATCATCGCCCTGGACCGCCGCATCCCTGACAACGTCATGGAGCTTCGCCAGGGGAACTGGCGCAAGGGGCAATTCTCCAAGGCCAAAGGCCTGATGGGGCGCGCCCTGGGGATCATCGGGCTTGGGCCGGTGGGACGCGAGGTCGTGCAGCGGGCGCACGCCTTTGGCCTCGACGTCGTGGCCTGGAGCCGTTCACTGGACGACGCCCTGGCGGAGGAGCTCGAGGTCGAGCGCTGCGCTACGATCAAGGAGCTTTGCTCGCGCGCCGACATCATCACGGTGCACGTCGCCCTGACACCAGAGACCCGGCACCTCATCGGGGCTGAGGAGATCGCCGCCATGCGGGCCGGCGCGTTGGTGATCAACACCTCGCGAGGCGGGGTCGTGGACGACGAGGCGCTATCGCGAGCCGTGGAACAGGGCCGCATCCGAGCTGCGGCGGACGTGTTCGAAAACGAGCCCGCCACCAAGAGCGCCGAGTACAAGCCCGAGCTGGCGGGGCACCCTGGCTTCTACGGCACTCACCATATCGGTGCCAGCACCCAGCAGGCGCAGGAAGCCGTCGCCAACGAGGTGGTTCGCATCCTCGAAGAGTTCGCGCTCCACGGCGAAGTCGCCAACACGGTCAACGTGGCGCGCTCCACCGAAGCCGCCGGGCAGCTCATCGTTCGCCACCTGGATCGGGTCGGTGTCCTGGCCTGTGTGCTCGATGTGCTGCGCGAAAACGACATCAACGTGCAGGAGCTTCAGAACACGGTGTTCGAGGGAGGCGAGGCGGCGAGCGCGAAGATCACGCTCTCACAGCAGCCCGGTGAGCCCGTCCTGGAGCGGATCCGCAAGACCAGCGAACACGTGTTGAGCCTGGAGTGGCTCCCGCGCTAGACAGTAGCGCCTATTCGGCGCCGAAGAGCTCGGCGTAGATGATGGACAGCGGCCGCATGAGGCGTTCGGCGATCGGCGCGTCCATGGTCGTCACCGGCGCGACCCGGATGTGATGGTGCCCATCGTGGCCCGGCGCCACCTTGACCACCTGCTTGAACAGGCGCGAGTCCAGCTTCTTGAGCGCCAGCTCTTTTTTGAAGAGCCGGTGCATTCGCGGGCCGACAATGATGCGCTGAAGAGCAGTCCCGCTGCGGCGTGCCGCCCGGTCCAGGCTCTCGAACCAGTACCAGGTCATGGGTACGTCGACCTTCTCCGGGGACGTCGTGAAGGTGAACTCGTTCTTTTCGGTGACGTAGCCCACATCGAGGTCGCGGCCGGCGATATGCGTCTGGTGACCGGCCTCGTGCACCAACGCCCAACGTTCCCATCCAGTCGGTGTCCGCTCGGGATCGACATCGGCGCTGGTCCAACGCACCTCGTCCTTGAACGATAGGGGTTTGCGCAGAACCCGCTTGGAAAAACGTAGTTCAACGACCGAACCCAGCTGGTCGCTCAGCGGCTTGGTCGGGTCCAGGGGGGCACGGGTGACCGCCACCATCTGCTTGTATCGGCCGACAAAGTGGGTGACCCACCGCGACATCAACGCGTTCTTGGCGTCCGACCAGGACTGCACCTGCTTGTGGGTCACGACCTTCGCTTTGACAAGCGCGTCGGCGGTCTCCATGACCCGAGCCGTCCGTTTCGCGTGCGGTGCAGAGCCACGCGTGAATCGACGCACCACGGTGCGCAGGGTCAGCCGCCCATCGGTACCGAAGGCATGGCCCACGATGCGGGTCTCGGTGAAGGCCCGCGCTCCCGGCGCCTGGTCCCGGGTCACCACGGTCGGAACGCCGTCCACCAGATGCGCGCGGTTGAGCAGCTCCGTGGCGGAGCGGCCCGCCGAGGTGTCCGACACCATCTTGACGATGGCGCCATACTCCAACTGGCCGCAGCCAGGCTGCGCCGCATCGCCTGCCATGATGATGGGCTTGGGCTTGCGACGCCGGAACTTGCGGCCGAAGCGTTCGATGGCCTCTTCCACCACCGACATGACGTGCGGCTGAAGCCAGGAACGCCCCCGGTGGTCATCCCGAAAGGCCAGCATGAAGGGCCGCTTGTCGAGCGCCCGACGGGACTGTAGCGACCGGAGATCGACGAGACCTCGGCACGCCTTCTGGTAGAGCCGCTCAGCCTCGAGCGCCTTGACCTGCAGAACCGGGTCGGAGATGGCCTTGACCCTTAGCCAGGCGTCTTCGACAGCCTCGGGGGTGGTCCACTCGATAGCCGGTACCACCTGCAGGAGGCCGCTGTAGCCCTGCTCCGTGGCGGCGCCTGCCTCCACCGCTGTCGGCGGGCCCACCTGAAGTTCCGCTCCGACCAACCCTGGGGGCGCCGCGTGCACGACATCCGTCATGCCCAGGCTGGCGACCAGCACACACACTGCGCTGAAAGGGTGGTGGAGAGGGGAACGCATCCGCGTCATCCTGCGACCGTAGTCGTTGATTTGCAAGGACTGTTGCGCATCGCTTGCCCAACCGCCGCAGCTCGGCAACTATTCCCCGACCGCACCTACCATCATCGCGGAGGCACGCCATGACCATCGACGAAGCCATCGACGCCCTCACCAAGGCAGGCCTGGTGGTAGAGAAGCTAGGCGGACTGGAGCAGCGCATCCTGGGGGGAACCGCCAGGGTCAACGCCGAGGGCGATGACACCTACCGTGGCGCCTTCTCCATCGGCCGTGCCGAGGCTGGCTGGGAGCTGGTGCTCAGCGGGTCAGATGGTGCCCCGGGCTCCAAGAGTGAGACCCGGGACACGCTCGAAGAGGTCGTCAGGCTGACTTGCGACAAGCTCGCCTGACGCCGCTCGAGGCCACTTGGCGACGCCCGTAGCCCCTAGAAGTTGGGGGCGATGAGCATGTAGCCGGTGCTGGTCTGGATCATCACCTGACCGTCGCTGTTCGGCACACCCTTGGCGACCTGCAGGGTCGCGTTGGTGGCGATGGGGATGCTGGTCGGGACGGTCATGGTCCCGCCGCCGTCGACCTCCAGGTAGTGCAACGTCAGCCACTTGTCCTCGAAGACGTTCGCCGAGATCAGGCGTCCGTTGTCAAGGAACGAGAAGTCCGAGCCGATGCCGTCCAGCTCCTGGGCGTCGCAGTACGTGTCGATGGGGGTGACCGAGGCCTTGGCGGCCGTAAGCGCGGTGACGGTGGTGTAGAACACCTTGTTGCCGACGCCCCCGCTGGCCGGGGTTCCGCCGCAGTCGGCCGGCCAGGGATCGGCGAAGCCACCGAGGATGACGATGTCCCCATCGACGGCCACGTTGCCCGAGGCAAACCCGAGCCCACCGGCGACGCGGGTCGCGATGTTGCCCCCGGCGAGGTCGAGCCAGTAGACGCCCGCTTCGGTGCCGACGTTGTTGACGCTGCGGCTCGAGATGAGCCAGTTGTCCTTGTCCATCTCGTCCAGGTCGTAGTTGCTGGAACCCTCGATGGCCGTCGGGGCCCCAGGAGCCAGCAGCGAACCGAACAGGATCTCGCCCGGCGAGAACAGGTTGGCGACGTCGAACGCGCCCGTGTAGCCGTAGCCGAACACTTCACCGGTGGCGTCGGCCTTGAGCCGCAGACCGGGGAAGGTCTCGAAGGCGTCGATGGAGCCCGTGATGGTGTAGGTCGTGACATTCTCGATGGTGGGAACGGTGTCGAAGGTCACCGAGTCCACGTCCAGCATGGAGTCGGGGGCGCCGTCGGTGCCCACCAGCTCGAGCACGGTGGTGGCGCTCAGCGGCTCGAACGCCGACACCGACAGGTTGCCGCCGCAGTGCATGCCCACGACGTCCCAGCCCGAGGCCAGCGAGTTGAACACGGCCTGCTGATCGAAGGCCGGGTACTCCAGGCTGCAATCCTTGACGCAGTTCCCGCCGGGGGCGCAGACGAAGCCCGCCTCACACTCGGGGCTGCAGCTGAAGACAGTGCCGTCGCCGCCCACGTCCTGGGGCGCATCGGTCTGCGTGTCACCCGCGTCAGCCACGTCGCCACCACCGTCGATGGCCACGTCGTCCAGCACGTCGCTAGCATCGCCGATGCCGTCGGGGGTCGCATCCGGCGTGGCGTCAGGGGTGCCGTCGGGGGTCGCGTCCGGCGTCGCGTCGGGGGCCGCGTCGGGCTGACCCGAATCGGCATCCGCGTTGGCGTCGCCCGTCGTGCCGTCAGCAGAGGCATCCGCGGTGGCGTCTGACGTCGGCGCCACTGGCGGGTCTTCCCCAGGGCAACCGCTGGTCACCAGCAGCAAGGACACCGCCACCGCAGTCAGGATGGGTGGATGATTGAACGTCGAAGGGATTCGCATGGTCTTTTCTCCGTGTCGACGGTTGGTAGGGTCGCGGAGAGGACCGCCCAGGGCAAATCCAATTTCGTCCGCCTCCATACCGCTTCCGCCCGAAGCGCATGTTGAAGAGCTCTGTTGTAGGGGTGCGAATATCCTGGCTCCCGGGTCATCCTCGCTTCGGCCCTTCCCAGCCGGTTCCGTTTTCACGGACCTGACGCCAGTGGTGTTGCCGAGCTCGTCGCCGGTCACAGTTGCGGGGGCAGCATCGGCATCGCACCGATTTCCTCGCACCCTGATGAAGGCCGCACCTTCACCCCGGACTTTCCGTAGGTCAAGTACGAACGAAAGCCGCGCCGAGCTTGCCATCCTGGAAACGCCACGGCACCTTAGCGACCTGTTCGAACGGTAAGAAGAAGTAGTTCAAGGAGCCCCACGTGTCGTACAGGCTGACCTCCGCTGCTGCGGTGCTCGCTTTTCTCGTCGCCACCGCCAGCGCCGCCCCCTCCGCTCTCGCCGCGGGAAAGAACGGCACGGTGACCGTCACCGACCGCATGATCGACGTCAGCGGCACGCTGAGCGTGTCGTCGGCGCAGAAGATCGCCAAGCGGATGCAGAAGATGGACACCCAGGCGAACGCGCCGATCATGCTCGCCATCAGCGCGACGCGTGGCTCCGCGCAGGGCGTCATGCTGCTCCGTGACTCCATCCAGCAGCTCAACAGCCCCGTGGTGGGCATGGTGATCACGCAGGTCCACGGCGCAGGCGCTGCGGCCGCGATGTTCACCGACATGGTGGTGGTGTACCCGAGCGCCGGCTTCGTCTTCACCGACGTCGAGTACGAGGGCGTCCGAAAGCCCAAGAAGCCCTCCAAGGATGACAAGGCCAAGAAAGAGGAGCCCACGGCCGAAGAGAAGCTGCTGCAGCAGGCCCGCACCGGCTACCTCGACCGCTTCTGGGCCGCCCTGGCCAAGCGCGTGAAGATGAAGCCCGCGGACCTGGCCTCCAAAATCGCCGCTGGCGGCTTCGTGATCACCGCTGAGGACGCCCTGAAGACCAAGATCGCTCACCGCCGGGCGGATCGGATCCGCTACGTGAAGCTCAACAAGATGAAGGAGAGCTACAAGGTGACGACCTCGCAGCGGAAGACCCGTACCGGCTCCCCGCTGCTCAAGGATGGCGGCAACACCAAGAAGTAGCGGCCTACCAGGCGCCACAGTGATGCGGCGCCTGCGGGTCACCGTTGCTCTGGCAAGCGCCCTGGCGGCACTTGTCATCGTTGGGCCAGCGCCATCGGCGCACGCTGAGATTGTCCCCCGACGGTCAGGAACCGAGCGAGTCCTTTACCGCCCCGGCGGCAAGGTGACGGGCGCAACAGCGGTGGCGAACACGGCCGCCGGACTGTCGAAGGTCAAGTCCGCCCCCCGCGGTCTGGCCTTCCTCGGCTCTCCCGGAGGACGCGGCCTGCTACGCGTGCGGCTCGAGTCGCACAAGAAGCGGGTGGATGCCACGGTCATCCTTGGAGGCCGATTCCCCGAGGGCGAACCCGACAAGGTCTCTGGTTGGGGGATACGGCTCCGCAACCGCAGGGTGCAGGTGGTCCGGGTCAAGGACGGTAAGGTCCGGGCCACGCTCCATGGGACGCGGGCCAAACTCAAGCGGGGCGGCGCGGTCGAAGTGATCGCATGGAGCGTCGGCGGGACCATCGACGTGCAGGCGTTCACGGTGGGCTCCGGCAAGCACCTGGGCTCCGTATCGGTCAAGGGTCGACCGTCCTTTGGCAAGGTGGGCGTGCTCTTCGGCAAACGCCACCATCCCAAGGCGGTCATCACGCGTGTCAGCGTACGCCGAAACTGCGCCAGCGCCGGCGCTCAACCTGCGGGGTTGGGGCCGACCCGCTACGTCCACGTCAAAGCCAGCAGCGTTGCTGCGGCTGCCGCCACGGGCCGTGCGGAGCGACTCGAGGTCGTGCGGAAACCGTCGCCGGGCACCATCTTCAAGACGGACGCCCTGGGCCTCGAGAAGCTCGCCTGTGCCGGCATCGACGCCACGGTCTCGTTGGAGACGCCCTGGAAGTACATCGACGCGTCCTACCGCAAGTACCGGCTCAGCCCTCCCAAGAGCACCGCGACAGGATTCGTGGTCGATCGCGCCTACAAGAACCCGCGCGCTGTCGGCCGGCTACTGAAGGCCTACGCCAAGCGATTTCCCCAGCAGACCACTCTGTATCGCATCGGCCGCAGTCACGGCCGCCGCAGTATCTATGCGATGGCCATCACCGCCGACATCACAACGACCGATGGCAAGCCGTCGGTCCTCCTCAACGCCGCCCATCACGGCAACGAGCCCATGTCCACAGAGTTCGTGTTCGACGCCGTTCAGATGTTGCTGGAACGGCAGAGCGATCCGAGGGTCCAGCGGTGGCTGCGGGAGTTGGTCATCTGGGTCGTTCCCCAGGTGAATCCGGATGGTGCGTATGCCTTTCTGGAGACGTCGAACCGAACCGGACGAAAGAACGGGCGGGACCTCGATCGCAACGGCAAGCGGGATCTGTTCGACGGCGTGGACCTCAACCGCAACTACCCCTTTCGTTGGGGCGCGCACGGCGAGAAGGGGAGCAAGTCGAACAAGAAGAGCGTCTGGTACCGGGGCACCAAGCCCGCCAGCGAGCCGGAGACCAAGGCGATGATGGCGCTCTTCGGTAGCGAGTTCTTCTCCGCATCGCTCAGCTACCACGTAGGCTCAGTGGCGGTGCTCGCGCCGTACACCATCCCTGGCGTCATCAACCCAACGCCGAACGCCCCGTGGGTCATCGCTGAGGCACTGGTGGCCGGATTGCCACCGCATCCCCAGGATCGGACCTACGACGTGCGCAAGAACCTCTACGACGTGGACGGAACGGACCAGGACTGGTTTCGAGCGGCCTACGGCACCACCGCGTTGCTGGTCGAGGGGGCACGCACCAGCCCCGTCAAACCCGCCGAGCGACGGGCCATCGTGGCTCACGGGCGGCCACTGTGGCAGCGACTTGTCGACCGGTACATCGACGGCCCTACCATCGAGGTCGTCGTCAAGGATCCCAAGGGGCATCCCGTGCAGGCCCGAGTGGACCTACTGGGGCTCCCCAACCATAACGGTGAGGAGTGGACCACCCGTTGCCGCGACGGCTTCTATGGTCACATGCTGGCGGCGCCTGGTGATCACCTGGTGGCCATCACCGCCCCCGGGTTACCTCCGATGGTCAAACCGGTGACGGTCGACAAGCGGGTTCGGGTCACGTTCACCCTGCCTGCGGCAGCTGTCGATCCCACGCCATGTGCCCCCATCCCCGGCAACAGGCTCGCAAAGCCCAACGAAATCGGCAACTAAGCCCTGAATCAACAATTCGTCTGAATAGACGTTGCCCCGGCGCGTCTGCACAAACGATTGCTGACCCGGGCAGTTGTTTTGGAGGCGCGTCGCTCTCTCCGGCTCGCCCCGCCCGCATTGCTGCGGGCGGGCGGCCATCCTCGTTTGGAGGAGTTCAATTCGTTCGCTTGTAGATAGTAGACATCCCAGCCGACCCCGACCAGCTTTGGGTTGAATTGAGGTCGGGGCGAGCTGGGACGTCAGCGCGACGCCACGCGTCGCATGAGTCAGGGCGCTGTTTGAGCGGCCTTACTCGGTCCGAACCAGGTCCTTTCCGGTGGCCTGGGCGGAGTGGCAGTTGTAGCAGCCGGGGGCGTCATAGGTGTTGGTACCGATGGAGCCGTCGTCGTTGACCATCTGCCACTTCCAGTCGCTCGGGCTCCCAGAGCCCGGAGCGTCTTTCCGCATGGCGGTGATGGCCGCGTAGCTGCCGCTGCAATCACTGGAATCGAACTGTGCCTTGGCGAAGGCCGAACCCTCGGCGTACTCGGTCGCCGCGGCGTCATTGAAGGCGGTCAGGGCGGTGCCGTTGGCGTAGACGACCACGTATTTGTTGCTGTGGTCGCCGCTGATGGCGCAGTCGGACACCTTGGTCCAGGAGGTCTCGAAGTCCTCGGGGAAGAAGGCGTTGGCGTCGTGGACGTATTCCGCGGCGCAACCGGTGGCGAGGGTAAGGGCTCCCAAGACACTGGCGGCCAGCGCCAACGTTCCTAGACGATTCATGAGTGCTTCTCCCGAGTCGGGGTGTTGAGGGTGATAGATCCGTGGACTGCCGTATGGCAGGTCGCGCACGACGGTTACACCCGAATGTTCAATATTGTACGGACGGATGGATATTGAGCCGGTTGGCGATGCTCAGCGCGGTCATGGCGTCGCCGAACACCACGTCGAAGTGCCAGGTGGCCGCATCGTCCTGCTGTAGTGCCCGGTCGATGAAGTCGACGGTAGCGTGCGCCGGTCCGATGCGGGCGGCCAGGTGCGTGGTGGCGACGTGCTTGATGACCCATACCCCCTCACCGATGCCGATCAGGCCGTTGGAGAGCGGCAGATACGCCTCGGCCTCGAGAAAACTGAACTCCGAGAAGTCGTAGTCCACGACCTCCTCCTCGATGAGTGCTGGCGTATAACGAATGGCGTCGATGGTCCGGGGCCAGCGGGCGATGATCTGGCGGTAGTCACAGCGTCGCTTGCACTCGTTGTTGGGGGCACACACAAAGCCGCTGTCGCAATCGACCAGCTCGGTAGCCTCGGTGCATGGCGTTCCGTCGGAGGGCACAAAGGAATCGCAGGCGTCGTCTGGGGTCGCCTCAGAAGCGGTGATGGTCACGCGGTAGTGGTCGGTGGCCACCTCAGCCCAGCTCTCGGTAAGGGTTCGACCGTCGGTCAACACCTCGAGACCGATAGGGTCGTCCGCAGGTGCAAGCGACGGCTGCGGGGTCTTGGCCGCGATGCTCTCGACGGTGTCGGTCATGAGATCGACCTCGACGAAGTCGTATCCCAACCTCGACATGAGCACGTCGCGGAGGGCCTTGGCGTCCTCCATCACCTTGGCGTTCTGCCGGATGCCAAAGAGCACCTCGCCCAACCAGGGATTGACGCCTGAACTGTCGCTCACCTGCGCGTGCCAGAGGTTGTCCCACAGCACGCCGAGGTCGGCGGTGAGGTCGCTGACGTCGATGCCACCGGCCGCGGCGTGATCATAGATGCGCTGCACAGCCGCTACGTCCACGCGCGCCACGGAGTTCCCTGAGCGCACCTCCCGATCTCGGTTGCTGCCCACGAACACCTCGTTGCGACCGCCCAGCCAGCGGTGGATCGAGTCGGTGCTCGGCGGCTGCCAGGTGCCATCCAGCAAGGGCGGGGCCGGCTTCTTCTCCACCCCCATCGCCTCCAGATGGGCGACGAAGTCGGTGATGGTGGTGATCTTGAAGCCGTTGGCCTCGGTCTCCTGAAGCTTCTCGATGTAGTCCTGAATCCGAGCCGGATCCGGGTCGGGAGCCACCGGGGCCAGGTAGGGGTTGATGTTCTCGGCGGCCGTTCGCAGCTCCCCGTCGTCGAAGAAGGTCCAGTTGACCTCCACGCCGGATGCCGGATCGACGCCCCCTGGCCCGACGATGAGGGTGCCTCCGCGGCTGCTGTAGTAGGGCCAGCGAATGTCGTTGCCCTGCGCGTAACGCCATAGATTACGGGGAAACACGCCGATGGTGTAGCCGTTGTCGAGCAGCATCTGTTGACGCCCTTCGCCGGCTTGCCCCTCCTGGTTGAACACCACTCCTGACAGAGGCAGGCAGTACTCCTCGAAGACCTGCTTGGTGCGGTCGATGGAGCGCTGCAGGTCTTCGCGCGGGTAGGCCATGAACAGCTGGTCGGCGTAGTGGAAGCTGACCAACTCCGCCTGGCCGGACTGGGCCATCTTCTGCAGCAGGGCGAGGGTCTCTGGATGCCGGTCGGCGAGCACCTCGATCATGTACGCCTGCATCTCGAGCGTGACGCGCCAGTTGGGGTTGGCGTCGTAGATCTCGAGCACAGGGTGGAAGGTCGCGGTGACAATCCAGTCTTCGACCCGGTCGTTGTCCCAGCCCTTCGCGAGGGCCTCCTGGTTGGCCAGGTACACCCATTCGCCGTTGTCGTCCTGCACTTCCAGGCCGCCAATGACATACTGGATGTTGTAGTGGAACATCGACAGCGCGAACTTGGTCTGGGACGTGTCGATGGCCAGGGGCTCGGGCGGAGCGGGGCACAGCGGGCCGGCGTCGCCGTCGGCCTGGGTATCCCCGCCGCCATCGCTGGCGGTGTCAGTCGTCGCATCCGCTGATACCGCAGGCGTGGGCTCGTCCTCTGGACAAGCGGCCATCAGGGTGGCCGTCAGTAGGGTCAGAAACAGGCGCGTGGGGACTCTCTGGAACTGCATGGCGGGAGTCTAGCGCCCCGAGACGACGAATGCAGCTGGGGTCCAGACACCCCAACAAGTGGGACTTCCAGACCCCACCTGGTGGCACGACTCGGCGGGGTTGCAGGGCGAGAGGGCTGGCACGCGAGTTGCTCAAGCGGCGCTCCCCCTCTTGTTCAGGAGTTCCCAATGCGTTCCGACCTTGTCATCGCCTCTCTACTGCTCTGTCTCGTGCCAGGCTGCGTCGACACCCGCCTCCCCAGCGGGCCAGCGCTGAGCCAACGGGCCTCGTTCGCTTCCGGCGGCTCGACGTGCGGCCAGCCCGGCCAACGATGCACCGACCACAACCCGTGTACCCGGCTCGACCTCTGTGACGACGCGCTCCGCTGTGTCGGGATCCCCATCGAGTGCGACGACGGCCTTTCGTGCACCCGGGAGATGTGCCACCCGGCGACCGGTGAATGCCACTACGACACCTGGAACTGCGGCTGCCGAGGCCCCGAGGACTGTGACGACGGTGACCCCTGCACCCTCGACTTCTGCGACTATGAGCGCATCGGCTGCGGCCATGAGGTCCAGGTAGACGAAGCCTGCCAGGCGGATAATCCCTGCCACGAGGACGCCACCTGCCAGCCCGACGGAACCTGCGGAGGGGGCTGGAACGCCTGCCTCGACTGACTCACAGCGTCAGGGCGAGGGGACGAAACACTCGGCGAGTTCGGGTGGAATATGCTCGGGCTCACGCCACAAGTAGGTGGTGCACGCATAGCGCACGCCCCCTTCGCTCGGAGCGCCCCGGTGAATGCCGGATGTGTCCGCCAGGACCAACGTGCCCGCGCCTCCCAGCACCGAGACCCGCTCGGCGTCCTCCCGCCCGGAGACCACCTTGTTCACCTGTTCGCCTCCCAACCGCCAGTCGTCGGACGACACGCCCATCAGGGCGTTGTCTCCGGCGATGTTTTCCGGGAGGGCGGAGCCCGTGATGTACTCGAAGGGGCCGTCATCGGGCCCTACATCGGACAGATAGATGATGGCCTTGGTCTGGCGGCGCACGGTGCTATCCCGATGCCACCCCTGGCCCGAGCCGCGGTTGCCGGGCCGGTAGGTGAGGCGACTGACCATCGCCACCCCGTCGCTGGGCGCCCCTTCGTGACGCTCGATGATGCGACGCAACGTCGGGTCGTTGAAGAAGGCCGCCACCATGAGGCTGACCCGGTCGGCCCCGAACAACCGCATGTCGGCTTCCAGGGGATCGGTCCGGACATACGCTTTGTACCGGGCGAAGAGGTAGTCGATCTCTTCACGCAGCAAGCCACACGAGGCGGGCGCGAGGAAACCCTCTACAACGTGGACCCCAGGACCTGCCAGGTTCTGGAGGGCATCGCTTAGCAAAGCTTCATGCATCCAGGGCAAAGGTTAGATCCACAAGCCGACGGCGGCAACAGCCACACCGTCCACTTGGAAACAATCAGCGTTGCGCGTAGGTGGGGAACAGTTGACCCCACTTGCTCCCCAAGTGAGGACATTGGTCCCCATCGACAGTAGTGGCATCCATGACGCGACCTACGACGCTATTGGACTTAGGGTGGCCCCGCGCGTTGGCACACACCTTGCCTGACGCAGGTTGTCACCATGACCGCGCCGGAGACTCTGATGTTGCGCATAGCCCACTACCATCGTCCTTTCTGTCATGACCTTCGGCGCGTGTGTCGACCTGCCGCCGTTCAGCGTCATCCACGCCGAATGGATCGACTGCGAGAAGTACGCGGTGCGGTACGTGGAGACCAACCAGGGCGAGCTGACCCCTGAGCCCATTCGCTGTTCGATGGTAAACCCAAGCACCGAGGATCCAGAAGTGGTCAAGGCATGCGAGTACAACCTGTCTCCAGCTCCTGGCTGCCCTTCTACCTCGGATACCGTTGTCGACGTCGACAGCTCCGACGTTTCCAGCGACGACACTGGCCCCGATGTCGTTGAAGTGGAGACCGTGGCAGGGGCCGATGCAGTTGCAGATAGCGAGAATGACCTGGTCGAGCCAGATAGTTCCGACACTGCGGACGGCGAGACCAAGCTGTCGGATACAGCCGATGGCGATGCGGCCCCGAACGGCGACGTCACAGACTGTTCAAGTCTCAGCGACCAGTGCCGGATAGGTTATGCGGATCCGGATACGGGAGCCTGCGTGTTCGCCGAGAAGACGGGCCCCTGCAACGACGATAGCCTCTGCACGGAGAATGACGAGTGCGTCGCGGGCGAGTGCGTCGGAACTCCCGCGACGACGTGCGAGGACGGCAACCCATGCACGGAGGATGGATGCGATCCAGCAACCGGTAGCTGCCTGTTCATCGCGACCGACGGTGCGCTTTGCGACGATGGCGATGCTTGCACTGAAGGAGACGTGTGTGTGGTCGCTACTTGCACAGGAACCCCGAAGACCTGGCAGTTCTCCAGCGGGTCTGATGGGATGGACCACGCCTTCCTCGCTGCAAGCGGTAGCGCGCTTGGACAGTTCGCCGCTGTAGGTGCGGCAAACGGTCATATGTGGCTACAGGTGCGGGAGCCGTCCGGAGTCATCGCCGTTGACGAAGTCTATGGGGCCGGCGAAGTCGTGGATGTGGTCCCTGACGCCGAAATGGGCTGGTTCCTGGCCGGGCCAACGTCAGTTTTTCGAGTCGATCTCGACGGCGTCTCGGATTGGTCGGAGCCACTTGGGTTCTCTCCAGAGGCCGTTTTGGTCGACGATCAGGGAGTACTCGTGGCTGGAGGAGATGATGTCGTGCACCTGGCGAGGCTCAACCCTGGCACAGGCGCCCAGGTGTGGTCGAAGACTCCGCACGATTTCGGTGCCGCGACTACTGTCGCAGGGTTGGTAAAGCGTGACACTGGGTACCTCATCGCTGCAAAGGCGCCCAACCTTGGACAGGCCCATGCGCTGGTCACCTCCAGTGAAGGTGAATACGTCAGCCATCAGACTTCGCCCTTCTCCGCCGTCTTTGCAGTAGCCCACAACGCAGGCACGAACACCACCGTGATAGCAGGACAGCAAAGCCTCGCAATGCCTTGGATCTGGGCACCCGCTTCTGGGGCCACGTTCTCGGGTCAGATCGAAACACTCTGGACCGAGACCATCCGTCGCCTTGAGCCCGTTGGCAGTTCATTCGTGGGTGTGGGGACGGGAGTCGAGCTAAGCTCGGGCGGCGTGTATTGGGTTATCCCGGGCGTCGACTTTACTGTGACTGCTGAGGACTTGCCCGCGCCTACCACCGAAACCTACCTTCAGCTGCAAGGCGTAGCAGTCCAAAGTGGCTCAACCTTCGTTGCTGGCTGGACTGGTTACTCCGGCGTCAACCAGAAGGCCTACATGGCTCGGTTGAATGGCTCCGGCATGTTCTGCACCTCCAACTAGCTTACGGGCACGGATTGGAGGTCGCTTCCCGGACACGGCCCGAGGTCGGCTCGACGATGACGTCGCCATTCATCGAGGCAACCGTGGTCAGCCATTGGACCAACGTCGTCCATTGTCGCAGCTCCCCCCCCAAGCCGTCGGGAACGACCCGCGTGAAGATGCTCGCCGGGTTGCCCTGCTTGTCCTTTGGCGTCACCGACAGCGCGCCACCCGTGAGGGACTGGAGCAGCTCGGCGAAACCCGCCACGTAGAGGTTCGACGCCACGCGGTAGAGGGTGGTGCCATCCTTTGCCGCGCCAGTGGCACCATCGAGCAGATTGCTGCCCTCGTCGCACGTCTCGGTGCCACCGACAGGATCGATCCACAGCCCGGTGACCCGGTCAAAGCCTGGTCGGCTGAGGTCGTAGCGCCAGTTCACACCCGACGTGTTTAGCCAGAAGGTGTCGCCGCGTACATAGTACAGGGTCGCCGCAACCTCCAGCACCTGCTTAATCTCGTCCGCCGTGATCCAGAAGGTCACCATCGGGTAGCCCACGTTGGTCTGGTCCGAGGCACTGGCCCCCAGCGGCTCGGCCGCAAACGCATCGGCGACAGTAACGGGGGTCGGGATGTTGCTGGGATCCACCAGCAGGTCGTCACGGATGACGCCGTTGGCTTCGACCGACATCGTGATCGGGTCGCTCTCTGCCGTTGCAGCCACAACGTTGCTCACAATCACACGATTAGCGTCCGCGATGAGATTGCCCAGGTTAGACTCCTGGCCGTCGAGCTTCACGAAGTCCGTGTTGATGTTGCCCAGCTGGGCATCGTAGCTCAGCCCTGCCGCGCTCAGGACGCCGTTGATGGCGGCGATGTAGCCGTCGCGCGCACCACCCGCTCCCAGGACCGGGTCGGGGGTCAGGGCGGAGGTGATGGGTGTGGCCGCGTACTTCTGGATGTCAGCGGCCATGCTGTTGGCCTCGGGGCCGTAGTCGCGGGTGACGTAGCCCAGCTGCAGCTCGCCCACCAACTTGCCGTATTCGTGCGCCTGCATGACCCAGGTGCCGTTGATGATCTTCGGCGCCACCTCTTCGTGGGTGTGTCCCGAGACGATGACGTCGAGCCCGGTGACCTGTTCGGCCACCACCTCGTCCTCGTTGGAGAACGGCGGCGGCGACGACCCCGAGTGGCTGACGGCGACGACGACGTCGCAGTTGTGTGGCGGCGCGCGCAACAGGTCCACCATGGCCTGCGACGTCGCGACGATTCCGTCGAAGGTCAGCGGCGCGGCGGTGGGCGTGATCTCGACGGCCTCGGCCCCGATGAGACCGAAGATGCCCACCGTCAGCCCTTGCTTCTGGACGACGTGGAACCGCTTGAGCGGATGCGTGTCCAGGGACTGGCTGCTGTCAGGGTCCCAGAAGTTCTCGAGAAGGTCGTCCGCGGTGTCTACCGGGTCGAAGTTCAGGTTGGCCGACAGGATGGGCACCGGGTCCGCGGACGGGGCGACGGCGCTGGCGGCGATGTTGTTGGCCATGTAGGCGGCGAGACCGGCGGGGCCAAAGTCCAGCTCGTGGTTGCCGAGGGTCGCGGCGTCGTAGCCGAGGTACTTGAAGAAGTCGAACTCCACGACGCCCTGCAGGATGTGGAACAGGCTGCCCATCAGGAAGTCGCCACCGTCGAGAGTCAGCACCGCAGCGTCTCGGCCGTTGCCTGCACCCTGGAGCCCCTTGATGACGGTCGCCAGCTGGGGGTACCCACCCGGACGGACTGAGGGGTTGCTGGCGTCGAACGGGCCGATGCCGTCAAAGTGGCTGTGCAGGTCGTTGGTATGGACGATGTGGACCGGCTTGTAGGGCAGACACACACCGGCTCCGCCTGCGCCCGTGGGGTCACAGTGATAGTCGGCGGGACACGCCTGGCCAACGGCGCAGCCAGCTCGGGCGCAGAAGGACCCCTTCGTTCCGGTGTCGGTGCAGGCGAAGGCGTTGCCCGGCAGGCCCAGCCCAGCGGCATAGAGGCCACAGATGGTGGCACCGGCGTTGCTGCAGTCCACCTGGCACGTGCCCGCATAGCACTGCATGTCCAGGTCACTCTGGCCCAGCAGGTCGAGGTCGCACCGGTTGAACTCCTGGTCCCGGCAGAGCGACTCGGGGAACGTGCCGTTGGTGACACACACATCTTCGGGCAGGCCGCTGGAGGCTGCCGGCAGGCAGGACAGGCTGCCGTCGATCTGCTGGCACAGCGCGGTTCCAGCGCCGCTGCACACGGGCACGCAGACATTGGCGCCGAGGCCGGGGTCACCGCAGATCATCGGGACGCCGCCCACGTCGGCACAGACGTCGCCGGGGGCGCAGGGGCTGCCCGGGAAGGCCCCCGTGGGCAGGCAGGTGTTCTCGGACTCGAAGCAGCTGAAGCCGGTAGGACACTGACCCGCCTGGCAGGCCGGCACACAGACGTTGCCGCCAGCGCCCGAGCAGGCCAGGCTGGGATCGACGAGCTCGCACAGGAAGTCGCCGCCGCCCGCGCAGTCGACGACGCAGGTGTCGCTGCTGCAGATCATATCGATGTCTTCGACACCGAGCAGGTCCTGGGCACACTGACCGGCATTGCACGGGCTGCCCGGGAAGCTGCCGGTGGGCAGGCAGACGTTCTCGTTGGTGAAGCACGAGAAGCCGTCGGAGCACTCGCCCGCGGCGCCGCACGTGGGCACGCAGCCACCTGCCACCACCGAGCACGCCAGACTCGAGTCGACAGCGGCGCAGGGGTCGTTGGTCGCGTCGCAGGTGATGACGCAGGTGCCCTGGATGCAGGCCATATCGGCCTCCTCGATCCCGCTGATGTCCACATCGCACTGGTCATCGGGATCCGAACGGCAGGGGCTTCCGGGGAAGGACCCGATGGGCAGGCATGTGTTGCCGAAGCTCGGCCCCGCACAGGTCAGGCTGGGGTCGATGTCGGCGCAGGTCTTGCCGGTACCGGCCAGCTCAGGACAGGTGAACAAGCACTGTTCGACGCCGCCCACGGGCAGGCAGGCCAGGTCGAAGTCGGGGTCACCGCCCACATCGGTGTCGCACTTGGGGTCGTCGGTCCGGCAGGGGCTCGACGGGAAAGCACCCGTAGGGAGGCAGCTGCCCTCCTGGGTGAAGCACGAGAAGCCGGCGTCGGCGCATGTGTTGTCGGGCAGGCACTTCTTGACGCAGCCACCGCCGGCCGCAGCCGAGCAGGTCAGGGCCGAGTTGACGGCCTCGCACAGCGCCGTGCCCCCGGTGCTGCAATCCACCACGCAGGCACCCGACGTGCAGACCATGTCCGCGTCGGGGTTGCCGCCCAGGTCGGAGTCACAGGCCGGGGGATCGGGGCGACAAGGGCTGCCCGGGAAGGCGCCGGTGGGCAGGCAGGCGTTCTCGTCGGCGAAGCAGGAAAAGCCCTCGTCGCAGGAGCCATCCGTGGCGCACTTGAGCAGGCAGGCCGAGCCAGCGGCCTCGACGCACTGCAGGTTCTCGTTGACCTTCTCGCAGGTCTCGTCGCCACCGACTCGGCAGTCGACGACGCAGACTTCGCCGACGCAGGCCATGTCCACGTCGTCATCGTCGAACAGGTCGATGTCGCAGCGCGGGGCGTCGGCGCGGCATGGCGCTCCCGGGAAGGAACCCCGTGGGAGGCAGACGTTTTCGGTGTCGAGACAGGCCAGGCCCAGGTCACAGGTCCCGTCCGCGTTGCAGGACGGGACGCACACGTTGCCGGCCGCCGAACTGCAGTCGAGGCTCGGATCGATGGCGCTGCACAGGTCGGCGCCGCCGTCGAGGCAGTTCACCAGGCAGGTATTGCTGACACAGATCATGTCGGCCGCGTCGTTGCCGCCGACATCCTGGTCGCAGGGGTCGTTCGGGTCCGTGCGGCAGGGGCTTCCAGGGAAGGCTCCGGTCGGGAGGCAGGCGTTCTCATTGGCAAAGCAGTCGAACCCGTCAGAGCACTCGCCTTGAGGGCCGCACTCCAGCAGACAGACCTCGCCGGCTGCCTGCACGCACTTGAGCTGGGGGTTGACCGACTGACACAGGGGCGTGTCGGCCCCCGTGCAGGGAATGACGCAGGTATTGTCGAGGCACACCATGTCGGCGGCCTCCACCCCGGCCACATTCTGGTCGCAGGGATTCTCACCCGGGCGGCACTCGCTGCCGGGGAAGCTTCCCAGAGGCAGGCAGTTGTTCTCGGTGGTCAGGCAGTCGAAGCCCTCGCCACACTGGCCGTCGACGCAGCCGGGCAGGCAAAGGTTGCCGGCGGTGGCCGAGCAGTTCAGGGAAGCGTCGACGCCCTGGCACAGCTCCTGGCCGCCGGCGCTGCAGTCGATGACACAGGCGTTGTTGGTGCAGACCATGTTGGCGCCCTCGACGCCACCGACGTTGCTGTCGCAGGGCGGCTCGGTGACCCGACAGGGGCTCCCCGGGAAGGCGCCCTCGGGGAGGCAGGTCCCCTCGGATTCGAAACAGGCAAAGCCGCTGGGGCAGGCCTGGCCGCTGCCACAGTCGAAGACGCAGACGTTGCCGGCCGTCGCCGAGCACGTCAGGCCCTCGTTGACCTGCTGGCAGAGGTCCGCGCCGCCGGTCGAGCAATCGACCGCGCAGCTTCCCTGTACGCAGATCATGTCAGCGGCCTCGATGCCGGCCAGGTCCTGATCACACACCCCGGCGGGATCATCGGCCGCCCGGCAAGGGCTGCTGGGGAAGCTACCGGTGGGCAGACAGACGTTCTCGGTGGCAAAGCAGCTGCTGCCTTCGCCGCACTCACCGTCGACGCAGGCGGGGATGCACACGTTGCCGGCGGTGGGCGAGCACCCGAGATAGGGCTGCGCGGTCTGACACATGCCGTCGCCGCCCGAGGAGCAGTCAATCAGGCAGACGTCCATGACGCAGACAGCGTTCAGAAGGAAATTGCCGTTGATCTCCTGATCGCAGGGCCCATCGGGGTGGTCCGCCGGACGACAGCCTGCACCGACCGCACCTGGCGTGGCGATGTCATCCGGGGTTACCGGCTCGATGCCCTCCGGACAGCCGGCGAGCAACGCCACCGCCAAAAGCGACCACGCTACGTGGAAACGTCCCTTCATCGTTCACCCTCTCCAATTAGCCCCACTCGCGACCCGCACACGACTGGCCACCATCCAAGCTACACGGATGGCGCGCAGGCTACAACTTCACCCGGCGGGTAACCTGGCGCTCAAGCCCGAGGATTCTCTCAGTCGCGATACCCGAACTTGGACATCGCGTCGGCACGCTCGGTCCAATCGGCCTCCACGCGCACCCGCAAGTCCAGGAAGACCTTGCGCTCGAGGAAGCCTTCCAGACTGCGCCGCGCCTTCTCACCAATGGCGCGAATCCGGCTCCCGCCTTTGCCGATGACCATGGCCTTGTGGCTCTTTCGGGCGACGTGGATGGTGGCCAGAATCTCCAGTAGGGGCCCCTTGTCTCTGGTCGGAGGCCGCTCACTCCATCGGTCGACGCTGGCCGCCACGTGGTAGGGCAGCTCCTGCCCCAGCTGCATGAACAGCTGCTCGCGGATCATCTCGGCCGCCAGAAAGCGCATCGACCGGTCCGTGAGTTCGTCCTCGGGGAACAGCGGTGGTCCCTCGGGCAATAGTGGGCGGGTCTCCTCCAGAAGGACCTCGATGCCCTCACCCTTGAGCGCGCTAACGGGGACCACGGCCGCGAATCGGTAGAGCTGCCCGAGCTCCCCCAGCAACGGTAGGAGCGCCGCTTTGTCCTTGAGCTTGTCCACCTTGTTGACGACGGCGATGGCGGGGGTTCCCGCGGTCGCCACGGCGCCGAGGATGTCTTCGGTCTGCTGCCGCACCTTGTCGGGCTTGGCCGACCACGCCAACGCGTCCACCATGACATAGCAGGCGTCCACGTCGCCCAGCGTGCCGACCGCCTGGTCGACCATCCACTGGTTGAGCTTGCTGCGCGCCTCGTGGATGCCCGGCGTATCGACGAAGACCGCCTGCCAGTCGTCGAACGTGGCGATGCCCTTGATGCGGTCACGGGTCGTCTGGGGTTTGGGCGTGGTGATGGCCAACCGCTCGCCGAGTATCTCGTTCATCAACGTGGACTTGCCCACGTTGGGACGGCCTACGATGGCCACAAAGCCGCTGCGATGGTCGTCGCTCATGCCAACTGCCCGATCGCCGTCAGGGCGCGCTGGACCCCACCATCGTCCACGTCGAGGTGGGTTACGATGCGGATCGTCTGTGCTCCCGTGGCTCCGACGAGGATCCCCGACGCCGCCAGCTTGGCGACGAGCTCTGCGGCGGTGCCGACCTCGGTCGCCACATCGAGGTAGACCAGGTTGCTCTCCACCCGATGGCTCGGACGGGCCACTCCGGAGGCCACGAAGGCCTCGGCCAGCTGCCGCGCCCGGGCGTGGTCGTCGGCCAACCGCTCGATGTGGTGGTCCAGCGCATACTCCGCCGCCGCCGCCAGGACGCCCGCCTGACGCCATCCACCGCCGAGGCGATGCCGGATCCGGTCCGCCTCTTCGATCATCGCTTTCGACCCGGCGATGACCGAGCCAATGGGAGCACCGAGGCCTTTGGAGAAGCAGACGCTGACGGTGTCCGCGAGCGCGGTGATGTTCGCCACATCGGTGCTCAGCGCCACAGCAGCGTTGAACACCCGCGCACCGTCCAGATGCACCGCCATGGTGCGAGCGCGTGCCCAGGCGACGGCCGGTTCCAGCTCCTCGGGACGGTGCACGGCACCGCCGGCGCCGTTGTGGGTGTTCTCCAGCGCGAGCAGGGACATCCTGGGCGCCTTCACGAAGTCGGCGAAGGCCGCCGCGTCCAGAAGCTCCGGAGTAATGAGCCCTCTCGGAGCATCCAGCTGGGCCAGCTGAAGCCCGGAGCTGGCGGCGGCCCCCCCGCCTTCCCAACGAGCGATGTGCGCGCGCCGCTCACAGAAGACCGCGTCACCACGCCGGGTGTGCACCGCAAGGCCGATCTGGTTGCCCATGCTGCCGCTGGGCACGTAGATGGCCGCCTCCTTCCCCAGCCGCTCCGCGGCCCGAGCCTCGAAGCGGTTGACGGTGGGGTCGTCCCCCCAGCACACATCGCCCACCGCGGCGTCGGCCATGGCGCGGCGCATCGCCTCGGAAGGGCGGGTCACGGTGTCGGAGCGGAGATCGACGACATCGGGTCGAGGCGTTTGGGTCATGTTCGGCTGGCTCGGTGTGGCGACGTTTAGAAAATCAGAGTGGCCGTTACCGAAACCTCGAACAAGGGGTCAAGCTGAAGCCCCAGGGGATCCTGAATACGTCCCATGGCATCGACGCCGACGATCCAGCCCGGGTCTGCGTTCCACACCGAATCCAGGGCCTCGCTGGCCAGAAACATGGCGCGACCCAGTGGCCGGAGCCGGTCCGAGGCCTGCACGAACCGCCCCTGCACGAAGTCTGGCACCGTGTCCATCGTCACATAGATGGCGTCCATACCGCCCATCATGCGCTCGGCCAGCCGCGCCAGATTGGTGAGCGGCCGCCATCCGCCCAGGGCGATGGACGCACGCCAACGCGTCATGTCGGCTTCCACCATCACGTGGAGGTCGTCGTAGAGGACGAACATTCGGGCCTTGAGCCCGAAGGTGATCTCGGCGGTGACGCGCACATCGCCACGCATGAGGTCCGCAGAGAATCCGCCCAGACTGAGCCGAGCCGCGGGGCCGCTGACATTGTCGCTGGCCGTCTGAAACAGGACAGGGCTGTTCTCCGACATCGGCCGTGCTTCCACGCGGCCTGCCGAGACCATCATGCACATCGCTACGACCGCAGCGGCGAAACCTGTCCGAACTCGCTCCACAACACCGCTCAGTATAGGAACCGGTGGTTGGTCAAGTCGAGGTTTCGACCAGGTTTGAACGAAGTGTTTCCGCCAGGTGATTCATGGCTGACCAGGGGATCGTGTGTTCGCCCGGGAACGGCTGGAAGTCCACCTCGAGTCCGGCGCCGACCAGCAGGTCCCGGAGCGCCTCGGCCCCGAAGAAGGGCAGCAGCGGATCCTGTTCGCCGTGGGTCTGCAGCACCTTCAAGCCGGCGCGGCGGGGTGCAACTCGGGCCCACTCATCGACGTTGAGCAGCGTCCCGCTCAAGACCACCAGAGCCGCGGGGGCTTCCTCCAGCTTGAGCGTGGTCTCGGTGGTCAACATGGCGCCCTGAGAGAAGCCGCCCAGCACAACCCGGGACATGGGCAGCCTGTACTGCAGCAAGAGCGCCTCCAGCGTCGCCGTCAGCTTGCGTCGGGCGGGTCCCAGCCCGTCGGGCCGGTCATTGGCCAGGTCCCGCAGTTGCCCGCTCCGCATGAGTCGTTCGATCTTGGCCGTGTCCAGCGGCCACCAGGCGCGCCCGCCGAACATCGCCAGCTCCGGTGGCGACAGCGGCGCCTCCGGGAACGCCCATGCGACGCCCTCCCCCAGCTCTGGCTTCAACCGACATAACTCCGGCGCCAGGCCCACGAGATCCGTGCCGGGCGCACCGAAGCCGTGGCAAAGCACCACCAGAGCTGTGACATCGCCCCGCGGTTCCACCAGCCTCACGGTCAGCTCGGCCCCCGGCAACTGTACGGTCTTCACGTTCATGACCCGCTCCTTTCAGTGTGGCTCGAGAGTCTCGAACCGGCCCAGGGACTCGTGACGCTCGCAGGTTCCCGCGATGGCGACGTCGATGCGATGCATCCGCGCCAGCATCTCGGTGGACATGGGGAAGGAGAGCTTCGCCAGACAAGGCACCGACAGGCCCCCCCGCGCCAGGCTGAAGGTGTCCTTGGCCAGGATGGCTCCTGCCTCGTCCCGCAGGGCAACCACGAGGTCCCTCGCCTGGCCCTCCGTGGGTTCATGCTCGGTAACTTCGAGCAGCACGGTCACCTCGGGCTCCCAAAGCACCGCGCAGTATGCGTTCATCCGCAGGGTATACGCCGGCCCGGCGAAGGGGCCGTCGTCGGTCACCATCGCGATTCCCAGTGGGATGCGGTGGACCGGATCACCGGCCTCGACGATGGGGAGCTCCACCCGGGCCACTGCCAGCACCCGTCGGAACTCGAACTCGTAGTCCACCCAGAACTCCAGCGTCGCCAGTGCATCGACCACGCCGGGCGGCAAGGTGAAGTCGTGAACGATCTCCTGCGCGTTGCTGAACGCGGCGTCGATCCAGTGGCTGGCGTACTCGACCAGGACACCGTCCTCAGACCGCACGAGAAGAAAGATCTCGTCCAACGAGACAGGTAGCCCGAGCCGGTTCACGAGGGTTGCCTGCAGCCGGATGCGGTCCGCATCATCGTCGCTGACGAACCCTACGCGCGCCTCGTCTGCCCCCAACTCCAACGCGGTACTCACGGACTCGGTGTCCACTCTCACCAGCCTCAGCGTCATGCCCCCGCCCTCGGCCGCCTGCCCCGCGAACAATTCATCCAGGTCGATGGTGTCGAAGATGTCCTCCGACCGGTTCTGCGTGATGTCTTCGTCGTCGCTCTTCACGTCGTCAGCCCCAACCGCTTGATGACTTTGTACAGGCCGGGGCGTGTCACCCCGAGCTTGTCGGCTGCCGCCGTCATATTGCCACCACACGCCGCGATCGCACTTTCCACAATGCGTCGCTCGAATGCCTCCACCGCTGGCTTCAGGTGCCATTGGCTGACCTCGGCCGCGATGGCAGGCATGGCAACGTCGGCGGGCGCCTGCGCTGCGGGCTCAGGGGTGGGCGGCGGTGTCGTCACCCGCTCGGAGAAGGCCTCCACAGCGACCGGTTCACCATCGGGGGTAAGGGCGACGGCCCGGCGGATCTCGTTTTCGAGTTCGCGCACGTTGCCTTGAAAGGGATGCCCCTGAAGGGCTCCCAGTGCGGCGGCCGTAAAGCCAGGGATGTGCTTGCCATCGCGGCTGGCAATCCGCCCCAACAAATGGTGGGCCAGACCGAGCACATCATCGCCCCGCTCCCGCAACGGAGGCAGGCGAAGGGTGACCGCGTTGAGTCGGTAGAGCAGGTCCTGGCGAAACGTCCCGGCGCTGACCATGGCGGCCAAATCGCGGTGCGTGGCGGCGATGATACGCACGTCGAGGGTCGTCTCACGCTCACTGCCCAGGCGCCGAATCCGTCCGTCCTGCAGAACCCGGAGCAGCTTGGCTTGCAGCGTCGCCGGGAGCTCACCGATCTCATCGAGGAACAGGGTGCCCGCATCCGCCTGCTCGAAGAGGCCAGCGCGGTCCTTGGCCGCCCCGGTGAAGGCGCCCCGGACGTGTCCGAAGAGCTCGGACTCCACCAGGCTTTCGGGCAGCGCCGCGCAGTTGAACACCACAAACGGCCCTGACGAACGGCCGCTCCAGCGATGCAGTGCGTGGGCGATCACCTCTTTTCCCGTGCCGGTCTCGCCCGTGATGAGCACCGTGACGTTGCTGGGAGCCACGCGCCGGGCCATATCCACAGCGGCCACGAAGGCTGGGCTGTTGCCGAGGGGCTCGACGACGTCGGGGGTCCCGGAACGCCGTCGCAGTGTCGCATTGTCCCGCGCCAGCTGGGCTTCCCGCTCGCTGGCCAGCAACCTCTGACTCAGCGACTCGACCGCAAAGGCCAGCAGACTGGCGGCGACACTCAGCGGCTTGAGGGTTTGAGCCGAGAACACCGCCGCGGTCGCCCAGCCACAAAGCAGGCCAAGTCGCGCCTTCTTTACAACCAGGGGCACGACGACCGCCTGCACTGCGCGAGTCGCGACGACGCTGCGGCTCTGGGGCAAGGCCTCCCCACCGTTGAGGGTCATGAGCGCCACGTCGCTCCTTTTGCGTGCGTCCTCCACGAGGGTAGACGGCGCCACGGCGCCGCTGGCCACCACCAGGGCCGGCGCCTCCAGCTGCACGTGCCACTTCGCGCCAGGGACCAGGCCACGAGCCATCTCCAGGGCCGCCTCGGCCAGTTCGGCTCCGGAGGTGGCGTGCAGGGCTCGCGCCGCCAGGCTCAGAAGGACGTCCTCTCCGGCTGACAGCAGGTTGGCCAGAGGCGCCTGGGCCAGGATCGTTCGCTGGGGTGTCTGGGGGGCCACGACCGGTGCCGCAAACGGGGAGAGCCCGGCCTCGATACGGACGGTGACCGGGTTGTCAGCGCCCCCCAGCAAGAGGGTGTCGCCCGGGCCGACCGCCGCCGGAACCCCAGCCGTCAGGACCTGCGCCGCCCCCACCAAGCCAGCGGCCAATAGTGCTGAGCCATTGGTCGAGGAAAGATCGGTGAAATCGAACCCCGTCCCGTCGGGACGGACTGTGAAGGACCCGTGACGGCTGCTGACCACCGGGCTGTCCAAGACAACGTCGCAACGCCCGTCGCGTCCGACCAGGACCAGGGCTTGCCTGCCGTCGAGGTGGAACACGGCGCCGGGCAAAGAGGGCCCGGCGACGTCGAGCCGCAAAGAGGGGTTCACGCTGCGTCGCCCAGAGCGGGCACGGCCGTAGCTACTTGCCGGCCTTGGCGGCGCGGTGGATGAGGGCGTGGCCGACGGCGCGGAACTCACCCGGCCAGAAGATGTCGCCCTTCTCGGACTGAGCGGCCATCTCGAGCAGCTTCTTGCCGTGCTCGGCGGTGCCGCGGCGGGCCAGCACGATGAGGGGGAAGCGACGCATGTCGACCTCGGACTTGTCCGCCTTGGGGATGCGCTCAAGCATCTTGTCGCCGACCTTCTTGTCGTCCCCCAGACCCTTGCGCATCAGCATGATGCAGGCCTTCACCGTCTTCCACTTATGCTGCTCTGCGCACTCCTGGTAGGCGTCGCCCTCCTGACCCGCGCAGTTCTTCTCGAGCGCGTCGATCTTGGTCAGCCAGCAGTCAGCGTCCAGCTTGCACTGCTCGATCGACTGCATGTAGCTCTTCACCGTGTTCTCTTCGAGCTTCTCTTTGACGCGCTTGCTGGGCTTCTTGCCAATCAGCTCTTTGAGCTTGGGGATGCGGGTGTGGTCGATGGACTCGAGGATGGGCACCAGCAAGGCGGCCCGGAAAAGGTCCTTTTTGCGGTCGGCCCACATGGGGTCCTTCTCCCAGAGCTCGAGCAGCTTGTCCTGCGCCTCGGGGGTACCGATGTAAGCCATGATCCGGGCGGCGTTGAGGCGCTGGCGGACGGCGTCGGCGTCCTGGTCGTTGATGATCTTGGCCAGCTTCTCCAGGCCCGTGTTGTCCTGGACCACGCCCGCCAGCCCCAGCATGGCGGTGGTGAAGCGGTTCTGCTGGGCCGCGATCCACTTCTGCTCGGCGGCCGGGTTCAGGCCCAGCGGCTTGGCGAGGTTGCCGATGTTGTCGACGATGGGCTCGACCACGCGGACGTCCAAGGTGTCGGTGAGCATCTGCATGATTTCCGGGCCTTCGACGATCTCCCACGGAAAGATCGAGTTCTCCCGGGCAAACTTGAAGAGGTCCGGATTCTTCTCCTGGATGGTCTTGACCAGCAGGGGCACAGCCGCCGGCCCGATCTCTGACAACGCCAGGCGCACCGCGCGGTAGAGCGCGGGCTTGTTGCCGGTCTTCACCGCCCGCATGTAGGCAGCCTGGATCAAGTTGGGGATGGCCTTGACGCTCTTGAGCTTGCCCAGCTCCTGGACGGCCTTGAGGTTCACCCGGAAGTCCTGGAAGTCCATGTCTTCCACGGCCACCTTGATGAGCATGTCCTCCATGTTGCGCGGCTTCTCGATTTTGAAGAGCGCTTCCAGCGCCTTTCCGCGGGCGTCCGGCACGGTCGGCTTGAGCATGATGGCGGTCAGCTCTTCCTTGACCTCGGTGACCCCCCAGTCGACGGCCAGTCCGACGGCCACCTTCGAGGTCTGCTTGACCTTCAGCGCCTTCTTCAGAAGCCCGACCGAGGCCTTGCGGTCATCGATCTCGCGGATGGCGCGGACGATCTGAACCCGGTTGTGGCCGTCGTCGAACAGCTTCTCCAGGGTCGGGACAGCATCCTTGCACTTGAGCTCGCGCACGAGTTCGAGGGCCTTGTCCGCCTTGGCGGCGCTGGTCAGCTTGGGGACCCAATACTCACAGGTGTCCTCTTCCCGCTCGAAACATCCGCTGGTGGGAAGCAGCAGGCCGAGGGCGAGGGTAGCGGCGAGTACAGACGTGCCGAAAGGTCGACGGGTCATGGGTCCTCCGGAGGCGATGGCAGAGTGAGGCGAATAGCCGTCGACGCCAGGAAAGTCAACCGCTTGGGGTGCGCTCAGTGCGGGTCTCTGGAGGGAATCCGGGGAATTTTTTGAATCGGGCTGAAGCGCCGCCCGTCTGTCAATTGCGTTCGGGAGACTGGGCGCCACGGACGGCAACGAACTTGAATTGTTAACGATTCGTCCGTGCCAATTGCAGGGAATTGTTCACGGAGGTTTTTCATGAAACGCACGATGCTTGCTGCGCTTTCCATCGCGATGTTCACCTTTGCCGGCACTGCCAGCGCCAAGGCGCCCACTGTCGAGCAGACGTTCAAAGGGAGTCTGAAGGCCAAGGCGGCCATGACCGACCTTGGGGTGACCAAGGTGTCCACCACCCGCATGATCACGACCAAACTTGGTCGCAAGGACATGCTCGCTACTGCTCCCATCCAGCTCAAACACGTACTCAACACGGTCCGCCAGACCTACCGCAAGCGCGCGGCGCTGCCGAGCGGCTGGGAGGTCAAGGGCTACGCCTTCATCAACCACACCGGCAAATGGACCGTGACCCTCAAGAAGGGCACCACCATGCAGGTCATCGAATTGAGCGAGGCGCCCCGAGGAGGCACCAACATCCAGACCTGGGGCTGGACGTTCAAGGCCCCAGCCGGCCACAAGTTCTAGACCTCCGACATTGATTTAGCCGACAAGCCCTCGACCTTCGGGTCGGGGGCTTTGTCGTTTGGCCCGATTGGGCCGGCTGGGGCCGCGCAACTGCTCACGGGGGACAAGCATGTGGGTCGCTCCGTTGGCGGTGGCTCTTGTAATCGCAAAGGACGCCGAGGACGCAAAGGACGCAAAGGGGTTCAGAATCTCGGGAGCCGGGGCGTCCCGATGTGCGCCGACCCCTCCATTCGACACCGATCTCTTTGCGTTCTTTGCGTTCTTTGCGTCCTCTGCGATTAGGACAGCCGCCGTAGGCGAGGGAGCCTGGCTCCAGCCCAGAAGCGTCGCCTCCTACGCTGAGGTTGGCTGCTTCTTGCGCGCCAGCAGCATCCCGTCGCGCGTGCGTGGGCCGTGAGCGCACGTCAGCCGCGTCCGTTGAGAGGACAGTCAAAAAATCGGCGAGACCGGCCCGGGCACGAGAGGGGGGAGGCAGGAGGGAGCGTCGGACCGGTCTCGCCTTGACTGTCGGGGCGTTCGTGACGCCCGCATCTCAATCAACCCGAGGGTCCCAGAGGCCATTCCCGGGAGATTCTACGCCTGGCGTTTTTCCCGCCGACGCCTCAGCCACGCCGCCAACAAGAGGGCGAGTGCAAGGGCCACGCACAAGTGCCGGAACAGCGGGCCGACCATCCGGTAGGGCGGCGTCAGGTCCCGCAGCGGAACCTCCGCCGCCAAAACCCCCGCCTCGTGCAGACCGAGACTGCTCAGTAGCGTGCCGTCGATGTCCACCACCGCGGAGATTCCGGTCAGCGCCGAGCGTATCAACGGCGTACCCAGCTCCACGGCTCGAGAGGAGTGCAGCATGAGATGGAACCAGGGCGCAGGCCCGTCGCCGAACCAGGTGTCGATGGTAAGGTTGGCCATGACGGTCGAGTCGTTGGCCGAGTCTCGCGAGTAGTCCGCGAAGATGTGCTCGTAGCAGATCCCGCATGCCACTACCTCGCCGGCGGCTTCGAACCGACACGGCGTATCCCCACCGTAGAAGTTGGATATCCCCTTCACCGCGTTCTCCAGCTCGGGGAACCAGTCGCGACCTGGCATGTACTCGGAGAACGGCACCAGGATGTTCTTGTCGTAGTGGTCCACGATCCGACCGTCGGCCCCCAGATGAACCGCCGCGTTGCGGACCTTCTTGTTGGCGTCGCGACGCAAGCCTCCCATGATAGCCGGCGCCGCCACATGCTTCTTCAGTAATCCCTGTAGCTTCCGCGTGGCCCACATCCCGCTCGAGACCATCCCGTCAGCGTCCGCTATCGGGGCAGTGTCGGCGTCGAGCTTCCAGAACATGGGGAAGCTGCCCTCGCTGCCCACGACCAGGTCGAACTGACCCGGCTCCAGCCCGCGCAACAGGTTCTGGAGCCGACTGAAGAGCCCCATGCGCACCCGATACGTCGGGTTCTTCTTCTCCTCGATGGTGTAGTTGGCCTGGATGACGCCGACGTTGAGCGTGCGCCGCGGTTCGGTGGAGTCGATGGTGATCGACCAGATGGCTCCAAACAGGACCAGAGGCGCGACCGTACTCGCTGTCCATAGCGCTGCCCTGCGCCCGGTCGGACGATCGACACCACGCACGCTCCTGAGCCAGTGATCTGCGGCCCATGCGGCGAGCGTGACGATGACAAAGGAAATGCCCGGAGCGCCGGCCAGCGCCTGGATCGACGCAAGCGCGGGCACGTCCCAGAACGCGTGCCCGAGGGTCCACGGGAAGATGTAGGGAAACGCCCACTCGATGGTGACCCAGAGAACCCCAATGGCCACCGGACCACTTCCAGCCAAACGCCCCTCGGCGGTCCTCCGTACGGGCTCGACGAGGGCCCCAAACATCGCGCAGTTCAGGCCATGCCACGCCCAGAACAGCACCATCCCGGTGATCGTCGCCGCCGGAGGCAGGTTGGTCATCTCGGCCATGGTCCAGTGGACCCAGCGGAAGGTGACCGCCTGATACCCGAACCCCATCAACCAGCCCCACATAAAGCGGCGCTTCCAGCGGTCCGCGCCATGGAGCCGGAACACCGCCAACAGGGGGCTCCACGCCAGCAGCACGGGCCACGACCAGCCCGCATCGGGCATGGCGATGGCCACCATGCAGGCACCCCAGAGCGCCGCGAGGATCCCGGCTACCAAACGATGGCGCCGCCGAGGAACGCCCGAAGACCAAACTCAACCGTTGGGCCAGGGCACTTGTTGAGGCAGATGGAGGGCCCGAGGGAAGTACCCACCATGAGGTTGATGATGGCGTCATCGGTGCGGTGGATTTGGAACTCCACACCGAGGTCCGCCAGGATGGGCAGCCACACCTGAGGGTCCTCGCCGAGGGTCATCCAGAACGGGATCTGGGCTCCCATCATCAGACTGATGGTGCTGGTGGCCTGGTAGCCAATGCTGATGGCCGGGATGCCAAACCGGAGCCCGAACTCACCATTTCCCCTGGCGGTAGGGACCACCACGAGCAGGGCTGGATTGGGCACCATAGCCGCGCTCCATGGCCCGTCGCGCCAGAAGTGCCAACGGATCTCGGCGCCCAGCTCCAACCCGACACGGTCGGCTGTCAGGTTGTTGCCGTAGGACACAGCGATCTGCGGGGAGGCATCGATGTTGGGCTCCACCGGGATCGTGTAGGTCAGCTTGACGTTGGGCCAGCCGATCTCGGCGCGGGCAGCGTTGAGGTTCTCGTTCTGGAGTGTCAGCCCCCCCATCGTCGGCCGCATGGTCTGATCCACGGTCACCATCCGTCCCTTCTCGGTAAGCACCGTGTAACCGCCACCATCGGGGTCGAAGAAGGCAAAGTGGACCTTGGGCGTGATGTAGGTGCCGACGATCTTTGGACGCAGTCGAAAGCGCCAATGGCGCTCGCCCTTGATACCGCTGGCGTCCACCGACACCACGTCATTGCCCTTGGGGCTGAGGCTCACCACCTCGAACCGTTGCGCGCCGTCGAGGACGGGAGGCTTGATGGCCTCCAGGTTGCCGGTGCCACTGAGCTCGAGGTCCAGCACGAGGAAGTCGTCGGCGACGAGGCGCTCCGGAATCTTCTCGGTGGGCTCAGCGCCCTTCTCCGCCTTCAGATACTTCCAGGTGGCGGTCATCGCGAACCGCCCCACGTTGCCCGCGCGGAACCAATCGGGTCGTCCCACCCGAGGCAATGACGTGATCTGGATGCTGTATGCGTTGGACCGCAGGCGCGCCTTGGAGAAACGCGCCTCGAAGTTGGCGTTGATCTTCAACGGGTCGACGACCAGCTCTTCGATGGGGGCGTTGGCGACCACCACCTGCCGGCTGTAGGGCAGCTTCATGTACTCCCGACCGCCGATGGTGACCTTCTGGGGCTGTGGTGGCTTGAGGATGGTCTCCCGGGCCTTCAGCCCCCCCAGTGTGGGTTTGGTGTGGACGTTGACCGGGGTCACCGAGACGTCGGGCAGGTAGTAGAGGTCCCAGGCCAGGACGAACGGCTCCCCGACCGCGTAGACGCCATCGGCTGTAAAAGCGTGCAGAAATGTTGGCTGCCCCGCGTAGGCATCAAGCTTGCGCGCCTCGGCCGCGCTGGTGGGCGGCGGTGGGTTGGTCACGGTGATGGTGACGGGAGCCGACTGAGCCACTGGTTTGCCGCCGACGATCAGTTTCGCCGGCCCGATCGTCAGCGTCCCAATCCGTTGGGGCCTCAGGCGGTAGGCGATCTCCCGAAACTGGTCGGACCTGCCGTCCTTGAGGACATTGCGCTCCTTGGAGTAGCGCTCGACGACCTGAAAGTCGGCGAGGGGTGGGTCCACGAAGTCTTCGTAAACCCCATCCACGCGGATGGTGAGCGTGAACTCGTCATCGATCACGACCGACGAGACGTCGGGGGTCACTTTCACCGCGTAGCCCCTGACGGGGCGGCGTGCGGCCTCAGCAGGAGATGCCCACGCGGTAAGGACCGTCAGCGCGGTCAGCGCGACGCCGAGGCGGTGCAGCGCCGTGATGTGCGGGGGAAAGCGGTCCGCTTGCATGCTGCGGATTCTGGAGCGGTGGCTCTCGGTTGTCGAGGCTCCCGCCGGAATGGGCGATACTGACGCCATGATTCGCGTCCTTGCCATGGTCGTTACCGTCGGAGCCCTTCTGGGGGCTTCACCGGCCGCCCTGCCCTGCTCGTATCTGACCCATGAGCCGCACGCCATCGACCCGAACGCTGGATTGTTCGACACGGACCCGCCGAAACCGCCTCGCCTGCTGAAGGTAGATGGCATCAAGAGGGGGGTCGGGCCCGACATCACGGGGGCGTCCACCTCTTGCGACGACCTTGGCACACTGACGCTCACCATGGAGGCTGCCGAGGATCAGCGAACCCCGCCCGAGGAGATGGGCTATCGGGTTCAGCTCGCCGCAGGGAGCCTCCCCGACGGCCTCACCCTGCCCGCAGGGCCGGTACGCCAGCTCCCCCTTGCGGAGGGCGATCAGCAGCGCGCCAAGCTGCTGTTCGTCTGGATCGATGGGGCCACCGACGAGCAGGAGCCCCTGGACTTCACGTTGGACATCACGCCCGTCGACCGCGCGGGCCTGGAAGGCGGCGCGGCCAGGGTGCGTGTGAAGCACCCTGGCTCCGACGGCTGTGGCCTGGGCCGTTCACCCAGCTCCGGCTCGTTGGCTCTGCTCCTTGCAGCGCTGATGCTTCTCGGCGCTAGGCGTCGTCGCCGGTCTCTACCGACTCCAGCTTCTTGGCGGGAACGCCCCCGAGGATGTTGAAGAAGTCCTCGGTCTGCGCCCATTTCAGACCGTGATGCACGCGCCACGCCGGCAGCGGATGGGTGCGGAAGGTGTTGTCGAGGGTCTCCATGACCATGACCAGCAGGTCCTCGTCACGCATCTTCTCGGCGGCATAGGACTGGTCGACGAACGCGCCGACGTCCAGCTCGTCCATGAACCGGGTGGAGCCACCGGCCAGCAGCATGTGGGTGCGCACGAAGGTCTCCAGAGAGGCCGTCGTGATGAGCTCGCCCCGGTCCGCGCTGAGCTCTGACATCTGGTACCAGCGGAACAGGGCCACCTGAATCGGCAGGATGAGCACCCGGCCGATCCCCAGAAGCTTGTCCAGCACACCCAGGCCACCCTGGATGATGAGCATCGCCAGCGTCCGATACAGCACATGGCCCAGCTTCACGTGGGTCAGCTCGTGGCCCAGCACACCCAGGATTTCACGGTCTCCCATGCCGTCCAGCAGCCCCGATGTTACCGCCACCTGTGGCTGACCGGCCCCGATGGCGAAGGCGTTCATGATGGGGTTCTGGGTGATGAATAGCGGCGGCGGGTCCACGTTGATGCGGCCAGCGGCCTCCAGATACAGGCGCCACAAGCGCGGCGCCTGCTTGTCGGAGATCCGGACGGCGCCGGCCATCATGTTGAACTTGGACAGCTTGTCGAGGGTCGCCGCGAAGAGCTTCTCGAGGATCTTGTCGGCGTAGGGAACGCTCCGCAGCGCCGAAAGCGCCTGGCGGTCCCAGGGATGCGACAGGTCATCCTCGGTGATGTCGATGAGGGGCTCGCCGCTGGCCCGAAAGAGCTTGTTCTTGCAGCTCCCGCAGCCGGGCTTGCTCAGATCTTTGAGCGCCTTCTCGATGGGCAGTCGGTTCGGAGCGCCGCAGTGGCGGCACTTGATCGTGACGGTGTCCTTGGGAGTGTTCATGCGTGCGCGCTGTCCTGACTGGGAGTCACAGGTGGGCGGTGGCGAAGTGGCCGCCACAACCTATGCACGCTGAAACGTTTCCGCCAGTCGGCTTATTCGAGCTGACCCTTGAGCACGGTGTGGCCGCCGTCCCGATCCAGAGCATCCAACAGCGGCACGATCTTGATGTCGGGACCGCCGTTGTCACCGCCGCCACCGCCCAGCACACCGCCGAGGTCGCTCATGCTCAACTCGGGGATGGGGAACTCGGTCAGCGGCTGACCGATGAAGTCCTGAAGCAGGGGCTCGATCAGCTGGTCGTTGATGAGACCCTCGAGCACGTCCTCGGCGCCGACAAACAGCTCGGGCACGTACTCCCAGTGGTACTTCAGCGTCTGGATCTCGTGAAGGATGATGCCGATGGCAGGACCTTCGTCGGTCTCGGTGAGGTACAGCTCCGCCTCGACCTCCAGGAAGAGGTACACGCCCATGCTGTCCTTTCCGCCGAACAGGATCGAGTCGAGCTCGACGTCGACGAAGAAGTCACCCATCTGCAGCGTGATGAGCCCGTCCTCGGTGCAGCCGTTGATAATGGGCGGCAGGAACGGGTTGGTGTCCACCACCAGGCCGTCGATAGGCAGGCCCTGCAGGTCGAAGCCGTCACCCAACGCGGCCTCATCCAGGCTGAGGTTGAGCACGCCGCCGTACCAGATGGCGGCCAGCAGCTCGTTGAGCAGGTCGTCGTAGAGACCCACCTCGAACTCGTTGTTGCCCGGCAGGTCGTAGGCCGTCGGCCAGCCCTTCAGACACGTACCCCGGCCGATGGAGCCCATGATGTTGTGCGGTGTGGCCTTGGCGGTGATGGCGCGGGCCGCCATGCCGATGTTGCCGCCCTGAGGGGTGAACTGGAGCGACCACAGGATCATGTCGAAGGTCAGGGTCGACGGCGGCATGCCCGGCAGCAGCTCGGGGAGCTCGATGGTCTCGCTGATGGCCAGTGACGAGAACAAGCCAGCCAGAGTGTCGCCCAGCGCATCCGCCATCTGGTCCTTGACGAGGTCCTCGATCTGCCCGCTGAAGATGCTGACGAAGAAGTCGATGAGCCAGTCGAACAGCCACCCGAGGATGCCGTTCACATCCACGTCGATATGGTCCATGTCGACGTCTTCGTTGGTCAGGTCGATGTCCATCACGCCAGCTGTGGCGGACGCCAGCAGGGTGGCGGTGACGAGCGTGTTGTCGACGCTGACCGAGCCCGAGAAGTCGGGGCAGAGGTCCACGCCCAGGACCTTGCACTCTCCTTTGAGCTTGAGGCCGACGTAGAGGTTCTTGGCCTCCATGCCCACGTCGAGACCGCCAAACACCGGGTCCAGCGAGAGCTTCGGCGGGTTGAAGCTGATGGTGTTGATCTCCAGCTCGTAGCCCAGACCGATCTCGGTGCCGCCGCCTAGCAGCGAGCTGAGGTCGAGGTCGGCCACCACCGCCTCGAGGATGGTCGCCAGGTCGTCGGGCTTGGTGGGGTTGTGGACCCCGTCGTCGATGAAGTCCTCCGACATCCACAGCTTGAGCGCGTCCTCGACATAAGGAATCGCCGGCGTCAGCGGGTACCAGTGGTCACTGTAGTAGAAGCTCTGGGTGATGGTCGTGATGGTGCCGCCGCCGTCCTCGGCCTCTAGCTCGATGATGTTCAGGCCCCACTTGGGGATGATGATTTTGGTGAAGGTCCCGTCGGGGTTCAGCGTCGCGGGCTCACCGTTGACTCGCACCGCGGCGATACCGGCGATCTCGTCCTGGGCGATACCCTCGACGGTCACCGAGGGCTTGGTGCCACTCAACGTGGCGCCACGCAGCGGGTAGGTGACGGTAATGGCGGGGGGCTCGCCGTTGATCAGAACATCGATGCTGTTGGTGACTGCAGGGTCGTTCACCAGCGCCGTCGACAGGGTGAAGGTGCCCTCCTCCTTGAACAGGAACGTCGTGAGCGTGGTGGCCGAGTAGTCGGTGGTGGGCGAGACCGTGAACTCCTCCACCTCGGCATCCGGGACGGAGTTGCCGTAGGCGTCCTCGGCGACCACCAGGATGGTGACCAGCTCCTGCAGCGCGAAGAACGGCTTGGGCGGCTGAAGCGCCAGGTCGAGGGTCACCGGTGGACCGGGCGTGACCTGCAGGTTGGCCCCCTCGAGCACGAACGCGGACCACTCGAGCCCCGCGGGGACGCACCGAATGACGTAGGTTCCAGCCACCGTGCTGCCCACGTTGAGCCCGGTCAGGGAGACGACGTCGGGCAGGGAGATGGTCATGGGGAGGTCGGGGACCAGGTTGCCCTGCTTATCCTCGGCCCGGCAGGTGACCTTGGTGTCGCCTCCAGCCTCGATGATCTCGTCATCGAGCGTCGTGACGATGCGGTGCGGCAGGCCGTGCTCGACGGTCACCACAGCGGGTGTCGGATCGACCGCCCCCAGTCCTCGGCGGCAGGCCACGTCGTAGGTGCCGACGTCGAGCCCCTTGACCTTCATCTGGGCGGCGACGAGGCCGCCAACGGTGCCGGGGTTGGAGCCGCCCGGTCCGATGACCAGCTCCCAACCGTCGACGATGTCGTTGCCGAACTCGTCCTGGGCATCGCAGACCACGGTGCCGGTACTGCCCGCCCCGATGGTGCTGGGACTGACGGTGGTGTCGATCTCCGAGGCGATGCCGGGCTCGACCGTGATGATGGCCGGCGTCGGGTCCGCCCAGAGGGTCTCGGTGATGCTGCACTGCACCCGGTAGACGCCCGCGGTCTTGAACACGATCTGGTTGCCCGAGATCTCGACCTCATGGGTGAGCGGGTCCGGGGTCTCGATGACCTCCCAACGCGTGGCTGGCGGCTCCTGTCCCTCGGCCAGGCCCTCCACCATGCAGACGATGTCGACCGTCTCACCGGCCAGCGGCGCATCGTCACTGACGCCGGTGTCCACGGTGAGTGCCTCGATGGGCGTCTCCTGCGGGCCGCTGTCGATGACGGCATCCGGCGTCGGGTTCGTGATCTGTCCCGTCTGCCCCGTCTCAGTGACATCGGAGCAGCCTGTCAGCAGCGCAGGGGCCGCGACCATGGTCAGGGAAACGAAGGTGACGGCGATACGCGACAAGAGGCTCACGGGGGACTCCGGTGGGCTAGGGTCGCGCAAGTATACACAGGGGTGAAACTCGTTGCAGCCACCCTGTGCTGCTTCCGTGGATGCCTAGTTGGGGACGCAGGCGTATTTGCCCTGCGTAAAGTCGAAGTCGCACTTCTCGTAGAACGGCGCGACGTTGCACTCCACCTTGGTGAGGGCGCCGCTGGGCTGGCACAGCCAGAGATCGTCGCCGATGCATCCGTTGACCCCCTGGAAGGGTCCGCAAGCGCCGCCTTCTTCGGGTGTGCAGGCACCGAGCACGCACGACCAGTTGTTGTTGCAGGCGCCACATTGGCTGCCGCAGCCGTCCGAGCCGCACTCCTTGTTGGTGCAGTTGGGGATACAGGCACCGGCTTCCTTGCAGGTGTATTTGCCGAGCTGGCCGTCGTAGGTGCAGGCGAAGTCGTACTGGCTGCAGTCGTCTTCGTTGAGGAAGACCTGGTCTTCGCACCACTTCAGGACGGTGCCGTCGCACTCGCCGGTGTCGGTGATGGTGCCGCACGGGCCCAGCTGACAGCTGCCGTTCTGGCAGATCTGGGGGGAGGCGCACTGACCGCAGTCGGCGCCACAGCCGTCGGAGCCGCAGACCTTCCCGGTGCAGTCGGGCACGCAGGTCGGCTCGTAGCAGAGGCCGTCGACTTCACCACACTCGAGACCGTCGGGGCAGTCGCCGCAGGTGCCACCGCAGCCGTCGGTGCCACAGAACTTGCCCTCGCAGTCCGAGACACAGACTTCGGCGCACTGCCCCGCGGCGTCACACACCGTCGGGTAGGGGCAGTAGCCGCAGATGCCGCCGCACCCGTCATTGCCGCAGACCTTGCCGTCGCAGTCGGGTTCGCAGGGACCGTCGGGAACGACGTCCGGGGGGGCCGGGTTGTCGGGAATCTCGGGGTCGGTCGCGTCGGAGGCGGTCGTGCCGTCCGGAGGGTTGGCGTCGGCGACCGCATCCGGCGGGCTGCCGTCGGGGACCGCGTCAGGCGTTGCCGTGACGTCGACGACAACGTCCACGGTGGGAAGCTCCAGCGTAGGGAGATCCGTGACGGCGTCCGGAGCATTCGTGACGATGGGATTTTCCTCGGCGGGGCAGCCCGCAAGGGTCACGAGGGCGGCCACAGTCGCGAGAGACAGGGAGTAGCTGCGTAGATAAGTGGTACTCACAAGGAAGGATGATAGCCGCTACGCCCGGTCAACAATAGCCCCGCCAACCAGTTGCCCGTTCGTCGAAGCCCTGCAACGGACCTCCCCTGCCCCACTATCGAAGCGACGGACGACCGACGGACGACGGACGACCGCCGACGGGCTACTTCTTGGACGGCGGGTCCAACGCGGCCTCCAGCCGCTTTCGACTCGGTCGCCGCGCCCGCTCCGCCAGGCTCACTTGCGGCCGCTTCGCCCGCTCCAGCGTCAACTTGCCCGACGGCGGCACATACGACAGCCGCGTCCCCGGCTCCAGCTCATCTTCCGACGGCCAGCCCTTCACCGCGTCCGGGTTCACCGACAACAGCGCATCCAGCGCCAGCGCCATGTGCGACGCCTTCTGCCCCACCGTGACATCGTGCCACCGAATCTGCAGGAAGCCGGGCGCGGGCACATCGGGCGCCGCCCCCAGCACCTCGACGACGGCCTGAACGTGCGCAAACCGCGTCTCTGCGCCCGCCAACGTCAGCTTCGTCCCGACCGCCGGTCCCGCTCCGTGGAGACAATGCACGACGCCGTACAGCTCGTTGCTCGCGATCAGGTCGAACTTGTCCCCACTCTCCACGTGTAGCAGCGCCACCCGCGTCGGTTGCATCGGCAGGTCGACCTTGCGCGGCTTGGGCTGCCGCTTGATGTCGCCATGCCGTTGGAGCGTGCTCGCGTCGATGCGCCGCGAGGTGGGGGTTCGCATCCGCTTGCGCGGCGACAGGTCGTCCATCATCTGGGCAACCACCTGCTCACCGCTGGTCAACCGCGCAGGGAAGGGCTCTGGCGTCTTGGGTCCCGCAGCTCCCGACCGGGCGGCCGCCGCCTTCATCGGTCCGGTGTCGATGCGACGGGAGCCCTCGGTCTTGGGAATCGGCGTCATCTGCCGCACCCGCTGCCCCGCCGCCGGCGAGCCTGCCTGCAACGCCACCTGACCGGGCATCGGCGTCGAGCGATTGCGGGCCACGGTCGTACCCTCTTCACGCCGCAATGCCTCGTACGCCGCGGTCGGCGTGTGCCGCCGCTCAGAGCTGAGACGCTTCTTGGGCTGCGGGCCCTCGAGGCCACTCGAAGACAGGTTGCCGCTGCCAAAGAGGATGGTCTGCTTCTTCGAGGCCGCGTGCATCTTCGCCGCCCGCGCGTCGAGGTAGTCGGCGATGGCCTCCAGCTCGCTCCGCACCGCCTGGCAATCCTCGGGACGCTCGCCCGGGTCCTTGGCCAGCATCCGCCCGATCAGCTCGCTCAGCGAGGGCGGCAGGTTCTCGCCCGTCGTCAGTGGCGGTGGGCTCTCGTTGAGCTGCATCAGCAGGACGTCGAAGGGGACGTCTGCCCAGAACGGCGGATGTCCCGTGAGCATCTCGTACATCAGGATGCCGAGCCCGTAGACGTCGCTGCGCGCGTCCACCGGCGCCCGGCCGTCGATCTGCTCGGGGCTCATGTACGACGGCGTACCGCAGATCACGTTGGGATCGGTTCGCGCGTCCCGCCCGGTGGGTCGGTCGCCGTACTGCAGCTTAGCGATTCCGAAGTCGAGGACCTTCACGTGGTCGGGATTGCCGAACATCTTCTCGATGTGGATGTTGTCCGGCTTCAGGTCACGGTGGATGACCCCTTGCTGGTGAGCCTCTGCCAGGGAGTCGCAGATCTGGATGGCGACCTTCACGGCACGACGCGTCGGCAGCGGACCATCTCCGTCGATGATGTCCGCCAATGAGCGGCCCTTGAGGACCTCGAGCACCATGAAGAGAAGCTTGTGGGCTTTGCCGAAGTCGTAGATCCGGATGGTGTTGGGGTGGTTCAGCCGCGAAGCTGCCTTTACCTCGCGTAGAAACCGCGTCACCGCCCGCGTATCTTCGGCAAAGCTCGGGTGCAGCACTTTGACCGCCACATAGCGGTCCATCCCATCCTGGTGGGCGAGGTAGATGCGCCCCATCCCACCTTCACCGATCACCCGCCGCAGCTCGTATTTGCCCTCCAGGGTCCTGCCGATGAGGTCCTCGTCGAAGTCCTCCGACCAGACCACGTCTTGCGTGATCACGGCGGTTCTCCGGGTTCCGAGGGAAGGTGAGGTGTCGTCGGACATGGCTGGGGGGGAGGTCGCTCAGGAGGTGTGCAGGGTCAGAAGAGTAGCCTGCGGGTCCGCATAGAGTCCATGCACCAGGTCGTCAGCGCAGCGCGCCGCCCGACAACAGGCGGTCACCAAGGGCACCATGAGCTTCAGGGCCATGGGGGCTGCAGAGCCGGCCAGTCGGGCGAACATGTCCCGCTCCAGACAGTAGGCCTTTACGTCGGTCGTAGCGGTGGCGGTGGCCTCGTGCATACCCCTATCGATGAGCGGCATGTGCCCAAAGATGCTGTTTTTCTCCAGTTTGCTCAGCGTCCGGCGGGTACGGCCCAGGCGCTTGCTTATCGCGACCTCGCCCTGGGCCAGGAAATACACCTCGCGGGCGGCCTTCCCCTCCTCGAAGATCACCTGCCGTGCGTCGAAGCGGCGGACCTGTAGCACCCCGCACAGGGTCGCCAGTTCCTCGTCCTCCAGCATCCCGAAGACGCTCAACCCCCTCAGTTCCTCTACGGTGGGCTGGCTCATGACGGCCTCTTGTTGGATGCCAGCACAATGCGCTCCATCATCTTGATCCCCTCGTCGGGCGCATCGAACAACGCGTCGACCTTCGCCATCGACCGCCGCGTCGACTCCACGATGGTGGGCGCCAGGGCGCGGATCAGCCGGAAGACCGCCGGCTCGCCCTGAGCCCCCAGCGCATAGAATCGGTCTCGATCGACCGCCAACGCTGTCACCCCCGTCACGGCCTCGGCGCTGTTGATGTAGTTCCCGGTGTCGCACAGCCCAACTGCGCCCACCACGTCGCCCGGATAGAGGTCCCGCATCACGGTGGGGATCCCGTGCCGTTGAGACCGCGACAAGCGCACCCGACCCTTGATGATCATGTAGGCGGTCGCGGCAGGCTCGCCCTCCTTGGCCAGCACCGCCCGCTCCGGCAGCTTCTGCATACGGGAGGCCTTCAGAACCGCCGCCACGTCATCGTCGGTCAGCGCCCTGAAGAAGGGCAGCGCGTGGCGGAACATGCCAAAATCCGGTTCAGCCACGAGCCTGCTCCGTCACGGGCGCGATGGCGTCGGCCTCGACGTTGGCCTGCTGCAGCCCCTCCAGGGCCGGATGGGGCGCCACCACCACACGGTTGCGGTGCTTGGACTTGGCCTCGTAGAGGGCATCGTCGGCGCGTCGGACCAGAGAATCGAGGTCATCCCCGGGCACCAACGACGAGACCCCGAAGCTCGCCGTGACCTGGTCGCCGTGCTTGAACGCGTGGCCCTCGATGGCTTCCCGCAATCGCTCGGCGATCTCGGCGGCGGTCGTGATGGTCGTCCCTGCGCTCAGGACCAGGAACTCTTCGCCCCCCCATCGGCCGAAGTAGTCGCTGGGCCTCACCCGCTCCCGGGCGATCGAAGCGACGGCCCTGAGCACGTCGTCGCCGACCAGGTGACCGTAGGTGTCGTTGACCGATTTGAAGTGGTCGAGGTCGAAGAGGATCACAGAGACGCCTACAGGTGAGCTGGCGGACTGCCGTGAGAGCTCGTGCTCCAGCAGGTTCTCCATCATCCGTCGGTTGTAGGCCTGGGTCAGCTGGTCGGTCGTGGCCAGGGTCTCGAGCCGCTCGTTGAGCCGGGCGACGAGCCCCTCGTAGTACTCACGAACGAACTGGAACAGCAACGTGAGCAGGAACACCGCCAGGAAGCTGATGGCCCACTCGCGGAGCATGACTGGCTCGATAGGGCTCTGCCCCGGGTGCATCAGGTAGAACGCACCTGAAAGGATGATGAGCAAGGTGATCCACACCACCGCCCGCTCGACGCCCTGCAGGGCAAATGCGACGGGGATGAACAGGAACGACCACGACAGGTACGAGATGACCCCACTCTCGAAGATGTAGACCAGGCCCCCCATCAGCATGAGGAACGTCGCCAGCACACCGATGAATTCGGCGCGGTCGGGGTGACGCCGGATGAACAGCCCTGCCGCGAGCACGAGTGTCGCGTAGACCGCGACAGCAACCCCGAGATAGGTGCGGCCCTCGACGAAGTTGAGCACCGACTCGGCGGCCGCCAGCACCAGGCCAAAGGAGATGTACCAGCGAAGGATTTTCCGTCGGATCTGACCACGGACGGCGCTCAACGCGGCCGCGTCGTGTGTCGCCGTGCCGACGTCGGCCAGCCCCATGGCTCGCTCTAAACCCTTCAACATCGTACGTGAATATCACGTCATGGGGGGCTCGTCACCGTAAGCACCCCATCGACCACTCGCCAACGCGCCAGGGGGGTGTCCACATCTCCGACGGCCGTCATGTCCACCGCTCCCGAGGCGCCGTCGTAGTCGACGTCGATCCCCGCCGCCACCCGGGCGAATGCTACCTCGAGAAGGCCCGCGGTCAGCGACTCCCCGCCGCGACTGGCGCTCAGCACGGACGACCATAGCGCCGCAGCGGGGTCGACCTCTTGCGCCGCAAGTCCCAGCGCCAACAGGATCACGGCATCGAAGGTCTGGGCCTGGAAAGGCCGGGGCGCGGCGCCATACGTGCCCTCGTACAGGGAGGCAAAGCCTGGGTACCAGCGTCCCTGGTCGGCGAAACGCACGCCGTGGTGCGCCACGGTATTCAAGGACTCCGTGCCGGCCTGAGCCACGAACGCCTCGGTGGCCAGAGTCTCGGTGAAGTAGAACGGCACGAGCCGGTCACTGAATTGCGTGGCCATCATCTGAATGAGGCTGGCCCCCGCCTCCGGGTCCAGCACCAGGGCCACGGATTCGGCCCCCTGGTCCAGAACCCGCGTCAGAAGGCCCGCATCCTCGTCGGCGTTGGTGCGGGTCACCGGCGCAATGACGGTCAACCCGGCGGCGCTGGCCGATGCGGCGATGGCGTCCCCCATAGAGACTCCATAGCCTCCCGGGTCCACGATGATGGCGATGCTGCCGACCCCATCATCGGTGGCCAGAGACGCCACGCCATCGGGGATGACCTCCTCGCCGGTGCACGTGCGCAGGACCGGCCATGATTCCGAGGCCGCCTCCGAGTTGGCGCGAAATCCCAGGCTGGTGGCGCTCGAAGCGACCAGCGGCAGCCCACGGACAGCCGCTACCTCGGCCACCGCCCGAGACAGCGGGGTCCCTACCGAGCCCACCAGCGCCGAGACCCCAGCGTCCGCCATCACAGTCGCCGCAGACGCTGCCCCGGCCGTGCTGCTGAGGTCATCCTCGACGCGGAGCACCAACGGACGCCCAGCGATCCCGCCAGCGTCGTTGACCATCGTCACAGCGAGCTCGGCGGCATCCACCATGTCCCGCCCCTGCTCGGCAAGCGCCCCCGACAGCGGCACCACCAGACCGATGCTCAGAGGCTCACCGGCCGTGGTCTCCGGACACCCAACGGCGAGGCTGCCGACAACGGCGACGAACGGCAGGAGCGCAAGGCGGCGCAGGTCTCAGCCCTTGTCTTTCTCCGGCTTGTACGTGCCGAAGACCATGTCCCACGCCGGGGAGGTCACGCCGAAGTTGTGCTCGGGCGTGTTGAAGTGATGCAGCATGTGCTGCTTGCGGATGAGCTTGCCCCAGGCGGACCGGGCCTTGCCGACATGGGTCCAGTAGTGCGTCATGTCGTACCACAGGTAGCCGATGACGAAGCCCGCAAAGAACGGCAGGGCGATGGCATAACCGCAGGCGAAGTAGAAGATGAACCAGAACGGAACCGCAAACGACGCGCTGGCCCCCGGCGGCATGACCATGCGGCCGCGGTCGTTGGGGTAGACGTGGTGGATCCCGTGGATGAAGTAGTGGAACTGGGGCCACTTCTTCCAGTGAAAGAGCTTGCGGTGCAGCCAGTACTCGGTGAGTGTCCACACGAACACGCCGGCGGCGGTCCAGGTGAGAACGCTGCCGACGCCCTGCGCGGTGTCGGTGAGGGCCAGGTAGAGGCAGTAGGCCACGACCGGGACATAGACGAACAGCGGGGTCAGCCCATGGCAGCGTCCGAACTTCTCCATGAAGTCGTTCTTGAACTGCCGTCCCTGACCGGTCAGGTGGATCTCGTAGTCGCCGACAATCTTCGGCGGCTTACGGGTGGTGTCGTTCATAGCGTCCTCCGAGCGCCGGATACTAGGCGGACCAGCCGGTTCGGGCAAGGACCTTTTGGGCGTCGTAGACCGCCGCGGTTCCTGCGTGAATTCGTGCTGTTGCTGTTGACCCTCGGGCTGCTTCTCCCGGCGGGCTGCGCCAGCACCGACCCGGGCAAGACCCGCGCCATCGGGCGTCAATGCAGGGTTCACACCTTGTCGGACGTCAACGGGCTGGTGGTGACGGGGGTCGCCCGGACGCCGGGCTCCAAACACTCCCTGCTGGTCGGCGCGGATCGGCGTGGCGAGTATGGTGTGCCGATGGTCGCGCTCTGGACCGCTGGACAGCCGACCATCGCGCTCACCCGCAGGTTCGACCGGGGCGCGGAGGGGACCTTCGAGGCTGTTGTGGCCGGCCCTGCCAGTGGTTGGGTGGCGGCCGCCACGGCGCGTGGGCCCAGGGCGGGAGGCCTGGGAGGTGATGATGCGTGGCTGGTGGTGCTCGATCGGCACGGCGACGTTGGGCGCCAGCGGGTGTTGGGGGGGCCCTATGCAGACTCGGTCAGCGGGCTGGTCCGGAGGGGAAACGGGGTCTGGATGATCGGAACCACCGGTTCCAAGGGTACCAGCGACACCAGCAGCGGATGGATCGTCTCGCTCGACGACACCCTCGCTACGACCTGGGAGCGCACCTTCGGGAAGCGCTTCGAGCAGGGCTTCACCCGTGCTCGGACCTATCGAGAGGGTGTGCTCGTCCTGGGGTGGCAACGGGACAAGAAAGCCCCGGACAGTCTACCGTGGCTGCTGGCGCTCGGGGCTGATGGTACGACCCGCTGGGAGAAACGCCTCACCGGGCTCGACGGCGCCCGACCGGTTGCCTTCGGACACCTTCGCCCGGATGGCGGGTTCTGGCTGGCAGGCAGAAAGGGCCGCCGTGCATGGGTCGCCCGCATGAGCCCTACCGGCGACCTGGTATGGCAACGAGCCGTAGGCCCGCTCGACGCCGGCCAGGTCGGCTGGGTGGTTCGCGCCTTCGATGACGGGGACCAGCGGCTGCTCTTCGGCGGCTCGGTGCTGCGCTCGTCGACCATGCTCGCCGGGTTCTTCTTTCTGGGTTTGGACAAGGCCAAGGGATACGGCACGGCCTGGGCCCGTCTGGGTCGAGCGGGCCTGCCCCTGGGCCTGTTCGCCCTCCCCTACCGAGCCGGACATCAGCTGCTGATGTCCGCCAGCGCCGGCGAGAACTACTCGGTCCACACGATCGCCCTGGACCGCAACGCCCAGCGTCTCGACTGCAACTGACCCCGCCAGCCGCGCAGCTCGTCGGAAGTCCAGCCGTCGTCGCCAATCAGCATCCCGACGAACACATCTCGGGAAACCGTTGGAACGTGGGGCCGTTAAGGCGTCGTCGCGAGTAAGGAGCATCCGACGAAGTCGGACGCCCGCCAGCTCCGGACGTATGGAGCGAGTCATCATTGGGAGTGAACCCGGAGCTGGAGTGGCGTCCCGACAGCGGTGCGGAGCCCCCCCAGCGGGGTTGGGGGGCGAATCAGATCGTCCCGCCATCCAACTTCCACCACGAAATCCACTAAATCCAGAGATGGGATCAACCGTCAGCCCAGCCGGGGGGCTGGGGGCGAATGCCCTCGTTAAGGGCACCGCGGCTCTCACCGTGCCCCAAATCCAACGCCCCGCAAGAGGCGACGCCTTGTGCCAAGAGTTGCGGGTTGGTGAGTCACGGGGTGGTGGGAACATCTCTACTTTCTCATGCGCAACGCCAGCATTCGAACCGCACTGAATACGGGGCTTTCTGGGGTCCACCTGGAACGCTGCAGGACGTGTGGGCGTCGCGGTCACGCCAGCGGTCCGAACGCTGCGCGTTGCTGGGGGCTGCGGGCGACAGCGCGACGGGACGGCTCCGCCGCCCGATCGCGCTGCCGTCCTCGCAGGTGCGGGTCGGTGGAGCATGAGCTGGTGGGAATCCGCGCATGAGGACAGCCGAGGCATCGCGGTCGAAGCCGCCAAAGGCTACCCAAGCAACCGCTGCATTTTGTTTAGACCCATTCCCGAGCTCATACGTCGTCGCTCAGATGGGAGTTCAGACGAAGGCATGGGACCGGACCCTTTTGCGACTGTCGGTGGCGCTCGGCATGTTGGCGACGCTCATGACGCCCGCACCCGACGCACAGGCCCGGCCCGGCCTGGACATCGATTTGCGGCTGTCGCAGCGGTTCAACCTCGACCTCAACCGGCCCGACACCCGTCTGCGCCTGCTCCCCGGGAGCCTCACCTTCGACACCGCGAGCTACCACGGGCCGCAGGCGCTCGACCCCTACTACTCGCTGTTCGCCGCGGCCCGGTTCAGCTTCCGGGTCACACGGCGCTTCGACATCGTCTTCGACCTCGACTCCGGCGACCTCCGCCCCATCGGTCGCCGCCCGGTGCAACGCCCGGTGACGCTCCCCCACACCGGCATCCGAACCACGGCCTTCCCACCCGGCTACGGCGTGGGGCCCACCTCCAACGGCGTATCGCTGCGCTATGAGGCCGATTCGAGCTTCTTCCTGCGGGAGCTCTTCATCCGCTTCGAGGACCGCAACGAGTTCCTGTTCAAGGCCGGGCGTGCGCGGCTGACGCTGGCCAATGGTCTGCTGTACGACGATTCGGCCATGCTGCTCGAGATCGCCGGCGGTGAGCGAGACGAGTTCTGGCTCCAGACGCTGTTCGCCCTCCCCACCCCCAATATGCGGGACGGCATCGACTCACCGCTGGTCCACGTCAAGGCGGACATGTTCCCGGAACGCTCGCTTCGGATCGGCATCGCCCTGGGCTACATGCATGACGGCGGCGACACCTACGCCAACGACATCGGCCGCTGGTTCCAGGCGGGAGCGGCCCTGGGAGAAGCGGCCGGGGACCCGGACGCTGGCGTGCGCCGACAGGGTTGGGTCCACACCATGGGTGCGGGTCTGGACAGCTGGGGACACGTCGGTTTCCTGGGCCTCGACCTGGAGTTGGCCATGCCCATGACCTTGCTGCGCCTCAATGTCGTGGCTCAGGCCGGAGAGGTCGGTATTGAGAGCCCGGCCCCGATCGGGGCTCAGTACGGGCTCGCCCTCCCCGGCCCCAGCGGCGAAGCGCTCGAGGACGAGGAGCATTGGCGCATGCTGACCTTTGGGTTGGCGATGGAGCTGGCCATCGACGTGCAGATCGATGCCTGGACCGTGACCGCGTGGTACCTGAACATGACGGGTGATTCCAACCCGCTCGAAGCGGACGCCAGCAAGGATGGCCCGCCGAATGCGGTGCTCGGCTTCACGGGGATCCGGCCCCGACTGACCCACACCAACCTGATGCTGTCAGGCGGTATGAACGAGACCCTGACGTTCCGTGGCCACGACAGTCTGGACCTGGACGGGCGCGGTCTCATCGCGGGCGGCCTCAATGTCACTTACGAGGACAGCGACGACGGTGTGTATGTGGAGTTCGGCGTCGCCGGCCTGGCCCCATTCATCACCCACCGTACCCAGACCGGGGGCAGCTTCTACGGCGTCGAGGTGGATCTCGAAGCGATGTATTGGCTGACCGACTGGCTGCAGATCTCGGCCGAGTACGACATCCTCTTCGGTGGCGACGCGTGGCGCATCAACGAGCCCATCCACCAGTTTCGTATCGGTCTGGATCTCGTGTTGGGCGAGCGCAACCTCAGCCTCCGCTGAAGGTGACGAGACCTGCTAGCTCACGCTGGCGGCTGGCCGGAACAGAGCGAAGGCACTGGTGTACGCATGCAAAAAGACCTGCCCCCCGACCGGGCCGATCTCTCCGTTGCAGAAGAACCCGCCCAGCGGGACGTCGCCCACGCTGGCAGCAAAGATCGACGAGTCGTGGTCGGGGCGACCATAGAGTCCTTGTCCGCGGCCGAGACAGCTGAACATCAGCCCGCCGGCGGGGGGCTCCTCGTGCTCTTCGGCGTAGGCGCGGAGATGGGCGATAAGATCCTCCGCAGAAGCCTGGGCGTCCCGTAGCTGGAACTGAACCACCGTGTTGGACCGGACCATGGCGGCTACCGCCAGGGCGTTCTCGTGCTCAGAGGCAAAGCCCAGCACGTTGCGCACCAGGAAGTCACCACGGCCGTAGCTCTGCTGCTGTTCACTCATCACCAGGCCCACGAAGAGCCCCTGTCGAGCCAGCTTCTGGTCGGTCTCCGACAATGTCCCGTAGAGTTCTTGAATGACCTCGGCAGCCGGCCGGCCGTCCAACTCGTGGATGAGGTTCGCCTCGGCCCGGGTGACGAACATGGGTACGCCGATGGGCCGACAGCCCTGGGCCACCACGGTGTCGACCACCACGTTGCCGCTCAACGTCAGCCCGACCAGTCCACGGTCCTGACCATGCTCCCCCGCCAGCAGTCGGGTCTGGCCAGGGAGCCGCGCCCCGCTGGCGACGCCGCCCACAATCGGAACCGTGGGAAACGCAGCCTGGATGCCGCCCAGCACCTTCTCGATGTCCAGTGTGAACGGATCGGGCAGCAGCAACACGGCAGCCGGATCGGCCACCAACGCGTTGCCCGCGATGGCCTGCCGCCAGCCGGCGGCATCGTCGGGCAGCGGAAGGTCCTCGGGCTCCAGGTGAAACGTCTGCAGCGCCACCCCCGGCATTCGGGCCGCGGTGAGCGCCAGAGCGGGCTCCCCCTCGAGCTCCTTGTGCGCGGCCACGACCCCGCCAGCCGACGATCCGAGCACCTGCGCATGGGGAAACGTCTCCCTGATGCGCTCGCCGATGTACAGGGCGTTGTGCCGATGATGCGACGAGAAGAAGGCGACGATGAGATCGGGGTCGCCGGTGGTGCCGCCGTCGGCCTCGTAGAAGGTCTCTGTGACCTGCGTGAGGAGCTCCTCCAGCGCCGCTTCGGTGTCCAACAGATCAGACAGTACGCTCGAAAAATGCATGGCGTGGATTACTCCGCCAACAACGCCTCGATCTCGTCGTGCGACGCGCCGATGGCCTGAGCCACGGCGTAGAAGTAGTGCTTCTCTTCGGGGTCACGAACGGCGTCTGCGTCGGCTACGCCGAGGATCATCTGCAGCAGCGGCACCCGATTGTCCTCGGGCACCGCCAGTTCCGCCACCGTCGTATCGAGTTCGAAGCTGTCGGCGTCGAAGTTGTGGATGGCGTCGACCACCGGCTGCGGGAGCGCGTCAATGTCGCTGAAGGTCCCCAGGATCTCGCGAATGGCGTCGTACTCGACCGCCTCGAACCGCCGGTCGGCGTAGGCAATGCCGAGCAGGATTCGGGCGATGGCAGCGAGCTGTCGGACATGGGCTTCGTCGGTGCTCAATCGGTCTCTCGATGACGCGGCGGCGCGAGTCGCAACGGGGGCAGAAGAGGGCGGGTGCTCTCGCTCAGTAGCATACCGCACCCGGCCCTGTGAATCGGCCACGTTCCCATGTCTGTGGGGAGATAGCTCAGCGTTGGAACGGTCCCTGGGTGAGCGGCTGTACGCTGACCCACAGGATCCAGGTCCGCACGGTCCCGATATTGCGGGAGATCCCGCCCCCAAACACCACCTGCGGCTCCACCATGGCGCGGGCCAGCATGTCCAGCGGCACTTCGATTTTGTAGTGCTTGCCCGACCGCCCCGACGAACCGGGAGGCGCGTCTCCCAGATAGAGCAAACCGTGATAGGCGCCCCGTCCGCTGACCTCGACCCGCACCCGGCGGGCACCCGCTTTTTCGAACGCGGGCCAGGCCGTCTCGAGGCTCTCGAAGCTGCGAAAGCAGGTGTTGGAGAGCCGGGACAACACGCAGCCAACCCACTTCTGGTCGTTGCCCAACTCGATGCTGTCTTCCATCACGACCGGCGGCGCCTTGACCCGAAAGGGCGCCTCGAAACGCTGATGGGGCTCGAGCACGAAGCTGCCGTCTTCGGCAACGATGCGCACCCCGGCGGTCATCACGACCCCGTCTTTCAGCGGCGCCATCGGCGTCGGCCGGGGCAGGTGCTGGGGACAGCCCGAAACCACCATCGTCAGCAGCGAGAGCCCCAGAACCGTGCGCCAGGTCTGCACTGCCCTTTCCTCTACGGGGTTTCGGTGGGCTCGGTGGTGGGCTCTTCCGGGGGCGGGCCTTCACCCGTACCCGGCTTCTTCGTCAGGGACCCGGCCGTGATGGCGGCCTTGACCTGCTCGAAGGTCAGCGTCGTGTTCTGGCAGGCGTAGCCCTCGGGCCCCGCTTCCGTCCAGACGCCGGGGTACTTCTCGGTGATCGAGGCGACGATGTTGGCAGACCGTTCCTCGGACGGCGGGTGTGACGAGAAGAACTGCGCCACCTCGGACGTGCCGCCGGCCGCCTCCTCCAACGCCAGAAGCTTCTGGAAGAAAACCGCCAGGGCGTAGGGGTTGTAGTCGGCCGCGTGGGCGATCTGCAGCCCGACCTCGTCGGCCTCGGACTCGTCATCCTGGGAGAACTGGGTGTTCTGGACGGCGGCCCAGACGGTCTGCGCCGCGGTCGACGCGATGGACCCTTCACCAAAGACGATGTCGGCGAGCAGCGAGATACCGAGCGCGGCTTCGAGCGCCTTCACGCCGTGACGCTGGGTAACGTGGGCCAACTCGTGGCCCATCACACCGGCCACTTCCGCGCAGGTGTCCGACTCGAGGATCAGACCGGTGGACAGGTAGGTGAACCCACCGGGTGCCGCAAAGGCATTGACCAGGTCGTCCTTCCACAGGACCTCGACCTTGTAGCCGCCGAAGGTCTCGGGATCGCGGAACTCGACCGAACCAGCCACCAGTCCCTGGGTGAGCTCACGAGCCCACTGCGCGACAGGGTCGCTGTCGGCGACGATGATGTACTCCTGCTCGATCTGTTGGTCGACGCCTTGGCCGAGCTGGACCTCATCTTCGGGCGTAATGAGGAACCCGCCCCCGAGAATGCCATCGTCACCGCAGCCCATCGCGGTTCCGAACACCGTCAACACCAACGCACCTACAATCGTCTGCTTCTTCATCGCGGCCCCCAGCCGTAAACACCTGCAATTTCAGGATATCGCACCCAAGTCACACGACCCTTGAGCCGCATGGGGTGCCGAGGGTACTCGGCCGATGCGCTCGACGCGAGGACTGGGTGACAGCGTGACTGAGAACAGTCCGTCATGTGGTAGGTAGAGCCAGGATGCACCGCAACGGACCGCCTTCGATTCACGAGCTCGTCGACGGGCTCAACCCGCAGCAGCGGCAAGCCGTGGTCCACCGGGGCGGACCGCTACTGGTGCTGGCCGGCGCGGGCAGCGGCAAGACGCGTGTGATCACAGTGCGGATCGCGCACTTCATCCACAACGATGGCCTCGACCCGGGCCGTATCCTTGCGCTGACGTTCACCAACAAAGCAGCCGGCGAGATGGCGGAGCGCGTGGCCCTGTTGGCCGGCGCCGAGGCCGCGTCGGGGGTGACGGTGGGGACCTTCCACTCCCTGGGTCTGCGATTCGTCGAGGAAGAGTCCCGCGCCCTGGGATTCAAGCGGCGCTTCACCCTGCTGGATGCGGCCGACCAGGCATCGTTCGTGCGGCATGGGCTGCGTGATCTGAAGCTGGACCCCAAGCGCCACGACCCTCAGATGCTGCTGACGGCCATCAGCAACGCTCGCAACGAGGGCTTCACGCCGGAGCAGCTGATCGCCAACTCCAGCACCCGTCTGACCGGGCGCGTCTACAAGGCTTATGTCGAGCGATTGCACGCCTATCGGGCCATCGACTTTGACGACCTGATCCTCAAGCCCATCGAGCTCCTCACCCACAACGAGAAGATCCGCGAGAAATGGCGGCGCCGTTTCCAGACCGTCCTGGTGGACGAGTATCAGGACACCAATGGCGCCCAGTTCGAGCTGGTGCGGCTGCTGACCGCCGGACACCGCAGCCTGTGTGTGGTGGGTGACGACGACCAGAGCATCTACGGCTGGCGGGGCGCACGCATCGAAAACATCCTGTCCTTCGAAAAGCACTTCCACGACGCCACGGTGGTGCGGCTGGAGCAGAACTACCGGTCCACGGGACACATCCTGGACGCGGCCAACGCGGTCATCGCCATCAACACGGCGCGCAAGGCCAAGGCGCTTTGGACCGCGTCGGGACAGGGTGAGCCGGTCCATGTAGTGACCTGCAAAGACGCCCGCGCGGAGGCCAACTTCGTAGCGGCCGAGATTCGTCGGCGCGCCGAGCAGATGAACTGGCCGTGGCACTACTTCGGCGTACTGTTCCGCACCTCGGGGCAGGCGCAGGCGCTGACTGACGCGCTTCGGTTGTCGTCGGTGCCCTACAAGCTCATCGGCGCCTCGGACTTCTACGAACGCAAGGAGATCAAGGACATCCTGTCGTACCTGCGGCTGGTGGATCACTCCGAGGACCGACAGGCGTTGATGCGGGTCATCAACTTCCCCATCCGCGGCATCGGCCCGCGGAGTCTGGAGAAGCTTTACGACTTCGCCGAGGCCCATTCTCTGACGCTGGACGTGGCGTTGGCCAACGCCACACAGATCGAGGGGCTGACACGGAAGGCCGCGGACGGAATGGTCGAGTTCCAGCGCGTCTTGAGTGCGGCACAAGCGTACTGGGAGGAGCACAAGGATCTCGCGGCCACGGGGCGGTTGATCATCGACCAGACCCGGGCACGTGAGGCCTGGATTCGCAGCCCCACCGAAGGCCCCGGCGGAAAGACGCGGTGGGCCAACGTGGAGGCTCTGCTGGAGAGCATGAAGCGGTATCAGCAGCGCAAGCCCGAGACGACGCTGCGCGACTACCTCCGCGTGGTGGCGCTGGACAAGCACCACGCCAGCGAGGAAGCGGAGGAAGCCGACGAGGTGACGCTGATGACGCTGCACGCGTCCAAGGGTCTCGAGTTTCCGGCCAGCTTCGTGGTGGGCTGCCAGGAGGGCGTCCTGCCGCACCAGCGGACGATTCAAGACGGCGGAGACGTAAGCGAGGAACGGCGGCTGTTCTACGTCGGTATCACCCGGGCCAAGCAGTACTGCTACCTGACGTACGCCAAGCTGAAGCGGAAGTTCCAGGGCACCGAGCCTGCCCGGCCGAGTCGGTTCCTGAGGGATATCCCGGGCGACAATCGCGTCGACATCGACCGCGCCAAGCTGGGCGGGGACGGCGGCGAGCTGGCCAAAAAGGAGACCAAGAAGCGCTTCGCCGAGTTGAGGGCGTTACTGGACAGCTGAACGGAAGCGGCGCTCAGCTCAGCTCAGCTCAGCTCCGGGCCGCCCCCGCCAGCACGTACTCCAGCACCTGGCTCTCCACCGCCACGCGGCACATCT